>Ga0214543_1000005_pt1 | contig 454523 bp, 444 predicted proteins | sample CNSS2metaG_FD_160094 | JGI IMG/M metagenome (GOLD analysis project Ga0214543, IMG submission 160094) | Root nodule microbial communities from cowpea collected in UCLA plant growth center, Los Angeles, California, USA - CNSS2 | ecosystem: Host-associated > Plants > Roots > Nodule | place: USA... | reverse complement strand
GGTTCGACAACGGTTCATCCATCAGGAAGGCCGCTGGTTTGCGGACGATCGCTCGTCCCATCGCGACACGCTGACGCTGGCCTCCGGAAAGGAGTGCCGGCTTGTGGTCGAGCAAAGTCGTCAATTCGAGGGTGCGTGCGGCTTCGTCTACGCGGTTGGCAATTTCGGTCTTCGGCAGCCCGGCCATCTGCAGGGGAAAGGCGATATTTTCGCCCACTGTCTTGTGGGGATAAAGCGCGTAGGACTGGAACACCATGGCGATGTCGCGATCCTTGGGATCGACATCGTTAACTAACCTGCCACCTATCCTGAGTTCACCGCTAGTAATGCTCTCAAGGCCAGCGATCATCCTGAGCGCCGTAGACTTTCCACATCCTGACGGACCGACGAAAACCATGAACTCGCCATCCCTGATGTCGAAGCTCAGATCGCGCAGAGCGTGAAAGCTGTTTCCGTAGACCTTGTTGATATTGCGCAGCTCTATGGCGGACATGCTTCTGCCTCCCTCATCCCTTTACAGCGCCGAATGTCAGGCCGCCGACGATCTGTTTTTGAAGTGCGAGCGTTACGACGATCACGGGAAGCGAATAGAGCACCGCGGCCGCGGTCATCGCTCCCCAGGCAAGCCCGTAGACGGAGTTGTATTCGGCGATGACGATCGGTGCCGTTTTCGTAGCCTCCGATGTCAGCAGCAACGCGTAGAGGAACTCGTTCCAACTCGTGATGAAGGTGAAGAGCGCGGTCACTGCGATCCCACCAATCATGACCGGAAGGATAATCTTCCGGAATGCCTGAAAACGTGTGCAGCCATCCATGCGTGCTGCTTCTTCGAGTTCCTTCGGCACGCCTTCGAAGAAGGCGGACATGAGCAACAGCGCCAGCGGGACGGCAGCCGAGGTGTGGGCGAGAACCAGGCCCGGAATCGTATCGAGCAGGCCCAGAGACTTTAGAAGCTGGAACAGTGGCACACCCAGGGACACCGACGGCACCATACGCGTGACCAGCGCAAACAGCAGGAACAGGGTGGTGATCCTACGCCGGTACTGCGTTGCGACGTAGGCTGCGGGGACCGCCACCGCCAGCGACAGCACAGTTGTCAGCACCGCCGCCGCGAGCGAGCTGGCGAACGCCTTCGGCAGAGCCGACGATTGCAGCACTTCGCCAAAGTTTTCGAGCGAGACCACTGCAGGCAGGAAGCTCGGCGGAATCTGCTGGACATCCGCCGCCGGCTTGATCGAGGTCATGAGCAGGTAGACGTATGGCAGCGCATAGGACAGAACGAGCACAAGGGCCGCCGCGTTGACCAGGATGCCATTGATATTGAAGCGGCGTGCCCTACGCATGAACCGGCCTCCATATCTTCCAATATGCCGCGGCGGCGAGAACCATCATGACGATCAGGAACAGGGTCCCGGATGCCGATGCCTCGCCAAGATCGCCGAACCGAACCATGCGCTGATAGATGTTCATCGAGAACACTTCCGATGCGTGATTGGGGCCGCCTTGCGTCTGTATCCAGATGAGGTCGAAGGTCTTGGCCGCATCTACAGCGCGGACGATGACAATGACGGCGATAACCGGACGCATCAGCGGCAAGGTGACGTGCCAAAACCGCTTGAACGCATTCGCGCCATCAATCCGGGCAGCTTCGAGCAAGTCTTTCGGAATGTTCGTCAATCCGGCATAGGACACGAGCGCGACAAAGGAGGTCGTCAGCCAGATATCGGCGAAGGAAACGGAATAGATGACGATGTCCTCGTCGGACAGCCAGGCAATCGCATCGGGGTCTCTGATAATACCCAGTTGGACGAGCCCATAATTGAGAATGCCAATGTTGCCGACCAGCAGGAAGCGCCACAGCAGGCCGGCGACGATCGGCGGTACCATCAGCGGCAGCGTGAAGACCGTGCGATGCCAGCGCGATCGGCCAGGAAGTGCCGAAAACAAGAGAGCGGCGCAGAAGCCGAAGGTAAACTCGAAGAACAGCGCAAAGACCGAATATTGAATCGTTCTCAATGCGCTTTCGGCGACGCGCTTGGAGGTTAGCGCGTCGATATAGTTCTTGAGCCCGACCCACTCCCTTATGTGGGGGGTGATGGTGTCGACCTTGAAAAAGGAATCAAACACCAGGAGCCCCACCGGGTATGCGACCAGCAGGCCCAGAATGGCAAGCGCCGGCGCAAGCATGCAGAGCACAAATCGGTCTTCACCCGACATGGCTGTCTCCGAAAGCTGATGGTCGGCGGAGGATTTTCTCCTCCGCCGGCGATGAGGTACAGAGTTAGTCGAGGATGTCCTCGATCGTTTCCTTGGCATCCACCAGGACCTTGCCGACATCCGCCTTACAGGTCAGGGCCTGCTGCACGGCGGGAAGGACAGCTTCATCGACGATTTCCTGGTATTTCTCATTCATCGGCCGCCCTTGGGTCGCCGGCGCACTCAACGTCTCAAGCAGCGGCGTGAAATGCGCATATTCCGGCTTGCCGGAATAGCTGCGATAGGCGGAGTTCGCCGCGGCAAGGCCGAGCGGCGCTTCGATGCCCAACGCATTGTTGGCGATAGCAAACGCTATGAATTTCTTGGCCGCGTCCTTTTGCTGCGACGTCGAAGGAACAACATTGTACCAAGGCCCCGGGATCGCCGCGATTCCGGCATCGCCCGCCAGCATCGGCGCAACGCCGACCTTGCCGCTGACCTTGGAATCCGCAGGCGTCATCTTGTAGGCATGGGCCCAGAATTTCATCATGGCCGTCTTGCCTTGATAGAACAGGTTCTGAGCCTCGCCCCAACCGATCTCATTCACATTCTCCGGCACCGAATGGTCGGTGCAGTGCGGGGCGATGTAGAATTCGAGCGCCTTCTTATGCGCTTCGTTGTCGATGATAACTTTGCCATCCTTGTCGAGGATCACGCCGGGCGAACCCGCCTGAAGCACATGCGCCATCCACTCTTCGGAAAAGGTGCCGATGGTGTCGGTGCCCCAGAAGTCGGTTTTGCCGTCGCCGTCCGTGTCGCGGGTGAAGAACTTTGCCATGTCGCGCCATTGTTGCCAGGTCTTCGGCGGAGCAAGGGGATAGCCATACTTTTCCTGGAACGCCTTCTGCTCCTCCGGTTTGCTGAAGAGGTCCTTGCGATAGAAAACGATCTCCGCATTCGCCCAGGCGGGCATTCCGATCATTTTGCCTCCAACCTGTGCGTCGGCAAGCAAAGCTGGTGGCAGATCCTTGCGAACCGCGTCGGTGAAAAGCGGTGAGAGATCCTCGACATGGCCGGCGAATTTGGCGTTCCAGACAACATCGATCGTAACAACATCGAACGCCGATGAAGCGGAGGCGATCTCGGCCGAGAACTTGTCGAATACGCCCTGGTAGGGAACGACCGTGAACTTCACCTCGACACCGGTCTCGGCGGTGAACTTCTGGGCCACGGCCTTCTGCAGCATCTCGCCGCCGCCTTCGACCAGGATATTGATGGTTTCGGCATTCGCCGGCGCCGCCATGAAGATGAGCGCAAGCGCGCTGGCTGAAAGCAAATTCTTCATAGAGATCCTCCTCTCTTTCAGTGAGGCTCTCACTCCAGCCTCCGATGAGGGCAAGCATAATCCGCATGACGACGTTGTCAACGTGTCTTGTCGACGTTGTCATGAAAATTGTCGACGTTGTCATTCTCTTGCTGTACAACTGCTTTCGGAGAGAAAGGATTCCGATATGGTCAGCATTGTCAGTGTCGCTAAAGCGGCAGGGGTATCGAACAAGACCGTGTCCCGGGTAATCAACGGCGAACCGCATGTGACCGAGGACACGCGAGAAAGAGTGGAAAAGGCCATTCGGGATCTCGGCTACATTCCCAACATGGCCGCGCGCCAAATACGCTCAAGCCGCTCCAACACCTTCGGGATCATCACCGACTATGTTTCCACGACGCCCTATTCGGTGGATATCGTGCGCGGAATCCAGGATTGGGCCAATACGCATGGAAAAAGCATCCTGATGGCAAACTCCGGCGGGTTACCCGAACGGGAGGCGGAAATCTGGAAGATGTTCCAGTCCCACCGTATCGACGGGGTGCTCTATGTGACGATGTACCACCGCGTCGTGGATCCCGAGGCCGGCGATGTGAGCATACCGACAGTAATGATCAACTGCCGGCCGCAGACGAGCGAACTCTTGCCATCCATCGAGCCTGACGACTTCCAGGGCGCCCGGGACCTCACCCGATATTTGCTTGAACGGGGACATCGAAGGATCGGCTATATCAGGCTCAACCCGATTCTGCTCGGCGCTGAACTGCGCCTCGATGCCTTCCGCCGCACTGCGAAGGAATTCGGCCTCGCGGAGAGCGACCTCTCCATTCGTCTTGGAATGGAAGGACCGGTCGGAGCAGAAGAGAATTATGTGTTTGCGGCAGCGACCGAAATGTTGCAGCAAAAGGATCGCCCAACTGCGATCATGAGCGGCAATGATGAAATGGCGATTCAGATCTATATTGCAGCTTTGACGTTGGGACTAAGAATCCCGCAGGACGTCAGCATTGTTGGCTTTGACGATTTCAGAACCGTATCATTGGCGCTGAAGCCCGAACTGACCACCGCGGCATTGCCGTACTATGATCTCGGGTTCCAAGGCGCCGAGTGGCTGAACAGCGTCATTGCCGAGGAAAAGGTGCGCGCGAGTCGTCGTGTCATCTCGTGCAAACTTGTCGACCGTACATCTGTGTGTGCTCTGTAAACCGCCGGAGTGATGGTCGCCCGCTATCTATCCGACAACTCGCTCGCCACCTGATTTGGGGGAACGCTTGGGCATGGAGGCCTGCCAAAACTCACATAATGCAGTTGAACGGTTTCGAACCTAGGATCTCCTGATCGATTTCCGACGTCAGTCCGGCGTCTCTTCAACATCAGACAGAGAGTAGCTGGTACTCCGCCCTCCGCTTGCTTCCCGAATGAGAATTCCGCGTGCCACGAGGTCATTGATGTCGCGCAGGGCGGTGTCCGGTGAGGTCTGCGTTAGCTTGGCCCACTTTGACGACGTTAATTTGCCCTCAAAGCCCTCGAGAAGTTGATTGACGACCTTGCGCTGGCGCTCACTAAGCGGCTGGCCGGCGTGCGCTTCCCAGAAGCGCGCCTTGCGGAGCACATTGGCGAGAATTTTTTCGGCACCGTCAAACGCACGATCGAGGCAGCCGAGAAACCACAGAAGCCAGCCCGTGATATCGAGATCGCCCTTCTGTGTCGTCTCGATAATGGTATAGTAGTCCTTCCTCTCCTGCCGAATCTGCGCGGACATACTGTAGAAGCGCTGCGAGGTGCCTTCCGACCTGGCGAGCGCCATATCGGCGATAGCGCGCGCAATGCGGCCATTGCCGTCCTCAAAAGGGTGTATGGTAACAAACCAGAAATGCGCGATCGCTGCTTTCAGGACCGGATCGTGCGACGCTTGCCCGTTGAACCAAGAAAGAAATGCAGCCATCTCGTCTGCAAGTCGTTCGGCTGCAGGCGCCTCGAAATGGACCCCCTTTCGTCCCATCGGCCCAGAGACCACCTGCATTGGACCAGATTTTTCATTACGCCAAGCACCAACAATGATTTTGGTCATGCCGCTGCGGCCGGTCGGAAATAGCGCGGCATGCCAAGCAAACAGCCGCTCATTCGAAAGCGGAGCCTCATAGTTCTGGGTGGCATCCAACATCATCTCAACGACGCCATCGACATGGCGGTCGGCAGGAGCGAGCGCACCAATGTCAAGGCCGAGCCGGCGGGCAATCGAGGAGCGTACCTGCTCTTTGTCGAGAAACTCGCCCTCGATTTCACTGGACTTCACAACGTCTTCAGTTAGCGTGTGCAGAACTGCTTCAGCACGAAAGTCAAAGCCCAGCGCTTCCATCCGCCCGAGTAGGCGCCCTTGCTGATGGCGGACCGCCGCTAACGGCCTAGCCAGAGCATCATTGCTCCAGCCAAACCCCGGCCAGCCGTCCAGGTTGTGAATATAGCTCAGCATTCTCCGCGTCCTTTGCGGGGAATATGGCTTTTAATCTCCGCACCCGCAAGTGAATTCTCCGCATTTTTTGCGGAGAATACTGACGATGCTCACCGCGCTTGCACCTGCGCCGACACTAGGTAGAATATGGACCACTAGGAACCAAGGAACCCATAATGGCGCTCAGCATCAAAGATCTAGAGACGGAACGCCTTGCCAAGGCACTGGCTGAGAAGACCGGCGAAACCATTACCATGGCCACCCGCCGTGCGCTGGAAGAGCGGCTGCGGCGCCTCGCAAACGCGGGAAATCGCGATGTTCTTCTCGATGAGCTTGCCGCCAGCCGAAGACGCTGGGCGAAGCTACGGGTGCTCGACAACCGCTCTGCCGACGAGATTTTGGGGTATGACGAAGATGGACTCCCCAGCTGATGGTCATCGACACGTCCGCTATCGTTGCAATCGCGTTCAACGAGCCGGAAGCAGAAACATACGAACAAAAAGTCGTGGACGCTGCACGGCGTTTCATCTCGGCCGCGACAGTCCTTGAACTCGCCATCGTCATCGAGGCTCGCCTCGGCGAGGCAGGTGCCGCAGAGCTTGACCTGTGGCTTTACAAGGCGGGCGTCGAAATCGTCGTCGTCGACGCGGAACAGATCGCCGTAGCAAGGCGAGCCTGGCGCACCTACGGCAAGGGCCGACATCCGGCAGGTCTGAACTATGGGGACTGTTTCTCTTATGCGCTTGCCAAAACACGCAGTGAACCGCTGCTCTACAAAGGCGATGATTTCTCGCGCACCGACATCGAGACGGCATGACATTGCATCCGTTGCACCGGCAGCCGTCAGAACGAGCGTGATGGTCTGACGGACGACCGCCAGCCAAACCCCCGCCGCGATCGGAAGCTTTCGATCGACGAGGTCTTTGCGGCAGCCAAGCCAAGTCTTGACGCGGGCGTCAATGCCCCAGTTCCCGATCTCTCAGGCCCCTGAACGGGTCAGAAGACGTGTTTCAATCTATGCCCTAACTTGCAACGGCAGCGCGGCATGAAGAAAGTATCTCGTCCCAGTGGCGCCTGGCCCCGTCGTCGGTTTTCCGCGTGAATCGCTTGTCTCCCAACGCCCTGCGGACGGCCGAAACGATCTTTTGGAAATCGGCGTCGTCTGTCGGCTCAAATCGGACTCCTATCCGCGCCAGACGCCCGTTGACTGCCCCGATGATCTCTGCAGCACCGTGCCAATCCTTTTTGGCTGCGAGCACTCCGCTTATCGCTGCGATCGCAAGATTCACTACCATCGGATAGTCATATCTCTCCCCGATGGCCAAAGCCTGGCCCGCGAGCGCTGCAGCATTCCTCCAATCACCGCTATGCAGTCTAAAATGGGCAAGGTTTTGCAACAGGTGGCCAGGCCAATATGTGTCACCCAATTTGTCGAGGAGTTTGAGGGCATCAAGATAGTAGGCTTCAGCAGCAGCCTCATCCCCTTCAGCGCGTGTCCCTTCCCCAATTGCAATCAGTGCAAGCGCCGTTCCATAGTCATCGCCGATGAGCCTCGACAGTTCCAATGATTGTGCGATCAACGTGCCACCTGCCTCGGGATCGCCTGAAGTGGCTTTCGCGACGCCGGCAATAATCCCGGCATTCGCAATTCCGGCCTTATTTCCGAGTTCGCAGAAGATGCGGTGACTTTCAACGCCATAATCACGCGCTGTTTCAGGATCGCCAGACATGTATTGGATCAATGCGGCTGAGGTCAAAATCCGCGCCAGCGGCTCAGGCTCGTGCGTAGCCCGCGCATGCTCCAATGCCTTATCTGACCATGTTCTCGCTTCCGAAAACTGGCCCCTCGATATCCAAAGCCACGTCAGCGCCTCGATGAGCTTGGCGGATTCAACGGCACTGGTTTGCCTCATCCGCCATTCAAGGGCTATCCGAATGTTTCCAGATTCCTGCATCATATGCTCGACAAAGTCGCGCTGATTGAACCTCATCACATTCGGGGCGGCTGACAGAACAAGGTCGGTAAAATAGTCCGACTGGCGTATACGCATAGTTTCGTACTCGCCCGCCTTTCGCAGTTTATCGAGCGCAAAATCGCGAACCGTATCCAGCATGTTGAGGCGCGGGTGACCCAGCGCCGTCGTTTTGAACAACAAGTTCTTGTCCAGAAGAGCTTCAACATGATCGAATACGTCGGCATCGTCCTTGAATAAGGATTCGATGGCACGAAGATCGAACCCGCCATTGAAGACAGCCGACGCATAAAATACCCGGCGCTGGTTTTCCGTCAGGAGATGGTCGCTCCATCCGATCATCAGACGAAGGGTGCGGTGACGGGGATCAATATCCCGCGCCCTGCTTCGAAGGTCTTGCATTCTGGTTTCAAGCCTCTTCTCCAGTTCCGCTACAGTCAGCAACCCTACATGCGAGGCTGCCAATTCAAGCGCTAGCGGTAGCCCGTCAAGTCTCCGGCATATTCTGGAGATCGAAGCTAATGTGTCGTTTGTCAATCTGAAGTCTGGCCGTTCGCGGCGCACGAAATTCTCAAAGAGCTGCACCGATGGGTTCTCCCGAACCTCATTGAAGCTCGCGCTTTCGTCAGGAGGCGTGAGCGGAGGTACCACCAATTCCGTCTCCGAGCGTAATTTGAGGGGCTCACGACTGGTGATCACAACGGTGACGGCCGGACATCTTCTGAGGATGGTATTGATGTCAGGCGCACCTTCGACCAGGTGCTCGAAGGTGTCGAGTATCAACAACACCTCAGCGCCAATCAGCGAGTTGCACACCGTTTCTATCGCGGAGATTCCGGGTACCTCCTGCAGGCCAACGGCCTTGCAGATCTCCGAACCGATTAGATCCGGATTGTCAATTTCTCGCAGCTGTACGAAAAACACTCCACGTGAAAAGAAGCTTAAGGCTGATCTGCCAGCGTGGATCGCCAAGCTTGTCTTGCCCACACCGCCGGCGCCGGTCAGCGTAACAACTCGGCTCTGTTTATCTGCGAGGATTCGATTGAGCCGCGCCATTTCTGAGCGTCGCCCGTAGAGAATTGCCACATCGGACGGGAGGTTGGTGCGATTGGCGCCGATGGATGAGATAGGTGCAAAATCGCTTTGCAATCCCGGGATCGCCAGATCGAACAGCGCTTCAGGATATCGAAGGTCTTTGAGGCGGTGGAATCCAAGATCGCGTATTTTTACATTCGCTGCGATCGGGCCTCCTGCTATCTCATCGCGAACAACGTTCGAAATGACGATCTGACCTCCGTGCGCCACCGATGCGATACGAGCCGCACGATGCACTTCTATCCCGGTTACGGCTGTTTCGTGTCTTCTCACCTTTCCGGAATGCAGGCCCATCCGGACCAGTGGCTTGCATCCTTGAGCCCATTCCTCATTTGTTAGAGCAAATTGTGCGTCGATCGCCGCCTGGACCCCTTGGGCGGAAGCAGGAAAGAGTGCGAATACAGAGTCTCCAACAACGTTTATTTCTTCGCCACCATAAGATTGGATGGCGTTGCGCAACAGCTCGTTGTGCCGAAGGAGCATCTGGTCGTAGAGGTCGGGATAAGAATCCACCAGGTTTGTTGAGCCCTCAATGTCAGTGAAGAGCATGCAAACGCTGTCGCCTGTCGATTGGGGCCGGCTTTCTATTTGGGGTGCCATAACAACACCTCTCTCGACTTTGTTGACTGGCCCTTTACGAACAAAAATGTTCGTCGAAGACATTTGGTCAAAGCAAGTTGAGTGCGATGTATGCCCAGGCGTTTAGCGTAGGACGAGCTGCTTCCTTTGCATATGAGGAGCTCATTCCATGAGCCGACACCATGGGCTTTGGCCAACTGACTTTCAGCTTGCCGGAGATCTTCGATTGCCGGTCGAAGGCCACATCGCCGAGCTTCGGAGACAGCCCTGCGAAAGATGTCGAACCTCATCAGGTCAGCCTCAAGTTCGCCCGAGCCGCTAAGGATATTCCAAACTGACGAGGTCGGCACCGTCAATTCTCCGTTGACCCCGTTAATTTCATTGTCGAGGCGTGAATGGGCCCTCCCGGAACAGCAAAGCCATTCGATAAACTCAGCTTCGATTTGTTGCCGATCTGCGCCACTCAGCGCAACAGGGGACCGTTCCCTGCCACCGCTTAAGAGTCCAAACAGCTGAGGTGATCTCGACGGGCGGAACGAACCTCTGCCAATCTGGAACAGTTTCAAGACCTTATTTGCGGCCTGAACGGCGTCGGCACGCTTTGTGTCTATCCCATTTAAGAAGTCGAGCATCTCGCCAGCAAGGTGCCGCCCAGCCTTCTGATAGGCGCTGGGCCAGGTCCGGAGAGTAAAATGAAGCGATTGAGCCGCCGAGATGATTTCCTCGGCTTCGAATGCTCCCACGAGACCTTCCCTCGTCGCCCGCCGCAGAGCGATCCGCATGTTGATCAGTGGTTCCGTCAGCGGCGGAAAGGGCCTGTCCTCGCGGTATAGGACTGCCACCTCGTCCTCGGCGGATATTACCCGAGCCTTGAATAGGCGGAATATGATTCCTGCGCCATGCACACCTGCGGGAAAGCAATCTGCCGCTCGCAGCGCGCCCATGCTGGAAGCGCCGACCACAACCGCCCCGTCCTGGACAACATCGATGACTTCCCGTGGCGAAATGGAAAGGACGTTGCCAAATGCGCCGTCGAGGATCAGAAAGAACTCATGCCTCAGGATGCGAGAAGCATAGAGATCTCCCCGCCTCGCTGGAGGTCTTATGATCGCATCCGGCAAAATGGACAGGATGTCCGAAGCGGGGGCGCTTGGGCCCAAGAACACGACCGGCGGCATCCGCATCGTGCCCATTGCTACAGCAGGTGCCTTGCACTTCGCCAGCCAACGCGGCGGTGGTCTATCGTAAAGAGCGAAAGACCGGGGACGCGTACTCTTACAACGGGCAGGCCCAGGGCCTTTCGACTCATGTCGATTACTATGGCCCGCGTAAGTCCGACGGACTTTAGCCTCCCCAGGATAAATTCGATTTCAGTCTCGAGGTCTGGCAAGTTTGTGTCGGGAATAGCGGCGAAGTCATGCTCAGCTACGATATTCCCAGACTTCCATCCGGTATCTCGCCGCGAGGATGGCACCTGGTTGTAAGAGTCACGGGCACCGTGGATCACCCCGAGCCGTGATTGAAAGGACTCCAGAATAGCATGCGTAACGGCAGCCCCTGCCAGAAGGTCAGCGCCCCAACCTACAACAACAAGCGGCATCGGCCCGGCGGCGCCACAAAAGGACGGATCAATCAGCGTGCTCGAGATGACCGGTATCTCAAGATCGGTCGTCAGATCTTCCAGGATCAGTTTCAGATTTGCTTTCTTGGCGCGCTCTGCAAGCGCCTTGGGTATGGGAGGAAGTGAACCCAGATCGATCCTGCGTCTCACAGGTCCGGCGTCTGCATCATGTCCATATTGTTCGAAGAAGTGATGCTGACTGATGGCATCCCGTTCGATAACCTCCAGAATGGCGCTGCGCACCGCGCGGCCACGAGTGAACCCGGCAGCCAAGCCATTGGTATCGACCTGATCCAGTATACCTTCCTTTGCAGGAGACCTCGCTAGATCGGCTAGAATCCAGATCGGAAGGGCGGTGATCAACTCCCATCCCTGGACCCACTCAAGCACCGAATCGGGACGATAGCTGGTCAGCGGGGGAAGATCGAAGCATAGAGGATCGGCAACGTGGACACCTGAGGACATTAGCTCAAGATAAGTGGTATGCTGACACTCGCTCTCGAGTTCCTCTGCGCTGACCCTCTCGACCGCCTCCATGACGGCACTGACGCGAGCTGCTTCCTTGTCCACCCCTTTGCCCAGATGCGTGGTCAGGTCTCTTGCCAGGGGAGTGACCGTTGCAAACACAGGCGTGCCCAGGACGTCGAGTGATGTGATGTCGGCTATGCGTGTTATCGGGACTTGATCGATTGTCGATTTGAGGAGCAGCTTGCGTTTGGCCTTTTCCAAGGCGCTATAAGCCTCACTGCGGCGGTCGTACAGCGGCCACCGTTCCAGCAAGCTGGGCGACACCACGACTTCAGAATCCGCAGATGATCGAGTGGTCCTTGTTGAGATAAATGTGGGACCCAGTTTTTTTGCTAATGTTTTCGAGAACCGCGATTTCTTCGTCGGTGAGGTTTTCGATCACGTCATGTACCGTCTGTGGGAGCATATTCTCCTCCACGTCGGGAATGACATTTGAGTTCTTCAGACGGTCGAAATTTGGCTGGAAGCCCGGCATTGTGACCTCCTCAGGCTCTGAACAATTTTTGATGCTTGCTAGATTGCTGTCTTAGAAACGTGAGCCGCTGACGTCAGTAATAATAGGGTACCGGATTCATACTTGTCCAGTACTACGCTCTAGTACTAACGGGCTATGCGCCTACGATCCGGGTCGAACTTGAACCATATCTGGAATGAGCTAAGATATCGCGCTTTGGTTTGTTGCTCACCGATTGGTGTCGCTATGGATATGCTTGAAAGAAAAGCGAATAGTGACTTTGTGAGGGGTAGAATTGAGCTCTGTTTGCCAGCTCTTCAGGCGGCTTTCAGCAACCTTTGGCGAACCGAACCCCGACGGGAAATGACGATTGCTTTCCTGGTCTTGCTTCATCAAATCATGCGGGCGTCGGTCCCCCTCATGCAGCGGGCGGCAGAACGATGTGATCAACTGGAGGGAACCGATAAGACTGCGGCTTTGCTAGGAGGATATTATCGGCAGCATATTTCCGAGGAACTGCACCACGATACTTGGGCACTTGAGGACCTGAAGGCTGCGGGGTGTGATCCTGAGCGAATTCTATCCATCACCCCTTCCGTCGAAGTAGCACGATTGGTCGGCACCCAGTATTATTGGGTTAATCACCATCACCCCCTCATGCTACTCGGATACATTGCGGTTCTCGAGGCGTTTCCTCCTGCGGACAGTAAAATTAACGAGATTCGGGATGGTTCGGGCCTGCCGAATTCAACGTTCAGGACTTTGAGAATTCATGGAGACCTTGATCCGACGCATAGCGCTGAGATCGATCAGACGTTTAATACGCTGCCGTTGGATCAGAAACACTTGGAAATGGTCGGTTTGAGTGTGCTCCATAGCTGCGATGCACTCGCGGGAAGCGTGCGAGCTCTGCGACCCCTCGACCTGTTTAGCGGATCGACACCCGGCTGACTTTAAATTGGCCGTCGTTGGCAATGCTCCGCCTCAGACATCCTTGTCGGTAAAAGGCGGCAGCGACTGCTTGTTGCGACGCCGGGATTTGACAATCGCTTAGGATGGCAGCTTCGATCAGAACCGCGACGTTCATCTCCCTCGCCTTGAATCAAGTCGAACCGCAAGGCCAAGCAGTTCATTCGACCGGTCCGTTCGTTGGCGCAAAGCAGCCATTGGCACTTTTGCTGCGAATTTCGGCTTCCACCCCCAGCAGTCAGTGCTTTCCTGGCACATCGCACGGGCTGCCGAGCTGCCAACGTTCGACGTCCCACCGACAGGCCACAAAAAAGACCGCCTCGACCCTTTCGATCAAGGCGGCCAGGCGGCCCCACTGGGAGGTGAGCTCAAAGGCGCGCTCTCAGCCCCGTTCGAGTTCGGCGAGGAAGGCGCTCAATTCATTCTCCTCAATACCGACAAGATGGCCTTTTTCCGGATAGGCGCCGGATCGGACATCGTCCGCGAATTCTGAAAAGGCGGCGATACGCTCCTCTTGCAGGCGGGCGTATTCGGCGGCGAAGTTTCGGTAGGTTTTGGCGTGACGCGGATAATGGCCGCGGTTGGAGCCGAGCACGTCCTCGGCGAAGAGATATTGCGCGTCGCAGCCCGTTCCCGCCCCCATCGACAGCATCAGCATCGAGGTGCGCGCTCTGATTGCGGCGGCGACCTCGCTCGGCACCACCTCGATCTCGGCGGCGAAGGCGCCCGCCTCTTCCAAGGCCCTCGTCTGGCGCCAGATCTCGAGCGCGCTTGCCGTGGTCTTGCCGACTGCGCGGAAGCCGCCGGTCCAGGTGGCCTTGGACGGGATCAGCCCGACATGGCCGCAGACGGGAATGCCCTCCTCGCGCATGCGCCTGACGGTCGAAAGGCTTGCGGCGCAATAGACGGCATCGCCGCCTGCCTTCAGCGCCTTGAAAGCGGCGCCGATGTATTCCTCCGCCGTGATATAGCCGCCATATTCAAGGCCCGGAAAGGCGAAGACGGAGGGTGCTGCCTCGCGGAATTCGGGGCCGAGCAGCGCCGGCGGAACGGACACGAGGTCGATCCCGGCCTTTTCAGCGGCCTCGGCCTCCTCCAGCGTCACTACGCGGAGCATCGTGAGCTGGCGCTTGCCTTTCATCGACAACAGATCGGCAACGGTCGGACGGCGGTGTCTCATCGGGTTCTCCGGGGAATGCTTGGGAAAGGGGGCCTGTGGCGGCGCTCAGGCCGCCAGCAGCTTCTTGAGCTTGGTCTCGGGCGATGCCAGAGCCTCGGGATCGGGCCTGCTACCGGCGGCGATCAGCATTTCGGCAAGACGGATATCGCGCGCGACGGCATTGGCGGGGCCGATGCCGCTTGCCGCGATCAGCCGGCCTTCGCCGTCGAGGTGGAAGAGGATGAAGGCCCCCTCCTCCATGTCGCGCCTGACTGTCAGCGCAGCGGCATCGGCAAGTCCGGCGATCTGCAGCGTGAGCTCATACTGATCCGACCAGAACCACGGCACGCTCGCGATATGCTCGGCCCCGCCAATAAGATTAGCAGCGGCCAACATTCCCTGGTCCTGGGCATTGCGCCAGGCCTCGAGCCGCACGCGTCGTCCGCCGTAGTGCGAGAGAGGGAAGGAGCAGCAGTCGCCGGCGGCAAAAATGTCGGGATCGGATGTGCGGAGCGTCCCGTCGACGGCGATGCCGTTTTCGACCGCAATCCCGGCAGCCTCCGCAAGCTCCGTGTTCGGCACCGCGCCGATGCCGACGACGACGAGGTCGGCAGCGATGCCGCGGCCGTCGGCAAGGACGACATACGCACTCGCGCCACTGTCTTCGATTGCCGTTATCCTCGCGCCGCAGACGATCTCGACGCCTTCGCGCCGGTGCTGCTTGGCGACAACGGTTGCGATCTCCTCCGGCACGCCGCGGGAGAGCACGCGTGGCAGGCCTTCTATGACCGCCACTTCGGCGCCGAGCTTGCGCGCTGTCGCTGCGAGCTCGAGGCCTATGAAACCGCCGCCGATGACGGCGAGCTTGCGGCCGGGCGCGAGCGCGGCGCGGATAGCCAAGGCGTCGGCATGCGTCCTCAACATGCGGATGCGTTCGGAGTTTTCAGGCGCACCCGGAAAGGCCCGCGGCCGAGCGCCGGTTGCAAGAAGCAGCCGGTCATAGACGACCGACCGGCCATCAGCGAGTTCCACCGCCTTCTTATCGCGGTCGATCCTTGCGACCGGCGCATCGGTAAAGACCGCGATCCGAGCCTCCTGATACCGCCTGGCGTCCGCCACATATTTCGGCGGCTCGGCGCCCGTTAGACCCTCCTTCGAAAGCGGCGGCCGCTCATAGGGGAGATGGGGCTCGGCGCCGATCAACGTGATCTCGCCTTCAAAGCCCTTCTCCCTGAGGGCGAAGGCCGCCCGGGCGCCACATTCGCCGGCTCCCACGATCACGATGTGCCTCATGCTCTCCTCCCTTCGCGTCTCGCGTCCGGCGCGGCCGCCCTCTCCTTTAGGAAATCGCGATGAAGACGCTGCCGGCCTCCACCTTCACGGGATAGGTCCGAAGGTTGACGCAGACGGGTGCGCCCTTGGCCTGGCCGGTCTTGTAGTTGAAGCGACCGTTGTGCTTCGGACATTCGATGATGTCGTCCATCACTAGCCCGTCGGCGAGATGGATGTGCTCGTGCGTGCAGAGCCCATCGGTCGCGAAATACTCGTCGTCTGGACTGCGATAGACGGCGAAGGTGCGTCCCTCATGGTCGAAACGAATGACGTCTTCCTCATCGATCTCATCAGCCGCACAGACCTCGACCCAGTTCGAGCTCATCGTGTTTCCTCCATTCGATCGTCTGTTTTGATTGGCGCTTCGGTTTCACGCCTCACTCGGCGGCATGAACAACGCGGTCGTTGTGGAACTCTTCGCGATAGGGCTTTGCCGTCGGCGGCAGCTCGCGCTTCAGGAAATAGTCCTCGTTGCGCAGCTGCCTCAGGAAGGCCGGGATCATTTCACGGTAGCCGTGAATGATCGAAGGGTTCGCTGCCGGCAGGTCGTGCTTGATCATAGCGTGCAGCCTCGGCAGCGCGTGAAAGGGCACCATCGGGAACATGTGGTGCTCCACGTGATAGTTCATGTTCCAGTAGATGAAGCGGCTTACTGGATTCATGTAGACCGTGCGGCTGTTCAGCCGATGATCGGTGACGTTGTCGGCAAGGCCGCCATGCTGCAAGAGGCCCGTCAGAACGTGATGCCAGGCGCCATAGAGCCGCGGCAGGCCGATGAGCATCAAAGGCAGGATCGAGCCGAGATAGACCGCAAGGCCGATCGTCGCCAGATAGATGGCAAGCCAGATCCGAGCGACGCGGATCGCCTTCGGCTGCTCCATGTCCGGGATGAAGGTCTTTTCCGTGGCACTGATGACGCCGAAGGCGTTTCGCACCATGTCGATCACCGCATGCCAGACGTCGATGATGCCGAAGAAATTGAGGATGAGCCGCAGGAGATCCGGCGGGCGCATGACGGCGATTTCCGGGTCGCGGCCGACGATGACCGTATCGGTGTGATGGCGGGTATGGCTCCAGCGCCAGGTGACCGGATTGCGCATGATCATGAAGCAGGCGATCTGATAGACGGCGTCGTTCATCCACATCGTCTTGAAGGCCGTGCCGTGGCCGCATTCATGCCAGCGGCTATCGGAAGCCGAACCGTAAAGCACACCGTAGGCAAGGAAGAACGGCACTGCCAGCCAAGTTCCCCAGAAATAGATGCCGAGAGCGCCGAGCAGCGCCAGGCTGCCGAGCCAAATCGCCGAGTCGCGGATGGCGGGGCCGTCCTCGCGCTTCATCAGTTCCTTCATCTGCTTGCGCGGAATATCGGTGTGATACCACTCCGCCGCCGCAAGCCCGCTCGCAACCGCCGCCTCAGCATCACGGCCGAGCAGGCTGTAATCTCGTTTGGTCGGAACTGTCGTCATCCCTGCCTCCCCTACGGCGCCGCACCGTTCTCAGATGCGCAAAGCTGCCGTAGCGCGTTAAACCGGCGCTCTCCCTATCGGCGCCGCGATTTCCATGAGACGAGAATAGGTTGACTTTTGACGCTTCTCAATGCAGTCATGATATATTCTCTCAAATCCTATCAGCATTATGGCCTCAGATGTGAGGGAATAGTTTCAGGGAGGAATCATGACGAGGAGGCCGACGATTGCGGACCTCGCGCGGGCCGCAAGCGTAAGCGTTGCAACAGTGGACCGCGTCTTGAACGGGCGGCATCCGGTGCGTGAAGAGACAGCCCGCCGCGTTTACGATGCGGCGAAGGCGATCGGCTATCATGCCGTTGGCCTGCTGCGCCAAAGGGTCTTCGAGGATCTGCCGCAATATCGCCTGGGTTTTCTCCTGCAAAAGCCGGAGCAGTCCTTCTACAAGGCGGTGGCAAAGGAAATCGAGAATGCGGCACTTTCGGTGACCCACGCCCGCGCGGTACCGCAGGTGGACTTTACGGCGAGCTCGACGCCGAGCGGCATCATCGACAAACTGAAGGCGATGGCCGCGCGCAATCAGGCGATCGCCCTCGTCTCACCCGATTATCCGGCGGTCGCCGCTGCGGTCGAGGAGCTCAAGGAAAGGGGCATCCCCGTTTTCGCCCTGCTCTCCGATTTCGCCGCCGGCGTGCGCGAAGGCTATGTCGGTCTCAACAATCAGAAGGTCGGAAGAACGGCCGCCTGGATGATCGCCAAGGCGGCGAAGCGCCCGGGCAAGGTCGCGGCCTTCGTCGGCAGCCACCGCTTCCACGGACACGAACTGCGCGAGATCGGCTTTCGCTCCTATTTTCGTGAGAACGCGCCGGATTTCGAGGTCCTCGACACCATGGTCAACCTCGACACTCCCGAGATCACCCACGAGGCGACGCTCGACCTCATTCAGCGCCATCCGGATTTGCTCGGTTTCTATGTCTGCGGCGGCGGGATGGAGGGCGCGATCTCGGCGATCCGGGAAGAGAAGCTGGAGGGCAAGCTGCTTGCCGTCGTCAACGAACTGACGCCGGAGTCGCGCGCAGCGCTCGCCGATGAAACGGTGCTAATGGCTGTCGCAACTCCCGTCCCGGCTCTCGCAAAAGAAACGATCAATCTGATGATCGGCGCCATCGACCGTGGCGCGGCAAGCGTCCCCGGGCAGACTTTCCTGCCGTTCGATATCTATACGCCGGAGAATATCTGAACGCCGCTTCTGCTGCCTTAAGGTCTGCTTGCGCAACGAGGCGCGCCGTCATACCTGCGACCTCGTAGCGACGTCGACCTATTTTGGAGCCTGGGCTGCAGTTTCGCCTGGAGGCAAAATCCGGAACATGAAGGTTGTGACCTTGTCGCCTGGCTTGAACGGTCCCGGCACCTCATGACGGACTGGCTTCACGCTTTGAAGGAATGCTGCAACTGCTGTAGCGTCTTCTTCGGTGAGATGCGCAAATGCGTGCCACGGCATAATCGGCGCTAGGACGCGACCGTCGGGTCGACGGCCGGTTTGAATTGCAGCCACGATCTGCTCTCTGGTCCAATTGCCGATGCCGGTCTCCTTGTCGGGCGTAATGTTGCGGCCGACGAAAACACCTTGCCCAGGAATTTCGAAGCCGACATCCGAGCCACCCAGGAAGCGCGAGTTATCTGGTTTTCCGAAGAAATATCCCGGTGTGTGGCAATCGTTGCAGCCACCCATGGTGACGAGATATTCGCCGCGCGCAGTCTGCGCGTCATCGGCAGCGACCGCCGTAAACGCCTGCAACCCTAGCGCCGAAGCGGCCAAGAGTGTGAATGGAAGGCTTAGCCGAGCCATCTTACCCTCCTTGAGAGATCACTCGCGGGCTGAACGATCTGAATATCACTTCGAAGTTGACCCATATATTAGCTATTTCGAATTACCAGAAATTGTCCGAAAGCCGCGGTTGGAGGAGTCGAGTGCGTGAAAGCCACGCTCCCCGGGATGAATGGTTTATGAGTTCGGCCCTCAGCAGGTGCACCTCCCCATAGTGACGGCTCACTCATAGGACCTTGGTCTGACAGATACCGCCAGAGGTCTTAGGACCGTTGCGGAATGCTTTCCTCCGTACATAGTGCGACAGGCAAGCGCCTACGGCCATGAATAGCCCCGCCCCTGCGGCCGTGGACGTGCGAGGGTCCCAGAACCGGTCATCCGACCGCTCTGAGACCCTCGCGCCTGTCTGCGCTATCCGTGCTCCGTTATTGGCCCCGCCTTGCCGAGCACTCGGGTCTTGAACCTCTTTTTGCTGCGAGCGTATTTGCAACCGGTGCGGTGTCGCTATTTCCGGAGATTGGCGTAGGCTCTCCCAATCACCGGCTGATAGCCCGGGCGCCGGTGGCTGGGAGATGATCGCGCTTTCGCCCCGCTTGAGGAGTTGCGCGCTATGCCGATATCCTGGAACTACTGTTCCCAGTCCTTCCGCCCTGGTGAGATCGATTTGCTTGGCCGGGTTTTCGAACAGCTCTTGGAAGAACGTCAACTACCGAACTGCGGCGCACAAGCGGAAGCGCTCGCAGCGAGATTGATCTCAGTTTATCAATCGGGCGCACGCGACGTGGAATTGCTGAAAAAGCTGACCCTGCACTCGTAAAGCGATGTGCAAAGCGGGCCGAGATAGGCGAGGCAGTAGACTAAGCGCCTCTCGCCGCGCGATTTTCGCGCCAGGCGAGAACGGGCGCAATCGCTTCGCCAAGCGCCGCGAGATCCGAGGCTTCGATCTTTCGGAAGGGCCGCCGCGAAGGCCCGCAGGGGACGCCCATAATGCCGAGCAACGCCTTGGAACCGGGCATAACGCCCACCTTGATCAGCATCTGGATCACCTTGTTCGCCATCTCCTGCAGGCGTCGGGCTTCCTCGATCTGTCCCTCGGCTGCGCATGTTCGCAGGTCAACGAACACGTCTCCCATGAAATTATAGGTCGTGCCGATCGCACCCTGAGCCCCCATCGCCAGGCCGGCGAGGCACATTTCGTCGTAGCCGTTGTAGACGATAGCCTCAGGCGCTGCATGACGGATGCGCTCGAGCTGGAACATGTCGCTCGATGTGTGCTTGATGCCGATGATATTGGGGTAGGAGAGGAGCTCGACCAGTTCAGGCAAGGTGAAGCCACTGGCGCGGGCGGGAAAATTGTAGACGATAAGCGGCAAGTCGGAGGCGTCAGCCAGCTCTCGATAGTGCGCCATAACCTCGGGCCGCGAGAAATCGTAGTAGAAGGGCGCAATTGCGGAGATTGCCTGGTAGCCGGCTTTGGCCGCGTGTTCTGAAAGCTGCAGCGCGTCCCTTGTTGCGATCGTGCCTACATGGGCGATCAGCCCGAGGCGGCCGGCCGCCGCTGCGGCGACATCAGCGAGGCAGGTCGCGCGCTCCTCGAGCGACTGCAGCATCGCTTCGCCCGAGCTGCCGCCGACATAGAGGCCGTCGACACCCAGTCCGACTTGAAACTCGACGAGCGGCCCGATCGCCTGCCGGTCGATGGCTTCGTCCTCGGAAAAGGGGGTAAGGAGGGCCGAATAAATCCCTTCGAGTTTCATGGTTCCGTTCGCTTTCAAAGGCTTGGGGGGAAAAGTTCGGGCAGTTCGTGACGGGCCGCAGCGCCAAGCTGCAGAGTAGCCTCTTGCGGGGCGGAGGCGTAAGGCCAGAGAAGCTTGGGACCGATCGGGCACCAGCCGCCGGCGGCAGCCATCGCTTTGTCGAGAGCGGCGTTCGACAGGCCATAGCGTGCGCCAAGCGGTAGGACATGCTCCTTCATGAAGCCGACGACCCGCGCCTCGAACGCGAGGGCAGCCTTCGGATCCTCACCGAGCTGCCACCACCACCGCACGGCGCCGGCGGGGCTGAGGCACGCGACATTGGAATACGACCCGCGGCCACCCGCAAGGCAGCCGCTCGCCATGAAATGCCCGGGAATGAAGACGGAGAGATGTGTGAGCTTCCGGCGAAGCTCCTCGTACCAGATCTCGTCGCCTCCAGGTAGCTTCGCGCCGATAAGGATGGGCACAGCGTTCTTAAGCCTTGAGATCTCGTCGAGGCTCAGCCGGCGCTTGGCATGGGGCGGATTGTAGAGGACCAGCGGAATGTCGGGTGCCGTTGCCGCCATACCGACGAGGAAACGCTCCGCCTCGTCATAGCTGGGGGCCCACCAGTCAGGCAGGGTGACCTGAACGGCGTCGGGCCGCAGTGCTGCGACGCGGCTGAGCCGCTCGCGCGCGACGCGCGCGTTCGTGTGCGAGAGCCCGATCTGGAAAGGCAGCGCAACGCTGCGGCAGAAATCGGCGACCACTTGGCTCAAGCGATCGAACTCTTCCTCCGTCTGGCTGTGGAATTCGCCCGCCGTACCATTGGTATAGATGCCGTGGAGGCCACTCCCGTGAAGCACGGCTAGCTGCTCTCGCAATGCGGTCCATTCGATCCCACCTCTTTGATCGACCGGCAGCAGCACCGCTCCCCACACGCCTTCGGGTGGTTTGGCGGGGGGACTCATCGATTGGCTCCGAGCATCTGGTCGGGAATGAAGGTGACGAGTGCTGGAAAGGCGGTGATAAGCGCCAGGACGATGATGAGCGGGATGAGCAGCGGAAGTATCCCGCGGGCAAGCACGCCGAAGGGGATGTTGGCGACTTTCGAGACCACGAACAAGGCGACCCCCATGGGCGGTGTCAATATGCCGATCATCAGGTTGAACACCACCACGACCCCGAAATGGACGGGATCGATGCCGTATTGAAGTGCGGTTGGAACCAGCACCGGCACGATCAGCAGCAGGATCGCCAAGGCCTCGATGAAGGTGCCGAGCGCAAGCAGCATGAGGTTCACGAGGATCAGGAAAGTGAGGGGATCACTCGAATAGTTGAGGAAGAACGCGGCGACATGCTGAGGCACCTGTTCCCGGGCGATCACATAGCCGAACAGGGACACGCCCATGATGAGAAGACCGACGGCGGCCGTATGGCTCACGGTTTCGCGGAGCACCGTCACGAGTTTGGCGAAGGTGATTTCGCGGTAGACCACGACACCCAGAAAAAGAGCGTAGGTGGCAGCGACCACAGCGGCCTCGGTCGGCGAAAAGATCCCCGCAAAGATGCCGCCGATGATGATGAACGGCGTCATGAGCGGGAAGATCGCGCGCCAGAAAGAAGACCAGATCCGGCGAAGGCTCGCGCGCTGATCGGTCGGGTAGTTCCGCCGCCACGCGATGACATAGACCATGACCATGAGCGAGGCCGCGCAGAGAAGGCCCGGCACGATACCGCCTAGGAAAAGGCCGCCTATTGAGGTGTTGGCGATCACGCCGTAGACCACGAGCGGAATGGAGGGCGGGATGAGCGGCCCGATGATGGCGGACGCGGCCGTGATCGAGCCGGAGAACTGCTCGTCATAGCCGGCGTCGCGCATGGCTTTGATCTCAAGCTGCCCGAGGCCGGCGGCATCGGCGACTGCGGAGCCGGACATGCCGGAGAACATCACGCTCGCCATGATGTTCACATGGCCGAGCCCGCCCCGGATGTGGCCGACAAGCGCCTTGGCAAAATCGAAAATGCGCTCGGTCACGCCGGAAAGATTCATCAGTTGAGCGGTGAGGATGAAGAAAGGGACGGCAAGCAGCGGAAAGCTGTTCAGGCCGGCGACCATGCGCTGCCCGGCAAAATTCAGTCCCGTGCCCTGCCAGAGCATATAGGCGAGCGCCGCCACGATCAGTGTGAAGCCGACCGGCATGCCGGCGACCAGAAGAGCAAACCATCCGCCGAAGAGCGTCGCCATCTAGAGATACCTTTCGGAAGGTGCATCGGCGACCGGATGGCCGCCGCTCAAAAGCGTTCGGACATCTCGCGCCATCGCAAGCATGATACGGACAGCCGCAAGCACCCCAAACACCGGCAAAGCTCCGTAGAGCCAGGATTCCGGCACGCCGATCGCAATCGACATCACCTTATGGGCGCGCATGGCGCCGAAGGTGCCATAGTAGACGAGGATGAGAAGGGCTCCGAGCACCAGAAGGTCCAGAGCAAGGCGCAGGATGAGCTGCGCCCGTTCGGCAAGCATCATCGGCACGATGTCCATAGTGATGTGCGTCCGCGAGGTGATACCCTCCGCCGCACCAAGCGCCACCAACCACACGAAGGCATAGCGCGCCGCCTCCTCTGTCCAGAACAACGGATCGCGGAGGATGAACCGCGTGGCGATCTGCAGCGCGATCACGATGAAGGCGAAGACCAGAAGGATCGCCGCCAGGGTCTCTTCGAGGTGGGCAAGGCTTCGCCACCGGCTTGGATTGGCCATAGCTGAAATCTCGCGTTAGAGGGGCGCTACACGCCGGGATCGCTCAACGGAGATCGAGCAGTTTCTGCACCGTGCCGGCACCGAACTTCTCGTCGAGATCCTCATAGACAGGCTTCATCGCCTCCCGGAAAGCCGCCTTGTCCGGCTCTACGACGGTGATGTCGCGCTCGCGGAACGCGTCGACGAGGCTCGCTTCCTTTTCCTTGACCAGCTTGTTGTTAAGGACGCCGCCCGCCTCAAAAGCTTCCATTACGACCTGCTGGTCGGCGGGTTCGAGCGTGTTCCATGTGTCTTCCGACATGAGGATGAGCTGGTCCTGCACCAGGTGCCCGGTCAGCGAGACATGTGACTGTACTTCGGTGAACTTCATCGCGTCGATAATCGGCAGGGGGTTTTCCTGGCCGTCGACCTGATTGGTTTGAAGCGCAAGATAGACCTCCGCGAAAGCCACTGGCGTGGGGCTTGCTCCCATTGCCTTCGCCCAGGTGAGTAGCGGCGCCGAGTTCGGCACGCGCAACTTCATGCCGGCGAAATCGGCGGGCTTTTCGATCGGCTTCTTTGCAGTCGTATGCCGCGTCCCAAAATACCAGGAATCGACCACGCGCCATTTGTGCTCGGTTCGCATCTCCTCGACGATTCCCTTACCCCAATCCGAGGCGATGATCTTTTGAAGGTGATCGAAATCGCTGACCACATAAGCTGTGCTCGCCACCACGGCGCGGGGAACCCAAGCATCCATTCCCCCGAATGGATTGAGCGTGAAGTCGAGCTCGCCGAGCGTGACTTGCTCCATCATCTCTGTGAAGGTTCCGAGCTGCGAATTCGGGAAGATCTCCAGAGTCAGCCGGCCGCCGGACTTCTCCTTGATTATACGCGCCGCCTCGGTGACGCCCTCGAATTGCGGGTCACCGGCAGTGCCCTGCATGCCCAGCCGCAACGTGCGCGCCTCCTGAGCAGATACTTGGGACGCCATCAGAAGGCCCGCGAGCGCGGCCGAAATCAATCCTGTTTTCATCGAATGCTCCTCCCTTTCGTGTCGCCCTTATGGGCTTTTTCGCCTGTATTTGCGTTCTGCACTCTCCAGATGTTCGCGCATGACACGGCCGGCACGCTCCGGATCGCGAGCGCGGATTGCCTCTACGATCGCCACATGCCCCTCGAAACTCTCCCTGTTCGAAATCTCCGGACGATCCGGCAGGGGCCGCTGGCTGATCAACCAATCGACGAAAGCGTCGTGAACGGCGATGAAAATGGGGTTTGAAACCATCTCGGTCAGCGTCCGATGAAAGGCAACATCGGTCATCGCAAAGGCGCGAGCCTTGCCGATGGCGGCCTCGTTGCGAGCAAGCGCGGCCTCGATTGTCTCGATCTGCTCTGCCGTGGCGTGGGCCGCGAGGTGGCGCGCGCAGCCCTCCTCCAGAAACAGTCGCGCCTGCTCGAAATTGGCGACCCCCTCCGGCCGGCCGAGCAGCATGCGCGCGGCGCCTGCGAGCGAGGACAGGAAATGATCCGGCGTCGGCCGGGTGACCTTGGCACGTTCGCCAGTGTTGATCTTCACCAGCCCCATGCGCTCCAAGGCGTAGAGCGCTTCCCGGATCGAGGGGCGTCCCACCCCGAATATTTCCATGAGGTCGCGCTCCGAAGGAAGCATGGTGCCCAGAGGATAGACCTCCTCGCGGATCATCTCCTCGAGCCGGAGCCGCACTTCGTCGGACAGTTTCTTGCGGACAGTAAGAGTGGTCATGGTCTAACTTTTAAGGTGTTATACCACATCCGTCAAGCGGTGCCGCTGGGCGCATGCGCCGCCCGCCCGTGCGGTATCAGGTTCACAGGCGGGCCGACGGGAACATCGCCCTACCGCCTACGTTGTAACTTCACGCTACGATCCTGTGAGCAGTGGCGAGACGTCGTAGAGGAGGCAGCGTGGGCAAATCCGAGAAAGAGAAGCCGAACGGCGCGCCGCTCGGCCATGGCGCAGATGATCTGCCTTCAGTGATAGTCGACGACTACAATATGGGGCTCCGCGACGGGGATAGCTTCCTTGGCGACCGGGCCAATAAATTTGCTTTTCGAGAAAAGCTCGATACGTGGCGTGAACGGGTGCGAAAGGGTGGCGCCGATCCGCTCGGAAAGACTTCGAGCAGAGATTTATCCAAGAAGGAGATCGACGCGCTTCTCAACGGTGAGGACAAGGAGGCGGCTGCCCTCATTCTCGGAGCCGTCGACGATTTCGCGGCCGAGCTTGCGAAGGTTCTCGGCAGGTTCTTGGACCAGGAAAGTTGGAAGAACACTGAACGCGTCGTGATCGGCGGTGGCTTCAGCGCGAGTGCCGTCGGCGAGCTCGCGATTGCGCGAGCATTGGTGCTGCTGAAGTCTCAGGGTCACGAGATAGACGTCGCGCCGATCGCTCACCATCCGGACGATGCAGGACTGATCGGCGCGGCCCACCTCATGCCGCCCTGGATGCTAAAGGGTCACAAGGCGATGCTTGCCATCGACCTCGGGGGCACCAATGTTCGCGTGGGCATTGTCGAGCTTCGTTTGAAGGACGAGGCGGACCTTAGCAAAGCCAAGGTCTGGAAGTCCGACATCTGGCGTCACGCCGATGATAGACCCAACCGGAACACCACGATCGAACGTCTCGTCACCATGGTCGAAAAGCTTATTGCCAAGGCAGACAAAGCCGACCTCAAGCTGGCACCCGTAATTGGAGTTGCCTGCCCGGGTGTCATAAACGCGGACGGGTCGATCCTGCGCGGCGGACAGAACCTGCCGGGCGGCAACTGGGAAAGCGAGCACTTCAATCTACCTCTCGTCCTGAAGAAAGCCGTACCACAGATTGGCGAAGAGGAGGCCTTTGTGATCATGCACAACGACGCCGTCGTTCAGGGGCTTTCCCAGGTGCCCTTCATGCGCGACTGCTCGGACTGGGGAATTCTGACGATCGGCACGGGTCTGGGCAACGCTCACTTCCACAACAAGCGCGAAAATCGCGATGAGGCTTGAGGCTGCTGCATGTCGCACGATACGTACAGCGGTGCCGGCGACAGCATACGATAAACCGCGCCGCGCGCGTCAGCGAATTGCTTTATCGAGGGTCACCCCTGGAGAGTGGCCGCTTCTGAATACGCCCCGAACATTGCAGGCGGTATTGTCGGACAGAAGTCCGCGGACGGCGTGCAGATACTGCCGCTACCACTCGATGGCCGGCCGAGCGATCATCAGCCAGAAGATCGCGAGAACCGCCCCGAACGCCGGAAAACCAAAGGCGAACCATAGACGAAACAGCCGGTGGTAGCGCTTTGGCAAAGGCTGTTCGCTCTTGCTCGCGACTTCGGCAAGCCTGCGCATCTCCATCTGCATCCAGACGACCGGGAGCCAGAACGCACCCGTTACCGCGTATAAGAGCAGCGACAGCAGTATCCATCCTTCCCTGAGCGAGTAGCCGACATGCCAGGCAAGCGCGATCCCGGTGACGGGCTGCAGAACGACGGCCGTGGCGGTGAATAGAAAATCTGCCACGACGACGATGCGGGCGACGGCGGCGATCGTCGCCGCGCGGCCGGTCCGGTGCGCGAGCAGCATGAAGAAGGCGATCCCCGCTCCCGTGCCGAGCAGGACCGAGGCGCCGATGAGATGCAGAAATTTGAGCAGGAGATAAAGCATCATCGCTCCTCGATGATCGCGAGAGCAGCGAGATGCAGCACAATGATGGGCCATATCTTCATCAGCGGCCCCAGCGGCTCGCTCCACAATTCAGGAAGGAGAATTGTTCCGGCGATAGCATAAAAGAGAGACAGGCCGACGGCACCATAGAGCCCGATCCGGCTCGTTCGGCGGAAGGCAATGGCGACCCCGATAACGATATCGGCGATCGCCCCGGCGACAACGCTCGGACCGGCGAGAGATCCAGCGCCGGTGCGCAGCATCAGATCGACCCCGATATCGTATCCGATTGTGAGCGAGACGACGCCCGTGCTGATCCAGAACAGCGAGAGAACGCCGAAGATGACCGGCTTGAGAAGGTAGAGCTTCGCAAACCATCGTTCCTGGACGGAGACGGGCGTTCGGGCGAGGGCTTCGGAGAGCGCTGACGGCTGTATTCCAGTGACCTCCACCCAAGGCCGAATATCGCCGACAGCACCCCGCTCGATCTCCTTTTGCGCTGTGCTCCGCGTCGGCGGACGCCAGCCGAGCGCGCCGGCAAGATCGCTGAGCTTGTAAAGCACTGCTGCAACGGCTGGCGGTACTTTGATGGGGCGAGCAGCACCCCAGCCAAGCCAGCGGCGGTAGGCGCTTACGACGTCTTGGAACGACAGGGCTTCAGGACCCGCGACCTCGAGGACAAGGCGAGCCGGAGCATTGGGGCTGAGGAGTATCTCGACGGTGCGCACAACGTCTTCGAGGCGCACGACCTGGAGCATTCCCGTATTCGGCATGAGCGGCAAGACAGGCAGAGCGGCGAGCCCTCTGAAAAGTGCGCTCGCGCCAAAGGCGCCCGGCCCAAGCACGACGGAAGGACGAAGGATGACCCAGTCCAGATCACGGGCCATCAATGCCTTGTCACCCTCGAACTTGGTACGCGAAAACGAGGAAGGCTGCTCCTTCTCGACCCCCATGGCGGAGAAATGGATGACGCGGCTTACACCTTTCTGTTCACAGGCCTGAAACAGGGCTGAAGGACCGCGCAGATGCACGGCGGACGCATCTTCGCCCGGACCATCCTGAAGCGTGCCTGCACAATTTACGACAGCGGCAACACCGGCGAGATGGGGCATCCAGTCCTCAGGTCTAACGGCTCGCGCGAGGTCAATTTCCACGGCTTCGCCGATTCCATTGGTTCCCGACGGCGAGCCCGGCCGAATGACGCGCATCGCTTCCATGCCGCGTTCGTGAAGCCTTGCGCATATCGCCGATCCGATGAGCCCGGAGGCGCCGACCACGAGCACTTTCATCGTTGTTTCCTACATATTCGGACAGCCGCGTATCGACCGATCCTTGCGGCCACGCAGTCGTTTCGGATGCGAGACCGCAAGGCTCCAACGATGCTGGAATGACGGATGTTCCTTTCTTCGGTCGTGAAATGAGCCGGCGACCGCCTTCTCGTCATGAAACAGTACGCGCGCCGATGTGAGACGTCGGCATAGGGCAGCAAAAAGCTTGTCATCTACCCGTACGAACCGTGTCGGCTTTTATCGGTGAATCGGCGGAGCCACGCTGCGGCCGTGGCCCTCTCTTCACCATCCGGACCTCACCGGCCCTTCGAAAAGACCCAGATCATCGCGGCTGAATACGGCCAGGTGCCAGTGAGCGGGATCGGTCGCACTTGCAGGTTGCGGCTGGTAGCTCAGCCGGTCTGGACTGTCGATCCTGCGCATCGCCTCATGATCGATCACTCCGGATCTGATCACCTCCGCTGCTCGGCTCGGGTCGCCTCCGAACGCATCCGCCAGGAGCTCGCCCGTAACGATAATACCTTTGCGGGGCTCACCCCTGCCCGCGTCGCGGCTCAGCATAACCATGGCAACGCCGAGCTTTTTGCTGGTCTCCTCGTCGGCCAATATCTCGAACGCTGACATCGGATTCTCCTTCAATGCCAATCCAGCCGGCGGTGACGCGCGGCCGGTGACGGGACACTCGACTTAATGGCGCTCGCCCGGATCGGGCCAGAGCGCGCGCACATCTTGAGGCAGACTATCGCGGATCTTGCGTGTTTCACCTGGATCGAGGTGATGCGAGAGGACGTGAAACACCGTTTGCACCGCCTCCTTCGCATCGACCGGCCGTGTGAAGGCGAGCTCGTCTTTCACCTGGCCAAGAAACTCATCCAAGGTCCGCGACTGCGTCGGCTGTTTGGACGGCTCGTACTGATCGTAGTAGGCCCCGCGCACGAGTAGCGGCAATTGTGCTGACAAATGAGCCGCGAGATCGGCGGGCAGGCGATCGCGCACGGTGTGGAGGACCGCGCTCAGAATGTGCCATGCGCGCTGACGGTCCGGTCCCTGGTGCTCCATGATTTCGTCGAGCCAGACATTCGTGAGTTGGAGCGTTTTGTCGAATGCGGCCACGCCGGAAGCACTCATGATACTCTCCTGTTTTTTCTTTGCTTGACGACGGTCGAACCAGAAGAATGCCGCGATGTTCCGGCGTTTGATCCTTTCTCGGGGGGCGCCGGGATGGCAGGCACGGTGAACCGGCGCCGCCTGCTCGAACTCTGCGAATGCCAGGACTCGATCGACACTTAAAGAGGATCACGCCCGCTAGATCCGGAGAATAGCGCAGCATTCGCTGCAAGCAGCGCTGAAAGTCGGTCTGCAACCGTGCGCACCGATTCCCGTCCCCGTTCGTCGTCATGCAGAACGATCCATAAGTCGTGGTTCAGTTCTTCAATCACTCGGCCCGCGCGGACGAAGGCTGGATCACTGTCGCCGATGAAGCACGGCACAACCCCGATGCCGGCTCCGGCCTTCACCAGATCGAACATCATCCGCGGGCAGTTCACCCAGTTTGTGATGAATCGATCCGGCTGCTCGAACGCCCACCGCTTCCACGCCTGATTGGCGACGTCCGTGCCGAGCGAAACCCAGTTCGTGTGACGGCGGTGGTCGAAGCCTTGCGCGCAGTAGGGCGCATAGGCGACCCTGACGGAACGCCGGGCAGCGACATTGCCCGTCTCCGGCCGCTCGGCGGTGAGCCCTATGTCGGCGTCGCGGTGCGTCAGGTCGAGGACGGCCTCGCAAGTTTTGAAGCACACCCGAAAAGCGTCGTTCGGCGTCCAGAGATGCCGCAAGCTTACAGCCGTGAAACATGACAGGGTGGTGTCTGACAGAAGCCGAACGATAGGCATCGAATGCGCTGTCTCATGCCAGTCGGCGATGTCCTGCGCCGCTTCATACATCGCCCTCACACGATCCAGCAGAACGTGCCCATCCGGCGCAAGCTCATACCCGGTCCGCGCCCGTACAAACAACGCTCGCCCAGTAGCACGTTCCAGCGCCAACATGCGTCGTCCGATAGTCGGCGCACTTATGCCCGTCTTCTCGGCGGCACCCGCAAGGCCGCCTTGCTCAGCGACGTGCAAAAATAGACGAAGATCATCCCAGTTTTCGACTTTCATCTGTGAAATATGCCTTTCGTTTCCGCGCCTACATCTCAATGTCATCGCGCACCACATCCGGGGCATCACAGTATTCCCGGAGAAACGACATGCTACTTCAATGGGCGATCCTATACAGAGAGCTGGTTGGCCAACAGCGGAAAAAGAGAATCGACGCCTTTGCCGATCCACTTGACGGTCCCGAATGGGAAGGGTTCGGCTGGTTCGTGAAATGGATCGAGAAGTCTGCAGAGCGTCGTTCGGAAGCGATTGAAGGCAAAGGACGACCGGTTGACGCTACGAACAGTACGAAACGACTCCAAAGCATGAGGCAAGGCTTCACTTAAGAGCGCTCCAACGCCCCCGCCGGCCGCCACGCAGAGGATCTGTGCCAGTCGGCATAGGTCGACAGCTTGAAACATCGCTGTGTTTCTTCAGGTCGAGAGTGATCGATGATCTCTGAGAGGCACGGAGACGACGACAGTAAGGATCGAAAGGAACGGACTGGGGCGAGGGCTCGAGCCTGTTGAGCCCGAATTGGCAGGGGCGGACTAGGTTCGGGGCCTTGAAGACTTTTGCTTCAAGAACCTTGCCTCACATGGTTTCACCATTAGCTATATCCTTACTGCCGGGAGAAGTGTGCCGTGAGCTTGGCATTGTCGCGTAGAGGCATTTTGATGGCGGCTGCCCTGTTGCCCGCAACCGCGCATGCCTCACTTACTTTGGCCGGGGTTTCCGCTATGTCGAACAAGGTCGTGCTTCTCGGCGATTCGGTACTTGACAACGGCGCCTATGTCTCCGGCGGTTCAGACGTTTTGAAGCACCTTGTGCGCCGGCTGCCGGCCGGGTGGTCTGCGAAATTGCTTGCAACTGACGGCAGCCTCATGAAGGACGTGCGCCTTCAGCTGCAGCGGCTGCCGGCCGACGCCACCCACCTGATAGTAAGCATGGGCGGCAATGACGCACTCAGCGTCTCTGATGTTTTGAGCCTGCCCTCGGCCTCAGTGGCCGATGCGCTACTCAGGGTGGCAGAGATAAGAGAGCAGTTCTGCTCCAGGTATTTCGCCACCCTGGACACCGTTCTGGCTGCCAGGCTTCCAACTGCTATCTGCACGATCTACGACGTACGCTATGCGGACCTCAACCAAAGGCGCATTGCCGTAACGGCCCTCTCGGTCCTTAATGACTGCATTACACGCGCAGCCGCGAACCGGGGGGTGGCGCTCATCGATCTTCGCCTGATCTGCGATGAAGACAGCGATTTCGCCAACGCCATCGAGCCTTCTGAAAAGGGCGGCAGCAAAATCGCCGCCGCCATCGTTTCATTCCTGACCCGGCATCCATCGCAAAATGGGCGTGCCGAACTGATAGTGCGCTAAATGTTCCAAGGGCGCGACGATGCTTCGCAGTTCTACGTAACGGCTAAGCGCGCGCGAATGCCGATGACTCCAGAGCAGTCCCGCTTCTAAAATCAATGACCGGCCTTGCGCCTGGGGTCATGACTGTGATGGCGGTCGTGTTCGCCTCCGCCGCCGGAGACTTTGCTGCGCGTACGCCTGTCGGTTTCGGCCGGCGGCTTCGGTATTTTCAACGGAGCCTTCGCATTCTCGTGCGATGCACCGGGCCCACCTTGACGGATACTTGCCGGAGTCTTTTTGGAAGTGGACATCCGTTTTCCTCATCGATCCTGTTGGTACCCCTGATGGGTCGTATTGACCTTGGTGTTGCCCTGCTGTCCCTTCTTCTCTGGGTCAGGGGACATATCCGGCTTCTTTGACTCGACCGCGATGGTTCCGGGTTCTCCCGTTCCCTTCGCGCTCCTATTGTCCGGAGGAACTGGCGGTGGTCGGCTGCCCATCTTGATCTCCTAACGCGTCACTCGTTTGTTCTTTCAATGCCAGCCCCTTGCTGGCACCGAGCCTAACCGGCCAGCCCAGATGATGTTCCGGGACTCGGTATCGTGCCCGCGGTCACGCAACATTGCCGTGCCCGGCTGTTCGAACGCTTGCGCCGATGACGAACTTGGTTGCAGCTCGCTTCGCGAGCAACAGCGCCTGATCGGCATCTGCCAAAATCGCGCGCATTGCACGCGCTGGCGATCAGGAGGAAGCGGAATTCTCGTCGAGAATGCCTTTCAAACAAAGCCATCGGTGTCGGCGATTCTGAGGCGGCGGGAAATCCGGATCTTCAAGGCAGCCCACGGATACGGAAATCGCGTCCTTGAGCGCCTCGGCACGCATGAAGATCACTGACCCGCAATTGAGGCAAGAATGCTGTTCCAGCCAAGCTCCCGATTGTCCGATCCTGCGCCAGGATTTCGTTTCTCCTTTTCGACCGATCACAGCTCTCTCCAGGTAGATGGCGCGGTAAGAGAAGGTCGTTCCGGTGCAACGCTGACACTCGATGCACGAGCAGGCATACACCCGCCGTGGCTCACCAGCACAAACGAGCTCCACCTCCGGCAGGAGCACGTCGCCTTGCGAAGAGAGCTATGCATTCGCCTTCCCCATGACCTCAGAGGAGACGCCTTCACGACGAAACAACGGGGCAAGCGACGCGAGGTCGGCGTGTGCCCCGTTCTGCGTGAGGGACCGGCGCGCGCTGCTCATTGCAGCCATCGCGATCAGGGGGGCGCATTTTGCCGCGGTGCGGCTCCAAATCCACGCATTGTAATCATGGTTCAGGAACGTTGTAGCTACGGAGGAGCCCATGCGCCCCGCGCCGAGGACGCAAACTGGTTGTTTCATGATGTTTCTCCGGGCCTGTGGCCGCTTAAATTTCTGTCTGGGCGCGCGCCGAGCGAAGTTATAAATTTCACTCGGCGTTATGAAGTACGCACTTTCAGGTAAGTGTCGAAAACTGCCAGGAGCTCGAGAGATGAGGAACAAGCAGCCGGATGACTGCGGCTTTGCCGCGGCGCTGCAGGCGATCGGCGGAAAGTGGAAAACTTCTTTGCTGTGGGCTCTGCACCTGCGTCCGCACCGCCTCGCCGAACTTCGCCGGTTGTGGCCCGGCATCACCGAAAAAGTCCTTTCCCAGCAATTGCGGCAGATGGAGGCTGACGGCCTGATCAGCCGTCATGACTATACCGAGGTCCCGCTGCGCGTCGAATACGCGATCACACCGCTTGGTCTCAGCCTGAACGATGCCGTCACGGCCATGTCGAAATGGGGAAAGCAGCATGAGGCTTGGAAAGCTCGCCAAAAGTCAGCAGCTTAACCAAGAAAGAAATTCTTGCGCCGGCAGCAGCCCGCCTCTGGCGCGAAACTCGATCGCAAGCGGATTTGTTCTCAGACTAGCAGTGGTTGTGACCACTCTTCACCTGCGGTGGGGCAGCGCCAATGCCCGACACTCGGCCGCGTTCTCCAAAACGGTCCTGCATGGGGCCGGAATAAACCAGTCCCGCCGACGAGAGTGCCGTCATGGCCTGCCAAATCGGAGATGCGAGTTGGAAAGCGCCGGCACCGGATTGCGAAGGTCGACCACGCGATCCGATGCCGGCACCTTTGCCTGATCCTGATGCGCTACTGATTGATTTCAGGCTCGACGAGCCGTGCCAGGTTTCGCAGCGACTCCTGCCAACCGAGATAACAGGCCTCCGGTGGAATGACGTCCGGCACGCCTGCCTGCACGATCTCCAGCTCGGTACCGACTGATACTTTCTTCAGCGTCACCGTCACCTGCATCTCGCCAGGCAGGTTGGGGTCGTCGAACTTGTCCGTGTAGCGCAGGCGCTCGCCGGGCACGAGCTCGACATATTCGCCGCCAAACGCGTGGCTTTCGCCTGTTGTGAAGTTCCGGAAGGACATTTTGAACGTGCCGCCGACGTTTGGCTCCAGATGATGCACAGTGCAGGCGAAGCCGTTGGGCGGAAGCCATTTCGCGAGCGCGTCCGCCTCGAGAAACGCGCGATAGACTTTCTCTGGGCTGGTTGCCAGTACGCGGTGCAACCGTATGGTGCTGGGCATGATCGTTTATCCTTTTGAACCGACGGATGGATCCCATGAATTGCCGATCCATGCACGAGGACGAACGAGGCTGCGCCAGTCCGACACTGGATCTCAGATTTCATGAAAAGCGCCAGTCTCAGACCTCGCTCTCATGTCCGGGCGGCTTGGCGACCCGGCCTGGCTGTTCCGTGTCCGCGGCACGGGGGGCGCATCCAGGCGTGACACGCGGCGTGCCGGCCGCACAGGGCGCCCGCCTGCATGATTTAGTCCGTAAATCGATTCCGATTAAGCAAGCTTCAGTAATGCCCGGTCATTCCCGAAGCGTCTCGCGCATCCGCTCTCTCGCAGCATCGTGAGCTTCGAGCGCGGCCTGACCCGCCTTGTCGAAGAGGTTCTCCGCGGTGCTCACCGCCTCACCGACCACTTCACTCGTCTTCTCGGCGATGGCGTCGCGCACTTGATCCGAGGCTTCGCCCAATGCCTCGTCCTCGGCCTCTGTGCGAGGCAGGGCGGCTCCTATCGCCGCGCCAACGGCAAAAGCGAGCGCACCGCCGACGAGCGGCTGGTCGCGAAAATGCTTGAGAATGGCGGCGTTCAGGTGCGCGCCCTGGTCTTCGAGAGATCTGCCGGCGGCCTGCACACTGTCCGCGAGAGACCTCCCGGTCTCGGCAATGGCACCTGACATTCGGCTTGCCGAAGCACTCACCTCCCGCCATGTTCTGGACGCCCAGCCCGAGGCCTCATCGAAAAGCGCCCCGGCCTCGTCGCGTATATCGTCGATCTGCTGGCCTGCCGCGTCGGCAAAGCCACGGTAAATCTTACCGGCAGGGTCGACGAAGTGACCTGCCCTGCGGCCCTCAAGGTCGGTTCGGGCCCTGAAGCGGTTGCCGGCTTCGTCGGCGAAATGACTGTATCGCTCGCCGAAGCTCGCCTCTACTGGGCCTGTGCGCCGCACGGAACCGGTAACGGTTGCGAGCGGATAGTCGTCCGGACCATCCTCCAGCTTCCTCACTCCGGGTGCGCGTGAGGCTGGGTTGGCGATAAGCCAGGCGAGACTGATCCCCATCAAAGCGACGGGAACGGGATTACTCCTCAATGCGACACCGAGGTTGCTGAGGTACTCGGCTCCGCCGCTCGTCTTGGCATATTCGAGCAATTCGTCCATCAGTTGGCCCGGCGACATGCGCTCCTGAATCGCGTGGAGCTTTTCCTCGATGCGCTGGCGATCGGCCTCGATCTCGCGCTGCAGTTCGGCAGCCGAGTGGGTTTCCACGGAGTCGTTCATTGCACTCTCTCCTTAACCACGTCCACGTCGCGCTGTAGCGAGGCTGCCGTCCTGTCGAACTTGAAACTGCCGCTTCTAAGCGTCGAGAGGGCCCGCGAAACCATCGCCCAAGCGAGGAGCGCCACCACGACGCCGACGATGGCGGCGGCCGCTGCATCGGCGTTCGGTTCGGTCAAACCCTGACCAACGAGAAATGCGGCCAATCCCTGGACGACTGCACTCAACAGCACGCCGATGGCACCGATTGCAAAGACCAGGCCGATAAGAAGCGTCTCGATGCTGCCTACGGCGCGACTCAAGTTCTCCGACGCTTCGGCCTTGGCAAGATCTATTTCCTTCCGGAAAAGGCCGGATATGTCACCTACCAGGCTCGTCATGAGTTCGGATAGGGGGCGATCGTGGTTAGCCATTGCGGAATTCCTCCTTCTGTCGTCCCGGCTGACCAGGCGACGGCGATCGCGAGGGCTGAAGGGAAGCGCCCCGACTGGTACGACGCTCGGCCGAAGCGAGCAGGAACCGACTGGCGGTCAGTCCTGCAATCGCCGCCATCCCGAGAAATGCAAGCGGTTGCCTTCGGCCGAAATCCTCGGCCATCGCGGCGATTTCGCCGAGATCGCGATCCTCTATGTCGCGGGCGTAATCTTGGAGCGAGCGGCCCATCTGCCGCGCATAGCGACCGAGCGCCCGTTGATCGGACGCTTCGAGCTCGGAGCCGACCTTCTCGATTGCGGCTCCCACGCCGTTCAACTGACGCGCCGCCAGGTTTTTCTCGCCTTCCGCGGTGCGGCTGACCGCCGTTTTGACCTGCTCCGTTTGCTGCTTCGCGAACTGTCGACCCTCAGACAAATCTTCGCGAAGTGCTTGTTCCAAGTTGCGCTCTGTCGCCTGCTCGCTGATGCCCGTGGCGTCTTCCCCTGCCCGAGTGCCGGAACCAGCCGACGGCGTTTCCGGCAGTCCGGATGGGTCGCCCGGCCCGTGGGCACTTCCTTCATTGCTCATTTGGGTTCCTCCCGATCAGGAACTGATCTTAGGTGTTACTAATATGATCCGAACAACCGAAACGGCGCCTTTGTTCCCTTTGGCACGATGGTTCGGGGCAATCACCGCAAGCAGATGATCTGGCACGTGTGACCTCCCACTCTGGCCCTCGAATGTGTGGAAACGAGCGCCGGGCCGGTGACTCGCGCCGAGACTTACATGGAAGGGAAGGACCGTTTACGGACTTTCAGCATCGCCTCGAAACCCGACACTGCGACCTGCAATGTTGTTGCGTATGCACTGCGCAGGAGCGATTGGCGCTCCGATTGGCAGCGTGCGTCAGGCGCAGTTAGGCAGTGTGATCCTCGCTTATCGGTCGCCCGCCACCGCCTTGCGCAAGTTCCGACGGCAACGCCAACGATGTTCAGATTTCGTAGAGCTCGATCGGCTGCTCAAAGCCCTTCAGGTGGTATGCCCGGCCTTCGCTTTCGGCCGTTTGGCTCTGCGCCCGGTCGCAAACGGCCCTGGTGACGAGAATCCGCCCCGCTTCTGCGGCTGACTGGGCGCGCGCCGCAGTATTTACGACGGTTCCAACGGCAGTCAGGTCGCGATGCGACCGGCCGAACTCTCCGAAGCTGGCCTCGCCGGAGTCGATGCCGATCCCAACAGCGAGTTCACTTCCGTTCAAGCCGATACCTTCAGCCAAGTGAAGTTCGCGGCGCAATTGGCAGCGGCGCTGGATTTCTTTCGCAGCGAGCACGGCACGTTCGGCGTGGTCCTGGTGTGGGATCGGAAAGTTGAAGATTGCCATGACCGCGTCCCCGACCGTCTTGTTAAGAAGGCCGTCGAATTCCCAAATAGCCGTGGCACATTCATCGTAGAAATCATCGAGCAGCGAGGAGACGGTGTCTGCCGAAAGCGACTGCGAAAGCGTCGTATAGCCTCTCAGATCTGCAAAAAGCACAGACACATCAACAGTGATCTTGCGGGCTTTCATGACGCGCGTGAACATGAGTTCGCAAATTGTGCAGGTGTTCGGATTCATCCGGCTCGGGCGGATGCCAAAGGCGCGGAAGGGAATGGAAGCCGGTCCTCGCAGGGGCACGGGGAGACGCATCTGCTCCCAGCAGCCCTTGCAAATCCTCGATTGAGAAAGAGACATGTTGCCGCGCCCCAGTTTACGCGTCGCGCCGTGATATTCGCACATCCGGCGCGGAAAATCTCCCCGAAATCCTGAGCAGGAGAGTACGATCGAGGGCGCTGCCGACGCGTCGCGTCGGACGTCTCGCTACTGCATGTCTCCGCAACCCGACCTCGGTTTACCGAGACATGCAGCAATTCAAAGTGGCTACAGCTTCGCCCGGCTCATGGAAGTTCGATCTCGCCGTCTACCACATGGTTCAGGCCGGTGCCTTCCGCCGTCAGCGTCATGCGGACCTTCAACTTCCTGCCGCCGATCTTTCCGTCGCGCACCGTCTCCTCGATCTTGCGCTGAGAGGTGACGCCGACTTCCTTCAGGAACTTACGGATTGACATGTTGAAGGCGTCTTCGCTCATGGCGGAACTCCTTTTGTGTCCGGAAGGGATTGTAAGGGAAGGCAAGTGGTCAGGGAAGCAGGCCCATTGACGCGCGATGCCATGGAAATAGACCCCGAGCCACGGAGGAGGCGTCGGGGTCCTTGAAGTTGACCGGCCCGTTGGGAAAAAAGAGAAGCGGACCCGATCGACGTGTTGCGCAGCAGGAGGAGACAGGGCGCGTTCACAATGATGAGCATAGATTAATCGCTATCATCGAATAATGCCCGAGGTAACAGCGCAGTCTTGCGCAAATGAAAGCGCTTCGCTTCAAGTGAGATGCGCGCGAGACACAAAGCATCTGTCAGGCTGCCGGAGAAGGCGGCCTTCAGGTCGAAGCCACGCCCGGTGGGGGTGACCAAGCGCTCGCGGACTTTGACTTGGCGATCGAGCTCGCGATTTCAAGAGCCTCGATACCTATCTGACGCAAGAGGCCGGTGGTCGCAGGATTGAAACCACAAAAGTATAAGCCATCCTTGGCCGGGTGAAGCTCGCCCCTTCGCGGCTTGACAGCGCCTTGGAACCTCTTGTCGAAGTCCGGCAACAGCGTCTCGAGAGCGGGCCGGTAGCCGGCTGCCAGTACAATGGCATCGAAATCCGCGGACTCTCCGTTTGCGAAGTGTACGCGCGATCCAACCGACACTTCGATGGCCGGGAACACCTTGATCCGGCCCTCTCTGATCTTCGCGATCGTGCCGATGTCGATCAGAGGCGTTCGGTCCCGCTCCATCATGCTAGCGAGGGGACCCTGTCGGGAACGTCTGAGGCCAAGTCCTTCGAGATCGCGATAGCGCATGTGCAGAATTGGCGCATTGACCGCATCGACCACTCTGTACGGAAAGTGTCGTTGAAGGATAGCGATTGTCGCGGTCGGCACACCCAGTAATTCCCTCGGAACAACATTGACCGGACCACGGACCGCCATCGCCACCTCGAGACCCGCTTCGGCACATTCGAGCGCGATCTCGCCTGCCGAATTTCCGAAACCGACCACCAAAATTCGACGTGCATTGAGAGCAAGCGCGTTCCGGTATTCGCAAGAATGAATGATGTTTCCTTCGAACGTTTCTTGACCAGCCCAGTGTGGTCTGATCGGAGCGTTTGAGAGTCCGGTGGCGATGATGACGGCACTGGATTCGAATACATCGCCATCGGCCGTTTCGACGACCCAGTCCGCAGCTTTTCGGACAGATGCGACGTGTTTGCCGAATTCGATTTGAACGTCATTTGCCCGCGCGTAATCTTCGAGGTATTCGATGACTTGCAAGCGTGATGGATATCTTGGGAAATCAGCCGGCATCGGCCTCCCCGGTAGCGCCGAGTGTGCCTTCGCCGTATGCAGACGAAGACGCTCGTAATGCCCCCGCCACGAAGCGGCGAGCGTGTCTTGCGCTTCGAGGACCACCGAGTGACAGCCTTCTGCGCGGAGCGCGGCAGCGCATGCAAGCCCTGCTGGGCCCGCACCGACGATGATCGTCTCCCCAGTTGCCACCGACGGTTCCTCCCGGTGAGCCGTTGCATTGAGCTCCATAGGCTAACGCAACTGTCAGCCGATATCGACTTCGATCGTGTCCGGCAAGGGATCAAGGCGGCGCTTCCGCGCATGTCCTGTCCACGCAGCTCTTGACGGCGGTCGCCAATGAGAACAAAATGAGAACATTCATGGAGATTCTCATGACCCATGCAGACGAAGTGATTGAGCGCGCGCACTCGGTGGTGGCCGCCTTGCGCGCAAAAAGAGAGCGCGAGGCGGAGCGGCGCAAAGAGGTGTTTGGGCGCATCGACATCGCCAAACCGTTGCCAATGCCAAATCGTGGCATTCAGCTGAGTCTGAAATTGCAATGACCGCCCAGAAAGGAAGGCAGATCGCGCCGAGCTCGACTGAGCGGCCGAGCCCCTTCGCCTGCTCTGAGTAGTTCATGAAGCGAGTGACCCACGGTTCGTCACGTAGCTCCCGGTGATCGTTTCGCCCCGTGGATCCGCGAAAGGCACTCCGAAGAGGACGGGTCAGCTTCGACGCGACGGATTCACCTTGTCAGTCGTGCCGCCGGCATAAGCCTTCGGGAGAGCGCCATAAAAATGTCCCCAGGAAATTGTTGAACGTGGCAAAAAGATGAGCGCAAAAAGGCCTGGCACGGCAGCAATCGCCGCAATCGTTCCTCTGATGTCGACGCGATTGGGTTCGTCGGGTTGGTCGTGTGCAGCTTCCACAGCGTTTCGCGGATCTGGATGAGGGTAAGGTGCACAAAGGCTAGGAAAGTCAGAACGAGCGCGAACGCCAGCGTCGCCACCATGCCGCCCCAGGCGACCAGAAAACCGCTGATGACCGAGGTGCTAAGAAAGCCGGCGTGCTCGATTTCAAGAAAGCGGCTTTTGTTCAGCATTCGCCTGGGCACCGCGCTGCGGGCTACCGCCTGATTCCTTTAAACGGCAGCCGCGAATCGTGGCGGTGTGGTGCCCTCGGCTGTCTGGCGGCAGATCAAATTGCCGCTGCAGCTTCGCCTCGCCGCACAAGAAAGCCGATGGCGGCGGCATTGGCGAGGTCGATGAAGAACGCCGGCACCGGTGGCAGGAGGGCAACGGCAAGCGAGCGAATGGTCCTCACTGCAACAGGCGCAATAATCGAGTATAGTTTCCTGAGCGACTGCAGACGGAGTAAAGGGAAATGTCCGTCGACGCCGGACAGAGCAGAGTAGACGCCGAATATGCGATTGAATACCTCCAGGAGCATCCCGAAGCCGGGCTTTGCTGCGAGGATCGGCGCTGGTGGATTACGCCGAATGCAAACGAGACCGACCGGCAGGTCCTACTTCTTGATGGCATTGAGGCCGAGCGGCTTAAGGATAATCCCCGCCTTCGGCTCGTGTCCGGAATAGCCCATCGAGGCCGGTCGCTCTGGATCGTTCGCAGAATGACGTAACCGGTCCCTTCGTGTTCACGGAGCCCCCAGTGGATGTTGTCGTGGGTGCCACAAAACTCCTGGTAATGTTGCCGCTGGTGGCGACTTTCGCATACGCGTCGCTTGTCGGCCTGACGTATGTGTCGCAGCGCGCTCTCCTCTACCCGGGCGCAAGGCTCACGCTGGCTCCGGAGTCCGCAAGCTGGGGAGAGAGCGTCAAGATCAGGACACCTGATGGAGAGACGCTTCACGGCCTTTACAGCCAGGGCAAACCCGACATGCCGTCGGTGCTGTTCTTTCTCGGCAACGCTGACCGTGTCAGCAACTACGGCTTTTTCGCGCGGGCGCTGGCGTCACGGGGCGTCGGGCTGCTCGCAATTTCCTATCGCGGTTATCCGGGTTCGACCGGCACGCCGAGCGAGGCCGGGCTACTGACCGACGGCATCGCCGCGTTCGATTGGCTTTCGGCTCGTTCTGAAAACGAGATCGTTGTGCTGGGTCAATCACTGGGAAGCGGCGTCGCCGTGAATACGGCTCGGCAAAGACCGGCCGCTGCCGTCATTCTTGTTTCTGCCTACCTGTCTGTCCTGTCGCTCGCTCAGATGCATTACCCGTTCTTTCCGATTGGCCTTCTCATCAAGGACCCCTTCCGTTCGGATTTACGAATAGCGCAGGTGAGGCAACCAAAGCTGTTTATTCACGGTCGGCGCGACACCATCATCCCGCTGTCTTCCGGCGAGGCGCTATATGACCTCGCTTCCGAGCCAAAGCAGATGCTGATCTACGACGGCTTCGGTCATAACGATCTTTGGGACGCCCGCATGGTTCACGACATCCTCCGCTTTGTGGAAGCGTTGAAGTGAAGCGTCGACCAAGGCGTCTTCAGCGATGGCAGCAGCCGCGATATATGGCCGGATGGTCCGCCATGACCAGTCAACGGGCGATGAAAAGCAGGTCGAAGCCCTTGAGTTCGCGTTGGGCGATCGATTTGCGGATTGCCGACCAGATCGCCGAGGGATTTTCCAGTCGAAAACCGCGGAAGCTCCGGATGAGCCGGAACGTCGCCGCGGCCGTGCGCGCGAGGCGCAGAATGGCGGGGCCGGAAAGCGAGGCGGCAAGAATCTGCGGGTGGACTGCGAGGAGCACACCGGCAGTCCTCTTCCGGTCGATCGCCCGAAACTGATCGAGCACCTTGTATTCGTACCCCTCGATATCGACCTTGAAGCACAGGCGCTCCGTTCTCGCCATCGCCTGAAGTTCCGGAACGGTAACCGTGTTGGCGGTGATCGACATGCCGGTATCGTCGGCGATCAGCGCCGAAGTCTCGGAACTGCCGAAACCGCCGCCGACGGAGTTGAGCACCAGGCATTCGTCGTGCGACAGCGCCGCGTTGACGAGCGCGACCGCTCCCGCGTTCGTGCCTCTCATCTCGGTGAGGATGCCGAAGCAGACCGGATCGGGTTCGACGGCGATGACATTGTCGGCGATCTGCGCCGCCCAGTAGGGCGTCACGCCGATCCAGCCGCCGATATCGATGTAGGTCGTCGTCTCGTCGACGAGACGTTCGATATTGCGAAAGGTGCCGGGTTCCCATTGACCCGCCTGCAACCGACAGAAGAAACGTGCCTTTTCGGGCTTGTCGGGAAAGTAAACGGTTCTCTGGAAGTAGGTTATGGCGCGCATCGCGCTTCTCTACCGCATGATCCCATGAGTCGGAACCGGTTTCGGCGGAAATCGTGCAACGGTAGGAATGCAGCAAGCGGCTGCCAAAGTGGTTCGACGAAGTCAGGCTTCCGCCCGCTGCGCGCGGCTGCGCGCTTCGGTGAGTTCGGAGGTCGTCTGGCTGAGACGGTCGGCAAGCACTCGCATGATCTCGACCGCCATCTCCGGAAAATCCGCGAGCAGTTTCAGGAAATCGTCCTTGCGGATGCGCAGGGCTTCAAGCGGAGTGGTCGTTCTGATGGTTGCCGTACGTGGTGTGTTGCAGAGAATGGCGATCTCGCCGACGATCGAATTCTGCTCCACGTCCGCGACCTTCAACTGACCATTCGGCGTTGCCACCAGCACATCAGCCTTGCCCGAAAGAATGACGTAAGCCGCGTCGCCGATATCACCCTGGCTAAACAGGTTTTCCCCCGCACTGTACATCACCCGGTCGGAGGTGAAAGCCAGAAGCTTGAGCTTCGCAGGCGGCAACCCGGAAAACAGCGTTATCCGGCGCAACATTTCCACTTCGTCTTTTAGGAGCATAACCGTCCGTTTCTCCGAATGTGCCTCGGGCGCAAACACGTCCAATCCCAAGCCGCGGGGAAAATATGCTTGCCTCCCGACATCAATATTACATCAAGATGCCAGTTCCTTATAGTCGCTGTCTTTTGGCCGCTCTTCCAGCGCGTCCTCTTGGACCAGGCGGCCGTTTTCGAAATGCGCGACGCGGTCGAAGAGTTCTGAGAGAGCCGGATTGGAGAGGACCCAGACGATGGCCGGCCTGCGCTCGCCTTCCCGCAGGAAAGCGAAGACGTTCCGGGTGATCTGGTCCTGCGTGCGCTGGTCGAGGGCCAGGAGCGGCTGATTGAAGATGTAGAAGTCCGAAACGCGGATGAGCGCGCGTGCCAGGTTGAGCTTTTGCCGCTGACCGGCAGTCAGCCGCTTGCCGCCGGCACCGACGTTGAAGTCGAGCCCGAAGGCCAGAACCTTGTTGTAGAGTCCGAGCGACTCGAAGAGATCACGCACGATCGCACGAATCCGGTCGGACCCGTCCGTGTGCTTGTGCCCGATGCGCCCGAAGAGCACGTTATCGATGATGCTCGCCGATGCCACGTAGCGGTTCGGCTGGTAGTGCTCGATTATGCCGACGAGATCGGCCGGCAGCCCTTCGCTGAACTCGCTCCGCGCCTCGACGATCTTCTGCATCAGCTCGTCGGTCAAAAGACCGAAACGGTGCCGCGGCTCGATATAGCCGAAGCACAGGCGGATGATCTTGATCGTGTCCTCCTCCGAGACATCCTCGATCGGGCGCCCTCTCACCTTCTGCAGCAGCGCTTCATAGACGGGGATATCTTCGGCCGTCATGAAGGTGAGCTGCTGGAAGAACGGATGATCCGGCGGCAAGTCCCGGAACAGTTCGACGACGTTCTCGGCAATCTCCAGCCCCATCCCGTAGAAGGTCTCGTGCAGCCCGGCCCTCTTCAAGACCGTCTTGAAGAAGGGATGGCTCTCGAGCGCCTTCTCCCAGCGGACGGTGTCGGTCACCGTTCCAAAGAGCAGGTTTTCGCCGACGGTCGCTTCAACATTGTAGGAGCCCGGTTCGAAGAACACAACGAGATCGCTGAGCTTCTCCGCCTCGAGGCGCCGGCGGAGCGCAGAACGCATGGCCACGATCTCACCCGCAAAGGCTTCATGCTCGACCGGATTGATCGTTGATCGGACGGCCAACGCCGTGATGTCGTTGGTCAGAAGGACGGCATCGAGCACGGCCTTGATCCTGGCGAAGAGGTCGTCGGGACCGGTCGCGTCCGCAGCCTCGTAGTCGATCCAGTCGCTGTTGAGGTCGAACGAAGGATTGCCGGCGAGCTTCGCTTCCAGGAGCTCCCATCGGCGATGGGCGGCCTTGTCTCCTTCATAAACCGTCTCGGTCAGCGGTGCGTGCTTCAGCCCATAGAGCAGGTTGTCGCCGAGGCTGCCGTGGAAGGTATAGACCTCCGAAGAGGCGTAGGAGATCCGCCGTCCGGTGATCGACTCAGGCAAGTCGTGGATGTCGACATCACCGACGACGATCCTGCCGCTTGCCGGCCAGATCAGTCGGCCGAAAGCCTCGGCCAGCGCCTCGCCCCCACCCCCGCTTCCGCCGGTAACGGCAACCGCTTCACCGGGATGGACCTGGAGCGACACGTGTTCCACCACCTTGGAGCCGCCATCATCGGCGACAGTCAGGTTGACAGCGGCGAGCGGCCCCGCGAGCGGTGGTGCCGGAGCTGCGGAAACCTCCTGCACTTTCGCGTCGATCAGCGGCTCGACGCTGAACTGTTCGACGACCTGAGCGTATTTGACCTGCACGTCCTGACGAGCCTGGTCCCAATCGATCAGCTCCTTCAGCGGGCCCGGCAGATCCTTGTAGGCACCGATGACAGCGACGAGCTGGCCGATATCGAGCCGCCCCTGCAGCGCAAAGTAGCCGCCGATCGAATAAAACAAAAACGGCGTGACCTGAGCGAGGAAGTTGTTCAGGAACTTGACGAGGAACTTCCACTCGTAGAGGTCGTAGCGGATCTTGAATATCCGGCCGAGGCGCGCGGCGATGTCGGCCCTCTCATAATTGGACGTGTCATGGCCGCGGATCGTACCGATGCCGTCGACGATCTCGCTCACGCGGCCGGAGAGCTCGCGCGCCGTCAACTGCCGTTCACGGCCAAGCACCAGCAGCCGGCGGCGCATGCGCGGGATGATGACCGCCTGTACGGCAACGATGACTGCGGCGATGATCCCGAGCCAGAAGCTCTGCAGCAGGATGAAGATCAGTGCGGTGAGCGCCTGACCGCCAAGGAGTGCCGGCTGCACGAAGGCGTCGCCGGTGAAGCCGCCCATCGGTTCGACCTCGTCCTTGATCATCGTCGCAATTTCGGCAGGCTTCACACGCTTGAAATGGCCCGGTGGAAAGCGCAGGACGCGGTCGATGAGTTCGAAGCGGATACGCCGCAGAAGACGTTCGCCGAGCCGGCCCTTGTAGGTGTTGATGTAGAACTTGAAGAGACCGTTGATGATGACGAGCAGGAGAAACACGAGGCTCAGCGCCAGGAGCATTCCTTCCCGCTCGAGCTGAAAGCCTGAAAACAGATTGATCTCGCCGAAGAACGGCAGGCTGAAGGAGATCGGCAGGAAAGGCTGTGTCGAGCCTGGGCCTTCGAACCCCTGCCCCTGAATCGGTCCGTTGACGATCTGCTTCGGTAGATCAAAGGACAGGAAATAGGGGATCATAGACAGCGCCACGACCAGCAGAATCCATAGCTGCTGCTTGCGGGTGTGAGTCCAGATGTAACGGGAAAGACGTGGTTCCATGGGCCGACAATGAGACCTAATCTAAAACTCGGGATCGCACGGCCGTCTTGCCGGCGGACGTATGCCGCAAATGGTACCCTTCCGCCTGCTCTTCAATAGCTCCGCCCCTTATCCGCAAAATCATGACTGCCCGGATTGAGAGCAGAGGCATGTTCTCTGTCAAGCACCGGACAAGTTTAAGCAAACGATCACCCTTTAGAAACGGTCGGCCCCTTTCGCGGCCTCGATCCGCCCCGCGCCCATGCCGCTTGCGCTCCCTCGACCGTGAGCTTACAACAGCCGCATGACGCATGCCAGCCACTCGCCCCACCCTCCCGCAGATTGGCACGAAAACGCCTATGACCTGGCCCGGGGGCTGGCCGCCTATTCCGGCAGCAGGCTCGTGGAAGGCATCGCCCGGGTCATCGCGAAGCATCCGGAAGCGAATATCGCCAACGCCTTCAACCATAAACAGGTCGGCTGCAAGATCTGGGCCCGAGACAAGCTCCTTGAAAGCGCCGGTGCATCATACCGCCGGATCGTCGTGCTCGGCGGCTGGTACGGAATTTTGCCGGCCATGCTGCTCGAGGACCCGCGCTTCGATGTCGAGGCGGCCGACAGCTACGACATCGACCCCGCGGTGGAGCCGGTCGCACGGACGCTGAACGCCGCCTTCGGCGACAGGTTCCACGCAATGACGGCGGACATGTATGCGCTCGACTATCGCAACCTGAATGCTGACCTCGTGATCAACACGAGTTGTGAACATATCGGCGACCTCGGAAATTGGCTCAGCCTCGTCCCGCGTGGCACCCGCGTCCTCTTGCAGTCAAACGACTATTTCAGCGAGCCGACGCATGTAAGCTGCGTCTCTTCGCTCGAGGAATTCCGTGTGCAGGCAGGTCTCGCGCGTATCGACTTCGCGGGCGCGCTGCCCATGAAGAAGTACACCCGCTTCATGCTGATCGGGGCGGTCTGAGAGCGATCCTCAAAGTTGAAGCGGGAAGCGGGCGGGAAACCGCTGTCGCCTTGCTCACCTGCGCTTCAACACGAGGCGCTGTTGCAGGATTCTCGCCGTACCCGCCGCTCCGTCGAGATCGAGCGGCGGTATTTCCGGCTTTGGCTGCGCAAGCATCGCTCCGATCTTGCCCGCTAAAAGCGCTGGCGTGATCCCCTCCTCCGGCAGAACGCCGGCGAGGCCGAGTTTTTCCAGCCTCGCCGCGCGCGAACTCTGTTCGGTTTCCCCGCCCGCGGTAAACGGGATGAGCAGGGAAGCGCAGCCGGCCCGGAGAACGTCGCAGACGGTGTTGTAACCGGCCTGCGAGACGGAGAGGCGTGCCCTGGCAAGCAGGCTTGCGAAATCCCGGCGGAAGCGGAAAAGGCCAACGCCGTTTCGCGCCGTGGCCGCAAATGCTTCGAAATCGGCCTCGGGCAGGTTGGGGCCGGTCACCAGGCACCAGCGAAGCGTTGCCGGCAGGAGCTTCGTCGCCGCGAGCGCGGCTCCGATCAGTTCCCTGCCCACGGCTCCACCGCCGGCGGAGACGACGATATCGAATATCTCGCGCGGTTCGGCCGGGGGCGGCGGGGCAACAAGGCCGGTGTAGGCCACCTTGCCTTGCACCTCGGCCGCGAGAGGAAAGGTCTCCTCGAGTCGCGCAAAGCTCGGATCGCCGTGGACGAGCACGAGGTCGAAATGGTTCTTGACGAGGTCTACCGTTTCCTCGGCGCGTCCCGGCTTCGTCCGCTCCTGGAGAATGTCGCGCAGCGAAGTCGCCACCATCGGGCGCCGCTCCATGGCGGCGACGGCATCGAGCAAAGGCAAGAGCTCGAAGCGCATCTGACGGCGCCCGAACGGGAAGGCCTCGATGATGACGATATCGGGATCGGTGCGACGAAGCGCCTCGATCAGCAGGTTCGTGCGGTGTTCCTCAAACGCCTTTGTGACCGGATTGCCGTCGCTGTCGACGAGCCCCGAAAAGCCCTTGTCGCCGGCCGTGACTGGCGGCAAGGCGACGGTCGTGACGCCCTCTCCCGGAAATCCCGGCACCGGCGTGCCGCCCGTGACCATCGTGACCTCAAAATCGTCCTCTACGAGAGCCTTCGCGATCCGACTCGCACGCGCCAGATGGCCGATACCGAGAAGATGCTGCACATAGAAAAAGACGCGATGTCTGCTCAAAGTGCCCTACTCCATTCGCTTTCGAAGAGCCCGCTCAACTGGCGGACGCTCGAATGGTGATCGAACTCGGCGCGCACGCGCTGTTCCGCCGCGGCGCCGAGGCGCCGGCGCATTTCCGGATCGCGGGTCAGCCGCTCGAGCGCTAACGAGAGAGCGCGCGGGTCCTCCGGCGGCACCACGAGGCCGTTTTGACCGTCGTCCAGCAGTTCCGGAACTCCGGCGACCCCCGTCGAGACGCATACGAGCCGTTGGCTGGATGCTTCGACCAGGACGTTCGGCAGCCCGTCGCGATCACCATTGGCCGCAACCCGGCACGCCAGCGCAAAGATGTCGGCTTCGCGGTAGTGCGTCAGTACGTCCTTCTGGTCGAGTGCCCCGTGCCAGCGAATGCGATCCGCAAGGCCGAGCTTGCCGGCAAGCGTCTGGAGTTCGGCTGTAAGCTCCCCCGCGCCGATATGCTCGAAGCGCCAGTTGAGATCGGCAGGAAGCGAAGAAAGCGCCTTGAGAAGGACGTCATATCCCTTCTTGGCGACGGCGCGCCCGACACTGACGATGCGAACCGGATCGATCGGGTCGGAGCCGTCCCTAGCCGAATGGCTGCCCTCGAAAGACGGAAATCGGTCGAGATCGAGACCGTGATAGCTCAGATGGATGCGGGACCTTTCGCGCGTTAGGCTCCGCAGATGCTCATAGCCGTTTCGCGTGCAGGTGACGGTCCAGCGGGCGCGCCCGAGCTTTTCCGAAAGCTCCCAATCCGGAGACGTCCAGATGTCCTTCGCATGAGCCGAACACGTCCACGGAATGCCGGCGATGATGCTCGCATAGGCGGTCACCGAGGCGGGTGTGTGGATGAAATGCGCGTGCAGCCAATCGGCGCCTCCTGGCCATTCGGCAACGAGCACCAGCGCCTGACCGAAACGACGGAAGCGGTTTCGCGTCCTGTCCCGGCGCAGATCCCGAAAGAATTGTCCGAGTGCCGGCCAGAAACCCGGTTTCGCCACCGTTCGGAAGAGCGCACGACAGACCCGCCAGGGCTCCTCGTGCAGATATTCCGGGAGGTAGTGGACAGCCGCGCGGATCTCATCATGGACGGGGTGGCGCTTGCCGTCGGTCGGCCGGCGCAGGGCCACCAGGACGAGCTCGTGTCCCGCTTTCTCAAGGCCAAGCAGTTCCTGCGCGATGAACGTCTCCGAAAGACGCGGATAGCCTTTCAGGACAACGGCAATCTTCTTGTGTGGCGTCACGGGAGTTCAGCTTGTCTTTACGATGCTCAAGTGCTCTTTCGATCTGTGATCGAGCCAGTCTCCGACGACCTCGGATATGTGGACGAGGCCTTCGAGCCTCAGTCCATTGGCGTTGCGCGACGGCGGCGCGCGTTGTGGCAGCGCCTTCAGGGCCGCGGCGAGACGCAACGGATCCTCCGCTTCCTGCGGCAGCAACATCTCGACGAGACCGAGAGCCGAGGCCCGCTGGGCGCGGATCAATTGCTCCTCGCGCGGCTGCAGGCGCGGCACGATCAGGGCCGGCTTGTCGAAGGAGAGTATCTCGCAATAGGTGTTATAGCCACCCATTGAGACGACGCCCTTCGCTCCGGCGATCAACTCCTCCATCCGGTTGTCGAATTCGATCATCTTGATGAAGGGGATGCGTCCGCCCTTCTTGATCAGCTTGTTGCGCTGCTTGACGGGCATATAGGGACCAAGCACCACCAGCGCCTGATGGGTGAGTTCGGGGTCCTGCTGGTAGGCATGGATCACGTCATGGACAAGATCCGCACCATCGCCGCCGCCGCCCGTCGTGACGAGGATGTAGTCGCCTTCCGGCCGATGGCTTGGCACGCCGTCGTGCGGGATGCCCCTTTGCAGGAAACCGACGAAGTTCATGCGCTCGCGAACGGCCGTCGGCACATCCAGCCCCACCAGCGGGTCGTAGAAGTCCGGCGGTCCATAGACCCAGATCGAATCGTAGAACTGCTCGATCTTGCGCATCGTGTCGCGGCGCTTCCACTCCACCTCGAGCAGATGCGGCGCATCCATGATGTCCCTCAAGCCCAGCACCAATCTGGTCCCGTGCGTCTTCAGATAGGTGAGCGTGTCTTCCACCTCGCCGCGCAGTCCCATCGGCTCCTTGTCGACGATGAAGACATCCGGCTTGAAGGTTTCCGCCGTCGAACGGATTATCGACTGCCGCATCTTCAGGGTTTCGTGCAGGTCGATGTGCCGGTCGAGAGATGTGTACTCGCCGTTCCTGAGCTTGATGACGCTCGGGATCTTCACGAAATCGACACGGGCGCGATAATCGAAGGCGCCGGCGATGGTCGCGCCGGAAATGATCAGGATCTGCAGTCCGCTGTAGTCTTCGACCAGCGCATGAGCGATCGCGCGGCAACGTCTTAAGTGACCTAGGCCGAAGGTATCGTGACTGTACATGAGGATCCGGGCATCCTCGAAACGCCGTGTCATACGAAGACCCTTTCGCTCTTCAATAGAAGTATCGAGCCTGCTGCAGCGCCCGCTTGGGATCGGACGGCGCGATACCGGGGCTATTTGTAGGGATCGGCGGCGTCGCGCAACCCATCTCCCAGGAAGTTGAACGCCAATATCACAAGAATGACCGGTATGGTGGGAAAAAGCAGCCATGGGTAGAAGGCGATGACGCTGACACTCTTCGCCTCGGTGAGCAGGATGCCCCAGCTCGTTATGGGAGGACGAAGCCCAAGGCCGAGGAAGCTCAGCGCCGTCTCGCCGAGAATCATGCCGGGGATGGAGATCGTTGCCGTCGCGATGAGGTGGGACATGAAACCGGGAACGAGATGCCGCGCAATGATACGGCTACCTCTTGCCCCCATCAACTGGGCGGCGAGAACATAATCTTCTTCTCTGAGGGCCAGCAGCTTGGAACGGACTGCACGTGCGAGGCCCGTCCAGTCGAGAAGCCCGAGGATCACGGTGATGCCGAGATAGATGAGGATCGGGCTCCACGTCGCCGGCATGATCGCGGCGAGCGAAAGCCAGAGCGGAATGCTGGGGATCGACTGAAGAACCTCGATCACCCGCTGCACGACCAGATCGAAAACGCCGCCGTGGTAGCCGGCAAGCCCGCCGATGACGATGCCGAGAACGAAGCTGACGGTGATGCCGAGAAGCCCGATCGTCAGCGAGATCCGCGCGCCATAGATGATGCGTGACAGCACGTCGCGGCCGAGTCTGTCGGTGCCCAGCAGGAAGAGCTGGCCGCCTTCCGCGGGACAGACCAGATGCAGATTGCTCTCGAAGAGCCCCCAGAAATGGTAGCTGTCGCCGCGGCAGAAGAAACGGATCGGTTCGATGTCCGCCGGATTGTCCGCGTAGTTTCGCTTCAGCGTCTCCAGGTCGAGCGTCATCGTCCGGCCGTAGACGAAGGGGCCAACGAAAGAGCCTTCATGGAAGAAATGGACACGCTGCGGCGGCGCGTAGATGAAATCGACATTGCGCGTGTGCAGGTTGTAGGGCGCCAGGAACTCGCAGAAGAGGATCATGACATAGAGCGCCGCCAGGAAGATGCCGGATGCCAGCGCCACCTTGTGCCGCTTGAACTTCCACCACATCAGCCGGAGCTGCGAGGCCTGGTTCACCCGCACCTGCTCTTCGGTCATTACCTCGACGGAATAGGGATCGAACGGTGCGGTCGAAACGTAATGCGGCAGAGGCTCGCCGGGCGCCGGAATCGGGGACGTCACTTTGTGCTCCTGCCTTGCAGACGGATACGGGGATCGAGAACGGCAAGCGCGAGATCGGAGATCAGGACGCCGATTACTGTGAGAAACGCCAGGAACATCAGGAACGACCCGGCGAGATACATGTCCTGGCTCTGCAGCGCTTTGATCAGCATCGGCCCCGTGGTTTCGAGCGAAAGCACGATGGCCGTGATTTCCGCGCCGGAGATGATCGCCGGCAGGATCGAGCCGATGTCGGAAATGAAGAAATTGAGGGCCATGCGCAGCGGGTATTTCACAAGCGTGCGCGAAGGAGAAAGCCCCTTTGCCCGGGCTGTCACCACATATTGCTTTTGAAGCTCGTCGAGCAGGTTGGCTCTCAGCCGCCGGATCATGCCGGCCGTGCCCGCCGCACCGATGATGATGACGGGAATCCAGAGATGTTCGAGGATCGATTTCGCCTTTTCCCAGCTCATCGGTTCGGACAGATATTTCTGGTCCATCAAATGGCCGATCGAGGTCCCGAACCAGGTATTGGCGAAATACATGAGGATCAGCGCCAGCATGAAGTTCGGGATGGCGATGCCGATGAGGCCGACCAGAGACAGGCCGTAGTCGCCCCAGCTATATTGGTGCGTAGCGGCGTAGATGCCGATTGGAAAGGCGATGATCCAGGTGAACATGATCGTGAAGAACGAGACCAGGACCGTCAGCCACAGCCGGTCTCCGACGACCTCGCTCACCGGCAGTTCATATTCGAAGGAATAGCCGAAGTCGCCTTGCAGCATGCCGCCGACCCAGTACAGGTAGCGCAGCAGCGGCGGCTGGTCGAAGCCGTACTGCTGGCGCAGCGCCTCGATCTGCTCCATATTGACGCCTTCGCCCTGCGCCCTGATCTCGGCAATGTAGCTTTCGAAATAGTCGCCCGGCGGCAGCTCGATGATGGTGAAGACGAGCGCCGAGATAATGAGGAGCGTCGGGACCATGACCGCGATACGCCAAAGAATGTAGCGCAGCATGTCAGTTGCCCTCTTGCAGCCAGAAGGTGTCGGGCTTGTAGACGCCGAAGTAACTCGTCGGGTCGAAGCCGTAGAGCGCCTTTTCGGGGAAATTGCGCAGCCTCGTCGTAACGACGATCGGCTGCAGCGAGCCGTTGACGAGCCCGATCGAGAAGACCTGATCCGCATAGATCGACAGCATCTGTCGCCAGATGTCCGCCCGCTCGACATCGTCTGATGAAAGTCTCCAGCGTTTGAGCAAGTCGAGAAGCTCGACCACCGGCGGCAGGTCGGGCGCCTCTCCCATTTCACCATGCGAAATATAGTTCAGGCCCCAAACCGGCCATTGCAGTTGATCATCGGCCGTGGGGGCAAGCTGCCCCGGATTCATGCTCGCAGTCGGCACCCCGTTGTCGATGCCGAACCACATCGACATGATGATCTCTCCTCCGACCGCGCGGCTGCGGAAAGTGTCGCGCTGGGAGGTGCGGATGAAGAGCGAGATCCCGACCTTCTGCCAATAGTCGGTTATGAGCTGTAGCACGTCCGTGTCGAGCGTGCTTTCGCCCGGCGTTTCCACCACGATCTGGGCCTTGCGGCCATCGGGAAGGATGCGGATGCCGTCGCTGCCGCGTTTGGCGAGCCCAGCCGCGTCGAGCAGGGCGTTCGCCTGCTCCGGATCATGGGTGATCCAGGCACTGGCGAACTCGGGCCGGAAGAGCGGACTGTCCGGCAGGACCGTGTCGGCGCTTTCCTTCGTCAACCCGTAAAAGACCGCCATGTTGATCTCGCGCCGGTCGATGGCGAGCGAAAGCGCCCGGCGGACCCTCACGTCCCTCAGAAGCGGCCGCCATACCGGATCGGCGCAGTTAAGGTTCGGAAGCAGCGCGAGACGCGAACCCGACGTCTTCTTCCAGAGCTTGACCTTCACCGGATAGCGCTTCTCGGCATCCTTCAGATAGGTGTAGTCGACGAAATCTATTCCCTGCGCCTGCAGGTCGCTCTCACCCGTGCCGGTCTTCGCGGGAATGAGCGCGGACGAACTGACACTGAGCACGAAGCGGTCGATATAGGGCAGCTGCATGCCGGCTTCGTCGACGCGGTGGAAATAGGGGTTGCGCTCGAAGACGAACTGTTCGGCCGGCAGCGGCGTGGTGTTGCGCCATGGATCGAGTGTCGGCAGGTCGGGGTTCTCCGGGCGGTACGAACGAGCCATGCGCATATGGAGCTGGCTCCACTTCTTGAGCCGCTCAGCCTTCAAGATCGCCTTGAGCTTGTCCTCTTCCTGGTACTTCTTGTGGAACTGCTTGAGGTAGGCGGCCGGCATGGCAATGACGAGAGGCTGCGGCGCCGCGAGCTTCTGCAGAAAATCCGGATTGGGCTTCGACCAGGAATAGCGCAGCGTACGCTCGTCGATGATCTCGAACTTCGCCGCCTCGCCGTCAATGACCATCGCTGTCGGCAGGCCTGCCGGCGACAGGTCCTCGTTAAGCAGCACATCCTCGAAGCAGTAGCGGAAATCCTCGGCCGTTAGCGGCGTCCCGTCCGACCACTTGTGCCCCTCGCGTAGATGGAAGGTGAAGATGCGATCCTCGACCGTCTCGTAGCTCTCGAGGACGTCCGGATGGAGGTTGAGGTGCTCGTCATAGCCGACCAGCCGGGCATAGCCGTAGATGGTCATCAAACGAATGTCCTTGGCGCTGCCGATGATACTGCGGATCGTACCGCCGTGTCGGCCGGGCTCGCGCCCCATCCCCGCGACATTGATCACGCGTGGTGTCTTCGGCAGCCGCTCGGCGAGCGGCGGAAGCTTGCCTTCCTGAACGAGCGCCACGAGCGCGTCGAGCTCGCCCGGTGCAGCAAGCAGGACCTTCGGGAATGCCGTAGATGCAAGGATGGCAAGCGCTGTTCTTCGGGTGATCATGGGCGTAACTCCCTCGCATCCACCGATTTGCGGGCGAGGACATAATGGCCGCCGCCGAGATCGGCGGGAAAAAGCGCATTCTCCTCTCCGCCGTCCGAAAATTGCACGCCCCAGCGCTGCTGGTCAGATCCTCCGCTCGCCTGAAGCGAATCGAAATCGAGCTTGCGGTCGAGATCGGGGTAGGGAATGGCCGCCAGCAGCGACTTCGTATAGGGATGGACCGGATTGCGCATCAGCACTTCGCGCGGCGCCAGCTCGACGATCCGCCCGGCGCACATGACGGCGATGCGATCGGCCATGTAGTCCACGACCGCAAGGTTGTGCGAGATGAAAAACGTCGTCAGGCCGAGTTCCTTCTGTAAATCCTTCAGCAGGTTGAGGATCTGGGCCTGCACCGAAACGTCGAGCGCCGAAACGGGCTCGTCGCAGATCAGAAGCTGCGGCACGAGCGCGAGCGCTCGTGCGATGCCGATGCGTTGTCTCTGGCCGCCGGAAAAACTGTGCGGGTAACGGTTGATGAAGCGCTGGTCGAGGCCAACTGCCTGCAGAAGCGAGCGAACGGTCTCGACGCGCGACTTCGGCGTGCCGCGCCCGTGAATTTCGAGTGGCTCGCTTAGGATGTTTTTGACGGTCATCCGCGGCGAAAGCGACGAGACCGGATCCTGGAACACCATCTGGATCTTTGCGCGCAGCGCCTTGAGCTCCGACCCATCGAGTTTCAGGACGTCGAGCGCCCCTTCTCCGTCGTCGAAAGTGATTGACCCGGTGTCGGGCGTCACCGCCCGCATCAGGATCTTGCTCACCGTCGTCTTGCCGGAGCCGCTTTCGCCGACAAGCCCCAGGCATTCACCGCGACGGATATCGAAGCTGACATTATCGACCGCGCGGTGACTCGACGCGGCGCCAGTGCCGAACCAGCCCGAGCTGCGCGTCGCGAATGTCTTCGATACATTGCGCACGGACACGAGGACATCCGGCCCGGAGACCCTTCTGGCCTCCGGTCTGCCGAGGAGCGTGCCGGCCTTGACCGGCACCTCGCGAAGCGCCTTCAGCCGCTCACCGGGCTTCATATCGAAATGCGGCACCGCCGCCATCAGCCCTTTGAGATACGGATGTTGGGGATTGCGGAAAATCGCATCGACCGGCCCGGCCTCGACGATATCGCCATGATAGATGACGACGACCTCGTCGGCCATGTTGGCGACGACGCCGAGGTCATGCGTGATCAACAGCATGGCCATGTTGAGTTTGGACTGGAGCTCCCGCAGGAGCTGCAGGATTTGTGCCTGGACCGTCACATCGAGGGCGGTGGTCGGCTCGTCCGCAATAAGCAGCGCAGGCCGACAGATGAGCGCCATCGCGATCATGGCGCGCTGCCGCATGCCGCCAGAGAGTTCGAAGGGGTACATGTCGTAGGCCCGCTTCGGATCGGAAAATCCGACGTAACCCAGGAGCTGTTCCGTCCTCGCCCGCCGCTCGGACCCGTCCGCGTTCGTGTGGATCGCGAGCACTTCGGAAATCTGGTTTCCGATCGTGTGGAGCGGCGACAGTGACGTCATCGGCTCCTGGAAGATCTTGCTTATGCGTGCGCCGCGGATCGCCTGGATCTCACGTCCGTCCGTCTCCAGCGAGAGCAGGTCGACCGGTTTGGCTCCGGCCGCCGGATCATTGAACAGCACCCGACCGCCGACCTTCGCCACGCTCGGCAGGATACCCATGATCGCTTGGCTGATCGCCGACTTCCCGGATCCAGACTCGCCCACGAGCGCAGTCACTTTCCCCGGCAAGATCCTGAAATTCGCTCCCCGAACGGCTTCCACCTCGCCGCCGAGCACCGAGAATGTGATCCGCAGACCCTCAACCCGTAGCAGGTCCGCTCCTGACGTCATCGCAACACGCTTCCCTCATTACCCCTCCTGCATAATTCCCAATCCGGAGCGCCGTGGGCAAAATCATGCAGTAATTTCAAGCGTACAGCGACACTCGCACATTCCAAAGAACGCATGACCCGCTGTAGCGTCCGCCACCGCAAAAACAGTAGCGTAGCTTCAACGGGCTGTCCAGCTTACCGCAGGAGAGCTTGGGAGGGCGACGGGGAGCGTCGGCGCCGCCTTACGAGAACGGGCAAGCCCCGTTCGTCAGAACGTCCTCGCAACGCGGCGAGCGCCGGAAGTCGTCATAATAGAGCGTCCAGTCGGTAATATCGGCCGCACGATAGGGGCCAAATTTGAAATACTGATTTTCGCCAAGACCCTTGTCCGCATGGCCTATGTGCCCTTTAACGGTGATGATCGGCTGGCCATTGGCAAAGAGCTCGATGCGGCCCGAACCGTCGGGACCAGGTTTGGTGAAGACGACGAAATCGATCCAGCCGGATTTCGGATCGGGCAAGGGATTGCCGTGATTGGTAACGGTCACCCCATTCGTACATGAGTTGAACAGCCGGCCGTCCTCGGCCCCCCAGTTGCCGTCTGTTGCCACAAGCATCCGCATCTGGTTGAGATCGGGCCGGAGCCAGACGGGTACTTCGCCGGCGCCGCAGCGCGCCGGAACGTTCGCCGGCCCGGTCGAAACGGGCGGCAGATAGTTGGTTTCCACGGTGGCAAAGAGCTTGCCGAAATTCATCCGCAATGCCAGAAAAGGGCTGAAATCGCCATCGGCCCCATGATCGATTTCGCGCTTCCACTGGGCAATCAGATAGCGATGATCGCCGCTCGGTATCGGGTCGGCGAATTTGACTGAGAAGCCATACCAAACCCCCTGGTCATAGGGCACGCGCAGCTCTGTCTTCTCCCAGATTTCCGCCCGCTCGCTGCAGCCGCCTTCGGTCGCGGGACATTTAGGGACGATGCTGAGCTTCAGTCCGCCATTGCCCGTGCGCTTGACATCGCTCTGAAACGCGTAGGTTCCCGCGCTCTGCTCGGAATTCTCGCGGTAATAAAGCCCGCCCTCGGGCGCGAAATCCTTGCCCTCGAAGCCGTCGACCAGTTTCCGCTCATGGGGCGGAAGTTCCAGGGGTTCGGCACAAGCGACACCTGGCACGGCAAGCGCTGCCGCGAGCAGAACTATACGAAGCATCGACCCCTCATTGAAGCATCTTGTCAATCAAGCCGCGCGGAGCCGGCGGCCGTTTCTTGTTACGGTAGAGCAACATGACATGCTCCGCCTCGGAAAGTCCATCCTCCGTCGCATCGTAGGCCCGCTCCTGCTCTATTGCCGCAAGGGCGGTGTCCCGAGGGTAAAGAACGGTGAACTTCTGGCGGATACCGCGCAGTTTCTCCTGTCCGAGCGTCTGCCAGTCGCCGCCGCAGTAATTGACGAAGGCTTCGCTCGCGACGACGCTATGCGCATATTTCTTCGTCAAGTTCTGCAGCCGCTGCACCTCGTTTACCGCCGAGCCGAAGACCGAGAAGGTCAGCCGGTCGCGAAGCCCGACATTGCCGAACATGACATTACCGACGTGGAGTCCGATACCATAGCCGATTGCGTCGCGGCCCTGCTGCTTGCGTTCGGCATTGAGCGCGGTCATGCGCGACGTCGCAGCACTCACGGCAGCGAAGGCTTCGCGGCTCGCCATCTCCGAGGGCTCCTTGTGCCGGCCGCAGGGATAGACGGCGATGAAGCCGTCTCCGACGAAGCTCAGAATCTGGCCGCCGTTCCGGTTGAACGGCGTGGCAATCGCATCGAAGAAGCCGTTCAAGGATTCGATATAGGCTTGGCGGCCTTCCTTTTCGGCAAGCACGGTGGACTGGCGCATGTCCGCCATGACGAGAACCGCGCGGACCGTTTCGCCGTCACCGCGCCGAACCTGACCGCTCATCACGCGCCGCCCCGCATTGGCGCCGAGATAGGTCGTCAACATGTTATCGGCAAGCTTGCCGAGCACGGCAACCTTCGCGGCGATCGCCAAGTGGTTCTGAAGTCTCAGCAGAGCGGCGATCACATCGTCACTGAAGCCGCCGTGACGGTCAGTCGTCCAGGAGCCGACCATGCCGTGTTCGGATTCGGCCCCGAGCGGCTGCATGAAGGCGATGTAGTCGGTCGCGCCCTGCTCCTTCAGCTCGTCGATGATTGGAAATTCGGACGGCTCGGACGGATCGATCCGCCGTCTCACATGGTCGAGATTGTTGCTGAGCAGATAGTAATAGGGGCTGCGCAGGAACCGTTCGGGGTTGAGCGCCAGCTCCTCGTGACGCAGTCCGCTCACCTCGACGCCTTTGCCGCGCCACCAGGTAAAGCCGAGCGCATCGTAAAGCGGATGGAGCATGGAGAAGGACAGATGAACGCGCATGAGCGGCAGACCGGCTGCGGCCAGCCGCTCGCAGAAGCCGCGCACGATCGTCTCCAGCGATTCATCGCTCAGCGAAGTCCGCATGAGCCAGTCCGCGACCTTATCCAGGAGGATTTCGGAAACATTGTCGTTGATTCGGCCCATGCGATGTCCTCGTCGTCGCGGTGACGGTTGCCGCCAACGCCCCGTCTCGCGGAACTGGCGATCAAGATCGCCCGATCCGCGGCAGCGCTCGACTATGGCACCCGTCGGTGAAGAAGGTTCCTGCCGCCTCCGCGGCCGTTAACGCAGCGAACGGATCGCCGCGCTATGTTCATGCAGATATTCACCGCCGGGCGCTTTTTCCAGAGAGGCGAGCGAATTTTGATTTCCGCCGGATCGTACACGCAACCCCCTGGCGCGTTGCACCCTCAAATTGCCGGGGCCGTGACAGCAATTTCGTCGAAGAGGGCGCGGCTTGACTTGGCGGTCCTTCTCGCCAACAAAACGGGATGACCGGCGTCTGCCCTGCTGGAATCGGTCCCCACGAGAATTGGAAGCAACCTTGACTACCGCTCATTACGACAGGCTCGTCGAATCGATCTCCGCCCGCACCGTGCGCGTCGGCGTCATCGGACTGGGTTATGTGGGCCTGCCGCTTGCCATTGCGGTCGCGCGCTCGGGCTTCCCGGTAACGGGCTTCGACATCGATCCTGCGAAGATCGTCGCGCTTGACGCCCGCCGCTCCTATATCGAAGCGGTCTCGGACGAAGCGCTCGAGCGTGAGGTCGCCGGCGGACGCTTCCGCTCGACAACCGATTTCTCCGAACTCGCGCTTTGCGACGTGATCGTCATCTGCGTGCCCACTCCGCTCACCAAGCACCGCGACCCGGACCTTTCCTTCGTCGAACACACGTCGCGCTCGATCGCCGCCTGTCTGCGCCAAGGCCAGCTTGTCGTGCTGGAATCGACCACTTATCCCGGCACGACCGATGGCATCGTGCGTTCGATCCTGGAGGAGACGGGCCTCAAGTCGGGAACGGACTTCTTCATCGGCTTCTCTCCGGAGCGCGAAGACCCGGGCAACCGCGTCTTCGAGACGGTGAGCATCCCGAAGGTCGTGGCCGGCGACGGCCCGCTTGCGGCCGCTTTGATGGAGCGGTTCTACGCCGCCGTCGTCAAGACCGTCGTCCCGGTTTCCTCGAACGCCACCGCCGAAGCGGTGAAGCTCACCGAGAACATCTTCCGTGCCGTCAACATCGCACTCGTCAACGAACTCAAGGTCGTCTACGAGGCGATGGGCATCGACATCTGGGAAGTGATCGAGGCCGCCAAGACGAAGCCCTTCGGCTATATGCCCTTCTATCCTGGGCCTGGGCTCGGCGGACATTGCATTCCCATCGACCCCTTCTATCTCACCTGGAAGTCGCGAGAATACGAACTGCCGACGCGGTTCATCGAACTTGCCGGCGAAATCAATTCGGCGATGCCGCGCCACGTGGTCATGCGGCTCGCCGAAGCGCTCGACCGGCGGCAAGGAAAGGCTCTCAGTCGCTCGCATGTTCTCGTCATCGGGCTCGCCTATAAGAAGAACGTGCCCGACATCCGCGAGAGCCCCTCGCTGAGATTGATAGAACTCATCGAGGAGCGCGGCGGCAAAGCCGCCTTCTACGATCCGCATGTGGAGGAAATTCCCTCGACCCGGGAACATATGGGCCTCAAGGGCCGTCGGTCGATCGGTTTCGACGAGGAAACGATCCGCCGCTTCGACGCGGTGCTTGTCGCAACGGATCATGACGCCGTCGACTACGCGTCGCTGTTGGGCTGGGCGCCGCTGATTGTCGATACGCGCAACGTCTTTGCGCGTCTCGGCCTAACGGCCGATCACATCGTCAAGGCGTGATCGCCGGGCGAATGTCCGCACGTTCGCGGCCTGCGCTGGAGAGGGCCGCCTTGAGGTTTCTTGCCGCCATCGCGTAACCTCCGGCCGCACCATCGATAAAATGCATGTGGTCGCGGCTCATCGGTGAGGGAACGATGCAGGTCATCAGCGCCGAATCCTGCTGGTGCAGCCCATAGCGAGATATACCCGCCGCCACTCCCTGCTTCAGCCGCTCTTCGATCCGGCGCAACCGATCGATGCTGACGTCGATCGTCATCTTCAGCCCGTCGTCGAACTTGCGGAAATCGGAGTTATTGGCGAGGTCATGCGCGTATCGCTTGACATCGAAGGGCCCGAAATTGATCCCGAGCCTGAAGCAGAGAAACAACAAAAAGCTCTGCACGGCGATAAACGGCCACGCCAGAATTCGCCGGCCCCTCGGCGCGACGGCGCGCGATTCGATGGTTACGCCCAGGATCGAAAGGCGCGGTTCGGGCCCCTCCTCCGGAACCGGATGGCCGCCCCGTTCCTCGCCTTCGGCCAGCGCCACGATGTCGCCGATCAGCTTCTGGAATTCGGGACCGTTGCCGCGCTCACCTGGCACCGCGATGATCGACACGATGGTCCCGTGACGCGCCACGATCGGGTTCCAGCGGCAGGAGAGCCCGGTAAGATCCGGCCTCGTCCCCGGAGGAGCGGCCTCGATCTGATAGCGTCCCGCCTTCATTTCCGCTTCCGCCCAGCTCGCACCACCGCCGGAGAACATCGCATAGGACACTTCCTCGCTCGCCTTGAAACGTGCGACGCGCATGTCGAGCCCATGCGCGCGAACGTCGGCAACCGGAACGAGTGCCGCACGCAGCTCGAGGCCGAGCTCTTCGGCCACCCAGGTCTTGGCGGCGGCCAGCACGTCCCTCGCCTTTGCGGCCAGCGCCGCCGGCACCGCAGCGAGCGCCCCGTCTCCGCCGAAGACGAAAGGGAGGTTTCGCTCGTCGAGCCCGTTCATGAGCGCCGAGATGACGCTCGCACCGGCCATGTTGACGCTCTTGTATCGCCCCTCTGCGATCGCTCCCGTCGAATTGACGATGTCGGCGACGGCAAGCGACCAGCCCTCGGGCAACGGCCTGTAATTGGCCTCGTCAGCCACGCCTTCGAACGCCTCGAAAAGAGGAAGCCTCTCGTAGAACTCTATGTCCGCTGCCTGCGCCATGGGTGCTTCCCCCTTTGCCGTGACCAGGTGCCGAGCATAGCGCGGGACGAGGAAAAGTGTGCACGGTTTTCCGCCCGCATCCCGCGCTAACTTATGGGAATCGATCAAGTTCATGATTTAGACTAATGCGAGCGAAAAGCGCCTCCCGCTTTTGCGTCACGGCTATGGCCGGCGGATAAGAGCATCAAACGTGAAAACAAATTTTGATCAGGGGCGTTGTACCCCAGGAAACAGGCGATCCACCGGGACGCGATGCTAATTGCATTTGCAGGACCATCATGATCTGTGCTTGTCTAGGCCTCGCGCGCAAGGCGAAGGTGCCAAGGCGGGCAGTACGAAGCCGAAACAGGAATGCAGGAAAACACCTTTCGAGTGCGGTTCTGGGGAGTAAGGGGCAGTTTGCCGGTGTCCGGCGAGCAATTCCTGCGCTATGGCGGCAATACACCATGTATCGAGGTTCGCTGCGGCAGTGAGGTGCTGCTCTTCGACGCCGGTTCGGGATTGCGCGAAGCCGGACTTGCCCTGAAGTCCGAGGGCATCTCGAACTACGACGTCTTTTTCACCCATAGCCATTACGACCACATTATTGGACTGCCCTATTTCAAGCCGATCTATTCCTGCAGCCACGCGGTCCGTTTCTGGTCCGGGCACCTTAACGGTACGATGTCCACTCAGGAAATGATCACCGAGTTCATGCGTCCGCCATGGTTTCCGGTCGGTCCGACAATCTGTGAGGCGAGCCTTGACTGTCTTGACTTCCGCCCCGGCGACGTCCTTTCGCCCCGCAGGGGCGTTTCCATCCGCACCATGAGTCTCGTTCACCCCGGCGGCTGCGTCGGCTACCGTGTCGACTGGGGCGGGCGAGCCGTCGCCCTCATCTATGACACGGAGCATGAGCCCGGCATTCTCGATCCCGCACTCCTCGAGTTCATCGAGGGCGCAGATCTCATGGTCTACGATTGCACCTATCTGGAAAGTGAGATGCCGGCCTATCGCGGCTACGGACACTCGACCGGCATCCACGGAGCGAAGCTCGCGAAGGCCGCCGGCATTCCGCGCCTCGCCATGTTCCACCACGACCCCTCGCGCACCGACGCAGCGCTCGCCGCCATGGAACAGGAGGTCCAGACCCTTTTCGCCGGCGCCTTCGCCGCCCGAGACCATCAGGTCATCGACCTATGAGATCTGAAAGCGAGTTCTCAAGGCTTTGCTGAAACGTCGGCGACATTCGATTTACTCATCGATAGGCTCCGCATTCTTTTGTGCCATTTTTCACCGGTCAGGGCGCAAACCGAGCGCAAAATTTGCGACCCGCGCGAACTGCTCGCCGTGTCTGTCGGCTGTTTCCCTGTCTTTGCCGTTGACGACATACCACGTAGCATCGCGCGTGAATGACGGCGAGGCTGGCCACACTCCCGAAGGATTTTGGGCGTATCGGCTTCAAGCGAGCATTGCTGTCGCTCAGCGAATTGCTGGCTAACTGTTACTTGCCACCCGTGTTGCACGGTGATGCCGGATAGGGCACCAGCATAAAAGCAAGCCAGGCCTCTGGATACGCTGCCCCAGCTCCCACCACGACGCCCAGAACTCCGGCGGCGCCTCAATCGAAATGTCGTCGCTGTAATCCCGGAACCATAGTGACCCATCGGTGCAGCGACAAGAACGAATGCACCTGTGGCGCTACGAGGCATCCGTGGAGAACTTGTGTATCGTAGTCGATTTCAGCGTTTCGCCCGGTTTCAGCACGGTCGTCGGAAAAGACGGCTTGTTCGGCGAATCCGGGAAGTGCTGCGTCTCGAGGCAGAAGCCGTCGGTTTGGCGGTATTGCTGACCGGCAGCGCCGACGAGCGTCGAATCGAGGAAGTTGCCGCTGTAGAACTGGACGCCGGGCTCAGTGGTCGAGATCTCCATGATCCGGCCCGAGCGCGGCTCGTAGACTCGCGCGGCGAGCGAAAGCCCGCTGCCCGACCGGTTCAGCACGAAGTTGTGATCGTATCCGCGGCCATAGACCAGCTGTGGGTCGTTCAAGCGGATGCGTGCGCCGATCGGCATTCCTTGGCGGAAGTCGAACGGCGTGCCGACCACAGAGGCGAGCTGCCCGGTCGGGATCAAGGTGGCGTCGACCGGCGTGTAGCGATCGGCGTTGATCGTGAGGATGTGATCGTCGATCCCGCCCGTGCCGTCGCCTGCAAGGTTGAAGTAGGAATGACTAGTGAGATTGACCACGGTCGGTTTGTCCGTCGTCGCTTCGTAGTCGATGCGCAGTTCGTTATCGTTAGTGAGGGTATAGACGACCCGGACCGTAAGCGTGCCCGGATAGCCTTCCTCGCCATCCTTGCTCGTGTAGCTGAGGCGCGCTGCTGCGCCGCTCGCGCCGCCTACCGGCTCGACCGCCCAGACAACCTTGTCGAAGCCTTTTGTGCCGCCGTGCAGGCTGTTCGGCCCGTTATTGGCGGCGAGCTGGTACTGCGTGCCGTCGAGCATGAACTTCGCGCCACCAATGCGATTCCCGTAGCGCCCGATCAGTGCGCCGAAATAGGGGTTTTTGGATTCGTAGTCGGCGAGTTCTTTGAAGCCGAGCACGATGTTGCCGAGCTTGCCCCAGCGGTCGGGCACGTTTATCTCTGTGATGATGCCCCCATAGGCGATGAACTTGACAGACGCGCCCCTGTCGTTGGTGAGCGTGTAGAGATTGACGGCTTTGCCGTTCTGGGTGTTTCCGAATGGGGTCTCGTCCATAGAGCCGGCTCCAGCGCTGGTTCCCTCCAGAAGCACACCCATACCGAGCACGGCCGCGCCGAGCATTGACCTATGCCAGGTACGCGACATGTTGGGATCGATCCGCGTCATGGTTTCCTCCCTCGATTGACCGGTTCGCCGGCGGTTTATGATGAGCCGCCGACCAATTCTAAACTCATCGGACTATTAACGTAAGTTTCTAAGTGCCTGGTGCGCCCCGAAGCTTAGCAAGGGAGCTTCAGGCCAACACGCATCGCCTGATCACTATTCGCCCTTGCGAGCCACAGCATCAAAGGCGAGAACGGCGCCCCCCCGGCTTCTATCTCAGCGAGTCACCCACCCCTAGCTGTTCTGGATGCGGCCGGTATCCTTGCAAATGAAACCCGACCTTCGCCAGCTCCAAGGTGCTCGCATACTGCAGGAGCGGCCACTTGTGAGAATGTCGCTTAGCTCTCAAGCATCTCTAATCGGATCGCGCGAAATGCAGCGGAACCCCACATGGCACGTCGAAGTGTCGACGGGCTGCGCCATCCGGGCCGCCGGCCGGTAGCGCCGGCAATAGTTCGGGGCGCAAAGATGTGAGCCGCCTTTCATGACCTTGCGCGGGATTCTAATGTGCGGCTGAAGCGGATCGAGGCTGTCGGCTTGGTCCGCGTCCTTCGGATTGGAGATCGTGCAGCACGGGCTGTCTATCCTGCCATGTTCCTGATACCAATCTGAGGTCCACTCCCAGACATTGCCAGCCATGTCGAAAAGGCCGTAGCCATTCGCCGGAAAGGCGGCGACAGGCGAGGTTCTCTCGTAGCCGTCTTCGCGGAGGTTCTGCCAGGGGAATTCGCCCTGCCAGGTGTTGGCCATCTGCCTGCCACCGGGCGTCAGTTCATCACCCCAGACATAGTCTGCCGCTTCGAGCCCGCCGCGCGCCGCAAACTCCCATTCGGCCTCGGTGGGCAGCTCCTTTTTCGCCCAGGTGGCATAGGCTTCCGCGTCCTCGTAGGCCACATGAACGACGGGATGATCGGACAGGCGCTTGATCGAGCTCGCAGGCCCATAGGGATGCCGCCAGTTCGCGCCTCGGACGTAGACCCACCAGTTGTAGTGATTGCGGAGGTCGACACGCGTCTTGGGCTTGCTGAACACCACCGAGGACGGCGCCAGCATATCCGATTTCGCACCCGGATAACCTGCGGGATCGACGCGGCGCTCAGCCACCGTGACATAGCCGGTCGCCTCGACGAATGCCGCAAAGTCGCGATTGGTGACTGGGCAGATGTCCATCCAGAAGGCCGTCACCACCACCTTGTGCGCCGGCGCCTCTTCGGGATAGTGCCTGTCCGATCCCATGAGGAATGTGCCGCCGGGAATCCACACCATCGATCGGTCGAGGGAGGATGTCGGCGAAGAATCCACACGGGTTCGTTCAGCGGCGGTCATGACCTCTGCTCGTTTCCTCGTTCGATGCATCGTTCGGGCATGTCTCGAGGTCATGGTTCGAACGCGAACACGTTGGTCCAGTCGGACTTCATGTCGACAACCGTCCAGTTCATGATGCCGGCTTCGTCCAGGCCCTCGTCCAACCGCCCGATCGACGAGGCCTTGTCATAAGCCCATTCCCGGTCTGCATCCGTGTGATGGACGTAAAGGCAGAAGCGCGGACCGGGCGGCCTGCACGTCCATTGCAGCATCTGAAGATCGCCGTCGGAATTACCGAACGCCGCTATCGGTCTGCGGCCGATGTGCTGGTGGATGCCTACCGGCTTGCCAGCCTTGTCGTCGATGAAGTTGACTTCGGCCAGCCGCATCAGCAAGGGCGTTCCGTCGCGCATTTCGAACTTGGTCTTGCCGCTGCTGCCGATCACCTGCTCGGGTGGAATGCCATAAACTTCTTCGCTGAAAACGCGCATGAAATCGATCCCGCCACCGGAGACGATGTAAGTCTTGAAACCGTTGGCGCGCAGGTAGGCCAGCACCTCCAGCATCGGCTGGTAGACCATCTTCGTGTAGAGCTGCCCGGTTTTCGGATGCTTGGCGCTGGCAGTCCAGTCGCGGACGATCTGGTCAAACTCCTCGGTGGTCATGCCCGAATGAGTGGCCATTACGATCTGCATGATTGCCGGTTCGCCGCCTGAGAGCGCCCCCTTCAGGTCACCCTTCAGCAGCGAGGCAAACGGCTCCTGTGAGGCCCATTCGGGATGTTGCGGGGCGAGCGCCTTCACTCGATCGAGCGCGAACAGGAGCTGAAAGTACATCGGCTGCTCGGCCCAAAGCGTGCCGTCATTGTCAAAGACGGCGATACGCTCCGGCACGGGTACGAAGTCCGCCGAGCCTTGGGCTGTCACGCGCTCGACGAACGAGACTATCGACTGCTTGGTCTTGCCCTCATTCCAGGAGGGAAGCGCATCTGCGCCCTGGGCAGATGAAGCGAATACCAGCAGAATGATGGGCAACAGGTAGCTCTTTGCAACGCGAATGAAATAGGTCATGGCCTAATCTCCTTACGGTTGTCAGCGGCAGGCATTCCATGGGGTGACGTCACTCCTTCGCGAAGTTTGCCGACCTGCCACGATGAAGGCCATCGCGGTAGTCGAACAGCAGGTCCCAGAGCCGGCCTTGACCAAGTGCAACGGCAAATTCCCTCGAAGCCAGATAGGGGACGAGTATCAACAGCATGACCGCGCTCGTCGCCAGCATCTCCGGCAGCTTGTCGCCTCCAATCTCCGCGAGCGTTGCGGCGATCGTTCTGCCGTTGCTGAGCCCGACAATCGCTTCCTCAATGATGGAAAGGATGATGAGCAGAAGAAGGTAGACCAATGCTTTGTAGGCGATGACGGAAACGAGCCGCAGCCGTCCATATCGTTCACCCAATTTGATTGCGTGCCCGAGAAGGATGAACTTCCCGAGGACTAGCGCCTTGATAATCGGGACGCCGAATGCAGAAAAATGCACGCCCTGACTGCCCAGTATCGCCATCTTGTAGAGGACGAGCGCGCCGAAGCAGACATATAGATACGCGGATAGGAGGGCATATTCCTTCAGCTCGCGTTTCGCTCGCTGGGCTACCGTCGCAGTCGAGCGGGTTTTCTCTACCGTCATGAGTCTGCCTCTCATTCGCCCTGAAGGTCGCGCCCGCTACTTTCCTGATGACGCGACCTGGAATGATTTCAGAAAACAATCAGTGTTTCCCAGCTTCCTGCAGCTTAGCCAGTACCTCGTTCAGCGCGAAGCTGCCGGGCTTTTGCCGCGGAGGAAAATCGACGTAGGTCTGCAGGTGCCGGGCCACAAAGGCCTGCGCCGGTACGAGCGCAAAGGCATGCTCGACGCGCCATCTGGCGTAGTCGCCGGCGACGTGCTGGGCCATCTCGAAAGGATCAGCGCGCAAGTCTATAAGCTTGGGGAAGCGCAGCGTTATCAACGGGTCCTGCCACACATCGAGACCTTCGGCCCGCTGTTCCATAAACACGATCTTCCAGCGGTCATAGCGCAGCCCGGCGAGATTGCCGTCGTCCGTCCAATAGAAGTATTCCTTGCGCGAACTGGGCGCGGTGCCGGCGAGGAGCTCCCGCTGATTGTACCCGTCGAGATGGACCTTGAATGTTTTCCCTGCCGCCTCATAGCCCGCCAGCAGCTTCTCCTTGACGTTCGGCTCCCCTGCCGCGGCCACCAATGTCGGCACCCAGTCTTCGTGAGAGACGATGTCGTTGATTTCCGTGCCGGGCTTGATGACCCCCGGCCAGCGCATGACCCCAGGAACTCGGTAGCCGCCTTCCCAGTTGGTGTTCTTCTCCCCATGAAACGGCGTGGAGCCGCCGTCCGGCCATGAAAAGAGCTCCGCGCCATTGTCGGTCGTCCACAGTACGATGGTGTTGTCGGCGATGCCCAAGTCGTCCAGTTGCTTCAGAAGCTGCCCGACCATGCCGTCGAATTCCGTCATCCCGTCGGCCACCAAACCGAGGCCGGTCTTGCCTTGCGACTCCGGCTTCAGATGCGTGTAGATATGCATGCGGGTCGCATTGAACCAGCAGAAAAACGGCTTTCCGGCCTTCTGGTTCTTATCGATGAAATTCATCGCGGCGCCCAGGAATTCCGCATCCACGGTCTCCATGCGCCTTTTGTCGAGAGGTCCGGTGTCCTCAATTTTCTGCTTGCCTACCCTGCCAAAGCGCGGGTCTTCAGTCGGGTCATCCGTGTCGCTTGCCACGCATCTAAGCACGCCGCGCGGCCCGAACTTGGCGCGGAACTGCGGGTCCTTCGGGTAGTCCGGATTTTCCGGCTCTTCCTCGGCATTGAGGTGATAGAGATTGCCGAAGAACTCATCGAATCCATGAACCGTAGGCAGGAACTCATTGCGGTCGCCCAGATGGTTCTTGCCAAACTGGCCGGTCGCGTAGCCATGCGGCTTGAGCAATTCGGCGAGCGTCGGATCCTTGTCCGAGAGGCCTTCCTTGGCACCTGGCAGGCCGACCTTGAGCAAGCCGGTGCGGAAGCAGCTTTGCCCGGTAATGAACGCGGCGCGTCCCGCGGTGCAGGACTGTTGGGCATATAGATCGGTGAAGATCGCCCCTTCGTCGGCAATGCGGTCGATGTTGGGCGTCTGATATCCCATCTGGCCGCGGTTGTAGGCGCTCGTGTTCCACCAGCCGATGTCGTCGCCGAAGATCACCAGGATATTCGGCTTGGGACCTGGTGCTTGCGCTTTCGCACTCCCGCTGGTTATCGGCCCCAGTGCCATTAGGGCGAGCAGGGATCCGCCCGCCAGAAGAACGTCACGCCGGCTTGGATGGCGGCGCGGATTTGCTTGCTTGTCGCTCATCTTTCTTCTCCCTGACTGGTTTGAACGAATGCGGGACATGCCTACGGCAAGCCAGCCCTGTGACGTCCGGGCCGCTAGGGCCGGAACACGCCCTCAATGAATGCGGATTTGTCGACGCTCTCCCTTTATGGCGCCACGGATTTTCAGCGGGAATTCTATGGAGTATTGCTCGCGGCGCTATTGTACTTTGGGGAAGATACCTCCTAGGCGCGTAGACCAGCCTAGCAATGATAAGGACGATCCAACGTTCAATCGGTTGCACTCCCCGCGAGTGCCTCATTGATAGCGGTAATCAACGAGGCGGCGGAAAACGGCTTGCGAAGATAGGCGACGCAACCCACCCTACGTGCCTCCAGCTCGAGCGCATCGTCATCGACTGCCGTGATGAAAATGACCGGGGGCCTGCAATGCGCGGTTTTCAGCCGGTGTCGCAACTCGACGCCCGACATGCCGTCAAGGTGGATGTCGAGCACGAGGCAGCCAATCTCCGTGGCCTTGGGGTCGTTGAGGAAGGCTTCGGCCGACGAGTATCCCTCGGTCGTCAAACCATGTGCGTTCAGCAGCCGCTCGACACTTGTTCGCATGCTCGGATTGTCTTCCACGACAGCAACCGTACGTGGTCGTATGTCCAAGGTGTTGCCTCTCCAGGCCGGCTGGCCGCGGAATACGGCCCGAAAGGCATTAAGAGGCAAAATCGCGGTGTCGCCTATTGTTCTTAGGGGAAGACGGACGTGATTGGATGGCTGGCACTTCAGTCATGTGGTTTTTTCAAGCCTTCCCAGCCTTTCCGCCATCGACACGACCTCGGCCAGAGAACGGGCGCCAAGCTTTTCCATGACGTTGTGCCGATGTGCCTTGACGGTTCGCTCGGATGTGCTGAGTTCATAGGCGATCTGCTTGTTGCGCTTGCCCCGGACGATCAGGTCGAAGACCTGTGATTCCCGCGGTGTGAGGCTGGCGACGCGCATGTGAAAGGCCTGGACGCGATCTTGCTCCAGCCGTCTCGTCTCACAAAGCTGCAGCGCCCGTTCAACGGCCTCAAGCAACGCCGCGCTCGAGGCCGGCTTTTCGAGAAAGTCATGGGCGCCGGCCTTCATCGCCCGCACAGTGGTCCCGATATCGCCACGGCCGGTCAGGAATACGATAGGCAGGAGAGGCGCCAGGTCGGCAAGACGAGCCTGCAGCTCCAAGCCGGACAGGCCAGGCATCTGCAAGTCGAGCAGAATGCAGCCAGGGCCACTCGGCGGGCGTGCCAATAACTCTTCGCCTGATTCATAGGCCGCGACCCGGTAGCCTGAGGCCTCTAGCAATCGCCCCACCGCCGTTCGGAACGAGGTGTCATCATCGACGATGTGAACGGTCGGGCCCACCAGGTTCATCCACGTTGCGCGAGCGGCAGGACGAAGCGGAACACGGCACCCCCCTCCGGGCGGTTGTCGGCCCAGATCTTGCCGCCATAGATTTCTATTATCACACGGGCAATCGAAAGGCCAAGCCCGGTGCCGGCAGGCTTGGTCGTATAGAAAGCGTCGAAAATGCTGCTGAGCTTGTCGCTCGGAATCCCGCAGCCGGTGTCGGAAATCGACACTTCAACCTTTCTATTCGTCCCGGTCAGCGTCGTTTGAAACACCAAATTTCTCTCTGCGGGCGACGCATGGAGCATGGCGTCCATGGCGTTTGTCGCGAGGTTGAGGATGACTTGCTGGACATGGACCCGATCGGCGCGAACCGGCAACCCCTGTAGTGGCCCCATCGAACTCACGACGACGTTTCGGCGCTCAGCTTCCGGTTTGAGTATGTGAATGGCGGTCCGGATCACATCGTTCAGGTCGAATTCCTGCCAGTCGATCTCGCTCCGCTTCTTCAGCAATCCTCTCATTTGGGCAATGATGTCGCCGGCGCGCTGATCGTCGTCGCGGATATCCGCCAGAATCTGCCTGATCAGCTTCAAGTCGGGTTCTTTGCTTTCAAGCATCATGGCTGCGGTTTCGGCGTTGATTCGGATGGCACCGAGCGGCTGGTTGAGCTCATGGGCGATCGAGGCCGACAGTGCACCGGCAGTGGCCGATTGGTTTAGATGGATAACCTCGAGAAGACGGCGCCGCGCCTGAAACTCCGCGGCTGCCCGTCGACGGCGTTCGAAGACCAATGAAACAATGACCAGGCTCTGGGCTGCGACAAAGACGGAAATCGCTATGATCTCCTTCCAATATTCCTCCCACAGTGATTTTTCGTTGAAGGACACGACAGTGCCCGGAGGAAGATCGGCTTCCGAAAGCCCCCAACGCCGCAACTGCCGTGCATCGGCCATATAGCTTTGCGGCACAGTCACATCGGTGATCGCCTTGCCGGCAAGGGCATCGATGGCCAGACTGGCCACGGCGGCCCCCGTGGATTCGAAGGTCGCCGCATTGCCGCCAACGACCCCATGCCCAAGATATGTTGAGTATGGACCATAGACCGGCGCGTTCGCCGCGCTTGCGATCTTCTCCAGCGAATTGCGCGGGACGAAGTTCCGGCCGCTGCGATCACTAAGTACGGTCAAGACGATGACGATTGTGTCTGGCGGAAGAGCTGCCACGTGCTTGGCAAACTCATCGATCGACAATCCGGTGAGATAGGTCGTCTGGATGTTCGGCGGCAGACCGGTCAGGTCCTCCTGCGCTGCGGCTATCCATGCTTTGTCGAATTCCGCCGATCCCGCAATCACCACAAGTCGTCGGGCGTCCGGCTGAAGTCCGATCGCCATGTCGGCGGTTTTTCTGATTTCGAATTCCGTCAAGGCGCCGACGACGTCGCCGGGCAGGCGCAATTCCTCGGCAGTCGCACTGCCGAAACCGCCAAAGACGATCCTCGCAGCCGGTGCGATCGCATTACGGTTCGCTACGATGAAACGGGTTGACTCTTCGCCCAGCGCGATGACCAGATCCGGACGGCGATCGATGTACTTCTCGGCGAGATAGCGCACCATTCGTTCGACGTGGCGCGTCTCGGGGAATCTGGAAAGATCGAGGAATTCCGAAAAAAGCTCGATCTTGCCGGCGGTCGCCTCGAGCAGCCGCGTTCTTGTTGTCTCGCCGACGATATTCGTAGCAGGAATTCGCTCGTCATAGGGGTAGAGGATCAAGACACGCTGAACCCGGCCTGCGACTTGCGCAGCACAGAGGCCGGGCGCCGCGAAAATACCGACCAGCAGAAGGCAAATAAGGGCAAACGCGTCCCGACATGATGGACTCGAGCGAGTCTTGCCGGGACGTGCTTGGAACCAAGCAATCATGCGACACCAAGAGCCTGAAAAGTGTCAACGGGGAACGCTTTGAATGGCTTCAGTGAAACATTACGTCGTCGCGTTGCCCCAAAGGACAATATTGCGGGCGCTAGCTTATCACTAGACTTCGCTTACCGTGAGTGTCGCTCGGCCACTGAAAACAGCTCCTCGCCGCCATCCCAGGTCGCTGTCAGTCAAGGTTGGAAGCAGGCTCCCATCACTAGTCATTATTGCGGACGGCCTGCTCGTACTGGCCGGGCCTCAGGCGGAGCAGCCACGCCGTAATGCTTACCACGTCCCCATTTCACGATCTCACGGGTTGCCAAAACTGAAAGATACACGAGCGAGCGAGCGCGCCGGGTCTGCCGTAAACTGGCAGAACGTCCGCCCATGGGACTGTTGGTTCGTTCCGATCGGGGCAGACGGGCCAAATCGCTCGTCTCTGTCGCAGCCGATATCCAGTCGGCCTTGCCAAGCCTCACGCACCCAAAAATGAATCAGCGAACCGGGGGCACTGGCGTGATCGGCCGATCCTGCTCGGCTGGATCGAGTGGTGGAACAGTTTCGGACTCCGGAGCTGGTTCCTTGCCGAGTCCATCACCCGGATCTGGCTCACGACCGGGCGTCGGTAAAGGCGGTTCGCCTTCGCGTCGCGGCTCCTGCTGCGCCATCCAGACCGGGGCCAGTTCAGCCACCCGGCTTCTTATGAATTCCTTCATCGATCGCTCCCTTTCTGTTCAACAGAGGTAAGCCTTTAGGAAACCACATGTTCCGATGCGCGATCGGGGTTCAGCAGCAAGCTAATCGGAACCCAGACGTCGACGAACAGGGGGGCGCTTGCGGCGCAGTTCGCGGACCGGTTCGCGCAAGATTCGATTGCCCGCGCTATTGGTGTCTGATCCAACCCGGCGCAGCCGTGTTTCAGACACGACCAGAGCTACCATGAAGCTGGCGACGCTGTCGCGCTTGAATGGTGCTATCGGTTGAGTCTCCGCGGCCGTGGCTTCTTCACGGTACGTGACGCATCCCTTTCAACGTAGCTACTGGGACAAGCTTTCACTCCGAGGCGCTGCCACATCCATGTCTGCGGACCTCCGTAGCTATTCCTGAATCTGAGAGGGCCTGCTTCAAATCAAAGAGTATTGCGTGCTGCGCACCATGGTTCCTATACGCGCAGACAACTCGCCTCATGCGAAAGCATCTCTTTATCAGCAAATACACAAATGCTCTTCTGTAAGTGTCTTTTCGGGCCGGTTACGTTGCCCGCGCAGGGACCCGGAGGTGTCTCCCTACGACAGAGCAAAGATGTCGCCTTCACAAAAATCTCAACATCTATTGGGCCGTGTTCGATGTCGTCACCGGGAAGGTGGCCGTAATTGGCGGGATGGTCATGGACATGCTCTCCGCCGAGGAGGCCCGTGAACTCGTCGGTCAACCCAACGGGGGTCCCTATGGTGTGAACCTAGAGGCCTTATTTTGAGGCAACAGTCTGCGTTCCCCACCGCGACGCGCAGTTTCATCCAGCAGGGTTCTTCAAAGGGTTGCAAGGGCGCGATTCGACACGGCGCCGACATAGAGCTGCCGAATGCGGAGCTTGTCTTCCAGAGCGATCACCACATCCTCGCTGAAATCCACTCCATGGATCGCCGCGATCTCGGGGAAGCCGCCAGGTGTGAAAACGTTCACTTCAAGCACGGTGTTGCCGACGATATCGAGCCCGACCAGGAACATGCCGTCCTCCATCAATTTGGGGCGCAGCTTTTCCGCGATGGCAAGAACTTGCGGTGTGATGGTCGCCGGTTCAGCCGTGCCGCTCGCATGCAGATTCGAACGAACATCGCCCTTTGCCGGAACGCGCCGAAAGGCGGCATAGACGCCCTTGCGCTCCAGCGGCCGTCCGTTCATCAGGAACAGACGGATGTCGCCGGCGGTGGCCTCCGGAAGATAGTTCTGGGCAATAAGATAGCCGGCGCCGCTCGCTGCCTCGAAAATTTGATTGAGATTCGCCTCGCCCTTGGAGCGGATCTTGAAGACGTTCCTGCCGCCTGATCCCTGCAGCGGTTTCAATATGACGCCGTCCGGGTGGTCCTCGATGAAGGCGCGAATCTCGTCGATGCTCCTGGAGATCAGCGTCGTCGGGCGGACGGTTTCGGGAAAGCCCTGAAAATAAAGCTTGTTCTGCGCGAGCGCCAAGCCATCGGGATCATTGACCACGATGACGCCCGCGGCCGCGGCCAGCCTCCCAAAATTGGTTCCAGCATAAACTGCCCACGGACGACTTTCTGCATCCTCGGACGGGTCGTTCCTAAGAAAGAGCACCTGAATTTCCCGTATGTCGATCGCCACGACCTTCGCCTGTTCCCGCTTGAGGACATTAAGCAATGTTTCTGGCTTTTTCGGCTTGGAACCATTCAATGTGGTCGCGCGGATCAGCAGGCTGTTGTCCGGCCGGAGCACGAAATCGCCGGGTGTGACGTAACAGACCTCATGACCGCGTCCGAGCGCCGCAAGCGCGAGTGACGTCGTCGTATAGTACGACGTCTCGCCCTCAATGGAGTTGACGAGAAAGGCGATGCGCATGTCCGGCTCCTAGTGGTCCAACAGGTCGAGCGGTGTCTTTACCGAGCGCGCCCTGGAAAGCCGCGCCGTCGCTTCCGCAGCGTCGAGGAACATCGGACGGACCGCCGGTCCACCGAGCAGTCCTCGGGCATTCAGTTCCTGCATGACGCTGAAATGCGAGGCTGCGATTTTTCCCATCCAGAAGGGTTCGAGCGTCCCACCATCTGCCAAATGCTCGAGTAGTTGCAGGAGCCCCCGCAAATAGATCGCGTCCTTGACGAGGCCGCCGCCGCGGTAGACGCGCAGGACCACGTTGAACGCTTCCGCTTTCTGGAATCCATGCTCGTTGACGAGCAGCCGATGCGCGTCCGGCAGGGACGCGCCATCGAGCATGGCTGCACAGGCAATTACGCGGGCAGCAATAAGCCGCAGCCGATCGGGCGTCATGCCGGCCGAGAGGTATTCTGCAAAGACGGCCAAGCCCTCCTGCATCCCTTCGTAGCCGGCGAGACCGGAACGAAACAGGCGCAGGCCCTGCGCCGAGCCGTTGAAATAAGTCAGCAGATGAACGCCGATCTCGTGACTAAGGATCGGCTCAACACGATCTTTCTCCATCACTGTGCTTCGAGCGATGAGTAACCGTCTACCCGAGACAAGCAAGCCGGTGGGAAGATCGTCCCGCACCTCGACACGCGCGTCGAAGTCGCTACACCGACGAGCATATTCGGCGATCATCTCGCGTGCTCGCCTTTCGATCAGGTAGCTGTCTGCGCTCTGTTGGTAGAGACGCGCGGAGGCGTCGCCTTCTTCCGCGCGAGCGTTGCTCCTGGCAAGGATGTCCCTCGCGGCTTGCAACAGCCCCGGCTCGACCGGGCCGTAGAGGGCGCGGCCGAATTCAACGAACTTTGCCGTCTCACGCGCGGAAAGCATCGAAAGTTGCAGATCGAGCTCCTGCTGCTTTTCGCGGTAGAGTTGATAAAGCACCGGGTCTTCGAGATGCTCGAAGGGAATGGAGAAGAGCTTTCTTTTCGCTGCATCCGCCTGCAGCGTCAAAGGCCGGTAAAGGAACCGCGGCGCACGCGAGCATGCACCGGCGGCGAACTCATTCCAGGCCGCTTCCGCATTGATCGGAGTAACGGCAAGGAGGAAGTCGAAGCTCGCGGCCACCTCGTCAATGGCTCGGTCGGTGCGCACCACTGCATCGACAAAGGCTTTCCGTCCGAGGGCGCGATGTGTCGTGATCGTCAGACATCTCGTCGACTTTGCAAAGGCAGCGAAGGCGTGCAGACCGGCGTCAAAGATGCTGGCGATCAAGCGCTCGCGGATTTCGGGATAAATCTTGCCGGACTGGCGCTGGTGGTAGATCGGTGCAATCCACACGCGCATTTGGGGAAAGGCGACCTCAAGCGGTTCGTCTTTGCCTGCTGGACTGTCCGGCCACTTGCGAAACTCGATTCGTGGAGTGCGGAACTTTCCCCGGAACGCCTCGACGGCGTCGACGAAGGACCTTGCGGCCGCTCGGATATCCGGTTGGTCCGCTGCCGCGATCTCGATCTTGAAGGGCGAGAGAAGCGGGGCCTTGTCGTTCAGCAGCTCGTCATTGGCCAGTTCCCCAATTTCGAGCACCATGAGCGCGCCGAAGCGACGTTCGAGCGAGGTCCCAACGGCTGCGACGATCGGGGTGGCCGTGGCTGCATCGGGGGCAATCAAATAGGATGCATTCGCTTGCGCTATTTCCCGGGCAACCGGCGAGCTGTCGTCTCTCGACAAGTGGACGCAGAGAAAGGGCAGCGGCCGATCGATATGGAGGCGGCCGCCGCCTGCAAGTTCCTTGCGCACTGGCTTGCCGGCTTCGATCGCCGCGATGACCTCTGCCATCCAATCCGGAAAGCCCGCTTCTGGAGGGATGCGTGCGCTCGCCAGCTTCATCGGCCCGCCTCCAAAGCTTCGACCAGCACCGGCTGTGTCGATGCGACCAGCTCCCGGAGCGCGACGAGGGGTTCCACGTGTGGCGTTCCCGTCCATTCCTCCATGAAGAACTTCTTGAATTCGACGGCGATCGCGCACCCAGTGTCGGGAAAATGTTCGTGGATGAACCGCGCTTGTTCACCGCGCCCTTGAAAGGCGATGTTTTCCCGGACGTCGAGACGCCCGCCTCGAAAATCAAAGGACCGCAGGGCTTCGGCAAAACGGTCGACCACATGCGCCCACTTGCGTCGATCCATCGAAAAAGTGCCGATGTTGACGTCGGGCGCTTCGGCCGCGACCGTCGGCTCCGCCTCGGGGCCGTGGCGTCGGTGATTGTAGCTGTGCACATCGAGCACGACGAAGCGCCCGTAGCACCGCTCGATGCCCGCAAGGAATGACCTCAGCATCGCGTAGTATTCATCGTGGATGGCGAGCGACCGCTCGACGACCTCGTGGGGCAGCTCGCATGTCCAGACCTTGAGGCCCCAGGCCTGTTCCGGGCGCAGGTAGATGGCACCATCGCGCGGCCGGTTGATGTCGACCTCAAAACGCGAGCGGTGCACGACGATCCGATTGGGAACATCGCGGATGATGAACTCGGTGAAGGGGTCTTCCTCGCGGAGGCGCTCTTCCTCGGAAAGAGCGAAACAACGCTCCACCGCGTCGCGCGTCTTATGACCGTTATGGATTGCCGTCGCGATGATGGGGGAATCGCCGCGATGCTGAGTCCACCACTCGGCGGCCACGGGTAGCGCCAAATCCGCGAATAAATCCGAGGTTTTGTTCATGTCATCGTTCCGCCGCGCATTCCACTTGTACTCAGCCCAAGCGGCCTTAAGCTACAATTCCGAAGGGACTTTTCGGTTCCAGAACTGCGCAAGCCATCGTCTGCAGTCGCCCTAGTTGCGTCAGCACTTGGTCCCAAACCGAAAACCTGCAGCACATTAAGCGCCATGCCTGCCAGGCCGGGCTGTCCTGGCGCGGTCCGAAGGTCACTCCCTCGAGGGCGCCGACCGGGAATTCGGCTGGTCGCGCATGCCCTTCTCCAGACCTCTCAGGCTGCAGCGGAACTGGCTACGGCGGCCGGCGCGAAATGCAGAGCCCATGGCGTCGCGCGGACAGCCACCGATTCCATGGGCGCGCCAGCCGGGGTGGTTCCTCCATCCGTTCGGCGCGTCCGCTGCAGCATCCGAGGTCGCTGTGGGCCACGGTTTTGGCGGATCTTGGATGAGATCAGCGGCCTTATCGGTTCGGCGCGCTACTATGCGCCCGAGATCGGCGCTTCGTCAGCCCCCGATCCGTCTTTTGTTGCAGCTAGATATCGGCAGGACGTCACCGATCTAGGAGATCGGCGATTTTTCGCCAGCGGCAGGCAGGGTGAGGAGCGGATATCTCGAAGAGCTTCTGCAGGAACGCCCAGACGCTCTCGTCGTGAACGAGATGATGGGTCAGGATGCCCGTCGCACCTCCTCCCTCGCCTGCCTGGTCCAGCCGCCGCACGATGTCACCGACGATCTCTTCGGGGTCGCGGCACCCGCGCGCTCCGTGCCAATCGATTACGTCCACATGCGTGTTGATGATCGTGAGCTCCGGATGCGCAAAGGTCCGATGCGGTTTTCCGCCCGTTTCGGGCCCGAACACCGAAAGCGCTCTGAAGCCTATTTCGGGGAGGCCGGCGATTAATCCGGCGTCGATCCGGTTCCAGGGCGGAACGAGCAGCGGCACGAAGGCCGAGGGATAGAGTGCCCTAAGGCGCGTGTAGCCGGCAGTGAGTTCGCCCAAGACCACCTCTCGCGGCCGGTGTGCGCCGAGCTCCTGGCTTTTTTCCCCTATCGGCGCGTGGTTGCGGTGCGACCAGCCATGGACGGCGACCCCGATATCGCCGCGGCCGGCGAGGTCATGTGACAGCCGCTCGTCAGTACCGGCCGGAATGACGGCGAGGGTTGCTGGTACCGTGAAGCGCTCCGCCAGCTCGAGCAAGCGATCCAGCGCCGGCGTCGGCTCGACCGCATCGTCATCGCGGAGCCAAAAATCGAAGGTTTTTCCCGCCGCCTCGCACCGGTCCAACCGGTCAATGAGCGGTTGCCAGATTGATGCCGCGATCATTTTGCAGTCCCTACAAATTCGCTGAGAATCTCGCCGAGGCGCGCGGCAGCAGCGGAAAGCGAGCGCTCTTTGAGCACGAAGCGCCGCGCGCGCTCACCGAACTGTGCCCGCAACGCCTTATTCCTGACAAGGCGTCGGACCGCCGTGGCGAAAGCTTCGACGTCTCCGGCCGGCGTCAGCAAGCCCGTTTCCTCGTTCCTGACGACTTCCGGCACGCCCGCGGTCCGCTGCGCAACCACAGGCATACCGGCCGCTTCAGCCTCCAGATAGGAGAGACCGTAGGCCTCGCCGCAGCCCGGCCAGACATAGAGATCGCCGTCAGCGAGAATTCCCGGGATTGCCCGCGGCTCCACTTGGCCGCGCCATTCCAGCCGTTCTGCCGGGAGCCCGGCAAAGATCTCGTGCACCTCGGCGCGAGCGGGGCCGTCCCCAACGACCGTCAGCTGCCACGGCAGGTCGACGACGAGCGTCAGGGCGCGCGCGAGCATCCTGTAGCTGTCCATCTTGTCGCCCGAACGCATCATTGCAACAGCGAACAGCCGGCACTCATCGACCTTCGTCCTCCGCAGCTCGCGAAACGGCGAAACATCTATAAAGGGAGCGAGCATCGCATAGCGCCCGCTTGGTATTGCCTCTTGCAGTCCCTCTCGATCGCGGTGGGTGAAGCAGATGTTTACGGCGGCTTGCCTTGCGCCGGCCGCGACCTCGTCCTGCGCAAGCCTCCAGGCGTCCGTGTTGCGCCGGTAGGAATAGGAGCTTTCTGCCGTGATGTAGCGAATCGCAAATTCGGCCGAGAGGCGCGGGCCGAGCAGATCCGGAGCCTTGTAATAAGGATGATAGCAGAACCATGCCTCAGGCGGCCCCTCCCGCCGCCATAGCTCGCGAAGACGCACGATCTCCCGCTCAGCTTCACTGCAGAGGGCCGCAAAGGCCGCCTCGGAAGTGTCGCGCGAGAATGTGCGCAGATCAGAGGCGATGGCGATTTCGTGCCCGGCCAGGCGAAGGGCTTCGATAAGCATGCGTGCCATCTGCCTGTCACCCGAGGGCACAGGGTGATCGGGAGATTTCAGCGGCGCGTGGAAGGCAATCTTCATTCGAGGCGAATGCTATCTTGCCTTCCTATCCTGATGTCAACACGCGCGTATGTCGTTTTGAATTCTGGAGCCGCCGTCGGTCTGCATGCCGCGCAGACTATTCCGCCGCCTCGTCGCCAGGCGCCGCGGCCGCGTTTCTCTTGGCGATCGCGTCGCGTGTCGCGGCGGCGGCGGCCGTCGCCGCCTGCGCCTCGTCAGCCGCGACCTGCACCGTCGGGGAGGCAAACTGGATGCCGTGGGTCTTGAACGCCTCCTTGATCAGCGCCTGCGCCCGCCGCCGGACCTGGGTCTGATGTCCCGGCTTGGTGGTCATGGCAAAACTCAAGGTGATGCCGTAATCGCCGAACTGCTCCACGCCCTTCATTTTCACCGTTTCGATGATAAGAGGTCCGAGTTCAGGATCATCGAGCAGCGTCTGTCCCACGCCCTTCACGACCTTCTTCACCTTCGCGACATCGGCGTCGTAGGAAACGTTGATCAGGAATTTGTCAATGACCCAGTCGCGGCTCATGTTCTGAACGGCACCAAGTGAGCCGAACGGCACGGTGAAAACGGGTCCGCGATGGTGGCGCAGCTTTACGGAACGGATGCTGAAGGATTCGACCGTGCCCTTGTAGCTGCCGCTCTGGATATATTCGCCGACGCGGAAGGCGTCGTCCATCATGTAGAAGATGCCGCTGATGATGTCCTTGACGAGTGTCTGCGAGCCGAAGCCTATGGCGACACCGAAGACACCGGCGCCGGCGATCAGCGGGCCGACCTCGACGCCGAGGCCGGAAAGCACCATCATGCCGGCAACGACGGCAATAAAGGCGGCAAGAAAGTTGCGCAGGATCGGCAGCAGCGTGCGCAGGCGCGTATTACGGGCAAGCTCAGCCGGATCCGCGACGTCGACGCTCGCCTGTCTCACGCGGACGTTGATGGACTCCTTCGCCAGCTGCCAGATGAGATCCGCGGCAAGCAGGATGACAACGCCGGCCAGCACGCCGCGGAAAACCCGATTGAAGACATTATCCTGCATCATCGCGCTGCCGTTGACCTGGAAAACAATGGCGAGCCAAGCCGCCGCGAGCGCGATGATGACGAATCTCGCGCCGCGGTCGATCAGAACATTGCGCATCACGCGCACGTAGTCGGCTGCCTCGGTATCCTGCATCGCCCTGGTCGCGGCGCTCGTGAAGCGCAACAGCGGCGGCAATGCGAGTACATAGACGCCGATCCAGAACAGCACCTTCATGCCCGCGGCCCAGACGAGCCACAACAGGATGAGGAACGCTATGAGCAGTGCGTTCCGCAGGATGCGCCGCCCGGCAGCCATGTCCGGGGCGGGCCGGCGCAATGCGGTATCGATCGCCAGCACCAAAACAAAGAAGCCGAGAACAGCCGCCACCAAGTTCCGGACGTCTTCCGGAAACGAGAGCGCCTGCATCATGTCCCCGACGGCCCAGATGAAGGCGAGGGCACAGACGAATAGGACGGATCGTTTGTACCAGAAACGGGCGGCATCTGGAGCAAGCGTGACGGGCGCTTCCGGCGCATCCGCTGCCGCAACCTCTTCGGAGGGTTTCAGCGCTGCGGATGCGATCGCAATCAACAGACGGGCCACGATCCACGCGATCAGCAGCGGCGCGACCGCGGCCTCAAGCTGGTGCGGCCAAGCGGCAAGCACGAAAGCAGTGATGGCAGCAACCGCGAAGACGGCCAGCGGCGCGATGCGAAGAAGCGCCGTGAGCCCATGGCCGGGCCTGGCAGCGTTCCGCGCAACGCTCCGGCGTAACAGGTAGCGGAGCAGGAATTCGGCGCCATAGCCGATGAAAAGGATGATGGCGAAGCCCCTGAGGACAGGGGTCGTCCCATAGGCTTGCATGTCAACGGCAATGCGCGCTCTCGCCGCGCGCCATTCGGGCATCACGCGCGGCACGGCGTTCCCGAGATCCGACATATGCTTGCGGATCGCTGCTACCCATCGCGAGGCAAGTCCCCCCGCAGGCGTGGTCGGGGCGGGTGCCGAAGCCGCCTGCTTGGCCGCGAGCCATTGACGGACTTCCGGATCGTCCAGCAACTCGATCACCTGCTGCACCTTGGCCGGCGGCGCGGCTGTCACCGGCTCCTGGGCCGCCAAAGGAGCGGCAAAGCCGAAGATCAGCTGGAGAAAGAGAGTGACCGAAACGAAGACGATGCTTCGTCTGCCACTCCTCGCACCTGAACTCATGCGAACTGCCCCCCTCTTTATACATGCCGCCCGCAGCGATATTCGCATATCGAGCACACATGCGTCACGTGGCAAATCGCACGCCACTCCACTTCGACTCACCGCCGAATCCGGCGATCCATCCGAGATGGTCGAAGGGGTGGGTGCAACGGTGGGGAGTTCGGTGAAGAATCCCCATGCTCGAAAGGAGAGGCGGCGCAGCTTGCATAACAAGCGCCCTTTGTTCCGGGCGTCATGAGTGCTCTATCGGAATGACCGCAGCTCAAAACCGCCGATGACCCGCTCCGCCAACACGGGTCAAACAATCGCCGCGAAGGGAACGCGCGAATTTTCCGGCGTCATAAGGCACCTGTAAGTTCATCCGCGACCCACTGTCCGATGCGCAGGAGACCAGCACACGCGACTTAGGGCACTCATGGGCGACCGTCTAGGGGCGAAGATTGTTGTCGAGCGTTCGTAAGTCCGCGGCATCATCCAGGAGCAAAAGAGCGGCCTCTCCCGCACAGGGATTCTGAAGCGTCGCTGCCGCCGAACCCCTTCGCTTGGAGTGGCGGAGCTGCCTTTTGCTCTCGTTACTTTATAAACACATACTCGTTACAGCCGTGCCGCCCACCTACCGTTTTGATCTGATCCAAGTGGTAGCCCTTGTCGTGATAGAAGTCGAAAACTTCCTTGGGAGTGGAAACCTCAAAGGGATAGCCGCCGAGCCAGTCAAGGTGGTCGTGCCAAAATGACATTCCCCTTGGAGGTTTTCGCGCCTCAAAGTACCGGATAACCATACTCGGTAACGCAGGATAGAGAAAATGAACGAAGATGAGCACGGGACGTGATATAGGGTGCTTGTTGTATAACTTCTTCGCAAACACCCAGTATGTGCTGATGATCGGCTGGCGATTGTAGAGCGCAAGAAACAGCTTTCCGCCTTGCTTGACATTGCTGTCCACATTTTCCAGTGCCTGCCACATCGCTCCGGTATGGTGCAAGACGCCCCATGAATACACAACGTCGAACTGGCCGAGGCGACGGAGATAATCTGCGTCCAATGCAGATCCTTCCTCGATTATCCAGTCCTCACTCTTAGGGAAGTAACGCTGCTTCAGGGCATGCGTGCAAGCGACTGATAGTGGGTCGCAGTCGAAAGAATATACACTGGCGCCAAGCTTTTTGGCGGCCAGTGAGAATAAACCGCTGCCGCTGCCTATATCCAAAAAGGTCCTGTCGTGCAGATCGTCGACCCTCAGCATTGCTTTCAGGCTGTCGACCGCGCTCGTAAGACGGTCGTCGTCCACGACACCCAGGAAGCTGCTCCAATTTCGGCCGAATTCAAATCGCCTGCCCTGTGCAATTTCGCGAATTATTTGCGCCATGGCGACCACCATGTCCTGATTCAATGCATTTTCCCAATTGTGCGGTGGTTGCGTCTGAACTCGGCGGCTCGAAGCTGATTGTTGTTCGATAAAGATCAATCTAGTACGGATTAAACCGGATGAGCCGCACTCATCTCCTCACGGCTAAATAGCAATGAGTTTTGGTCGCATGACCAAAGCAAAAAGCGACCAACTGATAATTAGAGCGGAATGTGGGGCGAACCGAGCCCAGCTTTTCCGCACGGGTTGACATAGTGCCTTTCGATCGCGAGTTTGCCCAAAGGGCCGACGCAGCCGAGGCTTTAAGCATAGTCCAAAGCGGTCCTAAAATAAACCTGCTTTGGTAAGGCAATGGCGCTCGCAACGCGAGGCAAGCGCGGCCATCATGCTGTTTTTTGCGCCCCCTGCAACCTAGTCTGCAATTTATGATTTAAGGCGCAGGAGGCCAATGCGTCCCACTCGGAGAGAATCCGCTGTGGCATGTACCGCTGAGCGCTAATCTCAGCCTTCGCCCCCAGTCGTTCCCTAAGCTCACGATCGGCGAGTACCCTGTCAAGCGCCTTTGCAAGGGCTTCAACATCCTCGCTTGGCACTAATATGCCGTCGCTCTCATGCGTAATCATAACGCTAGGGCCCCACTCGCATTCAAAGGAAACAACAGGCAGACCAGCAGCCATTGCCTCCAGCAAGACAATGCCCCACCCCTCGTAGCGCGACGACAGAACAAATACATCTGCGGTTTCAATCCAAAGGCCGGGCCGTTCGGTCACGCCGGGCATATCCACTCGTTTCTGCAATCCGAGTGCGTCGCGCAGCGCCTCCAGACTGCGCCTTTCATCGCCCTCTCCCCAGATTACCAACTGCCATTCTGGATACGTGCTGGCGATTTTTGAGAAGGCCTCCAGCAACAGGTCGAAGCCCTTTTGGCGGGTCAATCGACCGACCGCTGTAAGAATGTTCTTTCCGCGTTGATCACGCCAGCCGGTAGGCAAATCAACCGGATTGGCGATAACCCTTCCAATGCGGCGTATCTTCGGTGAAAAATGGTCTAATGCCCCCTGGGTCATCGTGACGAAACCGAATGCTCGCGGGTAGAGGATTGCCTGTAGCCACTTCCAAAACGCTCCGACCGGCTGCAAAGCCGGGTTATTGCGCTCGGAGATGATGACCGGAACGGCCAGTCCGACTGTAGCCAGGAGCGTCAAGACGTTCGTTCGCGTGAGAAAGCTTAAGACGAGGTCCGGCCGCGAATGTCGGATAGCGGTTCGAAGCCGTTGAAATCGCTGAAACACGAGGAAGCCGGAATGCATCTTCGAAGCTCGACGAGGAGGCACCCCCAGGCGTATGACCGCAATCTTTGGATCGAAGTTGTAGTAGGGCTGCGCATCCGGTGGCTCGAGCGTGATGATAGTCACCGTACAGCCGAGCGCATTCCAGTGGTTACTGAGGATGTTCACCACATGCTCGGTGCCGCCCGCTCCAAGGCCCGCGATGACGATCGTTATTCGCGCGCCGCCAATCTTCGACATTTCAAAGGTCCGGGAATCCGCACTCTCATTCATATCGAAATGCCCCTCCCCCGATTGATCAAGGATCGGGGCGAATCTCGTGTCTTCGTGACGGGTAACCAGGATTTCCGACCTCGGCACGGACGCCCCCCAGGCGCAATGGAGAGTGTGTTGTTGACAGGATGCAAGCTTTTCGTTTCAGAATCAACTAACCGAATTGATTTTCAGCAATCTTGTTAATAGGATCTAATTCATTTCCGAACTTTATTTGGTGATGTTCTGAGAATCAATAGTAATCTCTTTCTGCTACTCGCCAACATTAAAAGCATCTCGCGAAGAGATCCGGTAACAGATCGAAATCGCCCTTCAAAAGCGCGGAATGAATATTTTTTCGCCTGCTGATTGTTTCTGCCCATCCGGAACTATCGATCACCTGATCAAAGCTGAAAATTATATGAAATTCAATATATAGGTTTATCGTCAGCATCGCGAATTATACCATTTTTTGAGCAACGGCGGGTTGTGGAGAATTTGATGGCCAGCATTCTAAAGCGAGCATGGCGTCGGGTGGAGAAGCGGGTACGGCTAACTGCACATGCGGCCCGAGCCGACAGCTTCCTGGTTTCCTACCCGAAATCGGGCCGCACTTGGTTCCGCTATATTCTTTCCCACTATCTCGCTGCGATCGCCGGTATTCCCCAGCGTGTAGACCTTCACAACATGTTTTCGATCATGCCAAATTTCGACCTCGATCCGGTGCGCGGGATTCCCGGCTACCGTTTTCGCAGCGCGAAGGGCGTGATCCCCACGGTCCTTGTCAGCCACCTGGATTATCGAGCAAGTTTATTCCTTAAACGTCCGGTCATAATGATGGTTCGGGATCCGCGCGATGTGGTCGTTTCGGCCTACTTTCACGCGACGCGCCACAAACACCGTTTCGCGGGCAGCCTTTCAGATTTCCTAGCCGACCGCGACCAGGGGATGCCCGCCATGATCGGCTATCTGAACGGTTGGGCTGCAGGCCTATCCAATCGCGCTCACATCGTTCTGAGCTATGAGGATCTCTCTGACGACGCGGAGCGGCAAACGCAGGCGGTCCTTGAATTTCTCAGTTGCCCGATAGATCGAAACGCGCTTCGGGCAGCAGTCGAGGCCGGCCGTTTCGAGTCCATGCAGGCTCGGGAACGTGCAGAAGGCATTCCGGCCCATGACTATGACCGAAACGACGTCGAAAGCCTGCGCATGCGGCGCGGCAAGGCGGGCGGGTTCAGAGACTATCTTGACGATGCGCAAGTGGCGCAAGTCGAGCGCTTGTGCGCAGCGAATCTGACGACAGCTGCCAAGCGCCTTATCGGCCGCACCGGACTGCAGCTCTGAAAAAGGCAACGGCACACCCGCGTCTCAGGTCGAGCGAAAACCGCTGAAAGCGAGAGGATAGCCCAGGGACAAAGCACTATGGCGTATCGTTGCGTTCACTTGATCGCGACCTTGGCTGCCCTTGCTGCCGGCTACGACGTTCGCGCGGCATAAAGCGCTTCCTTGGCGTGGCTGGCACTCGCAAACACCCCGCGTAGCACGTGTACCGCCTTCTCCATCGCGGCCGAGTCCAGGGCGGGATCGACGAGAAACGTCAGGCTCGTCTCACCGAGTTCCCGTGCGTTCGGTAGTCTCTCGACGGGGGCCATGCCGACATCGGCAAATGCCTTCTCCAGATAAATCTCCGAGCAACTGCCGCTGAAGCAGGCGACCCCCGCTCCGTTGATCTCCGCCACGATCCGGTCCCTGCTCCAACCTGACTTCAGAAGCTCCGGCCTCAGGAAGGTATAGAACCGGTACCATGCATGTCGGATGCCGCGGGGCGGCAAAGGCGTACGCAGGGCATCGATCTCCTCCGCGGCCCTGGCGAGGATGGCCGCATTATGCGCCCTGATGCCGTGCCATTGCTGGAGGCGCTGCAGTTGCCGTGATCCCAACACCGCCTGGATGGACATCATGCGCCAGTTCGTCCCGAAGGTTTCATGCAGCCAGCGAAAGCCCGGCGGATGCTGCCTGTGGTAAACGGCATCATAGGACTTGCCGTGATCCTTGCGGCTCCAGGCCTTCTGCCACAGTTCGTCATCGTTCATGGCCACCAGGCCGCCCTCCCCACCGGTGGTGATTATCTTGTCCTGGCAGAAGGAGAAAGCCGCGACATCGGCGAAGCTGCCAACCGGCCGACCGTCGATTTCGGCACCGTGCGCCTGGGCGCAGTCCTCGATCACCCACAGCCCCTTCTCTCGGGCGAACGCCATGATCGCCGGCATGTCGCAGGGCCAGCCCGCGAGGTGGACGGCGATGATGCCTTTGGTCCTCGACGTCAGCTTCGCTCTGATGGTTTCGACAGTGATGTTCTGGCTGTCGCGATCGACGTCAGCGAAAACCGCAATCCCGCCCGCCATCGGAACGGCGGAGGCCGAAGCGATGAAGCTGCGCGGAGTAACGATCACCTCGTCGCCAGGCTGAAGCCCGAGCGCAAAGAGCGCGAGGTCGAGCGCCACCGTTCCGTTCGCCACGGCCACCGCATGCTGGACACCAAGATAGCGCTCATATGCAGCTTCGAAGTCCCGGACATGCGGCCCTGTCCAGGCATTCACCTCTCCCGATCTTAGGATGGACACCACATCCTCGATCTGCTCCTCATCGTAAACCGGCCAGCGCCCCATTTATCCCTCCAGTTCTGTATTGATCTCCGGCTTTGGCCGGAGGAGCACCAGATGCGCGGAACCGACCGACGCGCGTCGGCCCGTTCTACAAAGCTCAAACGACTTGCCGAACCAGGACGAAAGCTTCGGCTGCGTGGGTCATCACGGTTGCGCCGCGCAGCGTGGCAAGTGCTCGTAGCGTCGCTATGGAACGCTCGTGCGGTGGTTGGCGTAGTTGCGAGGCGAACAACTGCATTGCCTCCAGTTTCGCCTCGAGGTGGCCAGTGATGTCGACGAAAACATTTGGCAGGAACCCCGGAGACAAATAGGGAGCATTCCAATTCGTTTCGGAAAGGGTCTCGTAAGCGAGGATCAGCTTCGGAAACTCCGCCTGGTGCGGCCGACATGCCACTAGCGCCGAGGTGAAGGTCAGCTGATGATCCATGTGCATGTCGCCTACGAACGGGACGAGCACCGTTTGTGGCGACAGGCGGCGAACGAGTTCAAGCAGAGCGCCGTTGACGATCGCGTGCGCTGTCTCCGCGAGCTGGGCGGCCGGCAACCGCAACCAGACGGTCTCCTTCACCCCGAGCGCCCGATGTGCCTCTGCGGCCTCGGCCTGTATCCTGGCTGTCTGCGCTGGATCAAAGGATGGGGGCTTCCCCTCGGTCACGATTGCGACGAAAACCTCCTCGCCCTCGGAGGCAAGCCTAGCGATCGTGCCGCCGGCACCGAGCACTTCATCATCGGGATGCGGAGCGACAACCAGAGTGCGTCCGAAAGCGATCTTCGAGCCAGCCATAAAACCTCCGGAAAACATACCTTGATGCTACGCGGGCGTTTCAACCAGAGCCGCACGCCGTCGCGAATTAACCGAAAAAAATGGTACCGGCGTTGCGACTTCGCGAGGTCTCCCCAGCGCCCCTCACCTTCAGTCACCGGATCCGTCACCATGCCTACTATCGCGTCATCGCTTGCAACCGCCCGCAAGGGTAATGCGAGAGAAACGCGTGGGCCATCTTCAGGCGTTCTGCATGCACCCGCTCACCTGTAACGATTGTTTTCACCGTCAGCAGGAGGATCCACGCGTCGAGCCAGAGACTGGCGTGCGCGACATACCAGAGATCGAGCGCGATCTTCTCATCGTCCGACAGTCGCGTATTGCCGTTCACTTGGGCCCAGCCTGTCATGCCGGGGGCAACCAAGGAGCGCATGCGACCGAGCTCACCGAAAGCCTCAACCGTGACCAGGGGAAGCGGGCGCGGGCCTACCATCGACATGTTGCCCGCGAGGACGCAGAGCAGTTGCGGCAACTCGTCGAAGCGAAGCCTCCGCAACAGCGCCGTTGCAGTGGTCTGTCGCACTTCATCCGGCAGCAGTGCGCCATCGGTCCCGCGCGCATCCGTCATCGTGCGAAACTTGGAGACGGTGAAGACCTGCATCCCAGCGCCGGCGCGTGCCTGGGCAAAGAACAAAGGCGAGCCGAGGCTCAGCCAAACGACCAAAGCCGTGAGCGCCATCAGCGGTAGGCACAGGACGACGAGGGCTCCGGCAACCACGCAGTCGAGGACGCGCTTGAGACGGCTTGATCCGGAAAAGGCGGGCAGATCAATATTGGAGACGGCGTGCTCTTGATTGGGCTTCAACTGAATGTCCCTTTGGCGCCTGGAACACATTTTTTAGTATCACTTGTAATATTAAGTGCCGATGATGCTCACATGCCGGCGATACCGACCACGACTACATCGCCCGGGAGCAATTCGGTCATTAGCGATGCCTGTATGCTGGTCGGCTTGCCGCCGACCGGATTTCGGCGGATCTCATATGTATAGGAAATCTGATTTTTCTTTGTTTCGTCTTCGGCCACGGCGGCCATGAGGAGAATTTGCTCTTCAGCCGAGTGCTGGTTTGCAATCAGCTTCTTGATGGTGATTTCACGCTCCTGGAGCTGAGTTAGAATCTCCTTCTCCCTGTCGGCTGCAAGCTTTGCCAGCTGCAGCTTCAGCTCGCTCAACTCCTGGCGCGACCGCGCAAGGGTTGCGAAGGTCTCAAGGAGCTGGGCCTTTTCTCCTAACGCGTTGTTCTCTGCGCGCGAGAGCTCGCTTTCGGTGTTCAGCCCGCGCTTGCGAAGGGCGCCGATACGCTCCAAATCTTCCTCGCTGTTTTGAACCACGTCCCTTTGCTGCTGGACCAACTCGTTCAGGATCTCGATGCCGCCCTCGGATTGCGCAATCCCTTCCGTGAGAATTTGTGCCTGGGACTTGTTGGCTGCGAGATCCGCCTTGAGGATTTTCTCCTCGAGCTCAAGGACGCCAGCAAGGGGTGCGCCATCGACATATTCGCGCGCGACCTCCGGGACGTCATTCAAGTCGATCTTGTCACTGGATTTCAACTGCGCGGCGAGCCTTGCTGCATAGACGGCTTCGTGGATAATTTCCGCGCTGGCGGCCTCTATCTCCGCGCGCAGACGGGCGCGCGCGATGACCCGATCGGACGCGCTCGTAGCAACAAACTGCATACCGCCCGCCAGACCGATGGCCTGCTCGACCGTCAGGCCGCTGTAAAATGGAAACGAACCAGGGCTCTTGACCTCGCCGAGAACAAAAATCGGCCGGAAGGTTGAGATGTTGAGGGATATTTTTGGATCGACGAGGATCTCGCGGCTGCGGAATTCGCCGCGAAGCTTATCCAAGGCCTCCGGTATCGTGAGACCTGCGACATTAATTCCGCCGATGAGGGGAAACTGCGCTTCGCCATTGCCGGAAATTGTCGCGGTGACTGGCAATTCGGCATCATCAAGAAAGTCAAAGGTCAGAACATCGCCTGTGTTGAGCCGATATTCACCCCCATTCGCGGGCGATGACGGGGCAATCGAAATTGCGACCACCAAGAGCGTGATCACCATAATGTACGCGCCCCAGGCGCGCAGAGGCCAGCTCATGCCTGTTCCTGTCGGTGATTTCCCCATCTCAACGGAACTCCAAAAAGCAATAAAGAAAAGGCTACCAAAAATATATGCGTGACTATATTCTCCGTCGTACTGTCACGTCAAAGGATTTTAACCATTTATTGCGCTGGGGGCGGCGACCGACCATAGTCGAGGCGTTTTCACCAAGGCTATCCACGGATGATCGCGGAAGCCGCGGGGGGCTTTTCCCGTGCGGCATCAGTCCACTCCCCCAAAGAACCAATAAGGGCATCGACTGCGTGCTGCGGCCGCAGGAAGGCGCCTCTTCCATCAGGCGGCCTCGTTGGGAGGCGGGAGGTCTCGTTTGGCGATCCGGAAAAAGCTAGCCAAAAAGATCCACGGCTTGCGCAAAGTACTGGCTCGGGAAGAAAGCTTGAAGAGCCGCCTGCAGAACATCGGGCACCTACTTACTGGGAACGCGCTCACTTCGCTGATCGGTCTCGTGGGTTTTGCCTTGACGGCAAGGGCGCTCGGTCCTTCTGACTATGGCATCTTGGCGCTCTGCTTCACCTACACAAGCGCCGTAGAACGCCTCGTGAACTTCCAGTCGTGGCAGCCCCTGATCAAATTCGGCGCGCAATCGAAGGAGCCGGAAACACTTAATTCGTTGCTCAAATTCGGGCTTCTACTTGACGTTTCCGCCGCGGCGACCGGATTCTTGATCGCTGTGACGCTCGTGTGGGCCTTCGGCCCATGGTTCGGGATTTCGCCCGAGATGTCCGGCCTCGTCACCCTTTATTGCGCCGTTCTGCCGTTCCAGATCTCCGGCATGCCGATGGCCGTGCTACGCCTGTTCGGAAAGTTCCGATCCATCGCCTATGGCCATGTCGCTTCCAGCATCCTGCGTGTCGGACTGTGTGCGATTGGCTTTGCCATCGGGGGCGGGTTGTTCGAATTCGTGCTGATCTGGATGGCAGCTCAGATCGCCGCGTCACTCACCATCCTCACGCTCTCGCTTGCGGAATTGCGCAGACGGGGAATGTTGGCAGGTGTGCTCAAGGCTTCTGTTCGAGGAATTACCTCCCACTTTCCGGGTCTATGGAAGTTCGCGATCTCGACGAACTTGTCATTGACGTTACGTTCGAGCGCCAATCAGATTGACACACTTTTCGTCGGGTATTTGGCTGGCCCGGCCGCTGCGGGCCTTTATCACATAGCCAAACGAATTGGCCGGCTTGCACAGCAAGTGGGGGACCAGGTCCAGGCGGTCCTTTTCCCCGATTTGGCCCGAGCCTGGGCGGCCAGCGCGCTTGATGAGTTTCATCGCGCCGTCACACAGATGCGTGGCATTCTTCTCGGCTTCGGCATAGTGCTGGTCGGCGGGATCTATCTGACTATCGGTCCGCTGCTGAGATTTGCTGTCGGTTCGCAGTTCGAGGCGGCAGCGCCGTTGGTTGTCGTCCAATCCATTGCCGTCACGATGATGTTGTACGCCACCGTTACCCGGTCGGCGCTTCTGGCGATGGGGCGGGAAGACCGTGTATTGCGGGGCGTGCTCGTCGCAACGATTGCATTTCATGCCACGGCGCTGACGCTGATTCCGTGGGTTGGCCCCATGGGCGCCAACATCGCTCATATCGTCATGGCCACAATTTGGTTATCGATGATGACGGTGGCTTATCGCCAGACCCCGGGGATCCGGCAAGACGAACATCTTTAAGCCTATCTCCTCATCGCTACGCAGTTTCTCGACGCCCAACGCCGACCTCTTGCTCAACCTGCGGGCGTTCACTATTATGAGACCGCTTGTTTCCTTATTTATTGATGCTCTTTGCCTTTGCGACGGCGGGAGAATTTTCCTTCGCCGGCATCCAAATAGAAGACATACTCAAATGGCTTTCATCACCTGGCCGGGAGAAGAACACCCTTCTTTCAGCTTCGAAAAGTCTGGAAGATGAACTGGGCGACCGCTATGTATTGTGACAAGCGATACGTGCGACATGGCCTAGATCCACGAGCCGCACCGGAAGGTGCTTCGCGGGGAAGAATGCGAATTCGGGTGAGATAAATCTCATGAACAATCGTCCCGTGGCGTCTTGCATAAGCGGCCCCGATCTTGGCGACCTTGGCGCAGACAGGCCTTTGAGCGCACACGGGGGGCCCCGCGGTACTTCCGGGACGGCGGTCCCGGCGGCCACCAAGGGCGGGGAGGATCCAGAGCACGATGATGGGCCAGGGAATGGTGAAGCCCGCACCGTCGGTGCCGTCGCTCGAACGCCTTGGGTTTGACGGAGAACACTGGGAGCGGGATTTAGAAGCGGGCTCTTGTCGACGATGCAACATGGTGCATGCTGAAGGGAAAAGCCGGCTGGCTGGTGTCACGTATCGCCGGCGCCGCACAATTATCCTAGACGGCACGGGAAGGCTGTGAAGGAGTACAACATGAAGATGCACGAGATCGATTTCCTGATCATTGGCGCGACCAAGGCTGCCACGACCTGGCTTCAGCAATCCCTTCAGCAGGAGCCCCGCATATACATGCCGGCTCCCGAATTGCATTATTTCAGCCGCTACTATGATCGTGGGGACGAGTGGTACCTCTCAAACTTTGAAGTGCAGAAGGATCAATGTCTCGTCGGTGAAAAATCCAACTCCTACATGGACACGGAGGGCGCTGCTGAGCGGATAAGGGAGAAGCTTCCCAAGGCGCGGCTGATCGCGCAGTTGCGTAATCCCATTGAGCGGGCCTACTCGGATTACTGCATGCTCTACCGCAGGGGCGAAGTCGGCCGAGACATCGCGACATATCTTGACCCCCGCAGCGGCGCCGGCGGACGCTTCCTGAACGGCGGCCTCTATTTTCAGCAATTGCAAGCCTATCTCGACCGATTTCCGCGCGATCAGATTCTCGTCGTGCTTTATGAGGACATGAAGATCGATGCGGGTGCGCAACTCGACCGCGTCCGAAAGTTCCTGAATATCGCTGACGACCTGCCGCCTCGCCCTCTGGCCAAGAAGGTCAAAGACAAGACCGAGCCAGTGGTCCACCCGACCTTGCGTCGCCTGCTGCGCCCGCTGAAGCCGATCGTTGCTCCCTTCAGGCAAAACGCTGCCTTCAAGAAGCTGCGGTCGATCGCCGCCGCCGAAGTGCAGTATGCGCCGTTGAGCCGGGACCTTCGCGAACGCATGAGCGACTTCTACGCCATGGAGGTAGAGAAGCTCGGTACGATCGTCGGCAGGGATCTGAACGGATGGCTAAGAAATGGAAGCGCTCAACAATGACCCGTGGGCAACTTCTATCGGAGTGTACGCGCTCGGTGAACTGATTTGGGCGCCGGCGAAGTGGCCAATGCCGGAGAGAGCTGGGTCTCATCTTTCAGGCGCTGTGCTATTACGACTAATGCCGCGCTTCCTAAAGTTGACGCGCCAGAACTATCTGTTATGCTCAAACCTGCATCGCAATGGCATGATTTTTATTTATTGTTTTTCCCGGTCCACCATGACCGATGACTATAAATCAGCGGATTGGTGAACAACTAAGTTATATGTCTTGACGGAGTAACTTTTGTCATGACGAATTCATATGGCAGTTTCCCGTTCACAAAATATGCGATAACGACGTCGCTGCTGACGGTGCAAATGAAGCACCTGCAGCATTGTCTCGCCGCAACTGTCGAGGACCACGAGGTTGGATTGGATCGCCAGCCGACGGCGATCGTCCCAGGAGCGCGTAGCCACACCGGCGTTGCCGGCGTGCAGGATCGGGTGGCAAAACTGGGGGGCATGCTGATCGGCGAAGGACGAGGCCGCCCAGGCACTCGGCTAACACCGGCAATTCCCATGCAATTCTCCCCGGCTGCGCTCCAGGAAGGAGCGCCAGCATGAAGTCGCCCATCCGCACCTTTATCGTCGATGATCACCCGCTGGTGATTGTGGGCGCGCGAACGTTGATCGAGACCTCAGGCGATATCCTCTGCGTCGGCGAAGCCAGCACCGGCGCCGAGGCCATGGCCCAGATGGGCAAGGTCTCACCGGATGTCGCCATATTGGATGTGTCACTCCCGGACATGAGCGGTCTCGAACTCGCCGAAAAGGTCATAGCCAACAGCCACGCCGCTCATGTGGTGATAATGACCCATTACCATGCTCGATCGTATGTTCAGCAAGCGCTGCAGATCGGGGCCAAAGGGTTTGTTCAGAAATGCTCGGCGGCGGAGAACCTGCTGCTTGCGATACGCTCGGTAATGCTTGGCGGGCTGTTTTTCGACCCTCCGACTGCGCGCGAGATGGCGACCTCGGCCACCGAGCGTAGCCCGGCACGTCCGCCTTCGATCGGTGCGCTGGGGTTAACCGCCCGCGAACAGTCCGTCCTGCGACTAGTCGCGCTCGGCTATTCGAACAAGGAGATCGGCGCCCACACCAATATCAGCGTCAAGTCGATCGAGACCTACAAGGCACGAGCTACAGAAAAGCTCAATCTGCGTTCGCGGGCGCAAATCGTGCACTTCGCTTTGACCCACGGCTGGATGAGCGTCAATTGATGCCAGTTATCCTCGGTGACTACCGTGGGATCAGGGGGGCAATGTGCTAGATGTAAACCCGAAGTGGCCGCAACTATTCTACAGCGAGCCCACATTGTTCACCCGACCAATAGAACCGACCGGAACTGCGCCCCCGGCGAGAGGCCATTTGCGAGATGGTTCTGGGGTCAAACATTGGAGGTTGCCGTGCGGATAGCATTCGTCCTCTCGGGGCTCGGCGCGGGCGGCGCGGAAAAAATCGTTAATCTCCTTGCGCACCATCGCAATGCACAAGGCGATAATGTCCACGTTCTCGCAGTCAACGCCGATAGCCCGAAATCCTATTTCCCCTATCACGGTTCCATAAAGATCGAGACGCTCGGAAGTTCGACTCGCGCCATCCCACGCATCGCACAAACCGTACAACGACTGTCGAGGCTTCGCCGTCGACTGATGGCGCTCAAGCCGGATCTTGTCATCTCCTTCCTCACCAAGGTGAATGTACTGGCCGGCTTGGCTACTCGCGGCCTCGATACGCCGATCATCATGTCGGAGCGGAACAACTTCACGTCCCAGGAAACCCATCTTCTTTGGCGGCTGGCTCAGCCATTTGCGGTCAGAAGCGCAGCGAGCTTGATTATGCAAACTCAGGATGCCTTTCAATCTCTGCCACCGAGGTTGCGCGGGAAGGCAGAGATCATACCCAACCCGGTGACGCTCCCGCCCAATGTTGCACGAGTTCCGAGCCAAGGCACCCGCGTGGTGGCCGTTGGGCGCCTCGAACGGCAGAAAGGCTTCGATTTGCTTCTCGAGGCATTCAGCCACGTAGCACGATCCGTTCCGACAGCCCAGTTGACCATATTTGGCGAAGGGTCTCAGCGTTGTGCCCTCGAGCACCTCGCGCGAGATCTCGGCATTGGCGACAACGTCAAAATGCCTGGCGTTACAAAGTTTCCGCTTGAGTGGGTTGGAGCGGGCGACATCTTTGTGCTGAGTTCTCGTTTCGAGGGCTTTCCAAACGTGCTTTTGGAAGCGATGACCGCAGGGCTGCCGTCGATCGCGTTCGACTGCTCGTGGGGGCCGTCGGAAATTCTCAGCAGTCCCGATGCCGGGTTGCTTGTCCCCTCCGGAGACGTTCGGAGGTTGGGCGAGGCAATTCTCTCCCTGGTGACCGACCCGGCCTTGAGAAACAAGCTTTCCACCTACGGCGCGGCGGCCGCCTCGGCGCGATATGCGACTTCATCCATTCTGCAGCAGTGGGACAACGTGATCGCCAGATCCGTCAACCCGCCGTCGCTCGAATCGAGCTATGGCGAAAGCGCTGCATCCCCTCGTGCGGAACGCCACGCCTAAAGCCTTAATCCATACGCAGCCGTTTTCGGCAACCACAGATGCACGACAGGGGCCGTCGTGCGTCGCGACGCAGTTTGGATCATTGCGGCGAAGGCCTCAGATAGAGGACTGGACTGCCGTATCGATCTTTGAACCCAAGGTCGGTTGAAGGCAGATAGCCATTTCGCCGCGCATAGTCGAGCATCGGTCGCTCCAGAACCTCGTCGAAGCCGAGCAGCAGCGCTCCGGGCGGATCAGCGTCGAACATGGCTGCAATGCGGTCGGGCGACGTCATTCTGTACCACGTGGCAAGATCCTGACTGGTGAATTCCGCGGTTCGATAGGCGAAGGGCCCTGTCGCCAGCTCTGGATAAACTTCGAGATGACCCTCTAACGGATAGATTGGCGACAGCGTGGCCACCTTCCCTTGCGCGCCTGCCGCCGCAATCCGCTGCGAGATAGCAACGCCAGCCTCGTGAACCCTCGTTACCGTCCACCGGTCCGGCCGGACAGCCGTGCCGATGTACTGGGCAAGGCGCGGCGCCTCGATCACCAGAACCACCATCGTCGCGGCGACAAACACTGGCTGGAGGCGTGTTCGCGTCTCGGGCGCTAAGCTGCCGAAAAGCAGAGCGAGCCCCAAGGGGAGACAGATCAGCGGCGGTGCGAAATATTGGGGAAAGCTGGGGGTGGGCAGTAGGCTCATGGCCGCGCTGCACACGAGCGCGCCCGCCACGACAAGGAGCGGACCATTGAGGACGCGCGAGAGCCGGCTTTTCCCATAACCGGCCGGCGCCTGGAACGCCGTCAGCAGCAGCGCCAGCAGAAGGGTGATGACCACGGCGCCCGCCGCGGAGAACCATATATCCTGTGCGAGCAACAGCTTCGCCATTAGCGATAAAGCCTGCTCTTCGCCGGGTGCATTTGCCGTTCGCCAATATTGCAGATGCGGACCGGTGTGATATTGCGCAACATGGGCAAGGAACCTCTGCGGCGCAGCGAGCAGGGGTATGAGAACCGGCATTCCTCCCACAAGACCTCCCGCAGCAAGAGGCGCAACGACGCGCAGCAGGCGGTCCCCGAAACGGCAAGTGCGCGGCAGCAGTAACGCTGCGATCGCCACCGGCGGGATGAATGCCACCGCACTGATCTTGAAGACCGCGGCAAGCGACAGACAGAGGCCTGCAATCGCAATCAGGAAAGGTTTGGGGTTCTCCTCTCGGACAGCGAGCACAAACAAACCGAGACCGATGAACGCGAAGGGCAGCGGTAAGAAATTGTTCGTCGCCGCCATGCCTGTCTGTGTCAGGAAGAGGTCGTTCGTAACAGTGAGAGCGGCAACGCACCAACTGATCAACCCGGATCGTGTCAGCGAGTAGGTGATGGCCCCGATCGCCGCTAGGAACAACATCCAGGCGAGAAAGACGGACAACCGGCCGCTGAACAACAGATGGTTCGACCCGATAGTCGCGCCGATCCAGTGGAATAGCCAGGCCGAGCCCGGCGGATGATTGTAGAAGAAGTCCTCGTAGAGGCGGTAGTTATCAAGGAGCCTGATCGGTGGCACGTATAGCTGCTCGTCCTTGCGCATTTCGTAGTTCATCAAGCGCAGGAGCAAGGAGAAGAGAAGCATCGCCGAGAGAATGACGATCACGGCACGGGAGAGGAGCGTTTTCAAATCCGCCGAGGGCATGGCAACGCGTGATGGAGCGACCTCGTCAATACCCGCCATTCGAATTCCTCCGATCTAAAGGAAACTCCGACACAGTTGCGATATCGATCACGTTTGTCGCCGCCCCCTTTGGCGCCACTGCTCGCCTTGGGTTTTATCTGTATCGGAGGCGATTGCTCGCCGCCATCCGGGGTTATTCCTGACAACACCGTAGGGATTATCCTGACACGGCGCAGCTTGCGGATTTAGAGAAGGATGGATAGCATTAGTTTCTAATGTAAATACCGAAATAATTTCGGAGAACTATAGCTTAGTTACACTCATTTTAATACTGAAATCTTGCACCTGCTTTTTCCTTCGGTCCGGCAGATGCCTTTTTTATGGATGCGTTTTTGCACTCGCGTTTACTGCACGGGTCCTTGGACAGACATCGGCTTATGGACGAAGCACACGGCAAGTTTGGCTGTATGCGCCCTTGCGTCTGAAAAGGCGCACAGCGGCGAGACGCATCATGCGCGACACCGATTGGACAATCCCATCGGGTTTGCCGTCGCTAAAGCTTTTGGAGGCCGTCATGAAAGTCGTGTTATTCGCCGGAGGTCTCGGATCCCGCCTCGCGGAGGAGACCACCCGGATTCCGAAGCCCATGGTGGAGGTCGGTGGCAAGCCGATCATTCTCCATGTGATGGATATCTACAGCCGTTGGGGCTTCCACGATTTCGTCGTCGCCGGCGGCTACAAATGCATGTTCATCAAGAACTTCTTCCACAACTTCCACCTGTCGACAGCCGACTTCACGGTGGCACTTGGAAACGGTTCCATGGTGCTGCGCCCCGTGCATCCTCTGGACTGGAACGTCTCGGTGGTCGACACTGGTCTCTCAACGATGACGGGCGGCCGCCTGCTTCGCCTGCGTGACTGGCTCGACGGCGAGACCTTCATGGCCACCTATGCGGATGGCGTCGGCAACATCGATATCGAAGCGCTGCTCGACTTCCATCGCTCGCATGGACGCCTGGCGACAGTCACCGCGGTGCAGCCGCCGGCAAGATTTGGCAATCTGGAGATCGAGGGCGACAAGGTCGCCGAGTTCACGGAAAAGGTGCGCAAGCACGAAACCTGGATCAATGGCGGCTTTTTCGTCTTCGAACCCGGCGTTCTGGATTACATTTCCGGCCCGTCAGACCCGTTGGAAGGGTCGCCGCTGACGAATCTGGCCCGGGATGGCGAGCTCTTTGCCTACAAGCACAAGGGCTTCTGGCATCCGATGGATACGATCCGCGACCGCGATTACCTCAACGGCCTTGCGGAAACCGAGGATCCGCCGTGGATGCAATTCGAGCGTAGCGCTTCACCCCCGTCCGCCGCGGTGACTGAGCTGCCGCTGGCGAATTCTAGGCGGAGCGGGTGACGTGAACGAGTCGGACCTCTCCCGGATTCTTCGCGGCCGCCGCGTCCTGGTCACCGGGCACACGGGTTTCAAGGGCGGATGGCTATCGCTCTGGCTTCGCCGTCTCGGCGCACATGTGGTTGGCGTTGCGCTGCCGGCATCCGCACCCTCGTTTTCGTCTGCCATTGATCTCGAGGGCCTCGTCGACGGGCGCATTGGCGACATTCGCACCGAGGCGGGCTTCAGCGAGAGCATCGGCGGTCAGGATTTCGACCTCGTCATCCACATGGCGGCGCAGGCCGTGGTGCGGACCTCCTACGAGAGGCCGGTCGACACCTATATGACCAATGTCGTCGGGACCGCCGTGGTGCTCGAGGCAGCACGCCGCATGCCATCCTTGCGCGGCATCGTCGTCGTCACGAGCGACAAATGCTACGAAAATCGGGAATGGGTCTGGGGCTACAGGGAGAACGATCCCATGGGCGGCCGCGACCCCTACAGTTCCTCGAAAGGGTGTGCCGAACTGGTGGCCGCGGCCTACCGCTCCTCCTTCTTCAGCGATCCCGGCGGCGCGCAGCTTGCCACGGTGCGGGCGGGCAACGTGATCGGCGGCGGAGACTGGGGCGCGGACCGGTTGATTCCGGACCTGGTGCGCGCCGTCGAAACCGGCATTCCGGCGCGCCTGCGAAATCCCAAGAACGTGAGGCCCTGGCAGCATGTTCTCGAGCCGTTGCGCGGCTACCTCATGCTGGCTGCCGGCCTGATTGAGACCGGTGCACGCTTCGCGGGCGGCTGGAACTTCGGCCCCGAAAAGGACGCGACGGTGAATGTCGGGACGCTCGCGGAACTGGTCGTTTCCCATTGGGGCGGTCCGCCACCCGAATATGTCGCTGAACGCCGGGCCGACGAGCCGGCAGAGTCTGCCGTCCTGCGCCTCGACAGCACGAAATCGCACGTCGAACTCGGTTGGGAACCATTGCTTGGGCTGGACGAGGCGGTCGGAATGACCGTCGCTTGGTACCGCAAATACATGGAAGATCCGGCCGACATGCGCCGGTTCTCACAGCAGCAACTTGACGAATACGCAGCACACTGGGTCCGAGCGGCCTGAACCGCAGAGCGGGACGAACCGCAAATGGGGAGCATGACATGCGTGTCAACTATGGGCAGTCCGTCTACGGAGAGAAGGAAATCGCAGCCGTTGTCGATGTCATGCGGACGTCGACGCAGATGGGCCGCGCGGTGAGAAGCATGGAAGAGCGCGTCTCAGCGCTCTTCTCCAAGCGGCATGGCATCATGGTCAATTCCGGATCCTCGGCCAACTACCTGGCTGTGGAAATGCTGCAGTTGCCGCAAGGCGCGGAAGTCATCACCCCGGCCCTGACCTTCGCAACAACCGTCGCGCCGATCGTCCGGGCGGATCTCGTGCCGGTGTTTGTCGACGCGGCGGAGGCGACCTACAACATCGACGTCGATGCGATCGAGCGCATGATTTCGCCAAAGACGCGCGCCGTGATGATCCCGTCATTGATCGGCAATCTTCCGGATTGGGATCGAATTCGTGCGATTGCCGACGCCCACGGCCTGTTCGTCATCGAAGACAGTTGCGATACCCTCGGCGCCACAATCAAAGGCGTCAGCACCGGCAAGCGCTCCCATGTCAGCACGACCAGCTTCTACGGCTCGCACGTGATAACGGCGGCCGGAAACGGCGGCATGCTCTGCGTCAATGACGATGAACTGGCGCGGCGCGCAAGGCTGATGCGCTCCTGGGGGCGCACGTCGTCACTGTTCGTCGATTCCGAGTCTGTCGAAAATCGTTTCAACGTTGAGATCGACGGCTTCTCCTATGACGCGAAGTTCGTGTTCGAGGCGCTCGGCTTCAATCTTGAGCCCTCGGAGATGGGCGCCGCCTTCGGGCTCGTCCAGCTCGACAGGCTCGAAGAAAACATTGCCGCGCGGGAGCGCAACTTTGCCGCCCAGTTGGCCTTCTTCAAACAATATGAGGACTGGTTCATCCTGCCGCGGCAATTGCCCGAGTCCCGTACCGGGTGGCTTGCCTTCCCGCTCACGATCCGGCCGGACGCGCCGTTCACCAGGCGCGATATGCAGATCTTCCTCGAACGCAGGGATATTCAGACCCGCCCCGTTTTCACCGGCAACATCCTGCGCCAGCCGGCTATGAAAGGCGTCAACAGCCGGATCTCGGACAAGGGCTACCCGGTGGCGGACGACGTGATGCGCGGCGGGATCTTGCTCGCCTGCCATCACGGCCTCACGCCGGAGCAACTCGACCATATCCATGCGTCGTTCTGCGACTTCGTGGCCAGTTTCTCGACGAAACCGAGGATGCGTGCACCGCTGCAGGCGAGTACTGTAGCAATCTGACAGGACGAGGTGAGAAGGATGTGCACGGTTGTCCGCCTCTAAGCTATCGGAGTCGGCCCCAGGGGCCGACTCCACCATCGCATCGGGAGGCGCTGAAACATGCGTGAAGCAGCTCAAAGAGGAGATGGCGCTTCGCAGCTCCCGAGCGGCATTTAGGCTTCGCAGCAAGGCAGGTGGGTTCAAGTCGTGGCGCGTATTCTTATCACCGGTGGCGCAGGTTTCGTCGGCTCTCATCTAGCGAGGGCTTGCCTTGCGGCCGGTCATCAGGTTCATCTCATCATCCGCCCGGGCTCCGACGATACGCGGGTCCAGGATCTACGCGGCGGCGTCGTTCGGCACAATTTTGACCTGCAATCAGAGACCGCGCTCAAGCACTGTCTTTCCGATGCCGAACCCGAGTACATATTTCACCTCGCGGCCCGTCCGCGCCGGCCGGAAGCCCCTGACCTCTCCGACGCTCGGGATGGGATGCGCGAGCAGGTGCAGGTATTAATCGGCTTGCTGAGTGCTGCCGCAACGGCACCCCGTCCCCCGAAAATCATGATCCGGACGGGCTCGCTCGCCGAATATGGCTCCGCACAGGCGCCATTTCACGAGGACACGCGCGAAGTTCCGGTCAACGCCTACGGCGCCGAACTGGTCGCTGCCACGCAGCTGGCTGGCGCGCTTCAGCGCCGGCTGCCGTTCCCGGTCATCACCGCCCGGCTCGCCCTGGTGTACGGCGCCTTGCAATCCACTGCCTATCTCCTGCCATGGCTGATCACCCGCTGCCTGGCCGGAGAGACCTCAATGGTGCGACATCCGGAAGATCGGCGCGACCTGATCTATATCGACGATGCCGTCGACGGGCTTCTCCATGTAGCAGAGGCGCAACTGTCTGGCGGCACGATCATCAATATCGGAACCGGCTTTGCTCCGACGATGCGCGACGTGGCGCGATTGATAATCGCGGAAACAGGCGCCGATCCGACGCTCGTCGAGTATGGCCCGGCGGATGGTTCGTCGGGCATTCCGGACTTCCGCGCCGCCACTGCGTTGGCACGCAGCCTTCTCGGATGGAGCGCATCCACTCCATTGGCAGAAGGTCTCGTGCAGACTGTCGCATGGTATCGCGAGCACGCGCGCCTGCAGGAGCCGCCGAGCGAGTTTCCGGCAACATCGCGCCGAGAAAGAACGGGAGCTCCATAAGGTGGCCGAGATGAAGCCGTTGATTTCTGTTCTGATACCGGCGTTCAACGAGGAAGCGAACGTCCGGCGAGCTTATGCCGCCATTGTGGAAACGTTCCGCGATCTTCCCGGCTACAATTATGAGATCATCTTCACCGATAATCATTCCACGGACCGCACCTTCCAAATTCTTCAGGAGATTGCACGCGAGGATCGCCGCGTCCGGGTCATCCGTTTCAGCCGTAATGTCGGATATCAGCGCTCGCTCCTCATGGCCTACAAGGCGGCGGCCGGCGATTGCTCTGTCCAGATCGATTGCGATCTCCAGGATCCGCCCCACCTGATCCCTCAGATGGTGGCGCTCTGGCGACAGGGCCATCAGGTCGTCTATGGAATTCGCCGCTCGCTTACGGATGGGTGGTTCACCGCCTTTATAAGACGCACATTCTACCGGTGCATCAATGCCTTGAGCGAAGACGACCTGCCCCTGAACGTCGGCGAATTCCGGTTGGTCGACCGACGCATTCTGGATGAACTGCGCCGGGTCGACGACACGTCGCCCTATCTGCGCGGGCTGATCAGCGCGATGGGCTTCTCGCAAGTCGGTTTCGAATATGACCGCGAGGCCCGGGTCGCGGGCGAAAGCAAATTCCCGTTCAGGGCCATGTTCTCATTAGCCGTCGACGGCATTCTCAATCATTCTCTGACGCCGTTGCGGATAGCCTCGATGACGAGCCTGATCATGGGAACGGCGACCTTTCTGTTGCTCATCGGCTATGTCATCGGCAAGCTGGTCTTCGGTCAGGAATGGCCTGCAGGTTTCGCAACGACAACGATCCTGATCCTGCTCTCCATCACGCTAAATGCGATCTTTCTTGGGATCATAGGCGAATATATCGGGCGGATATTCATGCAATCCAAGCGGCGCCCGACCCCGATAATCGAGGCGAGCCTGAATGACGAGTTCGATGCGCATTCTGAGCGCGCGCCGTCGAGAATGGGTTCAGGCTGATGCGCTCTCTGCTCGCCCGCTATGCCTTTGGCCGACAGGAAAGCGTCGACAGATTGCTGCGCTTTGCGACCGTTGGCTCTATCACGACGACTTTGGATTTCGTGCTCTTCACCGGATTCGTCGCGATCGGCGCGGCACCGGGCCCCGCTAACATTCTGTCCTATTCGTGCGGCATTCTCGTAAGCTATGTTCTCAACCGGTCGTGGACCTTCCGCGCCCGGCACACTCACCTTCAGGCGTTGAAGTTCGTCCTCGGCACGCTAACCGGTCTCGTGATCTCGACCCTTTTAGTCGCCCTGCTGGCGAGGTGGATCCCCGCGCCTCTTGCAAAGATCTTAAGCGTTCCCCCGGTCTTCGCCTGGAACTATCGCGTCGCACGCCTGTGGGTCTTTCGGACCTGATAGCCGGCGCCGAAATGCGCAACCGTTTGCGCTGACGATCATGTCACGAAAACAAAACAAAGGGCTCACCGCGAGGAAGCACTGAAACGCCGAACATTGAAGCAGGTTCCCTGCCCCGCGCTTCGCGGTCTTCACAGGGAGTTCGCACGGAGGACTGGCCATGGCAACCATCAACGGCACATCCGGAAACAATATCCTCATCGGCACGGATCAAGAGGACACGATTAGCGGCCTGGCCGGTGACGATCTCCTTCAAGGATTGGGAGGGGCCGACGTCATCAACGGCGGCTTTGGCGTCGACACGGCCGACTATCGGGACAAGACGGCAGGGATCAGCGTCACGCTCAACGGGATCAATGATGCGGTTGTTACGGTCGGTGGCATTGATGAAGATATCCTCCGCAGGATCGAAAATGTCTATGGCGGTTCAGGGGACGACACCATCACCGGGGATGCCGAAAACAACCTTTTCAGAGGCGGGGGCGGAAGCGACGTGCTCGACGGCGGAGCCGGGATCGACACGGTCGACTTTACCGACAAGACGACATCGGTCGTGGTCACCCTAGGGGGAGCCACTCCCACGACGGTCTTCGTGAATGGTCTTGCCGAGGATACCATCAGCAATTTCGAGAACGCTTACGGCGGCTCGGGCGACGACGTCCTGACCGGCGACGATCGGAACAACATTCTGCGCGGCGAAGCCGGCAACGACACCCTCAATGGGGGCAGTGGCGACGACGCCCTGTTTGGCGGCGCTGGGGAGGATGAGGTCGACGGCGGAGCCGGGATCGACACCTTCGACATCCGGGAGAAGACTGCTGCGGTCGTTCTTACACTCAACGGCGCCAATGCCGCAACGGTCTTCGTCGGCGGAGTTGCGGAGGACACGATCCGCAATGTCGAGAACATCGTCGGCGGGTCGGCGGGCGACACGCTAACGGGCGATGCCGCGGCCAACAAGCTTTCCGGCGCGCGCGGCAATGACTGGCTGAAAGGAAGTGGCGGGGCAGACATCCTGGACGGCGGCGAGGACATCGATACGGCCGACTACAGCGACAAGACAGCCGCCATTGCAGTGACACTGAACGGCAGCAGCCTCGCCACCGTGACTGTCGGCGGCGTTGCTGAGGACTCGATCGCGAAAATCGAGAACATCGTCGGCGGCTCGGGCGGTGACACGATGACCGGTGACGCGGCCGGCAATACGTTCCGCGGAGGCTCCGGTGCCGACACATTGGACGGCGGCGATGGCAGCGACACCGCCGATTTCAGCGACAAGACTCAGTCCGTTCTCCTCGCACTCGACGGTGCCACTAACGCGATCGCGACTATTGGCGGGACGGCAGAGGACACGGTGCGCAATATCGAGAATATCATCGGTGGCTCAGGTAACGACCAATTCACCGGCGATGCCGCTGCCAACACATTCCGCGGGAGCGTCGGTGCCGACGCGCTGGACGGCGGCGCCGGCATCGATACTGCCGACTATAGCGATAAGACGGCATCCGTGGTCGTAAGACTGGCCGGGGCGAGTGCTGCCACGGTGTCCGTGGGCGGGGTGGCGGAGGACACGCTTCGCAACATAGAAAACATCATCGGCGGCGCGGGCAACGATGTCCTCGCTGGCGACGGCTTTGCAAATGTGCTCGATGGCGGTGGCGGCAGCGACACCGTCGATTATTCCGCATCAACCAAACAGATCGCGGTCACGCTCAACGGCGCCAACAGCTCAACGGTCTTGGTCGGCGGTGTTGCCGAAGACAGCGTCCGCAACATCGAGAATGTAACCGGCGGCGCCGCTTCCGACGTGATCACCGGCGACGCGCAGGCGAACATCATCATTGGCGGTGCGGGGGACGACCTCCTTAAGGGCGGAGGCGGCCTCGACGTCATTGACGGCGGCGTCGGTTCCGACACGATTGACCTTAGCGACAAAACCGCCGCGATTGTCCTGACACTGGGTGCGGCCAGTGCGATTGCGACCGTCGGCGGCGTGGACGAGGACACGGTCCGCAACATCGAGAACATCTTCGGAGGCGCTGCCGCCGACGTGCTGACTGGCGACGGCGGCAGCAACACGCTACGCGGGGGCGGGGGTGCTGACACTCTCGACGGCGGAGCGGGCGTCGACACGGCCGATTACCGCGACAAGACAAGGTCCGTCGTCCTTACGCTCGACGGAGCCAATGCCGTGATCGTCAAAGTCGACGGCGCGAACGAGGACACGATCCGGAACTTCGAGAATATCTCGGGGGGCTCCGCAGGCGATACGCTCACCGGCGACAGCCTGGCCAATACACTGCGCGGCAATGACGGCAGCGACACGCTGGCGGGCGGTTTGGGCAGAGACGTGCTCGACGGCGGCAACGGAATCGACGCGGCCGATTACCGGGAGAAGACCGAGGCGATCAGCGTTACTCTCAACGGCACGGCCAATGCGAGCGTCGTTGTCGCCGGCATAGCCGAAGATACTATTCGCGGCATCGAGAATATTTTGGCGGGGTCCGCCGCCGATACGCTTGTTGGCGACAGCGCAGATAATCTGTTCCGCGGCGCCCTCGGGGCCGATTTCATCGACGGCAGCGCAGGCGCCGACACGGCGGATTACCGCGAGAAGACAGCCTCGGTCAGGGTCACGCTCGACGGAGGAAACGACAGCTTCGTCTTCATCGGAGGTTCCGCGGAGGACACCATCCGCAACATCGAGAACGTGTTTGGTGGCAAGGGCAATGATACGCTCACGGGCGACGGCCTCGCCAACAGGCTCGATGGCAATGACAACAAGGACCTGCTCACGGGTGGGGGCGGAGCGGATACCCTCGATGGTGGTGCGGGCGTCGACACGGCAAGCTATCGCGACAAGGGCGTAACGGTATCTGTCACCCTCAATGGCGCCACCACTGCAACCGTCACGGTCGGAGGCGTGGCCGAGGATACGGTCCGCAACATCGAGAACGTGTGGGGCGGGACCGGCAACGACGATCTCAGGGGCGATGCGAACGCCAATCTCCTGTCGGGCGGCGGCGGAAGCGACGTGCTCTTCGGTAATGCCGGTGCCGACACTTTCCAGTTCGATTTCGCTCTTGGGGCGGCGAATGTCGACACTGTCTCGGACTTCGGCGCGGGAGACAAGCTCGCCCTATCGACGACCGTCTTCACGACGCTGAGCGCCGGTTCGCTGGCAAGCGCGCAATTCTACGCGGCCGCCGGCGCGACCGCGGCGCAGGACGCCAACCACAGGATCATCTATGATACGACGACGGGCACCCTCTACTATGATGCGGACGGCAGCCTTTCCGGTGCTACGGCCGTGAAGTTCGCGCTGCTCGGGACGCAACCGGGCCTGACAACGGGAGATTTCCTCATCGTGTGACGAGCACTATTGTGCCGGGAGGCTGGGGCAAGACAATCACCGGCTATCGGCTGCTCGCTCGGAAGGCGGAGCTGATTTTTAGGGAGACATACAGTAAACGTCACCGGGACGCCGCCAAATGTGCGCCCTCAAGGAAATGCGAACAAAAAGGAATACGCAGCTCAGGCGAAACGTACCGAACCATGAGCGTCATCGCTGATGGAAGACTTCGTCGCTGATTAACAAATGTAAGCGGCAACCAAGTCATTCTTGATCCGGCGGAATTTCGCCTTCGGGATCTCCGGCCATGAAATGGAGGAACTCCTCAAGGTTTGTCCATCCGTCGTTGTCCATATCCTGCCGGCCGTCGTTGGTGTCTGCCGCGTCCATGCCATTTTTGACTTCCCAATCATCTGAAATGCCGTCCACATCACGATCCTGGTACGGCACCCCGGCATCGAGCTCCGGCCAGCCACCGACGTCCTCCGGATCCCTTTCGAGCAACTGCCCCCTGCGATTCTTGACGGCCTCGATAATGCGTCTGTCCACTGCATCTCGTTCGGGCTTTGTGGCGCCGGCATTCGCTAGGACATCTTCGTAGGCAATCATAGGCGTGGAGGTGCGGATGGCCGGAACATCAAAAGGTGTTGCTACAACAAATCGTCTCTGATCCTGCGCTAGAACCAAGCTGTCATCTTGGCCGGCTTCCGTACGATAGGGCTCGTCGTAGTTGTCCTTGACATAAATCGAGTGCCCAAGCCCACTTTCATCGAAAAGATGCACCATATGGTCGTTGCGCAACTTCTCCCCTGCAATCTTGTAGTTGCTGACAACATTGGCCTGGACACGCGCAAATTCATCACCAAAGCTCACCACATGTTCCCACTTTGGCGAGAAGAAAACGTTATTCACGACATCCGCGACTGCGCCCTGAATTTTCATCTTTATCTGCGGATTTCTGAATTTGCCGAACGCGAACAGGGAGTGGTGCACCGAGACGTTGCCGCCCTTGGTGAACAGCATATTGCGTGCGCGATTCTTTTTCCCCGGCCCACCTCGCAGGAGCGGCTCGCTCGTAATTCCCCACTGCCAAGTGAAATTGCTGGCATCTTCGGAATCGATCGTTTCGTCGGATCCCCAACTGGCGGAGATATGATCAAGCATGATGCTTTTCGCCGCCTCTGAATACAGCCCGAGGCCCCCGGAACAACAAGCTTCGCGCGCGTGTGGACCAGGGCGAAGACGAATGTGTCTTATGATCACGTCATTGGTTATAATTTCAATTGAAGGCCGGGCTTGCATCTTACCGTTCCGGATAGCGATACCTCCGCCCGGCGCAGTTTCTCCGGCAATGGTCAAAAACGGATTTCGAACTTTCAACGGTCGCTCGCGAAGAACAATTGTGCCACCCGTGCGGAAGATGCAAATGCGCGGCCCGGACGCTTCGATGCAGTCACGCAAGGAACCTGGACCCGACTCATTCGTGTTTACGACATAGATCACCTTCCCCCCTCGGCCTCCAACAGCGGCGGCCCCGAAGCCTTCGGCCGTGGGAAAGGCGCGTTGTCTACCGTCTGGAAGCTTGGGTGAAATAAGCTCCTCGAGTGCCGTTGGAGCCTGCGCGACAGCCTCGCGCGGTTGGCCGAGCCACCATGCGCAGAGCAGCCCCGCGAACACCAGACAGGGAGCGACGCCGAAACGAAATGCGCTTAGATCACGCGACTGCGTGATTACCGTCATGCCCGCCATATGACCTCCGCCGAAGACATAATGCTGACCGGTCAAAGATAGCCGTAGCGTTTGAGCATCCAACCGCCCAGTCTCTCAAAGGAGACTTGCTGCTCGGCTGGCATCCTTGTTCGCCACGACTCGTCTTTGTTGAGTGCGATCGATGCATCCATACGCAACCGATTACCTGCTACCTGGTGCCCTGGTGCAATGGGCTGGCCGTTTTGAAGAGAAGAACCGATGTGACTGAGGTCCAGTTCAAGAAAGGCCCCGATTTGCTGCATAAGTGCGACCGGATGAGACGCAAAATCCTCGTATCTCACACGCATGACCTTTTGCCGGCCGAGCTTTCGCGAAAGATATTCGACTGCAAGATTGACGATGCTCCATCGCAAAGCTGTCCGGAATACGGATCTTGGCTTAATTTCCTTCTGCAGACCTGATTTTGCGTCGCGCTCATAGCCCTTCAGCAGTGACCATGCCACTCCGCGCCCGTCACGCACCAGATGGATGACGCGCATGTCAATTCCCGGGATCTGCGCAAGCGCCATGGCTCTTCCCGGCAGCTTCGATGAATCGACAATCATTTGGGCGCCGGAAGCCGACAGCATTGTGTCGAATAGGCGCTTTGTATGGAGTGCATATGGCGCAAGTTGCTTTCCCCGACCAACGCCACAAAGTATTTTTGTGAACATTGGCAACCCCTCAAATTTCCGCTGGAGTGCGCCGTATTCCGACATCAAGGTCGAGTCCCAACCTTTCGACCACTCCTGCAAAACTGTGCTCCAGAAGGAGCAGTCGCGAATTGGATGGCCGCATGCACAATATTCATTGTTGCGCCAAACGTGCCGTGTGAGCGACGTTACCTCCCCCGCCCCAATCACCGCAGGATGTTGCCCTAGTGCAATGTCGAGAATGGTTGACCCGCTGCGTCCGTAACCTGCGATATAAACAATGCGGGTTGATTGCGAGGGCATCATAAGGGCCTTTCATTAGCTAGCGCTTTACTGTGATGTTTTGAGCGTGGCCTTCGATCTTGTGCACATGCGATTGGCATCAAATTGGAATACGCTCACTCTCCCGCTGAATACTGGCCCTGTCGAGCTGACCAAAACGCAAAGTGCTTGGCCGACGATCACGGGCCTCGAAGTATATCCGGCCGTGGTCACTGACGATACGAGCTGCTTTTCCATCGATTGCTGCCGCACCGTCTCTGGGGTTATCCCAAGCAGGCAGAAGTCACAGTCTCGTTGACAATCTGATCGACGCCGCGAATGACGGAATAGTAGCTTACGCGAAAATTAGAAAACGAAAATATATCCACGTTGAATGCTGGACTGTCTGCAACAGTCCGAGTTACTGTCCACTTTACGTAACTGTACTTCATTATTATCTCCTCGCCAACCTTAGACTCCGCGATAGAAGCCGAGGAGGCGCTTGTGCGTCAACAACTCTACGGTTCGAAGTGCTCGCCGGACTGCTGCTATCATCGCAGCCTCCGTTGCTGCGGCATGCAAGCATCGCCGATTTCGCTCACCTCAATCTCGCACGGGCGTTCAACCTCTTCTCGGCTTGCACTTGGCGCGTTGCCTGCCGCAGTTGTGCAAGACCGAGTCCAAAGCACAAAAGAACTGGTATCGTCCAATATCTCGCATACATGTGCGGATTGAATAAAGCGATCGTCAGGAAGACGACGACAGTCGTAATCATCGCCGCCAGCGCATGTTTATCTCCCCCACCCATTCTGATCCCGAACGCAAGCAGCACACCGACACCCGAAAACATCACCCAGCCAACAAGCGCGAACAATCCGCCTTCGACCCACAGGAGAAGATACAGATTGTGAACAGGAGCAGTTTGTACGCTTCTCTCTCGGAATTGGTCGGCACCAACTCCCACGACCCAAATCGGTTCATCAGAAATGATCTGAACTGCTTCTTCCATAAGTGCCGCTCTCGACACGAAGGTTCCCGCTTCTGATATGTCCCCCGAGGAAAGCGCGCCCAAAACGCGCGTCTGGAATGTCTTGGGCAACATGTCTTTGCTGCCGAATAGCGCCAAAGCTCCGACAACAACGGCGGCTCCAAATGTCAAACGTAATAGCAACCGCGGGGTCGAGATGAAGGCAACGAAAACGGTCAAGCAAATCGCCATCACAAACAGTCCGCTGTTTGAGCTTGTCAGGACGACCGTGACGACAAAAACTGCAAGTGCGGGCAAAGCGATGTAGGATTTGACCCGGCCCGTGGACCAGAAATACAGGAGAATTGGCAGTGTCAGCCCGTTTATCGCCGCTGCTAGATTGGGATTTCGCAGCACGGTGGCCAAACGCTTCCCCCCCGTCACTATGCCCCTTCCTTCTCCAGGAACATATCCGACCGCGTAGAATGTAATGATACCGTGAATATCTATGAGAATTACGCTCACCAGGAAAATGGCGGCCAACCGATACGCTTCTTTGGGGTCGTCACGGATCAGGATGATCATTAAAAGTAGATATGCGAAGAGATACTGCGCCATAACAATCAGCCCTCGATGAGGGTTGCTGTGAAGAAGGCTGCCAATCATCATCCCGAGGAACAAGAGCGTGAAGGCGACAAGCCAAAGTCCCGTTGCATGGCCGAGCGGCTTGTTCCAAACCCGTCCGCAGATCAAAAGAAGGAAGAGGCTCAAGCAAAAAAAGAAATCACTGACCGTAAAGAAAAGATCAGAAAACCGCAAAGTCGCGTAGGGTGCTAGAAAGACGGCCACATAGACAATAGCGCGCTCAACCGCCGCTAGGTGGATGTGCAATTTGGGAGAATGTAATTCGGCTGCCGTTGTCATGCCGGTCTCCGACACTATTACCTCACACTAAATATCTCCGGCCGATCACAGCTTATCGGCCTGGCCTCGCAGGAAGCTGAACACCGTTGTACCTATGAGCTCTTCGTAGACCGATGTAATTGCATGCACGTGGCGCTCGACACTGAAGCGCACGCGAGCTTCGATGCGCGCTGTCTCCACCATGTGGTCGTGATAGGCAGAATTGTTGAAGAGCGCTAGGCAAGCTTTGGCGAATTCATCCGGATCGTCGGGCCGAACGAGCATACCGGTCTCGCCATCTTCAACCACTTCCGGATTTCCACCGGAGTCAGTCGCAATGACTGGTGTGCCTAACAGCATCGCTTCGACAAGGGTTCTTCCCAAAGGTTCATTCACGGCGGTGACCAGAAGGGCATCGAGCCCTGCAATCCAGGGCTCGCCCGGATAGCGAAAGCCCATAAAGTGAATGCAATCGGCAACCCCAAGTGCTTCGGCGCGCGATCTTGCAGCGTCGTCAAGGCCGTTGAGCGGGTTCCCGAAAAACAGTCCTGCAAACTTGATCTGGGGCGCCAATCGCCTTAGGGCCGCGAGGGCCTCAACGAACAAGATTGGTCTCTTCCGATCCACAAGGGTTCCTACATATCCGAGAAGCTTTGTCTCGGGCGGACAACCAATCTCAGCGAGCACCATCTTCCGAGCGTCTTGGCGCTCGACGCTGATCATTTTCATGACGTCGAATGGACTATGAACGACACTGCACTTGCCTGCAGCCGAGAAAAGGCCGGGGCGGGGCGACGCAAATTTTGATACTGCTACGACACGGTTGGGGAGCCACGGCGCGACGCGTCGTAACCCAAACGAAGATGCGTCGCCGCGATGGTGCCAGAGGTGCTTCGACCCGGCGAGTCGTGCTGCAAAGCCCCAGACGAGATGTGTGCGGCCGTCGTTCGTGTGCACTATTGTCGCATTTTTGGCTCTCAAAAATTTCACGAGCGCGGGGAGCGTTCGCGCTACATTGAGAACCGCAGTGCCGTTGCGCGCGTCCGCCCGCTTCAAACGGTTTGAAACGGGGGCGGCTTCAAAGTCGATACCCTCTCGCCGAAACAGATCTGCAACCGGCCCATCAGTATGATGCAGCACAACCAATGGAGTGAAATGCGATCTGGGGATATTGCGTATCAGGCCAAGAGCGGACATGTGGCTTCCGCCAATTAAATCCCCTATGAAAGGAAAGCATACAACCGGTGGAGTGCCGCATGTCCTCATGATGAACGCTCGCCGTCAGAAATACTTTTAGAGAAACTCGGTTGCAGATCTTGCATTCTATACTATCTTTTTTAAAAGAATAAATTCTATAAAAAATTATTTAGCAGTTTAAGCTAGCCTCTTACACACACCCACAAAACACTTCGTTCACAATTAATCAGCGCTTATATTACGTGACTTTAGAATCCGTCGGATTTAAAGCGAGAGTGAATCAATCCTTGGTACCCAAGTTTCACCCGACGTGCGTTGAAGAGTTATGCGGGGCTCTTGCCGAAGGGGGCGGAGAGGTTTTCGTTTCTGTATCGACGCGATTGGGAGTTTCGCGAATCCTAGTGGTGCCACTCTGAATCCAACCCCTCGCCGGAATGCGCTTGGAAGTTATGACAAAGCCTCCATAGTGGTGGCGTTTATGAATTTCGGGATTAACTTGGTTGATTACCGTGCCAATCAAAGCCGCATGATTCATCCGGAGCTGGGATACACTTTCCAGCAACTGCTCTTCAGTTGTCTTGCCCCAGGACACCAACAAAATGACGCCATCCACAAAAGGCGAGAGCCAGTTTGCATCCCCAGAGGTGAGGACCGGCGGAGCATGAAGCACAATGAAATCATACCCGCTCTGTCTGAGTGCCAAAATCAGCTCACAAAGTTTGTCAGAGTCTAACGATCTGAATGGCTCCACCATTACGGGCGTTACGTCAATGAAACCGAATCCAGGTAATGTCGGAAGTGTCTGTACCACATCCGCTAGCGCCGCCTCACCTCGAAGATAGAGTTCAATCGGCGAACGTTCCGTGTTTTTCAGGTACGGAACGCTATGTTGATGGAAATCAAGGTTCACGAACGCGGTAGGACGCCCGTCTGCTGCTGCAGCAGTTGCAATACCCCACGCCGTCGAGGCGTTCGCGACGTCATGAACACAGGAGGTTACCATCACGACACGATGCGGTTGTTTCGCCTCCGAATATCGACAGGCCATATAGACTGAGCGCTCTGCTTCTGCAGACGTGACATTGCTCCAGTCTGGGATACACGAAGACCGCTTGGTACCGGACGACAGCAGGTGCTTGGGAACCCGGGGTACGTAGCCCAGGTTTGGCACCCGTACCAGTTGCGAGATGCGTCGCCCACTCCGGATTCGCGTGTCGGCTGTCTCCAACATGAGCGCGACCAAAAAGGCGAACAAAGTGGACCCTGTAAATGCCGCTGGGATGATGATATTGGGCTTAGGAAATGATGGTGAATTCGGAACCTCTGCGGCCGACACAATCCGCGCGCTCGGCTTTAGAGATTCGGCCTCGAGGTCCGACAGAATACGCTGAACTTCATCCTCAATCATGTTTCGGACGCCCGCGATTTGCGACTCTGCATCGATCATCTCAGGATGATTCTTGCCGAACTTAGCAGCGAGCTCGGCTCTATTCTGCTGCAATCGGGCCTCTTCGTTCCGCAACGTTATCAAAAGCGGCTGGGTCATGCTTTGCCGAAGGAAAGCCACGGCTCCGCCTGTGTTAAGTGCACGCTCCTTGTCCGCGATTCGCTCGTACTGCTTAAACTCGAGCGAAGCTTCGACGTAGAGGTTCGCGATCGTATTTGCGATTTCTTGAGCGAGTTTGGGGTTGCTATTTGTTACGGTGATCCTCACGGCGAGGCTCTCCCCAGTGCGGCTCACACTAAACTGGGACAGTAGCGCGGAAATCGCGCGATCGCGTTGAGTTCTTACATCCGGCAGAACTCTTTTGGGATTAGGGGATTTCTGGGCTCCGATAATCCCTCGAAGATAGTTAAGAAGCCCCCTCTCGCCTTCGTCTCTCGATTTACCGCCGTGAGCAAAAGGGTTGAAATTCGGATCATCGATGAGATTCAATCGGTCTACAATACGGCCGCCAAACTCCCGGGATTGCAGAACGTCCATTTCAGTTTCTGCCGCCGAACGGTCGCGTTCGAGCGATGTCAGGGACGCGTCAGTGGCAAACGGTCGAACATCTTTCCGCTCCAGCACCACCTCTGAACTGGCGGTATACATTTCAGGAAGCGTATACGATGCGACTGCAGCCAGCAAAGTGCAGACGAAGACCACTGAAGCAATAAGCCAAATGCGCCTCCTGACCAGGGCCCAGACATCTAACAGGCCTATTAGGTGCCCGTTCCGCTGAGTCGCTAGTTCGACGCTTTCTCGATAATGAGCACGAGCAGATAGGCTGCCATCAGGAACGAATGTCGTCATGGAAACCTTCAAAAAAAATATCAAATAATTTTCTCTATTCCGGCAGCTTAGTAAAATATTCAATACGGCGCAATGACTCAGTTTGACTACGACTGACACAGCTTTTTCAAGGGTCAGTCAAGGGTAGCGCTTAATCAACCTCGCATTCAGCGTTCTCTCGGGTGAAGCGGTTGACGATGTCGCCGCGGCGCCGTCGAAAAAGAGCGTGCAGCGCGTTATTCGCACGAGTGATTGATCTTCCGCAGCCATTCAAATCGAGCAAATGGGGGGCGGTTACCCGCCCCAGACCTTCTCACTTAGCCGTGCGAAACGACGATGCTGCCCCGACACACGCGGGCTGGATAAAGCCGATGGTTAGCATGATCGATGGATGCTCGTGGTGGAGGCGCAGTGGATGATCGGCCAATAGATGACGAGGGGGCACAATCGCCGGGCAGCCACCGAACCTGCGGCCGAGATGCTTTCGCTCTCGAAACGGAACAATGTGGAGACATGCGCTTTCCCCTGACAGACAGAAGGAAGGACATCATGGCACGGAATAGTCCGAAGGACCGGCCCCAAGCGACGCCTGCTCCCCCGCCAGATGAAGAATTGCCCGCGAACGGACCGGATGAAGAATACGCGCGGCCTGTCGTCAAGGGCCGTGTGCGCCCGACCCGCAGCAGGGACGAGGCGAATGTCGGTCCTGACGAAGCCCTCCCGAACGACGAGGAGGAAGAGTCGATTGCCGATAACCCCTCACGCGAAGAGGTGCGCTTTGGCGAGGTGAAATCGGCGCGGCCCTGAGTACTCGGCCGGTCGACCGTGGAGACACACGGAACCTCGGGCGACAGGGCCGGTTGGCCCATTTGAGGAGGTGCAACCATGGTTATGGATTATCTTTGGCTATTCGCGACCGCCGGCGGAGCCTTCATCCTGGGTGCCGCGGTGGCCTATGCGATCTTGAGGCAGAAACCACTGCGGCCGGCCGCCAAGGAAGCGCAGAAGCAAAAGATCGACGAGCTTTACGAGCGTTCGCCTGAAAACAGAACCCGCTGAACCTGTCCGGCGCGGCCATGGAGCAGGATCCGCTGATCATCTTCGGAGTTGCTTCCGCGGCAGCGCTCGCCTCGCCGCTCGGTGGTCTGATCGCGGTCTGGGCGCGGCCCTCGAGCCTCCTTCTTTCCATTGCGGTCGGCTTCGCGGCCGGCGTTCTGCTCGGCACTTTCGCCTTCGAGATGATGCCGAAGTCGCTGGAGCTCACATCCGTTCCGGTGGTTGCCGCCGGCTTCGTGCTTGGCTTGGCTCTCGTCTATTTCCTCGACCTTTATGTCAACCGCTGGCGCATGGCGGGAGAAGAAGCGGATCAGAAGCGCGCCGTCGAGCAGCTCCATCGACGAAAGAAGCCGCGCGGCAGCGGCGTCGCGGTACTCGCCGGCGGGACGAGCGCTGAGGAACTGATCGAAGGAATGGCGATCGGTGTCGGGGCGGCGTTCGAACCGGGCGTCGCGCTGATTGTGGGCCTTGCGATTTGCATCGACAACCTCAGCGAGGGCATGAGCATCGGTGAACTCGCCTTCGACGAGGAGCAGAAGAATCCCAAGTGGCGCATTCTCGGCTGGACGTCGCTGATCGGTGTGTCGCTGTTCGTCTCCGCCGTCGCCGGCTGGTTTTTTCTAAAAGGTCTATCGGAACCGGTCCTCGGATTTCTTTTCGCCGCAGGAGCGGGGGGCATGTTCTACCTGACGATGACCGACCTCGTGCCGGAGGCGGAGTCGCATCAGTTCCAGCAGTCCTCAGCACTCGCCAATGCGATGGGGTTCCTGCTGATCATGGCCCTGACCGAGATGATCTAAAGGCCCTTCAATGTGCTGTCCTGGACAGAGCGGAGTCGCGGAGGGCTCGCAAAGCCGTGAGCGCCTCTTCCTTGGAGTGACAGACGATGTTGAGCTCGGCGGGGCGGCGGAGGTTGATCTGGATGTGGTGAGGCCCGTACATGCGGATCAGACCGTAGCCGGGAAACCGTCCATTGCCGGGGGCACGGTTGTTCCAGCGGTTGATCTTTCCGCGAAGCGGTGCCCTGAAGACGTGAGGAGCGCCAAGGATGCGCGAACACTCGTCGTAGAACGCCTTTCTGTCGATGGCCGCGCAATCGGTCATTTCGCGCGCCCCTTGGTGTGCATGGCTCTCCGATCGCCGTCGACTGCGGCGGCGCGTCGCGCAATCCGGAGGGGCGGCACAGGTGAGGCCGGGATTGCCCCCAGCGGAATAGCCGCGTCCCGAGGTGCTATTTCGACCGGCGGCCGACAGAGCAGCTTCACGGTCTCTTTGAGAATTTCGACCGTTATCATCTCGCCGGGACAGCGATGGCCCGTTTCCGGGCGGCCGCCACCGTGCGGAATGAAGCGGAAGTCGGCGTCGCGCCAGGTAAGCTTGCGCTCGGCGCTGAACTTTTCCGGAGCTGGAAACAGTCTCGGGTCGTGCGTGGTTCCGTAGAGATCGAGCAGCAGCCATTGACCTTGCCGAAGCATACGACCCCGCCACTCGATACCGCGTGTCACGCGCGCCCCGACGAAGGGAAAGAAGGGATAGAGGCGACGCACTTCCTCGACGAAGCCCTCCATCTCGTCGTCATGCCCGCGCTGAAACCGCTCCTGCCACTGCGGATTGCGCGCAAGGGCATGCGCCACGAAGACGATCCATCGGCTGATGGCGGCAATCGGACGCAAGAGGTTGAGAAGTTCGACCGCGGCGGTCTCATGCGAAAGCGGTCGCCCGTCGGCATCGCGATGGTTAAGCCCGATCATCTTGAGGGCGCTTCCCTCGCCCGCCTCGACCGAGCCTTCGCGGAGCGCCACCACGACCTCCCGAAGCCAGCGCTCGACAGAGCGGCGCGACAGGAGCGCCAGCCATGCCGCCGACCCTGGCCGGCCGGCGCTGTCGATCATGCGGGCGAGGCGGTTGGCGAGTTTTCCGTCGTCGTCGCGCAATAGAGGCGGGATACCGACCCAATCGGCAGATGCCCTCGTGAGGATCAGATTTGCGGCTTCGCGCAGATCACAATCCTCCTCCTGACCCTTGAGATAGTCGAGCCAATGCTGCCGAAAGCGGTCCGCCATTGCGCCGACGGCGCTCTCCGTCATCGTCACCTCGACGAACATGGCTTTGCGCCGGCGGTGCGCCTCGCCGTCGAGCTGCTGAACGCTGTCCTTGTCCTGCAGCAGCCGCAGCACGAAAGACGGCATCGCACCGACGCGCGTGAGTTCGCGGCCTTCGTAGAAGAGGCGCGCAGCGTCCTCTCCGCGCATGCAGATGACGTGATGGAGCATCAGACGCGTTCGGAAGATGTCCGTCCCAAGTTCGTCACAGCGCTTCGAGATGAAACTGTACCCCTCGCGAAGTAGAGCCAATGTGCTGTCGAGCGAGGATGTCCGTGGAATCGCGTTCACGTCTCAGGCTCCCACATCTCAGGCTCTTTGCGGTGCCCAACTCGTCGACGCTTCGGATGTTCCGCCCGCGATCCTGCATCTTTCAGCGACACGGACGCTGGCTTGTGAAACGGGAACAAATGTCGCCAGAGTCGGTTGTCCTGCAACAGCGGAAAGGAGCGAACATGTCCAAGTTGCCCAAGACCGCGGAGAATGCCGCACAGGTGCGCGGCGACATCCAGCACGGCAGAACGGGAGACAAGAAGCGCGGCTTCGATCCGGCTGCGGCACCGCTGGAGACGGACGATGAGGCAGGGGGAGCGCCTCTGACGGCAGAGGCGACCAGGGACGCAAGAACGGGGCAGCTTGGCGGCGCGGTTACTGACAGTTCAACCGAATATGCGGACGCCATGCGGCCGCTCAGCTCGCGTGAAACGCCTGCTTCGAACAGACAGCGCCTCGGGCTCGGCGTCGCCATCATCAGCATCGTCATCGCGATAGGCGCTCTGATCTATGTCGTCGGCGCCCCGCCGTCCTGAGCGCCGCTGCGATCCCGTCAACGAGGTGGGTTCGCAACGAACCGAGGAGTCTTGATATGCCTAACGATCGCCCCGAACGAAAAGACCCGCTGTGGGAACTGGCGGCCCGAGAGGAGGCGCTGTTTCTGCGCCGGTCCTCGACACGCTTCCTTGAGTGCGCGATCCACCTTTGCGCGACGCACATGACGCTTCAGGAAGTGGCCGACCTCCTTGAAGAGGAAGCGGCGCAGCTCCGACGCTATAGCTGAGCCCCCCGTTTTCTAGCAATGCGAGCCTGAGAGAAGGCGCGTGGTGGGCTCGTCAAAATACGGGCGTTCGCCTCTGCGCACGAGATAGACCTCCCGCTCGGGATTGGCTTCGATGACGAAGCCGGAACTGCGAAGCAGAGCTTCGACGCCGGCCCTATTCGGAATGAACCAGTTGGTGGGATCGTCAGCGAAGCGATGTTCGACGAAGAACAGCTTCGGATAACCGGGACGCTCGAAGATCTGCCATTCCCGAAAGTCGTAGTCTGCCTCCACCCGCATTACTGAATCGTCACCGCGCTGCATGCACTGGAAGAGCATCTCATTGTCCACGACATGCTCGTAGAGAAGGTCGAGCGCTAGCAGCGGATGACGCAGATGGTAGAGAACCCCCATGAAGAGGACGAGATCGAATTTCTCGCCTAGTTGTGCGACGTCGTAGACCGACATCAGCCTGAATTCAATGTCCATTCCGGCCTGTTCGGCAGCGAACTTCGCTTGCCGCAGATAGCGCGGGTCGGAATCGATCCCGAGTACGCGTCCGGCGTTGCGGCGCTTCATCTCCTGAGCGTAGAAACCCGCGTTGCAGCCGATGTCCAGCACGCTACGGCGCTCGAGGTCCTCCGGCACGACATGCTTGAAAGCCTTCCACTTGACCGCGGGGTAATCGCCGAGGAAGTGACCCGGCGAGGTTTCGACGCCTCTGATGCGCATGTTGTGGAACCAGGGCCCAAGCGCCGCGATCTCGTCTTCGATGGTCCTGCGGTCCTTCGTTTCCTCGCCCATGATCAAAGATCCTGAGAAATGGTCGATAGCTGCGGCTGGTTCGCAGGACGGCGCGGGTTACGCGTTGCGCGTTGTCTCGGCAGAGCCTTTTTGAACCACGCAATCGTGTGCGACAGCCCCTCTTCCAACACAATCCTGGGCTCCCAAGCGAGCAGCGTTTTGGCGCGGGAGATGTCGGGCCGGCGGCGCTGAGGATCATCTGGCGGCAAGGGTTTATGGACGATGGTCGAAGCGGTCTTGACTTTCGAAAGAACCAGCTCCGCGAGCTCGATGACCGTAAACTCGCCCGGATTGCCAAGATTTACCGGCACGCCCGGGTTCGGCTCGCAATTCATCAGCCTGATCAGCCCTTCGACGAGGTCGGAGACATAGCAGAAGGAGCGCGTCTGTTCGCCCGTCCCGTATACGGTGAGCGGATCGTTCTTCAGAGCCTGCACGATGAAGTTGGAAACGATACGGCCGTCGCTCGGACGCATGTGCGGGCCATAGGTGTTGAAGATGCGGGCAACCCTCGCGTCCACCCGTCCTGCGCGCAGGCTGTCGAAGCACAGAGTCTCCGCCGCGCGTTTCCCTTCGTCGTAGCACGCTCGCGGGCCGGTGCAATTGACGTGACCCCAATAATCCTCCTGCTGTGGATGCTCCTCCGGATCGCCATAGATCTCGCTCGTCGAGGCCTGGAGGAAGGTCGCTCCGTGCTTTTCCGCGAGCCGCAGCAGGTTGCCGGTTCCGGCGACGCTGGTCATCATCGTATGGATCGGGTCGGCCTGGTATGATGGCGGCGATGCGGGGCAAGCCAGATTGTAGATCTGGTCGAGCCGCTCATCCGGTTCGAACTCGTCGCAGACGTCCTGTTCGATGGCGGTAAAATAGGGATTGCGCTCAAGACCGCTGATATTGGCGGGGGACCCCGTGAGATAGCTGTCGAGGCAGATCACGCGATTGCCGGCATCGAGAAGGGCCGAGCAAAGGTGGGACCCGACGAAGCCGGCCCCGCCGGCAACCAGGATGACCTTTCCGCGATTCACTTTGTTTCGTTTTGCCATCGGCCGTTCTCCTTTCGGTGTTACGCCGGAAGTTGCCGTTCGGATTGTCTCGCACCGAGATCGGATTTGAGCTGAACGGCCTCGATCGCCTCGACGAAGGTTCTGGCGCGGGCGCGCGCGCTGTGCGCGCTTGCTACGCGCTCAAAGGCGCAATCGGCAATGCCCACGCGGCGGTCATCGTCGAGCCCTGTCAACGCCGCGACGACGTCATCGCTGTCGTGTGCAATGATTGCTGCCCGCCCGGGCGGGAAGAAGCTGTCGATCCCCTCCCACCAATCGCTGATTAAGGGTGTGCGGCAGGCGGCCGCCTCGAAGAGGCGAACGCTCGGCGACCACCCGGCGGCAATCATGTCGGCGCGCGTGACGTTCAGCGTGAAGCGCTGCCGGCTGTAGAATTCGGCATGTTCGCTAGGCGGCAGGTGTTCGATGCGCTCCACGTTCCTCGGCCAGATGATATTTGTCGGGTAGCCCGGCCCGGCAACGACGAAACGCTTGTCGGGCAATAACCGCGCCGGCTCCAGCAACAGCCGTTCGAGAGCGGGCTGTCTGTCGAGGCTGAAGGTTCCGAGATAGCCAAGATCCCACACCCTCGCTGCACCGGTGTTGCGATAGACGTGGAGGTCGACAGCACAGTAGAGCGGCACTGGTCGCCTCGCCCCGAACTCTTCCCGAAGGCGATCGAGCGTCCTGCCGCCGGAGAAGGAGAAATAGACGTCGAAGATCGGGACCTGCCTGCGAGCGAGATATTCCTCGTCCGCGCGCGCAAGCTTGGCCAGCGTTACGGGCGTGTCGATGTCGTAGAAGCACAACCGCTTCGTTCCGAGGTCGCTGACGGCATCGATCACCTCCACGCCATCCGGCACGTAGGAGCCGATGACGACTGCGTCGGCCCCAGCAAGCCTGCGTCCATGCCGTGCAATCAGTTCGTCGACGCTCTCGTAGAGCATGAGCTCACAGAAGTCCGGCTCCGCCAGATCGCGGTGGCGCGCGTACCAGGGCACGTCTCTTTCTAGGAAAGCTACGCGGTGCCCAGCGGCGTGCACGCCGCGAAGGAGTGCCCGGAACGTCGTCGCGTGACCGTTGCCCCAGGAGGAGGAGAGCGAAAGGCCGAGGATAGCGATGTCGAGTGAGCGCTTCATTCTGCGGCCTCCGCGCGGGGCGCCCGGCTGCGGAAGATGCGGTCCACCTCCGCGGCACGATGGTCATAGGTATGTTCGCTCAGCACACGGCCAAGCGCCCGCTCGCCGATCATCTTGGCATTGGCGGGCGTGAGATCGCGCAGGAGCTCGATCACGTCCCTGCCGTCTCTCGCGACCAGCACTTCCTCTCCCGGCCTCAGGAAAAGTTCGATGCCCTCCCAGGCGTCCGTGATCAGGCACGCGCCCGCGCCTGCCGCTTCGAAGACGCGCGTTGCCGGGGAAAAGCCGTTCTCAGCCATACTGGCGCGCGAAACGTTGAGGACGACCGAAGGCGTTGCGTTGAAGGCGTTGTGATCCGCAGTCGGGACGTGGCCAATATAGGCGACGTTTGCGGGCAGTGATTTGTCATGCCAGCCCGCCCCGCCGAGCAGGAATTTCCGGCCATCAAGCCGCGCCGCGGGACCGAGGAAGAACTCCTCCACGCGAGACTCCCGATCAGGCAAGCGGTTGCCGAGGAAAGCGAGGTCGGCGGCAAAGCGCAGGTCCGCGGGCACCGGATGATGCGTCTCCGGGTCGAGGGCGTTGTAGACGGGGATGCATTCGCGGGCCCCGATTGCGCGGTAGGCTTCGACGACCGGGTCGCCGCCGCCATAGGTCAAGACGAGTTCGAGGGCGCAAAGCGCGCGACGGAGTGGATGATCGGGATTGCTCTTGAGCTCCGCAAGTGTCGCGGGCGCGTCGACATCCCAGAAGACCTTCAGCGCAGCCGGATTGGCGGATGCCATGACCTCGGCGAGCAGGAGGTCGTCCTCGAAGCCGACACCGCTCGCCTTGACGACGATGTCCGCCGCGGCGGCTTCACCCGCGACACCCTTCAACGCCTCGACAGTCCCTTCATAGACCACGACCTTGCACCAGGCCGGCGGGTCGATGTCGCGATGTTTCTGCCGGTCATAGACGTCCGGTTCGTAGAAGGTGATCTCATGGCCGCGCGCCGAAAGCGCGCGGAGCAACCCGCGATAATAGGTTGCCGCACCGTTCCAATAGGCGGAAACAAGGCTCGATCCGTAAAAGGCAATCCTCATATCGCGGCCTCCTTGAGTGCGGCACGCTCATCCAGAGACTTTCCCGGCCTGTAGCGAGCCAAGATCTCGAGAAGCTCGTCGACGCGGTGGCGGCAGGTATGGCGCGCCTCGATTGTCTCCAATCCAGATAGAGCCAGTTCCTGAGCGAAAGCTCGATCGGAGAGCACCTGGCGCAGATGCCGCCTCATCTCCTTGCTATTTCGCGCAACGACAAAGTCCTTGCCGGGGCGGAAAAGACCCTCGGCGTCGTTCCAGGGCGCGGAAATGAGCGGAATGCCGCAGGCGAGCGCCTCGAAGACGCGGATCGTCGGTATGCCGGGCAAGGCTTCGATATAGGGCCGCCGCGGGATGTGGATCGTCGCCCTGTGCTCGGCGAAGGCGCGCGGAACGGCGGCATTCGCCACCCAGCCGCCATAGGCAATACCGGCGTCACGCAATGCATTCAGAGCGGCGACCGGATACCTGACTCCCCGCACCGTCGTCGCCAGCTTCAGTCTTCTCGTGGGCTCAACGAGAAAGGACATGATTTCCGCGCTGCGCTCGTCGTCGCCCCAATTGCCGATCCAGACGAGATCACCACGCTTCTCCGTCTGAGGCATGGGATGAAACAGGGAGGTATCAGCAGCCTCGTGCCAGACATGCACGTGCTTTCCCCAACCGGCCTTCAGATAGCGTTCGCGCAGGGCCTCACCGAAAGCGAGGACGAAGTCGTAGTGCGAAAGATCGAGTCCGGCGATGTCGGCTTTGGCGCTCACGGCGCGGTGATGCGTATCGTGGAAGGCAAGCCTGAAGCCGCTGTCGTCGCGACGGAAGCGGCCGAGACGCGCCACCAATTGGGGATCCGTCCATTCGTGAACCACGACGACATCGGCATTGGCCACCGCGGCTTCGTGGTCGAAATCGGTACCGTAGACCACGGTCCGTAGTTCCGGGAAGTGCTTGCGGAATGCTGCGATCGCCCCGACGCCCTGGTCGGCAATGAGATTGAGGCGGCTCCAGGAGTCGCTCGGCTCGAGCGCCACCGCATCATGACCGCGCCGCAGGAGCTCACGCATGACGCCGCGCAGGAAATGAGCGTTGCCATGGTTCCAGTCGGAAACGAGTGAATGCGTATAGAAGACAAATCTCATTGGTCACTCCGCTGCCGTCAACCGAGAGGAGCGGCACATGGCTTCGCCATAGGCGGCAAGCACCGCATCGCGCTGGGCTTCGATCGTGAAATCGCGCGACCGCAGTCGAGCGCGCCGTCCAAGCTTGAATCTCAGCTCGCCGTCGTCAGCCAGCCTGTTGACGGCGCTCGCGAAGGCCGCCGGGTCTCGCGGATCCGAAAACAGGGCTGCGCCGTCCCAAAGTTCGCGATAGGTGTCGATGTCGGCAAGGACGAGAGCCGCGCCGGCGCGCGCCGCCTCGAGTGCTACCAAGCCGAAGGGTTCGTAGATCGACGGCGAGACGACGATTGCCGCTCGCGACATCAGGTACATCGTGCGATCGTGACTGAGTTCGCCTCGCCAGTCCGCATGTTCGATGGCGAGGTGCTCGCCATTCGGCCCATCGCACGCCCCGGCCATAACGACCGGCCAGCGGATGTGACGGGCAGCGCGATCCAGTACGGCCCCGTTCTTGCCCTCGTCCCACCAGCGGCCTGCGGCAAAGACGAAGCTTTCCTTTGCCGTTTCCGTGCTGTGGAAGCGGCTCGCATTGTGTACCACCGCGAGATTGTCGATCGCGCCATAGCAGCGCTTCAACGCGGTCGCATGGCTTCGGCTCGGGACGATCACCACGTCGGCACGGTCGAACCCGCGCCGATTGCTCGCCTTCTGCCAGAGCCAGTGCGGCGGTAAGTCCGAGGCGCGTACTGCCTGGAACCAGGTGACGACGCATGAATGCGAAGCGGCGACGACCGGAATCTCGACCGCCAGACCGGCAGCCTGCGACGGCAGGTTGAGGTGCAGCAGGTCGACGGAATGCTTGAGCGATATGGCGGCGAGCGTGGCCGGGACCGCATCGAGCGCGGTTTCGTCCTCGACCATCCAGTCGAGCGGCGCGACCAGCCATTCGAGCGTGCCGATCCGGGTCGCCTCGTCCCTTTGCACGGCGGACGGGGCAGGGCCGAGCCCGACGAAAACGGTTTCCACGCCGGCGCCGGCCATGGCCTCAGCGAGATCCATCGCGTAGCGCCAGACACCGCCGACAGCGTCGACGCTCATGAGGACCCGCCTCGGCAGTCGCTTCCGGCTGCCGACAGAAATCGCAGGCCGACGAGCGGGGATGGCCCGGCTGCTCATGCTGTGACCCTCCGCGGTTGACGCTGAGCCTTGCTGACCTCGATCCAATCCTGAAGAAGCCACGCATGCAGGTCGCGTAGTCCCGCGCGCCAGGAGGTGCGCGCCTCCCATCCGAGCGCCTCCTGAAGTGCGCGTGTATCGGCAACGAAGAACAGCTGGTCGCCGATCCTCCGATCGCTTCTTACCGTCATGAGCCGGCGGCCGGTCAGAAGCTCGATCTCGCGCAGCACCTCGGCAACGCTGACTGCGTTCTCGGGACCGCCTCCGAGATTGAAGGCGCGCCCTTGAATACGTTCGATCGAGCTCAGCACCGCCTTATAGGCCGCAACCGCATCGCCGACATGGAGGATGTCTCGGACCTGCTTTCCGTCGCCGTAGACGGATATCGGTTCGCCGGCGAGGGCGCGAATGAGGAAATGTGCCACCCATCCCTGGTCCTCCGTACCAAACTGTCTCGGGCCGTAGACGCAGCTCATCCTGAGCACGGCGGTCGGAACACCGTAGGATTTCGCGTAGTCCAGCACATACTGGTCCGCGACACCTTTCGAGCAGCCATAGGGCGTGCAGAAATCGAGCGGCTGCGCCTCGCCGACACCGTATCTCCGTGGCGCCTCGTCTACCGGCACGTAGCGGTCGCCGACCGCATTCATTGCCATATCCGCGAGCGCGCCATAGACCTTGTTCGTGCTGGCGAAGATGACGGGCGCGCGACGGTTGGCGCGCCTTGCTGCCTCGAGCACGTTGATCGTGCCGCGCGCATTCGTCTCGAAGTCGTCGATCGGCTCATCGAGGCTGGTCGTCACCGCCGTCTGCGCGGCAAAGTGGAAGACGGCCTCGGCCTCCTTGAAAACAGGCTCAATTTCGGCGAGTTCACGGATATCGGCGAGCACGAAGTGGACGGCGCTGCCGTGGTTGTCCACCAGCCATTCAAGGTTTCGCTCCACGCCCGCACGGCTCAAATTGTCAAGGACGATGACGTCCTTGCCCTCCCGCAAGAAGCTGTCGGCGACATTGCAGCCCAGAAAACCGCTACCGCCGACCACAAGGATCGGGGCAGACTTCCTGGACAAAGCGGGTGTCGCCAGACCCTTGGTCCTATCGAGACGCCCGGCGCTCATAGGACCAACCCCCGTGCTTCCAGGTGTCGCTTCATCTCGGCGCCCCGGTCGATCGCTCCGGCGCTCCGTACCCATTCCGCAAAATCCGCAAGCGAATTTTCGAGCCAGTGGGCGGGCTCGAAGCCGAGCAGGTCGCGCGCCTTGGCGATATCGGCGAAGCAATTGCGGATATCGCCGGAACGGGCCTTGTTGATGATTTCCGGTTCTAGCTCCGGCACGCCCATTGCTTCGGCGAGCAACAGGGCGACATCCGCGATGGAGTAGGCCTCGCCGCTGCCTATGTTGATGACGTGCCCGGCCGCCTGCGGCTTTTCGAGGGCCAGCCGAAAGGCTCGGGCCACATCGCGGACATGAACGAAATCCCGCCGCTGTCTGCCGTCCTCGAACACCATGGGCGACTGCCCGTTGGCAAGCCGCGAAGCGAAGTTGGCGAGCACGCCCGTATAGGGATTGGAAAGCGCCTGCCCGGCACCGAACACATTGAAGAGGCGGAGCGCCACCGCCTCCACACCATAGGCCTCTGCGAAGATCAGCACCTGACGTTCCTGGACATATTTCGTCAAGGCATAGATCGACGCGAGATCGACGGGCTTGTGCTCGTCGGTTGCGATCGGTCTCAGACGCTCCCCTTTGGGCCCGACCGGGTCCCACGCGCCGGTTTTGAGCTGGGCGGCGGAACGCCTGACATGCGAGAGACGCTCCCCCGCCGCCGTCTCGTAGAGGCCCTCGCCGTAGACGCTCATCGACGAGGCCACGACGATGCGCCGGATCGGCATTCCGATCATCGCTTCGAGCAGGACGGCGGTGCCGAGATCGTTTACGCCCACATAGCGGGTGATCTCGTACATCGACTGACCGACCCCGACTTCCGCCGCCAGATGGATGATGCAGTCGACGTCGCTGAGCGCCCTTCTAACTGCGTCCGCATCGCGAATGTCGGCGCGGCACATTTCCACGCCCCGTGGTAGTGCCACCTGCGCATCCGCATGGACCTGCTCATGGAGCGCGTCGAGTACGCGCAACTCGTAATCCCTTGAAAGAAGCTCTTCGACCACATACCGGCCGATAAAACCGCAGCCGCCAGTAAGGAGAACCTTTGCCATAACGCACCTGAACTAGGACTCACCAGAGATAGAGACAAAGCTCCAACAAACGTGCGCTGCAAATGTTCCTTCTTCTATGACTTCTTCTTTGACATCTACATAGCTGCACAGGCGCTATCAGAGGTACAAACCTCGGCGCGGGGCTCTGGTTCCAAATTTCGTCCCGGGAGCGCCAGGAACAAAAACCGCAAGATGAAGTTAAGAGCGGGACGCCGCGCCCTTTATCCAGTCTTCTCAACATGCTGCGCGCGCCGGTCTACTGGGGCTTTCGAACCGCGGGAGGAACAGGCATGAACCTATCGGTGCAGCCAAGGACCGACACAATGTCGGCGGCCGTCATCACAGGCCCCGGCAAAGTTCGCATCGAGACTCTGCCCCTGCCGCAGCCAGGCCCGCGGCAGGTGCGGGTCAGACTGCAGGGTTGTGGCGTCTGCGCCTCCAACCTCGTGCCCTGGGAAGGACCGGACTGGATGCGCTTTCCGACCGAACCGGGCGCGCTCGGCCACGAAGGTTGGGGCATCATCGATGCCGTCGGCGAGGACGTGCACGGCTTCAGGATAGGCGATCGCGTCGCGGCCCTCTCCTATCATGCCTATGCAACTCACGACATCGCCGACCAGACGGCGATCGCTCCCCTGCCCGCGGCGCTTGCCGGTCAACCCTTTCCTGGCGAGCCGCTCGGCTGCGCCTTCAACATCTTCCGGCGCAGCGCGATCAGGCCGGGAGAGACCGTGGCGATCATCGGCATCGGCTTTCTCGGGATCCTTCTGACGGAACTCGCAAGTGCCGCAGGCGCGCGGGTTATCGCGATATCGCGCCGGCCTTCCTCGCTCGCCTCGGCCGAGCGCGCCGGCGCAAGCGAAGTGATCGCGATGGACGACCATTGGCGGATCATCGATAAGGTGAAAGAACTGACCGAAGGGCGCCTTTGCGACTGTGTCATCGAGGCGGTCGGCAAGCAATGGCCGCTCGATCTTGCCGGCGAGCTGACGAAGGAGCGAGGCAGGCTGGTCATTGCGGGCTATCACCAGGATGGGCCGCGCCAGATCAACATACAGCTCTGGAACTGGCGCGGCCTCGACGTGATCAACGCGCATGAGCGCGATCCCGCCGTCTACATGCGCGGCATCCATGAGGCGATCGAAGCGACGGTCGCGGGGCGGCTATCGCCCTTTCGGCTCTACACCCACCGATTTCCGCTCGAGCAATTGGGCGCGGCGCTCGACATGACCCGCGACCGGCCGGACGGCTTCGTCAAGGCGCTGGTGATCTACCATGAGTGAAGCAATGCAGCTTGCGACGGCTGTCAGTCGCCCTCGCGTCGGCTTTCTCGGGGTCGGAAGAATCGGTCTCCATCGCATGAGGGCGATCGTCGAAACCGGAGCAGTCGAGACGGCCGCGATCTTCGATCCCTCACCGGAAATGGCCGCGGCGGCGAGCGAGTTGACGCCGCAGGCCGCCGTCGTCAATTCTCTCGAGGCTTTGCTCGACCAGCAACTCGACGGGCTGGTGATCGCCTCGCCAAGCGCGCTCCACGCGGCGCAGTCGATCGTGGCTCTGGAGCGAGGCGTGGCGGTTTTTTGCCAGAAGCCGCTCGGCCGCACGCGCGACGAGGCCGCGGCCGTCGTCGACACGGCCCGACACGCCGACAGGCTGTTGGGCGTCGATCTCTCCTATCGCTACACCGACGGGATGCGGCAGATCCGCGATCTCATCGTCTCGGGTGAGCTTGGCGCCGTCTTCGCGGTGGATCTCACCTTTCACAACGCCTATGGACCGAGCAAGCCATGGTTCTATGACAAGGCACTTTCCGGCGGCGGCTGCGTCATCGACCTCGGCGTTCACCTCGTGGACCTCCTCCTGTGGGTTCTCGGCTTCCCGGAGGTCGCCCGGGTCGAGAGCAGGCTTTTTTCGAAAGGCGCTCGCATCCGCCGCGACGGCGACGAGGTCGAGGACTATGCCGTCGCGACGCTCGAACTTACGAACGGCGTCATCGCCCGGATCGCCTGCTCATGGCATCTGCAGGCCGGATGCGATGCGGTGATCACCGCCGAGTTCTACGGCACCGAAGGCGGTGCGAGCTTCAGAAACATCGACGGATCGTACCTGGACTTCACGGCCGAACGGTATCGCGGGACTGAGCGCCAGGTGCTGGCGCTTCCGCCGGACGCCTGGGGCGGGCGTGCCGCGGCGACCTGGGCCGAGCGCCTGGCTGCAGGTCAGCGCTTCGACCCTGCGAATGAGTGCTTCGTGGCAGTGGCCGATGTCCTCGATAGGATCTACGGCCGATAGACGGCTGCTAGCCTCCATCGCGCGACGGGGTCACGATCCTTCGCCGTCGAGCCGGCGCGAGAGGAGTCTTGCGTAGCGAGACGCCGCCGCCTCCAGCCGCGGAAATTCGTCGGCTGCGGCTGCTGGCTTTGCCGAGATCCACAGGCCGAGCTGGAAGGCGAGATAGCAAATCTCGAGGATCGCCTGCAGTTCGGCAGGGACCGCCCGGGAGCTTTCCTGCAGCACCGCGGCGCTGAGGTCAGCCGCTTCCTGTTTCGACAACTCGAATTCGACGGCGGCGGCCGCTATGTCCCAGGCGATATCCTGGCAACCGATGAGGTCGTGAGCGGCGCTGTGATCGAGCGCGTCGGTTTTGATGAAGCGCTGCGCGCCCGTGACCAGCCACTCCCACGAATGAAGCCGATTGTCGGTGTCGACCGGCCGCACCACCCGAACATAGTCCGGAGCATCGGCCAGCCGCTCCTTAAGCCGGGATGCGGCCGCCGCCCCCAGCGCCTCTTCCGTATTGACCAGAGCCATCTCGATCAGTTCGGAGAGTGACGCGCCGCCGGTTGCCGGTGGCGGCAGATGACGCGCCCGAAATCCGAGGTAGCGGCCGAGGTGGTCTATGAAGTCCGCGCGGCGGACTTCTCCCGAAGCCATCGGTCGCGCAGGCACCCATTTCTGCACCAGGAAGCCGTGGCACAGTCCCGCGACCGGCGGTGTGAAGCCGTTTTCCGCAAGAAGACTGGCCTTGGCGAGCTTGCGTTCTCCGGCCTGGCCAAGCCCTGCGAATTTGACGAGCCATGCCCCGTCAGCCGTGTACGCAAGGAATTTTCGCCGCTCGAACCTCAGATCGGCTGGTGGCCATGCCTGATGATGGCCGTAAAGGGCGTGGCGCCAGGCGCCGCCGGAAACATCCTGGAGCGGTTCGATGAGCGGGCCGATAAGCTCACTCACCCACGTTGCCAGCCGGTGTGCGGACGGGGCTGCTCCAAATAAAAGCTCATCCATCTCGACGACGTGGCGGGGCCGCGATGCCCAGCGCTCGCGGTGAGCTTGGCTGGCTTGCGGTCCAAGTTCTCCCCTGTGGCCCGGAAAGAAATGGATGCGGTCTTCGCTAACGCCGTGCTCCAGGAGCCAATCAGCCACGCCGCCGAAGGAGCTGCCCGAAAGGCCTGGCCCCTCGTCGACGATCGCGAAATCGGCGGAGGTGTCCTTAAGGAGTCGTCGCGAAAGCTGCGCACCGACCTTGATCCTTCTGCGGAAAGGATGACCGACCGGCCGCAAGGTCACCGGGCTCCGTGCCCCGATGGCCGTAGCGACTGCAGCCGAAAGACTCGTGCCGATCGAGCGAATGCCGACGACGACGGTCTTTGCACCGAGCGCGGACTGCCTCGCCGCCTCCATGTAAGCTTCCGGGTAGAGCGCGTAGAAGGCATAGCCCTCCGCCTCCTTGATGGAGAGCGGCAACGGCGCCCGAAGCTCCTGGAGCAGTGCCCAAACACGGCGCGGTAGGGCCAAGGGACTGGAGAAGCCCTGAGACCAGGATTTGGCGACGAGCCGCGCCAGGCCAAGGAGCAGAACACCAGAGTTTTCGCGCCTTGCCGATGTCTCGTCGGCGCCGAGACTCTCGAACTCGAAATCCGATAGTCCCTGTACCAGCTCGCCGGCGCTGAGCAGCACACCGACAAGCGCTGAATGGCGGTCGAGACCGGGCGGCTGGTGCTCGGTCGCGCGCAGCCGCTCGGTGATGGCGTCGCACAAGGTGTCGGCGCTCTCGCGCCGCTTCGGGTCACCATAAACGAGCATGGCTCCGCCTCTTGATCATTCGCGTTGAACGCGCGGCCGGCAAAATCGATCCGCGCCATACGTGCGCCAGAAGGGAACCAATCCGGCATGCGCGGGTTTGGCAGGCATTGTAGATGCTTGGAGGGAGTGGCGCAGATGGGATCAAACTCAATACGCATCGGGCTTGCGGGGGTGGGAAACTGCGCGTCCTCACTCGTTCAGGGGATCACCTTCTATGGCGATGCAAGGGAAGACGAATCCGTCCCGGGACTGATGCATGTCAATCTCGGCGGCTACCACGTGCGCGATGTCGAAATCTCCGCCGCCTTCGATGTTGCCGCCTCGAAGGTCGGCCATGATGTGGCGGAAGCGATCTATGCCCGTCCGAACAACACCTTTCGCTTCGCGGACGTCGCTCCGACCGGTGTGCGCGTCGAACGCGGCAGGACGCTCGACGGAATCGGGCGATATCTGCGCGAAGAGATCGAAGAATCCGATGAACCCGCCGTCGACGTCGCCGAGGTCCTGCGGCAGACCGAAACGGATATTCTGGTCTCCTACCTGCCCGTCGGTTCAGAAGTCGCTACGCGCTGGTATGCAGAGCAGGCGCTCGCCGCCGGCTGCGGCTTCGTCAACTGCATCCCCGTCTTCATCGCATCCGACAGGGCATGGCAGAAAAAGTTCGCCGAGCGCGGGCTGCCGCTGATTGGAGACGATATCAAAAGCCAGGTTGGGGCGACCATCGTGCACCGGCTGCTGGCGAACCTTTTCCGCGAGCGCGGCGTGCGGATCGACCGGACCTACCAGCTCAATTTCGGCGGCAATACCGATTTTCTCAACATGCTGGAGCGCCAGCGGCTCGAGTCGAAGAAAATTTCGAAGACGCAATCCGTCGTCAGCCAAATGGATATACCGCTTGCTGCGGGCGACATTCACGTCGGGCCCAGCGATCACGTGCCTTGGCTCACCGACCGCAAGTTCGCCTATATTCGCGTCGAAGGCACCACCTTCGGCGGCGTACCCCTCAATGTTGAGCTGAAGCTCGAAGTCTGGGACTCGCCCAATTCCGCCGGCGTCGTCATCGATGCGGTTCGCTGTGCGAAGCTCGCCATGGACCGTGGCCTCGCCGGGCCGCTGATCGCTCCGTCAAGCTATTTCATGAAGTCGCCCCCGCGCCAGTTCACCGATGCGGAGGCCCGCGTGCGACTGGAGGAATTCATCCTTGGGGAAACAGATGCGCTAAAGGGGGCGGCCGAGTGACGACCACCTTTCTTCTTGTGCGGCATGCTGCCCACGACAGGATCGGCAGCTTCCTGGCCGGACGGATCGGCGACGTGCCGCTCGGCAGCGCCGGCCGTGAACAGGCTCAGCGTTTGGCGGCGCGCCTCGCTCGCGAGGACATCGGCTCCATCTATGCCAGCCCACGCAAGCGCACCCAGGAAACTGCAGCAGCGATCGCCGCCGCAGCCGAGATTCCGGCGCTCGCGACGGCGGAGGAGCTGGATGAGGTGGACTTCGGTACCTGGTCCGGCAAGACCTTCGAGGTCCTCAATACGGATCCGCATTGGCGGCAGTGGAACTCCATTCGCAGCCTCGTCCGCGCGCCCGGCGGTGAGACGATGCTGGATGTTCAGCGGCGGATTATGGAACTCGTCGCGGCACTGGCCAGGGGCAGCAGCGACAGGAAGATCGTATTGGTCAGCCACGCCGATGTCATCAAGGCCCTGATCTGCCACGTTCTCGGCCTCTCGGTAGACGCCTGGCCCCGCTTCGACATCGCACCCGCCTCGGTCTCTGCCGTGGTGGTCGGCGATTGGGGAGCGAAAGTCCTGACATTGAATGAGGGCGTGTCCTGAGCGCGACGAGCTCAAGGAGCCGCTCCATCCCGTAGACACCCGCCGGTCCTTTCCGGCAGCTCGGAGGTACTTATGATCGAAGCCGCCATGATCTGGAACGAACCCAACAACAAGTCGCATTGGGATCCGGAGATCGATCCAGACTGGAGTCGTTTTGCACACATGGCGAAGCTGGCGGCGGATGCGATTCGCGATGTGAACCCGGGCCTCACACGCGTGCTCGGAGGCATCTCGCCGATCGATCCGGACTTCCTGGCGCTGATGAAGTCCTACGGCGTTCTCGACCATGTCGACGCGGTCGCCGCACACGGCTTTCCGCTCGACTGGAATCTCTGGCAGATTCATGAATGGCCGCAGAAGATCGAAGAGCTTCGCGCCGTGACGGATTTGCCTATATGGGTCAGTGAGGTTGGCGTCTCCACCTTTGGCGCCGAAGAGGTCCAGCTCTGGGGGCTCAGGAGAACCGCCGAACTGCTCAAGGGCAGGGTCGAGCGCATTCAATGGTACAGCCTCTACGACCTGCCGCGCGCCTGGCCGGCAACCACTCGGCACAAGGAGGCGGAGGGGTCTTCCTACTATCGGCATTTCTACATGGGTCTTCTGCGCGAGGACGGCTCGCCCAAACCGGCGCTGGAGGAATTTGCGAAGCACACGCCTGATATCGGCTTGATGCAATGGTTTCATTTCGAGGATCACAGACTTCTCGACGCCGTCAAATGGATGAAGCGGCTCGGAGTGACCTATCTGCGCACCGGCCTTTCCTGGGCCGACCGCTTCCGGCCCGATGCGCTCGCCTGGTTCGACCGCCAGATGGAAGCGCTCGAAGACTTCAATGTGACCGTCACCTTCTGCTTCACGCCGCAACATAGGGGCATTGCTCCTCACCATACGAGCCCCCCGATGGTGCCGGAGGAATTCGCCGCCTTCTGTGCCGAAATGACGTCTCGTTATGCGCGCTCCTCGACGTCGCGCGAACTCATCGGCCGATCACCTCATTCTTCCCGCCAGCCGATGCGGCCCATGAGCTTTCCGACCCAGCCCCGCGAATAGGTGACGCCCTGATAGAGGGCGAGCGACGCGGAGGCCCAGCCCATATAAAGCGTCGGCAGGTGCAGCACCCGGGCAAGCCAGAACACGCGATGGCTCCAGGCGCTGATCGAACTGCGCAGCCAATAGATCAGCATGCGCCGCGCCGCGAGACCGGTGAACTTAGGTGCTACGCGCTTGACAGGCCTGATGCCTGCACGCGGCCAGCTCAGGCGGAAGGCGAGGCCTTCGCGCCGTTGCCTGAAGCCGGCCGCCTGTGTCCGCACCACGAAGGCGCTGTCCACTTCCTGCAGCTCAAGCCGTCCCTCCCCGGCGGCGCGGCCGATCAGATCGTGAATGAGAGGAGAGCGGATGACGACGACATTCGTGCCTCGACCATCCGACGTGTAAGGCTCCACCCAGGCGTCGCCGAACGAGATATCGGCCGTTTCGGCGGTAACGTCGTCGCAGAAATTGCAGGCGGAATTCTGGAAGAAACCGGCACCCCAGTCGCCGTCGACCAGATGCCACCAATCCTTGCTTCGCGTGCTGCCGTCTTTAAGGCGCAGATGGGCCATGTACCAGTTCGCGGGCCTGCGGGCGTCCTTCAGCCGGTAGTCGACACCCGACACCGTGCCGATCCGTTCGCCCATCTGCCAGGCGAAGCTCTCGACGAAGCGCGCGCTTTTCATGTGCCCGCAAAAGAGGCCGAGCGTGAAGGCGATGCGCTCGCGCAGCACAGCGTCCTGCAGGCATAAGAGATGCACGGCCTTGACGAAGCAGGGAATGCCGACAACCGCGTAGCGGCCGGGTCGGCGTCGCATTTCGTCGATGACCCCGGACAGTTCCACAGGGTGGTAGCGCGATTTGGCGCCGTCGCGGACGCCCTCTATCGTCCGCGAAATCCGGTACCGGAAAAGGGGCTGGCGGTCATCCTCGTCCTCGCATCGTGGGACGACATGCGCAACGCCGTCCACCAGATTCTGTTTCAGGAGCTCGGCGGCTGTCCAGTTTGCCAGCCCGCCGGAGCTGCCGTCCGACCTGAACGTGCCCTCTTCGACATGCCCGACATAGGACGCCTCGAAGCGGCCGATCAGCGGATTGCGATGCCTTGCCGAAGGAAACCGGGCGGCAGCGATTTCGTCTTCGTTCCTCGAATGGGGAGAGAACGGGCAGATTTGGCCGAATTGCTGCGGATTGTGACCTTCCCCATGACGGGACCAAACCGGCTTGAGCTGGCCGTAGGCGTCGAAACGCATCGCCGCGATGGTTTCGTCCGCCTGCGCCACACAGGCACCGCAACCGATACAAAGCCCTGATCTGCGCATCTGTCCGGGCGAGAGCGCGGCATCGCCCGGTGGAGTCTTGAAGGGGTCAGTTGAGGACATTTTCCAGGTAACTCTGGGATTGCCGGCGAAAGCCTGCGAGCCGGCGCGCGATGGCGGGGTCCATTGCCTCGCTGAGAATGTCCGCATAGCTCCCCTGAGGCGTGTCGGCCGATACGAGGTTGCTCTCGGCCCCCACTAAATGGGCGAGGTCGCGAATCTTGTTGGAACGGTAATCGGAAAGGACGCAGACGAACGGTTTGGCGTTCAACAGCGAGAACACGCAGCCATGGAAGAAATTCGTGGCAACCGCATCGGCATCGGCAATGAAGCCGGCGAAGTCATCCGGCCCCGCATCGATCCACTGTTCGTCGGCCCAATCGTTGCGATAGCCTACGCTGACGAGAGGGAGCGAGCGGGATGCCGCCCATTGACGGACTCCCGACTGGAACCAGCCCGGAAACGAATGGCCGTAGACGGCGACGTAAGGAGGGGTTCTTGTGGCCCCACGGATAGGTGCGATCATTTCGGGAAATTGAAGGCACGGATCAAGGACAATCTCCGCGTCGCGTCCCAATATGCTCTCGACGATCGTTCTTGAATTGTCGTCACGCACGGAAATCCTGTCGAACTTGCGCAGCCTGTCCGCCCAATGGCTTTCGAGCCCGTTTGCGGCAGGATGACTCCCGAAGGTCGCGGCATAGGAGACCACGCGCCGTGCGGCGAGGCCCTCGCCATAGAAGATGGGATACCCGCCATACCAGGGATGGCGCAGGTTCCAGACCTCGTCGCTTCCGACGACGACGAGATCATAGCTTTCGAGATCGGCCGGCTCGTCGAGCGGAAAAGCCCGACTCAGCGGGTATGTCGCAAAGGCCTCGATGAACTTCCTGATCTTCGATGAATAGAGGGGCAGGTCCGACTGCGCCGTTCTCTTCGGCAGAAGTGGCTGCAGCGCGCAGCGCCACTCGGCGCGGTCGATGCGGCGGGAGCAATGATTTAGGACAACGGGATTGGCACCGAGCGAACGAAGACCGTCCACGAGACAGCGCGCCTGCCAAAACGATCCGTAGTTGATGCAGCGATGAAAGGTCAGGACACCCAGTTTGGGCAATGGCCTCTACCTCATGGTCCGTGTAGCGCTACACTTTCCGCGGGTTTTCAGCACCCGCCGGAGAGCCGGTCGCCCTCGACCGAAATCAGTCGAAGATGGTGGCCTTCGCGCCTTCGTATTCCCGCGCGAGCGCCTCGATTGCGGCCGACGCTTCTTCGAAGGTCCAGCCGGCATCCTCCGCCTTGTGGGCGAGATCGCGCAATTCGTCCGTCATCTCCCCGCCCATCGCAGCAACGATACTGTCTTGCGACGTCGCAGCCATGTCGGACACTGCTGGCCTGAGAGCCGCCATGCAATCCGCCTGCCGCCCCGGGTAATTGGAAGATTGCTGGGGCGGCGAAATCGCTTGTGAGTCCTCCATCTTTCTCTCCATCGCTGTCGGGCTGGTTTTCTCTTGCAACGGAAGAGTTAATGACGAGCATCGGCAATTGTTCCTCGGTAGCTCGTTCCGGGAACGCGGCAAGACTGCCGACTTCCGCGAGGCGGTTGAGCGCGGCCTTATTCCTTCGAGTTGTCCCCCTGCTTCTCCAGGCGCCTGAGAACCTCCTCGGGCGTAATTTCGGCCGTAAGCTCACCTACGCTTTCATCTGCAACCGTCTTGACCTCTAGCCGATTCGCTATCGCCGAAACGAGCGTCAGCAACTTGGTCGCCTCCTGCTCGGCCAGAAGCGAGATCTGCAAATTGAGATCCGCGCGCTTGTCATCATCAGCGGCCATTCGGTTCTGGCTGATTAGGACAAACGTCGAAATGAAGATTGCCTCCACCGAAGCCACCATGGCGAGAATCGCGAATGTCGGATCGAAGACGGGCACATTCGCAACGAGCCCGAGATTGGCGGCGATCCAGGCGCCGAAGATCAGCACATGCAGGTAGATAAAGGTCATGGAGCCCGCAAAATTCGTGATCTTCTCTGCGATCTTGTCTTGAACCGTTCTGTTCCGCTTGTCTTCCTGCCGCTGCTTCAGGATCGCGTTGATGTTGCGGTCGAGTCGGAGCGTACCCGGATCGGAAGGGGTCGGACGCTCCTTGCCAGTGGTTCCTCCGGGCGTCATGGCGAACCTCACGCTGTCAACTTCGCACGTCAACGCCGCCGATCATCGACGGAGAAGTTTGCAACAGTCCTATCGACACGACTCGATCGCGCTATCGCAAACACGCCAGGATCGGCAAAGTTCCGCTGCCGCGCGATCCTTCACGCCGCTGCGAGGGCCGACGGCGGTATCAGTAAAGGATAGTTTCCGGTCACGTTCAACAAAGGCCCGTCGCCTATTTAGGCCGAAGTCAGCAAGAAGATTGAAGTCTTGAGGCGCAAAGACAGCGCGCCCGGGCATCATCTGCCCTGAGGCTTTTCCCTCAGGAAGCGCGATCTGCAATCTTTGATAGGGTTCCAATACGCGATCGCGGCGCTCTTTCGGAACCAACCGACATGCCTGGGCATTCAAGCTTAGTACCTCTCGCGTGGAGACTTGGAGATGCTTGGCACCGTACTACTGATCATCCTTATTTTGTTGCTGATAGGTGCGTTTCCGACCTGGCCATACTCAGCAAACTGGGGCTATGGCCCATCCGGTTTGCTGGGGGTCGTGGTCGTCATACTATTGATCCTCGTCTTGATGGGGCGGATCTAGCGCCCGCCGCCCAGGAGCGGTTTTGGGCGACGACATGAACAGCAACAAGGATTCAAAGCGCGCCGCTGGCGCGCTTTGATGTCGATACGAGCGTTCCGATCGAGGACGTTCCGGCTTTTCCAACGCATCGATCAATGAGGCGGCATTACTGCCGGCCGGCTTGGCCGAGCTCGGCGATCAACAGGTCGATCGCCGCGAACACGTCGATCGGCTCCCAATTGGCCGGATTCCGGTAACGCGGATAAAGCCCAAGTGCGGCCACCGTAAGCTGATCGACGGAGGGCCTTGCGCTCGCGCGTCGCGCCAATGCGGGCTTGGCGGCAACGCCGCCCCTATCCTCGGTCAATCCCCAGCCGGCATAGAAGGGCACGGCATAGCAACGCACCGGTATGTCGCGCATGAGGGCGTCGAAGCCCACCTGACTGGAGACGGTCCAGACCTCGTCGATGACATCGAGGATCGAGGCGACGGACACCTTGTCGGCTAGCAGGACGACGCCTGTCGTCCCCGCGGCACGTTCAGTGATGTAGCCCTTGCGATAACCCGCCATCACGTCCGGGTGCGTGCGCACGACGCATTGCGCTCCGCTCGCAAGCGCATCGTTCAGCATGCAATCGAAAGACCGGCGGCTGCCGAGCGCCCGCTCCACCGAAACGTCGCCGAGAACCTGGTCGACGAGAAGGATCCGCCGGCGATGGCTCGGCTCGATCACCGGCTGGCGATGCGGCAGGTTGTTGTATTTCGACAATTTATGACGAACCATGCGCTCGCGGATGCGCTTTCCCGTGATCTCCTCACCGCCGCACGCGGCTGCGGCAATGAGCAGCTCTAGGCGCGAAGCCCGGCCGGCTTCCACGGGCAGCGCCCTATCATCCGCGACGATGGATATCGGCGCTCCCCCGTCCTTCCCTAGGCCCACCGAACGCAGGAATCCGTCCTCCAGGTGCCAATGCGGCAATCGCCGCATGCGAGCGACCGCCATCGCCGTCTTCGCGGGAATGCGCCCGCCCCAGGAAACGACACCTGCGATGCCGGGCGACAGCGTCGAGGCAAGCGGCTGGTTGCCAAAATAGCGGTCGAGCCAAGGAAAGGCTTGGCGCACGAAGAACGTCGCGCCGAGCCTCGTTCCAGGCCGCGGCCACCAGGCCTTGTTCGCCGCCTCGGGCAGGCTGTTCATCGCTTGCAACACTTCTCCGCCTTACGCTCCTTCCTAAAGGCCAGAGCGGCATTCCGACGGAGATACCGCTCCACGCACTCTGGTCGCGCTGGATCAGAAATCAGGTTAAGCCGGGAAATGCAATGATCAATGCGACCGCCAATCGGCACTTCACAGCCGTAACGGCCGTCTCGCAATCAGCCGTCGTCCGCGATTTCCAGGAGAAAATAGGTGGTCGGCCCGTAGGCGGTATCGTTCGACAGCCGGAACGCGATCGGGCCGCTGCCGCCATCGACCGGCGGGTAAAGGGTGCCGTCGAGGCCCACTGGCGAGACCTTCCATCTCGCTGCTGCCCGCGATAATGCAAGGTTGACATAGCCTTTCCGGATTTGCACAGGCAATTCGCCGAAATCCTCGATGACCTTCTCCTCGCTGTCGCGAAAGATCATGCCGGTGTTTTGCGCGTCGGTCGCGAAGATCACGAGCAAGCGCCGGCTTGTCGAAAGACCACCTTTCGCGTCAAGCGACGAAAGGCCGACGAGCCCGTTTCCATCCGCCTGCTCGATGCGCATGACCCCGAGATCGAGCGGCTCCCGGAGCGAGGCGAAAGCTGCAGCCTCCGTCATCGGCGTTGAGACCCGAAGCTGTCCCGCCTGGCGGTTGAGCAGGATCTCACCTGTATCGCTCTCATAAAGTCCTTTTTCGATATCGGTGCGATTGTCCGATGCGAGCGTGCCGCGGTCGCGCAGCGCCGCTAGGATCTCTGTCGCATTCTGCACACGAGTGACGCCGATCTCGCCGTCGAACCGGTCTTCGACCTGTAAACCGATGCGCCCGACGAGCGCCAGGTCGGTCAGGCGCTCCGGTTCGCGCGCCTGCATGTCCTCGCTTAAGTCCTCCTCGCCGCGGACCGCGAGCCGAATGGTGATGGCGGAGCGCGCAACGTCGCCGCGGCGAAAGATAAGGGCACCAAGCATTTCGCCGGCGCGTGCCACCGGATCGAGCGCGATTGCGTAAGGAAGCATCGCCCGCTTGTGCGGATAGGGTTCGCCATAGGCAAGCGCGATCGGCCCGTGGCCGTGCCGACAGAGCACGTCCCAGCCCTGCAGGGCCGCGTAAGCAGGCATGACCAGCCCCGCCTCGTAGCGGTAGCGATTCCAGAAGAGGTGGTCGTATTCGCTGACAATGAAGGGTTTTCCGAGCCAGCGCGCCGCGGCGATCATCCGCATGTAGTCGACGCCCTTGGCGAGCGAACTCACCTGGCGGAGCGCACTGCCCGGAGAATAGCTGCCGACCCAGTCGTGGTAGGTATTCATGGTCACGGCTTCGAGACCGCGCCGGCTGAGCGCGGTCTGCACCGTCGGCCAATTGTTGTAGGTGCTGATCAGCCCCTCAAATCCAAGATCGCGCAGGACCTTGCTCATCCGCGCGGCCGATGCCCGTTCAGTTTCAACGAAGAAGGCCTGAAGATCGCGCATCCGCGGCCCGTCGGCATAGCGATCCCCGGGGAGCTTCACGGTGCCCGATTCGAGCCCTTCGTCGTAGCCGAGGTCCCCCCAGGCTTTCGCAAGTGCCTCCGTCGAGCCATAGCGCGCCGCGAGCCACCGGTTGAACGGTGCCGCAAGCGCGCCGGCATATGCAGGCTTGCCGGGCCGGTCATGCACAATGCTGTCGAATTCGATGCCGTTTTCATTGGCGAGGATCACGAGCGCCAACGCATCATCGCGGATGGTTGCAGTCCCCGTATAGGGATTGACGCTCGCGAGGAATTTCTCCTGCAATCTTACCCAGTGCGCAAAGGCCTCGTCGTCGAGATGCAGCCGGAGCTTGAGATCGCCGTTCGCGTCCCAGCGATCGTCGTAGCCGCCATAGGCGCCGCGCCCGGACGACAGCCCGTCGATGATCCAATAGATGCCGTTGCGCTTCAGCGCCGCGAGCAGGTAGTGGACACGGTCAAGCGTTTCGGGATCGAAGTCGAAATCCTTCTGCCTGCCGAACATCAGGCTGGCGTCGACGAAGTGCAGCCTGGCGATATTGTAACCATGCATCGCCAACTGGCGCGCGTAGCGGTCGGCGCCGTCGTGATCCGGGAAGCCGCCCGATGCCGGGCTCCAAGCGAGGGAGGCGCAAAGCATTCTAACCGGCTTTTCGGGCGCCTTGACGAAGGCCAGACTGCCGTCCGAGCCGGCACTGAGCCGGTGGTCCGCATCGATCACGTCGTTCGGGAGAATGGACGAGAAATCGAGCGGACTGCCGGGGCGCACTTCGAGCGAAAGGTCGCGAACCGGCACCCATTGGTCTGCGGCATGCACCTGCGAAATCAGCCAGCCGAAAAGCGCCGCTGCCGCAAGCAGTGAGCGCGTGCTCATGCCGCTTTTCCGAGAAGCGTGCTCTCGATGGGATCGCTGGGCTGCCGCCGGCTTCTGAGCAGGCCGACGGGCAAGGCGGCAGCGTGGAAGAACCAGGCGACGACCGTGTAAAGGCCCATGCTGAAGCTTGCCTTCTTCACGCTCACGAGCAAGAGAACGCCGGCGAAGATCCCGCAGACCGAGGCGAGCGCCATGAGCTTGTCGGGCAGGAACAGGACCAGTCCAAGGGAAACGAGCCACCACAGATAGACGAGCGCCCAGAGCTTCAATTCCGGCAGCTCCCTCAGCACCTGGAGAAAATAGGGTTTGCCGAGAGACGCCCGCAGGAGTTCTCCGATGCCGTAGAGATACTTGCTTTCCCAACGGCGGATGAGGAGCCGGTACGAATTGACCGTGTGGCCGAAGTGCTGGACGAATCGGCGGTCGAGGCGATGGAGCCCCCAGCCGGCGCTTCTGAGACGAATGCCGAGATCGAACTCCTCGTAGCCGTGGAGGTTCCGGTCCGAAAGGTAGCCGACGCCGTCGATGGCGCTGCGCCTGTAAAGCCCGCCGCCGTTCATGCGATCGATCGGCCCGATGCGGTTCTCGGGCGCATGGCGGCCGACCCGCCGGGCGAATTCGAGATTGGAAACGAGCGTCTCCTCAACGTGCCCGGTTACGCCCGCGACGGAGGGATTGTCGGCAAGGAAGCGAAGGGCCTCCTCGAGAAAACCTCGATCGAGCAGCATGTCACCGTCAATGAGGCAGATGTAGTCGCAGCGGGAGTACTGAAAGCCGAGTTGAGGACCGATGCCGCAGCTCGGAAGCGCCGGCGGCGTGATCTGCGCGATAACGACGGGATATCGCGAAGCTGTCTCGACCGTGCGGTCGGACGATCCGCTATCGGCGACGATAACCTCGCCACCCCTTCCATCGAGCGCCGCAAGCGCGCTTTCGATTGTTGCCGCGATGCGCTTCTCTTCGTTCAACGTTTTGATAATGATGGATATCGTCAAAAGAGCCCCCAGGTCGGCAAGGCATTGCAGCGCTGAAATACCCGTACTGGACTGAGCATTGCGATCCGCCCTTCATGCGGAAGTACCCAGTCGCGAAGCACCGATGTTCTACCCTCGATAATTTGCGTTTTCGTTTACCCCTGCGCCGCCGACGCGAAGTCGCTGCCAGTGACACGTGAGGAGCCAGCCTGCGCCGACGCCGCAGCCTGCCCCCGCCATTTTTACCGCAAGGTCGATCAACCGTGCATGGCGATCGGCGGAGAGCATCTGTGTCAGTTCGAGCCCGACCGCCGCCGCAAGGACGATCGAAAGGACCGAAAGGACGCGCCGGGGATGAGCGATCGCGAACATGAGGCCCAGAAGTCCGAAGGCGCCGAATCTTTCGACCTGCACCCAGCTCCCCATATGCGGACGCATGGCAAGCGGCGACAGCGTCGAATAGGCGATGAGACCGAGGAGCAGCCACGCAAAGACGGATGCGGCGCGTTTGAAATCCATGTCAATTATCTTTCGTTGTCACACCGTCCGGCGAGCGGCCGCCCGTCGCATGCTCGATGCGGCCGCGGCACAATCATTTCGTTACCTGTCCGTAGAGCGTGAGGGTCTTCTGCGCGACGCTCGACCAGCTATAGGCCGCCTCGACATGGTCGATCTGTGCGAGCACCTCCTCATCGCCGGGCGGATTTGCGAGCTTTACGGCGATGGCGGCCGCCAGCGCGTCGATGTCGCCGAGCGGGAAATAGTCGTCCGCGGGAAGGCCGAGCTGGCGATTGGCGACGATGTCGCTCGCCAGAACCGGCAGACCGTAGGCCATCGCCTCCAGGAGGGCGATCGGCATGCCTTCATGGCTTGAAGGCAGCACGAAGAGCGCTGCATTGGCGAAGAGCTCCGCCAGGCGATCACCGGTCTGGAAGCCGGTCAGGACCACACCCGGCACACCGTCTGCCATCGCCCTGACCTCCGCGGCGTAGGGTGTTTCGAATTCCGCGCCACCCGCAAGAACGAGGCCGAACCCGCTATCGCCCAGCTTCGCGAATGCCCGAATGAGATCCGTCTGCCGCTTCTCCGGCACGAGCCGCGCCGCAAGGAGAATGTACTGGCGCCGCTTCAGCCCGAATTCATCGAGGATGCCCGTCTCGCCATTGCAGGGCGAAACGGTGACCCCGTTCGGAACGAGAGCGACCGGTACGTGATAACGCGCGCTCATCGTCTCGACGATTTCCCTGGAGATTGCGATGCGGCCATGCGCTAGACGCATGCCCATGCGTTCCCCGAGCCGCAGCATGCGCTTGGCGAAGGCACCCCATTTCTGCCGGTCATAGTCGTAGCCATGATGGGTAACGACCACTTTCAGACCCAAAAGGCGGGCAAGCGGGACGAGCAGCGCCGGGCCGATCGCGTGGATATGGAGGACGTCCGGTCGTCGCAGGGCGGCAAAGCAGACGCCGATCGCTGTGTGGACGATGGCTTCGAGGGCTATCGAGCGCGGTGCCCAGAAAGGGAAGACGCGGATTCCGTTCCAGGAATGGGTTTTCGAATTGCGAAGGTAGCGCCGTCGCCCGATCACCTCGACATCCCAGCCATTCGCCACCAATTTTCCCGCGAGCATCTCCACATGCTTTTCGACGCCGCCCTGCACGTTCGGTATGCCGCGCAGGCCCAGCATCATCACCCGCCGGCCTGTCGCGGCTCTCAGTATCGGCGGAAGCTCCGGAGCGAATGCATCAAGCCGTTGCGGGAGCAAGGCTTCGCTACCTGAACCGGTGGGCTGTTGAGCCAACGCCCGCTGAGGCTCGGCGGAGAGCTTCTTGTGAAATCGGCGCGGGTTCCGGAGCGCCGTGCCGTTCGGCATAGGCGAAGCGTCCGGACGCGGCGGACTGGGATTTGGCGAGACTCCGGACTTTCTGCTCATGGTTGTTCCGCCCGCGGATGGCTCTTTTCACATCCTATACGCGCAGAACACTTACCAACTGGGTAAGACGACCGCTAAATTCCTAGAGAAATGACCGAAAATCAGACGCGAGACTCCGGCGGCGCTCGCAACCGTGCGACGTCAACCGGCGCCGAGCGATGCGTAGAGCTCGAGCGTCCTCTCTCGATAGGCGGCGGCGGAGAACTCGCTGGCAACCCAGGCGCGACCGGCTCTTCCCATGCGTGCGCGTGCGGCTGGTGTCAGCGCCGCCATTTTGCTCAGGGCTCCGGCGAGCTCATCGATATCTGCGGATGCGGCAAGCAGCCCCGTCTCGCCTTCCCTCACCATCTCCGGAATGCCGCCGATCGCCGCCCCGATGACCGGACGCCCGAGCGCATAGGTTTCGAGCACACTAATGGGCGCGTTCTCGTACCATTCCGACGGCAGCACCAGGGCGCGGGATTCGCCGATCAGCCGGTGAAGCTTCTCACCGGAGAGATAACCCGCGAAGGTCACGTCCGCCTGGAGCTCCGCGGCGAGATGCCGAAGGACTTGCTCCTCCGACCCGGTCCCGGCAACGATCAGCCGCTGCTTGGAGCGGGCGGCAGCCCGGATCAATGTGGCAATGCCTTTTTCCGGAGCGAGGCGACCCGCAAAGACGAAATAGTCACTTTCGTGCCAATCAGCGCAAAAGCCGGAGACGTCGACGAAATTCGGGATGTGGACCATCTTTTCGCGCGGCCAGCCCCATTCGGCGAGCTTTTCCAGGTAGAACAGGCTTGGCACGACGAGCCGGTCCACCTTGTCGCGATAGAGGCCGAGCAAGCGGTGCAGCATGGTCTCCGCGAGCACGACGGCACTCAGGGACACGGATCCCTTGATGCAGCGGTGGCGAAGGACGTTGTGGATTTTCCCGCCATGACAGTCCTCGCACACCCTTCCGTCGCGAAGCATCTTGTAAGAAGGGCAGGCGAGTTTCAGATCATGGACCGTCATCACCACGGGAACACTGGCGGATTTCAAGGTGGAGAAGATCGCCGGCGACAAATGATGATAGACGTTGTGCGCATGGGCGATCGCCGGGCGCACGCGCTCGATGAGGCGGCCGATATTGCGCTGGGCCTCGACCGAATAGATGACGCTCGCGGCTTGCGCGACCTTCCTGAGGAGACCGGCATTGCGGCCATATTCGATCTCCGAGACGAAATAGTCCGACCAGGGCGATAGCTCGTTCTTGTCGTGCTGCATGGCGAAGGGCACGACGTCCCAGCCAATCTCGCCGAACATGCTCATATGATCGAAGAAAACCACCTCCGCGCCGCCGCGGCGATAGAAATAGTTGTTGATCGCCAGCAGCCGCTTCCTATCGAAACCCGGCACGAGCGCCCCCTCACCAGTTAATCCGGTCGAGCGCGGCGTCGACGGGAAGCACGCAGCATCCCTTTTCGACGGCGTAGCGGACCAGATGGTCGAAGGCCTGCGGCGTGCAGCCATAGGGCGTCGGTCGCGAGGCTATGTCATGGGTGAAGAAGATGAGCCAACCGGGATCTCTGGCGACATCGTCTATCCAGCGCGTCAACGCCCATGCGTCCTCTTCGGGCTGGCGGATCTCGACGGCCTTTAGCATCATCGGGTCGACGGATCCGCGATTGATGGCCTCGCCCGCCGCGCGGCACGTGCGGTAACGCCGGCGGAGCTCGGGCCGTGAGAGCGGCCAGGCGGCATTGTAGGGAAACGCGAAATTCGTCGCCGGTGAGGCAACGCCGGCTCTCTTCAGATATTGTGCATTGCGATCGAGGTCTGCAGCCAAACCGGCAATACTGCGCAGCTTGCGGTGCGCGTGGGTGTGGCAGCCGATCTCGTGCCCGCGGGCTGCGAGTTCAGAGCAGCCTTCGGGCGTGATCACCGTCCGGTCCGGCTCGACCTGGCCGGCAAGCCCACCGGCGATGTAGAAGGTGCCGCGCACGCCATGCTTCTCCAGAATCGCCGCGCCCTCGAAGAGCGCGCTGTCGGGAACGTCGTCGAACGTGAACGAAACGAGTGGAACATCCGTTTCCAGGTGGCGTCGCTGCCGTGCGAGCCTCCAGATCATCCGATTCGCCAGCCTGTCGACCAGCGAGCCGATCCTTCCTTCATCAAGCATGAGCGACGCGCTTTCTTTTTGTTGGCACCGCATCTTCCGCCAGCACGGCGGTGGATTGCAGGTTAAGTCCGTAGAGAGCAAACACGAATGTGAACCAGATGAGACTTCCGCCCTCGAAGAAGAGCGTCTCGAGGCCGGCGTGGAAGATCGTGTAGAGCCAGATACGGACGAACAGCCGTGTGAGAGGCGCCTGCTCGCGATCGGCGGGAATGCGAGAGATGTCGCGAAGCGGCAAGAAGATGAGCCACGTCAGGGTGAGCAGAAGCCCGGGAAAGCCGGTCGTCAGAGCGATATCCAGAAAGGAATTATGTCCGTTGGCGGCAGCAACCGCCCAGGTCTCCACCGAACCCCCGCTATAGACAAGCTCTTCCGTCTGCCAGAAGGCCCTGAAGCCGTATCCCGTCAATGGCCGCTCGGCGAGCGCCGAAAAGGCGAAGCGCCAGATATCGGCGCGATTCGTGAACGTTGCGTCGATGCCGAGCCCGCTGATGAACTCCCCGAGCGGCCTGAAGACCGCTGACCCGACGGCGAAAAGATTAAACAGGCCGACGCCCCCGATCACAATCGGAGCACGCAGCGGCCGCATCTTTTCGAAGAGCCAAGCGACGATCAGGATTGCCGGCAGCATTGCCGTGGAGGTCTTGCCGCCGGTCTTGACGAGAAAGAGGAACGACAGCACGAAAATCGCGAGGCCCGCAACGCGCGACCAGGTGCTCATGACGAAAAGGCCGAAGAAGGCCGCGAGCACCATCGCAGAAGCCGCACTGTTCTTGTGCGGGAAGTGGCCGCGCCACAGGCCGGCGTTCATAGGCTCGCGCAACTCCGAGGCCTGGTGGATGGCAAGCGTCGGCTTGAAGACGATGCCGTAATAGGCAACACCCAGCATGATGAGGGTGCCGATGCCGAGCATCTTGGCGAAGTGGCGCTCCGAGGCGGGCAGCAACAGGTAGACGCTGGCGTTGACGGTCACCATGACCGCCAGGATCACGCCCTTGATGCCGAGCGTTGGATGCGCGGAAATGAGCGAAACGAAGAGAAACCAGGAAAAGAGGATTGCCAGGAGCGGGCGCGGGTGAAGGATCGTGTCCCGCATGGGGTGGGCGAGGCCGTAGCCGAGCATGCCGGCGAAAAGCAAGAGCGAGATGATCTGGTTCAGCCGGTTGGAATTGCCGGCGGAGGGGTCCAGCACCGCCTCGCCGGTCAGGTCGATGAAGGGATCGATGGAGATCCAGAAGAACAGGAAGATCGCCATGAACAGCAAGGTGCCGACGCGCACCTTCACCGCATCCGCCTGATTGGCCTCCCTGCCGCTCGCGCCGCTCATGGTCCCTCGGCCTCCTCAGCCGGACGCGGGCGTTCGGCCGCGAACGAATCGCCAAAGGCCGAGCGCGAGGGCGGCGGCGACGCCGATCGCGAGGCCGAGCACAGCACCGCCAATCAAAAGAATTACGGTGCGCGGCGGCCAGCTCCGCGAATTCGGCGGCATGGCGCGGGAGATGACACGGATATTGGTCGTATCGATCTGCTGGCGTTCGGTGATCTGCTGCGCGCGCGCCAGGTGCGTTTCGTAGATCGCCGCCTTGGTGCGCGCATCGCGCTCCAGGTCGCGCAGGTGGACCTGAGCCTCGTTATCGGTGAAGACGTTCGATTTCTCGTCGTCCGCCTTGCCGCGCAACGCGTCGAGCGCCTCTCGCTCCCTTCCGAAATCGGCCTTCGCACGCTCCAGGATGCGACGGGCCTCCTCCTTGATGGCGGCTTCCAGGGTCGCCCGCTCGGAGCGCGCGGCGACGAGCCGCGGGTGCCTTTCGCCATAGGTGAGTTGCATCGAGCCTATCTGCTGCTGCAACGCGTTCAACTGCTGGCGCAGGCTCGTCATGTTGGCGGACTCGAAAACCGAGGCACTCGCCGTCTGGCCCTCAGCGATGGCCGCGCTCATTTGCTTGTAGCGCGTCTCCGCCTGGATGAAGCGCTGCTGGGCGTCGAGAACCTGGGTGTTGAGCTCGGTCGATAGCTGATTGCTGACAAGTTCGCCATTGGCCGACTGCAGGCCGTTCGCGCGGCGGAAATCCTCCACCTTCTTCTCCGCCTCGGTGACGTTCTGGCGCAGTTCGGCGAGCCGCGCATTGAGATTCTGCGCCACCCGTCCAGCGCTCTCGGCGGCGGACTGGAAAAGCTCGGCCTCGAAGGCTTCGACGATTGCGTCCGAGAGGGTTACGGCCTTGGCGGGCTCATCGCTCCAGACTTTCAGCACCACGACGAACGAGCGTTCCTCGCGGCGCGCCTCGACCCTCTCCGACAAGGCGCGCATGGCCGCCAGTTCCCTGCTTGCCTTGCCGTCCTGCGCGGCAAACAGTGCCTTCAACCGGTCGAGCGGCGATGGCTTGACGAATTCGAGATCGCCCGCGAGCTCAAGCTTGTCGATGACCCGCTGCAGCACGTTGCGCGACGTCAGAATTCTGAGCTTGCTTTCCACCTCCAGCAATTGCGCGTCGCGCTGCGGATTGGTCGTAAACACGTCGTCGCTGACGACGTTGAGATTGGAAGGGTCGACTACGATATCGGTATAGACGGTGTAGCGCGGCGTCGCGGTCACGGCATAGGCGAAGGCGGCTGCAACCGAAAGGACGAGTGCCAGGACGATCCAGCGCATCCCGTCACGCACCCAGGCGATGATGTCGTGGACCCCGATGCTGCCCAGCATGTGAATGTGCGGGAACAATTCGCCGACGGCAGAAGGCTTCGGCTCGGATTCCTTCGCAACCACGGGCGTATCTACAGCGCGGCCGGAAGTGCTCTCGTGCCTAACGGTCGGGACGTTTTCGGGAGGAACGACCGGCTGTTCGTCTACGGTGGGGACGAGGTCCAGCAATGAACCTCCGCCCGAACGAAGCCGCTCAAAGCGTCTCTCAGGGCCTAATCCCTGTTCCTCGGGCTCGCTCCGCCGATACATCCGTTTTTCCCCACGCATGCTCTCGAAGCCACCGAAGAGCGCTGCCCCTGCGTAAGCCGCTGCTGGTTCGTAGATTTAGGCGTTTCAGGGTGAAAATTCCGTTAAGCCGTATGAACTGCCGGTAACCTTTGAAACGGCTTCAGGTCGAGGTACGGATGGCGACGGTACTTCCTCGTCCCAGGCGGCCATCAAAGCATTCTCGCCCGCCTTCGTTTCAGTTGGGAACTTCGATCCACTGCCGCAGTTTCAGATGAATGCCTGATCTGACCACATACGCCGCATTTTTAGGTGCTGTTCTTGCCTATCAACTGTCCGGAGTCGGCCCGGACATGATGCTCGTCATCAGCCGCGGCATCGGCGAGGGCAGGCATGCCGCGCTCGCGACGGCCTTCGGATGTGTGGCGGCCGGGGTCGTCCAGATACCCCTGCTGGCGATGGGCCTTGCCACGGTCGTCGTTTCCTCGCCGCTGCTCTATAAGGCCATGCAATGGATTGGTGCCTTCTATCTGATCTATGTCGGGATACGTTTCCTGGCTGCGCGCCGGGAAACGGTCCGCGATGTGAAAGATTACGCCGCATCGACGTCGCTTGCCGGCCCCTTCAGGCAAGGCATGATCTGCAATCTGACGAATCCTGCGGCGCTTTCTTTCATGCTCGCGATCCTGCCGCAGTTCGTGCAGCCCTCCGCCGGATCGCCCGCGCTGCAATTCTTTATCCTCGGAGGAACAATGAAACTCTCGGGGCTGCTGGTCCTCAGCGCGGTAGCTCTGACCTCAGGGGCGTTCAGCGGCTGGCTGTCGCGCAACACGTCCTTCGTGCTCTGGCAGCAGCGTGTAGCAGGCAGCATTATGATCGTGTTGGGCATACGATTGCTGCTTTCTCCTGCCGCGCCTTCCCTTCACCGCTGAACCGCGCCGGCCAAGTTCAGCGGCAGGAGAACCAACCGGACTTAAAAGCCCGTCAGCAGCCTGCTCCAGCTCTCCGATGCGAGCCCGCCGATATAGACGTCGTTGCGCTCGGCCGCCTCTTTGAGCTCGGCATAGCGGGTGACGAGGCAGAAATAGCCACGGTGGCGAAAGGAAAGCCATCGCTGGCGCGATATTGCGTTCATTAGGAAGGGCTGCACCATCCCGACGGCGGCGGCATAGCCCTCCGCGTCGAGCCTTGCGAACATGGCGGCAGTCACGTCGAACTCGCGCCCCTCCTCGCTGAGCACGTTGAGCACGGTTGCCATATCGTTTGCCTTGCCGAAGAAGAGGAACGCGCCGATCGTGCGGCCGTCCTCGCCGAGGACTTTCCTGCATTGCAGGGTCCCGAGGCTCATGTTCATTGCGGCAACGCCGACGAGCCAATCGAATTCCACTTGAGACCAGACCGGACGGAGCGCGAACCGCTCCAGCATCGGCCCTGCGCATTCGAGGAACTCGCTGAGCGTCGCCGTGTTCGTGAGGCAGGCGGCTTGAGCGGCCGGCCGCATCGAAGACCTCATCCGGCGGAGCACGCGATCGACGATGCCGAGAGTGCCGGTGAGAATGCGTGAGCCCATGACGGGGAAGAGACGACTGGCGAGAAGCGCCATCGCCTTGAGCGGCAGAAATCTGCGCTCCCATTCGAGGCTCTGGATCGGCAGCACAATACCGCCCGCCGCGGCCCAATGATCGGCACTCACCGGCGAGGCATTGTCTGAGAAGCACAGGTCCTGGCGCACCGCGCGCATGCTGCGGGCGAGGCGCGCGGCTCCGGCGGCACCTGCCTTGCCGTCCGCCATGAAGGCGCAAAGGAGCCGCGCCGTGATCGGCCGGCCATGGACAGTGAACGCCATCGGCACCGAAAGTATGGCGCTGTCTATGCCCCCGGCGGCGCTCTCATGCACGACGCTGCCGACTTCCGGAGCGTAGCCGGGGCTGCCGAAGAAGACCGTTTGGAGATAGCTGGCTAGGTCGTCGCAGGGCTCGCTGTCCTTCTTGCGGAAGACCCTGTTGAACAATCGACCAACCGCAGGGATATCGTCTGGCGTCATGGCGCGCACGCCGCCGCGCCGGCCCTCAGCGGCCGCCATGCCCGAGGAGGCTCGGATTTCCTGGGCCCGGGCCGTCATGCGCCCCCCGCCTCGAACGTCAGGGCAGCCTGTTCCCGATCGCGCCGCACGAAGTGCAGGAAGACACTCCACGTGGCGATGACCATCGCGACTTCGATCACGTAGAAGGAGACGAAAGTGCCGGCCGGCGGCGCATACCAACTCGCCCAAGCGGCAAGCCCCGCCCCGGCGATGCTGCCGAGACCCATGACGGTCGCGCGCGCGGCGTGATAGCCGGAGGCGCCGAGCGCCTCCGCGGCCACCGACCAGGCGGCGAGAGGCACGACCGCCCAGCAAAGGCTTCTGGCGAAGCCGACGAGGGAAACGTAATCCTTGCCGAAGAGATGGGGGAGCACGGGCGCCAAGGCGAAAACCGTAACGGCTGCGGCGAGGCTGATGACGGTCGCGGCGGCGAGCACCCGACGCACGCGCTGAAACGCATGATGCAGCCCCGCGGCCGTCGCACGGGCGGAACCCGGATAGATGAGACGGTTGAGCGCGTCGACGGAAAGATAGCTGCTCTCCAGTATGCGGCGGGCGACGCTGTAGCTCGAGACGAGCTCGGCCGTGGCGACGAGGCTCAGGACAAGCAAGTCGGCATTCTGGCGGAGCGCGCGCAGGATGAAGGGGATGCTGAAATAGAGCCCCTGCGGCAGCTCTTCCCGCACGATCGAATAGTGTGGCTTGCCAAGTCCTCTGATCGCCCACATGCAGGCGAGCGCCACGAGCACATGGCAGGCGAATTGCCACATCGCCCAGGACGCTACGGTGGAGACGCTGAAGGCGATGCAGGCGAGCGCCGCCGCAACCGTCCGTCCCACGGCAAAGCAGACCACGACCTTGTTCGCGGAGGCAAAATCGCTGTGGGCGATGAATATCTGCTCCGTCAGCACAACGATCCGGACCAGAAGGATATTGGTGATCAACATCAGCGCGATCACCGCAAAGTTCTTCACCGGATCTTCGGACAACGTGAAAAAGAACGGCAGGGCAACCACCCCGAGGAGGACCAGCGCCACACCGCTTGCGGTCGTCAGGATGATGTTATGGCCGAGCATTTGTGGATACATGGCGCGGTCGCGGGCGACGCGGCGGACGAGGCACTCCATGGCGCCCAGCCCACAGAGGTGGACGGCGATATTGGCAAGCGCCGTGATGGCGACGAAGACGCTGAACTCGTGAACGCCGAGCCAGCGCGCGAGAATGGCGAAGGTGACCAGCTGCGCCACAGAGCCGAGGAAGAGACTGCCGCCGGAGGCGATGTAGGACATGACCATCGGCAGCAATGGTCTGTACCCACGCGGTTCCGTCACACCCTCCGAAGCCATCCGATCCGCCTTGACTAGTCGACCAGCTCGGCACAGGCCCCGCGCGTTTTCCCGCTGGCCCGGCCGATTGCCCGCGCAAGCTAGCGCGCAGAAATGATCGCCCGGTTAACATACGCGTGTCGCTTGCATTTCAGCTTCCGTTTACCTGGAAGCGCTAGTGTCCGCCGCGACCGACAACCATCCGACAATCGGAGGAGCATTCGTGCTGCAGGGCGACAATCACCTCGACGGCCACGCTGCCGACGCGCCGCGGCTCGTCCGCTTCATGGGCATCGAACTCGAGCTTGCGCCCGACGTGCTCGTGCCGAGGGAAGAGACAGAACTCCTCGGCCGCAGCGCCGCTGGAATCCTCGCGGATCGCGCCCGGGCTACCACGGTGATCGACATGTGCTGCGGCTCCGGCAATCTTGCGCTGGGGATCGCCGCCGAAATCCCGCTTGCGCGGGTATGGGGTGCCGATCTGACCGACAGCACGGTCGCGCTCGCCCGCCGCAACGTCGAGCGCCTCGAGCTTGGCGAGCGGGTCGTCATCCGGCAGGGAGATCTCTTCGGGGCGCTGCAGGGGGACCGCCTCGAGGGCGCGGTCGACATGATCGTGTGCAACCCGCCCTATATCTCGACATCCCGCCTCGAAGGCGACAGCGCCCATCTTCTCGCAAGCGAGCCGCGGGAAGCCTTTGACGGCGGCCCCTACGGCATATCTATCCATCAGCGGCTGATCCGCGATGCGGTCGCGTTCCTCAAGCCAGGCGGATGGCTGCTCTTCGAATTCGGGGAGGGACAGGACCGCCAGGCCGCAGCGCTTCTCACCCGCACGAAGGCCTACGAGCCCGTGACCTTTGCCGAGGATGCGGCCGGCAAGCCGCGCGTCGCGCTGACGCGGAAACTCGCCGGCCAGGCGTCTATCACCGCGTCGGGGGACAAAGGGCCGGACCGATGAGCGACATCCGTCCGCTCGAGGCGGAGGACATCCCGGCCGTTGCCGGTCTCTTCCAGAAGATCTTCCGCAACAGCGACCGGACGCCGCCGCCGGCGCTCGTCGATTACCTGCGCCACCTCTACCTGGAAGCGCCCGGCTGCGACCCGGAGATCAGCCCGCTCGTGCATGTCAACGACGGCGGTCGCATTTCGGGCTTCGTCGGCGTCAACGCGCTGCCGATGACGTACAAGGGCAGGCCTCTGCGGGCGGCCATCTGCGGTTCGCTGATGGTCGAGGGACGCGAGAGCGACCCGATGGCCGGTGCGCGGCTCTTGAAAGCCTTTCTGGCCGGTCCGCAGGATCTCTCGTTCAGCGAAACGGCGAGCGAGGTCTCCACGCAAATGTGGACGAGGCTGCGCGGCATCGTGTTGCCGCAATACAGTCTCGACTGGGTCCGCGTCATTCGGCCCGCATCCTTTGCGCTCGATCTCGTTGCAAGCCGGCTCGGCCCGACGCGGGCATTGAGCCCGCTCGCGCGCGCATTCGATCGACGCTACTGCAGCAAAATGGGCCGTGGCGACCTGCGCTGGTCGGGTGTCCCCGAAGCAGCCGGCACGTCAGGGCCGTTGCAGGTCGTCGACATCGACCGGTTTGATTTCGCCGCGCTTTTTGCGCCGCTGACGAAACAATTTGCCGTGCAGCCGGCCTGGGCCGAGGGCCAGCTCGACCATATTCTTGAGGACGCGGAAAGGAAGCCCGTCTACGGTGAGCCGGTTTTTGCGGCAGTGAAGACCCGCAGCGGCGCGCCGGTCGGGGCCTTCTTCTATCACATTCGGCCCGGCGGCATTGCGCGGGTGCTCCAACTCCTTGCGCTGCCGGGACAATCCGGATCGATCATCGACTGCCTCATCGATCACGCCGCCGGTCGCGGTGCTGCGGCGCTGCGCGGCCGAACCCAGCCGGCACTGCTGGAAGCTATGATGGGCCGCCGCATCGGCTTCATCCACGCCGCCTCCACCGTCGTACACGCCCGCGACGAGGAAATCGTCGAGGCCTTCCGCCACTCGCAGGGTTTGATCAACGGGCTGGCGGGCGAACATTGGAGCCGCCTGATCGGCGGCAGCTTCGAATAGATCCTATGATGCGCCCCTCGCGGTTTCCGGTTCACCACAGCGCCGCGGCTCAGTTCACAATGTCCCGCCGGACGTCGTTTGCAGGTAGTCCCGGACCTGGTCGATCTTACCGACGGCGGGCCTGACGCCGAGCGTTTCCTTGACATCCGCCAGCGTGTCGTCCGTCGCTTCGTCCTCATTGGTAAAGCTCGCGATCGCATCGCGCAGTGCTTCGTCGCTCAACGCCGGATCGGTCGGAATAGCGTCCGGACCGTTTTCCGCCTCGAAGGTCGCATAGGCCATCAAAAAACATGCGGCGTTCGGCTGTTAATTCGGCGAAATACGGTGAGTTGGTTTCTTTGTTTCAACGCTCGCGAGCGTCAGTAGATCACGGCCGAGCTGGAGCGGACCGTCGCAGCACCAGCACGAAGAGGCTGCATTCGATGCGTTGATCAGCACGAGCCGCCTCAGGTCGGCCGGTGGCCGCGCTTCGGCAAACCTGCGTTCGATCAGATGGGTCGACGCAAGAGCATTGGCGATAAGCTGGTGTACGAGTGAAGTGTTCAATCGATCCTATGCCCTGCGGCGGTAGGCGAGTACGCGTGAACGGCCGCATCGGCGGCATCGCGAAATGAGACGAGTTTCTGACGTCTGTCATCCCAAAGGACGAGCCTGACGCATTGCAGGCTGTCCCAGAGAGTGATGCGGCCGATAGAAGCGAGCTGTGGCTGGTCGCGCAGAACTTCCGGCAATCTGTAATAGGGAATCCTGCTCGACAGGTGATGCACGTGATGAATGCCGATATTGCCCGTCAGCCATCGCAGCACGAGCGGCAGGTCATAGTGGGATGCACCATGGAGGGCTGCCCGGGGAAAGAGCCAATCCTCGCCGGCCGACCAGTGCGTTTCTTCAAACTGGTGCTGCACATAAAAGAGCCAGATGCCGGCGGCGCCGGACAAGAGCACGATCGGCAGGTGGATCAAGAGGAAAGGCCCGACCCCGATCGCCCAAGCCACCACGCCGGCGCACGTCATGATCGCAACGTTCGTGGCCATGGTGGAGACCCAGGGCAGTGCACCGCCGTTCATCATCCCGAACGGCAGGCGCTGCTTGAGGAGAAAGAGCCACGCGGGGCCGATGCCGAACATCACCAGGGGGTGCCGATAGAGACGGTAGCCGAGGCGCTTCATGGGAGAAAGTGAACGGTATTCTGAAACCGTGAGCGTGGTGATATCGCCGACACCCCGCTCGTCCAGATTGCCGGCCGAGGCGTGGTGAGCGGCGTGCGCCCGGCGCCAGTAATCGTAAGGTGTCAGGGTGAGCACGCCGATGGCACGTCCTGTCCAATCGTCGAGGCGGCGGCGAGCGAAGAACGAGCCGTGGCCGCAATCGTGCTGGATCATGAAAAGCCTGAGGAGGAAAGCTGCGGCCGGAAAGATGGCGATCAGCCCATACCAAAACCCGTTAGCGAGGGAAAAATGGGCGACGGCCCAGAAGCCGGCGAAGGGGATGACGGTGACAAGAAGTTCCAAGGCGCTGCGCCCCATGCGGGGCTGACGGTATTTCGCAAGGGTCTTCAACCATGCTCCGGCATCATTTTCAGCAAGCGACGCCGGCGTGCAGACATGTGCATTCATCAAAACTGGTCCGTATTTCCTCGCCTCGCAAAGACATTTGCCAGGGCTGTGGCTGACTGAGTCTCAGGCGCGATGATTGAAGGTGTCAGGCTCGGCGAGCCTTGCGTGCCGCATAACGGCGATCGCGCTCGGCTTTGCGCACAGCCTCTTCGGCCAAGGCGCGTGAAGCGCGCTCGGCGATTTCAGCCCGCCGGGCCTGGGCTTCTACCCTCGCCTCGGCTTCGGCTGCCGCCACCTCTGCTGCGGCTTCAGCAAGCAGGCGTTCGTTTTCGGCGATCTTCAACGCTTCGCGTTCGGTCCGACGTGCCTCGCGCGCAACCGACACCGCTTCGCGGACGGCAAGCCGCTCCTGCATTTCCGGATCAGTCGCTTTGGGGGCGGAGGCGAATTTTGCCAAAAGCTGACGCTTTGCCTCGGCCGCAGCGGTGCGGCGCGCTGCAAAGCCATTGTCGTTGGGATGTCTCAATGGAAATTCCTTTGATTCTCGTGGTCACGAGCTTTCCAGCGGTCCGCGCTCTCGGACGGGAGACGCGGATGTCGTGCCGGCAAATGGAGCCTCAGAACAGAAAAAGGCCAGACATCTGCCTGACCTTTTCGAACTTCTTGCCCGCCATGCCAGTACATCCGTGGTCATTAGCGGCTAAAAGCTTTAGACAGCGCGGAGCTGACCCGCGGACATTTTGCCCGATTTGTTGTCTCGCTCAAGCTCGAAGCCGAGCTTCTGGCCCTCGACGATCGAATTCATCCCCGCGCGTTCCACGGCCGAGATGTGAACGAACACATCGGCACTGCGGTCGTCAGGTTGAATGAAGCCGAAACCTTTGGTGGAATTGAACCATTTAACTGTGCCAGTGGTCATGACCAACCCTTTCTTTAGCAACATTGATCACCGCTGAGCGACGCACAGCGGGTTTTTTCGACTTTTGAAAGAGGGAAGTTCGTCAAGGAGCGCCAAGCGCAGCAAAACAAATATCGGCAAACAAAGTATCGATGTTTTCTCAGTACAGCACCTTGGCGGTATCGTCAACTTTTCGTTTCGAAAATTTCTTCATTGCTACCCTTGGTAGCTATTCGCTAATGAAGTCGCCCCACCCCGCTGGGGACTCGCGGGCCTGGGTCCGGAAACCGCTCAGAGGTCCTTAGCGTCCCCGCCGCGGCAGAGGGTATGCGTCGGCTTCGTAAAGCTTCTGCATCTGCTGGCCATTGTAGCGGGCTTCTTCGACCTCCAGGACGGAGCCACGAAGCATCGACGCCGGCATGTCCTCGATCGCAAAGCGAAGAGCCTCGGCGACCGAGTCAAACCGCTTATATCGAAGCCGGCTCGTTCTTCTCACGGTCTTGCAGGGATATAGTCCTGCCCCGGCGCTGTAATCAAACGTCGTCATGGGTGCGCTCCTTGGGGGCAAAGAGCGCGTCGCCTGAAAGTGTCCTACGTTTATCGAGGCGCTGCTGCCGTTCAACCGGTCCGCGCTCCCGCATTCGGAGAATCTGTCTCGCGCGTATCTTCTGCAGCTTGGCAGCATTTGAGCCTTCGGGCGCTGCGGGCCGGAACAGGCTTTCCGCCGCGTGGCGGGCTATATTCATCATAAAGGTGTCCTAAAAATATGGATGCGCAACGCAATGGCGCTCAGCGCAATTCTCTCCTGCCAGAGGCGGAGTTCGGAACGTTCACAAATCGGGATCGCCGAGCAAGCGGACGTGCCGGTGAGACCAGATAGCCGTAGGCTGAAAACGTTATCTTCATATGGTGACGCGTACCGCTCTGTTCAAGGCAGCTACCGCTGACCGCCGATAAGCGCGACGCCTCCAGGTGTCACCGCCGCGGCAGAGACGGAACGCCAGGCGCCTCTGCTCCCGACAGTGCCAGGCCTACTTCTTGCCGAGGCCGAGACCGCTGTTCGTAAACTTGGCCCGAGTGCCCTGCACGGCGGCGACCGGTGCCACCGTCTTGTCTTTTTTTGGCTTTCGAGCTTCGCGATTGCTTTTTGCTTGGCCTTTGGCCATCTCTGATTCTCCTGATTTTCGGTTGATTGTCGTTTGCAGCCTTCACGCTGCGGCGTCGCCGTACGCTTGGCCCACTCAGCAAGGGCGAAATGTTGCGCAGCGCAGGCCGGAAAGCCTAGCGCCCGGAGCTGCCAAATTGCAGCGCTTGATGCGCAGTACGGCCGCGGGCTCGCCTTTGCTGATTTGTTGAAGCCGGACGTTTTCGCCGTATCCAAATCCGCTGACGCTGACGAGATTGCGAGCCATGGTATGAAGGTGAAGGTCGGAAGACATGCAGTCCTCCTTTCGTTGGGGCCAGGGCAACAAGGCCCCGAATCAGCGGCGCCCTGGAAATGGCGCTGAAGTCGAGAGCATGCGCCCTTTGAAGGTCATGCGCAATGACCCTCGTTCGCTCCCGCTGATTGTAGACCCGCAAACCGGAGGTTTAGCACAGCTGACGCCAAAAGACACTGCCCAGCAACAAACACGCTTCCGACAGGCGCCGCAAATGGCAATGGCTTCTATTGCATACCTGTTGTGAATCGGTCGGTCGGCTGGATGGAAATGAAACCTAGGGGCGGTTGCTATACTTGTAACAAAAGCGCAGTATCCAACCTTCAGTAGCAAAGTCCCGGGCGCTACTGCTTGAGGGCTAGTCGCCCTAGCCCTTCAGCGAAAGGAGGACGCTATGTCTTCCACCTTACTCGATATATCGCCCGCCAACATGAAAATTATCCAGTCTGTCTTGGAGGCAGCCGGATACGACGCTAGCGGACTTGCCGAGTCGCCGCGATTTTTCAACCCGGCTGCATTGCTTGTGATCAAGCTGTTCCTGGCGGGCGAGGAGTCCCGGTCGGGCCTAGCGGCAAAGCTCGAGCACCAACTGGGCAAGTTCGGTGACAACAGACGACCGTGCCCATCATCGCTGGCGCGCTACGCGATCCAAGGTCTTCCACTCGAACTGCAATCGCAGCGCCTCATATAGGTAAAGCGGTGCCTGCAGCGTGCCAGAAAGCAGCGACCCTCCGCGTCCCCATCGGACGATTATCTCCAGAACACGTGGCTACACGTCGAGATAACGGCCCGCCACTAGGAGATAACGACATGCCCCAACCATACTGCCCGGGATCGCCTCTGGCGATGACCATGCTTCTATGTGCGACACTGTTGTTCAGCCAGAGCGCATTTGGCCAAACGACACCCCGCGTGCCTGCCAATGCCGAAGCAAACCGCTACGGATCGGGCTGGGAGTGCAACCGTGGATTCCGAAGACAGGACGATTCCTGCCTTTCGGTGACGCTTCCCGACAACGCGTACCTGACGAACGACTCCTATGGCAAGGGCTGGGATTGCCACTACGGATTTGTTGAAAGCGGCAACCACTGCCTCAGTGTTCAGGTGCCTGCCAATGCATACCTTGATCCTTTCTTTGGCGATCGCTGGCAGTGCATGCGCGGATACCGTCAAACCGACACGGGATGCGACCCTATCGAGGTGCCGGACAACGCGTTTCTGACGGATTCGACCTATGATAGGGGTTGGGAATGCGAACGAGGTTACCAGATCGTCGAACGCGCATGCGTTGCGTTAATCGTTCCCGACCATGCTTATCTGACGACCAGCGGGAACGAATGGATATGCGATCGCGGTTTTGAAAAGAAGGGCCAAGCCTGTGTTACCGTAGTGGTGCCGAAAAACGCAACTTTTGTAGATACGTTGTACGGTCAGAAATGGAACTGTGATCGTGGTTTTGAGGCGAAGGGAACCACATGTTCACAAATCAAGCTTCCCGAGAACGCTCATCTCGATTCTTCTGGCAACGCCTGGGAGTGCAACCGGCCGTATCAGCTCCGTAGCGGTATCTGCAGCATGGACTAACGATCTCCCGGCCATAGTTGCAGGATCTCCGCTAAGGGTGCCAATTGCGGCGCGAACGGCTACTGTGAGGGTCCATCGTATCGCCTCGTAGAGACCAACGAGCTACAGGAGGCATCGTGTCGGACCATGAAAAAAGCGTCAGGCGCTGCCGTTGACCGGACCAGCGGAGATGCTAATTTGCCGTTTGAAAGTAGATACAAGTGCCGCCGACGAGTAAGCGGGCCATCCTGAGATTTCTCGTGCGCGCCGAAGACCTCATCAAACGCTGGAATGCGCAGCCGCTGGCCAAACAGTTCCTGCTCATCGGCGGGCTGGTGGCGGCGACGGCAATGGCGGTCGTCGGCGCTTTCGTGACCAGCCTGATAGAAGATGCGGTCACGCGAAATTCCGCGGCCACCACGGCGCTTTACGTCGACAGCGTAATAGCGCCGCTCCTGCCTGACATGCAAAAGACCCAGGTGCTCGACGACACGGTCGCGCGGGCGCTCGACGAAACGCTCGGGCAAGGCGCGCTCGGAAATCGACTTTCGTCATTTCGTCTCTGGCGTGCCGACGGCACCGTTCTCTATTCGAGCGAAAAGAACATGGTTGGACGGCGGTTCGCGCTTGGGCCCGAACTGACGACGGCATTCGCCGGCCAGATGGTTGCGCAGTTCATACCGTTCGGCGAGGCCGATGGCACGACGAAGCGACAAGCAGGCGATCCTCTGCTCAAGATCTACAATCCCGTCTTGCAACCTTGGTCCGGAGAAGTGGTCGCCGTTTCGGAATTCCACGAAATCGCCAACGAGTTCCACCTTAGTCTGAACCGGGCGCGGCTTCACACTTGGCTCGCGGTCGCGGGCTTCACGCTGGCCTTCTTTATAGCGCTTTCCGCGATCGTCATGCGCGGCAGCCGAACCATCGAGAAGCAGCGCCATGCGCTCAGCGAGCGCGTTAATGAACTTTCGGCACTGCTTGCGCAAAACGAGACCCTGCGCGGACGCCTCCAGCAGGCATCGCAGCGTGCGACCGCACTCAACGAGACCATATTGCGGCGGATCGGCGCGGACCTGCATGACGGTCCCGCTCAACTGGTGGCCTTCGCATCGCTGAGGATGGACAGCAATGCGCTCATCAGCCCCTCGACGCCGCAAGAAGCACGCGAGCGCGCGGTCGCGGCGATCAAGGCCAGCCTCGACGAGGCAATGCATGAGATCAGGACGATATGCAACGGCTTGGTGTTGCCGCAGATAGAGTCTGCGAGCCTGACGGAGATACTGGAGCGCTGCGTCCGCGCGCATGAACAACGCACCGGATCGGCTGTGGATTTGTCGATGACCGATCCGCCCCGCCACCTTTCTCCCTCCGCAAAGATATGCATATACCGCTTCGTGCAAGAAGCACTTAACAATGCATATCGCCACGGCGGCGGCGTCGGTCAACGTGTGAGGCAGAGCATGGACGGCGACAAGGTTCGCATCGAGGTTGCAGATGGCGGGCCGGGCTTCGATCCCGACGACGTGCAGCCCACGAGCCTCGGCCTTGCAGGGCTCAAAGGGCGGGTCGAGAGCCTCGGCGGGACATTTGAGATCAACGGCGACGCACCGGGCACGCTCGTTCGGATGTCGCTCGGCATTGAGGAGATCGGCCAGACATGACCACAGGAATTCGAGTCGCGGTGATCGACGACCATCCTCTGTTCAGAGAGGGGGTGACCAGAAGCCTGTCGGAGATCGACGGGTTCGAGATCGTCGCGGAAGGAAGTTCGCGCGACGATGCGATCCGGATCGCCGAGGAGACGCGGCCGGACGTGATGCTGCTCGACATCTCCATGCCGGGCGGCGGTCTGAACGCCATTCCATTGATCCTGCAGGTCGCCGCGTCCCAGAAGATCGTGATCCTCACCGTTTCCGAGGCAAATGAGGACGTGGCGGCGGCACTCAGAGACGGCGCGAAAGGCTATATTCTCAAGGGGATCGGCGCGAGAGCGCTGGCGGAGGTCATCCGCACCGTCGCTTCCGGGGAAAGCTACGTCGCCCCGACGCTTTCGGCCAAGCTGCTGACGGGGCGTCTCTTCGACGCCGGGCCAGCGAAATCCGATCTGGTCTCGGCGTTGACCGCGCGCGAACAGGAGGTTCTGCACCTCGTCGCCTCGGGAATGAGCAACAAACAGATCGCCCGAAAGCTCGACCTTCATGAGAAGACCGTCAAGCACCACATGACGCAGATCATGGCGAAACTCAACGTCGCCAACCGCACCGAAGCGGCCATGGTGCTGCGCGACGCGCTCGAACTGGCGCCCCCTCAGTCGATGAAGGACTGAAGACGTCTCCTGTCCGCCGTGGTCGCCTGCCGGTTCACGATCGTGCGCCCGCGCGAGTCCTTCATGATGTAGCGGCCTTCGTCGATCTCTTCGCTGATCCCGTCGACGTGGCGAACGCGCAACACGGAGCCGCCCTGCTCCACCTTCGTTTCCTTTGCGCTCGACCCGGTCGAACTCGTCGAACGGCCGCTGGATCCCTTGCTTGAGCCGCCGCCCTTCCCTCCACTATTCCCGCCGCTGTTGCCGCCGCTATTGCCGCTATTGCCTCTACCGCCGCTATTACCGCCACCGCCACTATTTCCGCCGCCGCGGCCGCTACCGCCATTCTTGGCGAGAGCGGATTGGGGGATGAGTCCGAGTGCCTCGCCCGACAGGCCAAGCTTATACGGAAAAGCCGAGACAGGGAGGCTGATCGACAAGGAACATAGTGCCGCAACAAAATTTCGACGCGTGACCATCACGGCCTCCTGAAGCTTTTCGCGGCGCAATCTGAGCCGTCCGAAGAGGCGTTGGCGCGCATGGCTGATCATCATCGGAAGGACGAGAGTACCGCCGTCGTTAGAGACCGGCGCGTCGTAGGGGCCTCCGTCGACCAGACCTCCAAATCTTTGTTCACGGTTCGGTCCGCCCGTCAACTCCCTGCTGCTTGCATTCGAAGGGCTTCAGACGTTTCCCCGGCCGCGATCGGACCATCGTCCCATCCGCCTCGGACCAAAGTCCTAGGGCACCGCCGGAGGCCGCGGCCTGCGCCGACGGTATCGGCGTCGGCGAAAGACGGGGCCGTCATGGGGAGATTGTGGTGAGATGTGGTGGTTCAAGGGCAGCCACTTTTTGACGACCAGCTCTCGGGCAATGAGATAGATCCTACCCGACCCGGTTCTCTGCGCCTGCATGTTTTGTCCCGGTTGCCGTTAATCAGGAACACCCAGCAGGCGTGCGCGGCGTGGACGGGGGCAACCTGTCTCGCCCCGTCCGCTGTCATTACGGGCGACAAACGCGGAAGCGGCCCGCTCAGGCCGCCCTCACACCCGCCTTCATCGGGATCTCGATGTCGACTTCCAGCGTCGTCACGTGCTCGCCGCGGTCCATCTTCACGCTGACCTTCTCGCGATCGACCTGAACATGCTTTGCGATGACGGCGAGGATTTCCTCCCTGAGGATCGCCACGAGGTCCGACTGGCCGACCGAAGCCCGCTCATGCGCGAGAAGGACCTGAAGGCGCTCCCGCGCCGTCGGCGCGGAACTCTGTTTGCTGAAGAAACGGAAAATGCTCATGCTGCCCTCCGTCCGAATATCTTGCCAAAGAGCCCGCGCTTTTCGCCGGGAATGGTGATCGGCAGCGTTTCGCCGGCAAGGCGGCGCGCCGCGTCGAGATAGGCTAACGCCGGGGCGCTGCGGCTGTCGGCGAGCGTGACGGGTGCACCGAGATTGGAAGCCTTGAGGACGTCGGCGCTCTCCGGGACGATACCGATGAGCGGGATTGACAGGATCTCAAGGACATCGTCGACCTTCAGCATGTCGCCCCGCTCGGCGCGAGCGGCATCGTAGCGTGTGAGCAACAGGTGCTTTTCCACCCGGTCTCCGCGCTCAGCCCGCTCCGTCTTGGAATCGAGCAGCCCGATGATCCGATCGGAGTCGCGAACCGAAGAGACCTCCGGGTTCGTCACGATGACGGCGACGTCGGCGTGGCGCATCGCGAGTGTGGCGCCGCGCTCAATTCCGGCGGGGCTGTCGCATATGATCCAGTCGAAGTGTTTTTTCAGTTCGTCCATCACCCGCTCAACACCTTCGGGCGTCAGGGCGTCCTTATCGCGGGTCTGCGATGCCGGGAGCAGGAAGAGCGTCTCCAGCCGCTTATCGCGGATCAGCGCCTGCGGCAGTTTCGCATCGCCTTGAATGACATTGACGATGTCGTAGACCACCCTGCGCTCGGCACCCATGACGAGGTCGAGATTGCGCAGGCCGACGTCGAAGTCCACGACGACGGTCTTTTCGTTGCGCTGCGCCAGCGCCGCGCCTAGTGCGGCGGTTGAAGTCGTCTTTCCGACGCCGCCTTTACCCGATGTAACAACAACAACTTTCGCCATCTTCCCGCTCCTGTTTTCAGAGCGGGATGAGGAAAAGTGTGAGCGGTTTTCCGCCCGCATCCCCGCTCTAATCCGATAGAATCGAGCCGGCACCGGCTCAGTTAAGTCTCTCCGCCATGATCGAATCGCCTTCGAGCCAAAGCTGCACCGCCTGCCCTCGAAGATTGGGCGCCATGTCCTCGGCCGTCTTGTAGACGCCGTCGATGGCGAGCAGCTCCGCTTCCAACCTGCGGCAGAAGATACGCGCCGAAGCATTTCCGACCGATCCCGCCAGCGCCCGCCCCCGCAGCGTTCCGTAGATATGCACCGAACCTCCGGCGATGATTTCCGCGCCGGATGCGACCGATCCGACCACGGTGACGTCGCCTTCCGGGAAGATGATCGATTGGCCGGAGCGCACGGGTTCCTTGACGATGATCGAAGCCGTCGTCCGCGCCGGCTGCACTTCCTGCGGGGCTACCGGCGCTGCCGGTTTGCCCTTGCCGGTCTTCGGCGATTCGCCGGCCGGTTCGTCCTCCGGGACCTCGAAATCCGGCGCCGGCCGGCCGCCTTTCATAGCCGGCGGCATGCCAGGCTCGAAGAGCGACGGACGTCCGCCCTCAATGCCCATGACCCTGACATTGCGCTTGCCGAGCTCGTCGAGCAGGCCCTTCAGTTGCGGCCGGTCGATCTCGAGATCGGCAACGTCGAGCACGACGGGCCGTCCCAAAAAGAATCCCGCGGAGCGCGCGGCAAGATCGTCGAGGCGGCCCAGCCACCAATCGAGCGGCAGCTCCGGAGAAAGCACGAGCGCCAGGAACGAGCGGCCCTTGATACGGATCGAACGAGCGTCAGTTAGCACTTTGGTCATCTTCGTTAATTTTTGGTTGCCAAGATCTACGCGAGTCATGGTTAACAAATGGTTAACCAGGCCTCCTTCTTTGTTAAGCTTCAGCCGTTTCGCACGGCACAGCGAGTTCTCTTCCCATGCCTCAAGAAGATCCCCTCAGGAGCGCGACCAGCCAGACTTGCGAGCCCCGACGATCCTTCTTTCAGCCGCAATGCTGCTGGCCGAAGCTTGTACAAGGCTGACGAAGGCGAGTGCGCATTCATGCCGCCGCGGGTGCGCAGCGGCAGAAGCTGGTGAGATATCTGCTTAAACCAAGGAGAGGGGCGCCAGTGGGCGCCCCTCTCTCTCTCATGTTCCTAATCACGGCTGCGGCTTCGCGGTCAGTCGGGCGGACGATCCGCCGGGGACTGAGTGAAGGCCCTGATGTCCCAGAGGTAAAGGCCCGGCACGCCGAGCGCATCCTCCGGAAGGCCGATGTCGCGGCGCATGCGATTTGACAGGTGCGAGATCTGGTTCTTCGTCTGACGACGCATCCAGACGGCGCGCAGCAACGCACGCGTGGTCTTCCAGACGCCGAATTTCCGGTACAGTTCATCAATCGTCGCCGCAAGGGTATCAACAACTAGGGATTGTGCTTCGCGCATGATTTTCCGTCCCGGCGCACTCACGCAGCCAGGTCCTCTCAAGGCTCGAAAAGACGTGCGAATGCCGAACGCGGTATAGGAACAAACCGCTCCGTCAGCCGATCACGTCAGGTCAAAGGGGAAATGCCAAGTGGCGGAAATCCGGGCTCAAAGCCCCGAAATCAAATTCGGCTGAGGCGCGATGCGCGGCGCATCGAAGCCATGGTAGCCGTTCCGCCACAGAGGCGCACAAACACGAGAATAGGATTCATCTTCACGCCTCCTCTGATTTGAATTGCGGATAGCGTTATCTTACACGAGACCCGCCGATCGGCAAGTACACAATTTCGAATTGTAGCCATCGCACGGGAATCGTTGCGGGAAAGCAACACCCCCTGTAAACGACGCTCACGACCGCCCCGACACAAAATGGCGCGCTTCGATCGGCCGGCCGCGGGGTGGCACCCTCAGCCGCTCGATATGACGGAGCATGCTGACGGGAACGGCGGCTGACCGCCGGTCCCGCAATTCCCTATTTCCGGTCACGCCGCAATAGACAGCGCAATTACCTCTGATCGACATCGCGACCGAGAAGCTTCTCGATTTCCGCCATCGCCGCCGCCGGCAACGGTCCTTTCTCGATCGAGCCCAGATTTTCGCGCACCTGCGCCTCCGTCTTGAAGCCCGGTATGGGAAAGGTGTTGGGAGAACGGGCGAGAAGCCATCCGAGCGCCCCTTGGGCCAAAGTCCTGCCACCAGTCTGCAGAAGTTCGCGCACCTCAGACAGGCGCCGGAGATAATCGGCACGCGGCCGCCCATCCTCGAAGAATCGCACCCAACTGTGACCCGCCGCGCGCACGTCGTCTTCAGGCAAGCGCGTTTCGGGGCCGAACTTGCCGGTCAGGAATCCCATCGCCAGGGGAGACCGATTGAGGCTGGCGAGATCGTTGCCCTCACACATCGTCAGTATGTCCGGCCCATCAATGAAGACGTTCAGCTCCTGCTGAACCGCGACGAAATGCGGGAACTTCACCATGCGTTTCGCCGCGGCGGCGTTGTCCGTGCTCCAGCCCCAGAAACGGACGGCGCCTGCCTCCGCCAACTTCTCGAGCGTTTCACCGGCGGCATCCGCCTGATCATCCGTAAGCTCGCCGACATGTATCTGGTACAGGTCGATATAGCCGGTGCCCAAACGCTGGAGCGAGGCGGTGCAGGCTCGCTCGATATAAGCCGAGCTGACATCGGTGCCGACCAGGGCGCGGGCGGCGCGATCGTAGGTATAGCCGAATTTGGTCGCGATGATTGCGTCGCCTCTTCGCCCCTTCAGCGCCCGGCCGATAACCTCCTCGCTGTGCCCCGTTCCATAGGCGTCGGCCGTGTCGATCAGTGACGCACCCATCTCAAGCCCAAGGCGGATGGCACGAATCGACTGTTCATCGTCGATCTCACCCCAGCCGTCCGGCTTTCCGCCAAGGGTGAAATGTCCTCCGATCGCCCAGCAGCCTAAACCGACCGGTGCGGCGGACAGGCCCGATCGTCCCAGTGGCCTGCGCATATTCGTGGAGATGTCGTCGGCAAGCATGGTGTTCCTTCCCTGGTCGCGAGATGCGTCAACTATGTCACCTCGCGTGCGGCGATCAGAAGCTCCGAATCCGCACGGTATTTTGTGAAAAACCGGCGACCGCGACCGGCACATCATTCCGCTGCGCCAGAACAAACGCTATTTCATCGTTTATTATTGCTTAGCGAGAGGCGTGCTACGCTAGGCCCTCATCTCTGGTTGATTCGGCAAATGCGATAGCCGTCAATCCGAGATGGTCGTCAGCAGCGGAGGAACTACCATGAACCGAAACGTGATCATTGGCATCATCGTGCTCGCAATCATCATCCTCGCGGTCATCTTCTTCATGCCAGGACAGCAGACGGCGGAAACGCCCACGGCAGGCGAGACCCCGCCGGCCACAACAGAGCCCGCCCCGACCACAACAGAGCCCGCGCCCACGACGCCGGCACCGGCACCAACCACGCCGGCACCCGCGCCCGCCACGCCGCCCGCTCAATAAGGACGCGTCCGATCGCGCACCCCGTCTTGCGGGCGGGGCGCGCGACCGGAATCATGCGGATCGTCGAACAGCGGCGTCGTAGGAGCGGAAGAGCTTCGCCGGCCGCTGAAGCTCCCCACCTGCACCTTCATTGCGCGATTTCCTTGACCGGGTGCGCGAGCTGCGGTCCGAGATGGAGATAGCGTGTCGCCTTGCGCTTGGCGGCGATGTCGGCCCAGACGCGCTCGACCTGAGCGGCGGTCAGATTCGCGGCACGGCCCACTTCCTCGGCGCTCAGACCGTTATTGAGACCGTAGAGGCAGAGATCCATCCGGTCATAGGGCAGAGAGAAATAGAATTCTTCCTGCGTCTGTGCGAGCGAATAGGTGTCGGTGGTCGGCGGCCGGCGCCGGATTTCTTCGGGCACGCCGAGATAGGCGGCAAGCGCGTAGACCTGCGACTTGTAGAGATGCGCGATCGGCTTGACGTCGGCCGCGCCGTCGCCGTTCTTGACGAAAAAACCCTGGTCGTATTCCAGCCTGTTCGGCGTGCCGAGGACGGCGAAGTTCAGGCGGTCGGCGTGGTAATATTCGATCTGCTTGCGGGTGCGCTGTTTCATGTTCGTCGCAGCGACTATGCCGAGATAGACCGAGGGCGGCATGCGCAGCTTCGTCTGCCTGCCCTCGGGGTCCTGCACCACCAGCGACGAGATATTGTAGCCCTCGCCTTCGAGCGCATTGGCGATGACGATCTTCGATGCCCAGCCCGGGCCGTAATCGGGAACGAGCTCGCGGATGAAGGCGTCGCGGCGCGCATAGCAGCCCATCGCGGCGAGCGTCGGGCCGATATCCTCAACGATCGCCTCGACGCCGAAGGTCTCGGCCACCAGCCGACCGAGACGAAGGCTTTCGGGATCGGAATCGTTTTCCGGCATGAACAGGCAGAAGACGTTCTTCGCACCGACGGCGCGTACGGCAAGCGCCACCGAAACGCTGGAGTCGATTCCCCCCGAAAGGCCGAGTACGAGGCCGCGTTTGCGCATGGCGCGCAGTTGCGCGCGAAGGCCCTCGACGATGCGCTCGGTCTCCGCGGCGTCGTCAATCTTCAGGGCATCGGCGGAGAAAACGAATGTGTCCTCACTCGGGCGGATATTCATTCTGCAGGCTCCAATGTTTCGGCCGCAAGCCGGCGACTGACCTTGCCTGTGTCCGTCTTGGGAAGCTCGGTGCGGAATTCGACGATCTTCGGAACCATAAAATCCTCGAGATGACGGGCGCAATGGCGGATGATGTCCTTTTCCGTGAGTGTCGGATCCGAGAGCACGACCAGAGCGCCGACGGCAGCCCCAAGCACCGGATCGGGAACACCGATAACGACCGCTTCGGCAATGCCCGGATGGGCATGCAGCACCGTCTCGACCTCCTTGGGCGCCACCTTCTCGCCGCGTGTCTTGATGATGTCGTCCTGGCGGCCAACGAAATAGAGGAAGCCCGCCTCATCGGCGCGGAAGAGGTCGCCGGTGTAAAGTACCTTTTCCCACGGGTTCGGCCCCGGGCGCAGCATGCGTTCGGTGGCGTCGTCGTTGCGCCAGTAACCCTGCATCACATGCGGGCCGCGGATGACGAGTTCGCCGGCGACTCCCGGCGCCACGCGCTTGCCCTCGTCGTCGACCACGAAGGCTTCCGTGTTGGGAATGGCGATGCCGACCGAGCCAGGGCGGCGGTCGAGTTCTTCGGGCGGCAGGTAGGTGCAGCGCTTGCACTCCGTGAGCCCGTACATCGAATAGAGCCGGGCGGCGGGAAAGAGCTCCCTAAGGCGGGCAATATGCGCCGGCGGCAGGGCCGCGGCGGTGTTGGAGATATAGCGAAGGCTCGGCAGGAAACCGGGCTCAAGATCGCGCATCTGCAGGATCATCGCGGCCATCGTCGGCACCAGCGGAAAACCGGTCACGCCCTCGGCACGAATCCGCTCGAAGATCGCCTGCGGAAAGGCGAAGGACTTTTCAAGCACGAGCGTGGCTCCGAGCCGGGTCGTCATCAGGAGCTGATAGAGGCCGTAATCGAAGGCGAGCGGCAGGACGTTCAGGATGATGTCGTCCGGCGTGTTGCGCAAATAGGTGGTGATCGACTCCGACGCCGCATCGATATTGCGATGGGTCATCATCACGCCCTTGGGGCGGCCGGTCGAACCGGAAGTATAGATCAGCATGGCGAGATCGACGTCGATGCCGCCATGCGGGACAGGCGCCGTGTCTGCCGCCAGGTAGTCCTCGAAGGACGCCGCTCCTTCTGGCGTGCGGCCGCCTGGGGCCGCGGTAGAAGCGACGAAAGGCGCTTTATCGGGCGAAAAGGCGCGCGCTTCCGCGACCACCGGCATCAGCTTGGCCTGCGTCAGGATCGCCGCCGCCTCGCAGTCGGCGATGATGTAGGCGAGCTTGTCGGCCTTGGTGGAAGCGTTGATCGGGCTGAAGGTCGCGCCGGCCTTGAGGGTTGCGAAGATCGCGACCGCCGCCTCCCAGCAATTGTCCATGAAGACGAGCACGCGGTCGTTCCGCGTCACGCCGTTTGCTCGAAGGGCGGTGGCAAACCGGCTCGAAAGCTCATCGAGCTCGGTGTAGCTAAGCCGCCTGCGATCGGTGACCAACGCCGTCTTTGCGGCGTTTGCCGCGGCGTTCCTGATGAGGAATTGCTCGAACCGCATTGTTGGTGCCCCGCCCTTCCGCTCTCTAGGCCGTGACCGGCACGGCGGCCTTCGCTTCGACGAAAGCCACGATCGCCGAAAGCGAATCCAGGTTCTGAGGCACGATATCGGTGTCGGCCATCGCGATCCCTAACTGATCCTCGATGAAGGCGACGAGTTCCAGAACGCCGGTCGAATCGATGATGTCGTTCTCGATCAGCGAAGCCGTGTCCGCGAGCTCATAGGACGCGTCGCCGAAGAGAAAGTTCTCGATGATGAATGCCTTGACCTTGTCCTTAACCGTTTCCGTCATCTCTACTATTCCTTTCCTTGAATGGTCTCAGGCGGCTTCCGCGTTGCCGATGCTGGTACCGGTGAATGTCTGGAGCCACAGTTGCGTCGAGAGAATGCCGACGAAGGCCGCGTTGTCGCGGAAGCCGGAAGCCGGGCGCGACCGGCATTTCTGGTAAAGCTTCGTCACTGCCTTCTCGTTGAACAGGCCGCCCGAGGCGATCGCATCCTCGCTCATGGCGTCGCGGACGTAATCGAGTTCGCCCGGACCGCTGAAGGAATGGCTGTCGGGGGCGCGATAGGGCTGCTTCACCCGCCTGCCGATCGTGGGCGGCAAGAGATCCTTCGTCGCTTCGCGCAGAATGTGCTTCTCCACCAGGCCCTTCAGCTTCATCTCCGGCGGCAGCTTGGCGGCGAACTCGACAAGGCGATGATCGAGGAAGGGGAAGCGACCCTCGATGCCATGCGCCATGGCCATGCGGTCGCCTTGGCTGGAGAGAATGTAGCCGGGCAGCAGAAAGCGGCTTTCGAGATACTGCGCCTGATGCAACGGATGCCAGCGGCCGAAATCCTGAGGCAGACGGCCGATAAGCTCTTCGGCTGCATCATAGTCCGTCAGCTCGGCGCGCAGGTCGCCGGAGAAGAACAGTTTCGTCGCGGCCGTACCCTTGAGCCGAGGGCGGTGCGAGAAGAGCGGGTCGTCGAGCGGCTCGTCGCCCGCTCCGAAAAAGGCCGCGAGATACTCCGGCGACTGCTGTTTCAGGCCCGGCAGATAAGGATAGAGTTTGCGGAAGAGATGCGGCCTGATGCGCGAACTCGGTTGACGGCCGCAGAAACGGCGCACGCGCGCTTCCTTGAAGATGTCGTAGCCTGCAAAAACTTCGTCCGCTCCCTCTCCCGTCAGCACGACCTTCAAACCCGCATCGCGCACGAGGCGCGACAATTGGTAAAGCGGAGCAGGCGCGGTGCGGATGATCGGACGCTCCGTGAAGTGGATCACCTCGGGGAAAACCTTGGCGATGTCACCGGCACGGCAGGCGACTGCGCTATGCTCAGTGCTGAGTGCTGCCGCCATGTCCAACTGGAAAGCGCTTTCGTCGTGTTCGGCGCTGTCGAAGGTGACCGAGAAGGTCCGAAGGCCCTGCGACGTCATGCCAGCCGCAAGAGCCGAGACGATCGACGAATCGAGGCCACCCGAGAGATAGGCCCCGACGGGGACATCGGCGCGCATGCGGATCCGGGTGGCATCGGTCAAGAGGGCGCGCAGTTCCTCCGCCGCGCCGCTCTCATCGCTGTACGCCGAGGCTTGATGGTGATCCGGGAACTGAAGCTGCCAGTAAGACCGTGTCGTCACGCCCCGCTGATCGGCGATCATCAGGTGCCCCGGTTCAAGCTCAAGGATATTGCGGAAGGGGGTGCGCGGCGCGATAGGCGCCCAGAGCGTGAAGATCTGGTCGAGCGCGATCGGGTCGATCTCGGCCGAGATGCCCGGAACCGCAAGCAGCGCCTTGACCTCCGAGGCGAAATACAGCGTGCCGCCGTGCATGGTATGGAAAAGCGGCCGCACGCCCATGCGGTCGCGCGCCAGCATCATCCGGCGGCGGCGGGCGTCCCAAATCGCAAAGGCAAAGTCGCCGTTGAGCACCGACACGCAGTCTTCGCCCATCTCGTCATAGAGATGAAGGATGACTTCCGTGTCGCTTGACGTTTGGAACCGGCGGCCTCTGGCGCGAAGTTCGTCGCGAAGCTCCACATAATTGAAGATCTCGCCGTTGAAGGCGATCGTAAGTTCGCCGCTCGCATCCGACATCGGCTGCTGGCCGTCGCCGAGCCCGACGATGGACAAGCGCACATGGCCGAGGCCTGCGTCCGGCGCGGCGAAGATGCCGTGCTCGTCGGGGCCACGATGCGCGATTGCGGCCGTCATCCTCTCGAGAAGGGCTTTTCCGTCTCGTATTGAACCAAAATAGCCGCTGAAGCCACACATGCCAAATCGCTCTCACGTCCGCAATGACTTCTGAAGTATAGACTGGATGGCGGCCGCAGGAGTTAATTGCGGACGAATTCTTCAATGATGGTAAATTGTTCGAGATAAGCTGACAACAATATCAGACTTGCAAGCTTTAATATGACCAAGGAAGCCCCTGTTTACTTAAATACATTTTACGACAATTTTATTTAAAGTGAATAAACACTCGGATCGGCCAAGCTTAACAAGAAGATAGCCGGTCAGGCCCGCTTGCCGAACTGCGCTTTCCTCTTCGCCGCCTCCCGCCGCGCAGGCAGAAACGTGGTTTCCTCTTTGTTAAGGAAAAGCGTCCAATCTTCGCGCCTGAGGTGCAATCTCCTCGGAGCACATGATGAGCTACGACTGGACCGGCGAGCGAACACGCCGAATGAAGATGATGAGATACGGCATCGCCATCGCCGTCGCCCTCGGCCTGATCGTGGGCGCGGCATCGCTGACGCTGCAGGCAATTTAGCGCAGGGTGAGGAAAAGAGTGCGCGGTTTTCCGTCCGCATCCCGCGCCAACTTATTAGAATCGATCACGTTCATGATTTTAGGTCGATCCGACCTAAAATCATCGTGATCTAATGCATGTCGCCGAGAAGCGTGCAGCGCCTTTGGGACCACCAATCCATGTGAAGTCGTGAGCATGCGGCGCCCTTTGGCGCGGTCTTCGGGCAATCGGTGCACCGTGTCGGAACTCGTCGAATGGGAGTTCCGCACCCTTTGGACATATCCCATAACTCGAATTGAGTAAGTTCTAAACCTTGACGCGAGACCGCTCCAGGAGTGGAATCCGCTCCGAGGCATAAGCCTTGAGGCCGCCGTACGAACACTGTCGAAGAGGCGGCGGCCTCACCAGTTTCGAGGGGCGATAGGTGGACCCCGTCGCTTAATCGATCAGCAGCCGCGCGGGTTCACCTATTGGGTTCCGCCGTTCCATGCGGCACCCTCCATGGAGCCGGACTGGACGACGAACTATCTTCACGGCTTGAAAGATCGCGTGGGAACCAAAGTTCCTCTTCGCGTGTTCCTTGACGCAATCGCGAGGAGGGTCAGATGCAGCACAAATTCATGCCGACGGATGTGTTCCTGCGCCTCGAAAAGGAATGGCAGCACATGCGTCAGGCTGAACGCCACCTCGAGATCGAAGTCGTCCGGCCGAGTGACCAACGTCTGGACGGTGCGATCGAGCTGGAGCCCGCATCAGCCCCACAAGCTCAGCAAAGAAGCTAATGCATGTCACGAAAGCGTGCCGCGGCTTTGGGCCAACGGACGCGAGGCGCGATACGCCTTTAAACGCCCGCCTCATGTCGGGACATGCCGCGCCAGCCGGTCGGCAATCGGTTATCTGACCGCCGGCGACCTATTCGAGCACAAGATTTTTCTCCGGAGCTGTCGGCGCGCGCGAAGCCGGAACGTCCTAGGGCCGTTAAGACCAGTTTCCGTCACCCGAGGAGATTGTTCCATGCCAAAGATTGTCTCGCATCTCTGGTTCGCGAAGGACGCAGGCCAAGCCGTCGATTTCTACGTCTCGGTCGTCCCCAACTCCGCTTTATCCGGCACGACGACCGTACCGGCCGAAACGCCGAGCGGACCCCCGGGCAGCGTCAAGGTGATTGAGTTCACCCTTGGCGACCAGAACTTCATGGCGCTCGAGGCCGGTCCGTTAGATCCCTTCAATCACGCCTTCTCCATCCTGGTCGAATGCGACAGCCAGGCAGAGATCGATCGCATCTGGGACGCCTTCCTCGATAACGGCGGCGAGCCGGAACAATGCGGCTGGCTGAAGGACCGCTGGGGCTTGTCCTGGCAGATTGCGCCGCGGGTGCTGGGCGAGATGATGGCCGATCCCGATCGCGAGCGAGCGAAGCGGGTAACCGAAGTCATGCTCGGCATGGTGAAGCTCGATATCGCCGCACTCGAGCGCGCCTTCCGCAGTGAGAACTGACAGCTCCGGCTCGAGCCCCTCTATCGCGACTTCGTGGGTGCAGAGCGGCGCCGCAGGGGTTATTATTTCGCCCGACCGAGCGACAAGCTTGAAGGCTTCGAACGGAAGGGAGCGAGCGATGATCATCACGCGGCGCGCAGTCGTTCAGGGGCTTGGTTTTGCCGTTTCGCTGCCGCTCATGCCGCGGCTGACGAGGGGCCAGCCTGCCGACCTCATTACCAAACCCATACCGAAAAGCGGAGAGCCGATGCCGGTGGTGGGCCTCGGCACCTGGATCACCTTCAATGTCGGAGACGATCCCGTCCTGAAGGACGAATGCGCCGCCGTGATCGCTGCCTTCTTCGAGGGCGGCGGCCGCATGATCGACTCCTCTCCGATGTATGGATCCTCCCAACCGACGATCGGTCACGGCCTGCGCAAGCTCGATTATCCCGAGCGGCTGTTTTCGGCGGAAAAAGTCTGGATCTCCGACCCGGCGGGCGGCGCCGCACAGATCGAAGCGTCGCGCGGCTATTGGGGCGTCGGCAAGTTCGATCTGATGCAGGTCCACAATCTCGTTTCCTGGGAGGAGCACCTGCCGGCTCTCTTCGACATGAAGGCGGCAGGACAATTGCGCTATGTCGGCATCACCACTTCGGAAGGGCGAAGGCATCGCGAGATCGAGGGCATCATGGCGAGCCAGCCGATCGACTTCGTTCAGATCACCTACAATGTCCTCGATCGAGAGCCGGAGGATCGCATCCTGCCGCTGGCGCGGGAGAAGGGTATCGCGGTCATCGTCAACCGCCCGTTCCGGCAGGGCGACCTCATCCGCCAATTCGAGGATGCGCCCCTGCCGGACTGGGTGGCCGAGACGGGCGCCCGCAACTGGGCGCAGTTCCTATTAAAATTCATCATCTCGCACCCGGCAGTCACCTGCGCGATCCCCGCCACCACCCGGGTCGACCACGTGCGGGAGAACCTCGACGCCGCAAGGGGCATCCTGCCGGACAAGACAATGCGCCGGCGCATGGTCGACTATGTGGAAGCGCTGTGAGTGCGCTCGCGCCACAATGTAAAGCGGTCAGAGGCTGATGTCCGATTGGGCGACCTATACGCTCGCGGATTTCCTGATGTTCTCTCCGCGCGTCTATTTCCGGCTGATCGAACGTTACAACCAGGCGCTCTGGCCGCTTCAGCTTGTTTTTATCGCAGGCGCGCTTGCGGTGCTCGTTCCGGCAGCCCTACACCCTTCCCGCGTCCGGATTGCGGTTCCCTCGATATTCGCGCTGGCGTGGGCCTTCTGCGCCTGGCAATTCTTGTGGATGCGCTATGCCAGCATAAACTGGGCGATGTCTTACGCCGCGGCCGCCTTCTTCATCCAGACGGGACTGCTGGTTCTCACCGCCCTGCTGGCACGCGAGCCCGCATCTGTAGGCGGCCTGCGCCGTTATGGCGGCATCGGTCTCGCTGTCTTCGGTCTGCTCGCCTATCCATTCATCGCCTTGCTGGCAGGGCGTTCGCCCGCCTCGGCCGAAAGCTTCGGCATGATGCCGGATCCGACGGTTGCCACGACGCTTGGCGCCATGCTGATGGTCGGCCAGAGGACACTGTGGCTGCTGCTGCTCATCCCGATCATATGGTGTGCTTACAGCGGTCTCACCCTTTGGGCGATGGAGGATCCGGGCGCCTTGGCGCCGTTTGCGGTGATCGTCGCCACGCTGGTCTTCGTAGCGGCCCGGCGATAACACGCGGTGACGATCACTCCTTCACCGCGCCCGTCATCGACGAGACGTAATAGTCGACGAAGAACGAGTAGAGAATGACGACCGGCAGCGAGCCGAACAGCGCACCGGCCATCAGCGCGCCCCATTCGAAGACGTCGCCGCGTACCAGTTCGGTCAGCACACCGACGGGCACCGTCTTGTTCTCCGACGACTGGATGAAGGTCAGCGCATAGATGAATTCGTTCCAGGAGAGCGTGAAGGCGAAGATGCCGGCCGAGATCAGCCCCGGCACGGCGAGCGGCAGGATGATCTTGACGAGAATCTGCCAGCGCGTCGCCCCGTCGACCAGTGCGCTCTCTTCCAGTTCGAATGGGATCGAGCGGAAATAGCCCATCAGCAGCCAGGTGCAGAAGGGGATGAGGAAGGTCGGATAGGTGAAGATCAGCGCCAGCTTCGAATCGTAGATCCCGAACTTGAAGACGATGAAGGCAAGCGGGATGAAGAGGATCGACGGCGGCACCAGATAGGCGAGAAAGATCATCAGCCCGACCGGCCGCGCGCCGGTGAAGCGCACCCGTTCGATCGCGTAAGCCGCGAAAATCGAGGCTGCGAGCGAAAGAATGGTCGAGCCGACCGCAACCAGCATCGTGTTCCACAACCAGCCCGGATAGGAGGTCTCGAAGAGCAGATACTTTATGTGATCGAGCGTCGGCGCGACCACCCAGAACGGGCTGTAGTTGTTGTAATCGGTGAGTTGCGAGTTCGGCTTCACCGCGGTAATCGCCATCCAGTAGAACGGGAACAGCAGCACGAAGACGAAGACCGCCATCGGCAGATAGAGAACGACGATCCGGCGCGGCAGGCGGTTGAGATAGCTCATGCCTTCGGCGGTATCGGTGAGGACCTCGTCTTCGATTCTCGTGGTCGTGTTCATCTTGTCCCCTCCCGATCTCAATCCTGGCCGCCCTGCTGCCATTTGCGGCGTTGCAGGCCGAAGAAGCTGAACATGATGGCGGCGAGCAGGAACGGGATCATGGCAACGGCGATGGCCGCCCCCTCGCCGAGCTGCCCGCCCGGAATGCCGCGTTGGAATGAAAGCGTCGCCATCAGATGCGTGGCATTGACCGGACCGCCCTTGGTCAAGACGTAGATCAACTGGAAATCGGTGAAGGTGAAGAGCACCGAAAAGGTCATCACGACGGCGATGATCGGCGTCAGCATCGGCAGCGTCACATAGCGGAAGCGCTGCCAGCTCGTGGCGCCGTCGAGCGAGGCGGCCTCCTGCAGCGACGCCGGTATCGTCTGTAGGCCGGCGAGCAGCGAAATCGCGACGAAGGGAATGCCGCGCCAGACGTTGGCGGCGATGACTGAGGCGCGCGCATTGGTCGGGTCGCCGAGGAAGTTGATCGGCCCGTCGATGAGCCCGAGCTGCATCAGCGACCAGGAAATGATCGAGAACTGGGAATCGTAGATCCACCAGAAGGCGAGGGCCGAAAGCACCGTCGGCACCACCCAGGGCAGAAGCACGATCGCGCGGAAGAAGGACTTGAACGGCAAATTCTCGTTGAGCAGCAGCGCGAGCCAGAGGCCGAGCGCAAACTTCAGGATCGAGGCGACGAAAGTGTAGAGAAGCGTGTTGAACACCGAGAGCCAGAAAACGGAGTCTCTCGCAAGGAAGACGTAGTTCTCCAGGCCGATGAAGATGCCGTCGCGGCCGATGCGCGTATCGGTAAAGCCGAGCCAGACGCCGAGGCCGAGCGGATAGGTGAGGAAGCAGATGAGAAAGACGGCGGCCGGCAGCATGAACAGGAGGCCGAGCACATTGTTGTTCTGCATCAGCGAGGTCGTGGTGGATGGCGGCTTTTCGGACGACGTGATGGACATCGAGCTTCTCCGACTGGACGGTATTGCGTCGGCGAGACCCGTCGCCGACGCTTCTGCGTGATGTCGCGGCGGCCCCTTGGCCGCCGCGACAAGATCAAACGCGGTAATAGCGGTTTGCCCGCCGCTCCGCCTCGGCCATCGCATCTTCCGGCGTCATCTGGCCGGTGACCGCGGTCGCGAACATGTCCACCAGCACATAATCGGCCATGACGCCTGCCGAGGCATAGCCGAGCGGCCCCGCGTAGCCGTTCGGACGCAGGGTCTCGGAAGCCTTTGCATAGGGAGCATGGATCGGATCGGCGGTCCAGACCGGGTTGTTGGCGAAGGCTTTCAGCGGTTGGCAGCAATAGGCGCTCGACCCTTCAATCCAGGCATTCATCTGGTCGCCTTCCATCATGAACTTGATATAGGCCTTGGCGGCTTCCGGATATTTGCTGTGGTTGAAGAGCAGGATCGAACTCGTCTGATGCAGCTCGACGCTCTGGCCGACCGGACCGATCGGAAAATTGGTCGTGCGGATATCCGACGCGAGTTCCGCGAGCGCGGCATCCTTCTTGGCCGCGTAGTATAGCGAGACGCCGTTCGCCGTCAGCGAAACCTGGCCGGCCAGGAAGGCGCGGTTGTTGTTGATGTCGAGCCAGCTTTCGGTGCCCGGAATGAAGGTCTCGTAGAGCTGTTTTGCATAGTTGATCGCTGCCAGCGTCTCCGGGCTGTTGATGGTGACCTTGCCGCTCTCGTCGACCATCTTGCCGCCGTGGCTCCAGAGCAGCCAATGGGCATAGTTGTTGCCGTCGCCGACGGCCTTGCCGTGCGGGAAGCCGGCCGGCGTGCCCTTGGCTTTCATTGCCTTGCAGAGCTCGAGAAAGCCCGCCGTATCCTTCGGGAACTCGCTGAAGCCCGCGGCTTTCATGTGGCTGTCGCGGTAGCAGACCGCGTTGCCGATCGCGGTCAGCGGCATGGCGATGAACTTGTCGTCGCGGGTCGCATAGCCCTTCACGCCGTCATACCAGCCGCCATATTTGTTGCCGAGATAATTGGCGAGCTCGGTGACGTCAATGAGCTTGTCCGGATATTGATGCGCATCGTCGAACCAGCACATCACCATGTCCGGGCCGGAGCCGACATTGGCAGCCACCGCCGCCTTCGGCCTGATGTCCTCCCAGCTCTCCTTGTCGATGCGGACCTCGACACCGGTTGCCTCGGTGAACTTCTTGGTGTTGGCGAGCCAGGCATCCTCGTCGCCCTTGACGAAGGGCGTCCATCTGAGAAGCCTGAGGCTTGCGCCTTCTTCCGGCTTGTAGCTCGGCTCGGCGGCTTGCGCGAATGATGGGCGGACCCCGAGCGGCGACAGGCCCGCCATACCGGCAAGCGCCGCGGAACCTGCGAGAAAGTCACGTCTCTTTATCGGCATTTGGTACTCCTCCTTGAAACAGCGGGAGCATTTCTTCCGGCATTCGCCGTCCCGCTTGGCAAATGCGGCAACTCCGATGCCCGGCCATCGCCTGGCATCACCCCCGCGGCATCGAGGAAGGCTCCTCTCCTTCCCCGGCCGCACGGTATCAATCGAACAGTCGCCGCCCGGTCTCGGCGTCGAACAGGTGCACATGGGCGCCGTCGATCGAGAGATGGATCGTCTCGCCGGGTTTGGCCGTCACCCGCTCGCGAAACACACAGGTCACGTCGTTGCCACCCAGTCTGGCAATCATCTGCGTCTCGTAGCCAGTCGGCTCGATGACCACGACCTCGGCGGGCAGACCGTTCGGATCGAGGGCCATGTATTCGGGCCTCAAGCCGTAGACGAGATCACGGCCGCGAGCGGCTGCAGCCGGCCGGGTGACGGGCAGCGCCGTGCCATCGGCGGTCATGAACGCCGTCGGATCTTCGGGGTGAAGCCGTCCGCGGATCATGTTCATGGCCGGCGAACCGATGAAGCCGGCGACGAAGAGATTGGCGGGATTGTCGTAGAGGTGGAGCGGCGCGCCGAGCTGCTCGACGATGCCGTCATGCATGACGACGATCTTGTCGGCCATGGTCATCGCTTCGATCTGGTCGTGGGTGACGTAGACGGTCGTCGTCTTCAGCCGCTGGTGCAGTTCCTTGATCTCGGCACGCATAGCGACGCGCAGCTTCGCATCGAGGTTAGACAGCGGCTCGTCGAAAAGAAACACCTGCGGGTCGCGGACGATCGCTCGGCCCATGGCGACGCGCTGGCGCTGGCCGCCCGAGAGTTGACGCGGATAGCGGTCGAGCAGTTTCGACAGGCCGAGGATTTCCGCAGCCACGCCGACGCGTTTGTCGATCTCGGCCCTCGGCCTGCCCGCCAGCATCAGGGAGAAGGCCATGTTGTCGGCGACCGTCATGTGCGGATAGAGCGCATAGTTCTGGAACACCATCGCGATGTCGCGATCCTTCGGCGGCAGCCGGTTGACGACCCGGTCGCCGATGCGGATCTCGCCGGCGGTGATGTTTTCGAGTCCCGCCAGCATACGGAGCAAGGTCGACTTTCCGCAGCCGGACGGGCCGACGAGGATGACGAACTCGCCATCCTCGATCTCGATGTTCACGCCCTTGATGACCGGAAAAGCACCAAAGGATTTCCTGACATCGATAAAATCCACGCCTGCCATAGGCATTCCTCCCACGATCTGTATCTGCCTCCGCCGAGCCCTTTATCCTTCCCTCTGCGGATATAGGGCAGGCGCAAGCGTTGGCCTATCCGCGGCCGACCAGCGGCATCTTTGTCGCCATCACCGTCATCGTCAGCACATTGGCCGAGAGCGGAAGGCTCGCCATGTAGACGACGGCCTCGGCGACGTGCTCGACCGGTATTGTCGGCTCGGCGGCGATCTCGCCATTGGCCTGCAGAACGCCGGTGCTCATCTTTTGCGTCATATCCGTCGCCGCATTGCCGATATCGATCTGACCGCAGGCGATGTCGAATGGCCGTCCATCGAGCGCGGTCGATTTGGTGAGGCCGGTCGTCGCGTGCTTGGTCGCCGTGTAAGGCGCGGAGTTGGGCCGGGGCGTCGTCGCCGAAATCGAGCCGTTGTTGATGATCCGACCGCCCCGTGGATCTTGCGCCTTCATCAGCCGGAAGGCTTGTTGCGTGCAGAGGAAGGCGCCCGTCAGGTTCGCCGCGAGGATGCCGTTCCATTGCTCGAAAGTCACCTCTTCGAGCGGCACCGGCGGCACGTTCGAACCGGCATTGTTGACGAGCAGGTCGAGCCGGCCGAATTCCGCCTGGATCGCTCCGAATAGCGCCGCGACCTGATCCGGATTGCCGACATCGCAGACGATCGCCCGGACCCTGCCGCCGGTCTCGGCGGCGATCTCGCCGGCTGTTCGCTCCAGCACGTCCGGACGGCGTCCGGTGATGACGAGGCTATAGCCTTCGGCGCTCAGCGCCTTGGCGATGCCCCGTCCGACGCCGGTGCCGCCGCCCGTCACCAGCGCGATCTTTCCTTCGCCCGATCTTTCCGCTCGCGCCATTTCAGATCCTCCCTCCGAGTTCGTCCTCGATATGGATCCGGATGATCTCGTCGAAATTGCTTTCCGCCGTGAAGCCGAGTTCGCGCGCACGACGCGCATCGAAATTCGTCGGCCATCCGGCGACGATCGCGGCAATGACCGGATCCGGCTCGCGGCGGATGAGGCCGACGGCCTTCTGGCCGGCGATGCGCCCGAGCGCCTCGATCTCTTCGCCCACCAGCGCCGAGAGGCCAGGCATCGTCAAATTGCGTCGGGGCCCGATGAGGCTCGTATCCATCCGCGCCGCATGCAGGAAGAATCCCACAGCCGAACGCGGGCTCGCGAACCAGTGGCGGACGTTTTCCTCCACCGGCAGTATAGCTTCTTTGCCGGCGAGCGGCTCGCGCAGGATATTCGAAAAGAAGCCGGAAGCGGCCTTGTTGGGCTGGCCGGGGCGAATGCAGATGGTCGGCAGACGGATGCCGATGCCGTCGAACAAGCCGCGCCTCGTATAGTCGGCAAGCAGCAATTCGCAGATCGCCTTCTGCGTGCCGTAGCTCGTCAGCGGCGTCGTGAAGAACTCATCGCCGATCTTTTCCGGGAAAGGCTGGCCGAAAACGGCTATCGACGAGGCAAAGATGACGCGCGGGAAATAGGGCTCCTTGCGGCTCTCGGCGCGGATGGCGTCGAAAAGCGCGCGCGTGCCGTCGAGGTTGACACGGTAGCCCTTCTCGAAATCCGCCTCGGCCTCACCGGATACGATCGCGGCCAGATGGAAGATCACGTCGGGCCGAGACGATACGAGACTTTCGGCGCTGTCTTCAGTCGAGAGGTCGATCGCGAGCGCCGTTGAGATCGAAGAATAGACAGGCGGGACCGAAGGCTCGACCACGTCCGCCAGCGTAAGCCTGCCGATGCCGCGGCCGAGGGCGTCCGGTTCGGCGGCCAGCTTCTCGACCAGTTTGCGGCCGATCATGCCGGCCGCGCCTATGACCATGATATGCATTCGCGGCGAACCTCCTCCGTTCGGCCACGCCCGATCCTGCGGGCTCAGGTCCCTTTCTGCTTCTGCTTCTTCCCGCCGACCTCCTTGCCGGCGAAGAGATTCTTCGTGGTCTCATAAATACGAATGAGATGATGGTGAAAGGCGGCGACCACCGCATCACGATCCCGCCGTCTCAGCGCAGCGACGATTTCGCTGTGATCCGCGTAGCTGGCCTCAATCGCGCCCGGCCGCGACATGGCGCTGCGCCGGTAATCCATCATGTAGGTGTAAAGGTCGGTGACGAAATCGGCGAGGAGCGGATTGCCGCAAGCCCGGTAGATCGCGACGTGGAACTCACGGTCGCAGATCAGGAACCGCATGGCGTCGTTTCCGCCGAGCTTCTGCGCCTCGAGTAAGGTTTCAAGCTTGCTCAGCGTTTCGTCATCGACGCTCTCGGCAGCGTCACCCACCACCTTGAGCTCGATATGCAGCCTCGCGGCATGAACGTCCTCGAGATCGTAGCTGTCGATGGCGTTGGGCGAGGCGATGGTTACAGTGACGTCGCTGAGATCGACATCGGCAACCCGGCTGCGGCTTCCCTGCGACACTTCGATGATCCCGCGCGCGGCCAGTATCTGGATCGCGCCCCGAACAGTCTCGCGACTGACATGCAGCACATTGGCCAGTTCGCGTTCGCCAGGGAGCTCATCTCCGGGCCTGAGCATATTGGTCGCAACCAGCACCATCAGCTTCTCGGCAATCATCTCACGGGCCGTGCGGCGGTCGAGGCCTCGCCCCACCTTCGGCATCTGCGTGAGTATCGGACTGCCAATCATCGGCGCCTCCACTGATCTACTGGTTGGTCCACCGGATCAGTGCTATTAATAGACGACCTTAAGGAGGCCACGTCAAGGCTAGTTCGTCGCCGCACTGCACAAAAGTGATGAAGGTTCTTGTTTGAGCGCGTAAGAACACCGACCGAAGGCGGGGGCGCTCAGCCGTGGTCATGCCCTTCATGATCGTCATGGGACGGCAAGTCGAGACCGAAGGTCTTCACAAGATCGGCGACCTGAGCCGGACTGAGATAGCGCGGATTGAGATTGCGCAACAGCAGGTAAAGCTTCGCCGTCTCCTCCAGCTCTTCGGTGGCGAAGACCGCCGCCTCCAGGCTATCAGCCGCCACCACCGGGCCGTGATTTGCAAGCAGCACGGAGGAATATCTGCCGGCAAGCCCGCGGATCGCATCGGCGACCGCCGGATCGCCGGGGCGGTAATAGGGCACCAGCGCGGTCTCGCCGGCACGCATGAGGTAATACGGAGTCATCGGCGGCAGCGCTGCGCGCGGATCGATTTCGGGCAACATCGTCAGCGCGACCGCATGGGTCGAATGAAGGTGGACGATCGCCCGCGCGCCGCCGCGGGTTTCGTAGAGGGCCGAATGAAGCGGGATTTCCTTCGTGGGCTTGTCGCCCGAGACGAGCTCGCCGCCAGCATCCAGGCGCGAAATGCGGGCGGGATCGAGAAAGCCGAGTGAGGCGTTGGTGGGCGTCACGAGCCAGCCGCCATCATCGAGCCTGAGCGATATGTTGCCGGAGGAGCCGGGGGTCAGGCCCCGTTCGAACAGGGACCGGCCATAGCGGCAGATTTCCTCGCGAAGACGGGCATCGGACATTGGAGATCCTTTCAGTTCAGGCGGTCGCCCCTTCGATGAGTTCGAAACCGAGGTCGATCACTTGCGGCGGAGCGTTCGCCACCACGAGTTCGGCCGCGACCCGGCCGGTCGAAACGCGCGGTGTGCGGATGGTCGAGAGCGGCTGCGGCGTCACGCGGCCGATATCGAGACCGTTGTAACCGAAAATCGACAATTGCGAGGGGACCAAGATCCCCCGCGCCAGGCAGTGGAAATAGCCGCCGAGAGCCATGTCGTCATTCGAGAAATAGACAGCCTCGAGATCGGAATGTCTCGCAAGCAGCCGCTCGAGCCCCAGCCGCCCGCTCTCCACCGACGAAGCGCCCACGTGAATTTCCCGGTCGACGAGCGGGAAGCCGGCCGAACCGAGCGTCTCGCAGAAGCCGCCAAAGCGCTTTCCGGCGCGGGTGTCGCGCTTGAGGTCATGGCCGACATAGCCGATCCGGCGATAGCCGCGCTTCAACAGGAACTCGGCGCTTACTCGGCCGGCGGCGGCGTTGGAAAAGCCGACTGCCAGGTCAACCGGAGAGCCATCGAGGTCGAGCAGTTCCACTACCCGGCAGCCGGTCGCGCGCAGCATCTTCAGCGTGCCCGGGGTGTGCTCGAATCCCGCGAGCATCACGGCCGTCGGCCGCCAGGCGAGCATAGCCGCGACCAACGCCTCCTCGCGTTCCGGATCGTAATCGGTCACGGAGAAAACGGCCTGATGCTGGTTTTCTTCGAGCACGCTGCTCGCGCCGCGCAGCACATCCGGAAAGACGATGTTGGAGAGCGACGGGATGACGAAGGCGACGAGCCGCGAGCCAGCGGAGGCAAGCGTTCCTGCGATCCGGTTCGGCACATAACCGAGCTGTTCGACTGCCTCCATGACCCGGTCCCTCGTCTTCTTGGAAAAGGAGCCGTGATTGCGAAGGACGCGCGACACCGTGCTCTCGCCAACGCCGGCCGCGGCCGCGACCTCGGCAAGTGTTACCGTCGTCTGGTGCTTAAAGTCCAAAGTCACTTGCGCTCACTCCCGAGAGCCCGCCATCACTCGGCATAGGTGCCTTCGACACCGCAATCCCATCCTTCCATTCAATAAACCGAATTTTTGGCAGCGCTACCATTCTTTGAGTTGGCAGCGCTGCCAAGATGGTTTAGTTAGTGTTGGCAGCGCTGCCGACCAGGGTAGCACGCCATGTCGGGAAATGGCGAGGGCCTGACGAATTCTGAAGGAGGAGGATAATCATGACCCTGCAAACGCAGGCGCCAGCCGATGGCGCATATTTCGAGCGCGCGCTGGAGGATCGGGCCTATGCGAAGGTTTTCTGGAGAATCGTTCCGTTCCTGATGCTCTGCTACGTGGTCGCCTATCTCGACCGCGTCAATGTCGGCTTCGCTAAGCTGCAGATGTCGAGCGAACTCGGGCTGTCGGAAGCGGCCTATGGCATCGGTGCCGGCATCTTCTTCATCGGCTACTTTTTCTTCGAGGTGCCGAGCAACGTCATTCTGAACAAGGTCGGTGCCCGCGTCTGGATCGCCCGCATCATGATAACCTGGGGCATCATCTCCGCCGCCTTCATGTTCACCTCGTCGGAAATGGTCTTCTACATCCTGCGTTTCCTGCTGGGTGTCGCCGAGGCCGGATTCTTTCCCGGCATCATCCTCTATCTGACGTCCTGGTACCCCGCGCATCGGCGTGCGAAAATCGTTGCGACCTTCATGTCGGCGATCCCAATTTCCGCCATCTTCGGCAATCCGCTGTCCGGTCTCATCATCGACAGCTTCCATGGAACCCACGGCCTTTCCGGCTGGCAATGGATGTTCCTGATCGAAGCCATTCCGGCTGTCCTCCTCGGCGTCGTCACCTTCTTCTATCTGGACGACAGAATCCAGGATGCGAAGTGGCTCACGGACGAGGAGAAGGGCGTTCTCGCCAGCAACGTCAGCGCCGACAACCGCACCAAATCGTCGAGCCCGCACAGCATCGCCGCGACCATGACCGATCTCCGTGTCTGGCTGATGTGCCTCATCTATTTCTGCTTCGTGCTCGGGCAATACGGCCTGAACTTCTGGATGCCGACCATGGTCAAGGCCTCCGGCGTAACAGGAAACCTTCAGATCGGCCTGATCTCAGCCATCCCCTATATCTGCACCTTCATCGCCATGCTCACGCTCGGGCGCTCATCGGACCGGCTGCGCGAGCGGCGTTGGCATCTGGTCGTGCCGGCCTTGATCGCCGCCGGCGGTTTCGTCGCTGCGACGATCGCGGGCAGCACGACGGCCGCCATCATCTGCCTTTCGCTCGCCGCCGCTGGCGCGATCAGTTGCGCGCCGCTCTTCTGGTCCCTGCCGACGGCCTTCTTGGCCGGCACGGGGGCTGCGGCCGGCATCGCCTGGATCAATTCGGTCGGCAATCTCGCCGGCTTCCTCGGGCCCTTCATGGTCGGCTATCTGAAAGATTTCACCGGCAGCAACAGCGCCGGCATGTATTTCCTGGCCGCAGTTCTCGTCATCGGCGCACTCGCGGTGCTTACGGTTCCCGCCAAGAGCGTCAACCGCTAGAACTAATGAGACTACGCCCTCCGGGCCCTTCCGGAGGGCCAACTGACCTCGAGAGACTGGAGAATATCGTCATGTCATTGGCTGTTGAAACTCCCGGACGCAGTGCCGTGGCCGTGGTCGGCCTCGGTTCTATGGGGTTCGGCATTGCACAGTCGTTGAAGCGTGCGGGCCTTGATGTCGTTGGATACGACGTCGCCTCAGCAGCCGTTGAGCGTTTCATCGCGGACGGCGGTCGTGGGGCGAGGACGCCAAGCGAGGCCGCGCAGAATGCCGGCATTGTCGTTTCGGTCGTCGTCAATGCCGCCCAGACGGAGGCCGTCCTCTTCGGCCCGGACGGCATTGCCGAGACGATGAAGTCCGGTGCCGTCTTTATCTCGTCGGCGACAATGGACCCTGCCATCGCCCGCAACCTGTCGCAACGGCTCGAAGCCGTTGGTCGCCATTATCTCGATGCCCCGATCTCTGGCGGCGCCGCAAAGGCCGCAAAAGGCGAATTGACCATCATGGCATCCGGTTCCGCGGAAGCCTTCGCCACCGCCCGCCCTGCCCTTGATGCCATGGCGGCCAAGGTCTACGAGCTCGGCGACGCCGCCGGGACCGGCGCGGCCTTCAAGATGATCAACCAGCTCCTTGCCGGCGTGCACATCGCCGCCGCCTGCGAAGCGATCACGTTCGCGGCCAAGCAAGGGCTCGATCTTCAGAAGGTCTACGAGGTGATCACGGCCTCGGCCGGCAATTCCTGGATGTTCGAAAACCGAATCCCGCATGTCCTTGACGGCGACTACACTCCGCTCAGCGCCATCGAAATCTTCGTGAAAGATCTCGGCATCGTGCAGGACATGGCGCGCGCCGAGCGCTATCCGGTGCCGCTGGTCGCGGCCGCGCTGCAGATGTATCTCGCCGCTTCCGGCGCTGGCATGGGACGCGACGACGATTCTTCCCTCGCGCGCCTTTATGCGCAGCTCTCGGGCGCAGAGTTGCCGGGCCAAGGCAAAGAGCCGCACACGGCGTAAAGGAGGAACCGATGCCCGTTTTCGCCGCCAATCTGACGATGATGTTCAACGAGTGGTCTTTCCTCGACCGCTTCGACGCCGCCGCGGAAGCGGGGTTCACGGCCGTCGAATACCTCTTTCCCTACGAGGTGCCGCCGGAAAAGATCGCGGAGCGGCTTGCCCGCAACAAGCTTGAGCAGGCGCTCTTCAATCTGCCCCCGGGGGACTGGGCGGCGGGCGAACGCGGCATCGCCGCCCTCCCCGGCCGCTTCGATGATTTGAAATCCGACATCAAGAAGGCACTCGACTATGCCGCGGCGACGGGCGTCAAACGGCTGCATCTGATGGCGGGCCTTGCCGATCCCTCCGACGGGGAAGCCGCGACCTGTTATCGCCGCTCGGTGGCTTTTGGAGCCGAGCGACTCGCCGAAACAGGGATCGATCTCGTGATCGAACCGATCAACGGCCGCAACATGCCGGGCTATTTTCTCAATGATTTCGGCGCCGCCGAGAAGCTGATCGCGGAGCTTGGACTTGCCAACCTGAGGCTCCAATTCGACATCTATCACCGGCAGATCATGCATGGCGACGTCGCCATGACGCTCCGGCACCTCATGCCGATCACCGGCCATATCCAGATCGCCAGCGTCCCTTCGCGCCACGAGCCCGACGGGGAGGAACTGAACTATCCCTACCTGTTCGAGGAGATCGATCGGCTCGGCTATGCCGGTTTCGTCGGCTGCGAATACACCCCGCGCGGCGGCACGCTCGAGGGCCTCGCCTGGTTCAAACCTTTTGCACGGAGCTGACCGATGGCCATTTTCCTAGGATCGATCGCAGACGACTATACCGGCGCCTCCGACCTCGCCAACACGCTGACGAAGAACGGCCTTCGCACCGTGCAGACGGTCGGCATTCCGGATCCGTCCCTCGCCTTGCCGGACGTCGACGCGGTGGTCGTTTCTCTGAAGATCCGTTCCGTTGCCGCCGACGAAGCCGTCGCTGCCGCCCGCAAGGCGGACCAGTGGCTGCGCGGTCGCGGCGCTGCCCATGTGCTCTACAAGATCTGCTCGACCTTTGATTCCACCGACGCCGGCAATATCGGTCCTGTGACGGAGGCGCTGGCCCAAGCTGTGGGCGGCGGCATCGTGCTCGCCACCCCCGCCTTTCCGGAAACGGGACGCACCGTCTATCTCGGCCATCTCTTCGTCAACGGCCAGCCGCTCAACGAAAGCCCCCTCAAAGATCATCCGCTGAACCCGATGCACGACGCCAATCTGGTGCGGGTTTTGGCCCGGCAATCGCAAGGAGCCGTCGGCCTCGTCGATCTCGTGACCGTCTCCATGGGACCTGCGGCGGTCAAGGAGCGGCTTGGGGTCCTCAGTGCTCGGGGCATGACAGCGGCCATCGCCGATGCGGTCTTCGAGAGCGATCTCGAAGTCCTCGGCGAGGTGGCCCTTGAAGCGCCCGCGTCCACCGGCGCATCCGGCCTCGGACTCGGTCTGGCTCGCGCCCTCGTACGCTCCGGTCGTACATCGGCGCATGCCGGCACGAGCGATGCCATTCACCCGGTCGGCGGCCTTGCCGCCGTCGTCGCGGGCAGTTGCTCGGCCGCGACGCTGCAACAGATCGAGCTTGCCGAACGGTCCATGCCGGTGCTGAGGCTCGATACGGAGAGGCTGCTGGCCGGATCGGACGAGATTTCCGCGGCGATTGCCTGGGCCGGTGAGCGGATTGACGCGGGTCCGGTGATCGTGGCAGCAAGCGCCTCACCCGATGTCGTCTCACGCCTGCAAGCCCGCTACGGCCGGGAAGCGTCCGGTCACGCGATCGAAGCCGCAACGGCGACGATCGCCGGCGAACTGGTGGCGCGCGGCGTGAAGCGCCTCGTCGTTGCCGGCGGCGAAACCTCCGGAGCGACGGTCGACAGGCTAGGCATTCCCGCCTTCCTGATCGGCCCGGAGATCGCACCGGGCGTGCCGGTGCTCCGGACGATCGGCAACTCCCAGGGCGAGATGCTGCTGGCGCTGAAATCCGGCAATTTCGGCGGCGAGGAGTTCTTCGGTGCGGCATTGGCGATGATGCGATGAAGGGCAACGGGCGGCGGGCGCCCCCCCGCCCGTCCACACCGGCTCGTGCTCCAGGGACGCCTGATGATCCGCGAATCCTGCCGGCCGATCAATCTGACGTCGCGCGCAACCACGAGTCCATCGGCTAGCGCGGTTCAGTAGAAACAATTATAAGCGGCTATCGACCCCGACCTGCCGATAGGCTCGCCCCATGACTGACTCTGGCTCGGTGATCGAATGGCTTCTCGACTCGGACCCGTCGATCCGATGGCAGGTGATGCGCGACCTGCTCGAGGCCCCGGAGTCGGAGTGGAGGGCGGAGCGGGCCAAGGTGGAGACCGAGGGCTGCGGCGCCAGACTTCTCTCTTACCAGGACGAGGACGGGCAATGGGCGGGCGGCGCCTTCCTCCCAGCCGATTTCGACCCTCGTGAGTGGGCGGAGCGCGGTCAGCCGTGGACGGCGACGACCTTTTCTTTGTCGCAGCTTCGGGAGTTTGGTCTCGATCCCGCGTCGGACCGGGCGAGACGAACTGTCGAATTGATCGGCGCGAACTCACGTTGGGATGAAGGCGGCCAGCCCTACTGGGAAGGCGAAGTCGAGGAGTGCATCAACGGCAGGACCGTTGCCGACGGCGCCTATTTCGGGATCGACGTCTCCCCGATTGTCGACAGGCTGGTAGGCGAGCGCCTTGAGGACGGCGGTTGGAACTGTGAGAGGATCAATGGATCGGTCCGCTCGTCGTTTGCCAGCACGATCAACGTTCTGGAGGGGCTGCTGGAGTATGAGAGAGCCACGGGCGCCACGCCTGGATCCCAGCAGGCGCGGAGGTCGGGCGAGGAGTTCCTCCTGAAGCGCAATCTCTTCCGCCGCCTCGGCACGGGTGAGCCGGCAGACGAGCGGTTTCTGTGCTTCCTGCATCCGAACCGTTGGCACTACGACATCTTGCGTGCGCTCGACTATTTCCGCGTCGCCGCGATCCTTAACGACACCGATCCCGATCCTCGACTCGGCGAGGCGATCGACCACGTTCGCTTGAGGCGCTTGGAGGACGGCACTTGGCCCCTTGACTGGAGCCTGCCAGGGCGGGTTTGGTTCGAGGTCGACGACGGACAGGGCAAGCCCTCGCGGTGGGTGACACTCCGGGCAATGCGGGTGCTCAAATGGTGGGATTCGCATTCATCTGAATGCGCTGTGCTCTAGCGCACATTCAATCATCGTGCAGCGCACGAGCGATCGGCGGGCCGATGCTGATGTCGCGGAACTTCGCCTCGAATCCGGCGCGCTCCGGCGAGCAGGCCATGACGCCGACCTCGGCATCGGCGGCATCGAACGGGCAGAGCCGCGCCATTTGCCAGCGCTCATCGTCAAAGCGAAATTGCACCCGCACGGCGTCGCCATGCCGTGTCAGCCGCACCTCGAGTGGGTCCGACGGCGCCCGGCCGTGAAGCGGGATGACCGACCAGTCCGAGACGCCGCGCGTCACGACCACGCTGAAGTGCATCAAGCCGTCGGTATATTCGATGCCGCATTTGATCCAGTTGCGCTCGTCAAGCTTCAGCATCAAGCCGGCCTGGTCGTAGAGCTGTTCATAGGCACCGATGATCGTCGCCGAGGCAGTGAAGTCACCCGAAACCGCCCGAAGATAGGCATGGCCGCTGTCGCGCACAAAGCCGTAGAAGGTTTCGCGCCAGAAGTCCGTATTGTGATCGGTCTTGAGAGACAAAGCCCTCTCGTCCCCTTCCCAGCTTGCCGGCTCGTTCAACCAGCGATATGCGACCCCCATCTTTTCCTCCCCTCGGTTTAGACGGGCAGAAACCCGACCGTCCGTTCGTGCGGTCCAAAGAACATCGTTCGGAGAGGAAAAACCAGCTATTCTTTCGGGAGCTGGCGCGCACTCCACTCGCTCGTCGGGATGGCACCGCCGATGGCGAAGCTGAAGGAGGCGATGGCGTTTGTCTCCGCATTGACCTCGCATTTGAAGTCGATGGCATACCATTTCGACCGGCTGCGGAAGGCACCGCCGCTCGCGCTGAGGCCAGCAGCCGAAATGAAGCCGCCGGTGGGGCCGAACGGAACGAGCATGTCCGGAAAGGCGTCGGGCCTTTGGCGTCGTACCTGTTCAAGCGCCTCGATGCTGCAAATCTGCAAAATGCGCTTCTTCGGCGGAAGCTTGCCGAGCGCCTGTTTTACGCGCGGGTCGGCCAAGGCATTCTCCGAATAGAGCTCTCGCGCTTGCGTGAGCTTGTTTGCCTGCCGCTCGGCCGCGGCCTCTTCGATCTTCCGCGGCTCATCCGCCGTTGCCCTCGCCGGCGCTGGTTTCTCTTGGGGAACGGGTGCAGTCTGAGGCGCCGATGGCGCATCGGCGGTGCTGTTTACCCCGTCTTCCGCGTCGACCCGCAACTCCGCAAGCGCCGTTCGGGTTTCCGGCGGCTTTTCGCTTGCGGCGTTCTCGGCCTTTGCGGCGCTCGATGGCGAGGTGTCTGGCTGCTGACGCGGCTCGTCGATCCTCGTCGGTGCCGCCGGAGGCAGCTCCGGTCGAGCGGGTTTCTCCTTTTCGGCGCGCGCGGCGGCGGACTCGAACGCCTGCGGCTGTGACCGCGGCTGTTCCCTTTTTTCCTCGCGGGGCTTCTTTAGCGGCTTCTCCTGCGGCTTTTCCTCAGCCTTCGGCGGCGGCGCGACGAGCTCGACATTGACGCTTTGTTCGCCCGCCGGCGACGAGAGCTCGGGCAACCGAACCAGGAGCAGGAACGCCAAAGCCAGGTGCAGGGCGACGGAGGTCGGCATACCCCACCCGGTTTCTCCCCACATTTTCCTGGCGAACAGCTGCATTGCTCAAACGGTCACGGACTCGGAAGCCTGAAACCTAAGAGCTTGATCGCCCCGCAACAAGTGCGGGAGCGCGTGCGGGTCATGCGTATTCGATCTGATACGGCCTTTCGAAGAAGTGCTCCTCGAGATTGCATCCGCTGCCGCCCCGGTCGATGACGACGAAGTCGGACACGGAATGGAGCGGCGTCAGGATACCGTGCCAGACGTTTCGCGCGATGTTCACGCCCTGACCGGGCGCGGTCTCGAACGCGATCGGCTCTCCCGGCTCGCCGCCCTGATCTGGTGCGACGACGACGAGGAAGGAGTTTTCCGTGAGCGGGATGAAGGCCTGGCTGCCGAGCGGGTGCCGTTCGACCATGGTCAGCGTCAGCGGGATCTCATAGGGCTCGCCGCGCAAGAGGCTCACGAGCGTTCGGGCTTCCGGGCCGCTCGTCTCCACCTTGGCAAGGTCATGGTAGCGCACGCATTTGCCGGCGTTTATGGGAAAGCTCTTTGCCTCGTCCGGCTCGATGACATCGCCGAAGGGCGTGAATTCGCCGCGCGAAAGCGGTCGGATCGGTAGTGATATCATGCTTTCTCCTCCCTTGATGGCTATTCGGTCTCCAGGGCGCGCTGGATCGATCACTGGATCAGCACCGCCCGGAAATCGTTGACATTGGTGCCGGTAGGTCCAGGCTTGAACAGGTCGCCGAGCGCATCGAAGGCCGCCCAACTGTCGTTGCGCTGAAGCAGCGCGGCCGCGTCGAGCCGCCGCGCGAGAAGTCGGGCGACCGTCGTATGGTCGGCGAAGGCGCCGGCATTGTCTTCAGAACCATCGATGCCGTCGGTATCGGCAGCGAGCGCCGAAATACCGGCAACGCCATCGATCCCGAGCGCGAGCGACAAGAGGAACTCGCTGTTGCGGCCGCCGCGCCCCTCCCCCTGGACCGTCACGGTCGTTTCGCCGCCCGAAAGCACGATGACGGGTTTTGAAAAAGGGCGGCCGCGCGTCGCCGCCTCGCGCGCAATCGCGGCATGGACCAGCCCGACGTCGCGCGCCTCGCCCTCGATCGCGTCGGAAAGAATGATCGCCTCGATGCCCTCGGCCCGAGCCCTGGCCGCGGCCGCCTCCAGTGAGACGCTTGCCGACGCGATCAGCCGCACCTCGTTTCTGGCAAAGCGCGGATCTGAAGGCCTTGGCGCGTCCGCCGCATCGCTCACCATCCACCGCATGACCTTTTCCGGCAGCGCGAGCCGATAGCGCTCGATGATCTTCAAGGCATCCTCGCGGCCGCTTTCGTCAGCGATCGTCGGACCGGAAGCGACCAGCGCCGGATCGTCGCCGGGGATATCGGAGATGACGAGCGAGACAACCTTTGCCGGGTAGGCAGCCGCCGCCAGGCGACCGCCCTTGATCAGGGAAACATGCTTGCGCACGGCATTCATCGCCCGGATCGGCGCCCCCGAGGCGAGCAGAGCGCGATTGACGGCGATTTCGTCTTCCAGCGAGAGACCCGGCGGCGGGGAAGGCAGAAGCGCCGAACCGCCGCCGCAGATCAGCGCCACGACGAGATCGTCCTTCGTCAGGCCCTCGACTTCGGCGATGAGCCGCTTCGACGCGTACAACCCGCTTTCGTCCGGCAGCGGGTGCGAAGCCTCCAGCACCTCGATCCTGTTGCAGTGAACGCCGAAGCCATAACGCGTGACGACTGCGCCGCTGGCGGGCCCGTGCCAAAGCCTCTCGAAAGCAAGCGCCATTTGCGCCGCGCCCTTGCCGGCGCCTATGACGATGGTGCGCCCCTTCGGTTGCTCCGGCAGGTTGGCGGCGATGACGCGCGAAGGGGCGGCGGCGGCGACCGCCGACGTGAACAGCGTTTCCAGGAATCGGCGCGGATCAGCGATATCAGCCATTTTCTCTCCCATTCGTGTAAGCCCGGGCGGCGGCTCCTCCTTCCGCCGCCCGGGTTGCATGATCGCTCATGGTGGATGGGGACGCCCGCCCGGGGGATCATGCGCGTCTGGCGCAATTAGGCGACCGGGTGGTTCGCCATGCGCTCGAGCGCCCGCACGAGGCCGGAGTGATCGAGTCCGCTGTCACCATTGGCGGCGCAGTTGTTGAAGAGCTCCTGGGTGGCGGCAGTGTTCGGAAGCGAGACGCCGAGGCTCTTCGCCCCTTGCAGCGCCAGATTGAGATCCTTCTGGTGGAGCGAGATGCGGAAACCCGGTTCGAAGGCCCGTTTGATCATCCGCTCGCCGTGCACTTCTAGGATGCGCGAGGAAGCAAAGCCGCCCATCAATGCCTCGCGGACGCGCGCCGGATCGGCTCCTGCCTTGGATGCGAAGACCAGCGCCTCGGAAACGGCCTCGATGGTTAGCGCGACGATGATCTGGTTGGCGACCTTGGTCACCTGGCCGTCGCCGCAATCGCCGACGAGCGTGACGTTCTTGCCCATCAGTTTAAAGAGCGGCAAAGCGCGCTCGAAGGATTCCGGCGAGCCGCCCGCCATGATGCTGAGCGAGGCGTTCTTGGCGCCGACTTCGCCGCCGGAAACCGGTGCGTCGACATAGTCCGCCCCGGTCTCACGGACCTTCCGGGCGAATTCCTTCGTCTCGATGGGGGAGATCGAGCTCATGTCGATGACGAGCTTGCCTTTGCCGAGTCCGTAATAGACGCCGTTTTCGCCGAAAAGGACATCCTTCACTTCCGGGGTATCCGGAAGCATCAGGATGATCGTGTCGACGGTTTCGGCGAGCACCTTCGGCGTCTCGACGATTTCGAGCCCGTTGTCGACGAGCTCCTGGCGCGGCGGGATGACGAATTTCGAGGTAATGATCTTGTGACCGGCATCCTGAAGATGGCGCGCCATCGGCGTGCCCATGATACCCAGTCCGATGAAACCGATAGATGCCATCGTGTTTAGCTCCTGATCTTGATGATGTCTGCGGATTGTTTGCGCTTGCGCTCGGCGCCGAGCCAGCCGAGCCCCTCTGCGGTTGTCGTCAGCGGCTTGTATTCGCAGCCGATCCAGCCGTCGTAGCCGGCGGCTTCGAGCGCGTCGAAGACATGAGGGTAGTTGATCTCGCCGGTCCCCGGCTCGTGGCGGCCGGGATTGTCCGCGAGCTGGATATGCGCGATCTTCTCGCGATAGCGCCGGTAAGTCACGACGAGCTCGCCCTCAGTGCGCTGCTGGTGGTAGAGGTCGTATTGGATGAAGAGATTGTCGCTGCCGACCTCCTCGATGAACGAAGCCGCCTGCCCAACGGTATTGAGGTAGAAGCCGGGAATGTCGAAGCGGTTGATCGGCTCGATCAGGAGGCGGATGCCGCACTTGCCGAGTTCGGCCGCCGCAAGCTTCAGATTGGCGACAAGCGTCGTGCGCAACACGCTGTCGGGCACGCCATCAGGCGCTATCCCAACGAGGCAATTGACCTGCTTGCAGCCGAGCGCGGTCGCATAGTCGATGGCGCTCGCGACGCCCTTGCGGAATTCGTCTATGCGGTCCGGCAGGATGGCGATGCCGCGCTCGCCGCGCGCCCAGTCGCCGGCCGGCAGGTTGTGCAGCACCTGTGTCAGGCCGTGGCGGTCGAGTGCATTGCGCAGCGCCGTCTTCTCGAACTCGTAGGGAAAGAGATATTCCACCCCTTCGAAGCCGGCCCTGGCGGCGAGCGCAAAGCGGTCGAGGAACGGCGCCTCGGTGAACAGCATGGTCAGGTTTGCCGCAAATCTCGGCATGCGGTTACTCCTCTTTTGAGTTGGCGCGGGATGCGGGCGGAAAACCGCGCACTTTTCCTCATTCCGCTCTGATGGTTCTTAGTCGAGAAGGGCGGCAATCGCGGTCGGCGCATCCTCGCCGCGTTCGGCGAGTTCCTCGAACTCGACGACGGCGTCGATGTCCGTACCCATGGCGATGTTGGTGACGCGCTCCAGGATGAACTCGATGACGACTGGCACCTGGTGTTCTTCCATGAGCGCCCGCGCGCGTTCGAAGGCATCGGCGAACTCGTTCGGGCTCCTCACCCGGATCGCCTTGCAGCCGAGACCTTCGGCGACGGCGACATGGTCGACGCCATAGCCCTTCTCCGCATCGCCGTCTGTATTGATGTTGTCGAAGGCGAGGCTGACTTCGAAATCCATTTCGAAGCCGCGTTGCGCCTGGCGGATGAGGCCGAGGTAAGAATTGTTCACGACCACATGCAGGTAAGGCAGCTTGTGCTGGGCGCCGACCGCGAGCTCCTCGATCAGGAATTGAAAATCGTAATCGCCGGAAAGCGCCACGATCGGCCGGTTTGGATCGGCGGCGCGCACGCCGAGTGCCGCAGGCAGCGTCCAACCGAGCGGGCCTGCCTGGCCGCAATTGATCCAGTTGCGGGGCTTGTAAACATGCAGGAACTGCGCGCCGGCGATCTGGCTCAAGCCGATCGTGGAGACGTAGCAGGTGTCGCGGCCGAAGGCCTTGTTCATCTCCTCGTAGACGCGCTGGGGTTTGAGCGGCGTCTGATCGAAATGGGTCTTGCGCAGCATTGTTCGCTTGCGTTCACGACATTCCTCCGCCCAGCCCGACCAGTCGCGCAGCTTGCCGGCCGCCTTCCATTCGGTCGCCACATCGAGGAAAAGCTTGAGCGCGGCGCCGGCGTCGGAGACGATGCCGAAATCGGGGGCGAAGACGCGGCCGATCTGCGTCGGCTCGATATCGACATGGATAAACTTGCGCCCCTCCGTATAGGTCGGGATATTGCCGGTGTGGCGATTGGCCCAGCGATTGCCGATGCCGAAGACAAAGTCGGAAGCGAGCAGTGTCGCATTGCCGTAGCGATGCGAGGTCTGCAGCCCGCACATGCCAGCCATCAGCGGATGGTCGTCGGGGATGACGCCCCAGCCCATCAGCGTCGGAATGACCGGGACGCCGGTGATCTCGGCGAACTCGGTGAGAAGATCGGAGGCGTCCGCGTTGATAATGCCGCCGCCGGCGACGATCAGCGGCCGCTCCGCCTGGTTCAGCATGGCGATGGCCTTTTCGGCCTGCGCGCGGGTGGCGGCGGGCTGATAGGGCGAGAGCGGCGTGTAGGTCTCGGGGTCGAATTCGATCTCGGCAAGCTGGACGTCGACCGGCAGGTCGATGAGGACCGGACCCGGCCGGCCCGAGCGCATCAGATGAAACGCCTTCTGGAAAACGAAAGGCACCAGCGCCGGCTCCTTGACCGTGACCGCCCACTTGGTTACAGGCGCGGCGATGGCGGCGATATCCACCGCTTGGAAATCCTCCTTGTCGAGGCGCGCGCGCGGCGCCTGGCCGGTGATGCAGAGGATCGGGATCGAATCCGCGGAAGCGGAGTAGAGGCCGGTGATCATGTCGGTGCCCGCCGGCCCGGAGGTGCCGATGCAGACGCCGATATTGCCGTGCCTGGCGCGGGTGTATCCCTCCGCCATATGGGATGCGCCTTCGACGTGGCGAGCGAGGATGTGGCGGATCGATCCGCGGGCTTTCAGCGCCGAATAGAGCGGATTGATCGCGGCACCTGGAACGCCGAAGGCGCAATCGATTCCTTCCTTTTCCAGAACATAAACCGCTGCATCGATAGCGCGCATCTTGGCCATGGGAACTCCTCCTGTTTCCATGGAAGATTAATCCGTTTTTCGCCAACATCAACAATTTTGTGGAAATGATTTCCATCGAGTGGAAATAAAGATTTTCAACAAACAGGAGAAAATCGGAAGCAATCGCGCTAGAGCATATCGATTGAAGCAAGTGATTTGGAGGCCGGGATGGAGGCGACTGGTAAAGGAAAGCGAGGGCGCAAGGCGGGTGAGAATGCCGCCCCAAGCTCGGTGCAGGTGCTCGACCGAAGCCTGACACTGTTCAGCCTCGTCGCCGACCGCGACGGCTCGACATTGACCGACCTCGCCGATCAAACCGGCCTTGCGCTCTCGACGATCCACCGCCTTCTGACTTCGCTCGCCAGCCACGGCATGGTCGCGCATGATCCCGATACCGGCGAATGGACGATCGGTGTCAGGGCCTTCGAGATCGGCAACGCCTTCTTGCGCTTCCGCAAGCTCGGCACGATCAGCCGCCCCTTTCTGAAGCGCCTGATGGACGAAAGCGGCGAAACGGCCAATATCGGCATCGAGGATGACGGCGACGTCGTCTTCATCTCGCAGATCGAAAGCCACGCGCCGATGCGCGCCTTCTTTCGCCCGGGGCGGCGGGGGCCGATTCACGCCTCCGGCATCGGCAAGGCGATCCTTTCCACCTGGTCCGACACGGAGATCGCCAGGAGCTTGAACGGCAGAACGCTTACGCGCTTCACCCGGCGGACGCTCGATACGCTGCCGGCGCTCATCAAGAATGTCCAGGAGATCCGCAATCGCGGCTGGTCAGTCGACGACGAAGAACACACGCTCGGCATGCGCTGCATCGCAGCGCCCCTCTTCAACGAATATGGCGAGGCAATCGGCGGAATATCGATTTCCGGCCCAACGGTTCGCATCGACGACGACAAGCTCGCAGTCCTCGGTCCAGTCGTGCGCCGGACGGCGGACGAACTGACGCGGGCGATTGGCGGCCACAGGCCGGGGGAAGGCTGAAGCGCGGCTAGAGGAGCAGGACGCACTGACGCGTCAAGGTACCCCCTCCGCTCATCACGCAAACATCGCCCTCGTCATCTCCAGGAAGCTTGCAACGACCGGACCATGGTTCGGCCGGCTGATGACGTAGACGTCGGCCTCCGGCGCGGGGTCGACGAGCGCGCGATAGACAATGCCGGGCCGGGAGAGATTGCGGATACATTCCGGAACGAGCGCCACGCCGAGACCCGCCGCCACCAGGCTGGTCAGCGAATAGGACTCCACCACCTCGTTGGTGATGTTCGGCACGAATCCCGCCGCCACGCAGCAATCGTGCAGATAACGCGCGAAGCGGGAATCGACGAGCCTCAGGAAAACGAAGCTCTCGCCTCGCAAGGCTCCAAGCTCAATCTTCTCCAGGCGCGCAAGCGGGTGGCTTTCAGGCAGGACGACGCCGACCTCTTCGTGCCAGGCGACCGTCGCGACGAGATCGACATTGTGACGAGGCCGGCGCACGAAGCTCAAGTCAGTCCGATGCGCCAGCAGTGCGGCCTCCTGGGCCTGCGGGTCCATTTCATGGATGCGCACGAAAACCCCCGGCCAACGATCCCCGAACCTCGCCACCAGCATTGATAGCGAGCCGAGCAACACCGATCCGGTCGTTCCTATGTTCAGCGTTCCGACCTGGCCGGATCCGATGGCGCGCGCCTGATGAGCGGCATGCTCCACCTGCCCGAGGATCATCCTCGCATGATTGAGGAAATCAGCCCCCGCCTCGGTGAGCTCGACATTCCTGCTGGAACGCTCAAAAAGCCGCGTCCCGACTTCTTCCTCCAGGTCCCTGATCTGCTGGCTGAGCGGCGGTTGGGAAATGTTCAGGCTTTTTGCCGCCGCCGTGAAGCTCGCCGCCTCGGCTACGGCAACGAAATAGCGCAGATGGCGCAGTTCCATGGCGACCTCCTTTCCATAGGCAGAACGTCTTGATCAAGTCGAACGATATATTGGACGGATGATCGATCAAGCCTGTAATTTGATCCACCACGATCGGCCGAGGTCGGCGCGAGGAGGTGCGCGAACCTGGCCGATACCCCTCCGCTCATTCCGACGCGTGGCTCGCGTGTGGTGGCCGGGGATGATTTTCTGCCGACACCGCCGGGTCAGCAGGGGGTTCCGGCGCGATCGGTTCACGATCGAGGCGCCAGCGACGCGGGGGCGATGAGGACCGCCGCCGAGCGGAGCGAGTATCAAGCTTTCTGGGAGGAAGAATATGCGGAAGTTTGGAAAATCCCTGTTCGGACAGGTCGTCATCGCGCTCGTCATAGGCATCATTGTCGGCGTCTCTTGGCCGGAATTCGCGTCGCAGTTGAAGCCGCTCGGCGACGGCTTCATCAAGCTGATCAGAATGATCATCGCGCCGCTCGTCTTCGGCGTCGTCGTTCACGGCATTGTGGGCGCCGGCGACCTCAGGAAGGTCGGACGGGTCGGCTTGAAATCCCTCATCTATTTTGAGGCCGTGACCACCGTCGCGCTCCTCATGGGGCTCATCGCGGCCTATGTCTTCGGGCCCGGACACGGCATGAACGTCGATGCGACGAGCCTCGATGCGAGCGCCTTGAGCTCCTACACTGAAAAAGTCCCCCAGGTGACGGGTACCGTCGACTTCCTGATGCGGATCATTCCGACCACGGTCGTCGACGCCTTCGCCAAGGGCGACGTGCTGCAGGTGCTCCTGTTCGCCGTCTTGTTCGGAGCAGCACTTTGCCTCATCGGCGAACGCGGCAAGCTCGTCGCCGAGGTGATCGACCAGACGACGCAGGTGCTCTTCAAAGTCATCGGTTTCATCGTCCGGCTGGCGCCGATCGGCGTCTTCGGCGCCATCGCCTATACGGTCGGCAAATACGGCATCGGCTCCCTGCAGCAGCTCGGCTACCTGCTTATCCTGCTCTATGCGACGATCATCGTGTTCGTGGTTGGCGTGCTCGGCCTGATCATGCGGATCGCCGGGTTCAGCCTTTTCAAGTTCCTGGCCTATCTGCGTGAGGAGTTGATGATCGTTCTCGCGACCACCTCTTCGGACAGCGTGCTTCCCCAGGTCATGCGCAAGCTCGAACGGCTCGGGATCAAGGACTCGACCGTCGGCCTGGTCGTGCCGACCGGCTATTCGTTCAACCTCGACGCCTTTTCCATCTATCTCACCCTCGCCGCCGTCTTCATCGCGCAGGCGACCAACACGCCGCTCGCGGCGGGCGACCTCATGCTGATCCTCGGCGTGGCGCTGCTCACCTCGAAAGGCGCGCATGGCATTCCCGGTTCTGCAATCGTCGTTCTGGCTGCAACACTTTCAGCAATTCCAGTGATTCCAGCGATAGGGCTTGTTCTCGTATTGTCGGTCGACTGGTTCGTCGGCATTGCTCGAGCGCTCGGCAACCTGATAGGCAATTGCGTGGCTGCTGTGGTGATCGCGGTATGGGAGGGCGATATCGATCGCGAACAGGCCCACCGCGTGCTCAACGGCGAGCCGACCGCAACGGATGTCGAGCCATCGCCAGCGTTTCAGTCCGCCAAGGCGAACATCGGCGATGTCGGCGTCGCCGCCCTCGCGAATCCCGTGAACACCCGGTAACAACGGTCCGGTTCCAACCAGCAGGCAACGAAAATGCAAAAGCACTACTATTTCCCGCAAGGCGGCCACCCCCCGCAGACGGATCTTTTGACCGACCGGGCGGTGTTCACCGAGGCCTATGCGGTCATCCCCAAGGGCGTCATGCGCGATATCGTGACGAGTTATCTCCCCTTCTGGACGAACACGCGGCTCTGGGTGCTGTCACGGCCGCTTTCCGGCTTCGCAGAAACCTTCTCGCAGTACATCATGGAGGTAGGACCTTCGGGCGGAAGCGACCGCCCGGAAACGGACCCGCGTGCCGAAGGCGTCCTGTTCGTGGTCGACGGCGAGTTCCGGCTGACGATCGGCGGCCGGTCGCATCTGATGCAGCCTGGCGGCTACGCCTACATCCCGCCCGGCACCGAATGGAGCCTTCACAATGAAGGCGATACCGCGACCCGCTTCCACTGGATCCGCAAGGCCTATGAAAAGGTCGATGGGCTCCCCGTTCCCGAGCCGATCGTCACCAACGAGCGCGAGATCACGCCTTCGCCAATGCCGGGTACGGACGGCCGGTGGGCGACGACCCGCTTCGTCGACCCTTCCGACATGCGCCACGACATGCACGTCACGATCGTCACCTTCGAGCCCGGCGGCACTATCCCCTTCATGGAAACCCATGTGATGGAGCATGGACTCTACGTGCTGGAAGGCAAGGCAGTGTACCGCCTTAACAACGACTGGGTCGAAGTGGAAGCGGGCGACTATATGTGGCTGAGAGCCTTCTGCCCGCAGGCCTGCTACGCCGGCGGGCCGGGCAAGTTCCGCTACCTGCTCTACAAGGACGTCAACCGCCATATGACTCTTGGCGGCCCCGGAAGGTTGGCCTGATATTGCAGGCTTGAGGGATAAGCCATAGCCTTGGCGCATGGCGCCGTCTAAACTCGAGACCTACCGCAAGAAGCGTGATTTTTCGAAGACGCCGGAGCCGGTCGGACAGCTGACCGGCGGCGGCAACCGCTTCGTCGTGCACAAGCATCATGCGACGGCGGACCACTACGACCTGAGACTTGAGGTCGGCGACGTCCTGAAGAGCTGGGCGGTGCCGAGAGGACCGTCGCTCAATCCGGCCGACAAGCGACTGGCGGTGGAGACGGAGGACCACCCGCTCGACTATATCGATTTCGAGGGCGTGATCCCCGAGGGCGAATATGGCGGCGGCCCGATGATCGTCTGGGACACGGGCGTCTGGGCGCCGATGGACGATGCCGCGGAAAGCCTGCGCAAGGGCGCCTTCAAGTTTCGTCTCGCGGGCGAAAAGCTCAACGGCGGCTGGATGCTGGCACGGTTGAAGCCGAAGCCCGGAGAGGAGGATGAGCGGCACTGGCTCCTGTTCAAGGAACGCGATCTCTTTGCAGACGAGTCCGTCGACATTCTCGCCGCCCGACCGGAAAGCGTCAAAACCGGCCGCCGGATCGAGGAGCTCGTGGAGAAGCCGAAAGCGCCGGCGAAGGCCGTCAAGCTCAATCCCGGCGCGCTTCCCGGCGCAGCCAAGGGCGCCGCACCCGAACGGGTCGAGCCGCAGTTGGCGACGCAGACGATTGTTCCTCCCGACGCCAAGGAAGGCTGGCTGCACGAGATCAAGTTCGACGGCTATCGCACCATGGCGCACCTGGCCGGGGGAAACGTGCGTCTCATCACCCGCGGCGGGCTCGACTGGACGAAACGCTACGGCGATCTGCCGGAGGCTTTCCGCCGGCTGCCTTGCCGCGACGCCATCATCGACGGCGAGATCGTCGTGCTCGACGAGGGAGGGATCAGCCGCTTCTCGCTGCTGCAAGACGCGCTCTCCACCGGCGCCGGCAACAAGCTGGTCTTTTTTGCCTTCGACCTCCTCCATCTCGACGGCTGGAACCTTCTCAATTCCCCGCTTGAAAAACGCAACGCGTTGCTCGAGCAATTGCTTGCGGGCCAGATCCACAGTCGCTCGGCCATCCAGTTCAGCGGCCATGTGACCGGCGAAGGGCGCACGCTTTACGAACAGGCCTCGGAGATGGGCCTCGAAGGGATCGTCTCTAAGCGCGTCTCGGCCCCCTACCAGAGCGGACGGTCAAAGACCTGGACCAAGACGAAGGCCTTGAAGGCGGAGGACTTCGTCATCGTCGGCTACACCCTGTCGGAAGCGGCCGAAGGCATTGCCTCCCTCGCTCTTGGAGAATGGGTCGACGGAGAGTTGCAATATCGCGGCAAAGTCGGAACCGGCTTCGACGCCGAGATGCTGAAGCAATTGCTGATCCGGTTGGATCCCTTGCGGGCCGGCGCCGCCAAGCTTGAAGGCGCGCCCAAGGAGATCATCTGGGTGCGTCCGGTGCTGAGGGCGCACATTCACTACGGCAACCGCACCGCCGACAATGTGCTGCGGCATGCAGTCTTCAAAGGGCTTCGCGAAGTGGAACTCTCGACGCCTGTTTCGATATCGAGGAAGCGTCTCATCTCGGACGCGGATCTCGCAAGCATCTCGATCACCAATCCGACCCGCCGCCTGTTCGGCAAGTCCGGGCCGACCAAGCTCGACATTGCCGTCTACTACGCGATGGTCGGCGATTTCATGCTGCCGCACATCCTTGGCCGGCCCGTCTCGCTCGTGCGCTGCCCGACCGGAAGGCCTGAGGACTGCTTCTTCCAGCGGCACCCCTTCACCGGCATGCCGCCATCGGTCGCGACCTTCCAATCGACCAACTCGGAAGGCGAGACGAAATCCTATCTCGCCGTCGAGGACGCGAAGGGATACCTGGCGCTCGCGCAATTCGGCGTCGTCGAATTCCACAACTGGGGAACGACGCGAAAGCTGCTGGACAAGCCCGACCGCGTGGTCTTCGACCTCGACCCCGGCGAGGGCATCGCCTGGCGGGAAGTGGTCGAGGCCGCCGTCCACATCAAGGCCGAGCTCGAGGCGCTGAACCTCGTGCCCTTCGTCAAGACCTCGGGCGGCAACGGTGTCCACATCGTCGTTCCGGCCGAGCCGAAGCTCAACTGGAAGAAGTTTCACCAGGCGACGAGCGCGATCGCCACTCGCCTGGCGGCAACCGCCCCTGAGACATTCACCACCACCATGGGCAAGGAAAACCGGGTGAAGCGCATCTTCATCGACTTCCACCGCAATGCCCGCAGCCACACGTGGGCCGCGCCCTATTCGCTGCGCGCCCGCACCAATCTCCCGGCCTCGACGCCTGTCAGTTGGACCGATCTCGAAACTATCGACGCTCCGGGGGATTTGAACTATTCTTCGCTGCCAGGCCTCCTGGCCACGTCCGGCGATCCCTGGGCCGATATCGGCGACTTTGCCAGGGAATTGCCGCTTCTATCCGAGACGGGAAAGTGATCGTAGTGCCGCGTAGGAGACAACCATGGCACCTAGGGCAAGTTGGAAGGGCTATCTCAAACTCAGTCTCGTAAGCTGTCCGGTGAGGCTTTATCCGGCCACCAGCGCAAGCGAGCGGATCAGCTTCAATCAGCTTCACAAGGACACCCACAACCGGATCAACATGAAGCCGGTCGATCCGGAGCTCGGTCTCGTCGAACGATCCGACCTCGTGAAGGGCTATGAATACGAAGACAAGAAATACATCATCATCGAGGACACGGACCTCGAGAGCGTCAAGATCGAATCCAATCACACGATGAATATCGAGGCTTTCGTCGACTCAGGCTCGGTGGACGTCATCTATCAGGACGCGCCCTATTACCTGGCGCCGGACGGGGCGATGGCCGAGGAGACCTTCATCGTCTTGCGCGAGGCCTTGCGCCGGACCGGCAAGCTGGCGATCGCCCGCCTCGTGCTTTCGAGCCGCGAAAGAGTGGTCACCATCGGGCCGCGCGAGACCGGCATGTTCGTCTGCACCTTGCGAAACCCCAACGAGGTGCGCGGCACGGCCGAGTATTTCGGCAACATTCCGGTCGGCAATCCGGATCCCGAGATGCTGCAGCTCGCCGAAGCACTTATCGAGCAGAAGGTGACGACCTTCGATCCGAGGAATTACGAGGACCGCTACGAGATCGCGCTGATGCAGATGATCCGCGAGAAGCTCAAGGGCCACAAGCCGATCATCGCGCAGGCGCCGGAACGCGGCAATGTCATCAACCTCATGGATGCGCTGAAGGCGAGCCTTTCGCAGGCCAAGCCCCCCGCCAAGAGCAAGCCCAAGGCCGAGCCCGCTGAAAAGCCGGCGGCGAAAGCCCCCGCGGCAAAGCGCACGACGGCCAAACCGGCCGCCAAGAAGAACGCCTGATGGTGGTTGCCGGCCGGACATTCGGCATCGTGGGTGCCCTTGCCGCCTTTCCGCGGCGGCTGGCGGCTCGCGAGGTCGAGCGCCAGGGTGGGCACTTGCGGCGCGGCGTCACGCGGCAGACGGCTTTCGTCGTCTTCGGCCGCGGTCTGCTTGCAAGGGCAACGGAGGCGGAGATCGAGGCACGCTTCGACAGCGAGACCGGCGAAGGCCGGCGTATTCTCAGCGAGAACGGCTTTCTTCGCCTGCTAGGGCTCGCGACACCGGAGGCGACCCCGGCTCTGACACGGCAATCGCTCATCGATCAGTCGGGGCTTTCCCCTCGCCACCTCGACCTTCTGTCGCTGTTCGACGCCTTCGAGCATGACCGTGAGCCCTACTCCTTCCGCGACCTGATCCTGGCCCGGAAATATGCCGGGCTGATTGCCAGCGGCGCCGGCTGGAGCGCGATCGCGCGCTCGGTTCATCGTTCCGGAGATGTCGCCTCGCTGACGGCGCTGTCGCTTCATCACGACGGCGCCGATACGATTTATGTGCGCCGCGCCGAAGGTTTGAGCGAACTCGACGGGCAATTGCTGCTCGACGTCGGCACGTCTGACGATCAGGAACTCGAGGACCTCTTCGCCCAGGCCGAGGCCGCCGAGGCGGCGGGCGACTATGACGAGGCGGCCGCTTTCTATCAGCGCTGCCTCGCCATTGACCGCACCGACTCCGTTGCCGCCTTCAATCGCGCCAATTGCCTCAGGGCCGCGGGCCGCGAGGCGGAGGCGGCGCATGACTACGCGCGCGCGATCAAGCTCGATCCGTCCTTCGTCGAGGCCTGGTTCAATCTCGCCGGTCTCATGAACGAGCGTGGCCGCATCGATGCGGCCCGCCGACACCTGAAGAAGGCGATCGAAGTCGATCCCGGCTATGCCGACGCTGTCTTCAATCTGGCGAAGCTGGAATTCGACGAGGGCAATCTCGCCGAGGCGCGCCGCTGGTGGTTGCGCTATCTGGAACTCGACCAGAATTCCGAATGGGCGCGGACGGCCGAGCGCGGCGTGCAGTTCGTCAATCTTCACCTCCTCCGGAAATCGGCTGGCTGATATGGACGGGAAATTCATGTTCGACGGGCGGGACGATGCGCCCGTCACCATTCTCCTTGCGCATGGCGCCGGGGCACCGATGGACTCGGCTTCGATGACGGCCACTGCCAACGCGCTGGCCGCCGCCGGCTTCCGCGTCGCGCGCTTCGAATTCGGCTACATGGCGGCGCGACGCACCGCGGAGGGACGAAAGCCCCCGCCACGCGCTGAAATGCTCAACCCGGAGTACCGGGCGGCCGTCGCCGAACTCGGCGCGAAGAGCCCGCTGGTTATCGGCGGCAAATCGATGGGCGGGCGTGTCGCAAGCATGATCGCCGACGAGCTCCTGGCCGCCGGCAAGATCGCCGGGCTCCTCTGCCTCGGCTACCCCTTCCATCCTCCGGGCAAACCGGAGCAGCTTCGAACGAAACATCTCACCGACCTCAAAACGCCGACGCTGGTCTGCCAAGGAACCCGAGACGAATTCGGCACGCGCGAAGAGGTTTCGGGCTACGCGCTTTCCGACAGGATCGAGATCCTCTGGCTCGAAGACGGAGACCATGACCTGAAGCCGCGCAAGAGCATTTCCGGCTTTTCGGCCGCCGATCACCTGAAGACAATGGCCGAGGCGGTCACCAAATGGAGCGCCGGCCTCGCGCGCTGAAAACATGAAAATCGCCACGTTCAACATCAATGGCGTGAACAAGCGGCTCGAAAATCTGCTGGCCTGGCTCGCGACGGCCGAGCCCGACATCGTCTGTCTGCAGGAACTCAAGGCGACGGACGGGCAATTTCCGAAGGGAGCGATCGAAGCGGCAGGCTACGGCGCGGCCTGGCGCGGACAGTCGGCCTGGAACGGCGTTGCCATCCTCGCCCGCGGCAGCGAGCCGGTGCTCACCCGCATGGAATTGCCCGGCGATCCGTCCGACACGCAGAGCCGCTACATCGAAGCGGCGGTGAACGGCATCCTGATCGCCTCGCTCTACGCTCCGAACGGCAATCCGCAGCCGGGCCCGAAATTCGACTACAAACTCGCCTGGCACGAGCGCTTCGCGCTGCATGCTGCCGCGCTGTTCGAGACGGGCCTCCCGGTGGTGCTCGCCGGCGACTACAACGTCGTACCGGAACCGCGGGACATCTATCCTACCGGTTCCTATGACGACAACGCCCTCGTCCAGCCCGAAAGCCGCGCTGCGTTTCGGAGATTGCTCGACCAGGGCTGGCTCGACGCCTTGCGCAAAGTCTATCCGGCGGAGCAACTCTTCACCTTCTGGGATTACCGGCGCAACCGCTGGCAACGCGATGCAGGCCTTCGCCTTGACCATGTTCTCTTAAGCAGAAAGCTCACGCGCCGATTGAACGGCGCCGGCATCGACCGCGAGGTGCGCGGCCTTGAAAACGCTAGCGACCATGCGCCGGTTTGGATCAGCCTGCGCGATTGAGCAGGTCTGCAATAGCCGCAAACATGTGGCATATAAGAGGATAGATCACCGATTGAATGCAGTTGTCATTCCATGTCCCGAATCCTGATCATCATCGGTCTCCTCATCGTGGCCGTCGGCATTCTGTGGCCCTGGCTCGCGCGGCTCGGGCTCGGCAGGCTGCCGGGCGACATTTTAATCCAGCGCGAGAATTTCACCTTTTACCTGCCGATCACCACGGGTCTGCTTCTCAGCGTCGTCCTCTCGCTGATCCTGTGGTTGATCAATCGTTGAACCGCGCTCCAATGCCGGCGCCAAGGCTGTTGTCGGAGCGTATCTCGTCATGTGTCGCAGGTTAACGTTGGTACGTGCCGACGATCACCGCTTCGCGGATCAGATGCTTGCACGCTCTCTTCCAGGCTTCCGCGGCGCCCACATCCTCGGGGATGGAGAGATTGCCGACTTCGAGTGCTGCAAGCCGGAAGCGGTAATGGTGAACGCCGGTTCCGGGCGGGGGCTGGGGGCCGTCGTAGCGGGCATTTCCGAAGTCGTTTTTGATGAATTTGATCGCGTGTTCCGGTCCGGTATCCACGGCCTGCGCGAGTTCGGTCCAATTGCCTGGAATGTTGATAATCGCGCAATGGCGGAACAAGCCGCTCACGGCATCCGGATCCTCAACGATCAGAGCAAAGCTCTGCGTCCCGTCCGGCGTACCCGTCCATTTCAGCGGCGGGAACAGGTTCTCACCGAGACGGGTATATTTCTGGGGAATCGGCTGGCCGTCGGCGAATGCGGGACTGATCAAGCTGAAAGTCATCACCTGTCTCCTTCGATCTGGTCAACGGAAACGACCGTGGCCATGTAGAGCGGGATGAGAAAAGTGAGTGCGGTTTCCGCCCGCATCCCGCTCTAACTTGTTAGGGTCGATCACGTTCATGTTTTTGGTCGATCCGACCAAAAACCATCGTGATCTAGCTCCCCAAAAAAGCGGCCAGCGCCCATGTTGCGCCCACCTTGCCGGGAACGCCAGAGTCCGTGCGCGGACGGTCAAGAAAAGGCCTCGCCGAGGCGAGGCCGAAAGACGAACCAGCATAGGAGTGACCGCCATGGAGCCACCTTGGTCACCTGAAGACCAAACACGCTCCCGCACGATCCATCCGCTAAACCGCAAGCAGGCAATTATGTTCCGCCACGGCGAATAAATTGCCCGCGCTCCTTCCTCAATGCGCAGTCGGACGGCCGCGCCGAACGGCCGAATTCGCCTCGAAAGGAGCTTCGTCCGGCAAACGGTCCGGCTCCGGAGTCCGACCCTCGCGCGACGGCAAAATTTCGCCGGACGGCCGGAACTTTGATGGTGATGTTCGTGTTGATGAGGGGCATGCCGGCGCGGTCCTAATCAACACAATCCCCGGAACATGATCGATGAACATATTGTCCGTCACGGCCGAGATTTTTCCGCTGGTCAAGACCGGGGGCCTCGCCGACGTTGCCGGATCACTCCCCAAGGCGCTTAAGGCCCACGGGATCCATACGCGCAGCCTTGTTCCGGGATATCCCGGTGTGCTGCGGGGCTTGGATGAGGCGTCGCGGATCACCGAATACGATTGCCTCTTCGGCGAACGCGCCACGCTGCTGGCCGGGCGAGCCGACGGGCTGGAGCTCTTCGTGCTCGACGCGCCGGCCTTTTTCGACAGGCCCGGCGCGCCCTATGCGGACAAGTACGGCCACGAATACGCGGATAATTGGAAGCGTTTCGCCGCCCTCTCCTGCGTCGCATCGCACATCGCTCGTGGCCTCGTACCGAATTGGCAGCCCGACGTCATCCACGCCCATGACTGGCACTCCGCGATCAGTCTCGTCTATCTGAAATATTCCGGCGACAACGGCGTAGCCAAGGTCCTGACCGTCCACAATCTGGCGTTCCAAGGGCAGTTTCCTGCCCACTGCTTTCCCGAGCTCGGCCTACCGAACGAGGCTTACTCGATCGACGGCCTCGAATATTACGGCGACGTCGGATATCTCAAGGGCGGCCTGCAGGCGGCCGACGCGATCACGGTGGTCAGCCCCACCTACGCGCGGGAAGTCATGTCCCCGGCCTTCGGCATGGGGCTCGAAGGCGTGATGAATGCACGCCACGCAGACGTTATCGGCATCGTCAACGGAATAGACACCGAAGTCTGGGATCCATCGTCGGACTGCAATATCGAGAACCATTATTCGGCGCGCACCCCTTTGCGCCGCCTGCCGAACCGGCAGGCGCTCCTCAATCTCTTCGGCCTGCAGAACGTCTGCGGGCCAGTCTTCGCCAGTGTCAACAGGCTGACCTGGCAGAAGGGCATGGATCTGTTGGCGGAAGTTGCCGACGAAATCGTCAAGGGCGGCGGCGCGCTCGTCGTGATCGGACAGGGCGATCCCGAAATCGAGCGCGCCTTCCTGGAGCTCTCGCGGCGGTTCCCGCAACGTATCGGCGTGAAGATCGGCTATGACGAGCGGCTCGCCCACAAAATTCATGCCGGCGCGGATGCCATGCTCGTTCCCTCCCGCTTCGAACCCTGCGGCCTGACGCAGCTCTATGCCTTGCGCTATGGCTGCGTGCCGGTCGTTGCCCGCACCGGCGGCCTGTCGGAAACCATCATCGACGCAAATGATGCAGCGCTCCACGCGCATGTCGCGACGGGAATACAGTTTGCGCCCATCGACGCGCATGAGCTCCGGCATGCGCTTCGCCGCACCTTCAAGCTCTATCGACGCCGTCGCGAGTGGGAGGGACTGCGCCGGCAGGGCATGAAGACGGACTGCTCCTGGCACCGCAGTGCCGCGCGCTATGCGGAGCTCTATGGCGAGCTCCTGAGCCCCGACATCCGCTTGGCCGGCAGCGCGTAGGACGCAGCCGGGCGGAAATCAACAGCACCATCTCCATAGTCTCCGGGGATCGAACGGGCCGAGGCTCACCCGTCTCGTCGCGGGCAAGCGGCGGGGTCTGCCGCCATTCGCAATCGTGATGAATCGATCAGCAATCGACCATGGATCGCTGAGCGGGAATATGCCAAAGGCTGAGATCGGGGATGCGAGGCGGAAGCTGCCCGCACGCTCTCATCCCCGTTCAGGAGGAATGCGCTCATGGCCGTCGACAGCGTCCCCGGCACCCTTGTTCATCAGGCAGGCGCCGCCCGTGCCGGCGTCATGATCATGCTCATCGGCATGCTGATGTTTTCGCTGAACGACGTCATGGGCAAGTGGCTGGTCGCGACCTACTCGGTCGGCCAGGTGGTGCTGATCCGCAGCCTCGCCGCCGCCCTCCTGCTCGCCCCCTTTTTCTGGCTCAACGGCGCGCAAAAGCTTTTCGCCCTCGAGCGGCCGGGCCTTCAGTTTGCCCGCGTCGTTGCCTCGACGGCGGAGGTCGTCTCGTTCTACTTCGCCGTCGTCTACCTGCCGCTCGCGGACGTCATGACCTATTGGCTGGCGGCGCCGATCTATGTCGCGGCGGTTTCGCCGCTGGTCCTCCGGGAGCCGGTCGGCTGGCGGCGCTGGAGCGCCATCGCCATCGGGTTCGCCGGCGTGCTTATCGCGCTCGAACCGTCCTCCCAGGCTTTCACTCTGCCCGCCTTGATCTCGATTCTCGGCAGCATGTGCTTCGCTTTCATGATGATTTCCGGTCGTTCGCTGCGCGGCACCCCGGACACGACGCTCGCCTTCTGGCAGATCGTCGGCGCGGCGGCGGCCGGCCTGGTCTGGGCGCCCTTCGACTGGACGCCGCTCAAACCGGTCGACACGGCGCTGCTCGGCCTTCTCGGCGTTGTCGCCATGCTCGCCCACGTCCTCGTCAATCGAGCCCTGAAGCTGGCCGACGCCGCAACGGTCGCGCCGCTGCAGTACACGCTCCTCTTCTGGGCGATCGTCTTCGGCTGGCTGATCTTCGGCGACACGCCCCGACTGTCGATGGTACTCGGCGCCGGCCTCATCGTCGCCTCCGGTCTCTTCATCTTCTTCCGCGAGCAACAGCTCAAGCGACAGGGGCGGTTGAAATAGCCGATCAACGAAAACAATACCGGTTATCGCACCTATCGATTTCGCTTATGTGAAGTCTGCCCGTAAAGTTTCTCCGAAACGCCGGCAAAGGCGTAGATACAAGGGGAACGAACATGCGAAACCGAATTCTGCCGCTGGCGCTCGTCTGTGCCGCACTGCTCTCGTCAACGGTTGCGGCCGCCGAGCTGAAGATCGGCACCGAGGGTGCCTATCCGCCCTTCAACTTCGTCGATTCGACCGGCAAGATCGGTGGCTTCGACGTCGAGATCGGCTTGGCGCTCTGCGAGCGCATGAAGGTCGAATGCGAGGTCGTCGCCCAGGATTGGGACGGCATCATCCCCGGTCTGCTCGCGAAGAAATACGACATGATCATAGCTTCGATGTTCATCACCGAGGAGCGCAAGAAGCAGGTGGCCTTCACCGAGCCCTACTATCTCGCCGCAATGACACATGTGGCGCCGAAGGGTGCGGGACTTACCGAGTTCAGCAACGAAGCGCTGAAGGGCAAGGTGATCGGCGCCCAGTCCGGCACCACCCAGGCGGACTATATCGCCGCCCTTTATCCCGATGCGGAGATCAAGCTCTATCCCACCCAGGACGAGGCCAATCTCGATATGGTCAACGGCCGGCTCGACCTGCAGGTCGGCGACATGCTGCCGATGCTCGATTGGGTGACGAAGAACGACGACGGCAAGGGCTGCTGCGAACTCATCGGCGAGCCGATTACAGACAAGAAGTTCGTCGGCGATGGCGTCGGCATTGCGGTCCGCCAGGAGGACAACGACCTGCGCGAGAAGCTGAACAAGGCACTCGCCGAAGTCCGCGCCGACGGAACCTACAAGAAGATCAACGACAAGTATTTCACTATCGATGTCTACACGATGAAGTGACGGTGATGTCCCTCTGCAGGGCGCCTACACTTGCCGCCTCTGTGCCTCCCGCATCGCATCAAACGAGGTGAGGCACAACTCGGCCCAGAGATCCTGCAAGGCTTCGCTTTCCGTCAACAAATCGCGGTCGGCACTGGCAAGTTTCATTTGTAGAGCGTTTCGATCTACTTGAGAGGCCAGTTGCTCTGCTGTTCTATAAAGAGACTGTGCATGCTGCAGCAGAAAATGAGGTGCGCCGATGATCTCGGGAAGCCGCCGGACAAAGGCCTCGGCGGATCGCGGCCCAGTCGCGTCTGTGTTGCAAACTCCGCTTCCGAAGCATCCGGCCTTCCGCCCGTCACGTTGACGATTGCATTGCCATAGTACTGCACCCATAACGGCAAAATATCCGGACGAAGTAAGCGGTTGCATCGGTGCGGCAAGGCGAACCATGCGGCGAGCCGAGAAATGGCAGGAGGCCGTATGAGCCCGGCCGCCTAGCTCCGTTTTCTTCCTGAAAATGCAAAAATGTCGATCTGTCCGTCGAGCCCTCTCAACGGATAGGAACCGAGATTTTCCAGCTTTGCCGCGCATCCCGCCTTTTCCACGAAAGCTCGTGAGAGGAGCACCGGGCGCTTGAGTTCCTTGGTCAAACCTTCGAGGCGCGAGGCGATGTTGACCGCCGGTCCGATGACGGTGAAATCCAGGCGTTTGCGCGAGCCGATATTGCCGTACATGACATCACCGACATGTACACCGATGCCGTAGCCGAGAGGGTCGTGGCCCTTGCGAAGGTTGTCCTCGTTGAGCTTGGACAAGGCGGCCTGCGCCTCGTCGATGGCGCCGAGAAGATTACTGCAGGCGCACGGATCGCTGAGCGGAAAGATCGCCAGCAATCCGTCCCCCATGAACTTGAGGATTTCCCCGCCATGCCGCTCGATCGGCTCGGCCATGGCGTCGAAATAGCCGTTCAGCAGCTCGATGACGTCGTCGCGCGGCCAGAGGTCCGACAATTTCGTGAAGTCGCGAAGATCGCAGATCAGGATTGCCGCCCCGACCGTCACGCCACTGCCGCGAGTGGTCGCACCGGCCAGGATCTGCTCGCTCGCATGCGGTCCGACATAGGTTTCGAGAAGCGTTCGGGCGAGCCGGTTCTTCAGTCTGATCTCGCTGACGAGCGCCAATGCCGGCAGAATGTCCTTCAGGAACGCCAGGTCATCAGAGCTGAAGCCACCCGGTCTGTCGCTTGCAAAGGTGATCGCGTGACGCTTGCCGAGCGTATGATGGAGCGGCCAGATGACATAGTCGGTGAGACCCTCGGCCCGCAGTTCGTCGTACAGTGGGTAATCCGGACCATCGGCCGTGGGGTCGTCAAGATGGCAGCGCACCTCGTCTGCGCCGTCGTTGAATTCGTGCAGGGGACTATTCAGGTATTGCGTGGTGTCTTCGACGCCATAGGCGTAGGTGTCGATCTCCGCCTCCGTCAGCCCTTTCCGCCAGAGGATGCGCGCGCCAATCCATTGCGGGTGATGAATCCGGAAATGGAGCGTCGCACGCGCGACCGGCATGCCCGCTTCCGCCAATCTGCGGCACATTTCCACGAATATGTTGTCGATGAAACGTTCGTCGCGTGTCTCGAGGACGAGCCAGTCGAGAACCCTGCGCCGTCGCTCCGGCCATCTCCCGTCACCGTCGCGAAGCGGACCTGAACGCGCCTCGGGTAGCGACTGGATTGCGGCCTCCGCGCCGCCCGTTTTCATCATGGTCATTGTTCAAAATCCCAAGGATTGCTGCGCCGGTTCCGGCGGCCGGACACGCACGCCCTCCAGTTCGAGCATGCGCATCTTCGCCGACGAACCGCCCGGAGCCGAAAAGCCGCCGATCTTGCCGCCGGCTGCGAGCACCCGATGACAGGGAATGATCAGCGCCACCGGATTCTTCGCCATCGCCTGGCCCACGTCCCGTGCAGCCTCCGGCCCCGCACCAAGTTCCTTCGCCAGTGCGCCGTAGGTCGTCGTTCGGCCCCAGGGAATCCTCCGCGCGGCGGCATAGATCTGCCTGAAGAAAGCGTCCTGTCCCGCGAGATCGAGTTCGAAGCCGGAAAAGTCCGTCTCCTCTCCCTCGAAATACCGCTTCACGGCGGCAACCGCCTCTTCGATGGTCGGCGGGGGCTCCCGAGGCTCGGCGTCCGGCAGACGCCGCAAGAGCAGCCGCTCCGTGGCCGCGGCACTTGTCGTCGGCAATTGGAAGCGCGTGATGCCGACATCGCGCCAGGCGATTCCGCAGTATCCAGCCGCAGTTTCGAAGATGTGGTAGTGATGCATGGCCGGCCTCCCACAGCGCTTCGATCAGAAGCACGAAGATCGCTGTAGCACTTTACGATTGCAGCACATCGAAAAATCGTGTGCCCGGGCTTCGAATTCAACCCGTTTTCCACTCGAGGTCGTGCAAAAACTGCCTAACCGCATGTTTGCTAATATCGTAGTCAATATGCAGCAGCCGGTCAGCGTTTCGCCGGTCCGGGCAGCGGCGTTGAAAAAATGCGCGGTCTCCGGCTTTGCCGAAAACCGCGCAATTTTGCCCGTCCCACTCTGCTGCCAGAGGGCAAGATAATGCAAGCAGCCCACACGCGCCTCGTGAACGAGGACGCCGGATCACCGCATCGAAACGTCCGCCCCGGACATGGAGGCGATGGGAGCGCCGCGGATCAACGAGTCGCAAACGTCCACCTCGCGACCCGCCTCCTCGGGCGGCCGCCTCGCGCGGTCCTTTCAGATCGTCTGCGTTAGCCGAAGAACATCTGGCGCAGCCGAGCAAACATGGTTGGTTGTTTCTCGACCAACAGCGCGCGGATGTGGCGGGCGGCCGTCGATGCGCTGACCGTCGCGCCGAAATGGCAATAGCAGATGACCTTGTGCAATTGCTCGTCGCTCAGCTCGAAGAACCGCTTCGCTTCGCCGTAGCTGTCGTTCTCCATTCCGGCGGTCCGCAAGACGGGATCATCGAACGCTACTGAGATTGGCGAACCGTCGCCACGCATGGCGGCCCGGACTCTCGCCGGCTGATATTCAGTCTCGTGCAGCGTCGAAAGGCGTCTGTGAGGATCCCGCTCCAGGAGTTCAGCCCAACGTTGTAGGCGCTCGGTGCGCGATAGCGTCCGGCGTGGAAAGTCCTGTTTGACCTCGGCGACGCCCTGTAGCTGCTCGATTGCTTGATGCTTCATTGTGACCTCCTACTCTGACGATAGTTGGTCCCCCATTTCCACCTCATCGGCCCTATAAACGTGACTCCAACCAGTCGCGAAGTCCAATCACGAAAATGCCTCGGGCCGATTTAAAGCGCGATAACGTGCGGAATTCGCCGCTTGGCGCGTCCGCTGTGATCCTAGGCCGGCGCCTTTCTCGTCGGCACCCCAAAATCCGCGCCCCCCGGACGACCGGCGCGCGTCGCAGCTCCATGCGGGCCACAATCATAGTACCATCGCTTCCGAAGCCGGCGGCGCCTTCGGCTTAGTCCTCCCGGAACGCATGCCGCATCTGGTCGGTGAGCGGCTTCGTCAGGTAGGAGATGACCGTGCGGTCGGCGATCTTGATGAACACCTCGGCCGGCATGCCGGGATAGAGCGAGAGGCCCTTGAGTTTGGCGAGGCTCTCCGGTTTGGGGTGGATGCGCAGCGGATAGTAGGTGGCACCGGTGCGCTCGTCGGTGACCATGTCCGGAGCGACGGTCACGACTTCCGCCTCGACCTCGGGTGTGGTGCGCTGGTTGAAGGCGCTGAAGCGGATTTCGACCGGCTGACCGACGCGGATCTGGTCGATGTCATGGGTGGCCACCCGGGCTTCGACGGTCAGATCGTCGGCCTCCGGCACGACGAGCATCAGCGTCTCGCCTGCATTGACGACGCCGTTGATGGTGTGGACTGCAAGCTGGTAGACGCGCCCGGGAAGCGGCGCTGTGATGTCAAGGCGGCGCAACTGGTCGGTCAAGGCGGTGCGACGCTCCTCATATTCGGCGATCTTCGCCTCGACGTCCGTCAGTTCCTTGGAAATCTCCGTGCGCCGGTCTTCGTCGAGCTGCAGGATTTGCAGGTCGATCTCGCTGGACTTGCCGCGGGCCTGGGCGCGCGCGGCAATGTGCCGTCCACGCTCGCCCTCGAGCTCCGCCCGCTGACGCTTAAGCGTCGTCACCCGCTGCATCGGCACCAGGCCCTGGCCATAAAGGGAATCGACGCCGGTCAGTTCCTCCGCGATCAGCTTCAGCGCGTCCTCGATCGCCTTCAATTGCACCGTGAGGCCCTCCGTCTCGTCGGCGAGCTGCGCCTTCCTCGATTCGAGCTGCCCCTTCATGCCGGTCAGCGCCGAGCGACGGCTTGCGAACAGCTTCTGCTCGCCGTCGACGAGCTTCGCCGCCGCCGCGCCGGAGATGAATTTGGCAAGGTCCTCGCCGATCGAGAAGGAGGCCGCGCCGATGCGCTCGGCCTGTAGCCGGGCGCGGCGGGCATAAAGCTGCGCCAAGGTGCTCTCGACGATCGCGAGATTGGCGCGGACGGTGGTCCCATCGAGACGGATCAGGACTTGGCCCGCCTCGACCCGATCGCCCTCCTTGACCAAGAGTTCACCGACTATGCCGCCGGTCAAATGCTGGACTTTCTTGACATTGTCGTCGACGACGACGACGCCGCCGGCGACGATCGCGCTCGACAGCTCCGTCGTCGCAGCCCAGCCGCCGACACCGACGACAAGCGCAAGCGCGAGAACGGAGACGCCCATCACGTGTCGCGAAAGCGAACGGCGCGCACTCGACGATTCTTGAATGCTGCCGCTCATTGTTTCGCCTCCTGGCCGTCGACGATTTTCAGCGGTGACGGTCGCTCGACCTGGGGTGCTCGAAGCACCTTACCGAGGACTTCCTCCTTCGGGCCGAAGGCCTGCATACATCCCTCATTCATCATCAGCACGAGGTCCACGCTCGTAAGCGCACTCGGCCGGTGGGCGATGACGACGACGATGCCGCCGCGCCTACGCACATTCATGATCGCCTCGTTCAGCGCCTGTTCGCCTTCGGCATCGAGGTTTGAGTTCGGCTCGTCGAGAACGACGAGGAAAGGGTCGCCGTAAAGCGCGCGTGCGAGTGCCACACGCTGGCGCTGGCCGGCCGAGAGCGCCATGCCGCCCTCTCCGATTTCGGTGTCGTAGCCGTTTGGAAGGCGGAGGATCATGTCGTTGACGCGCGCTGCTTTGGCAGCGGCGACAATCGCCTCCGAGGTCGCATCTTCGGCGAAGCGACAGATGTTCTGTGCCACACTTCCCGCGAAGAGCTCCACGTCCTGCGGCAGATAGCCGATGTGCTTGCCGAGCGCATCATTGTCCCATTGGTCGAGCGCCGCACCGTCGAGCCGGACCGAGCCGCGATAAGCGGGCCAGACGCCGAGAATGGCGCGCGCCAGCGACGATTTCCCCGACGCGCTCGGGCCGATGACGCCGAGCGCGCTGCCGGCATGCACGCTGAAAGTCACGCCGGAGACGATGAGGCGCTGTGCCGCCGGCGGCCCGCTTGCCAATCCCTCGACGCTGAGCCGCTCGTGCGGGCTCGGCAGCGCCAGCGGCTTTTCCGCTTCCGGCAAGGCTTTGAGCAGCTCTTTGAGGCGTTGCCAGCTCTGGCGCGCCGAGACGAGACCGCGCCAGTTGCCGATGGCGAGCTCGACGGGGGCGAGCGCCCGGGCGGTCAGGATCGAGCCGGCGATGATGATGCCCGGCGATGCCTGCCCCTCGATGACGAGGACGGCGCCCGCCGCCAGCACGCCCGATTGCAGCGCCATGCGGAAGACCTTGGAGAGCGCGCCGTAGCCGTTGCCGATATCGGACGTGCGCCGGTTCTCGTCGCGGAAGTCGGTATTCCGCCGCTCCCAGAGCGCGGTCAGCCGCCCCGACATGCCCATGGCCTCTACGACTTCGGCGTTGCGCTGCGAGGACTGGGCGAAAGCGTTGCGCAGGCTTGCCGCCTCGGCAGCCTTCTTGGCAGGCGCCTGTGTGCCGCGATTGGTGAGATAGGTGAGCAGCGTCAGAATGAGCCCACCGCCGACCGCCACCAGGCCGATGACCGGGTGAAACAGGAAGCAGATGGCGATATAGAAGGGCAGCCAGGGAAGGTCGAAAAGCGCAGCCGGCCCGGCGCCTGAAAGGAATGCCCGAACCTGATCGAAGTCGCGCAGCGCCTGAAGCCCATCCCCCTGCATCTTCAGTTTCAGGGGCGCCTTCACGACCGCCCGATAGATCCGCCCGCTCAAACTCTCGTCGAGGGCGCCGGCGATGCGCACGAGCATCCGCCCGCGGATGAGCTCGAAAGCCCCCTGGAAGCTGTAGAGCAGCAACGCCAGAAGGCAAAGTGCGATCAGCGAAGGAATGCTCCGGCTCGGCAGCACCCGGTCGTAAACCTCGAGCATGAAAAACGAGCCGGTCAGGTAGAGAATGTTGACGAGCGCGCTGGCAATGCCGACGCCGATGAAGGCCGTTCGGCAGTCGCGTAGGGCCGAGGCGGGATCGGCACTCCTGCCGCTCGATGTTGCTGCAAGTTCAGTCACTAGTTATCGTCCCCCGATCGGCTCGTCTGGCCGCCGTACGGCCTTTCCTCACTGTTCCGGCAAAGCGCCGAGAATTCAAAAAATGCACTGTCCCTCGAGTCCCGCTGCGTCGCACCGGTCCCATGTTTCTTTCGAATATAGCACGGAAGAGTTGTTCCCCCGAGACAGTGGTGTACTCAAGACTATTCCCGTACGCCACCGCCGTCGAATCACTTGCAGAATGCGATCGTCACGAAGCCTTTGGGCGGGCGTCATCGGCGGGGGTTTCGGCGCGCTTCTGCTTCGAAGTCTCGGGGATCGCTGGGGCGCTCGACCGGCGATGTGCCGTCACTCAACAGTGGCGTGCGCGCCCGACCAACTGTCCACGCCTATTGCTGCCGCTGCGACGGCACAGCCTTCAATGCTGGCGCCCTTTCCCCAACTCGCAGCAAGGCTCATCAATTCTTCCATTTCTTTCCTGAGCCGGTGCCATGCCAAGAGATCCTCGGCGTGGGGCACGTTCGTGCGCGGGTCGTAGAAGCGGCCGATCTCGTCGCCGGCGTCTTTCCGGGCGGCCTCCAGCCGTCCTTTAAGCGCGTTCGATTCGTCCTTCAGCTGGAAATACCGGCGCATCACCGCAATCAGCGCAAGATCGTTCGCAGTCGCGTTCAAGAGCATTCCTCCGCGTCGTTTCTGCATCGCAGGCCGGGGAAGCTCCCCGCCACGGGACACGCCCCTTCGCGCAAGACTTTGGCCCTTTTCCGGCACGGCAGGAAAAAGATCGGCAGCGGAGTGAGAGGATGTTTCGCCCGCGATTGTGCGTGCCTCGCCACCTATTGGGGAACAGGCCAAGACGTAATCGGGCGTGGGTTGCGTTCGACCGTGGGCTATTCTTTCCTGTAGACGAGCACGGGAATCGTCGAATGGGTCAGCACCTTGGCAGTGATGCTGCCGATGATCAGGGCGCCGACGCCGCCGCGTCCATGTGAAGCCATGACGATGAGGTCGGCGCCAATTTCCTCGGCCTTCCTGATAATCACACGATAGACTTCGTGGCTGCGCACCTGATCCGTGGCGCATGGAACGCCAGCCCGCTCGGCCTTCACTTGCGCGGCAGCAAGGGTCTCGGCAGCATGCTGGCGGGAGATCGCCTCGTATTCCTCACGCGTGCTGCCCAGTTGCTCGACGTGGGTCGAGAGGAGGTGGAACGGTTCCGTCACCGTGAGGACGGTGATTTTGGCGTTGGTCTCCTTGGCAAAGGCGATGGCAGCATCCACGGCAAGCGTGGCAAGAGGGGAGCCGTCAGTGGGAACGAGAAGGTTGCGGAACATGAAAGCCTCCGATCATGGTCGGGTTCACGTTAGCCGCATCGTGCTGGATCGCATTGACTTGGATCAATTACTTTAGTGTCCGCTTATTTATATTGAAAAGCGAGCACTAAAAAAGACCCGGCGGAGCAACCGACGGGCCGTGTGTTTCGAAATTGCCGCTCAGGCTTCGACGCGCCTCCGCCCTCGCGCGTCATCTTCGACGCCCTCTTCCTCCCGCCTGTTGTGGCGGATGGAGGACCAGAGCGACAGACCGATGAGGGCGGCTCCGCCGAGGCCGGTAATGACTTCGGGGATGTGCATCAGCGTTTGAAAATACATGACGACCGAGAGGATGAGGATCGCATAGAAGGCGCCATGTTCCAGATAACGGTATTCGCTGAGCGTCCCCTTCTCGACGAGCATGACGGTCATGGAGCGGACATACATCGCACCGATACCGAGGCCGATGGCGATGATGAAGAGGTTCTGCGTCAAGGCGAAGGCGCCGATGACGCCGTCGAAGGAGAAGCTGGCGTCGAGCACCTCCAGATAGAGGAAGGCGCCGAAACCACCCTTCGCGGCCGCGCTCATCGTCTGTTGCGATGCGTCGAGCAGCCCGCCGACGACCTCCACGACGAGAAAGGTGAGCAGACCGTAGACGCAGGAGTGAACGAAGACGACGGCTTCTTCCCCTTCGAGCAGGGTCGAGAAGCCAAGGATGAGCGCAAGGACAAAGGCGATCTCGATGCCCTTGATGCTCGCAAAGCGCGACATCCGACGCTCCAGCCACGCGATCCAGTGAATGTCCTTCTCATGGTCGAAGAAGTAGGTGAGGCCGACCATCATCAGGAATGTTCCGCCAAAGGCGGCGATCGGCAGATGCGCCTCGTTCATGATGCGCGCATATTCCTCGGGCCGCGCCGCGGCCAGGACGACCGCTTCGATCGGACCGATATTGGCCGCGATGACGACGATGAGCAGTGGAAAGACGATGCGCATACCGAAGACGGCGATGAGAATGCCCCAGGTCAGAAAGCGCTGCTGCCAGACCGGGGTCATGTCCTTGAGCTTGTTGGCGTTGACGATCGCGTTGTCGAAGGACAGCGAGATCTCGAGAACCGCGAGCACGGTGCAGATGAAGAAGACGGTCGCCATGCCGCCGAAGGTACCGGTCGACTGCCAGCCGATCCAGGCGCCAAGCACTAGACCTGCCGCTGTAACGATGAACGCCCATGTGAAATAGCTGAGCGCAGTGGTTTGCGAATTGGGCTTGGTCATGGGCGAACCTCCCCTCCGCGCGACGTGGCAACGTTGGCAAAAGGGAGATACCTAACGACAAAAAAACGCACAGCCGAATAGGCACATGCGTGAGGCATGAGATGAGTTTTCATAGTAGCTAACCCGCCGGCTTGATTTGCTGGCGGTACCGACATCACGAGAGCGCCGTAAACTCTCGCCAGAGGGGCCCGGCACCAATGTTCATCCCGCGTTCCGATGTCCAAGAGCGGGATGCCACTTAATTAGCGATGCCGCGCTTCGCGTCAAGGGTTGAGCGGCGGGCTCTTGCCGCCGCCCGTGTTGCAGTCCCCGGGGTAACCCTATACGTGGCGTTCTCGATTTTGTTCTCCTTTTCCGGGTGGAACCAAAGCCCTGGTCTGCCGGTTTCTTTCGACCGGTAATAACCGCGAGGCAAGCGTCATGCACTGTTTCTGGTGGGATAAAAGCGTCGAACTGGAGCTCGGAGAGACGGGCAAATATCGCGACGTGAAAAGTACCCGCGAGGCTGTCGAATGCCTCCTGCTGCGTTGGCCGCAGCGGGACGGGCGCGCGCTGGCCGCAGCCAAGCGGACGTGCCTCCAGGCGCTCGAAGGCAAGGTCAAGACCGAGAAGGCCCGCAGGGCTTTCATAAAGGCGGCGGAAGAGGCGCACATCTTGATCCGCAGCCAATAGCAGCCGAGGCCGTCCGATCGCCAGGCCCTTGGCGGGTCCGCGATGGGACCCTGGCGTGCGAGGGGCCGGCGATCACCGTTCACTTCGGGACGGCGCGCCCTAAATAGGGTTCATCAAATCGAGGGTGCGCACTGTGCACAGCGCCCATTGCCTCGCATTCGCGATATGCCGGACGCGCAAGGAAGCAAGCCATGTACGAGATCCCCTGGGGCAAGCCCGTGAACGTCAACATGCTGGACGGCAGATGCCGAAGCGTTATCGGCCCGCTCGACGCCATGAAATGCCTGCAAAGCGAATGGCCCGTGAGAGACGGCGCCTATTACGGCTGCGCGGTCCGCGCCTGTAATGCGGCGCTGAGGCACAAGAAACGGCCCGAAGCGGCGCGGGCCGCCTTCATCGCCGCTTCGCGAGAGGCCTTTCTGACGGTCCTGTCTGGCGTGGAGCAGGAGGTGAAGGACGATGGAAACCGGGCCCTGGAATGAATGCGTCCCCGTTCGGATGCCGAATGACACGAAGATCCACATGGTGTCGAACACGCGGCAGGCGGCGGAGTTGCTGGCGGAACAATGGCCGATCAGCCACGGCAAGGCCTATGAGAATGCCGTCGAAGTCTGTCAGGCGGCGCTCGAACGCGACTACCCTTCTTACGTGGCGCGGGCCGCCTTCGTCGCGGCAGCGAAAGAAGCACGCGTCATTCTGTGAATGGACGGCATCCGCCTTCGCAGTCCCTGTTCGTCCAGTGCCGCGCGTCTTATCAGCCGCGCAAAGATCGCTGTTTGGATTGCTGCATGTCTTTGTCCTTGTCGAGGTTCGATTTCAGGCGATATGCAGCAGGGAACTCTTCGCCAGGCCTGGGTGTTGATCAGCGGATCAACGAACCTTGGGGTCTCGAATGCAGAAGACCAATGAATTCAGCAAATTCGCAACCGCCGTTGCGGAGTATTCCGGGCGCCCCGCCATCTTCGTCCTGGCGCTCACCGTGGTCGTGGTGTGGGGTCTAACGGGCCCGCTCTTCGGCTTCTCCGAGACGTGGCAGCTCGTCATCAATACGGGCACCACCATCGTCACCTTCCTCATGGTCTTCGTTCTTCAGAATACGCAGAACCGCGACGGCAAGGCGCTTCAGGCGAAGCTCGACGAGCTCATCCTCACGAGTTCGGCGGAGAACAAATACGTCGGAATCGAAGAGCTGGACGAGAAGGAATTGAAGCGCATCAAGGAGATACTCAAACAGCACGCTCATGACGAGGACGTCCATGCGCTCCACGAGAAAGTCTCGCAGGTCGTGGGCCGACGCTCGAAGGGCGGCATCAAACGACAGTGACGGCCACCGGAACGGACGGAACCAAAGCACGCCGCATTCCGTTTTGGCTAACGAGCAGCGCGCAGCCGCGGAAATCCAAGCGGCGTAACGAAGCGCCGAAACGCGAACGAGGAGGCGACCCTATGCATCTCGTTGGGACGCAGGTCATACCGGAACAGGGTGGAAAAGCGGGCTTTACCGTCGAGTTCGTTGGCGAAGGCGGTGAGATCGTTTCGGTCTCTCTGCGCAACGATGCCGCCACGAACATTAATCGGCTGAATGCCGTTGAAAAGGCGCAGGAGGTCATGCGCGAGCTCGCAGATACCGACTGCAGCGCGGTGGAGGAGTCGCAGGATACCCCGCAAATGCGCCGCAGTGCTCGCGGCGCCAAGGATACGGACGAAATGGAAACGCAGCTTGACGAAGGTCTCGAGGATACGTTCCCCGCCAGCGATCCGGTTTCCGTCACTGTGTCGACCATTCCGACCGACCGCGCAAAGAAGCAATAGCCCATGGACGCTCGCTCATCCGTTGCCTTGGTGACGGGCGCCGGATCGGGTATCGGCAAGGCGACCGCGTTGGCGCTTGCCGCCGACGGCGTCAAGGTGGGGTTGCTGGCGCGCACTCGGCCGGCACTCGATGAGGTCGCCGCGGAGATCGCGAGCGCCGGGGGCCAGGCACTAGTCCTCGAAGCAGACGTGGCGGACGAGGTGCCGATGCGCAATGCGATCAGGGATCTCGTTTCCGAATTCGGCCGGCTCGACATCGTCGTCGCCAATGCCGGCGTCAACGGCGTCTGGGCGCCGATAGACGACCTGAAGCCGCTCGAGTGGGACAAGACCATCGCCATCAATCTGCGCGGCACCTATCTAACCCTGCATTTGACGGTCCCCCACCTCAAACAGGCGGGGGGCGGCGCCATCGTCGTCGTGTCATCGATCAACGGGACCCGGACCTTCACGACCCCTGGCGCCACGGCCTATACCGCCACGAAGGCGGCACAGGTCGCGATCGTCCAGCAACTGGCACTGGAACTCGCAAAGCACCACATCCGCGTCAACGCCGTCTGTCCCGGGGAAATCGAAACGGGCATCGACGAAAGCACGAGCCTGCGGTATCCGGAGGAAACGGCGATCCCCGTCGAATGGCCGAACGGGCAGGTCCCCATCACCGGCGGCAAGCCTGGCCGAAGCAGCGATGTCGCCGATGTCATCCGCTTCCTCGTTTCGGATCGCGCGCGGCACGTGACCGGCAGTCCGGTCTGGGTCGACGGGGGCCAAGGGCTGCTGCGATAAACATCAAAGAAAGCACGCGGTTCGGCGCCTGGGCTAGGAACCGAACATGGAAAAGGGCCCCACCATTGCGGCGGGACCCGCCATTTGCGTCATATTATTATTTGAGGAGCGCGCGGTCCGTAGGGGCTTTGCGGAGAGGGAACTTGTTCCGCGCGATCCGACCATCAAACTTCAAACGGAGCGAATTGTTCCCAGCCGCTGTCAAATCACACCGCCATTTTTCCGGAAGTGAAGGAAACATCCTGAGGCCGGACCGGTTCGACGGTCGGCGGGCGAAGAAATCGTTAACCAACTTCCCGATAGAGGTGGCTTCGAGCGAATGCGGAGTGATTCGATGGCCGTTGGACGGAACCGAGGTGCGAGTGCAATCGAGGGCGGAGAGGTTGTCGCCTTTCCTCTGGCAGCGCGTGTAGGCGACGTGGAGCGCTGCGCCCGGGAACTCGACCGGATACATGGAAACGCCGCCGTCGAGTACTGGAAGATCGAATGCCGGCAGCTCGCCGTGGAGCTTTCGGCGCTCGGTCTGCCGGACTCGGAGATCCGCCGAGAGGTCCTCGCATTTCAGGCGGAGGTCCAGATCGCAATGGCCGAGCGCTATCGGACGCATGCTACCGAGCGGAGCCGATCCGACAGCCGGACGTAGCCGCCTTACATCGGCGCGAAATGGGACAGTCGGCTGTGTGAAAAGCCACATGGCCACGCCGTGGTCATGTGGCTGTAAAGAAGTTCTTCCAGGCGGAGGTCGCGGTCGCTGCCGCCTTCACTCTCCCGTCCAGCTGTGCACGTGGAACTTGGCCTCCTCGGCCGCCTTGATGAAGGCGGTGCGCGCGGCGTCGGGCTCGTCCTGCCCGTCGATCACGCGATCGCAAGCTGCGAGCGCGCTCCTTTTCGCCGGCCCGTCAGCAAGGGGCCAATGATTTTTGAGGCAGAGACATGCGTCGCGGGTGCTTTGTACCCGAAGAACGCGCTTGGGCGCCTCCAGGATGACCGCTTCACTCCACAGGCGATCCTGCGTCAGGCATGACATTGCGACATTCCTTCAGGCTGGGCGCTCACGACGGCCGGACGGTTCAGTCCTTCGAGCACCAGGCCGCCCAGTTCCGGGCTTGCACGGGTGATGTCGGCCAGCGACACGATGCCGGCGGCCTGCCGCTTCTCGTCGACGACCACGAGGCGGCGTATCCTGAGGTCGTGCATCTTCTGCGCGGCGAGCAATATGCTGTCTCCCTCCTCGCAGGACTGTGCGGAGACCGTCATGAACTCGAACACGGCGGTCGAACTCGACAGGCCGCGCGCGACGACGGAGCTAAGGATGTCGCGGTCCGTTACGATGCCGAGTATCGTTCCTACACCCGGCGCTTCGACGGGCACGGCGCCCACGCCGGTCTCCTTCATCAGTCGGGCGACCGACTGCGCCGTATCGGTTGGCGATACCGTGAAGACCGGGCGCGACATCACGTCTCCAACGCGTAACGGCTGCTCAGGGGCGACCATCGACGAGGCTCCTCCCATTGATCGACGCCGGGACGGCGACTTCCTCTGCCGTCGACTTCTTGAGAGTGAGATCGACCCGATAGGGGACTATGACCTGGGGCTGCCAGGCATTCCGGCCCGATTTCTTTGCATCCGGATTCTCAGGCGGGCGGGCAAACCTCGGACGCTTCTTCAGTCGATGTCGCACAAGACGCTCCCTTCTCTTAGCGTAGACATGCGCGGCTAAACCGCAGTCCGTTAACGCGCCACCAGGGTTGCGGTTCCCCGCAATTTACTGTCGGCGCGCCGTGAGGCCCGCTCACTGCGGCGCCGCAGGCTCAGGATCCGCATTCGCTCGCGCCGTGGCATCGTTGAGGATGGAGGCGATTTCCGTCGTCATCGCATTCTGCCTGGCGAAGGCTTCGGAGGGGACGACACCCGGATCCTCCTCATGATCCTGGAAGATCTGTGCTTCCTCGAGAAGGCGGTTGATCTCCGCCCAGACGTCGTCGTGGCGTGCGAGGGCCGAGAGCACGGCCACGAGGACCTCTCGGTGGGCGGCCAGCCGAAACTCGATGTTTTCCATGTGGACCTCCCGATATGTGCACCAACGATGCCCTTTGATGCGGCGACCGGCCGCGATGCGTTCGTCAATCCTGGCCATGCAAAGATTGCAGCGCCGCGCGTCGGAAAGACGCACGGCGCTTTTGTCGGAATGCCGAGATGAAAGGGGGCTTCCTCGCAACTACGCGCCCCTATGTGCTTCAAATGCTATTGCAGGACTTCCACGACCGTACGCTGTTTGGGATTAACGACGACGCGCTTGTTGTTCACCACCGCATACGCATAGTCGGGCTGATCCGGGATAGTGTGGATTTCCACGGTCTCTGGAAGAGGCTGTCCAACGACGACCTCGCCCTCAAAAGTGACCGAAGGCACATTCTGTTCCAGCACGTAGGTCCTGACCTCGCCGGGCAGCACGACGGTCGTCGTCTGGGCAATTGCCGACGTGCCTAGCGTCAGGAACAGGGCGGCTGTCATAGAGGCAAATCTCTTCATGGCGTTCTCCTTGTTGGGCTTTCCCAACTGCTGACATCGCTTTTGGTTCCCGCAAGGCGCGCTGCCGGCTCGGCCGCAACGACGGAAAGGATGGAACGACTTTCGGTGTTGTGGACACTCCGCTCCGCACCCGCTGGCGTTTTGCCTTGCGAGCGCGACCCGCACCCGACGAGGCGCTTCGCGGCGTCGGTCTGTCGGCCTCTCGCGGCGTGAGCCTGGGGAAATATACCCCCGCCCTTAGGAACCAAAGGGCCGGACAGGCATTTTCTAACGTCACCTAGAGAACTTCATAGGCAGAAGGGCAATATTTGACATGCCTGCCACCAGCGGTCACGCATCGCACTCATCACCGCTGCTTGAGGAGCAGGTCGTCGATCTGATTCCCGCTCTCAGGGCCTTTGCCCGCACATTTACGTCGGCCTCGTTCGAGGCGGACGACCTTGTGCAGGAAACCCTGCTTCGCGCCCTGAGGAGCATCAATCAGTTCGAGCCCGGCACGAGCCTCAAGTCATGGCTGTTCACGATCATGCGCAATGCATTCCGCACGCAGTACAAGATTCGCACACGCGAAAGCCCTGGCAGCACCAATTGCGCGGAACTGCCGATCCCTACGGCACCGCCGCAGGAATGGTCGGTCCTCAACGGCGAGCTGCGCACCGCACTCGGAGCGCTCTCCCCCGAGCACCGTGAGGTGCTGGTTCTCGTCGCCGGTTTCGGCATGAGCTACAAGGAAGCGGCAGACATCTGCGACTGCGCGATCGGAACGATCAAGAGCCGGCTCAGCCGCGCCCGCGACGAACTAACGGCGCAAATGCACGGAAATCCACTGAACTAGCCTAGCAACCAGAACGACCAACGGGGCCCCGCTTCAGCGATTTCGCTCGTCGAGAGCCCTCTGCAGCTTCCGCGCCAGTTCGAGAAGGCGCTGCGGTACCGCCTCCTTGCGGATGTCCTCCAGAAGCGAGGCGATCCGCTCGTCGATGGCTTTTTCCGCGTCTGCATCCGCGGAAGCCTTGCTGTCGTTCATTCGCCCGTCCTTGGTCACGGCTAGGATCTCAACCCAGATTATTGTTCCGGCTCAGCGCTGTAAATCATCAAAACCACCGGAATGGAAGGGCCAGAGCCGCACCCGCAGGAGCCATACCGGAGACATCGTACCTCAGTCCACATGCCGCTCGCTGGTGATTTACACGCCGCACGTCGCCCTTGCCGGCCCATGTAAGGACCAGCCGAATAAACACCGACGGCGCGAAGCGGCAGGAAATGCTTGCGGCGTTCACAACCCGCCGAACGCCCTCACTTTTTTGAAACGTGCTGTTTCTTTCCCTTGCGTTTGGTCGACGCCATTTCCTCGAGTTCCTTCTCGGTCATGGATTCGGCCATGCTACGCGAGGCGTCTTTAAGCTCGCTCTTCTTCTTTTCGCCTCTCTTGGCGGCAAGCGCGGCACCGGCGGCCATTTGCTGCGCCTTCGATTTTGCAGGCATGACTCCTTCTCCTATCGATGATGCTCCGTCCCGAACCGGGACAGTTCCCCGATGCCGGCCGGGCTTCGCTGCCGGAACCGGCGAGACTCGATTATGTTCCGCGAGTGAGCAAATGCGTTCAGCGAACGAGCGGTACGGCGGCACCGCTTCAAATGCCCGACCAGAAACGGGGAAGCCGCGGTCCGTCCCTATTCCGCGCCCGGCATGATCGTTGCAAGAATCTTGTCTATTCGCCGGCCGTCCATGTCGACAATTTCGAAGCGCCAGCCATCGAATTCAAAGCTCTCGCCGACGTCCGGGAGGTGCCCGAGGATGTGCAGGGCGAAACCAGCGATCGTGTGATAGCCGCCATCCTGCGGTCTTTCCTGAAGCTTCAGTCTTTCGAAGGCGTCGTGCGCCGACATCATGCCATCGATCAGCAGCGAGCCGTCCTCGCGCTCGATCACGTCGGGCTCTTCTGTCTCCAGATCCGGAAGTTCGCCGGCGAAGGCCTCAAGCAGATCCGTCTGCGTGACGATCCCTTCGAGGCTTCCATATTCATCGACGATGGTCGCGAGGCGGACGGGCGCGGATTTGAACCTCTCGAGCACGCGGAAGACCGGCGTCGCCTCGTGCAAGATCAAGGGCTCCCGGACGATCCCGAGCGGATCGAGCGGCCTGCCGTCGAGCAATTGGTCAAGCAGATCCTTCTTCAGCACCATGCCGATCGGTTCATCGATATTGCCGCGGCCGACGAGCAACTGCTCGTGCCGGCATTCGCGGATCGTCTTCAGAATATCGGCCGGCGGGTCGTCAGCATCGATCCAGTCGACGTCGACGCGCGGCGTCATGAAATCGGAAATACGGCGATCGCCCATGCCGAATATCCGCTGGACGATTTCCTGCTGCGCCTCGTCGAGGAGCCCCGCTTCGTGGCTTTCGGCAACGATGAGCTTGAGCTCGGCAGGCGAGTGCAGTGCCGCCTCGCCCGCCCCGGTCCGCAAGCCCGCCAGACGCAAGACGATGTTCCCGAGGCCGTTGAGAATGAGGATCGCCGGGCGCAATAGAAACAGGAAGAGGCCGAGCGGCCGGACGACGGCAAGCGCCGTGCCCTCGCTTCGCTGAAGGGCCAAGCTCTTGGGAGCCAACTCGCCAAGAACGATGTGCAAGGCCGTGATGATCAGGAAGGCGATGGCAGCGGCAATGGCATGCGACCCGGCCGTCGCCCAGACCTGCGGCAGAACGCTCAGCAGCGGTTCGATCAGATGGGCGAGAGCCGGCTCGCCGACCCAGCCGAGCGCAAGAGACGAGATCGTGATGCCGAGCTGGGTCGCCGCCAGGTTCGCGTCGAGATTGTCGACGGCGCGCTGCAGGGCCGTGGCGTTCATTCTGCCCTGCGTCACCAGTTCCGCCACGCGGCTGCGCCGGACCGCCACGAGCGAGAATTCCGCCGCGACGAAGAAACCGTTTGCGGCCACCAGCAGGAACACGGTGAGAACACCGAGGAAATCGAATAGGCTACCGTCGGAATTGGGCATGTTCTCCTTTCGGGCCGAAGGCCGGGCGCGGCAGTTCAACGAACCGCGAGTGTAACACGCCGGTCCCACGCGAGCATGCGACCGATGGCCGAGAAATGGCCCGCAATCCGTCCTCGCGGGATTACCGGTGGGGCCTCGCGACCGGCAATGACGTCGCTGACGAAGAGCGAAGTCACGACGCAAAAATGCGGGCGGTTGCCCGCCCGCATTTCGATCCGACGATCCTCAGTGCGCCTGGATCATGATGACTATAGTTCGTATCAACCTATAATCATGAGCGTCAGTTGACGGAATTGAGCGTCATCGACGTGCCTGCGGCAGCGACATTGAGACCGAGTTGCCCGGTGACGCTGACCGTCTGGAGGTGGATCGATCCCGAGGTGCCGCCGACAAGCACATTCGCCCCGACACCCGCGCCGACCGTCGCTTCGGCGCTCGCGCCCTGGTAGATGCCGCTGAGAGAGCCGTGGTGATAGCCGGCCGTCGGCGCGAACACGGCCCAGATCAATCTGCTGCGCATCGTAAAGCCGATGTCGACGCCGAGCTTGCGGATCTCTCCGGTATAGCGATCCGCGATTTCGTCGCCACCTATCGAGCGAAAGGCGCAATCGACCTCCTTGGCGGAGCCGAGAACGTAGCCGGCGCCGCCACCGATATCGCATTCGAGATAGCCGATCTTCACGCCGCCTTGCGCGTCCTGCACGGGCGGCGGCGCCGGTTCCCGATAGGGCGTGAGATCGGCGGCATGGACGCCTGCGCCGGCAAACGCGATCGCGGCCGCGGAAAGCGCCAGGGCAAGAGTTTTCTTCATTCATCTTCTCCTTGTCGGATCGATCGGCGAGATGGCGGGCCGTCGTCCGAAACAATTCAGCACTGATGGCGCGTAGGGATTTCGCGCGAGGCTATGCCCGCACAGGGCGAGTCGAACAGTTGTGACCTAATGAGACATTTCAGAGGCGCTCCCGATGTCGGCAGCTTTTTGCGATCCGGTGTTGCCATTTCGCCAAAGTGAGCAAGCCCAGGTTCGCGGCGCAGGGTGTGTGCGGAAAATCGCCCGCACTTTTCCGCACTACCCGCCGTTCACCAGATCAAGGATGAGTTGGTGGATATTGCCACCTTCGCTGAGTTCGGCCTTGTCGAAATCGCGGCTCTTCTGCCGTTGCGCGCCCGACAGCTCGCCAAGCCGCCTCGTCATCTCCGCCTTGATCTTGCGGCACTCCGGATCTGCCGGCACAGTGAGGCCGACGGTCGCGGCCTCGATGTTGCGCACCATTTCCTTGATGAAATCGCCATGCACGAGTTCGTGCTTCTTCACCCCGGCGATAAAGGTCTCCCAGTTCCTCTGCGTGGCAGCCGGCAGCGGCCTGGCGGGCTCCGGCAAGGTGTAGGTGATCGAAAGCTTGGGGAGCGCCGACACCAGGACGCAGGCGCCGCCGTGGGCTTCGTATTTCCGCGACCAGGTGAGTTTGAAGCTCGTATGGGCGATGGCGCGGACGAGGCCGCCGACCTTGGGGCCCCGCTCGCCGATCGAGGCGTAGAGTTCGGCGCCGGATTGTCCGGTGATCGCGTAAGCCTTGACCTTTTCAACCGCCTGCCATTCGGCGCGTGCGGCTGAAGGCGACAGGAAGAAGCAGACCAGGAGCAAGATTGATCGAAGGTCCGACTTCAAGCGAATCCCTTCAGTGCGCTGTGTTGATGCGGCGGCAAACTAAAGCGGACGATGCTCGCTTGCAATCGCCTTTGTGCGACGCAAGACCGCCTTCAGACGCTGCTGAGTAGCAGGCTCGTTTCGCTGTTGGCCACGCCATCGACCATCCGTACCTCGCGCAGAATGCGGTCGAACTCGGACAGGTTCGCCGCGCGGATGTTGGCCACGAGATCCCAGTTGCCGTTGGTCGTGTGCAGCGTATAGATCTCCGGCATGCCGCGCAGCCTACGGATGACCTGCGTCGTCGACTTGCCGACGACCTCGATCATCATCACGGCATGGACGGTATTTACGTCGTAGTCCTCCCTCACGCGCACGGTGAAGCCGAGAAGCGTTCCGGTCTCGAGCAGGCGGTCCAGACGGTTCTGCACGGTGCCGCGGGCAACGCCGAGCGCATCGGACAGCTTCGAGAGCGAGGCGCGCCCGTCGGCGCGAAGATGAGCGATGATCTGCCGATCCAGGTCATCCGGCGTGTACTTCGCGACGGTCGTACCGCCCGCTGATGTTTTGCTCATATTGCGCAGTTCCACTGATCAAATCGCCCAATACGATGGCGAAAATAGCACAGGTTTGCGCTTTCGACCAGCGGGCCGGATCGGTTACCATCTTTCCTGTTCAGCACATGCAGGAGAAAACCGCCGATGCTCGCGCCGCTTCCGTCAGCCAAGGCAATGGTGCCGTTTGTCAGCGTCGACAACATGATGCGGCTCGTTCACCATCTTGGGGTCGAGACCGTTCTGGCGGAGCTCACGGACGCGATCGAAGCGGATTTCCGCCGCTGGGAAAGCTTCGACAAGACACCGCGTGTCGCCAGCCACTCGCGTGACGGCGTCATCGAATTGATGCCCACGTCCGACGGCAGCGTCTATAGCTTCAAATATGTCAACGGCCACCCCAAGAACATCGTAGATGGGCTGCAGACGGTGACCGCCTTCGGCCTGCTTGCCGAAGTCTCGACCGGCTATCCGGTGCTCATCACGGAAATGACGATCCTGACGGCGCTCAGGACCGCGGCCACCTCGGCTATGGCGGCGCGCCACCTCGCGCCGAAGGGCGCGCGCACCATGGCAATGATCGGCAATGGTGCCCAGGCCGAATTCCAGGCTCTGGCGATGAAAGCCGTCTGCGGCATCGATACCGTCCGCCTTTACGACATCGATCCTCGAGCAACCGCGAAGACTGCACGCAATCTCGCCGGTTACGGTCTCGCGATCGTCTCGTGCAGCTCCGCGCAGGAGGCGATCGAGGGTGCCGAGATCATCACCACCTGCACGGCCGACAAGCAGTTCGCGACGATTCTGACCGACAACATGATCGGCGCCGGTGTCCATATTAACGCGATCGGCGGCGACTGCCCCGGCAAGACGGAGCTGCACCGCGACATCCTCAAACGCTCCGACGTCTTCGTCGAATATCCACCGCAGACCCGCATTGAGGGCGAAATCCAACAGATGGCGCCGGATTTTCCGGTGGTCGAACTCTGGAAGGTCGTCAACGGCGAGGCGCCGGGCCGGCGCGATTCGCAGCAGATCACGCTCTTCGACAGCGTCGGTTTCGCCATCGAGGATTTTTCAGCGCTTCGCTACGTGCGCGAGCGCCTCTCCGGCACGGAGTTTTACCAGAACCTCGACATGATCGCCGATCCGGACGATCCGCGCGACCTGTTCGGAATGCTGCTTCGCGCGAAGTAACGGCGGCGGTCCAACGAAAGGTTTGCCTGGGCGCTTTTCCGCCGTTGTGTGAAAGGTCGCCCGGCCCGCTACTGCTTCCCGATGCGGGATAGGGCCTCCCGTGCCTCCTCCACCAACGGATGATGGGGATGACGGCGGATGAAGCGCTCGTACGCTTCCACCGTGTTCTCCGCCTTAACTTGCTCGAATTCCGATCGGACCGCGGCCTCGTAATCCGGAGGCTTCTGCATATCGACTCCACCTGCCTTCGCGCCGGCTGCCGCCGCCGGATGACACATTGTTGCCAATGTTACCGAGGCAAACAACGCCAGAAACCTGTGGAACGGCACCCCTTTCCTCCAATCTTATCCAACGCCTTATGACAATAGTAGGCATTGGCTCTCATCGTCGCGGACACGATCCGTGTTTTTGGACCCCGAGGCAATGGCCTCGCGCTTAGCAATTGGGAATTTCGCATGAGCGGTAGCGGTAAAACTCTCAAAACTGTAAGGGCAACCGGCAACAGCCTAATCGACGGCGTACTGTCGGGCTCGAGCTGGACCGGCACCATCACCTATGCATTCCCGACAGCGAGCAGCAGTTACAGCTACGGCAACGAAAAGTCCTCCGGCTTCAATTCCATGTCGACGGCGCAGGTGAACACCGCACTGTTCGCGATGGAGCAGTCCTACGGCTCGGCGGCCAATGACGGCTTCTCCATCGAGGGCTTCACCAACGCCAACTTCGCCGCCGGCAGTGCCAGCACCGCAACTCTCCGCTTCGCGCAGTCGAACCTTCCGAAAACCGCCTATGCCTATATGCCCGGAACCTACGCTCAGGCCGGCGATGTCTGGTTCGGCACCGCTTATGCCGGCACGGTGAATGACTACCGCAACCCGGTCGCCGGCAATTACGCCTGGCACACGATGCTGCATGAGATCGGCCATGCGCTCGGCCTGAAGCACGGCCATGAGGTCGAGGGTGCCTTTAACCCCCTGCCCGCCCAACATGACTCGATCGAGTATTCGATCATGACCTATCGAGGCTATGTCGGCGGCAACGGCTACTATTATGAACAATACGGCGCGCCGCAGACCTTCATGATGGCTGACATCGCAGCGCTCCAGGAAATGTACGGCGCCGACTTCACGACCAACAGCGGCAACACGGTGTACAAATGGACGCCGGGCAGCGGCGCCACGCTCGTCAACGGCGCGGTCGCCGTCTCGCCCGGCGCCAACCGGATCTTCGCCACCGTCTGGGATGGCGGCGGTAACGATACCTACGATCTCACGGCCTATACGACCGGCCTCAAGGTCGACTTACGGCCGGGCCAGGCCTCGACCCTCAGCATCGACCAGCTTGCCTGGCTCGGCGGCGGCTCCAACAAAGGCTTCGCCGCCGGCAACATCTTCAATGCGCTGCTCTATCATGGCGACACGCGGTCGCTGATCGAGAACGTCAAGGGTGGCTCGGCCGGAGACTCGATCACCGGTAACCAGGCCGCCAACAGCTTATGGGGCTACGGCGGCAACGATGCACTGAATGGGTATTCCGGCAATGACGCCCTTTATGGCGGAATCGGTAACGATACGCTCTATGGCAGTGCGGGCAACGACGCCCTTTTCGGCGAATCGGGCAACGACCTGCTCTATGGGGGCGCCGGAGCAGATCGTCTGACTGGCGGCGCCGGAGCCGACCGCTTCGTCTTCATGGCACTTTCGGAGACGTCCGTCGCGACCTCGGGTCGCGATACGATCTACGACTTTCTGCCCTCGGACGCGGACAGGATCGATCTTTCTGTCATCGATGCCAACACGAAAGTCTCCGGCGATCAGGCATTTGCATTCATCGGCACGGCGGCGTTCAATGGTGCGGCGGGCCAGGTTCGATACGTGAAGCAGGCCTCCGATACCTACATCTATGGTGACGTCAACGGCGACAAGGTGGCGGACTTCGCCATACATCTGGACTACGCCGTCACCCTGCAAAAAGGCTATTTTGTTCTGTAGTAGGTGATACGCCTGGACGCCGCTCCAATCCGGCTCCTACCCCCGTTGTGCCGACAAGCAGAAGAAGGGAATGTCCCTCAGGTCGGCCGCGCGCCTTAGAGCGGTTCCGGTTTTGAGTGAATCGGAAGGGATTCCGTTATCGGTTTTGTGATTCAAGATGCTGCCTGGAGCGGAGGTCAGCATCCGATGCCGCGACCTCTTTCGTGGCGGTTCCTGCGCGGCGAGGGGCTGCGGTTCAAAACACTGTTCGCCCTTGAGCGGCCTCTGCCGATGTTGCCCGCCGGCGGCAACGCTTGCGCTCCAGGCAAGCGTTGGAACCCGTAGAATTTTCGCCTTCGTTTGTCAGAGAAGCGGGGCGATACTTATTATTTTCGTAAATAAGCATACACCACGGCTCAAAGCCGCGGCATGCCGGGCCATCGTGAAAGCTCAACCGGCGAGTCTCTTCGCTTACCAGGAGAGCGCGGCCGACAGGCTGTACGAGGCCTGCGCGGCGGATGGTCGCGGCTGCATTTCGTCGTCGAGCTCGCCTACGCGGCCCGCGCCGATGAGCCTGACGCTCGCCTTCCACTTTCGCTCTCATCCGCAGGCGCATGAACGCGCGCGGTGGTGGCGCGTTCACATGATATTTACGATTACAGGTTGCGATCGACGGTCGTAAGGCACGCCCGAAAGTTATTGACATATTAATGCTGCCGACTTATCACTGACAAAATCCAAAAATCGTCACTCATCACAAAGTGGATAGAATGAGCGATCTCAAAGAAAGCGGCGTCGACGCCGCCCGGCAGGAAAACATCACGCGGATCCTCGATTCCGCGGAGCGCCTCTTCCGTCATTACGGCTATGCCAAGACGAACGTCGCCGACATCGCCCGCGATCTCGATATGTCGCCGGCAAACATCTATCGCTTCTTCGCGTCCAAGACGGAGATTCACCAGGCGCTCTGCGCCCGCATGCTGGCCGCGAACTACCAGCAGGCCTATGAGATTTCGCGTCTGCCGTTGAGCGCCACTGAGCGGCTCAGGCGCTATGCGCATGAGCAGCACAAGCTCACGGTCGAGACCATGCTCGACGAAGAGAAGGTCCACGAGATGGTCATCGTGGCGATCGAGCGGGAATGGCACGTCATCGAAAAGCACATCGATCGCGTCGATCAGCTCCTGGCCGAGATCATCCGCGAGGGCATCGAGGCCGGCGAATTCGCCGATCAGGATCCGGAGGTCGCCGCCCGGTGCTTCGATGCCAGCCTGATAACCCTCTGTCATCCGCAGATGGTGGCGCAATGTCTTGCGAAGCAGAACCGCGCGACGCCCGACGAGCTAATCGAATTCGCGATCAAAGCACTGAAGAAATAATCGAAGAAATACGAGCGGCCGCGCCACGAGCCGCCACGCAGGGAGTACGAACGATGTTTTCACCGAAGCCCTTCAACCGCCCGTTCGTTGCCAATCTGCTGGCCCTCGTCGCCCTTGGTGCCGCTCTTGCCGGCTGCTCGGAAGAAAAGGTCGAGAGCAAGGAGATCGTCCGTCCGGTGAAGGTGGTGGAGATTTCCACGGCGGGGCAAGCGCGCGCGCTCGACTATTCGGGCTCGGTGAAGGCGCGCACGGAAATGAACCTCGGCTTCCGCGTCGCGGGCAAGATTACCGAACGGCTCGTCAATATCGGCGAGCGGGTGAAGCCCGGCGATCTTCTGGCACGCATCGATCCCTCCGACTTCGAGCTCGCGGTGAAGAGCGCCGAGGCGAGCCTGCTCGCCGCCGAGACGCAGGTGCAGACGGCGGCGCTCGCCAAGAGCCGGGCCGAACAGCTCTTCGGCAAGGCATTCTCTTCCAAGGCGCAGCTCGACCAGGCGACGCTCGCCTATGACCAGGCGGTCTCCACGCGCGACGCCGCGGCGTCGTCTCTCAGCCAGGCGAAGAACCAGGTGGCCTATACGGATTTGAAATCCGACCAGAACGGCATCGTGACCGCCATCAATGCCGATATCGGCCAGGTCGTCGGCACGGGCACGCCCGTCGTGACCGTTGCGGTCGACGGCGAGAAGGAGGTCGAAATCGCCGTGCCGGAGATGGATATTGCCGAGTTTAAGCCGGGCAAGCCGGTCAGAGCGCGCTTCTGGTCGAACGACGCGCTCGTCGTCGACGGCAACGTGCGCGAGGTCTCCGGCAGCGCCGACCAGCGTTCGCGTACCTTTTCCGTGCGCGTCAGCCTGTCCAACGACGAGCGCGTGCTCCTCGGCATGACGGCGACGGTCGAGACCGCTGCCGCCAATTCGCAGCCGCTCGTTTCCATTCCGTTGAGCGCACTTGCGCAGAAGGACGGCAAGGACATCGTCTGGGTCGTCGACCGCAACGCCTCGACCGTGCATGCGCGCGGGATCGAGCTCGCGGATTTCGCCGACGACGGCGTACGCGTCACCGGCGGCCTTCAGCCCGGTGATCTCGTCGTTGCCGCCGGCACGCAGTTCATGTCGGAAGACCTGAAGGTGAAGCTGCCGGCAATAGCCGGGCCGTCGGCCGAGCAGCAGTCCGCCCGCGCCGAAACGCACGAAATCGTGCGCTAACCCCCCTCATAAAAAACGGAACGACGGCCATGAACGCCTCCACCGGGGACAAGAAACCGTTCAATCTTTCGCGTTGGGCGATCGGCCATCCAAGCATCGCGCGTTTCCTGTTCGGGCTGATCATCATCACCGGCGCGCTCGGTCTCGTCCGCATGGGCCAGCGCGAAGACCCGGAATTCACCTTCCGCACGATGGTGGTCCAGGCCGTCTGGCCGGGTGCATCGATCGAGGAGATGCAGGACCAGGTCGTCAACAAGATCGAGAGGAAGCTGCAGGAGACGCCGCACCTCGATTTCGTCCGCTCCTATACGCGCGCCGCCAGCGCCATCATCACCGTGCAGATCGAGGGCGACACCGATGCCGACGACGTAGCCGACGCCTTTTACCAGGTACGCAAGAAGGTGGGCGATATCGCGGGCGAGCTGCCGGAGGGCTTGCTCGGCCCGTATTTCAACGACGAGTTCGGCGACACCTTCATTACGCTGCACGCGATCAGCGGCGACGGCTACAGCTATCCGGAATTGAAGCGCTTCGCGATCGAGGGCCGCGACATGCTCCTGACCACGCCCGGCGTCGAGAAGGTGGTCATCCTCGGCGATCAGCCGCAGAAGATCTACATCGACGTCTCCTCCAAGGCGCTCGCCGAACGCGGCTTGACGCTCAGCGACCTGCGCAACACGATTTCAGGGCAGAACAATGTCGATTACGCCGGCGCCGTCGATACCGGCACGCGCTCGGTGCGCATCTCCGTCGACGGCGGCGTTGCCCGGGCCGACGATATTCGCGAACTGCGCCTGCGGGCGGGCGACGCGACCATCCGCCTTGGCGATATCGCGACCGTGACCTCGGGCCTCGAAGACCCCTTTTCGCGCAAATTCCGTTTCAACGGGCATGACACCGTGCAGATCGGCGTGGTCATGGCCAAGGGCTTCAAGGTCACCGATGTCGGCAAGGCGGTGGAGGCGACCTATGAGCGCTTCGGGTCCTCGCTGCCCTACGGCGTCTCGGTCGACCAGATCTCCAACCAGCCGGAGGTCGTCACCGAGGCGATCAGCGAGTTCAGCCACGCGCTCATCGAGGCGCTCATCATCGTCCTCGTAGTCTCCTTCCTGTCGATCGGCTGGCGGTCGGGCCTGGTGATTGCGATCGCCATACCGCTGGTGCTCGCCGCCACCTTCGCCATCATGTACGAGCTCGGCATTGACCTGCAGCGCATCTCACTGGGTGCCCTCATCATCGCGCTCGGCCTGCTTGTCGACGACGCGATGATCGTCGTCGAGCTGATGGAGCGCAAGCTCGAGGAAGGGCTCGTCAAGATCGAAGCGGCGAGCTTCGCCTATTCCTCGACCGCCTTCCCGATGCTGACCGGAACGCTGATCACGACCGCCGGCTTCATCCCGGTCGGCTTTGCGGAATCGACCGCCGGCGAATATGTGCGCTCGCTCTTCTATGTCGTCGGCATCGCGCTCGTCGTGTCCTGGTTCGTGGCGGTCTATTTCACGCCCTGGCTCGGCTACATGATCCTCAAGCAGCACCACCATGCGGGCGCGCATAACGACGTCTTCGATACCCGATTCTATCGGCGGCTCCGGGCAACCGTCGGCTGGGCGGTGCGGCACCGCGTCATCGTTCTCTGCATAACGCTCGCAATCTTCATGACGAGCCTCTGGGCCTTCCAGTTCATCCCGAAGAACTTCTTCCCGCAGTCCTCGCGCCCTGAAATCCTCGTCGATCTCTGGCTTCCGGAGGGGACGAGCGTGAAGGAAGTCGAGAAACAGGCCAAGGCCCTCGAGGCGCGCATGATGGGCGACGAGGACAAGCGCTTCATCGCCACCTACATCGGCGAAGGCGCGCCGCGCTTCTTCCTGCCCCTCGACCAGCAGCTTCGCAACCCGAACTTCGCCCAGCTCCTCGTCATGGCGAAGGACGAGCCGGCCCGCGAGCGGCTAATCGTCAAGCTGCGCAAGATTCTCGCCGAGGACTTCCCCTCGATCCGCGCCAAGGTCGACCGCCTCTTCCTTGGCCCCCCGACCGGCTGGCCGGTGCAGCTTCGGGTGATGGGACCGGATCGGCAGGAAGTGCGCCGCATCGCCGACGAGGTGAAGGCGAAGTTCCACGACAACCCGCTGCTCGGCGCTGTCCACGACGACTGGCTGGAGCAGGTGCCGGCGATGAAGCTCACGATCGACCAGGATCGCGCCCGCGCGCTCGGCGTCACCTCGCAGCGCATCCGCCAGATGCTGCAGGCGGCAATGTCCGGCGTACCGCTCGACGATTTCCGCGACGGCGAAGAGACGGTCTCGATCGTCGCGCGGGAACCGGACGGCAACCGCCAACTGCTATCGGCCGTCAACTCGGTCTATGTGCCGACGGACTTCGGCGGTTTCGTGCCCGTGTCGCAGGTCGCCAAGGTCGTGCCCGTTATGGAACAGGGCATCGAGTGGCGGCGCGATCGCCTGCCGACAATCACCGTGCGTGCGACGCGGCCGGACGGCGTGCAATCGAACGACGTGACGATGAAGCTCTACAACGAGCTCAAGTCCCTGCGGGACGGACTTGCGCCCGGCTACAAGGTCGAGATCCAGGGCGGCGCCGAAGACAGTGCCGAGAGCCAGGCATCCATCGCTGCCAAGGCGCCGATCATGCTCGTCGTCATCGTCATCCTGCTGATGGCGCAGCTCCAGCATTTCGGCAAGTCGATGCTGGTGCTGGCGACCGGCCCACTCGGCATCATCGGCGCGGCCGCGGCGCTCTTGATCAGCGGCGCGCCCTTCGGCTTCGTCGCCATCCTCGGCGTCATCGCGCTGCTCGGCATCATCATTCGCAACTCGATCATCCTCGTCGACCAGATCGACCAGGATATCGCCGCCGGCATGGAGCGTTCCGAGGCGATCGTCGGCGCGGCGGTGCGTCGCTTCCGACCGATCGTGCTCACGGCACTGACGGCCGTGCTCGCGCTGATCCCGATCTCGCGCGGCGTATTCTGGGGGCCGCTCGCCTACGCCATGATGGGCGGCATCCTGGTTGCTACTGTCCTGACGATCCTGGTGCTTCCGGCCGGTTATGCCCTGTTCTTCGGCAAGGAACCGAAGGCGCGCAAGCCGGAGCCGGAAGAGGCGCCACCGCAGGCGGAAGAGGACGAAGATCGCGAGGCTTACCCGGCACCACTCGCGGCGGAATGAGCTGCGTGAGCGACGACGCGCCGGCCGGACAGGTCCCGGCCCGCGCGTCCCGGTCCAGGCGCAAAAGCGCCCGCGCATCTCACGTCATCAGCTTGGGCAAGCCCGCTGCCAAGGCGTCAATGGCAAGACGGACTTTCAGCGGCAGGTGCGGCGTCCGCGTCCACAATGCATAGTTGTCGAAAACGTGACCCGGCTGATCCGGAAGCAACGGGATGAGTGCGCCTGCCTGGATGCGCTCGCGGATCAACCAGGACGGGAGCCAGGCGAGACCGTGGCCGGCGGTCGCGGCATCGGCAATTGCATCGAGGTCGTCGAGCCGCAATCTGCCTATTAGGGTAACCTCTACGGGGGGCTGGCCATCGCGCGGAAACAGCCATGGAAGAACCCATCCCGGCCGGCTGTAGATGATGGCGTGATGCCTTTCCAGATCCTCCAGCCCCCGCGGCCGGCCATGCGTCTCGACATAGGAAGGCGACGCGCAGACGATCATGCGATGGCGCGCGATGCGGCGTGCCATCGTCCCGGCTCTGTCCTCCAGACTGCCGGTCCGGACGGCAAGGTCAAACCCATCCTCCACCAGGTCGACGATGCGGTCGGCAAACGACAGTTCAAGTTCGAGCGAAGGGTACTGTCTTGCAAAGTCGAGCAGGATCGGGGCAACGCAGCGCCGGCCCAGGAGCGCCGGCATTGTGACGCGCAGCCTGCCGCGTGGTTCGGAAAGTTGCTCCGCCACGAGAGCATCGGCAGCCTCTGCCTCCGCGAGCACCACCCGGCAACGTTCATAGTAGGCGCGCCCGAGGTCCGTCAGGTTCTGGCGGCGCGTGGTCCGGTTGATGAGCCGCATGCCCAGGTGCTGCTCAAGGAACCGGACATGCTTGCCGACCATCGGTGCCGATAGTCCGAGCACGGCCGCCGCGGCCGCAAACGAGCCCAGATCGACGGCTTTGACGAAGACGGCCATGCTGGTAAGACGATCCATGATTAGAAACTTCCAGTTCATACTGTCCTTCGCGTGAGGCTATTTATCCGCTCAATTGCGCTTGGCATAGCTTATTCCATTCATTTCGTTTGGAGTTATGACAGATGGCACGCGTTGTTCGCTTTCATGAGCATGGTGGTCCCGAGGTTTTGCGCATTGAAAAGGTCGATGTTCCGGGCCCCGGTCGGGGTGAAATTCAAATCCGCGTCAAGGCGTTGGGACTGAACCGGGCCGAGGCGCTGCTGCGTTCCGGCTCCTATATCGAGACGCCGCGATTGCCTTCCGGTCTCGGGCTCGAGGCAGCGGGCGTCGTCGAGACGGTGGGGGAGGCTGTGGACGCTTTCACGCCGGGCGACTCCGTTAGCGTCGTGCCGCCTCTATCGATGGTCCGGTGGCCCGCCTATGGCGAGTTTGCCACGTTTCCCGCCGGATTCGCGGTAAAGCACCCGCCATCACTTAGTTGGGAAGCGGCCGCAGCCGTCTGGATGCAATATCTCACCGCCTATGGTGCGCTGATCGATATCGCCAAGCTTGGCCAGGGGGACTTTGTCGCCATCACCGCGGCATCGAGCAGTGTCGGCCTGGCCGCGATCCAGATCGCCAATATGATCGGTGCGACCCCGATCGCAGTGACGCGAACGTCCGGCAAGAAGCAGGCCTTGCTTGCGTCCGGCGCCACCCATGTCATCGCTTCCGCCGAGGAAGACCTGGAAGCCGGGCTGAAGGAAATCGCCGGTCCGCAGGGCGTACGGGTCGTGTTCGACCCGGTCGGCGGCCCGATATTCGAGCCGTTGACAGCCGCCATGTCACGAGGCGGCATTCTCATCGAATATGGCGGATTGAGCCCCGAGCCGACGCCCTTCCCGCTGTTCATCGCGCTCAGCAAGAGCCTGACGCTGCGCGGCTACCTCGTCCACGAGATCACCAGTGATCCGAAGCGGCTGGAGGCCGCAAAAGCATTCATCATCAAGGGGTTGCTGTCGGGATGGCTTCAACCGGTAATCGCCAGGACCTTTCCGTTCGACCAGATCGTTGAGGCGCATCGGTTCATGGAGTCCAATGAACAGTTTGGCAAGATCATCGTCACGGTTTGAGTGATCACGGCTCTTCCCGCTGATCGGATCGCCCCGAATAACCCATAAAAACCGTGCGTTGCGGGATTTCTTGAATCGGCTTCGATTTGCGAGTAAAATTACGTCAGCAATTCAAAGCGTTACAGCGATCGTGCGATCTGAAACGAGCAGAGCTGCAACGTGAGGCGCACGCGAGTGGTGACGCTTTGTCAAGCTTCATACGTGGAGGTTGTCATGCCCAACACTCTGATGGCAGGAAGAAGAGCCCAGGACTGGGTGAATCTGGTCTTGGCGGTGTGCCTGTTTCTTTCTCCCTGGGTCATCGGGTTCGTAGCTGAACCCACTCCGACCTGGAACGCCTGGATCGTCGGCATCGTGCTCGGCGCCTTGGCGATCGCAACCCTTTCGGCTTTCGCCGAATGGGAGGAATGGGCCAACATGGTGATCGGCCTGTGGTTGATCGTTTCTCCCTGGCTGCTCGGCTTCGTGGCGAATGTCAACGCGATGTGGACGCACGTCATTCTTGGCGTGCTCGTCGCCGCGATCTCCGCTTGGGCGGTCTGGGACTATCGTCACCACTCGCACGCCTAGAGCATTTGCAGTCAGGTGGAATCACTTGACGTAGCACAAATGCGACAGAGACAAAGGATAGAGCGGCGGCGCGAACGCATGTGAGCGCATCCGCTCTAGATCACCGCGGTTTCGGTCTCGGGCCGAAAGCGTCTAAGAACTTGAGCGGGAGGAAACGGAACCGCTCTCCTCCCGCTTAAAGGACGCTGCCTCCGTAAAGACGCGAGCGTCGCTCTTTGGTGACCCGCCTGAAAAGCGCTTGCTGGGCTATCCCGCCGCCCGCTCTTCTTGCAGCGCCTCCATGTCGGGGACGCCGAGTTCGCGGCGTTCGCGTTCAGTTTCGATCGCGATGTCGAGTACCTTCTGCAGGTCGGCGGCATGGCGGAAGCCGGGCTCGGCGGTGTGGCCAGCCCTCACCGCCTCGACGAAGCGCTGGTAGTTGGTCGGTACTGTGCCGGCATCAACCGTCCGCCATTTGGCCTTTTCGACATCAGGCCCCAGGCAGGCGCGCAGGCTGGACCCGTCCGGAGTATGGATCACTTCCAGGGCTCCCTTGTCGCCATGGAGACGCAGCCGCAATTCATTGAGATGTCCGGTCGCCCACCGGCTCGCATGAATGACGCCCATTGCGCCGTTTTCGAATTCCGCCGTCATCGCGAAGCTGTCATTGGCATCGAGATCGTACTCGCCGATCCGGTTACCGGGCGCCTTGTCGAAGGCTTTTAGGCGAGCGAACACCCGTTCCACCGAACTGGCGGCGCCGTAGCCGGCGAAATCGAGAATGTGGATGCCGACATCGCCGAGCACGCCGTTCGAGCCGTGCTTCGTCGACAGGCGCCAGAGCCATTTCGATTCGCTTGCCCAGTCGCCCCAGGCCCTCGACACCAGCCAGCTCTGGAGATAGGAGGCTTCGATATGCCGCACCCGGCCGATCTGGTCAGTGAGCACGAGTTCGCGCGCCTTCTGCAGCGGTGCGACGTTGCGATAGGTCAGATTGACCATGGTGATGAGGCCGGCGCGTTCGGCCGCGGCTGCCATCTCGGCGGCCTTCTCGTAGTTTTCCGCCAGCGGTTTTTCGCACAGTACATGCTTGCCGGCAGCAATGAGAGCCAGCGTCGTCGGGTGATGCGCCTTGTCGGGGGTCACGTTCGTCGCCGCATCGAACTTTCCCCAGGCGATCGCCTCGTCGAGCGACGCGAAGGTGTGCTCGATGCCGTGCTGGTTTGCGAAGACCTTGGCACGGGTCGGGTCGACATCGACGGCGCCGACCATTTCGACGCCTTCGATCTCAGCAAAGGCTCTCGCATGGCTGTTGGCCATACCGCCGGTTCCGAGAATGAGCAAACGCATGGCAATCCCTCATCTATATCCAGCTTCGCCGGCCCGGTGCAGTTTCGGGCCCCGCTCGACGATCGGCTCCAGCGCCCTCTCCACCGGCACGTTCGGCGCCTCATGGATCGCCCGGTAAGTGCCCTGCGGGTTATGTGCCCATTTCACCGCGTTGCGCAGGACCTTATGCACCGTCGCGTCGTGATAGGTCGGATAGGTTTCGTGGCCGGGGCGGAAGTAGAAAATGTTGCCGGCGCCGCGCCGCCAGGTAAGCCCGGAGCGAAACACCTCGCCGCCGGCAAACCACGAAATGAAGACCGTCTCCAGCGGCTCCGGCACGGAGAACTGTTCGCCATACATCTCCTCGTGCTCGATGACGAAATGCTCGCCGAGACCCTCGGCGATCGGGTGGCGCGGATTGACGACCCAGACGCGCTCGCGCTCGCCCGCCTCGCGCCACTTCAGCGCGCAGGGCGTACCCATCAGGCGCTTGAACACTTTGGAGAAATGGCCGGAATGGAGGACGATCAGCCCCATGCCTTCCCAGACACGTTTGGCGACCCTTTCGACAATCTCGTCGGCGACGGCACCATGGTCCTTGTGGCCCCACCACAGGAGCACGTCGGTGGAGGCCAGCCGCTCCTCCGTCAGTCCGTGCTCCGGCTCCTGCAAGGTGGCAGTTGTCGCCTTGATTGCGGGATCGACATTGATCGCATTGGCGATCGTGTTGTGCATGCCGTCCGGATAGATCTCCCGAACCACTGCATTCGTCTGTTCGTGGATGTTCTCGCCCCACACGATAGCGTTGATAGGCACGGTCATTTCTCCTCGTGGTTAAGGGCACCCGCTGGCGGGGTGCCTGATGTCCGTTGCTTGAAGTGTTGGCGCGGATTAGGGCCGGGACAACCACGCGGGTCCCCGCCCCTCCCTGCCCTAACGTTTAAGTCTTTGGAATGATCCGAAATCCTCCGGATCAGGCATTATCGTCAGGCTTGTCGCGGCCGAAGGCCGCGTCGGCGCGGATGGGCAAATCGCAAATGATTTGATCTAGGCCGCACCCCTCATTTCCACGCGCCTGATCGCTCGGCCCCCGGCATCGAAGCGGTGAACCTGGCCGGCGGCGGGCGAAAGTCTCAGCGTCTGTCCCGGTTGGTGCCTGGAGATGCCCCCCTCGCGGACGATCACCGGCTCGCCGGCACCTAGATCGAGATAGACATAGCTGTCGGAACCGAGCATCTCGGAATGGATGACGGTCCCGCTCCAATCTCCTCCTTGCTCGACGATCTCCAGATGCTCGGCCCGGATGCCGATCGTCTCGGCCTTGTAAGGCTCGGCAAACGGCCCGGAGAGGAAATTCATTTTTGGCGAGCCGATGAAGCCGGCAACGAAGATCGAGTTCGGCTTCTCGTAAAGCTCCAGCGGCGTGCCGATCTGCTCGACGAGCCCGTCCCTCAGGACACAGATCCGGTCGGCAAGCGTCATCGCCTCGACCTGGTCATGGGTGACGTAGATCATCGTCGTCTTGTGCATGCTGCGGTGAAGCTTGGCGATTTCGAGGCGGGTGGCTACGCGGAGCGCCGCATCGAGATTGGAAAGCGGCTCGTCGAAGAGGAAGACCTTCGGATCGCGCACGATTGCCCGGCCGATCGCCACGCGCTGGCGCTGGCCGCCCGAGAGCTGGCGCGGCAGGCGCTCAAGATAAGGCGTGAGCTGCAGCATTTCCGCCGCCGCCTCCACACGCGTCCTGCATTGCTCCTTGTCCTTGCCGGCAAGCTGCATGCCGAAGGCCATATTCTCGAAAACGGTCATGTGCGGATAGAGCGCATAGGACTGGAAGACCATGGCGATGCCGCGTTTCGACGGTACGAGATGGTTGACGACCCTGCCGTCGAAGGAAAGCGTGCCCGAGGTGATCTCCTCCAATCCCGCGATCAGCCGCAGCAGGGTCGACTTGCCGCAGCCGGAGGGTCCTACGAAGACCATGAACTCGCCCGCCCGGATGTCCATGCTGACACCCTTGATGACGTCGAAAGCGCCGAAGGACTTGCGGATATCGCGCAATTGCAGCTCTGCCATTTTCCTCTCCTAACCTTTGACGCCGCCGGCCGTGAGACCGGAAATGATCCGCCGCTGAAAGATCAGCACCAGGATGACCAGCGGCACGGTGACGATCACCGACGCGGCCATGATATTGCCCCAGGGAATTTCGAAATTGCTGCTGCCGGACAGGAGCGCGATCGCGACCGGCACGGTGCGCTGCGTGTTCGACGAGGTGAATGTCAGCGCGAACAGGAACTCGTTCCAGGCGGCGATGAAGGCAAGCAGGCCGGTGGTCACCAGGGCCGGCCACATCAGCGGCATGAAGACCCGCGTGATGATCACCCAGGGCGAAGCGCCGTCGACGATCGCCGCCTCCTCGATCTCGACCGGCAGGTCGCGCATGAAGGTGGTCAGGACCCAGACCGTGAAGGGCAGGGTGAAGATCATGTAGGAAAAAATGAGCGCGAGCGGCGTGTTGAAGATGCCGACGAAGCGGACGAGTTCGAAGAGTCCCGCAAGAACGGCGATCTGCGGAAACATCGATACCGACAGGATGGTGAGGAGCAGGAGCGATCGGCCGCGGAAACGCACGCGTCCGAGCGCATAAGCCGCCGTGATCGCAAGCAGCAGCGAAATGGCGACGACCGACGTCGCGACCACGAGCGAGTTCCCGAGGTTGCGAACGAAGCTGCCCTGGGAAATTACACCCGTGTAATTCGCAAGCGAGAGCTCTCTCGGCCAATAGTCGACACGGAAGAGCGCCGTGCCCGATTTGAGGCTGGTCAGGATCGCGTAATAGAAGGGGAAGACCGCAATGACGATGATCGTCGCGACGAGCGCATAGAAGGCGGTCCGCTTTGCGACTGTGGCGACCATCAGCGTTCTCCTTCGAAATTGACGCGGCCGAACCACATGTAGAGAACGGTGATCGCCGCGATGATGAGAAAGAGCATGGTCGAGGCGGCCGCCCCATAGGCGAACTTGTCGAAATCGAAAAGGTTTTCGCGCGCCAGCACCGACATCGTCTTCGTCTGGACGTTGTTGGGAGTGAGCACGTAGATCAGGTCGAAGATGCGCAATGCATCGAGCATGCGGAAGATGATGGCCACCATCAGCGCCGGCCGGATCAGCGGCAGCGTCACCCGCCAGAAAACGCGGACCGGGTGAACGCCGTCGATCTTCGCCGCTTCATAGATGTCGCCCGGCACCATCTGCAGGCCGGCGAGTATCAGGAGCGCCATGAACGGCGTCGTCTTCCACACATCGACGATCAGGACGGCGAGCATTGCCGTGTCGGGATTCGCGGTCCAGGCGATTTTCTGGCTGATCAGTCCGAGGCCGAGTAATATGTCGTTGAGGATGCCGAACTGGTCGTTGAGCATCCAGGCCCACATCTTGGCCGAAACGATCGTCGGGATCGCCCAAGGGATGAGGATCGCGGCGCGGACGAGACCGCGGCCCGGAAAGTGCGCGTTCAGCACCAGCGCCACGACGAGCCCCAGCACCGTCTCGATGCTGACCGAAACAAGGGTGAATTTCAGCGTGTTCCAGACAGCGTTCCACCAGGCGGGATCCACGAGCAGCCCCCTAAACATCGTGCGGCCGCTCTTCAGCGTGATCCAGGAGAGATAATTGTTGAAGCCGATGAACTCGGCGCCGGCGAGATTCGTGAGCGACGCATTGGTGAAGCTGAAATAGATGGTCCTGACGAGCGGCCAGCCGGCGACGAACGCCAACACGAGAAGCGTCGGCGCCAAAAACACCCAGGCCGAACGGACACGCTGCGCCCGCAAATCCGAACTGATGTGACTGCGCGCAAGCGCGGCCGGCGGATCCGCGACGGTAAGATCGGTCATGGCTTGGCTCACCTTTGCCGTTCGGCTTTCGCCCAAGAGTTTCGTAAGGAGAGGAGGATGGCGGCGGGAGGGGCCGCCATCCTCGGCGACGGTGCCAGGCGAGAAGGGAAGTGGGTAATTTCGAGCCCCTTCCGCGCCCGGGGAGAGTTACCAGCTATCGCCTTTGAGCTCCGTCAGCTCGACTTCAAGCAGCTCGAGATTTTCGGCAGCGGTGCCGTCGCCGGAAAGCGTATTGTGAACGGCGCTCCAGAACTTCGAGGAGACCTCGTTGTACTTGACCTTGGCCACCGCCGACGGGCGCGGCACGGCGCTTTGGAAGATCGGCTTCCAGTTGGGCATGAACGGCTGCGCGGCGGCGATCTCGGCATCGTCATAGAGCGCAGCGAGCGTCGGAAGCTGCGAAAGCTGCAGCGCACGCTGCTTCTGCACTTCCTTGGAGGAGAGGAACTTTACCAGCTCGATCGCCGCTTCCTGCTCGTCGGAATATTTCGACACGGCCAGATTCCAGCCGCCGAGTGTCGATGATGGCTTCTCGCCTTCGCTCGCGGTCGGAAGCGGTGCGACATCGAACTTGCCTTTGACGGCGCTGTCGTCGCTGTTTCCGAGCGCATAGGCGTAGGGCCAGTTGCGCATGAAGACCGCATTGCCGGTTTGCCAGACGCCGCGCGATTCTTCTTCTTGGTAGGCAAGCACGCCCTCCGGAGCGATAGTGCCGATCCATTCCTTGACCCGATCGATGGCGGCGGCCGCCTTCTCGTTGTTAACGGAGATCGTCCCGTCGGGCTCGACGATCTGCCCGCCGCCGGAGGATTTGATCCATTCGAGCGCGTTGCAGGTCAGCCCCTCATAGGCGTTTGCCTGGAAGACAAAGCCCCAGATGTCGGCATTGCCGGCAGCGCGCTCCTTCTCCTGGATCTCCTTGGCGGTCGCCGCCAGTTCGTCCCAGGTCTTGGGAGCGGTCTTGCCGTATTTGTCCAGGAGGTCCTTGCGATAGTAGAGCGCCGGAGCGTCGGTGAAGAGCGGCAGCGCAACGAGGCGGCCATTGACCGTCTGCGACTGGATGATCGAGGGGAAATAGTCGCCAACCACATCCTTGGCTGCCTCCGTCAGGTCGACGAACTGATCGGCGAGCTGCGGCGCCCAGATGACATCCGTCTGATAGACGTCGACATCCTTGTTTTCGGCCGCCAGCCATAGCCGATACTGGCTGAATTGCTCGCTGGACGACGGCGGCATGGTGACAAGGTTGACCTTATGGCCAGTCTGCTTCTCAAAGAGATCGAGCTGCTCGCGCATGAAATGCACGTTTTTGCCGGTGGTGTTGGCCGCAAGCGAAAGTTCCGCGGCGACGGCAAGATCGACGGCGCCAAGAGCAGCGCAAAAAGTTAAGGTCCTCAGAAGCATTGTCATGTCCGGTGGCTCCTCCAAAATCCCCCACCGCTCGAAGGCTCCTCAGCAATTCGAAAGCGGTTTGGCTGGAAAAACCTGTCAGAAGCCCCAGATATTGTCAATACGCACAAAATAGCGACCCGCAGCCTCGTTTATTTCCGGGATTTTCATCGTGTATTCATGCACTTACGATGTTCACAACTCTCCCCTCGACATTTTGTCGGCAGTCGCTTGTGCCGCGTGTACTGCAGATAAATTTAAAACGATTTGGCTACATCGCCACCGGCACAAGCCAACGGGCTTAGCGCCGCAGCGCGCCGGTTGTTCCTCAGGGCAAAGCCGTATATTCGTCATTTCGCAACGGGGTTATCGGAATAAATAGGCGCATGAAGCTCAAAGAGTTCGCCCGCCAACTGGGCCTTTCGCCAACGACGGTCAGCCGCGCCCTCAGCGGCTATCCCGAGGTCAGCGAGAAGACCCGCAAGCGCGTCGCCGAGGAGGCCGTCCGGCTCGGCTATCGACCCAATATCAATGCGGTGCGCCTGGTCACCGGCCGCGCTGGTGCAATCGGCGTCGTGATGGGCCGAACCGGCGAATTCCATTTTGCCGAATTTATGAGCGGCATGGCGGAGCGGCTCGACGGGGAAGACATCGACATCCTCGTCAGTCCGACGACGGATCGCGATTCAAGCGACCAGGTTCCGCTCTATAGCCGCCTTGCGACCAGTGGCCGGGTCGATGCCGTGATCGTCCACTCGCCGAAGCCGAGCGACGAGCGCATCGCGCTCCTGCACGAGCTCGGCTTTCCCTTCCTGCTTCACGGCCGCTCCGAGACCGACGTGCCGCATGCTTGGCTCGACATCGACAACGAGGGCGCCGTCCGGCGTGCGACCTCTCACCTGCTCGACCTCGGCCACAAGCGCATCGCGATGATCAACGGCCCGGCCGGCAGGACCTTTTCCCTCCATCGCGACAAAGGCTACCGCGACGCGCTCCAGGAGCGCGGCATTCCCTTCGATCCGCGTCTCGTTACCCACGGCCATTTCACCGACGAGCTCGGTTTTCGCTTTGCCCGGTCGTTCCTCGAGCAGTCGCCGCGGCCTACGGCCTTCGTTGCCGGCTCGATGATGACGGCACTTGGGGTCTATCGCGCCGTGCGCTCCCGCGGACTTGTCGTCGGGCGGGATATCTCGGTGATCGCTCATGACGACGTCTTTCCGTACCTGACGGCCGAGAACATGGTCCCGTCGCTTTCGGCAACCCGCTCCTCCATGCGGGCGGCCGGGGCACGATCGGCGGATCTCGTACTGCAATTGCTCTCCGGACGGCCGGCGACGGAGATCCACGAACTCTGGCCGGTCGAGTTGATCCTCCGCGAATCGACCGGCCCGGCGCCCGAAGCGTGAGCGACGATTTCAAATAGGATGCCGCAGTCGGCGACTTATCTTCAGTCCGTCCAGCACGTCGGAGCCGAGTAGGTGAAAGCACTCGCCGCGCAGAATCTTCGACCTCGAACACGATCAAGGTCGCGGAAAGCCTCGCTCTCGGCCATGATGGCATCGACCGATCTCTTTCGCCCCTCTCCTCGTACGCCTCCATGCTCTTCGTACCACTTCCCTTCGTCGTCGCCATCCTTCTCCTTGTTCTCTTCGCCGCCGTCGCGAGGCGGGACGACGATGCACCGCGCAACCTGCCGTTTGTCGCATTGATTCTGATCAGTGTCCTGCAGTCATTGCTGTCCGGGCTTCGCTGGGGCTATGGGGTGCAGGGCGTCATGTTCATCGCACCCGTCGGTGCGGCCATCGTGCCGCCGCTTGCCTATTGCGGCGTATCCCGGCTGGTGCGCACGAGCCGCCTACCAACGCTCCTGCGCATCGGCCTGCATGGCGCGCCGGCTGTGGTCATCGTACTGTTGGTGGCGCTGTGGCGGGACGCCATCGATGTGGCGCTTGTCCTGATCTTCGTCGGCTATGCGGTTGCGATCCTTCTTCTCATGCGGCCGGGGACAGATGCGCTTCGGCTGGCGACCTTCGAGAACGCGGTGCCGGCCTATCGCGCAATTCTTTTCGCGGCTTTCGCCCTGCTCTTGTCAGCAGCGCTCGATACCTTCGTCTTTCTCGATCTGGCCTGGACCCAAGGCAGATATGCGTTGGTGATGATCACCGTCGGAAACCTCGCGGCACTGATCATCCTGTCGATCGCCGGCGCGGTGGCGAGCCGCAGTCGCACGCCTCTGGAGGTCGTCGAACCGACTCCGGAGCCCGACGTGGCCGAGGACAAGGAAACGATGATCGCCATTCAGAGGCTGATGGAAACGAGGCGCATCTATCGCGATGTGGACCTTAACCTCGATCGACTCGCCCGTAAGGCCGGCATTCCGGCCCGGCAGATCTCTGCGGCGATCAACCGGACGACGGCCAAGAACGTCTCGCAATATGTGAACGAGTTCCGCATAGCGGAGGCGTGCCGCCTGCTTGCAGAGACGGAAAAATCCGTGACGGAGATCATGTTCGAGGTGGGATTCCAGACCAAATCCAACTTCAATCGCGAGTTCCGCCGCGTCACGGATATGGCGCCGCTCCAGTGGCGGGAAAAGAACGAGCAGCCCGCCTGAAATGGTACGAAATCGCGATCGAGTACGTTCTAAATCCTGTTTGAGGTCGAGTTTCCGGCGGGTCCGGCCATGCTGTCGGCATGAACACGATCACCGAACACGACCGCAAACTCGCCGAGACGCTCAAGTCGCTCTCCCTTGAGCCTTCGCCCCGAACATTTCAGTCGCCGAGGAAAAGCGCTCGGCGGCGGGTATTCTTTGTCAGCCTCCTTGCACTGGTCGCTGCATCTTGTCTTCCGGCCGTCTTCTGGCCGGAGGCGGTGGTTCGCTTCAAGACCGCGCTCCTCGGTCGGACAGGCGCCGCGGCTGGTTCCACGGTGTCCGGCAGCGAAATAGTCGACCCGCGCGAGCAGGGAAAATCGCGAGATGGCGCGATCTCCGCGGTTCCGGGGGCGCCACTCGCCATTGCACGCGAGGTTACCGGTTCCGGCTATGTGGTCGCGCCACGCGCCACAACGGTATTCTCCAGGTATGAGGGGAGGATTACCGACATCGCCGTCGATGTGGGAGACCATGTGGCGGCCGGCCAGGTTCTGGTCGCGCTCGATGACGCCAATGCCCGCTACGCGCTCGAGCAAGCGAAAGCCGCGAAGATTTCGGCCGATCTCGCGCTTGTGGCCAAGGACATCGCGCTCGCACAGACGCGCGCCTCGCTGGATCGCGTAGAGAGCCTCGCCGCCCGCGACGCGGCATCCAGGCAGCGGCTCGACGAAGCGAGTACCGCCTGGGAAAGCGCGCGCAACAATGTCGCGCAGGCACAGCAGGACATCTTGAGGGCCGAGCTGGCCATCCGCATTGCGGAGGAGGCGGTCGATGAACTGACCGTCCGCGCCCCTTTTGCCGGCACGATCACACAGCTCAACGCCCATTTTGGCGACACCGTGCTCGCGCGGGCCGACAGCGTACGGGAAAACCAGAGCCTGCTGACGATCACCGACGCCGGCAGCATGGTCATCGACGCCGATGTGGCGGAAACGAGCGTCGCAGCGCTTCGGCCCGGCCTTCGCGGAGAAGCGGTGCTCGACGGGTTTCCCGATCGGCCTTTCGGAATCGTGCTCATGCGGCTCGCCCCCGTCGTGTCGGCGGAAAAGGGCACGATCGCTGTTCGTCTCTCCCTCATCAACCCACCTGAAGGCATCCGGCCCAATATGGCCGCGCGCATCCGCATCAACGTCATCGATACCGACAGCCAAACTGGAGAACGGCAAAATGACCGATAGCACCAAGGACGAAGCGTATATCGCGCTGAAGAACGTACGAAAGGCCTACAAGATCGGTATCGAGCCGATCCCGATCTTCTCCGGCCTCGATCTCACCATTCCCCGCAGCGATTTCGTCGCCGTCATGGGGCCGTCCGGGTCAGGAAAATCGACGCTCCTCAACATGCTTGCCGGCATAGACCTGCCGGATGCCGGCGAGTTGCGCATCGGCGGCAACCGGCTCGACCGGATGGGCGAAACCGCCCGCTCGGCATGGCGAGCGCACAACATGGGCATCGTCTTCCAGTTCTATAATCTGCTGCCGATGCTGAATGCGGCCGAGAACGTGGAACTGCCGCTCCTGCTCAAGCCGCTTTCAGCCAGAGAGCGGCGCGTTCGGGTCGGAAAGGTCCTTGATCTGGTCGGGCTCTCCGGTCGTGCAAAGCAATATCCGGCGATGATGTCGGGCGGGCAGCAGCAGCGCATCGGCATCGCCCGCGCAATCGTCGCCGATCCCGAACTGCTGCTCTGCGACGAGCCGACCGGCGATCTCGACCGCAAGTCGGCCGATGAGATTCTCGACATGCTGCGTTTCCTCAACCGCGAACTTGGGAAGACGGTCGTGATGGTCACGCACGATCCGCAGGCGGCGCTGTACGCCCGGCGCACGCTCCATCTCGACAAAGGCAGCTTCGTTGAAGAGAAGAGGGCTGCCTGATGACCTTCTTGCAGCTTGCCCGAAAGAACACGTGGCGCAGGCCGATCCGCAGCCTGCTCCTGATGGTCTGCGTTGCCGTGGCTTTCCTCATGTACGGGCTCACGGCGAGCTTCACGAGCGGCACGCAGAGTGCTGCCGGCGCCAGCGACGACATTCTCGGGGTGATGAACGCCGCCGGGCGGGCTCAGCCCTTGCCGATGGCGCACATGGCCCGAATTGCTTCGGCGCCGGGCGTCGCTTCGGTAGCCTACATGTCGCGTCTGCGCGGCTTCGTGGACAATGAGAGGAACGTGGTCGCCGTCAGCGCGGTCGACCCGGGTTTGTTGATCGCCGTCAACGGGAGGGAGCTCGGCCTGACGCCGGAACTGATCGCGCCCCTTGGTAAGGCTCGCAACCGGGTGGTGGTCGGTCGCGCACTCGCTGAGGCACAGGGCTGGTCGGTCGGCGACCACATCAACTTCACCGCCTTTCAGGTCGCCAGGCAGGACGGCAGCCGCGACTGGCGCTTCGAGATCGCCGGCATCTTCGCAGGCGAGAGCCCCAACAGTGACACCTATTTCATGATCGCCCGTTACGACTACATCAATGCGGCGCGGGCGCGCGACAGGGACACGGCGGATGCCTTCATCGTCCGTCCGCGGAGCTCGGTACCGTCGAGCGAGCTTGCTGCCCGCATCGATGCGCTGTTCGCCAATTCCGTCGCGCCGACCCGGACGCAATCGGAAAAGCAGTTCCTCGAGGCTTTCCTGCGCCAATATGCCGATGTCGGCCTGATCGTCGATCTCGTCGTCGGAGCGGCATTCGTCACCCTGCTGATGATCGTCATCAACACGATGGTCTTCGCCGTACGCGAGCGCACCTTTGAGATCGGCGTTCTGAAAACGCTGGGTTTCTCGCGCACCAGTATTCTGTCGCTTGTCCTCACTGAAACGCTGCTCATCTTCGTCATAGGCGGTGGCGCCGGCCTGGCGCTGGCAAAGCTCGCGACCCTCTTCGCACCCCTTACCCTTGGCCTCGTCTTCTCCGTCCCGATTCTGGTCAAGGCGGCGGCACTCATGCTTGCGCTGGGGCTGGCGACCGGCGCCCTGCCGGCCGTCAATGCCATGCGCGTATCCATCACCGCCGCTCTCAAAACGAGGTAACCCCATGTCTTCCATCATCAAACAGACGCTCGCAATGCTCCGAGCCAATCTCTTCAGCCTGCCGCGCCGCCTTGCGATTTCCCTCTCCATGGCGCTCTCGATTGCGCTCGTCGTTTGTGTCCTCGCCGGTTTTCTCTCCATGGCGGAAGGCTTCGAGAAGACCCTGGCGGGTACCGGCTCGCCATCGGTCGCCGTCATTCTCGGCGGCGGCACGAACCAGGAGAGCGGTTCGGACATTCCCGCCGGCGCAATCCGTGTTCTTGAGGCGATGCGCAACGACATCGGCGTCGTCCGCGATGCGGCGGGCAACCTCGTATCCTCGCGAGAACTTGTCGTGCCTGTCGAGGTGAAGCCGAGTGAAGACGCGGGCGAGCGCACGCTGGCGTTGCGCGGCATGGAGGCCTCCGGGCCGCCACTGCGCGACGGCGTCAGGTTGTCAGCCGGACGCTTCTTCGCTCCGGGTGGGCGTGAGATCGTCGTCGGTGCGCGTCTTGCCGAGGAATTTCCCGGCTTCGGTGTCGGCGACACGATCCGGTTCGGAGCGGTCGACTGGAGGGTGGCAGGACATTTTTCCGCCAGGGGCAGCGCTTTCGAATCTGAAATCTGGGCCGATCTCGACGCGGTTCGCTCCGCCTTCGATCGTCAGGGCCAGGTACAGAGTTTGCGGCTGCGCCTCGCCGGGCCCGCCGCCCTCAAGACCCTGCAGAATGCACTCGCGGGCTTCATCGGCACACGGCTGGTCGCAATATCGGAAGCCGATCTTTATGCCGGGCAATCGTCGCGCACCGCCGATCTCATACGGCTTCTCGGCTGGCCGGTCGCGCTTCTGATGGCCATTGGCGCGACCGCCGGGGCGCTCAACACGATAATGAGTTCGGTCTCGGACAGGACGATCGAGATCGCCACCGTCCGCGCAATTGGCTTCAACCGCCTCCCGGCCTTCGCAGCGACCTGGGCCGAAGCGACACTGGTTGCTGCCGCCGGTGCCGCTTTGGGGATCGCCGCGTCGTGGCTCGCCTTCAATGGCTGGCAGGCGAGCACTATTGGGGCCAACAATGCCCGCATGACGTTCGAGCTTGCCGTGACCGGCGACATCATGCTGACCGGCGGCCTCCTAGGGCTCGCGATCGGCATCGTCGGCGGTGCTCTGCCCGCATTTGCCGCCACCCGGCTTCCCCTGACGGCGGCGTTGCGCGCACGGGGACAATGACGATGATCCCGGGATCGGCTTGCGCCTCGACGCTTGGCGCGCCAAGAGTGCGCCGAAGAAACCGCTTCAAGGAATCGGCACGGATGCGAAGAAAAGAGATCGCGATCATTGGCGGCGGACCCGCCGGCCTCATGGCAGCGGAAGTGCTGTCGCGCTCCGGCCATTCGGTGACGATCTATGAGGCGATGCCGACAGCGGCGCGCAAGTTCCTGCTGGCGGGAAAATCCGGCCTCAACATCACCCATGCCGAGGACTATGCGCTTTTCGCGACGCGCTTCGGCGCGGCCTCCGATCGGCTGCGCCCGGCGCTCGACGCGTTGACGCCCGACGAGGTGCGCGCCTGGGCGGCGGGACTCGGCATCGAAACCTTCGTCGGCTCCTCCGGCCGGGTCTTTCCAACGGCGATGAAAGCCTCGCCGCTCTTACGCGCCTGGCTGCGCCGGCTGGAGGCCGAGGGTGCGCGGCTCAACACCCGCCATCGCTGGTCGGGTTTTACCGAGGACGGCCATGTCTTCGATACCCCGGCGGGACGGAAGATCGTCCGTTGCGATGCCGCGCTCCTGGCGCTTGGCGGCGCGAGCTGGCCGCGGCTCGGGTCCGACTCCGCCTGGGTGACGTGGCTGAGGGGTAAAGGGGTAGAGGTCAACGACTTCCGCCCCGCCAATTGCGGCTTCGACGTTGCCTGGAGCGAGGCGTTCCGGGAGCGTTTCCAGGGCGAACCGCTGAAGGCCGTCACCGCTTCCTCCGACGCAGGCACGTTTCCGGGCGAATTCGTCATAAGCCGCAACGGCATCGAAGGCAGCCTCGTCTATGCCCATGCGGCAAGCCTGCGCGACCGGCTGCAGCGGGACGGCAAGGCCGCGCTTACGCTCGATCTCGCCCCCGGCCGGACGGCCGAGCGGCTGGCGCGCGATCTGGCGCGGCAGGACCGCAAGGCGAGCTTCTCCAACCGTCTGCGCAAGGGAGCCGGGCTCGACCCGATAAAGGCGGGGCTCCTGCGGGAGATCCGGCCAGACGCGGCCAAGACCGATCCGGAACGGCTCGCTGCGCATATCAAAGCCTTGCCCCTGCCGGTGCTGAGGCCCCGGCCGATCGCCGAGGCAATCTCGTCGGCGGGCGGCGTCCGCTTGAGCGAGATCGACGAGGGCTACATGCTGGAGCAGCTTCCCGGCCTTTTCGTCGCCGGCGAGATGCTCGACTGGGAAGCGCCGACCGGCGGCTATCTCCTGACCGCCTGCCTCGCCACGGGCCGGGCGGCAGCTCGCGGCATCGAAGCCTGGCTCGCCGCGGATCGACCGGGTTCGGAGCTTCCATTGTCGCCGTGAAGCGTCGCCGCACGGGGCGTGCCGCCCCGGAATGCCTTGGCGTTGAATGTCGCGGCGCCGAAAAGCTATTACAGAGCACGGCTGTATGAAGCATATGCAAGGAGATGAAAATGACCCTGGCACTGTTCGACCTCGCGGGCCGCCGCGCCCTCGTCACCGGCTCGTCGCAAGGGATCGGGTTTGCGCTTGCCCGCGGCCTTGCCGAGGCGGGCGCCGAGGTCATCCTGAACGGACGCGACGAGGCGAAGCTTGCAGCCGCGGCTGAAGAGCTCGGCGGTGTTCGCACCCTCGCCTTCGACGTCACCGACCATGCGGCAACGCGGTCCGCGGTCGACCGCTTCGAGGCGGAGGTGGGCGCGATCGGCATTCTCGTCAACAATGCCGGCATGCAGCATCGCGCGCCGCTCGAGGATTTTCCGGCAGACGCCTTCGAGCGGCTCATGAAGACCAACGTCGCCTCGGTTTTCAATGTCGGCCAGGCGGTGGCGCGGCACATGATCCGCCGCGGCGCCGGCAAGATCATCAACATCGCCAGCGTTCAGACCGCCCTCGCCCGGCCGAGTATCGCGCCCTACACCGCCACCAAGGGCGCTGTCGGCAACCTGACCAAGGGCATGGCCACCGACTGGGCCAGATACGGACTGCAATGCAATGCGATTGCGCCCGGCTATTTCGACACGCCCCTCAATGCAGCCCTCGTCGCCGATCCTGCCTTTTCCGCCTGGCTCGAGAAGCGCACGCCGGCGGGCCGCTGGGGCAAGGTCGACGAGCTCGTCGGCGCCTGCGTCTTTCTCGCTTCCGACGCCTCGTCGTTCGTGAACGGCCACGTGCTCTATGTCGACGGCGGCATAACGGCCTCGCTCTGAGGTGCTGCCGTCTCCCCTCGCTCAGTGGGCGCGTTCCTGTGGCGGGTTGCTTTATCCGGGCACTCGCCTATTTGGAAAGGATGGCCTTGTAGCCTCCACCACCGGAACACCATCATGCGACAGTTGGAATTCCTCGATCGCTACAGCCCCTTCGCCCTCGCCGTGCTTCGCATCGTCACGGCCTTGATCTTCATGGAGCATGGCACGCAGAAGCTCTTCGGCTTTCCCGCACCGCCGGAACAGGGAATGCCGCCGCTTCTTTCCATCTTCGGGATCGGCGCCGTCATGGAATTCGTCGGCGGCCTCTTGATCCTTATCGGGCTTTTCACCCGTCCGGTCGCCTTCCTGCTGGCCGGCGAGATGGCCGTCGCCTACTGGATGGTCCATGCGCCGCAGAACTTCTTCCCGGCCTTGAACGGAGGCGACGCTGCAATTCTCTATTGCTTCGTCTTCCTGCTCTTCGTCTTCACGGGCCCGGGTGCCTGGAGCGTTGATGGCACGCTTGGCGAAAGACCTGCCGCGCCGCAATGAGGGGCGTCCCGCGGGCGCGGAATATCGTGCAAGCCCGCCTCAGCGGAAGACGCCGGAGAAGCTGCCGCGCCCGGCAGCTTCGAGCAGGAGCTCGCAAGGCGGATCGGCGAGGCCGGCACTCGCTAGCGCGCGCAACGCATCGGCGACCTTGTCCAGGCCAGAGGCCTCCGCATAATGCATCGGCCCACCACGCCAGCGCGGAAAGCCGTAGCCGTGGATCTTCACGAGGTCGATATCGGAGGCTTTAAGCGCCGTACCGTCGCCAAGAATGCGGGCTCCCTCGTTGACCATCGGCCAGAGGATGCATTCGGCGATCGAGCTTTCGTCCCATTCGCGGTGCGGGAAGCCTGCGGCCTGCTCGGCGATGATCGCCGCGACTGTTTCGGAGGGACGCGGCGTGCGCTCGCCCGGCTCGTAATCGTACCAGCCGCCGCCGCTCTTCTGGCCGAAGCGCCCGATCGCGCAGAGGCGATCGGCGATCGGCGCGAACGGCGTCTCGCCGCGAGCGCGGGCGGCTTTCCGCTGGAAAGCGGCAATGTCGAGCCCCCCGAGGTCCTGCGCCTCGAACGGTCCCATGGGTAGCCCGAAGGCGCGCATGGCGGCGTCGACCGCGGTGGGTGTGGCGCCGGAGATGAGCAGCCGCTCGGCTTGCGCCCGGGTCACCTTGAGAATGCGGTTGCCGATGAAACCGTCGGAGATGCCGGCACGCACCGGAATCTTGTTCAGCGTGCGCGCCAGTGCGAAGCCGGTCGCCAGCACTTCCGGCGTGGTTGCCTGCGTCGGAACGATTTCCAGGAGCTTCATCACATGCGCCGGGCTGAAAAAATGCAAGCCCAGGAAGCGTTCCGGGCGGTCGATACCTTCGGCGATCCGCTCCGGATCGAGATAGGAGGTGTTCGTCGCGAGCACGGCATCGGCGCGGCAGACAGCCGCGAGCCGCCCGAAGACGTCCCGCTTTACGTCGAGGTCCTCGAAGACCGCCTCGATAACCAGATCGACATCTGCGAGCGCGGCATAATCCGCGGTGCCGGTGACGCCCGCCATGCGCTCGGCCGCGACGCCGGCGGAGATGCGGCCGCGCTTTGCCGCGCCATCGAAAATTGCGCGAAGATTGGCAAGCCCCCGCGCTACTTGAGCGTCGTCGCGCTCGATCAGGACGACCGGCAGACCGGCGTCGCGAAGCGCCGCGGCGATGCCGGCGCCCATGGTGCCGCCGCCGATCACCGCCGTCGATTTGATGGCGCGAAGCTGAACGCCGGCGAGCTCCGGCGGGCGCGTGGCGGCACGTTCGGCGAAGAAGACATGGCGAAGGGCCGCGGCCTGCGGCGAGCCGCGCAGCGCCAAAAACGTTTCGCGTTCGAAGGCGATCGCCGTTTCGAAATCCGTCTCGACCGCACGGCGCACACAGGCGAGCGCCTTCACCGGCGCCTCTTCCCGCTTGGCGCGGGCAGCGACCGTCTTTTCCGTCGCCTCCCAGAAGGCCTCCACCGGAGCGGCGACCGGGCGGTCGCGAAGCGCATCCGGCAGGGGCCGGCCGAGTGCTTCCCGGGAGAACTGGACAGCGCCGGCGATGAGGTCGCCACCGATCACCGCGTCGATCAGCCCCGTCTCACGAGCCTTGAGCGCCCCGAGCGGCGCTCCGGTCGTGACCATGTCGACTGCCGTGTCGACGCCGGCAAGTCGCGGCAGACGCACCGTTCCGCCCGCCCCCGGCACTATCCCGAGACGGACCTCCGGCAAGCCGACATTTGCCGAGGGAACCGCCACGCGAAAGCGGCAGCCGAGCGCCACCTCGAAGCCACCGCCGAGCGCGCTGCCGTGGATCGCGGCGACCCAGGGCTTTTCCGCCCGCTCGATCCGGGCGACGAGGTCCGGCAGGTGGGGCGGCTGAGGCGCCTTGCCGAATTCGCCGACATCGGCACCGGCGATGAACGTACGACCGGCGCAGGCGAGCACCACCGCCTTCACCGACGGATCTGCATCGAGCCTCTCGGCCGCGTCGAGGAGCCTTTGGCGGAGCGCCTGCGACAGAGCGTTTACCGGCGGGTTGTCCACTGTGACAACTGCGATCTCGCCTTGCTGTTCAATGCTGACGGTCATCGTTAGATCCCAGGTCTCACGGAGGCGTTTCAAAGAGTTTTGCTGCCGGGTGGTCATGGCGATATGTCGAGCCTATAATTGACTGACCGGTCGGTTTATGCAAGAGTTTTCACGGCCGTCGGTCTGCATGGCGGCAGGGAGGGAACATGTTCCAATCCGACACCGTTCTGTCGGCGCTTGAGGACGGCGTGCTGCGCCTGACACTCAACCGCCCCGACAAGCTGAACGCCTTCAACGAGAAAATGCATCTCGCATTGCGCGCCGGCTTCGAGCGCGCTCATTCGGACGACAAGGTTCGTGCCGTGCTGTTGACGGGCGCGGGGCGCGGCTTCTCCGCCGGCCAGGACCTCGGCGACCGCGACCCGCGCAAGGGCGGCACACCGGACCTTGGCCATACGATCGAGACCTTCTACAATCCGCTCTTGCGGCTGATCCGCGGCCTCGAAAAGCCGGTCGTCTGCGCCGTCAACGGCGTTGCCGCGGGCGCCGGCGCCAATATCGCCTTTGCCTGCGACATCACCCTTGCCGCCCGCTCCGCCCGCTTCATCCAGGCCTTTGCGAAGATCGGGCTGGTGCCCGATTCCGGTGGAACCTGGAGCCTGCCGCGTCTCATCGGCGAAGCCCGCGCCAAGGCCCTGGCGCTGACGGGCGAACCGCTCGACGCCGAGACCGCGGCAAACTGGGGGCTGATCTGGCGGGTTGTCGACGACCCGGTGCTGGTGGACGAGGCATTCGCGCTCGCCGCGCGTCTTGCCGCCGGGCCGACCAAGGGGCTTGGGCTCACCAAGCGGGCGATTCAGGCGGCCGCCACCCATTCCCTCGACGAACAGCTCCACCTCGAACGCGATCTCCAGCGCGAGGCCGGCCTGAGCGCCGACTATGCCGAGGGCGTGGCCGCCTTTCTTGAAAAGCGCAAGCCGGAGTTCAAGGGCCGATGATGGACGCCGCGATGATGACCGCAGAGGAACTGGCGCACGCCTGCGCCCGTGTCATGTGGGACGATGACCGGGCCTCACAGCGGCTGGGGATGAGCCTCGACCATATCGCGCCGGGCGCCGCAACGCTCTCGATGACGATCACTCCGGAGATGACCAATGGCCACGGCACCTGCCATGGCGGCTACATCTTCACGCTCGCCGATTCTGCCTTCGCCTTCGCCTGCAACTCCTACAACCAGCGCGCCGTCGCCCACCATTGCTCGGTCACCTATATCGCGCCGGCGGTCGAAGGCGACAGGCTGACGGCGACGGCACGCGAGGTCTCTCGGCGCGGACGCGGCGGCATCTACGACATCCGCATCACCAATCAGCGCAGCGAACATATCGCCGAGTTCCGCGGCCATTCGCGCACCGTCAAGGGCACGCATCTGACGCAGCCGGAGAATATGCAGGTCTCGCAGACGGATACCGAATGATCGTGGCAGCCGAGCGCGGCCCTCTTTAAAATCCGGAGGACACATTTGATGGAAGACCTTGCACCCCGCTCTGGTGATCTCGAGCCGATCGAAATGGCGTCGCGCGACGAAATGGCCGCGCTCCAGCTCGAGCGCATGAAGTGGTCGCTCGCCCATGCGTATGGGAACTCGCCCTTCTATCGCGCCCGCTTCGATCAGGCAGGCGTGCATCCTTCCGACCTGAAGACGCTCGCGGATCTTGCGAAATTTCCCTTCACCACCAAAGAGGACCTGCGCGAGACCTATCCCTTCGGCATGTTCGCGGTCCCGCGCGAGAAGCTCGCCCGCATCCACGCCTCGTCGGGCACGACTGGCAAACCGACCGTCGTCGGCTATACACTCAAGGACATCAATACCTGGGCGAGCGTCGTCGCCCGCTCGATCCGCGCCGCCGGCGGCAGATCCGGCGACATCGTCCACATCGCCTATGGCTACGGCCTCTTCACAGGTGGCCTCGGCGCCCATTACGGCGCCGAGAAGCTCGGCTGTACCGTCGTCCCGGTCTCCGGCGGCATGACCGAGCGGTAGGTCACGCTGATAGCGGACTTCAAACCCCGGATCATGATGGTGACCCCCTCCTATATGCTGTCGATCCTCGACGAATTCCGCCGGCAGGGAAAAGACCCGCGCGAGAGCTCGCTCGCCGTTGGCATCTTCGGCGCCGAGCCGTGGACGAACGCCATGCGGGAGGAGATCGAGCACGCTTTCGACATGCACGCCGTCGACATCTACGGCCTCTCGGAAGTCATCGGGCCGGGCGTCGCGAACGAATGCGTTGAGACGAAGGACGGCCTGCACGTCTGGGAGGATCACTTCTACCCCGAGATCATCGATCCCACGACCGGGGCGGTGCTGCCCGACGGCGAGATGGGCGAAGTGGTCTTCACCACCCTCACCAAGGAGGGCCTGCCGATGATCCGCTATCGCACGCGGGATCTGACGCGGCTCTTGCCCGGGACGGCGCGGTCGATGCGGCGCATCGAGAAGATCACCGGCCGATGCGACGACATGATGATCCTGCGCGGCGTCAACGTTTTCCCGACACAGATCGAGGAGCAGATTCTGAAGTGCCGCGGCCTCGCGCCGCACTTCCAAATCGAGCTCACCCGCGCCGGGCGCATGGACAACATGACCGTCCATGTCGAATGCACGCTTGCCGCGGCGGACGAGGCCGTACGCGCTGGATCTGCACGGGAACTCGCTCATCACATCAAGAGCGCCGTCGGCGTCAGCACCACGATCGAGGTTCACGACCCGGGCGGCGTCGCGCGTTCCGAGGGAAAGGCGAAGAGGGTGGTCGACAATCGGCCGAAGGAATGAGAAGGAACGCCGGTCGCGACCCCTTAGTGCATGTTTCCTTAAGGACGAAAACACGCAGCGATCCAACGCGCTACAGCGATCTTTGCGCGTCTGATAAGACGCGCGGCGCTGTATGTGCACGGGAGGACTTTACGGTCCTCGCATATTCATGGGATCGAGCGGTACCGAGTTAAAGCAGGATCAAGATGGCACGGACACGCGCAGTCGATTTCGAGGAAAAACAGCGTGCCATTCTAGCGAGCGCCGCCGCGGTTTTCGCCGAAATGGGGATGGAAAAAGCCTCGATGGCGCAGATCGCCGCGCACAGCAATGTGTCCAAGGCTCTGCTCTATCACTATTATCCGAGCAAGGACGCGCTGATCTTCGACATCGTGCGCACGCACCTCGCCGAGCTCGACGCCGCGATCGAGGCGGCCGATCGGCCCGATCTGGCTCCTGAAGAGCGGCTGCGCCTGCTCGTGCGCCAGGTGCTCGAGAACTATCGCGACGCTGACGACCATCACAAGGTTCAGTTGAACGGCACGAGCGCGCTTTCACCCGAGCAGATGGCCGAGATCCACGCGATAGAGCGGCGCATCGTCAAGCGCTTCTCCGCCGTGATCAACGACATCAATCCGGACCTCAACAGCGACCGCCCGCTCCTGATGCCCGTGACCATGTCGCTCTTCGGCATGATGAACTGGGTCTATATGTGGTTCCGCCCCGACGGCCCGATCAGCCGCGACGAATATGCCGACCTCGCCACCACGCTGATCCTCGAGGGCGTCAAGGCGGTGCGGTGAATGCGCGCCTTGCGGCGCGGGGCAGCTCAGATCCAAGCTCGGCCTTACTCCCCCGCACCCTCCACATCGCGGCCTGTTTCCGCCACCGTCTTCAGCCGATGGGCAAACTCCCGCCTCAGCGTGCGGCGCAGTTCCGCCGCCTGGTGGCGGCGTTTCTCGGTCGGCGTCTCCGGATGATATTCCGGCACCGGGACCGGGCGGCCCTCGTCGTCGACGGCGACCATGGTGAAATAGCAGGAATTCGTGTGCCGCCTTGTGCCGGCGCGGATGTTTTCCGCCTCCACCCGGATCCCGACCTCCATGGAGGTGCGGCCGGCATAATTGATCGAAGCGCGGAAGGTGACCAACTCGCCGACATGGATCGGTTCCTTGAAGATCACCTGGTCGACGGAGAGCGTCACCGCATATTGCTTGGAAAAGCGCGAAGCGCAGGAGAAAGCCACTCGGTCGAGCAGGTTCAGGAGCGCGCCGCCATGCACCTTGCCGCTGAAATTCGCCATGTCCGGCGTCATCAGAACGGTCATTACCAGATGCCGCGTCTCCTGCTCCGTCATCATGTCGCTCCTTGGATCTGGAGCGGAATGCGGGCGGAAAACCGCTTCACACTTTTCCTCATCCCGCTCTAACCTCTCGTCTTCGCCACCATCGTCAATACATCATATTGCGCGACGGTTGCGCCAGTCTGATTAGTGACGCGGCAATCCCAGCGCACCTCGCCGTGCTCGGCATTCACCCGCGGATTGATCTCCTTGCAGGTGAGCCGCACCTGCAGCGTATCGCCGGGATAGACAGGCGTCAGGAAGCGCAGATTGTCGACGCCGTAGTTTGCAAGCACCGGCCCCGGGGCCGGATCGACGAAGAGGCCGGCGGCGAAGGACAGGATCAGATATCCATGGGCGACGCGTCCGTCGAAGAACGGATTGGCGCGCGCCGCCTCCTCGTCCATATGGGCGTAGAAGGTGTCGCCGGTGAAATTGGCGAAGCGCTCGATATCTTCGACCGACACGGTGCGAGTGGCGGTCACGAGCTGATCACCGATCTGAAGCTCCGCAAGCGACTTGCGGAAGGGATGCTCGCCGTCGGCCCGCCCCGGCGCGCCCTCGACCCACCGGCCGGTGACCGCCGCGATGAGGCCGGGCGCACCCTGGACGGCGGTGCACTGCATGTAATGCTTGACGCCGCGCATGCCACCCAGTTCCTCGCCGCCGCCGGCCCGGCCCGGCCCGCCATGCACGAGGCCCGGCAACGGCGAGCCGTGCCCGGTCGAGGATTTGGCGCTCACGCGATTGCCGATCATCACGCGACCATGGAACGGCGCCATCCCGATCACCAGCTCCTGCGCAATGTCGGGATCATTGGTGAAGACGGAGGTGACGAGGCTGCCTTTTCCGCGCTTGACGATCTCCACCGCCTCTTCCGCCGTATCATAGGGCATGACCGTGCTGACCGGGCCGAAGACCTCGACATCGTGGAGCGCGCGTGCCGCGCCGGGCTTGCCGCAATAGAGAAGGACTGGATTGAGGAAAGCGCCCGCCTCCGCGTCGCCGGAAATCACCTGCGGGTTCGCGGGGTCGCCGACGACGACCTCGGCGTCGACACCAAGGTCACGGATACGCGCCCGCACTTCGTCCCGCTGACCAAGACTTGCAAGCGGGCCCATTCGGACGTTTTCGTCGGCCGGGTTGCCGAGGGCGACTTTGGCGAGCCGCGCATCGAGGGCGGCGATGAGCGCATCGCAATGGACGCGCGGGGCGATGACACGGCGGATCGCGGTGCATTTCTGCCCGGCCTTTGCCGTCATCTCGCGGGCGACCTCCTTGACGAAAAGGTCGAACTCCTCCGTCCCGGGGGCCGCGTCGAAGCCGAGAACCGCAGCGTTGAGGCTGTCGGCCTCCATGGTGAAACGGACGGAATTCTCGACGATCGCGGGGTGGGTCTTCAGCCGACGCCCCGTCACGGCCGAGCCGGTGAAGGTGACGATATCCTGGCCGTCGACGCGATCGAGAAGATCGCCGACGGAGCCGCAGATCAGTTGCACCGCGCCTTCAGGCAGCAGCCCGGTCTCAACGATCCGCCGGACCATCAGCTCAGTCAGGTAGGCGGTCTGGCTCGCCGGTTTTACGATCGCAGGCATGCCCGCAAGCAGCGTCGGCGCCAGCTTCTCGAGCATGCCCCAGCAGGGGAAGTTGAAGGCGTTGATGTGGACCGCCACGCCCTGAAGCGGTGTCAGGATGTGCTGGGCCGAGAACGTGTCATCGCGCGACAGCGCTTCCACGCCGCCGTCGACGAGGACCCGGGTGTTCGGCAGTTCCCGCTTGCCCTTGGAGGCATAGGAAAAGAGCGTGCCGATGCCGCCTTCGATGTCAATCCAACTATCCGAGCGTGTTGCCCCCGTGGCAGTCGAGAGCGCATAGAATTCCTCCTTGCGCTCCATAAGTGCCTGCGCGAGCGCCTTCAGCATCGCCGCGCGTTCATGGAACGACATGCTACGGAGCTCCGGACCGGCCTTTTCGCGCCCGTAGGCAAGTGCGGCGGCAAAGTCGATGCCAGTCGAATCGATCAACGCCACTGGCGCGCCGGTCGCGGCGTCGAGCAGGGCCACGCCTTCCTTCGCGCCCCTTGTCCAAACGCCGCCGACATAGCTTTCGAGCCGGCGGGGGCGGTCTGCCAGTACGTTCATTTGGTGTTCCTTCCGTCAGTTCAGATTGAGGTGAGCAAGCTCGGCATCGACCGCCGCCTGCCACTCGGCGAGCAGCGTCTCATTCGACGTGTGACGAAGGCCGAGACGGGCGAGCATCTCATAGCGGGCGGAACCCGAGAGGCCGAAGCTCGCGGCAACACGGGGTCGCCAATACGTGATCGCTTCACGAGCGGCGCGCCGCCCCTCTTCCGTCTCGGCAATTTGCTTCAGCCCCTCGACTCCGAGCTCGGCATGGCGTTTCTCGCGCGGCAGGATCGCCCGGAAGACTTCGGCAAGCGGCTGATAGGAGACGCGCGCCAGCTCGCCGAGCTGAATGACGACGGCCTTGCCCATGAGCACGTTCATCACGACTGCATCGATCCAGCCCTGGAGCGGACAGTGCAGGACCGAAAGCCGCATGTCGCCGCCGCGGCGCTCCGCGCCGATATCGGCGTCGCGGTCAAGCCGCGCCGACCAGGGATGATGAACGGCATAGCGGGCTGTGTCAGCCCCGAAGCTGCCCATGATCTCGAGCACCCGTCCGGCGTGATCGGCCTTCTCCAGCACGATCCGCGCCGCGGCAATGCGCTCCTTGATCCCCGGCGCATCGTTGATGACGTCGGCGAAGCCGGCGGAGCCCGCGAGCTCGCTGTCGATGAAGCTCGCCATCAGCCGCAGAAGCTCGCCGCGATAGCGCGGCGGAACATTGTCGGGTGAGGTGAGCATGCCGCCCTGAGCGAGATAATCTTCGATGGGCATCGTGTCGGATGTCGTATCGGACATGGGGATTTCCTCCCTCCCTCGACCGATCACTGGTCGTAGCTGACGACGATGCGGTCGCTCAGCGGATAGGATTGGCAGGTGAGCACATAACCTTGGCGCACTTCGTAGTCTTCGAGCGCGTGGTTGGTCTCCATCTCCACCTCACCCTCGATCACCTTGGCGCGGCAGGTGGAACAGACCCCCGCCTTGCAGGCATAGGGGGCGTCGATCCTGTTTTCGAGCGCCGCCTCCAGCAGGCTCTGCCCCTGCTTGGGAAAGGTGAAACTGCGCGTCGTGCCGTCGAGGGTCACGGTCGCCTCACAACTTGACTGCCTGTCCGCCCCCTCCGTAGTCTCGACCTTGCGGCGCGCGCGGCCCGGCTGTGAAGAGGCGAACAGTTCGAACTTGATCTGCTCGTCGCCGAAACCGTGCTCGCGAAGCGCCGCGGCAACAGCCAGCATCATTGGCTCCGGCCCGCAGATGAAGGCGGTATCGGCCGACTTCACATCGATCCAGCTACGGAAGAGCCCCGCACATTTTTCCGCATCGAGTCGCCCGGTGAAGAGGTCGATGTCTTGCGCCTCGCTTTCCAGTATGTGCACCACCGAAAGCCGCCCGAGATAGAGATTCTTGAGGTCCTCGAGCTCCTCGCGGAACATAATCGAGCTGACATGGCGGTTGGCATAGACCAGCGTGAACTGGGACTGCGGCTCGCGCGCAAGCGTGGTCTTGATGATCGAAAGCACCGGCGTGATGCCGCTACCGCCGGCAAAGCCGAGATAATGTTTCGCGACCTCCGGCTCGATAGTCGTGAAGAAGAAGCCCATCGGCGGCATCGCCTCGAGTGTGTCGCCGGGCTTAAGCTCCTCATTCGCCCAGGTGGAGAAGCAGCCGCCGTCGACTCGCTTGATGCCTACCTTCAGGACGCCTTCGTCGCGGCCGGCGCAGATCGAATAGGAGCGGCGCAGCTCCTCGCCGTCGAACATGCGGCGGAAGGTCAGATATTGTCCCTGCGTGAAATCGAAGACGGCGCGATCCTCCTCGCGTGGCCGAAGCGTGACGACGACGGCATCGCGCGTTTCGCGCCGGACTTCGGTGACTTGAAGGGGGTGGAAACGTGCCATTTAAGCGGGCCTCACTCCTTGCATCCCGTCAGATGCACTTGAGGTAATCGAAGGGTTCGAGACAGTCCGAGCAACGGTAGCTCGCCTTGCACGGCGTCGAGCCGAACTGGCTGATCTTCTGGGTGCGGGTCGAGCCGCAACGGGGACAGGCAATCGTCAGGTTAGAGCGGGCGGAGAGGCGTTCTGCCCGCTCAAGAAGCCGGCCATCGGCGGCGGTGCCGTCGACCGGCGGCGCGGTGCCATAGGCCCTGAGCTTCTCGCGGCCCTCGGCGCCGATCCAGTCCGTGGTCCAGGCGGGCGAGAGCTGGCGTTGCAGCCGGACGCACTCGATCCCCTTCTCATTGAGCGCCCGTTCGATATCGAGGTTGATGACAGTCGTCGCGGGACAGCCCGAATAGGTCGGCGTCACCGTCACCACTAGCGTGTCGCCGTCCCAGGCGACGTCGCGGACGATGCCGAGATCGGTAACCGAGATGGCCGGAATCTCCGGGTCCGGCACTTCTGCGAGCCAGCACCATATGTCCTTGATCGAGGGACGCGTCACAGTGACCACCGCCGCCTCCTACCAGGTCGCGCCCGGATAGGCGCGCTGCAGGAACTGGAGCTCAGCGAGGATATAGCCGAGGTGCTCGGTATGGACGCCGCGCTTGCCGCCCTTGTGCATGTAGCCGTCCGCGGCCTTCTTCAGCGTCGCCTCGGCCAGCGCTTCGGTGACCAGCGCGTCCCATCCATTCTTCAAGCTTGCCGGCTCCGGCGCGATGCGTGCCGCAGCAAGTTCGGCGTCGGAGGCTTCGTTCAAGAACATCTCGCCGGTATAGGGCCAGAGGTCGTCGAGTGCCGCCTGCATGCGGGTGTGGCTTTCCGCCGTTCCGTCGCCCAGCCGGATGACGAGATCGCGGCTGCGCTCGAGGTGATAGGAGGCTTCTTTCGACGCCTTCTCGGCGATCGCGGCGATGCGTGTCTCGGAAGAACCCCGCAGCGCCGTCAGACAGAGATAATGCCATGCGTCGAAAAGGAACTGGCGCATCACCGTCTTGCCATAGTCGCCGTTCGGACGTTCAGTAAGCAGAAGGTTACGGAATTCGAGTGCGTCACGGCGATAGGCCAGATCGTCCGCGCTGCGCCCCTTTCCCTCGATCTCGCCCGCAAGGCCGAGCCAGAGCTGCGTCTGGCCGATGAGATCGAGCGCGGTGTTGGCGAGCGCGATGTCCTCTTCGAGCGCCGGGGCGTGGCCGCACCATTCCGACAAACGATGGCCGAGGATGAGAACGTTGTCGCCCATGCTGAGCAGGAACTCGAAGACCGCCGCGCGGTCGACTGCCGCTTCCGTCGCGGTTGCGCTGGCCATCACATGTGCCCCACTTCATCGGGAATGTCGAAAAAGGTCGGATGACGGTAGACCTTCGAGTTCGACGGTTCGAACAGCGGCCCTTTTTCAGAAGGCGCGCTCGCGACGATGTCGCTCGAACGCACCACCCAGATGCTGACGCCCTCGTTGCGACGGGTGTAGACGTCGCGGGCGTTGTTGATCGCCATCTCCGCATCGGGCGCATGCAGGCTGCCAACGTGGCGGTGGTTGAGGCCGTGCTGGCCGCGGATGAAGACCTCCCAGAGAGGCCATTCGCTGGACATGTTTCTCTCTCCCGATCTCTATTCGGCTGCGACCGACTGCGTGCGGCGGGCGGCGGCTTTTTCCGCGTGCGCCGTCAGGGCGTCGCGGAACCAGGCGCCGTCCTCCCAGGCCTTTTTGCGGGCGTCGAGGCGTTCGGCATTGCAGGGGCCATTGCCGGCGATCACATTGAAGAACTCGTTCCAGTCCGGCTCGCCAAAATCGTAGCCACCCTTCGCCTCGTTCCACCTGAGGTCCGGATCGGGGATGGTGAGCCCAAGATATTCGGCCTGCGGCACCGTCTGATCGACGAATTTCTGCCGAAGCTCGTCATTGGAATTCTGCTTGATCTTCCAGGCCATGGATTGGGCGGAATGGACCGAGGCATCGTCCGAGGGCCCGAACATCATCAGCGACGGCCACCACCATCGGTTCAGCGCGTCCTGCACCATGGTCTTCTGGGCGTGCGTGCCCTTCACCATCTTCATCAGGATGTCGAAGCCCTGGCGCTGGTGGAAGCTCTCCTCCTTGCAGATGCGGATCATCGCGCGGGAATAGGGGCCGTAGGAGCAACGCTGCAGCGGCACCTGGTTCATGATCGCGGCGCCGTCGACGAGCCAGCCGATCGCGCCGATATCCGCCCAGGAGAGCGTCGGATAGTTGAAGATCGAGGAATACTTGGCCTTGCCCGAGTGAAGCTGCTCATACATCTCGTCGCGGCTGATCCCGAGCGTCTCGGCCGCACAGTAGAGATAGAGGCCGTGGCCGGCTTCGTCCTGCACCTTGGCGAGCAGGATCGCCTTGCGCTCGAGCGTCGGCGCGCGGGTGATCCAGTTGCCTTCGGGAAGCTGGCCGACGATCTCGGAATGGGCGTGCTGGCTGATCTGGCGGATGAGCGTCTTGCGGTAGCCTTCCGGCATCCATTCTTTCGGTTCGATCTTCTGCCCCGCGTCAATGCGTTCCTGGAAGGCGCGCTCTTGCGGATCCATCTCGTCGAGGTTCTTCACGCGGGGGGCGTCCGTTTTCACCATTTGAGCATACATCGGGCTTCTCCTCCGTCAGATGCACTCAAGCGTGATCGCGACGCTATGGCCGACACCGAGCCGGCGAGCGCGCGCCCAGGCGTCCGATGGGAGTGCAAACCGCATCGCAGAAACGACCCCTCCCGATATCAAAGCCCCAGCCGTCATTGACCGACCGACCGGTTGGTAATTTAGCACCGGATACGTCACAGATCAACGAAATTTCTGCGCTGTTTTGTGATGTTTCACATGTAGGTTCGCAGGCCTTGAGTTAAGTATGCGATCATGAGGTCGCCTCAAAGCCCTTCCTCAGCCGCTGCCCATAGGATGGGAGGGCCTTGTCTCCGACCCGTGACCTAGCCGAAATCCCCGGTCTTTTGCGGAAGGGCGGCCGCTTCCCCGCCCAACATCGCGATCCGGCGAAGGGTCGCTTCACTCTCCATTGGAAGCGGACCAGTCGACGTAACGAAATTCTCTGCGATATGGCGATCGGCGCGCGGCGACAGACCTCGGTAGAGCCGTGCGAAGAGGCGCTGCGCTTCGTCGCCGGGCCAGTTCGCCGGAAGAACAGCGGCCGGCAGGCGCGGGTCGCGCAATGCCTCGAAGCGAAACTGGTGCACGAGCAGAAGACGGGCCGTGAGGCAGTCCGCCGACGTCATGGTTCCGCCTGCGTCGATAAAGCCCGCCAGTGCGCCGAAGCGCCTAAGAAACCTGCTATAAGCCTCCGCGTGGGGGCCTAGATCCCAACACTCGGCAGCAAAAGCACCGAGCAGCTCCGCACCTTCCGCGACCTCCGCGCGGAAGACGACCGCGGGGTCGACCGAGGCGGGAAAAGGCCGGACGCCGATCGCGAGCCGAGAAGTGAGGCGCGCATGGCCGGAACGCTCGAGCATCTGCATGCGCTCCTCGACAGCCGGCCCAACGAGCTGGACGAAGTGCCAGACCGTTTCGTCTGGCGGACCGAAGAGCACGCGGGCGGCGGCGGCGAACTCCGCGCGGGCGGTACCGGTAAGCCGATAGAAGCTGCGCCGCCCCTCCCGCTCCCCGACAAGCTGGCCTGCGCTGACAAGACGGGAAACCGCAGTCCGAACGAGCGTCTCGCTAATGCCGACGCCGGCGCAGATCTCGATCAGATTGCCCATCCAGATCGCGCCGCCGCGCGGCTCCACCACGTCGCCATAGATCGTGACGATGAAGCTCGCCGCCCTAAGCTGGGTCTCATTCAGGATGGTGTGGATCAGCCTTGCGCCCGTCTCAGCCGATTTTTCGTTCGCCACCTGCATTCAGCCACCTTTGCCGTTCTGTGCCGTCACACCGGAACGGCAGTCGAGTATTTCACGCTTTTCAGCGCGAAATGGGACGACGAATTCGCAACCGCCTCATGGGTGAGGATGCCGCGCATGAGGAGCCGCTCGTAATCGGCGACATCCGCAACGACGACGCGCAAAAGATAGTCCCAGTCGCCCGACATCGAATAGCATTCCAGGACTTCCTCGTGATCTTCGACGAAGCGCTCGAAATTGCGCCGCGCCACGGGGTCGTGGGACTTCATCCGCACCTGGCAGACGACGGTCAATCCGCGTCCGACCATATCCGGATTGACAAGCCGGACGGTCTTGCCGAGCACTCCCGCCGTCTCCAGAGCCTTGATGCGTCGCCAGCAGGATGCCGGCGAGGCCCCGACCACCTCGGCGAGCGCCGCATGGCTGATGTCGGCCTGTTCCTGCAGGATTCTCAAAATTTTTCGGTCGATCGCATCGAGATTGAACATGTTCATCACAAATCTTCCGAAGACGAAACGGTTTGATCAATCACTAGCCAAAATGCTGTAAGATTGAAACCGATTTGCGCGCGCCGCGAGTTAGTCTTCCATAATGAGAGGATTGGAGGAGACAAGCGATGGCACAGGCCGCACTCAAACCGGACCGGCGGAATGCACCGGACGAGAACATCGACTGGAAGAGGGTCGTCCATCTCCTGCTGCTCTCCCGCGAACTCGACGAAATGGAGGAAAAGCGTCTCGTTCCGGAAAAGAAGGTCCTCTATCAATTCTCCGCACGCGGCCATGACATGGCGCAGATCCTGCTCGGCCTCAATCTCACGGAAAAACACGACGCCGCCTGCGGCTATTATCGTTCGCGACCGCTGTTGCTCGCGCTCGGCGTCGATCCGGCCGACGCACTCGGCTCGGCGATGGCCCGCTCCGGAGGCTATTCCGATGGTCGCGACATCGGGGTCGTCTTCAACTACCCGAACCTGGACGGCGCATCGGCGCTGCCGATGTGCGGCGGCGTCGGTTCGCAATATACGCCGACGGCCGGCTGGGCGCAGGCGATCAGCTATTTCAGCAAGCACCTCAAGAACAAGGGCTACGATCGTGCCATCGCCGTCGTTCTCGGCGGCGACGCTTCGGTCGCCTCGAACGGCTTCTGGTCGGCACTGACGGCCGCCACGACGCAAAGACTGCCGATGCTCTTCTATATCGAGGACAACGGCTTCGGCATCTCGGTTCCGTCGACCTTACAGACCCCCGACGGCAACATCGCCGCCAATCTCGCCGCCTGGAAGAACCTGACCGTGCTCGACGGCGACGGCTGCGACCCCGAGGAGGCAGCGCGTCTCACGAAAGGCGCCGTGGCGCTGGTACGCGAGGAACGCATGCCGGTGCTGCTACGCCTGAGAGTCCCCCGGCTCGAAGGGCACAGCTTCCAGGACACTCAGGCCTACAAGAGCGAAGCGCTCATCCGGAGCGAGTGGGCGCGCGATCCTTTGCCGCGCCTGCGAGATTACCTGGTCCCTGCGGTCTTAGGGGAAGAGGAATGGCAGGAGGCGGTCAGCTCTGCCAGGACGGCCGCCGAACGGGCCCGTATCGAGGCCGAATCCCGACCGATCGCCGACCCTGAAACGGTTACCAGCAACGTCTTCTTCGAGGGCCCCATGCAGACTATGGGCGGCCAGTACCCGACCGGCTACCGGCCGCCTGAATCGACCGAGACGGCTGCAAGCGACGGCCAGCGGATCAACATGGTGACGGCGATCCGGCGCACGCTCGACCACGAAATGTCGATCAACGAAAAGGTCGTGCTCTTCGGCGAGGACATCGGCCCCAAGGGCGGCGTCCACGCCGTCACCCTTGGACTGCAGGAGAAATACGGCGCGACCCGCGTCTTCGACACGTCGCTTTCAGAAGAAGGCATCGTCGGCCGCGCGGTCGGCATGGCGCTTGCGGGCCTTGTACCCGTTCCGGAGATCCAGTTCCGCAAATATGCGGAGCCGGCGATCGAGCAGATCAATGATTGCGGCACGATCCGCTGGCGGACCAATAACCGCTTTGCCGCGCCGATCGTGCTGCGCATGCCGGGCGGTTTCTTCAAATGCGGCGATCCATGGCACAGCCAGACGAACGAGGTCGCATTCGTTCATCAGCCCGGCTGGAAGGTCGCCGTACCGTCCAATGCCGAGGATGCCGTCGGGCTCCTGCGCACCTCGCTTAGAGGCAACGACCCGGTGATCTTCTTCGAGCATCGCGCCATGCTCGACCACCCCTGGGCACGGCGGCCTTATCCGGGGGACGCCTTCGCGCTGTCCTTCGGCAAGGCGAAGTTCATTCGCCGGGGCAACGACATCACCATCGTCACCTGGGGGGCGATGGTGCCCCGTTGCGAAGAAGCGGCCGACGGGATTGCCGCCGACGTCATCGATCTCAGGACCCTGATGCCGTGGGACCGGGACGCGGTTCTTTCCTCCGTACGCCGCACCCGCCGCTGCCTGATCGTGCACGAGGACCTGGGAACGGCCGGCTTCGGCGCGGAGATCGCCGCGGCCGTAGCGGACGAGGCCTTCATCGATCTCGACGCCCCGGTTTCGCGCCTGACCATGCCCGACATCCCGAGCCCCCACAATCCCGTCCTCCTCGACTGGGCGGTGCCCTCGGCGGAGCGGATCCGCCGGAAGATCACCGACCTCCTGGAGTATTAAGCATGGGCGACACCATCGACATCAACGCCCCCCTAGAGCAGGAGGGGACCAAGGCGGTCGTGCGCAACTGGCTGAAGAAGATCGGCGAAGCCGTGAAGGCGGGCGATGCCGTGGTCGAGCTCGAGACCGACAAGGTGACGCAAGAGGTGGCCGCTCCCGCCGATGGCGTGCTTACCGAAATCCTCATGGAGAACGGCGATAACGCAACGCCCGGCGCCGTCCTCGGCCGGCTCGGTAGCCATACCGCTCTCGCCGAACAGCCTGCCGCACCGTCACCGATCGTATCATCCGGCTGGGGGCAGACCGCGCATTATTCGCCTGCCGTGCGTCATGCGGCGGAAGAATACGGCATAGACCCGGCGACCGTGACCGGCACCGGACGCGACGGACGCGTCACCCGCGCCGATATGGACCGGGCCTTCGCCGCCAAGACGGAGCGTTCCGCGGCGGGAGCGCCGAAACCGCGGACAGCTTTCAAACCGAGCCCCGCCCCGTCCGCCGATGTGGGAGGATCGCTCCTCTCGCGCAGGATACCCCACAGCGGCATGCGGGCCGCGATCGCGGACCACATGCTTAAGTCCGTCACCACCGCGCCGCATGTTACGGCCGTGTTCGAAGCGGATTTCTCGGCGGTGATGCGCCATCGGGATATGCACAGGCAAGAGCTCGCCGCGGACGGCATCAATCTCTCCTACACGGCCTATATCGTCTCGGCCTGCGTCTCGGCGATGCGGGCGGTCCCCGAGGTCAACAGCCGCTGGCATGACGATGCGCTCGAAATCTTCGATGACATCAATGTCGGCGTCGGCATCGCGCTCCGCGACAAGGGGCTGATCGTGCCGGTCATGCACCAGGCGCAGAACCTCACGCTTGCACAAATAGCGACCAGGCTGCAGGACCTGACGGCGCGCGCGCGGGAAAACGCGCTGACGAGCGCAGACGTGAAAGGCGGAACATTCACCATCTCCAACCACGGCGTCTCCGGATCGCTGCTCGCAGCACCGATCATCATCAACCAGCCCCAATCGGCGATCCTCGGCGTCGGAAAGCTCGAAAAGCGGGTGGTCGTCCGGGAGGTCGACGGTGCCGATACCATCCAGATCCGGCCGATGGCCTATGTATCGCTCACCATCGACCACCGTGCCCTCGACGGCCACCAGACGAATGCATGGCTCACGCATTTCGTTGCGGTGCTGGAACGCTGGCCGCGGTAAAATAATAGGACGGGCCGCAGTCATCATGCTGCCGCAAATCCGGTGCGCTCGTAGCGCGTGCGCCGTGATGCGCAGGACTGATCAAGTGAGCCGGTCAGGAGGAGCTACCGCCAAAGCATTCGCGTGCCGGCAGGAATTTGCGATGTCATCCACCGAGTTTCATCTTGTCACGAACTGGACCCTCGACGCTTCGGTCGAGGATGTTTGGCGGGTCCTGAGCACGCCCGAGACCTGGCCGGAGTGGTGGCCCTCGGTGAAGGAGGTCACGCTTCTGCGTGAAGGCGACGGGATGGGCATCGGCGCCCTCCGCCGGATGAAATGGTCCACTGCCCTACCCTATGACCTGGCCTTCGAAATGGAAACGATCAGGGTAGAACCGCTGTCCCTCGTCGAGGGAAGAGCTCGCGGCGAGCTCGAAGGCGTTGGTCGCTGGACGCTTCAACGGGATGGTTCGAAATGCAATGTGCGCTATGACTGGATCGTCAAGGTCACGAAACCTTGGATGGTGAGACTGTCATTCATCCTGAGGCCTGTCTTCAGTTGGAACCATGCGGTTGTCATGGAGCGCGGTCGGCGAGGTCTTGTGCAGCGCCTGGCGCGTGACACCTAAGAATGTCGCGCCGATGTCTACCCTCACCTTGCCCTATCTGAGGCGATGTCGGGCGGCTTGCGCTCCAAGCGTAAAGAAAGCCCCGGAACCTCTGGGTTCCGGGGCCAGATGGTCGCCTGACCGGGAGAAGAAATCAGGCGGCCGCTACCTTTTTCGACACGCGGGCCCATTCCGGGATCCAGTCGCGATGGGCGATGAGCAGGTCGTCGACGAGAGACCAGATCTGGTCGAGGTCGAGCTCGGCGGCCGTATGCGGATCCATCATCGCCGCATGATAAAGGTGCTCGCGGTTTTCGGTGACGAGCGCCTGGACCGTCAGCTCCTGGACATTGATGTTGGTGCGGATGAGCGCGGTCAGTTGCGGCGGCAGCGCGCCGATATAGGTCGGCTGGATGCCCGAGGCATCGACGAGGCAGGGGACTTCGGCGGCGCAGTTTTCCGGCAGCGAGGTGATGCAGCCGTTGTTCCTGAGGTTGCCGTAGATCACGGAAGGCTCCCCGGTCCAGACCGAGTTCATGATCGAGGAGGCATATTCGTGGCTCTCGGCCACCTCGATCGTCTCGGCCTCCTTGAAGGCGGTTGCCTGCTCCTTCCAGCGCTCGATCTGCTCGATGCAGCGCTTCGGATATTCATCGAGCGGAATGCCGAATTTCTCGATCAGGTCCGGGCGGCCGTCCTTGATGAAATAGGGCGTGTATTCGGCGAAATGCTCCGAGCTCTCGGTGACGAAATAGCCGAGCCGCGTCAGCATCTCGTAGCGCACCTTGTTGGGGCAGCGCGGGTTCCAGTGGCTGGGCTTCGGGAAGCGCCCCTCGCGGTAGCCGCGGATCAGATCCGGATAGAGGTCGCGGTAGCTGCCGTCCTTCTGGCGGTGCTCGAATTTGAGATAGAAGGCCATGTGGTTGATGCCGGCGGCTCGGTAGCGGATTTCCTCTAGCGGGATCTCAAGGTCGCGGGCAAGCTCAAAGGCCGTGCCCTGCACCGAGTGGCAGAGGCCCACCTGCTTGATCGTCGGGTACTTCTCCGAGATCGCCCAGGTGTTGATCGCCATCGGGTTCACATATTGCAGGAGGATCGCCTCGGGGCAGACCTCGAGCATATCCTCGCAGATCTTCCAGAGATGCGGCACGGTGCGAAGTCCGCGCATGATGCCGCCGACGCCGAGCGTGTCGGCGATCGTCTGACGAAGCCCGTATTTCTTCGGCACCTCGAAATCGGTGACCGTGCAGGGCTCATAGCCGCCGATCTGGAATGCGACGACGACGAAGTCTGCTCCTTCGAGCGCCTTGCGCTGGTTGGAATGGGTCTCGATCCTGGCGTTGACGCCGAGGGTGCGTACCAGCTTGCCGGCGACGATCTCGCTTTCCGCGAGGCGTTCCGGGTTCAGGTCCATCAGCGCGATTGTCGCGGCGGAAAGCGCCGGTCGCTGCAGCACATCGCCGATGATGTTCTTCATGAAGACGGTCGAGCCCGCGCCGATGAAGGTGATCTTTGGTTGCCTGGTCATTGAATACCTCTGTTCTTGAATGGTCATGCAGCCACTTCGAAGGCGGCTCTTACCAGCCGTTCCGTGTAGGGGGTCTTGGGATTGGAGAGAATTTCATTTACCGGCCCCTCTTCGACAATCTTGCCATGCTGCATCACCACGACACGGTGGCAGAGCGCACGCACGACCTTCAGGTCATGGGAGATGAAGAGATAGCTCAAGCCCCGCTCGTCCTGGAGCTTGCGCAGGAGCTCGATGATCTGGGCCTGCACCGAGAGATCGAGCGCCGAGGTCGGCTCGTCGAGCAGGATGAATTCCGGTTCGAGCGCAATGGCGCGGGCGATCGCGATGCGCTGGCGCTGGCCGCCGGAGAACTCGTGCGGGAAGCGCGAGAGGATATTGGCGGGCATGCCGGCGCTCAAGAGCGCGTCCTCGACCCGTGCCAGCCTGTCCTTGCGGTTCGCGCCGATGCCGTTGACGATCAAGCCCTCCTCAATGATCTGACCGATCGACATGCGCGGGTTGAGTGAGGCGAAGGGATCCTGGAAGACGATCTGGATTTTCGAGCGCAGGGGCCGCATGCCCTTGCGATCCTTGTTGTGGATCGGCTCGCCATCGAAGTGGATTTCCCCGCCGTCGGTGTTGATCAGCCGGATCAGCGCCTGGCCGAAGGTGGTCTTGCCGGAACCGGACTCGCCGACGAGGCCGAGCGTCTCGTGCCGGCGGAGGTTGAGACTGAGGCTGTCGACGGCGACGAGCTCCTTCAGTTCCGGCCTGAAGAAGCCGCCCTTCTTCAGCATGAAGGAGACCCTGACATTGCGGCCGTCGAGCATGATCGGCGCATTGTCCGGCAGCGGCTTGGCCCTGCCCGAAGGTTCGGAGGCGAGCAGCCGGCGCGTATAGGCGTGCTGCGGGTTGGCGAAGAGCGCCTCGGTCGTGTTGTGCTCCTTCACTTCGCCGAGCTGCATCACATAGACATAGTCGGAGAACTGCCGCACGACCGTCAGGTCGTGGGTGATCAGGATCACCGCCATGCCGAGCTCCTGCTGCAGCTTGCGGATGAGGTTCAAGATCTGCGCTTGCACGGTGACGTCGAGCGCCGTCGTCGGCTCGTCCGCGATCAGCACATCCGGATCGTTGGCAAGCGCCATGGCGATCATTACGCGCTGGCGCTGACCGCCGGAAAGCTGATGCGGGTACTGATTGAGCCGCGCCTCCGGGTCCGGGATTTGGACGTGACGCAAGAGTTCGAGCGCCCGCTCGGACGCGGCGCGCCGGCTCATTCGCCGATGCGCGCGGATCGCCTCGATGATCTGGCTGCCGATCGTATAAACCGGGTTTAGCGAACTCATCGGCTCCTGGAAGATCATCGAGATACGGTCGCCGCGCAGCGCCCGGCGCTGCCGGGCGGAGAATTTCAGGACGTCGCGACCGTCATATTCGATGCGCGAGTGCGAGGCGATGGTCGCACGCTTCGACAGAAGCCCCATGACAGTCCGCGCCGTCACCGACTTGCCGGAACCGGATTCGCCGACGATCGCGATCGTCTCTCCACGGTAAAGCTGGAAGGAAACATCCTTTACCGCCTCGACCGTGCCGTTCTCGACCTTGAAGGTCACGGCAACCTTGCGGGCGTCGATGATCGGCCGCGTGTCTTTCGTTTGGCGATCCCGCCGCTCTTCGGGTGCCGTGACGGTGCTTTCGATTATAGCCATCGACGTGCTCCTCAATAGGGATCGATTGCGTCGCGCAGACCGTCACCCAGCGCATTGAAGGCAAAGACGGTGACGAGCACGAAGGCGACAGGCGAGAGGATCCAGGGATAAGAGCCGATCGCCGAATAATTGGCTGTGTCCTGCAGCATCAGCCCCCAGGAGATGAGCGGCGGCTTGACGGCGAAGCCCAGGAACCCGAGGAAGGATTCAAGCAGAACCACCTGCGGGATCGAGAGCGTCACCGCGACGATCACGTGGCTCATCACGTTCGGGAAAATGTGCTGGAAGATGATGCGCCGATCGGTCGCGCCGATGGCGATCGCGGCCCGTACATAATCGATCCGCGCCAGCGCCAGCGTCTTGCCGCGGACTTCCCGCGACATCTGCGCCCAGCCGAGCGCCGACATCACGATGATGACGAAGGCGAGGAAGACGTTGGTCGGCGCCGTGACCGGGATCAGCGAAGCGAGCGCCAGATAGAGCGGCAATTGCGGGAAAGCGAGCACAAGCTCGACGAAGCGTTGCACCCAGGCGTCGAAGCGCCCTCCGAAATAGCCGGACACCATCCCGACCGTCGTGCCAACCACGGTAACGATCGAGACGACGACAAGTGCGATCGTCAGCGAAATGCGCGAGCCGTACAAAATGCGCGAGAGCACATCGCGGCCGAACTTGTCGGTGCCGAGCAGATGCACCGGCGTTCCGTCGACGGCGCCGAAGAGATGCCGCTCGGCCGGGATCAGCCCGAAGAGCCTGTAGGGCGCGCCCTTGACGAAGAAACCGAGGACTTGCGGATTGTCGTAGTCGGGACCGATCATCGGCTGGAAGGTGATCGGGTCGAGCTCTTCCCCCTCCCGAAGTGGATAGCTGCGCGGCGGAAAGACGAAATTGCCGTCCTTGTCTCGGAAGCTGATTGTCTGCGGCTGCGCGAAGGCGACCCCAGTCGCCTTCGGGTCAACCGGCGAAAGGAAATCGGCGAACACCGCCATGAGGATCAGAAGGCTAACGAGGATGAGGCCGAGCAGGCCGGTCCAGGAGCGCTTCAGCCGCCGCCAGACCAGGGCGGTATAGCTCTCGTGATGATGCTTTTCTTCCGGCTCGATCGCGACCGGAACGGTGCTGTGGGCTTCGATGCTCATGCGTAGGCCCCTCCTCCCATGCGCACGCGCGGATCGAGCGCGGCGAGAAGCATGTCGGCGATGATGTTGCCGACGATCAGCGTTGCTGAGAGAACCAGCATGAAGGTCGCGGTCACATAGACGTCACCCACCCACATGGAGCCGACGATCGCCGGGCCGACGGTCGGCAGCGCGAAGATGATCGCCGTCTCGATCTCGCCGGTCAGCATGTAGGGAAGTACGACGCCCTGATACATGATGAGCGGGTGCAGCGCATTGGGAACGGCATGCCGCATCACCACGGCGCCCTCGCTCAAGCCCTTGGCGCGCGCCGTCTCGACGTACTGGGCATTCAGCGTGTCGAGCAGGTTGCCGCGCATCACGCGCATATTGTAGGCGAGCCCGCCGAAGGTGGCGATCGCCACGACCGGCCAGACATGCTTCACCAGATCGACGAACTTGTCCCAGGACCAGGGCGCACCGCCATAGCGGGCGGAATGGAAACTGTTGATCTCGCTCACATTGAAATGGAAGACGAGGATATAGACGATGATCAGCGCCATCAGGAAGCGCGGCACCGTCATGCCGAGGAAGGAAACGGTCGAAAGCAAGCTGTCGACCCAGGAATATTGCCTTGTTGCGGCTAGGATGCCGAAGCCGATGCCGATGACGGAGGCGAGGACATGGCAGACCAGCGCCAGCGCCAGCGTGCGCGGCAGGCGTTCGCCGACGACGTCGGCAACCGGCTTGTTGTAATAGAGGCTGTGGCCGAAATCGCCGCGCGTCACGATACCGGTGATCCAGTTGACGTATTGGAGCGGCAGCGGCTGGTCGAGGCCGTGCTCCTTGCGATAGGCCTGCGCCTGGGCATCCGCCTCCTCGAAGGAGGCACCGCCCTGGTTGATGAGCTGCGAGCGGATGTAGTCGCTATAATCGCCGGGCGGCGCCTGAATGATGGCGAAGGTCACCACGCTCAAGACGAAGAGCACCGGTATGGCAGAGGCGACGCGGACCAGCAGAAATCTGAACATGGCCGTTTCCTTCTGTCGGTTTTACGAGGGCGATGCCGGTGTAGCCGGCATCGCCGCCGAGTGAAATGGCATCGCTTCCCGGTACAGCGGCTTCGGAGCCGGGAGGCGCGGTTCAGTTTCAGTTGATCGGGCCGGCTTCGCCGGGCTTGCCGGGAAGCTGCTCAGGATAGAGCTCGTAGTCGCCCTGCTTGTCGGCCGCGACGAAGACCCGTTCGCGGATGATCGTGTCTTCTGCCCAATTGAACATGAAGATCGGCGCGCCCGGAGGAATATTCGAGAAGCGCTTGTTGATGATCAGCGCTCCCGGATATTCGGTGAGGCCCACCGTATCGACATTGGTCGTCGAAACCTTCTGGAACTGCTTCATCAGTTCCGCCCGCTCTTCGTTATCTTGGCTGGCGATGAACTTGTTGACGAGATCGACGAGCTCCTTTTCGTGCGGCAGGAGATCGACCTGTCCGCTCTCCGGCGCACGATGATGCCAGCTCGTACGGGGACCGGTCGGAGCGAGCTGCGTGGTGTTCTGCACGACGGAGGTCAGCTCCTGGTCGTTGCGGCGGATGAGCCAGTCGAACTTGCCCGCATATTGCGTCGCGTCGCGCTTGGTGCCGTCGACGGCGTTCAGGACCACCTTCAGGCCAAGCTGTTCCATCTGGCCGATCAGACCTTCTGCAAGGTTGCGGTCGGTGCCGTAGTCGGAATTGACGAGCATCACGATCTGCACGTCGGCACCACCGGCGGTCCCTTCCGGGAAGTTCACGAAGCCGTTGCCGTCCGTGTCCTTCAAGCCCACCTTTTCAAGGAGCGCCTTGGCGCCTTCGAGGTCATAAGGATAATAGATGGTCGAGTTCCGGTCGTAGAAGCTCGTTCCGGAGGAGAGCCCGCCCGGATAGATCGCCGTGAAGGGCCCCTTCACCAGCGCCTCGCCCAGCTTCTTGCGATCGACCGCCATGGTCACGGCCTTGCGGAAATCAAGATTACGGTTGAGCTCCCGGACCGCCTGGCCACGTTCGTCCGGCTCGCCCCAGCCATTGGCCGAGTAGTTCATGCGCAGATTGTAGCCGATGACGCGCGGACCGAAGGCGAGTCGCGCCGGGGCTAAGTCATTGGCTGCGCGCTTCAGCGACTCCACGAAGTTTTCAGGCTGTTCGAGGTTCGAGAAGTCACCCGAACCGGCGATCGCCTGCACGTCGCGGTCGGCCCAGGTTGAGAGCTTGTAATGGACCTCGTTCAGATAGGGGAGCTGGTTACCGGCCTCGTCCACCTTCCAGTAATAGGGGTTGCGGCGTAGCACGATGATGTCATCTGGGCGGTAGGCGACCGGAACCCAGGCGCCCATCACCGGAAGGTTCATGTATTCCGGCGGGAAGCCGTTCTTGTACTGATCGTAGGTCGTGCCGGCATATTTCGGATGCTTGGTCTTCAGGATATGCGACGGACCGGGGCAGAAGGTGCCGTAGGCCATGGCATAGAGATGCTGGCGCGGAAAGGCGTCCTTGAAGGTCCACTCGATCGTGTACTGGTCGATCTTCTTGAGCGTGGTTCCCTCGCCGAAGGTCTCGGGCGTTGCGCCGTTCAGCGGCGAGACATTCGGGTCGACGACGTTGTCGTCCCAATAGAACATCACGTCGTCGGCATCGAAGGGATCGCCGTCCGACCATTTTGCGCCCTCGATCAGATGCATGGTGAGCTTGTGCCCGTCCTCGGACCATTCCCAGCTCTTGGCGAGATTCGGCAGCGGTTCGACGTCGGAGGCCTCGACCTGGAAGAGCGGCGCGGTGCGGGTCAGGCATTCGAACATGCCGATGTCGATGCCGCCCCACCCTTGAGTCTGGCCGGCGCTGTAGTTCCAGCCCTCCGGTCGGCCGCCGATGACATGGCGCATGACGTCGCCATAGACGCCCATTCCGTCCGGCATGTTGCCGGTCTTGAAGACCATCGGCTCCTTCGGCAGGCGCTCGGCGAGGGGCGGCAGCTTGCCGGTCTCGACGAATTTCTCCGTCACCCATTCCGGTTCCTTGTATTCGGACAATGCCTTGAACTCGAGAATCGAATCGCGCGGCACATAGGTGATCTTGCCCTGCGCCGGCACTGGCGGCTGCTCGGGCACGACGGTCGGTTCGGACGCAAAGGCCTGCACGGCGAAGGCGGATATGCCGATCAGCAGGCTCGCCGTTGTTCTCAGTCGGTGCGTTTTCATTGCCTCAGGTTCTCCCTCCTGTATTCGCCAGGCCAAGGCGGCTGGCGCTCCTCCATAATCGCGGGCATCCCGCGTCTCCTCGCGCAGATGTCATCGCGGCGTTAAATCAATGTGCGCACCGGCGGTTTACCCCCTCTGCGGCCAGAGGGGGTGACGCCCGTCGCCATTTTCTCCTCTATCCAAAGGACCTAGCCGGCGGCGCGCAGCTTTGCCGCTTCCTTCTCGGCGCGGATCTCCTCGATCGAACGCACGTCGCGTCGCGCGGCACCCTTCCAGTCGCGGGTTTTCACCGTCGCGCGGGCGAGCCGTTCCTTTGCCGCGTTGACCGCATGGGCATATTGCGGCAGCCACTTCGCTTGGGCGACGACCATCTCGTCGACCATCTGCCAGACCTCCTCCGGCGTGCAGATCGCGCCGACCAGCGGGTCGTGCAGCACCGAGAGCTTCAGGAGATCGATGTCGCCGGTGATCGCCGCATGGACGGACATGCGCTGGACATTGATCGACGATATGCAGGTGGCGGCACAGGCTTCCGGCAGCGTGATGCCGGATACCATGTTGATGCCGAAGCGGTCGACGAAGCCGGGCGACTCGATGATCGCATCGGCCGGCAGATTAGTGATCACGCCATTGTTCTTGACGTTGAAATGGCCGCGATAGACGCGCCCCGTCTCGAGCGCCTCGAGAATGTGGCTCGCATGTTCGTTCGAGCGCTTGATCGTCTCGAGCGGTCTGCCGGCCTCTTCGAGGAAGCGCGGATATTCCGTCTCGAACCAGTTGCGGGTCTCGGTCGAGTAACGCAGATAACCGCCGGTCTCGCCGTGGATCCAGTCCGACATGTCGATCCATTTGGTGATCTCGTCCGGACGCTTTCGATACCAGGGCAAGTATTCGGAAAGATGCCCATTGCTTTCGGTCGAATATACGCCGAAGCGCTTCAATACGTCGATCCGCAGCTTTTCCTGTTTGGAGAAGACCGGATGCGCCTCGAAGGCGGCGACGAGTTCGTCCTTGCCGATCTTGCGGCCCTTCACCCGCACGTCGATGAACCAGGTCTGGTGGTTGATGCCGGAGCAGATGTAATCGAGCTCACCCTCCCCGGCGCCGAGAATCTCGGCGATCTGCTCGGCCCCGTGCTGGACGCCGTGGCAGAGACCGATCGTGTCGACCTCGCCGTATTCGATTGCCGCCCAGGTGTTCATCGCCATCGGATTGGCATAATTCAGGAACTTCGCGCCCGGCTCCGCCACTTCGCGGATATCCTTGCAGAAATCGAGGATCACCGGGATGTTGCGCTGGCCATAGAGTATACCGCCGGCGCAGATGGTGTCGCCGACGCATTGGTCGACACCGTATTTCAGCGGAATGCGGATATCGTCGGCGTAGGCTTCGAGCCCGCCGACCCGCACGCAGCTGATGATATAGCGCGCGCCTTCGAGCGCCTTGCGGCGCTCGGTGGTTGCCGTCACGCGCGTCGGCAGCCCGTTTGCCTCGACGATCCGGTCGAGGATCGTCTTGATCATGTTAAGATTGTGCTCGCTCACGTCGGCCAAGGCGAACTCGACGTCCCGCAGCTCCGGCACGGACAGGATGTCGGTGAAAAGCTTCTTCGTGAAACCCACGCTGCCGGCGCCGATAATGGCGATCTTGAAGCTGCCCATGGTACTCTTTTCCCTCCTCGTCATGCGTAATTCGCGCTATAAGGGTAAAATCAATTCATCGAATTGATTGGGGGCATCGATGCCGCCCCTTCCTCGCCAAAACCCAGCTTCAGACGCCGGATAACCTCGGCATCTTGCGCGATCTGTGGGCATTATGTGCATAATCGGCGACGCGACTAGAGAGGTATTGTGCTTTCATGGGTAATTCTGTGCTGCAACAACTGATCGATCGGGGGCCGGTGATGCGGACCGTCTCGCTGCCGCGCGGACGCCAGAGCCTGCACACCATGCCGACAAGCACGGGCTACGAGATCAGGACCGATGCGAATTACGATTGGGACGGGCGAAAGCGCGGCCAGACGCCCTTTACCGTGCTGCAGCACACGATCGGCGGCGCCGGCAACTTACGTTACGAGAGCCGCACCTACCGCTTGCGGCCGGGCGAGACGCTGCTCCTGCTCGTGCCGCACAATCACCGCTACTGGCTGGAGGAAGGCGGCCGCTGGGAGTTCTTCTGGATCTCGATGAACGGCGAGGAGGCGCTCAGAATTCATCGGGCCATTCTCGCCGTCACCGGCCCTGTTCTGAAGCTCCAGCCGGAGACGGTCGAGCATCTCGCCGACTGCAGTCTGCGTCTCATCACCGGCGGCGAGACACCGGGCCGCGCCTCGGCAATCGCCTATGAGGCGGCGATGGCGCTCTATGACGATGTCTTCGGGTCTCACCCGGTCTTCAGCGAGGAGTACCGGAAGATGCAGCACGTCATCGATCACATTCTGGCCAATTTGGAAAAACCGCTGCCGGTCGAGGAACTCGCCCGCGTCTCGGGTCTGAGCCGTGCGCATTTCTCCCGCGTTTTCGCTGCGAGCGAAGGCATGCCGCCGGCCGAATTCGTGCTGCAGAAGCGGCTGCAGCGGGCGGTGAAGCTTCTGACCAAGACCGCGGACCTGCCGGTCAAGGAAGTCGCTATCATGTCCGGCTTCGAGGATCCCAACTACTTCGCCAAGGTCTTTCGCCGCGTCTTCGGCGCCAGCCCGACCGAGTTCCGCACTACCGGGATGTATGCAAGCGTGCCCGCCAAAACTTCGAAGGTCAGCGAATCCGTGACCACGCTTGCTGCTGCTTGCGATTGAAAAAGTGGCGATAAAATTTTACTAAACGAGTGATACACTGCGCGGCTACAGGCGGGACTTAAAAGAGAATGGTCACAATCAAGGAAATCGCATCGGCCGTCGGCGTGTCGTCGGCAACCGTCTCGCGGGTCTTGAACTACGATCCGACACTGTCGATCTCGACCAAGAAACGTCAGGCGATCATCGAGACGGCCGAGGCGCTGAACTATGCGACGCCGCGCAACCGCAGCCGCGCCGCGGCTCAAGCGGTCGGCGTGGGGCTAAAGATCGCGCTCGTGCATTTCCTTGATCCCGCTCAGGAACTGGCCGACCCCTATTATGTCGGCGTTCGCCTCGGCATCGAAAGCCGCTGTCAGGCGCTGAAGAGCGAGGTCGTTAAGGTCTTCCTCACCGGGAGTTCGCCGGAAGCGGCGATGCTGGAGGGTGCCTCGGGCGTGGTGGCCGTCGGCCATTATTATGGCGACGAGCTCGAATGGCTGCGCCGCCACAGCCGCCACCTGGTCTTCGCCGATTATGCACCTGCGGGAGACGCCGACGACAGCGTGCTGAGCGATGTTGCGCTGGCCATGACCCGGCTCCTGGAAGCCGTGCACGCCATGGGTTATCGGCGGATCGGCTTCATCGGCTGGATCGACGCGTTCTACGGGCCCGACAACATCCATTCGGAGCGTCGCTGCCGCACCTATATCGACTGGATGACGAGGGCAGGACTCTACGATCCGGCATTGTGCATGGTCGAGCGCCTGACGCCCGACAGCGGCTACACGCTCGCCAAGGCGATGCTGGCGAAACCCGATCCGCCCAAGATCCTGATCACCTGCAACGACAATATGGCACTCGGCGCCTACCGGGCGATCCGCGAAGTGGGCCTCAGGATTCCCGAGGACATCGCGGTCGTCAGCTTCAACGACATTCCGGTCGCGCAATTCTTGGGGCCACCGCTTTCCACAGTGAAGATCCCGGCAGAGCTGATCGGCGAAACCGCGGTCGACCTGTTGCTCGAGCGCCTCTCCGGGCGGGAGGTCGCCAAGAAGGTGATCCTTGCGACCGAGGTGGTCTGGCGCGGCAGCACACCAGTCCTAACCGAGCCCGTGAGCAGGGAAGACAATTTTGCGCTCGGCGGACCCGCCTAAAAGCTCCAGGGTGACATCAACTCGAGGCCCGTCTTCGCGAAATTCGGCAGGTTGCGCCTTGCCAAGCGCCCGCCATTCACCTTGGCTATAGCCGCGATCATGCCATCAGGCGCCGACATGGCACGACCTTGCCTCGAGGCCATGCCCATGATCTCGGCGCAAGCCATCGCCGCCTCCTCCGTCAGATCGAATATCCGGTCGGCGAAACGCTGCCGCCATGCGGCAAGCCCTTGCTGCAAACCCTGAACTCGCTGATCCGGCGTGCCATGGGGCGATTCGGCAACGTAACCGTCGGACGTGCAAGCTCCGCATCGTGGCGTACGAGCCAAGCCACGATGGCCTCGGACGGGGTTTTGCGCACGTCTCCGAGATAACGTTGGTACCTACGAAAATCAAAGCTCGGGCCTGCGTGAGCCTTGCGCCCTTCTCTGATTACATCTTCGAGATCAACGTCTGTAACGCAGCTCTCGGACAGGCACATATAGAAGGCACCTGCCGGCTCCCGACCCGCTTCTCTGATTTCGTACAACTCAAGCGCACGCTCGACAATGTCGGCGATCGGGCGGTTCTCTCGACGTGCAAGTCGATGCGCCAGATTGCGCGCCTTTGCACTAGCGCACCCAAAGCTGCGGAGCAGCCATGGTTCATCTCCTTTCCTCCGTATAGGCTCGTCGCGAGGTGCCATCAAGATGGACGACGCTATCATGATGGCCACCGCGACCATAGCGGGGCTTCACTCGCCCTCCGGTGAAAACGCCGAAGTAAAAATTTACTGAAATCTTGCGTCGCTTCCGATTTTAGGAAATACTCCGCCGCAGAGACAGAGAGGACTGTCTCGGGGAACGAACTTTGGGAGGAAGCAATGGACAATCTGGCGCGTGCCTATCTGCCGCGTATCGCCGGCCTCGCTTTGGCGGGCGCAAGCCTCTTGGCGGTGACTGCCGCCGAGGCCAAGGAAATCACGATCTGGTGCTGGGACCCGAACTTCAACGTCGCGATCATGAAGGAAGCAGGCGCTCGCTACACGAAGACGCATCCGGACGTCACCTTCAACGTCGTCGATTTCGCCAAGACCGATGTCGAACAGAAGCTGCAGACGGGTCTCGCATCGGGTACCGCCGACGCGCTGCCTGACATCGTCCTCATCGAGGACTACGGCGCGCAGAAATACCTCCAATCCTTTCCAGGCGCCTTCGCACCGCTCTCAGGCACTGTCGACTATTCCGGCTTCGCTCCCTACAAGGTCGAGGTGATGACCGTGGACGGTCAGGTCTACGGCATGCCCTTCGATTCCGGCGTCACGGGTCTCTACTACCGCAAGGATTACCTCGAGCAGGCCGGCTTCAAGCCGGAGGACATGCAGAACCTCACCTGGGACCGCTTCATCGAAATCGGCAAGGAAGTCGAAGCCAAGACCGGCAAGAAGATGATGGGCCTCGACCCGAACGATGCCGGCATTGTCCGCATCATGATGCAGTCTGCCGGGCAATGGTATTTCGACAAGGAAGGCAAGCCGAACATCACCGGCAACGCAGCGCTGAAGGCGGCGCTCGAGACCGTCGGCAAGATCATGCAGGCCAATATCTACAAGCCGGCCAACGGTTGGTCGGACTGGGTTGGCACCTTCACATCGGGCGATGTGGTATCGGTCGTCACCGGCGTCTGGATCACCGGCACGGTCAAGGCGCAGCCGGACCAGGCGGGAAAATGGGGTGTCGCGCCCATTCCGACGCTCGGCATCGAAGGTGCGACGCATGCCTCGAACCTCGGCGGCTCGAGCTGGTACGTGCTTGAAAGCTCGGCGGAAAAGGCAGAAGCGATCGACTTCCTGAACGAGATCTACGGCAAGGACATCGAATTCTATCAGAAGATCCTGCAGGACCGCGGCGCCGTCGGCTCGCTGCTCGCCGCCCGCGGCGGCGCGGTCTACGAGGCGGCCGATCCGTTCTTCGGCGGCGAAAAGGTCTGGCAGAACTTCTCCGATTGGCTGGCGAAGGTTCCGTCGGTCAATTACGGCGTCTTCACCAACGAGGCGGACCTCGCGGTCACTGCACAGCTGCCGGCGCTGACCCAGGGCACGCCGGTCGACGAGGTGCTGAAGGCGATCGAGTCAGAGATCAGCGGCCAGATCCAATAGGACGAGGCGGTAATCCTCACCGCTCGCGGCCGTGGCGCCCTTAAGCCACGGCCAACATTCCCGCATCCATGAGGTTGACGATGGCTCACGCGCGCCGCGGCGGCATCGGCCGATATTATGACGTCAATGGCTGGCTCTTCGTCGCGCCGGCGCTCGGGCTGATCGCCCTCTTCATGATCTATCCGATCCTCTGGTCGCTCTGGATGTCCTTCCAGTCCGGCCGTGGCATGATGATGAAGTTCGCCGGCTTCGCAAACATCGTCCGCCTTTGGAACGACCCGGTCTTCATCAAGGCGCTCACCAACACGATGACCTATTTCGTCGTGCAGGTGCCAATCATGATCCTGCTCGCGCTGATCCTGGCGTCGCTCCTCAACAATCCGCGCCTTGTCGGCCGGGGGCTTTTCCGCACGGCCATCTTCCTGCCCTGCGTCACCTCGCTCGTCGCCTATTCCGTGTTGTTCAAGGGCATGTTCGCGCCCGACGGCATCGTTAACTCGACGCTCCAGGCGATCGGCATCGTTTCCTCGCCCATCCCGTGGCTGACGCATCCCTTCTGGGCGAAAACGCTCGTCATCATCGCCATCACCTGGCGCTGGACCGGCTACAACATGATCTTCTATCTGGCGGCGCTGCAGAACATCGACAAGTCGATCTACGAGGTGGCCCGCATCGACGGGGTGCCTGCCTGGGCGCGCTTCACCCACATCACCATACCGCTGTTGAAGCCCGTCATCCTCTTCACCACCGTGATTTCGACGATCGGCACGCTGCAGCTCTTTGACGAGGTCTATAACCTGACCGAGGGCAAGGGCGGCCCTTCAAACGCGACGCTGACACTCTCGCTCTACATCTATAATCTCACCTTTCGCTTCATGCCGAATTTCGGCTACGCGGCGACGGTCTCCTACGTTATCGTCGTCCTGGTTGCGCTGCTCGCCTTCGTCCAGTTCTTCGCAGCAAGGGAGCGCGACCGATGAACACCAGCGTCACGCGCATCGCATCGGCGGTGTTCACCTATGGCTTCCTCGGGCTGATGGCCTTCCTCTCGGTGTTTCCGTTCATCTGGATGGTGCTCGGCGCCACCAATTCCTCGATCGACATCATCAAGGGCAACCTTCTGCCGGGCGAGGCGCTCGCGACGAATGTCGGCAATTTCTTCACGCTCGTGAACGTGCCGCTCGTCTTCTGGAACTCCGCGAAGGTCACGATTCTTGCGACGGTGCTGACGCTCGCGGTGTCGTCGCTCGCCGGCTACGGTTTCGAGATGTTCCGCTCGCGCCAGCGCGAGCGGGTCTACCGCACCATGCTCCTTACCCTGATGATCCCGTTCGCAGCGCTGATGATCCCGCTCTTCATCATGATGGGCAAGGCAGGCCTCATCAACACGCATCTAGCAGTCGTTCTGCCCTCGATCGGCTCGGCCTTCGTTATCTTCTATTTCCGGCAGAGCACAAAGGCTTTTCCGTCGGAATTGCGCGACGCCGCCAAGGTCGACGGGCTCAAGGAATGGCAGATCTTCCTCTTCATCTACGTGCCGGTGATGCGGTCAACCTACGCGGCTGCCTTCATCATCGTCTTCATGACGGCGTGGAACAATTATCTCTGGCCGCTGATCGTGCTGCAATCGAACGAGACCAAGACGATCACGCTAGTCATCTCGTCACTCGCCTCCGCCTACTACCCCGACTACGGCGTGGTTATGGTCGGCACGATCCTCGCGACGCTGCCGACACTTGCCGTTTTCTTCTTCATGCAACGCCAATTCGTCCAGGGCATGCTGGGCTCAGTGAAATAGGAAAGATGATGCGCTCTGTTACTTCCTTCAACGATTCATGGGTGTTCTGCGAAGGCTTCGTCGCCGCTGACGCCGGCCGGCTCAAAGCTGGGCAGGCCGTGAGCCTGCCGCACAACGCTGTCGAGCTCCCCTTCAACTATTTCGACGAGACGTCCTATCAGCGCGCCTTCACCTATCAGAAGGTCATCGGATGGCATCGCGACTTCGCCGGCCGCGAGGTCTCGCTCGTCTTCGACGCCGCCATGGCGGACGCCGTCGTTTATCTCAACGGCGAGGAGATCGTCGCCCATCGGGACGGCTATACGCCCTTCGAAGCGCGCCTCACCGGCAAGCTCCGCGAGGGCGACAATCTGATCACCGTCAAGATCGACGGCAGCGAGAATCCGGAGATCCCGCCCTTCGGCGGCCGGATCGACTATCTCACCTATGCCGGCATTTATCGCGACGTCTGGCTCAAGGTCACCGACCCGGTCTCGATCGCCAACATCAAGATCGAGACCCGCGACGTGCTGAGCGACGCCAAGTCGGTCACTGTCCGCTGCGACCTTTCCAATCCGCAGAGGCTCGCTTTCGCCGGCACGGTGACGGCGCTCTTGAGGGATGCCCAAGGCGAACTCCTCGCCGAAGCGGTCGGCGAGACGAGCGGCGAAAGTGTCACGCTCGAAATGACCGGCCTCAAGGGGCTTTCGCTCTGGGACATCGCCGCCCCGGTTCTTTACCAGGTGGAAGTGCAGCTCCGGACCGACCAGGGCCGCGACCTTCTTTCCTCGCATTTCGGCTTCCGCACGGCGGAATTCAGCGTGGACGGCTTCAGGCTCAATGGCCGGCCGCTCAAGATCCGCGGCCTCAACCGCCACCAAGCCTTCCCCTATGTCGGCTATGCCATGGGGCGCCGCGCGCAGGAGCGCGACGCGGAACTGCTCAAGCACAAGCTCCACTGCAATCTCGTGCGTACCTCGCATTATCCACAGTCGAAATGGTTCCTCGATCATTGCGACCGCATCGGGCTCCTCGTCTTCGAGGAAATTCCGGGCTGGCAGCACATCGGCGGCAAGGCATGGAAGGAGGAGGCGATCCTCAACGTGCGCCGGATGATAGAGCGCGACTGGAACCATCCCTCGATCGTCATCTGGGGTGTGCGTATCAACGAGTCACAAGACTCGCACGACTTCTATGTCGAGACCAATCGCCTCGCCCGCGAACTCGATCCGACCCGCCAGACCGGCGGCGTGCGCTACATCACCGACAGCGAGTTCCTGGAAGACGTCTATACGATGAACGACTTCATCCTCGGCAACGAGGAACTGCCGGGCTCGAACCGCCCGCGCACCGCGCTCAGGCCACAGCAGGAATGCACCGGGCTTTCGCGCAAGGTACCCTATCTCATCACCGAGTTCGGCGGGCACATGTATCCGACGAAGATCTACGACCAGGAGCAGCGGCAGGCCGAACATGTGCGCCGGCACCTCGAAGTGCTGAATGCCGCCCATGGAGACCCGAGCATCTCCGGCGCGATCGGCTGGTGCATGTTCGACTACAATACCCATAAGGACTTCGGCTCCGGTGACCGCATCTGCTATCACGGCGTCATGGACATGTTCCGCGAACCGAAATTCGCGGCTTACGTATACGCAAGCCAATGCGACCCGTCGGAGGAGGTGGTGATGAAGCCCGTCACCTTCTGGGCACGCGGCGAGCGCAATATCGGCGGCGTGCTGCCGCTGATCGTGCTCACCAATTGCGACGAGATCGAACTCAAATACGGGTCTCTCGTGAAGCGCGTCGGCCCGGACCGCAAGAACTTCCCGCATCTGCCTCATGCGCCTGTCGTCATCGACCACCGCCATTTCACCAAGGACGAGCTCGGCGTCTGGGGCATGAAGTGGGAAAGCGCCGAGTTCACCGGCTTCATCGTCGGCAAGGCGGTCGCCAATCTCCGCATGGTCGCCGATCCCGTGCCGACGACGCTTCAAATCGAGGCCGACGGCAAGACGATCAGAGCCGAGGGCCGCGAAAGCGTCCGCGTCATTGTCCGTGCGCTCGACCAGGCCGGCAACATCCTGCCGTTCCTGAACGATGCGGTCGATGTCGAGGTCCAAGGCCCGGCACGGCTCATCGGCCCCGCACGCCTCGTCTTTCAGGGTGGCACGATCGGCTTCTGGCTGGAGTCGGTCGGCAGCGCCGGCGACGTCGCTGTCACCGTGACGTCGTCGCGCCTCGGCGCGGCAAAGCTGGACCTTGTGGCATCGGCCGAAGGAGCGGCAACTGCATGAGCGAGCTGCAACTCAGCGACGTCCGCAAATCCTATGGCGGCCTGGAAGTCATCAAGGGCGTCGATCTCGACATCAAGTCGGGCGAGTTCGTCGTCTTCGTCGGCCCCTCCGGCTGCGGCAAGTCGACTTTGCTCCGCATGATCGCCGGGCTCGAGGAGATCACCTCAGGTGACCTGACGATCGACGACATCCGGATGAACGATGTCGATCCGTCGAAACGCGGCATCGCCATGGTCTTCCAGTCCTATGCGCTCTACCCGCACATGACGGTGCGGGAGAATATGGGCTTCGCCTTGCGCTTCGCCGGCGTTCCCAAGGCCGAGATCGAGAAACGGGTGAATGAGGCTGCGAACATCCTCGAGCTCGGCCCTCTGCTCGACCGCAAGCCAAAGCAGCTTTCGGGGGGTCAGCGCCAGCGCGTGGCGATCGGCCGCGCGATCGTCCGCCACCCGAAGATCTTCCTCTTCGACGAGCCGCTCTCCAATCTCGACGCTGAGCTGCGCGTGCATATGCGCATCGAGATCGCGAGGCTGCACAAGCAGCTCTCCGCGACGATCGTCTATGTGACCCACGATCAGGTGGAGGCCATGACGCTCGCCGACAAGATCGTGGTGATGCGCGGCGGCGTGGTCGAGCAGGTCGGCTCGCCGCTGGAACTCTATGACGACCCCGCCAATCTCTTCGTCGCCGGCTTCATCGGCTCACCGAAGATGAACTTCCTCAGGGGCGTGATCGAGCCCGGCGATGGCGGAGAGCCTCACGCCCGCCTGCCCGACTACGGCGACGCGAAGATCCCCATAAAGCTGAAGCAGGCGGTGCCGGGGGCCGAGGTCACCATCGGCATCCGGCCCGAGCATTTCAACGAGAGCGGCTCGGCAACGCTCGATCTGGCGATCGACATGCTGGAGCACCTCGGCGGCGAGACCTTCGCCTATGCCCGCCACGGCAAAGGCGAATTGGTCGTGATCGAAACGAAGAACGGCCGCGGCCTGAAATCCGGCGACCGCATCGCCGCCCGCTTCGACCCCGCCTGCGCCCTGATATTCGATGCGAGTGGCAAGCGGCTGCGGTAGCGCGCGACGGATCAAAAGATGGAACCATAAAGCCTGCACCAGTGTTCGGCCTCGATCAATCGACACGAGGTGCGGCAGCAATGATCCCAATAGTGAAACACCGGTTCGTCGAGTTGGACGGCGTCGGCGTCTTCTATCGGGAAGCGGGACCAGAGGATGCACCGGTCGTTCTGCTTCCCCATGGCTATCCGTGCTCGTCCTACGAGTTCCGCAACTTCATGCCGCTACTGGCCGATCGGTGGCGGCTCATCGCGCCGGATTTTCCGGGGTCGGGATACAGCGACACGCCGGACGAGTTCGCCTATGACTTCGACGGCTTCGCCGACTTCCTCGAGGCTTTCCTCCGCCGCCTCGGTATCGATCGCTTCGCGCTTTATCTGCACGACTTCGGCTCGCAGATCGGTCTCCGGCTGGCAATCCGCCGGCCGGACCAAATCGCCGCGCTGATCATCCAGAACGGCGACATCTACGAGGATGTGTTGGGTCCGAAATACGCGCCGCTAAAGGAGTATTTCCGCAATCCCACCGCCGAGGGCCGAGCCAAGCTCGGCGAAGCGGTAAACGAGGAAGGCTACCGGGACGAATTCCTGAATGATGTTCGGCCCGAGCTTGCCGAGCGGATTCCGCCCGATCTCTGGAAACTGCATTGGTCGCTGACAACGCCCCGGCGACGGGAGATCGCCATAGACGTCATCGCAGGTCTGCGGGAGAACCTTGACTGGTTCCCTCGCTACCAGGCCTATTTGCGCGAACATCAGCCGCCGACGCTGATCGTCTGGGGACCACAGGACGGCTACATGCCCGAGGCTTCGGCACGCGCCTATTTCCGCGACCTGCCGAAGGCCGAAATGCACTTCTTCGACGGAGGACATTGGCTGCTTGAGACGAACCTCCAGGAGGTCGCCGCGGTCACACGGGACTTTCTCTTGCGAATGTCTCCGGCCTTCTGAGCCAGGACGGGCGCGGCCACCAATCAGCCGCGGAACGACCGGACTGCATAAACGCTCTTGACGGCGCGGCGATATCCGTCACTATTTGCGTCATTCACCAGGGGGGTCCCGGCAAGGGGCTGAGATACTGCTAGAGCGCGCAGTGACCCGTTGAACCTGATCCAGTTCATACTGGCGTAGGGACGGTGCGGGCGTTTGAATGCCAGGATTCCGTGTTCACGCGATCCATCGGCGATACGTCTTTTCATCCTTCCGGCTTCAGAACTGGGTCTCCAACGCGAAAAACTTTGGAGCCTCAAGATGAATCTATTCAAGCCTTCCGCTGCCCCGTCGGTCACTCAAGGACCGCTTCCGGCTTCCCGCAAGGTCTACAAGCCGGGCGAGATCCATCTCGACATCCGGGTGCCCATGCGCGAGATCGCGCTGCATCCGACCTCCGGCGAGCCGCCGGTCACCGTCTACGATTCCTCCGGTCCCTATACGCTGGAAGATGCCGACATCCGCATCGACGAGGGCCTGCCGCGCCTTCGCCGCGACTGGATCCTGGCACGCGGCGACGTCGAGAGCTACGACGGCCGTGCGGTCAAGGCGGAGGACAACGGCTTTGCCACCGGCGAGAGGCTGACACCGGAATTCCCGGTGCGCCATCAGCCGCTCAAGGCCAAGTCCGGCCAAGCCGTCACCCAGCTCGCCTATGCGCGCGCCGGCATCATCACGCCTGAGATGGAGTTCATCGCCATCCGCGAGAACCTCGGCCGCAAGGCCGCAAAGGAAGCGCTCGCCCGCGACGGCGAAAGCTTCGGCGCTTCGGTCCCCGATTTCGTGACGCCGGAATTCGTCCGCCAGGAGGTGGCTAGCGGCCGCGCGATCATCCCGGCCAATATCAACCACCCGGAATCCGAGCCGATGATCATCGGCCGGAATTTCCTGGTGAAGATCAACGCCAATATCGGCAACTCCGCCGTCACCTCGTCGATGGCCGAGGAAGTCGAGAAGATGGTCTGGGCGACGCGCTGGGGTGCGGACACGGTCATGGACCTTTCGACCGGCCGCAACATCCACAATATCCGCGAATGGATCATCCGCAATTCGCCGGTGCCGATCGGCACAGTGCCGCTCTACCAGGCGCTCGAAAAGGTCGGCGGCATCGCCGAGGACCTCACCTGGGAGGTCTATCGCGACACCCTAATCGAGCAGGCCGAGCAGGGCGTCGACTACTTCACCATCCATGCGGGCGTCAGGCTGCACTATATCCCGCTCACCGTCGACCGCGTCACGGGCATCGTCTCACGCGGCGGCTCGATCATGGCCAAGTGGTGCCTCCATCACCACCGCGAAAGCTTCCTCTACGAGCACTTCGAGGAAATCTGCGACATCTGCCGCGCCTATGACGTCTCCTTCTCGCTCGGCGACGGCCTGCGTCCGGGCTCGATTGCCGACGCCAACGACGCCGCGCAGTTCGCGGAATTGGAAACACTCGGCGAACTGACGAAGATCGCCTGGGCGAAGGACTGCCAGGTCATGATCGAAGGCCCCGGCCACGTGCCGATGCACAAGATCAAGGAGAACATGGACAAGCAGCTCGCCGTCTGCGGGGAGGCGCCCTTCTACACGCTTGGGCCGCTGACGACCGACATCGCGCCCGGCTACGACCACATCACCTCCGGCATCGGCGCCGCGATGATCGGCTGGTTCGGCACCGCCATGCTCTGCTACGTGACGCCGAAGGAGCACCTGGGCCTGCCCGATCGCAACGACGTCAAGACGGGCGTCATCACCTACAAGATCGCCGCCCACGCCGCCGATCTCGCCAAGGGGCATCCGGCCGCCCGCATTCGCGACGACGCGCTGTCGCGCGCCCGTTTCGAGTTCCGCTGGGAGGACCAATTCAACCTGTCGCTCGATCCGGAGACGGCCCGCAGCTTCCACGACGAGACGCTGCCGAAGGAGGCGCACAAGGTGGCGCATTTCTGCTCCATGTGCGGCCCGAAATTCTGTTCGATGCGGATTTCCCACGATATCCGCGCCGAGGCGCAGAAGGAGGGCCTCGAGGCCATGGCCGCCAAATACCGCGACGGCGGCGATCTCTACATGCCGGTCGGTGAAAACACGGCCGCGCCCGCTGGAGAATGACATGCGCGTGCTGATAAAGGGGGCCGGCGTCGCCGGCCTCACTGCCGCCCATGAGCTCGTCGCGCGCGGCGCCGAGGTGACGGTGGCGGAGCATTTCCAAGGTCTCGCTGGCGCCGCCTCCTGGTATGCCGGCGGCATGCTCGCACCCTGGTGCGAACGCGAGAGTGCCGAGGAGGCAGTCCTCACCCGCGGCATCGGCGCCGCCGACTGGTGGGAAGCCGCCCTTCCCGCCGATTCCGTGCATCGCAATGGCACGCTCGTGGTGGCCCAGCCGCGCGACAGTGCAGAGCTCAAGCGCTTCGCTTCACGCACCTCCGGCTTCCGCTGGCTCGGTGCGGAGGAGATCGCGGCGCTCGAACCAGCGCTTGCCGGCCGCTTTCGCCAGGCGCTGTTCTTTGCCGAGGAAGCCCATCTCGACCCGCGCAAGGCGCTTTCGATGCTTCGGCAAGGGCTCGTTACACAGGGCGTGGTGTTCCGCGATAGCGAGATCGACGAAGGCGGCTTCGACGTGATCGTCGATTGCGCTGGCGCCGCCAGGATCGGCGAGGTCGAGGGCCTTCGCGGCGTTCGCGGAGAGATGGTCTATCTCCAGACGGATGAGGTCACCCTCTCCCGTCCCGTGCGCCTGCTGCACCCGCGCATTCCGCTCTATATCGTGCCGCGCGGCGGCGGGCTCTTCATGTGCGGGGCGACGATGATCGAAAGCGACGATGCCGGCCCGATCACCGCCCGCTCGTTGATGGAGTTCCTGAACTCCGCCTATGCGCTGCATCCCGCCTTTGCCGAGGCCCGTCTCGTCGAGACCGGCGCGGGCGTGCGCCCGGCCTTTGCCGACAACCTGCCGCGGGTCTCGCGGCGCGAAAACACCATTACAGTCAACGGCCTCTACCGCCATGGCTTCCTTCTCTCGCCGGCGACGGCCAGGCAAGCAGCGGCGCTGGCCTTCGACGAACAATCACGAAGAGGAAATCTCCGATGAAGCTGACAGTGAACGGTGACCAGCATGAGCTCCAGGCTGCGACGCTCGCCGAGTTGCTCGCTCTCCTCGACTACGAAGGCGAGTGGCTGGCGACCGCCGTCAATGGCGAACTTGTGCACAGGACCGATCGCAGCCGTCATCACCTAAAGGACAGCGACCGCATCGAAATCCTATCGCCAATGCAGGGAGGCTGAACCATGCCGGTATTTTACGGAAGCGAACTCCGCTCGCGGCTGCTGCTTGGAACCGCGCGCTATCCCTCGCCGGCCGTGCTCGCCGAGGCCGTGCGGCAGTCGGGCACCGACATCGTCACGGTTTCGCTTCGCCGCGAGACGGCGGGCGGGCGCCAGGGCGGCGCCTTCTTCGAGCTGATCCGCGAGCTCGGCGTCAGCGTCCTGCCGAACACGGCCGGCTGCCACTCGGTCTCGGAAGCCGTGCTGACGGCGAAGATGGCGCGCGAGATCTTCGCCACGGACTGGATCAAGCTCGAAGTGATCGGCCACCACGACACGTTGCAGCCGGATGTCTTTGGCCTCGTCGAGGCAGCGCGCATCCTCGCCGGCGAAGGCTTCGAGGTCTTCCCCTACACGACCGACGATCTCGTCGTTGCCGAACGGCTGCTGGAGGCCGGCTGCAGGGTGCTGATGCCCTGGTGTGCTCCGATCGGCAGCGCCATGGGGCCGCAGAACGTGCCGAGCTTGCGCGCCATGCGCGCCGAATTTCCCGACGTGCCGCTGATCGTCGACGCCGGCATCGGCCGCCCGTCGCATGCGGCGGCCGTCATGGAGCTCGGCTATGACGCGGTGCTGCTCAACACGGCTGTCGCGGGCGCCGGCGAGCCGGCCGCCATGGCTGAAGCCTTCGCCAAGGCGGTCGAAGCCGGGCACATCGCCTATCGCGCCGGCATCCTGGAGCCGCGCGACATGGCCGTGCCCTCCACTCCCATCATCGGAAAGGCTGTGTTTTCGTGAAGCTCGATCCCTTTTACCTCATCGTCGACAGCGCCGCCTGGATCGAACGCTTGGTCCCGCTCGGGGTCAAGCTCGTTCAGCTCCGGATCAAGGACGGGACCGAAGACGACCTCCGCGGCGAGATCCGCGCCGCCCAGGCGATCTGCGCCGAGCATCACTGCCAGTTGATCATCAACGATTACTGGCGGCTTGCGATCGAGGAGCGCTGCGATTTCGTTCATCTCGGCCAGGAGGATCTGGCCGAGGCCGACCTCGGCGCGATCCGTGCCGCCGGGTTGAAGCTCGGGCTTAGCACCCATGACGAGGCAGAACTCAGATCGGCGCTGGCAGCCGAGCCGGACTATGTCGCGCTCGGCCCGATCTATCCGACGATCCTCAAGAAGATGAAATGGGCGCCGCAGGGACTGGAGCGGCTTGCCGCCTGGAGCGAGCGTATTCGCCCGCTGCCCCTCGTCGCGATCGGCGGGCTCAATCCGGAGCGGATCGAAGGCGTCTTCGCCCACGGCGCCGACAGCGCCGCCGTCGTCACCGACATCACGCTCAACGCCGATCCGGAGGGAAGGACGAAGGAGTGGATTCGGAAGACGGAGGCGTGGAGATAGGGCCGGTCGCCCGGCCCATTCCTCACTCCAGCGTCTGTTTGGTTCCGCAGCGATCCAATCAGACCGCTATGCGCCCCCGGGAGCTGAAGACGTAGAGCGCACTCGCAAGCGTCGCGACGGCGCAGTAGCTGATGGCGCCGAGCGGGCCGAAGCCATCCACGAAGAGACCACCCAATATCGCGCCACTGGCGATACCGACCTGGAAGGTTGCGACGATGAGGCCGCCCGTGCTTTCCGCATGCTCGGGCGCGGCGCGCACCATCCAGGTCTGGACGGCGACCGGCAGCGCCCCGAACGCGAAGCCCCAGGCGGTCACCGCGACGGCCGACACGGCATCGATCGCGCCGAAGGTCACGAGGGCGAAGGACATCGCCGCGATCAGCAGTGTACCGAGGCTGACGGCTGCGGTGATGCTGCGTTCGATGATGAGGCCGCCGGCGAGATTGCCGAAGAAACCGCCAATGCCGTAAGCGAGCAGGATCAGCGAGATCGCCTCGATGCCGAATTCGGGCACCTTCTCCAGGAAGGGGCGCACATAGGTGAAACCGGCAAAGTGCCCCGAGACGAAGAGCAGCACCGTTATGATGCCGATGCGGATGCTCGGCATGCGCATGACGTCGAACAGGAGCTTGAGGCTCGGTGCGGATTGCGGCGGCAGCCGCGGTATGCTCACCATCTGCACGATGAGCGTCAACGCCCCGACCGCGGCGGCCATCAGAAAAGCGGCGCGCCAGCCCCAGAGATCGCCGATATAGGCGCCAACCGGCGCCGCGCAGACGGTCGCAACCGAAACGCCGGTGAAGACGATCGACATGGCGCGCGGCACGAGAGACATCGGCACGAGACGCAAGGCGATCGCGGCCATCATCGACCAGAAGCCGCCGAGCCCGATGCCGAGGACGACGCGAGCCGCAAGCAGCATGGAGAGACTGGTGGCAAAGGCCGCGAGCAGGCTGGAAGCTATCAGCGCAAGGGTGAACCCCCAGAGCACCAACCGGCGATCGAATCGGCGCGTGGCGATCGCTACCGTCAGCCCCGCAACCGCACCGACTACGGCAGTCGCCGTGACCGCCTGGCCCGCCGTGCCCGTGCTGATGCCGAGATCGGCCGCCATCGGGGTCAGAATGCTGACGGGAAGGAACTCGGCCGTGACGAGGCCGAACACGCCAAGCGCGAGGGAGGCGACGCCGGCCCAGGCGGGGTCGCTTCGCTCGTCGCTTGCCGGTATAAGTCCGGCATCCAGTGTTGTCGCTGTATCTGTCATGAGAGCGGTCTCCTTGATCGGTCCGGCTTAGATAAGGCGTGACGCTCTGGACATTCCATGCTAGAAATTCCGCAATGCTTGATCGTTCGTCCAAAAATTCTTCTGTCGTTTCGGAAGACTTCCTGACCGAACTCTTGCGCGGCCTGCGCCTCGACGGCGTCGATTACGTCCGCTGTGAGTTGTCAGGCCCGTGGGGCATTTCATTCCCGGTGCAGGAGACGGCGCGGTTCCATTTCATCTGTGGGAACTGCTGGCTGCGCGATCCGGGCGGCGACTGGATCGAATTGAAGCGTGGCGACGCCGTGCTTCTGCCGCGCGGCGGCGAGCATGCGCTGGCAAGCTCCCCGGATGAGAAACTGTCTTCGCTGGAAACCTATTCGCCCCAACAGGTATGCGATTGCGTCTACAACGTCTGCGGCGGCGGGCGCGGCGAGACCACCATCCTTTTCTGCGGCAGCCTCAAGTTCAACATGGATGCCATGCATCCCTTGTTGCGCATGATGCCGGACGTGATGCGCATCGACGCTCTTACCGCCAGCGAGCCGGCGATCCCGCACCTGCTCGACGCCATGGCGCGCGAAGTCGGCGCGAGCCGCGTCGGCTCGGGCGGCGTCCTGGCGCGGCTTGCCGATGTGCTGGCGGCGCTGATCATCCGCTCCTGGGTGGAGCACGGATGCGGCAACACGAGCGGCTGGGTGGCCGCAGTCCGGCATCCTTCCATCGGCCGCGTGATCGCGGCCATGCATCTCGATCCGGAAAAGAACTGGACGGTCGACTCTCTCGCCAAACTCATGGGCGCCTCGCGCTCCGGCTTCGCCCAACAGTTCGTTGCCGTGGTCGGCGAGACGCCGGCGCGTTACCTCACCCAGGTGCGCATGCACGAGGCGCGCCAGTGGCTCACCCGCGACCGCATGCGCATCTCGGTCGTGGCACGGCGCCTCGGCTACGATTCCGAAGCCTCGTTCAGCCGCGCCTTCAAGCGCGTCATCGGCGCGCCGCCAAGCCACTATCGCGGCGCCGAGACGCCGGACGCGCCGACATTCGGCGCCGGAGACGATAAGTCTTAGAGCACCGGCGTTGATTGCTGTTAGATCACGATGATTTCAGGGTCGGATGGACCTGAAATTTCGTGGTCGACTCTAGCAAGTTAGCGCGGGGTGTGGGGGAAAACCGCTCACACTTTTCCTCATCCCGCGCTAGGCAGCTAGCCATCCGCCACGACGAATGACAGATGGTGTTGCGCTGCCAAGGCGTCCAGATAGTCGCGGGCATCAAAAACGGCACCCGGGGCTTGAGCTCCACTCAGCCGCGCCCGGCCGTCAAGGATGCGCTGAACGGCTTCGCAGATGAGCGGTGCGGAGAAGGCGTAGATGTCCTGCCCCTGGGCGGCGATCCGCCGGATATGCTCGCCGTTTCGCACAGTCGCCTCGACCAGGAAGGTCTGCGCGGACCGGCCGTTTTCATCCGCAGGCTCCGGCGGTGGCGTCGCCGGGTCCCGAACGTCACCGAGGGCGGTACGATTGAGATAGGTGCGGAGCTCGGATGACCGCGTGTGTCGCGCAATCACGACGATCTCTGAAAACGGGAGCTCGACTACCTTCTGCCGCGCAAACGGCTCAGGGAAATCCCAGTCCATCTCGGCGGCTGGCTGAAGCACCGGCGTAAGCCTGCCGTTGGCAACTATCATGCGCGGTGCAGTGTTCTTCTCGCCGGTTATTCGAGTGCCTCGCGTGGGATGCCAGCTGTCGAGCGCGATCCCCACCCTGATCTCGTCGGCGAAATTCCACTCACCCATGGCAGTTGTCACGAGCAGGTCGGCAAAGCCGCCGTAAAAGCCCATTGCCGGAACGACGAGCACGCCGGCATTCCGGGCCGCCTTATCGAATTTGTCGTAGGTCGCCTGTGCGCTCGGCTGCTCGGCCGTCACGTCGAGATAGTGGATTCCCGCGCGAAGCGCCGCGGAAGCCACCGCATCGGCGGTTGCAAGAAAGGGGCCGGCACAGTTGATGACCGCGGCCGCGCCCTTGAATGCGCGATCGAGCGAGCCCGGGTTCTCTACCGAAGCACTCCGCACCTCGATGCCACGAGTCGCGAGCTCCGTCAGCTTCGCCGCGTCGCGTGCGACAGAAATCGGGGTAATGCCTCGGCGCACGAGTTCCAAGACGACGAAACGCCCCGTATGCCCGGCAGCGCCGAACACGGCGACGGCCCGATCTTGCTTCGCAGCTCTTGTTGTGTAAACAGCCATTGACACCTCCACACTACAGACCTGTTTGTTTGATACAACTACAAACAAGTCTGTAGCGTGTCAAGCATGCTTGTGCTAAGTTCCTGACATTGGAGGTGAGTGATGACGAAAAGCGCGGCCAAACTGAATGACTACGATGCTGTAGACGTGAGGGACAGGATCCTCGAAACCGCGTCGACACTCTTCTATGAGCGAGGCGTGCGCGCCGTGGGGGTTGACCTCGTGGTCGCGGAGGCAGGGGTCGCCAAGACCAGTCTCTATCGGCACTTCGGCACGAAGGACGACCTCGTCGCCGCCTTTCTCGCCCGCGAGGACGAGGATTTCTGGGGCACATGGGACGGTGTGGCTGAAAAACACAAGGACGACGCTCAGGCGGAACTCGACGCGCACCTGGAATGGATCGGCGAGCGGGTCGGGCGACCGAACTACCGCGGTTGCCCGCAGATCAATGTCGCCGCGGAGTTCCCGGAAGCCGACCACCCCGCGCGCAAAGTAGCGGCTGCTCACAAGCGTGAAATGAGGCGTCGGCTGAAGGGGATCGCGGAGCGGCTGAGTGTTCGCCGTCCGGATGAACTTGCCGGTCAGCTCGCATTGCTCATCAACGGCGCATTCGTCAGTTCGCAGGTTCTTGAAGCGGGCGAAGCCATTCCGCTCCTGCGGCAAACCGCGCACGCGCTGATTGCCGCCGGGCGCTAACAATTGGAGTTCATCTACCGCAGCTGCCCCGTTCCCTGCAGCGCCGTGCGTCTTCATCTCGACGCGTCGCCTTGCCATCCTCGCCCTGCACTCACATACGTGACGTATATGGATTGACATACGCCACGTATGTACGCTATTCACATACGTGGCGTATATTTGATGGTGCGGCAGCGTGTGAAGCTCCCGAAGCTTGGCGAATCGCTCATTGAGCGCCACTCCGCGACGATGAAAAGGAAGCAAAAAATGGCGCAGCGCGAACCGATTTTTCCTGCCAACAGGCATGCACTGTACGAGGCCCATGGCTATTCAGCCGCGATCCGCTCCGGCGATCTGCTCTTCGTCTCCGGGCAGGTCGGCAGCCGTTCCGATGGGACTCCCGAGCCCGATTTCGGGCGTCAGGTCCAACTGGCCTTCGACAATCTCCGGGCAACGCTGGAAGCGGCGGGCTGCAGCTTCGACGATATCGTCGATGTGACCACGTTCCACACGGACCCTGAAAACCAGTTCGAGACCATTATGGCGGCCAAGAACCGGATCTTCCCTAGCCCGCCCTATCCCAACTGGACCGCAATCGGTGTGAACTGGCTCGCCGGTTTCGATTTCGAGATCAAGGTCGTCGCTCGTATACCAGACGAGGCATAGACCTATCCGCAAGGCCATCCTGCGATCAGAGTGAGTCGCGCTCGGTGCGCAGGTTGGAGACGACGCGCCGGTTCTGCACCTTGCAGGAGCGGTCCGTGCAGTCACGGACCTCGCGGTCGTTGCCGTAACCCTTGGCCCACATGCGGTTGGCATCCACGCCCTTCGAGACGAGATAGGCCATCGCCGCATCGGCGCGTTTCTGCGACAGCGTCGCCATGTCTGAGGCGGACCCGGAATCGTCGGCAAATCCCTGCAGCTTGACCAGCCAGCGCGGGTTGCTGTTGAGCCAGATGGCCTGCTTATCCAACGTTGCCATGGCGACGGAATCGAGCGTAGCCGAGTCCTTCGTGAAGTAGGTCCGTCGGCCGACATTCAGGATGAAATCCTCTTCGCTGCCGGCCATGACATTCTCGAAACCGGGCGCCGGATCGTTGGTCTGTCCGGTAATCGGCGTCGCGGCCGGCTCTTCCAACGCCGCGATCTCAGTGGTGTTGCAGGCAGCGAGCGTCAGGAGCATGGCCGCGCCAACAAGCAGCCTCGCATATCCGGTCAAAGCAGACATCAGGGTGATATTCCTCATTCGACCGGGGTTGCTTGGCTGACCTCAGCGGCACTTTCAGCCTGATCGGCAATGTGCGGCAGTACTTGCACCGCGGTGCCGATGGGACAACGCTGATAAAGATCGACTGCATCTTCATTGAACATGCGGATGCAACCGCTGGAGGCATCCTTACCGATGCTGCCCGGCTCCAGTGTACCGTGCAAGCGATAGCCGGTATCGACACCATCGCGAAGCAGGTACATGGCGCGCGGGCCAAGGGGGTTCTTTGGCGAACCTCCCTCGACCGATTCGGGCAGTTCGGGGTGGCGCTCGCGCATCTCCGGCGGCGGCGTCCAGCGTGGCCAGAGCGATTTCCGGTCGATCGTGGCGCGGCCATACCATTTGAAGCCCTCGCGGCCGACACCGACGCCGTAGCGGATGGCAGTCTTGTTCTCCATGATCAGGTAGAGAAAATGGTGCCTGGTGTCGACTACGACGGTGCCAATCGGCTCGCTGCTGAAATATTTGACAACCTGACGGCGCCACTTCTTGTCGATCTTGGCAAAGTTGGTGCTTCGGAACGTCACGCCATTGTCGACGGCAGTGCCGGAAAAATAGGAAGACGCCGCTGCGAGTGTGGGTTTCTGGACCGCCACGGTGCCAAATGAAGCTAAACCACCAAGCACAATATCCCTGCGCGTCCACCGCATCGGCAATATCCCCCGAAAAGCCAAGTAGCGAAGCGGCAGTAAATCAGATTTTTCATTTGCCACAACATAAAACTTTTCAGCATTCTCAAGTAGAACGCTATTTGGTCTCTCTCGGGGATAGGGTGCGATCTATCGCTGTGTCATGGCCGCGATAGGCCGGTTCCAGCCGCAATCGACTGGATGCCGAGTGGTCTTGCCCCCTGTCGGAGGCTAAACCCTGGCCGACCTCCGGCTAATCTACCGCAGGCGCCGGCCGTCCTTGGCGAAGAAGCGCCTGCGCTCCTCGGGCGCGGCGAAGGAAAGCGTCTCCCCCGCCTGCCAATCCGGACCTTCGCGCTGTTCGACGACGAGGTTCTGGCCGTCTTCGAGCTGACAGTAGAGATAGCGCGTTCCGCCGAGATATTCCGAGAACTCGACCTGTGCCGTGATCCGTTCGGGCCCCGGGTCCGCAACCGCGATGTGCTCCGGCCTGATCCCGAGGAGCAGGTGCTCGCCGGCGGTCAGACCGCTGCCGTCGATGCCGGAGCGCATCGCCGCATTGCCGACCCGGATCGTCCCCTCGCCCAACCATTCGGCTTCGAGGAAATTCATGCGCGGTGAGCCGATGAAGCCTGCGACGAAGATGTTGGCCGGGTCCTCGTAGACGTCGCGGGGGCTGCCCGCCTGCTCGATCCGCCCGTCCCGGAGCACGACGATCTGATCGGCAAGCGTCATTGCTTCCGTCTGGTCGTGTGTGACGTAGATCATGGTATTGCCGAGCTCGCGATGCAGACGGGCGATCTCGATGCGCATCGAGACGCGAAGCTCCGCATCGAGATTGGAGAGCGGCTCGTCGAACAGGAAGACGTCCGGCTCGCGCACGATCGCCCGGCCGATCGCCACGCGCTGCCGCTGGCCGCCCGAAAGCTGCCCCGGGCGGCGGTCGAGCAAATGGTCGATCTTGAGGATGGCGGATGCCTGTGCGACGCGCTTCTCGATGCCGGCCGGATCGGTGCGCGCCATCTTCAGCCCGAAGGCGAGGTTGTCGCGCACGCTCATATGCGGGTAGAGCGCATAGGACTGGAAGACCATGGCGATGCCGCGCTCGGAGGGGTCGAGGTCGGTGACGTCCCTGCCCTTGATGGCGATCTCGCCTTCGGTCACCTCTTCGAGCCCCGCGATCATCCGCAGAAGCGTTGATTTCCCGCAGCCGGATGGGCCGACGAAGACGACGAAATCGCCCTCCTCGATCGTCAGGTCGATGCCATGGATCACCTGCAGGCCGCCATAGCTCTTGCGCACGTCGCTGAGCACGACGCTCTTGTTACTGCTACCGTTCGCCATCGTCGAGATCGCCTACTTGTCCGATTGCACCCAGACGAGCATCTCGCCCGGCGCACGGTTGTCCCAGAGATGATAGGGCACGAAGCGCGCCCTGGCAGGCCGGCGCTTGGCCGGTTCCTTGCGGTAGAGCGCCTTGCCCCAGTTCTCCGTCTCCTCGCGCTCGACCGCGACGTCTATGGCAACGGCGTCGTTCAACTCCTTGAGCACCGTCGTCTCCGCAGCCGGGAGCTCGCGGGGAAGAACGATGGCGTTCAGATCTTCGCCATTGTCCGTCGCCTCGACGCAATAGACGAGCGGTCCGCGCATCAGTGCGACACGGCCGGCATCTTGCCTGACCTTCGGATTGGCATACTGCGGACGAAGCTCGAGCGGCAGGTCGAGCTCGACGCGGTCGCCGTCCGCCCATTCGCGCTCGATGCGGGCGTAGCCGTCGGAGACAAGGGCCGAAAGATCGACCATCGTTCCGTTAACGCTCAAGGTCGCCCCGTCCGCCCATTCCGGTATGCGCAGCGATAGCGCGAATTTCGCCGGCCGCTCGAGCTTCGCCGCGAAGGCGATCACGCCTTCCCAGGGATAGTTGCTCGTCTGCCTGAGCTCGACATTGGCGCCGTTCGTGAGCTTCAGACGCGCCGTGCTTTCCCCATAGAGATGCACGGCGATCTCGTCCTCGGCGACCGCATACATGTAGGAACCGATCGAGGTGACGAGGCGGGCGATGTTGGGCGGGCAGCAGGGGCAATGGTGCCATTTCCACCGATGATGCTTGCCCGCGCTTTCGAGCGGATTGTCGTAGAAGAAGGTCCTTCCGTCGATCGAAAGGCCCGGCAGCGCGCCGTTATAGAGTGCCTGTTCCATGATGTCGGCGTAGCGGCGATCCGGACCGCGGCCGAGCATGCGGCTCGCCCAGAAGACGAGGCCGACGGAGGCGCAGGTCTCGGCGTAGGCCGTATCGTTCGGCAGGTCGTAATAGTCGGTGAAGCCCTCGTTCGAGGCAGACGGCCCAATGCCGCCGGTGATGTACATCTGCTTCGCGGTGAGGTCGTCCCACAGCGTTTCGAGCGCCGCCGTGAGGCTGTCGTCCTTGTATTCCGTCGCGATGTCGGCCATGCCGGAATAGAGATACATGGCGCGCACGGCGTGGCCGACGACTTGTCTCTGCTCGCGCACCGGCTGGTGCGCCTGCCCGTATTCATAGGTCTTCTGGATGAAATTCTCCGGATCGCGGCCGTCGCGTTTCGCTTCCTCGGTGAAGAAATGCGGCTCGGTCCCGCGCTCATCGATGAAGAATTTCGAGAGATCGAGATACTTCGTCTCGCCGGTGACGCGGGCGAGCTTGACGAGCGCGAGCTCGATTTCCTCATGGCCGCAATAGCCCGGAAGCTGGCCCTCGCCGTGGCCGAAGACGGTGATCATGTAGTCGGCGTAGCGGCACATGATGTCGAGCAGCTTGCGCTTGCCGGTTGCCTGGTAATAGGCAACCGCGGCTTCGATCAGATGGCCGGCGCAATAGAGTTCGTGATGGTCGCGCAGGTTCGTCCAGCGGCGCTCGGGCTGCACGCGCTGGAACCAGGCGTTCAAGTAACCGTCCTTGTCCTGCAGTCTCTCATACATTTCGATGATCCGGTCGGCGCGCGCTTCGAGTTCAAGATTGGGGCGCCGATAGAGCGAGTAGGCGATCGTCTCGATCGACTTGCCGAGGTCGGAATCCCAAAACATCTGCGTCGTGCCGCCCCAGGGCTGGATCGGAATGACGATGCCGGGGCTCGGCTGGCTGACGTCGATCGCCTTCAGCATGCCCGCTTCGACGCAGCGGTCGAGCAAGGTTTCGGCGGTGGAGTCGCAGACGGCATCCTGCCATTTGCCCCAGAAGCCGCCGAGTTCGACGTCGGGAACGGCAACAGGGCGGAACTGGCGGTCTTTTCTGGTCTTGGTCATGGGCTCACTTTCTCTCGGATCATTTCACCGCGCCGGCCATCAGCCCGCGCATGTAATAGCGTTGCAGGAGAAGGAAGACGAAGAGGCAGGGCACAACCATCACCGCGACACCGGCCTGCACCGCGCCCCAATTGATCGCGCCGAGCCGGCCAGCGCGCACGGCGGTCATCAGAACGGGAAGCGTGTAATTGTCGTTGCTCGACAGGAGGACGAGAGCGGCGAAGAACTCGTTCCAGGCATTGAGGAAGGCGAAGATCGACACCGTCGCGATGCCCGGCATGACGAGCGGCAGCAGCACCCGGACGAGCAGCTTCAGATCACGCGCGCCGTCGATGCGGGCGGCCTCCTCGATCTCCTTCGGCACCGCATCGAAGGCGTTGCGCATCATGAAGACGGAGAAGGGAAGCTGCAGCGTCACATAGACGAGCATCAGCCCTATGAGCGAATTGTTGAGCCCCAGCCGCGCCAGGATGATGAAGAGCGGTGTCAGGATGGACTGGAATGGGATCATCAGCGTGGCGATGATCAGCACGAAGAGCACGTTCTTGAACGGGAAGCGGTAGCGCGAGAAGCCATAGCCGGCGAGCACGCTGACGGCGACCGTCAGGATGACCGTCCCCACGGACACCACAAGCGAGTTGAACATATGCTGCCAGATGCCGGCGCCGAAGGCATCGAGCGCGCGATAGGCATCGAAGCTTACCCCCGAACGAGGCCATGGCGGCAGCGGCGGTGAGCCGGATTCGCTGTTCGGCCGGAAGGAGGCGAGCAAGGTGACGACAAAGGGCGCCAGGAAGAAGAAGGCCGTGCCGATGCCGATGCCGTGATAGGTGATCCTGTCCCGGAGCGCCTTGCGGGCGCGGGTCTCACGGCGCGTCCTCACGGGCGTTCATCCCCCACCTTGAGCAGCCAGAGCTGGACGACGCTGAGCGTCACCAGGATCAAGAGAAGTGCGATCGACAGTGCCGCGCCATAGCCGAGATTGAAGGACACGAAGGACTGGTTGAAGATGTAGTAGACGACCGAGATCATCTTGTTCTGTGGCCCGCCGCTGGTCATGATGTAGAACTGATCGAAGGCGAGGATGGAGCCGGTCACCGACAGGATCAGCGCCAGTGCCATCGTCCGCCGCATCAAGGGCAGCGTCAGGTGCCGGAAGCGCTGCCAGCGGCCGGCGCCGTCGATCCGGGCAGCCTCGGTCAGCTCCGTCGGGATCGCCTGCAGGCCGGTCAAGAGGATGATCATGGTGAAGCCGGCGATCTTCCAAACCACCATGACGATGATCGTCAGAAACGCGGTGTCGAACTTTGCGAGCAGGTTGATCCGCCCGGAGGTTAGGCCCAGCATCTGGAAAAGCGGCGCGAAGAATCCGCTGTCGACATTCGCAAGCCAGACCCACAGCAGCGAAGCGGAGGCAAGCCCCACCACGACCGGCAGGAAGATGATGGTGCGGTAGGCGGAGACGAGCGGCCTCTGCTTCTCGACGAAGATCGCCAGCGGAAAGGCGACCGCGAAAATGGCGATGGTGACAACAAGCGTATAATGCGCGGTGAAACCAAGGGCGTTGAAGAACCGCGCGTCGGTGAACATGCGTGTGTAATTGCCGAGGCCGATCCAGGCCGGCGCGCCGAGCAGCGGCCATTTGTGCAGGCTCATCCATACCGTGAAGAGCACGGGCAGCACGAAGAAGAGGCTGACGAGCGCCATGGCCGGCGCGATATAGAGCAGTCCGCGCCATCCGGATTGCCGTCTCAAGCGGCGCCGGTGCGGGGTCGATGTGAGGCCTGCCGTCGTCATGGATGCACTTTTCTAGAAATTCGAGACGATGCCGGGAGGACGCCTGCCCTCCCGGTCATTCGGATCGGCTAGGTCTTACTGCCCAGCATCGATGATCGACTGCATCTCCGCCTGCGCATTGGAGAAGGCACCATCCACGTCATCGCCATAAATCGCAGCATTGGTGAAGGTCGCCCACGGGCCGTTGGCGCTGTTGATCAGGTCGTTGAACTGCAGCGTGTAGGGCGTCTTGGCGACGGCGATCGCGTCGATGCCGACCTTGAGGCGCGGGTCGAGTCCTTCGAGCACCTCGTTGGCGATATCGCCGCGCGTCGGCAGGCTGCCGTATTTCGCCATGATCTTCTGGCCTTCCATCGAATAGGTATATTCGAGGAACTCCTTGACCTCCGCCAGCTTCGGAGTGCCTTTTGTGACGACGAAGTTGTCGCCGCCGGCAAAGGACGAGGGCTTGCCGTCTACGCCAGGGATCAGCGTGACGCCGAAATTGATCTCGGGATGCTGAGTCACCAGCGTGCCGATGGCAAACGCGCCGATGCTCTGCTGGCCGATCTTGCCGTTGGTGAAGCTCAGGAAATTCACCCCGTTGTCGCTCGCGGCACCCGCCGGCACCAGGTCCTTTTTGACCATGTTGCGATAGATGTCGACGGCCTTGCGCATCTCGGGCGTGTCGAGCGTCGCGGTCTTGCTGTCGGCCGAGAGGATATCGGCGCCGGCGCCCCAGACGAGCGGCGTGAAGGTGAAGATCATGCAGCCGCCGCAGCCGCCGCCCGAGAAATAGAAGCCGTAGGTATCGCCGCCGAGCGCCCGGATCTTCTCGGCATTGGCCGTGATCTCCTCCCAGGTCTTAGGCGCCTTTTCCGGATGGAGACCGGCCTTTTTGTAAAGGTCCTTGTTCCAGGCGAAGATCGAGGTCTCGACCGAAAGCGGCAGGCCGTAGATCTTGTCCTGGTAGGTGCCGAGCTTCACATGCGAGGGCGAGAGCGAATTGAAATAGGGAAGCGCCTTCGCCCACTCGCTCAGGTCCTCAAGCTGCCCCGCGGCCGCGAAAGCTGGCGTGTAGATGAGATCGAGCGACAGCGCATCCGGTGCCTGGCCGCCGGCAATGGCCGTTGCATATTTCTGCACGAGCTCGGCGAAGGGCACTTCAGTCAGTTCGACCTTGTTCTCGTGGCCGGCATTGTAGGCCTTCACCACTTCCTTGAAGGAGTCGCCGATTCCTGAGCGCACCCACATGGTGATCGTCTCGGCCGAAGCGGTCGAGATCATGCCGGCCGATATGAGAGCCGTCGCAGCCATTAACTTCTTCAACATTTCGCATTCCTCCCAAAATGCGGGGCCACCGGCGGTGTGCCCCCTCCTCTTCAGTTCCTACGATCCCCGCCTCCGCAGGATTCCCTTACGACGAGCTTGCAGGGCAGCTTGCGCAGCCCCGGTTCGATTGCGCGGCCCTCCGCAAGCGCGAGCACCATCAGCCCGGCCTTCCGGCCGAGCTCCTTCAGATTCATGTCGACGGTCGTAAGCGGCGGCCGCGTCTGCGCCGCCATGATCTCCCAATTGTCGAAACCGATGACGGAGACATCCTCCGGCACTTTGACGCCGCGCTCGCGCAACGCGTCGACGACGCCGCGGGCGATCTGGTCGTTGCCGCAGAAGATGCCGTCGGGCTTCTCGTCACCTTCGTTCCAGATCCGCTCGATCGCTTCGTGGCCCCAGGCCTCGGACCAGACGCCGTGCTGAACCGACGCATCGCGACCCGCCACCTGCCGAAACGCCTCGGCGCGTTCGACGGCGGAGACGAAATCCTTGGGCCCTGTGATGTGCAGCAGCCGCTTGCGGCCGATCTCCTTCAACCACTCGGTCGCGAGTGTGGCACCATGGCGATCATCCGCCGTCAACGTCACGCTGCCGGGTTCGCCCTTGGTGAAGGCATAGACCACCGGCACCGGCAGACGAGCGAGATCGACCGGGAGAGACCTGTCGACCCGCTTGCCTGTCGCGATGATGCCGTCCACCTGCTTGTCCAGCATGGCGTTGACATGGACTTTTCCGAGCGCCGGATCGTCTTCGATGGCGCACAGGAAGACCGATACGCCATGGTCCACCAGGGCCTCAGAAATGCCGGCCATGACCGGAAGCGTGAAGCGGCCATAGGTGTCGTTGGTCAAAAGCCCGACGGTGAAGCTGCGATTGCTCAGGAGCCCCCGCGCCAGCGCATTCGGCCGAAAGCCGATCTCCGCCGCCATCCTCTTGATCCGCTCGCGCGTGTCGTCCGCCATGCGGCCATTGCCGTTGAGCGCCTTCGACACGGTCGAAACGCTCACGCCAGCGACCCTCGCCAGATCGTGAATGGTGACACGATGCCCTTTGCCGCGTTGCGAGCTCAGTTGCGCCTCCTCCCAGAAACTAGGCTTGAGAAAACCTTTTCTCATTTGAGAAGTCAACAAGAGAAAAGGTTTTCTCATGAAACATATGATTATTTGCTGGCGAGCGAAGGGATAACCGGCGGGAACTGGCAGGTCACCGCAAGTCTCCTTCGCCCCACTTGCGGCCGCTTGCGAGGGAGAAGGTGGCCGGCAGGCCGGATGAGGGGCCGCACCACCCAGGCTGAGATTCGCGTCGGCACCGCCACCAGCAGTCACGTATCAACACCATTGATGAATTTCATTCACAGGCGTTGCGACCGGCGACGTGCTTATCATCGCGCCCGACCGCCAACATATTGCACCGCGGAAAACGTCAACACCCATCCCCAACGTCTTGAGCCCGCTTCGCATGGCGAAGCGCGGGCGGAAACGGATTTGTCATGCCTCTCGCCATATTTGCATTGACGATCGCGGCCTATGCGATCGGAACCACCGAATTCGTGATCGTCGGCCTTTTGCCGACGGTCGCTGCGGACCTCGACATCACGCTGCCGCTCGCCGGCCTCATCGTCAGCGTCTACGCCCTCGGCGTCACCTTCGGCGCACCGATCCTGACGGCGCTGACCGGCCGGATCGAACGCAAGCCGCTGCTCCTCGGGCTGATGGCGCTGTTCGTCGTCGGCAACACGGCGGCGGCGCTGTCGCCGAGCTACCAGGTGCTGCTCGTCGCCCGCGTGCTTTCCGCCTTCGCCCACGGCGTCTTCTTCTCCGTCGGCTCGACGATTGCCGCCGATCTCGTGCCGGAGAACCGCCGAGCCTCGGCCATCGCCATGATGTTCATGGGGCTCACCGTCGCGATCGTCACCGGCGTGCCGATCGGCACCTATATCGGCCAGGCCTTCGGTTGGCGCGCCACCTTCTGGGCCGTTGCCGCGCTCGGCGTGGTCGCCTTCGCCGGCATTGCGATGCTGCTTCCCCGCACGCTTTCCAAGGCCGCCCAGGCCCGTCTCCTCGACCAGCTCCGCGTGCTCGGCTCCGGCCGCCTCCTCATCGTCTTCGCCATGACCGCGCTCGGCTATGGCGGCACCTTCGTCGCCTTCACGTTCCTCGCGCCGATCCTGCAGGAGATCACCGGCTTCTCCGAGGAGAGCGTCAGCCTGATGCTCGTGCTCTATGGCGTTTCCATCGCCATCGGCAACATCGCCGGCGGCAGGATCGCCAACACCAATCCGGTCAAGGCTTTGATCGGCCTCTTCATCCTGCAGGCGCTCGTGCTCGCCATCTTCTCCTTCACCGCCGCCTCGCCGGTTCTGACGCTGGTCACGCTTGCCGCGCTCGGCTTCCTGTCCTTCGCCAATGTTCCGGGCCTGCAGCTCTATGTCGTGCAGCTTGCCAAGGAGCATCGTCCCGGAGCCGTCGACGTCGCCTCGGCGCTCAACATCGCCGCCTTCAATCTCGGCATCGCGCTCGGCGCCTGGCTTGGCGGCATCATCGTCGACTCCTCGCTCGGCCTCGCGGCGACCCCCTGGGTCGGCGCCACCCTCGTCGCCGCCGCCCTGCTGCTCACGCTTTGGAGCGGCGCCCTCGACCGGCGCACTACGGCGCCGTGCGTCTTTGCAGACGCACGGCGGTCGGTGTAACACTTTTGAAACCGCAGGTGGCCTGAAAAAAGAGGCCCGGCAAGGGGCCGGGCCTTACCCTTGCAAATCCGTTGGAGCTTCGGCTCCGAGGCGCTGCCGCGCCTCATTCCTCGATCCGGAAACCGACCTTCATCACCACCTGATAATGCGCCACCTTGCCATTGGCGATCTGTCCGCGAATCTCGTCGACCTCGAACCAATCGAGATTCCGCATGGTCTTCGAGGCGCGCGAAATGGCAGTCTCTATGGCTTCGTTCACCGAGACCGGCGAACTTCCGATCAGTTCCACCTTCTTGTAGACGTGTCCGCTCACGATTTTCCTCCTGAAGGGTTTCTTTGATCCTTGCGCCTCGCCGGCTTAAGGGGGCGAAGCCGTCGCAGTTAGCGGCAAAACATCACCGCTGCCGACGATCATGCGCCCGTCGGGCGGGAACTGCCAGCGGGGCTGCGCGAAATCCGGCAATCACCGACGGGTGGCAGAGAAAGTTCCTGTTCCGGCGGCACAGATGTCTTATCCTACAGGTCGCGCTAAATGCCGCGCGCTCAGCGGCACGGGGCGAGCGCTGTCGAGCGGCGACCGCAAGAGCGTGAGCCCCATGAGAAGGAGGCTACCATGCTGCCAACCCGACGTTCGCTGTTGACCGCCTTTCTAGCCCTGCCCGCCCTGCCCCTCGCCGAGCGCGCCGCGGCCCAAAGGTTGCCTTTGACGCCCGCCTGCGGCGACGACCACGACCCGACGCCCGCGTTGACGGCGGGCCCTTTCTACAAGCCCAATGCGCCGCTCCGGCACGAGCTCTTCGGTGATGCTCCCCGTGGCGAGCGCATCACCCTTGCCGGCTACGTGCTCGATGCCCGTTGCCGCCCGCTCGCTGGCAGTCTCGTGGAGATCTGGCATGCGGACGAAACCGGCGCCTACGATACGCGTGGCTTCAACCTGCGGGGCCACCAAATGACCGACGAGCGCGGCCGCTGGTGGTTCAGCACGATTGTCCCGGCTCGGTATCCGGGCCGCACCCGCCACTATCACTTCAGGGTGCGCCGCCCAGCTGCTGCGGTTTTGACGACCCAGCTCTTCTTCCCGAACGAGCCGCAGAACGCCCGCGACCGCCTGTATATGCCGGAATTGCTCATGGAGCTCCGCGACACCGCTGACGGCAAATTCGGCCGCTTCGACTTCGTCGTTTGAGCTTGCTAGCCTGCCGGAAACATTTCGCAGGCGCCCGAGTTTGGCATCAGGAAGGAACAGAGCCTGCCCTGCGGCCCTGCGCGACCCCCATGAGCACTCCCATGATGCGCGCCCTCAACGAACGCGGCGTCGAAATCGCCTGCGTCAAGCTTCGGCAGGGCGGTTGCGCCGTGTGCTGCAAGGGTCAGGTCTCGATGCTTGCCGCACCGGACGTCGAGGTGGTGGACAAGACCGGCGCAGGCGACGCCTCCATGGGCGCCTTCGCAGCCGCACTGGCCGAGGGGCGACCGCCCCTGGAGGCGGCTCCCGTTGGGGTGTTACAGCCTCCTCCTTCTCGGTGGGCGGAGCGGGTGCTCAGGCATTCTGTCCCACCCGCGAGGAATTCCTGCGTTTCCTCGACAGCATCCGCTGAGTTGGCCGGCGCAGTTTCGGCTGGAACCCGGAACAGATCACACCCATGCCGGTTCTTGGGAGGCACTCTGCAGGTTTCCAAAGAAGACGAGGGCCAATCGATGAAGCAAAAACTCCTGGCGGAAGATGTGGGCGAGCGCACCTTCATCCTAGTTCTCGAGGAAGGCGACGAGGCGTTTGCGGCGATTACGGCGTTCGCAGCGGAACAAAACATCGCGGGCGCATCGCTGACGGCAATCGGCGCATTCAGCCGCGCCACGGTGGGGTTCTTCAGGATCGAAGGCAAGAACTACAGCAAGATCCCCGTCGCGGAACAATCAGAGGTCCTGAGCGCGATCGGCGACATCGCCCGCGATGATGCCGGCAAACCGAGCTTACATTTGCATGCAGTGCTGGGCCTCGAGAACGGCTCAACACGCGGCGGGCATCTTCTGGAAGGCTACGTGCGCCCGACGCTGGAGGTGATCATACGAGAAAGCCCGACGGCGTTGCGCCGGCGCAATCGACCGGACCTCGGCATAGCGCTCATCGATCTCGACGCCGCCAGCTGATGTTCACGTTTTCGCACTCGAATTCGGATTGCGCTTGTCGTCTTTGGCCACCGAGCCCTTCGACGCCTTCGAGCCGCCGCCCCATTCCTGGGCCTTGCGCGCCTCATCGCCGCCGACGTGGCCCGGCTGGTTTTTCTTCGCGGTACCGCTTTCGCCCTTGCTTTTGGGACGATCCGACTTGTTTTGCATCTGGAGCTCCATCCGTTCTGCCGGCAGGTGCCGCGGCGTCGATAACCACGGTCAGGCACATCCTGCCGGTCTGTCCCGAACAATCGAGTGGGCGATCGGTTCCTGATGCGCGCTCAGGTTCTCGCCGGCTCTGTGCGAGCCGGCACAATGAGACCTTGCTACCAGACCCGCCAGCCGCTTGACCAATAATGGTCCTTCAGATCACTCAGCCGATCTTCGATATCGGAGATCATGTCCTCGATCCGCGAGGAGCGCCGCGTGTACCAGCGCGAGCGGCCCGAGCTCGCGATGATGAGGCCGATGAGACCGAGCAAAGCGAGGGTCGTCCAGGCGGGATGTTCCCTTGCCATATCTCCAGCTCTGCGGCCGGTATCTCTGACCGTGCTCGCAATGGCTCTGCCTGACGAAATACCGAGTTCGGAAATCGACGCACTCAGCGCACTGACCTGCTCCCGCAGCGATCTGATCTGCTCTTCGACGGCCTCGTTCGCCGAGCCGACTGTACCCTTGCTTGTATCGACGACCCCGCGCGGTACGGCGGAACCGAGCGGCCTTTCCTGTGCCATGTCAGGTCCTCCTCTCTTGTCCAATTCGTCACAGACATCACTCCATGGAAACGGCGGCAGGGGCCTAGAGTTCCTTGTCGCTGGAAATAGGCGTCGGTGGCGCCACATCGGGCAGTCGGCTATTTCCCCGCAACATCGAGCGCATAACCGCTGAACGGTTTTACTTGGGTGAGCACGAAGGTCTTCTGCATCTCCTTGATCCGCTCCAAATCACAACGTGATCGCAAACCGCCGGCTCTTCTCAAACGCCTGCCATGATCAGCATCAGTAATTATCGGGCGCAGCACATTCGCTTTGCCCGGATGGGCTCATCCAGCGGGCTCCTTTTCCTGTCATCGCACGTCCGGTTATTCCGCTGCTAGATCAGCAGCTTCCGACTGCTCTTCATTGTTCTTACTGGAACTTAAATCCGCCGTGGCGGTTTCTTGAAGAGCATGAATAGGAAGGAGAACTTTAATGGCTGATAGAGGACCAACAGTCGTCAATACTGGCGGAAGCGGGGGTGGCTGGGCCATCGCAATAATCCTGGCGCTGGTAATCGTTGGAGCGTTGTTCCTGTTTGGTGGCGATCTCCTGGATGGCGCCGGCGATCGCGGTGGAGGTACCGACGTCGACGTGAACGTGCCGAACGTCGAAGCGCCGCAGGCACCTTCAGGCGGACAGGGGACACAGCAGGCGCCTTCAGGCGGCGCACAACCAGCCCCTTCGGGTGGCGCACAACAATAGTGATGAGCGAGCCTCGGTCGAGAGCGGCGGCTCCTCGGCGGGGGCGCGGCCTTGCGCCGGCGGTGGCCTCATTTAAGCCGTTTGCTTCGATTGGTGTTCCGATGATAAACCTTTTTGCTGCCGGTTCGCCGGCTGTGCAGGAAGCGCACTGGCCGATCCCTGGAAAGACGAAAGCGGCCACGGGGCGCTGGCGGGGCGATGACTATGAGCCGCGTTACGAACGAAGAGCGTCAAGGAAGAATATCGTAGAGGCCGCTGCAAATCGGATGACGACGACTATAAGGAGGAGATCAAGTACAAGCGGCCGCCCCGTCTATGGTTACGATCGTTACTGAACCTCCGGATGAGCCTTTAGGCGTGACTCCAGCATAAGCCTCCGCTCTCCTGCCGTCAGGCCGCCTTTAACATCTTTTGCAAAAGCCTCTTCTCGCGTACGCCGGTCTGGTAGAGGAAGATCAGTCTCTTAGCCAGGTTTTCCGCCTCCTCCGAATCGCTAGAAAGATGTTTGTCGGCGAGCATCTGCTCGAGAACCTCGTCAAGCATGGCGACCCCATCGGGCAAAATGGCGTCGGATGAAAAATCGTCGGATGGACACATGTCGCGACCTCCTCGCATTTGGGCGAAAGTGCGTTACATCTTCCAGTCGGAGACGCCCGTTTCTTCTGCCACCGACAGCGGGCGGCCTAGACCTTGAATGTGTCATTTATGATGTCGTGCGTCGCGGGAAGCCCCAGAGCGACCCTGCCCAGAAGGGACGATCATTGGGGCGTCGCCCCGGGGCCCTCGCGCGGATCCGTGGCGGCAGCGGCGGCTAGCCGCCACGGACCCGCGATCTCTTGCTTCGGCAGCGCTCGGCCAACGAGTTCCTGTCCAGTTGCCGCGCTCCGCTTGTAAACTTCAGCCTCCAACCGTTGCCCCTGACCTGCCAATCGCCGGCGGAGGAGATTTGCCCGATCGACCCGGAACGATCCATGTCGCGTGCTCTGGTTTTCGCGAACAGTTCCGGTGGATCGGCAATCAGCACCGATAGGAACACGATCGGCACAAGGATGTATGCCGGAACACCCGTCGACACGCCGGCAAAAGCAGCAATCGAAACGGCAAGCACAATGTAGATCAGATTTGAGAGCGGGTGGGATATCGTCCTGAAACAGGCTTCGGAAAGAGTATACTTTCGTCCGTTGTCTGACACTGCCATAGGCAAGATCCCGTTCGACTGTTTTGGCTGGTCGCTCGTCGGCGTGATTGCTTTGATATGTGCCGAGAGAGGCGTTCCGCAACCGGCCTAGGACCTTTGCCGTACAGCATCGGACCAAGGTCTTATGGATCGATCCTCGTGATCGGTTCTCGAAGAGGTCAGCTCGGGGTTCGGGCGGAAAAATGCGCTCGGCAAAATGCGAGTGCCCGCGCAGGGAACGACGCGGGCACTGCAACAGGTTTGAAACCTGAATGTCGCTGGGGGACAGAAGCGACTTGAGTTAATTCATGAGATGCTAATTTGTTCCGTTCGCATCCGGCGATGCCGCCGCCCGGCGCCTCTGCGATCACTGGCCGTTCTGATGCGTTCCATGGGCGGAGACGATCGCCTGCGCCTCCTTGCCGTAGAGCTCCTCGAAATGATCGAAGCTCTTGGAAAAATAGCCGATGCCCTGGGTCGCCGATCTGAGCGATCGCGCCAGCTCGTCGAGTGCGGCTCCGGGGATGAGGGCGCGGAAGATGTCCCAGCCCTTTGCCGCCTCATCGCGGTCGAAGCCGAGGACCTGGCCCTTGAGCGAGGCGACGATCGGCACGAGGTTTCCCGAATAGATTGACGGGAGATGGATCTCCACCCGAAAGATCGGCTGCATCAGCACCGCGGCCGCCTGTGACAGGGCTTGGCGCACGCCCATCTTTCCAGCCGTCCGGAAAGCATATTCCGAACTGTCGACGGAGTGATGCTGGCCATCGGTCAAAAGCACGCCGACGTCGATGACCTTGAAACCGAGCGGCCCCTTGTCCATCGCCTCGCGGGCCCCCGCCTCCACCGCCGGAATGAAGTTGCGCGGCACCGCGCCGCCCTTGACGGTTTCGGCAAAGGAAAAGCCTTCACCCCGGCCGTTGGGGTGAACGCTGAGCTTCACGTCCGCGAATTGCCCGGCGCCACCGGTCTGCTTGCGATGGCGGTAATGGACTTCCGAGGATTTCGATATCGTCTCGCGGTAGATCGGGCTCGGCGGGCGCTCGCTCACCTCGACATGGAAGACTTCCGACAGCGTCCTTGAGAGTTCGCGCAGGTGCACCGGCCCCTGGGCACAGACGAGCTGCGCGCCCGTCCCCTCCTCCTGCATGACCTTCAGGCCGCGATCGGCTTCGGTGAGCTTGGCCAGCGTTTCGGATAGCTTGGTTTCGTCGCGCTCGCTCGCCGGCACCAGAATGCGCTCGAGCATCGGCGTCGGCGGTGTCGTCCACTCGGGCGGAGCGAGCGGCGCATTGGCGGTAAGCAAGGCCGGCACGGGCAGGTGGTCGGATTTGACCGCGGCGAAGATCTGTCCGGCCTCAGTCACGCCCGAGGCAATTGCACGGCCGCTCGCGGGATCCTGCAGCGAACCTAGGCCGGCGCCGCCGAGCATGGCCCCCTGTTTCACGCCGTTCTGCAGCGCGCGGCCAAGAACCGTCTTGCCGATGCTCTGGCGGAAATGGGCGTGGAAGCTGACGGCGGCAAGCGTGGCGGCGTCGGCCCCGGCTGCGGTCGCGAGGCGCTGCCTCAGTGCCTCGACGCGCGGCGCCTCATGACGGAGCGCCTTCATCAGCCGCATGAGGCCGTTGGTGTGGCTTGCCGAGCCGAGGAGCACGGGGATGATCCTATTCTCGCTCAAGACCCGGGTCGAGATCGCATAGATTGCGTCGCTCGCCGGCTCGCGGTCCTCGATGAGCTCCTCCAGCAGCCAATCGTCGAATTCGGAAAGATGCTCCAGAAGCTCGGCGCGCGCCTCGTGCTCGCGTTCGACCGCGCTCTCCGGAATCTCGAAGAGAGACGAAGGCTGCCCCTCGCGGTAGCGCCAGGCGCGCTCTGAAATCAGATCGCAACTGCCGATGATCTTGTCGCCGTCGCGGATCGGAATCTGCCTGAGGATAAGCGGGCGGCTGCAATAGTCCTGAAGTGCGGCGACGACATCCCGCAAGCGCCCCCGCGGCTCGTCCATACGGTTGATAAAGAGGATGCAGGGCGTGCCGGATGCCTCGATCACGCGCAGATAGGGAGCAGCGAGAACGGCCTCGTCGAGCACGGGCGACACGCAGAGCACACAGGCATCGCTCGCCAGAAGCGCGTGCTGCGCATGCACGAACGACTCGTTGTTACCTGGGACGTCGAGCGCGCACCAGGACTCACCGCCGAACTCGAATTCGGTGATGCCCAATCCATATGGAGAAACTGATTTTTTCGGCTCGCTTTCCAGCGAGCCCAACCTTCCCACGAGCGTGGATTTTCCGATCTGCGAAGGACCGAGTACAGTGAAGCAGCGCATCGGCGTTCCTCCCTCTGCCATAACGACCATGACAGGATGCCCCTCGAAGAGGCAAAGCGCCAGAGATTGCTGCATTTTTGTTGCAGCGACGACGACTTTGAGTGCTCATTGCCCCTCATCCCGCTGCCGCGACCTTCTCCCCACAGGGGATAGAAGGGGTATGCCGCGCCCGCTCAGTCCCCTCTCTCAGCGTGCGGGAAGAGGCCTAGGGTGAGGGGCATTTGCGCGAATCGGCCGTCGGCATCTAACCCGCCGCGCTTGGCGCGAACTCGGCGATGAGTTCGTGGCGATCGCCCGGATAGGTGAGCCTGACGCTCGTCACCGGCGCGCCGCCGCTCCAGGTTCGACGATCGATGACGAGGCAGGGCGCACCGGTCGCGATCCCGAGCGCTTGCGCCGCCTGGCGGCTTGCCGCCACGGCCTTGATCCGATGCTCCGCCGTGCTCCAGGGCACCTTGCCGAGCAGCCAAGACCCGGGAGCGACGGTATCGAAGCTCTCCGCCTCGGCCTCCGGCACGGCGATAAGATTGATCAGGCGCTCCTCGAGGCAGAAGACGCGGCCGCCGGCGAAATGGCGGCAGGTGATATCGAGCAGCCGGGAAGCTGCCGGCAGGTCGATGCGCCCGGCATCGGCGGCATTCATCTTGCGCAGCTTGCTCTCGTCGAGCCGGTAGGCGTAATCGAGCCCGAGTGCCTGAACCTCGCGCTTGACGTCGTGTATCTCCATCACCGCCGACTGGACCTGCGGAAAGCTGACATAGCTTCCGGACTTGCGCCGCCGCTCGATCAAGCCGCGCTTGACGAGCTCGGAAAGCGCCTTGTTCACGGTCATCCGCGAGCAGCCGTATTGATCCGTTAGTTCATGCTCGAAGGGTATGCGGTATCCCGGCGGCCACTCGCCCGACAGGATCCGCCCCTCGACCTCGCTCAAGATGCGCTGATGCAGCGACATCGGCGGTTCCTGAGGCGGCTCCTGGCGGTTTTGCTCGTCGGAAAGATGCTTGTTGGAAATGGCGTGATCCTCGTTGGTGCAGGTTTCCTTAAATCCTAGCCGATTTAAGGATAAAGCATGCAGCAGTTCAAAGTGCTACAGCGACCTTTGCGCCTCATTGAATTCGATTGAACACGACGCGCTTTAGGAGATCGGGGTGGCCCTCCCCACACGAATGCCACTTATAGGGAGGGTCCTGTGGCCGCGCCACTACTCTTTGACCGTTGCGGTGACCGCTTCGATGACCTGCGATGCCATGGCGAATTGGCGGTCCCGACTCGAAATTCGATGCCGCTTTGCGATCCAGCCGAAGTCAGTGTAGGCGGCGTAGACGGATCCGTCCTTCGCCTGATAGACGAGGACCCGGACAGGCCAGTCGAGTCCGGCGAGAGGATTGGCGGCGATGAAAGTCGTGCCGAGTGCCGGATTGCCGAACATCACCAGGCGCGACGGGCGCACCTCGTTGCCGGCGGCACTGCCGAGCTTGGCCTGGTCGATGACGCCGAAGAGGATGATTCCCTTATCCTCGACGCTGCGCGTGATGCGGTTCACTGTCTCGCTGACCGAATAGCGGCTCTTGACCGTGACAATGCCGTCCCTGTCTGCGGCCTCGGCCGTAGAAACTTGAGGCAGTGCCGTCATTGTGGTGAGCAAGGCTGCCGATAGTATCGCATTGCTGATCTTCATCATTTCAAAACTCCTCTCTCTAGCCCCCGATGGGCTCATTCAAGGATGCGGCTCGCCGTTGCGATTTGATAATGCCGTCTCTTGTCCATTTCGATAACCGGACCTCATGGCGCGCAGCGGCACGGCAAAGAACATGGCGAGCACCGCCAGTGCGACGAGCGTCAGGACTGAAATGTCCCATCCGAAACGATCGTAGATCTGCCCGATCACCAGGCTGCCGAAGAGCCCGCCCGTGTAATAGGAGGCGAGGTAGGCGCCGCTTGCCATCGCTTTTTCCGTTTCGGCGATGTGGCCGACCTGGCTGGTTGCAAGCGCCTGCGCGAGAAACGTGCCTACGGCGACCATTGCGAGGCCCGCAAGCACAACGGCGAGGCTGCTGCTCAGAAGGGCGACCAGCCCGAACACGGCGCATAGGAGCGTCAGCACAATGCCGGCCCCGGCGCCGAGACGACGCGAGATATACCCGCCGAGCGGCGTCGTGAACAGCGATGGCAGGAATACCAGATAGACGAGGCCGAGCTGCATCGGCGACAACCCGAGCTCGACCAGCCGAAAGTTGACATAGGTGAATGTCCCTATGAAGACGAAGAGGATCAGGAAGCCGATGGCGAGCACGCTCTGCAGGCGTCGATTGCCGAGCACCGAGCGCCAGTTTCCGCTCCTGCTTTGCCTGGCCCGGTCCGGCATCATGCGTTCCGTCCGCTTCAGCGTGGTCCAAACGAGGGCCGCGCCCGCCAGGTTGAGCAGGGCGAAGGTCTGGAAGTTGATGGACAATCCGCCGAGGTCGGCAACTGCCGCCGAGAGAATGCGGCCGAAGAGGTTGCTCGCGACATTGCCGGTGACATAGGCCGCAAGCGCGCCCGTGGCCCGCTCGGCTGGGAAACGCTCCGAAAGATAGGCCATCGTGAGCGTGAAGGCGGTCGCCATGCACAGGCCCTGCGCCACGCGCAGGCCGGCAAAGATCGCAATGTCGAGAGTTGTCGAGAGCAAGACAGTCGGTACGGCAAGCAGTGCGAGACTGATCCAGATGCCGCTTCGCCGATCCAGATTGCGTCCAAAGATGCCGACGGCAAGGCCGGCGGCCGCCATGCCGAAGGTGCTGGCATTGACCGCGAGGCCCATTGTAGCGCGGCTCACCCTGAACTCTCGCTGCAGCGATGGCAGGATCGCCTGGGCGGCGAAAAGGTCGACGAGGGTCAGGAATGCGATGAGCGCAATGATGCCGAAATGCCAGCGGTCGGCTACGGGGTTTGCAAGAACGGAGATGGACGCCGGCGGCGAGGCATGATCGAGGTTCGCCATCGCTTGTCCTCCTATGAATATGGACGTTTCCCGCCAGCGGCCGGAAACGTCCGCGATGATTGCGGTGCTGTCGCCTTGCGGCTCACATGGCGTGATCGTCTTTCGACATCGGCGGTAGGATATCGGCCGAGTAGAGCACGGCCGGCTTGGAGTTGTTGTTCTTCCACCAATGGGCAAGCTCGCCGAACTCGGCGGTGACTTCGCCCGCCTTGTGCTCGATTGGAACCTTGCAGTTGCTGCGATATTCGGTGATCGTGCCTTCGAGGATCACGATGTTGGCGGGACGTGCCTCATGCGAATGCCACGGCACCACGCCGCCCGGCTGGACAACGAGTTTGCGAAAACGCAGCGCACTTCCTTTCCAGTCGCCGCCCCTGGAGGAGAGATCGATCGAGGCGAGGACGTCATCGGTGACGCCGTCCGGTGCGGTTGCGCCCGGCGCCATGGCGCCCGCCGCCACCTGATCGGCCGGGCATTCCCCGGCAAGAGCAGGCACGGTGGCGAAGGTGGAGGCAAAAAGGCCAAGCGCTGCAAGGGCGAGCGGCAGGCCGCCCGCAGTGAACTTCTGAGGCATGTCGGGTTCTCCTTCGTCGGTAACGCCGGAGAAATTCCGGCGGCACAAGGAGATTGCGGGAGATTCCGCCGACAAAGAAATGCCGCCTGCTTTTGAATTCCATAGCTCAGAGCTATTGCGGGAGAGAGGACGCAGGGCGGCCGTTTGTGGCTCGAAGTGTCTAGCGCCTTGGCAGGAGGAATCAGGCGATGCGCCGCATGTCTATTCCGGAGTGCGGGGCGGCCCAGCCATAGGACTTCACCGAGCCGACGAAGGTTGCGACGGCCGGGGAGAATCGCCGACCGGCAACAGTAACGAGACACACTTCCCGCGTGACTTCCGGATCGGCAACCGGCCGCACCTGCAGACCGGGGATGACCGCGCTGTATTCGGGGATGAAGCAGATGCCCAGGCCGCCCGCGACCATGTTCTGGATCCAGTCCTCACGCTCGCTCGAATAGGACACCCGGGTCTTGACGCCAGCAGACGCGCAAAGATCGGACAGATAGTCCCAATACTCGCAATTCACGCGCCGGAGATAGATCTCGCCATCGATCGCCGTGATCGGAATGGCATCGTACTGACAAAGGCGATGGCCAGCGGGAAACGCCAACATGAATCTCTCGCGGAAAAGCGGCGTGACGTCGAAACGTTCGGGGAAGCGATCACTGCTCGCCATGATGGCGATATCGATTTCGCCGGTCTCTAGCAGTTCGGAAAGCCGGGTGGGCACGCCTTCGACGAGCTGAAGCTGAATGCCGCGATGGCGCACGTTGAAGTCGGTGAGCAGGCCGGTGAAACGGCGCGGCCCGATCGTGCACATGATGCCGACCTTCACATGCGCATCCTCGAGACAAAGAAAGCGCGACGCCTCCTGCCGGACGCCCGACAACTCGTCGACGATCGACTGGAAGCGCGGCCTCAGCAGGTTTCCGAGGTCGGTCAGATGAGTGAGGTTGCGCTCGCGCCGGAACAACAGGCCGCCGACCTCGTCCTCGAGTTGCTGGATTGCGCGGCTCAATGCCGGCTGCGTTACATTGCATTTCTCGGCGGCGCGCGTGAAGTTGCGCGTTTCGCAGACCGCCAGGAAATAGCGAACGTGGTGAATGTCCATACCTGCCCCCCGGAAGGCCTCTACGGCATATTGCTTCGGATCGGATCCGATCTAGAAATCAATCAAAAGTGCTATGGAGACCCACCATAGGTCCTGGCCGATGCGCAGCGCCGAAGTCGAGGCGATGAACTTCCCCTGTGCGCGCCGCCTTCGCCAATGCAATTCACCTATCGAATTCATAGCACAGTGGCATTTCAGTTGAAATGAATAGAGGGCCATTCTCTTCCCGGAAAGGGCCGTTCGGCCCAAACGTGAGGAGACGCGGACATGCTCAAAAGTACCGATGCTGAAATCGACGCGATGTTCGGGCGCAGGGCGCTCGAGGGGCGCAGCGCCATCGTCACCGGTTCCACCAGCGGCATTGGTCTCGGCATCGCCCAGGCGCTGGCCAAGGCGGGCGCGGCAGTGATGCTCAACGGTTTTGGCGACCCGGCCGAAATCGAACGGCAGCGGGCCGAGATGGCGGAGGAGAACGACGTCGACGTCGCCTATGACAGCGCCGACATGTCGAGTCCGGAGGCGATCCGGATGATGGCCGAGCGCGCTGGCGCCCGCTTCGGGCAGGTCGACATCGTCGTAAACAATGCCGGCATACAGTATGTCGCCCCGATCTCCGAGTTCCCTGAGGCCAAATGGGACGCCATCCTTGGGATCAATCTTTCTGCTGCGTTTCACCTCGTTCGGGCGACCTACGGGCAGATGCGCACTCGCGGTTACGGACGCGTCATCAACGTCGCCTCGGCTCACGGTCTTGTCGCCTCACCGTTCAAGTCCGCTTACGTGGCCGCCAAACATGGGCTCGTCGGACTCACCAAGGTCGTGGCGCTCGAAGGCGCGGAATTCGGCATTACGGCCAATGCGATCTGCCCGGGCTATGTCTGGACACCACTGGTGGAGGCGCAAATTGACGCCCAGGCCAAGTCGCACGGGATCCCCCGCGACGCGGTTATCCGCGACGTGTTTCTGAAGAACCAGCCGACCAAGCGCTTCGCGACGGTCGAGGAGATGGGGGCGCTCAGCGTCTTCCTGTGCAGCAGCGCGGCCGCCTCGATTACCGGCGCGGCCATTCCCGTCGATGGCGGATGGACAGCCCATTGATCGAGAGGAGCAGAGCCATGAACAAGCACACCCATGTGGGCCAGCCGGTGCCCGAGCACCAGGTACGGCGCTCCGAGGCAGACATGCGTCCGCCGCGAACGATAAACCTCGCGCTTCAGGGCGGTGGTGCGCACGGCGCATTCACCTGGGGCGTGCTCGACCGGCTGCTCGACGAGGCGAACCTTTCCTTCGAAGGCATCGTTGCGACCAGTGCCGGCGCGATGAACGCCACCGTCCTGGCCTATGGGCTTGCGGAGGGCGGACACAGCGGCGCGCAAAGGGCTCTCGCCAATTTCTGGCGCCGCATCAGCCATGCGGCAGCCTTCAGTCCGCTGCAGCCGAGTTTGCTCGACCGCGTGACGGGGTCGAAATCCTTGGAGTATTCGCCGGCCTTCGTCATCTTCGACATGGTGACGCGGCTGCTATCGCCCTATCAGTTCAACCCGTTGAACTACAATCCGCTGCGCCAGGTCCTGGAACAGTCGATCGATCTCGATGCGATCCGCATGTCCCGTTGTCCCGTGAAGCTGAACATCTGCGCAACCAACGTGCGCTCCGGCAAGGTCAAGGTGTTTTCCAATGACGAGATCTCGATTGACGCCGTCATGGCCTCGGCCTGCCTGCCGTTCCTGTTTCAGGCAGTCGAGATCGACGGTGAGGCCTATTGGGACGGAGGCTACATGGGGAACCCGGCCATTTTCCCGCTGATCTATGGCTGCGACACCCCGGATGTGCTGGTGGTGCACATCAACCCGCTGGAGCGAACGGAACTGCCGCGCACTGCGGCCGAAATTCTCAACAGGATCAACGAAATCAGCTTCAACTCGTCGCTATTGCGGGAGATGCGGGCAATCGCCTTCGTGACGCACCTCATCGATTCCGAGGCGGGCAATTCACTTGGCCTCAAACGCATCTTCGTACATGGCATTTCCGACGACGAGACGATGAGAAACCTCAGCGTCTCCAGCAAGCTCAATGCCGAGTGGGGAGCCCTCGTAGACCTCCGTGACCGCGGTCGACAATGCGCGGAGGACTGGCTGATGGCGAACTATGACGCGATAGGGAAGAGTTCGAGCGTCGATATCAGTACGCGTTACCTCTAGACGCCTCAGCGCTTCCCGACCAATCACGGCGCGTCGCCACGGAGCGCGCGTGCCCTCACTGCGATCTCCCTCCCAATGGCAGTTCTGCCCCCCGATATGGCCCGATCGGCCCGATCCGGGGGGCTTTTTTTCGTCTCAAGTGCGCCCGTCACCGGCGGATAGTTCGACCTATCGAAACCATGCCTGAACAGCATTTCAAAGAGCTCGAGCGGTCTGCGAAGCTTGTCAGTATCAGGCCGATACCCGGTCTGAACAACGTCAGATCCAGGAGATGTTCAATGATCAACACTCGTACGCTCATCAGTTCCGCGCTTGCCGCGATCGCCTCCGTCTCGGCATCGCCCGCATCGGCAGGACCGGCCGCCCAGCCCGACTTCTCGTTCGAGAAGTGCTACGGCATCGTCAAGGCCGGGCAGAACGACTGCCAGACAGCCACCCATTCCTGCGCGGGCACCTCGACGATGGACGACCAGGCGGACGCCTGGATCTACGTGCCTGCCGGCACCTGCGGAAAGATCGCCGGCGGCGGCAACGCCCCTAAGGCCTGACGGCCTCCGACAACAAGCAAAAAAGGGAGTAGACCGATGCCCAAGACGTTTCCAACCCACCCGGTGCCGTGCGCTGCGGGCATCGGCCTCCGTTCGATACACATTGCCGAGATGCTTTCCCGCAGGCCTGCTGCGGGTTGGCTGGAAGTCCATGCCGAAAACTACATGGGCCAATCAGCGGCCGTGGATGCGCTCGAGAAGCTGCGCGAGATTTATCCGCTTTCGGTGCACGGCGTCGGACTGTCGCTCGGCAGCGCCTCGGGTCTCGACCGAGCGCATCTGGAGCGGCTGCGTCTCGTCTGTGAGCGCTTCCAGCCGGCGATCGTCTCGGAGCACCTTGCTTGGAGCGTCGCCGACGGCGCCTACCTCAACGACCTCCTGCCGCTCCGTTACGACGACGAGGCGCTCGCCATCGTTTCCGGGAACATCGGCCGACTGCAGGACACGCTCAAGCGTCAGGTGTTCATCGAAAACCTCTCCGCCTATCTGGCCTTCGCGGAATCGAGCATGACCGAGTCCGAGTTCCTGAGCGAGCTCGTCAACCGGACCGGTTGCGGCTTGCTGCTGGACGTCAACAACGTCCATGTCTCCGCAAGCAACCTCGATTACGATCCATTGGCCTTTATAGACGCCCTGCCTGCCGACGCGATCGGCGAAATCCACCTAGCCGGCCATGCAGTCAACGAAGTGGACGGCGACGTCATTCTCATCGACGACCATGGGTCGCGCGTGCCGCCGGCCGTCTGGTCGCTCTATGCCCACGCTCTCCGCAGGATCGGCCCGCGACCGACACTGATCGAATGGGACACGGATGTGCCGCCGCTCGAGGTCTTGTTGGGCGAAGCCATGTGGGCGGACATGCTCGCCCGCAGTATCGCCTTCGGCGAGCGCCCGGAAGAGCCCCCGGTCACCGTGCCGGACAGCCGTTTCGAGACAATGACGCTGCCCCGCCGCGACGACGCGAGTGGCATCCGTTTCCCGGCGCTCGCTGCCATCGCAGCAGTTAGAGGCGCTTGCGGCAAGTGCGCAGCGGACCATTGCAGGAGGGACGGCCATGTCCTCCATTGAAACCCTGCAGAGCGTCGTCGCGCGTGCGGTTCTGACTACCGGGCCTGCAGATATCCTGCCACTCCTTGAGCGGGGTCGTTTCGATCCCGCAAGGCGGCTCAATATCTACCGCAACAATACGCTGGTCTCGCTCACGACGACATTGAAGGCCGTCTTCCCCGTGACGGTGCGGCTGCTCGACGAGCGCTACTTCAGTTATGTGGCCGGCTGCTTCATCCGGAACAGCCCGCCACAAGAGCCGCGCCTTTCGCGTTACGGCGCAGGATTTGCGCCATTCCTCGCGCGCTTCGAGGGAACCGCCGAAATGCCCTTCGTTTCCGAGGTAGCGCGCCTGGAGTGGAAGATCGCCGAAGCGCTCGACGCGCCATTGGAGCGGCCAAGCACGCTCATCGAGCTGTACGAGGGGCTTTCGAGCGGGTCCTTCGCGCTCTTTCTACAGCCTTCGCTGCGACTTGTTCTGTGCCGCTGGCCGGCGCTCAGCATATGGGCGGCGCACCAGCAGGGAGGCGATCCCGACAGGCTCGCGACTCTCGAACGCGAGCCGGAGCGCATTGCGCTGTGGAGACATGCCGACACCGTTCGCTTCCTGCGCCTCGACGCCGCGGAGTTTGCGTTCTGGCACATGTTGATGCGGGGCAGCGGACTCGAGGCTGCGGTCGCTCGCGCCTGCCACCATTCGCCTGAGTTCGATATCGCTCGAGCGCTGACGGGCCTTTTTGTCAGCGAGCTCGTCACCGGCATCCATCGCATGAAGGCGTCGTCCAACCAGCAGGAGAGAGTGTCATGACCACAATGCGCGCAACACCGATCAGTATCTCCAGAACGATATACAGGCTTCACGACACTGTCGTGGAATGGGCGACCGCCCTGCCGCTATCGATCGTGCAATTGGCGTCCCGCGTTGCCGTCGCAGAGGTTTTCTGGCAATCCGCCCAGACCAAGCTCGCATCCTGGCCGGTTACGCTCCAGCTGTTCGCCTTCGAATATCGCGTGCCGCTGCTCGATCCCGGACTAGCCGCCCTTATGGCGACAGCGGCGGAACTCAGTGGCGCGGCGATGCTCGCCTTGGGACTGCTAGCGCGGCTCGCGTCGCTGATGCTGCTCGGCGTCGTCGCGACCATCCAGATCTTCGTCTACCCGGACCACTGGGTCGAGCATCTGATGTGGACGAGCCTGCTCCTGCTCATCCTGTCGCGGGGCGCCGGAGTCATTTCCGTCGATCATCTGGTCGCCCGACGCATCCGTGCCGGGGGCTGAACGATGTCGTTGGCGCCTGTTCAGAGCGGCTCCGTGCCGGGGAAGGTCGCGGCCGGCACGGACCAGATAAAGCAGCGGCCCCGCGTGGTCATTCTCGGTGCCGGCTTCGGCGGCCTGAACGCGGCGATGGCGCTTCGCCGGGCGCCGGTCGAAGTCACTGTCATCGACCGGCGAAACTACCACCTGTTCCAGCCTCTGCTTTACCAGGTAGCGACCGCGGGGCTCTCGCCGGCGCAGATTGCCATGCCGATCCGCCGCATTCTTTCGCGGCAGTCGAATGCCACGGTCCTGATGGACAAGGTCGAGGCGGTCGATACCGCCGCGCGATGCGTCGTGACCGACAGCCGGCGCATTCCCTATGACTACCTGATCGTCGCGACCGGCGCCCGCCACACTTATTTCGGCAACGACGCCTGGGCGGACCACGCCCCGGGCCTGAAGACAATCACGGATGCGACTGCGATCCGCGCGCGCATCCTCTCCGCCTTCGAACGGGCGGAGGTGACCGATGATCCCCGTTTGCGCCGGACGCTCTTGACCTTTGTTGTCGTCGGCGGCGGGCCGACCGGTGTCGAACTCGCCGGCGCCATCGCCGAGCTCTCGCGAAGGACGATCGTCCGTGATTTCCGGCGCATCGATTCATCCTCCGCCCGGGTCGTGCTTGTCGAGGCGGGTGAGCGGATATTACCGGCGATGCCGCCCTGCCTTTCGAGGAAAGCCCAGGGACAACTCGAAAATCTTGGCGTCGAGGTCCTGCTCGGCAATGCCGTCGCCGGCTGCGACGATAGCGGCGTGCGGCTGGCGGACGGAACTGAAATCGGCTCCGCCTGCATTTTGTGGGCCGCAGGCGTCATGGCTTCGCGCGCCGCCAAGTGGATCGGTGCGGCGGCGGACCGCGCCGGTCGGGTCCTGGTCGACGGGCGCCTCAATCCGCCGGGGCACGACGAAATATTCGTCATCGGTGACACGGCCTCGGTGACCGACGCGGCCGGGCGTCCTATACCGGGCGTGGCGCCGGCGGCCAAGCAGATGGGTCGCTACGCGGCGCGCGCCATTCTAGACGACATGGCGGGACGGCAGTCGGCGCCCTTCCGCTACCGTAACTACGGCAATCTCGCGACCATCGGCCGCAAGGCAGCAGTTGCGGATTTCGGCAAGGCCAGGCTCTCCGGTTATCCCGCATGGCTCGTCTGGAACTTCGCCCATCTCTGGTTCCTCGTAGGCTTCCGTAATCGCCTCGTGGTTTTTCTCGACTGGGCGGTCGCCTATATCCGCAACGATCGGGCCGCGCGGCTGATTACCGGCCAACACGAGGCCTAGCGATGTATCGCCCGAAGCTCGCCCAGGTCATCATCGTTATCCTCATGCTGGCGGTGCTCTCCACCGCCGCGTTGATCCATCTCATCTGGCAGCGCGCAGCCGGCGAGAACATCGAGGAGATCGTCGCCAGTCTCGATGCCCAGACGGCGGGATCCGTTAGGAACGATCTGTCCAGGACGCTGACGCTCGTGACGAGCACCGCCGAAGTTGTCCGCTCCATCTTCTTCCAAGGGGCAATCGGCGCCGAGGACGAGGTCAAGCGCGAGTTCCTGTTCCTGTCGCTGCTGCGGGAGCAGCCGGCGATCGCCTGGATCGGCTTCGGCTTTCCGGACGGGCGCTTTTTCGGGTCGCATGCGACCGCAGACAGCCGGATCGAAATGGTCGAAATCGGCGCTGCGAAAGCCGGCGAGCTCCGTCCGCTGCGGCGCGATTTCTATCGACCGATCCCGGGCGACATCTTTTTCGAGAAGCGCATCAAGGCGGAGAGCGCCTATGTAGCACTCGGCGCCCCTTGGTATCGGTTGGGCAAGGAAACCGGAGAGCCCGTCTGGACGGTCACCAATGTGCTGCCGAACGGTTTCGAGCCGGCCATAGTGCTGTCGAAGCGTGTCGTGAGCTTCGGAAAGTTTACCGGCGTGGTGATGGTGGCCGTGAGCCTCCGGCGCCTTTCCGAGGCGCTGCAGGCGCTCGAACTACCAGCGCTCGGCAAAGCCTTCGTTCTTGACGAGCGCGGGCGGGTACTTGCGACATCGCAACCCTCCGACGGCGTGATGGCGGCGCATTTTTCCGACTTTCCTGCCTCCGATGCCGTGGCAACGGCCGCCGCCGAGGCCGTCGCGGCCAATAAGGTCGACGCCTTCCGCGTCGTAGCGCCAAACGCTTTGCTCGGGCCGGTTTTCGTATCGTCGTCGCGCCTGCCGTTCGAGAACTGGCGCCTTGTTACCGCCACGCCCCGCACGACTTTCGCAGGCGGCATCGACGAGAATATCCGCCGCATAGCCTTGGTCGTGCTCGCCATGGCCGCGCTTGCCGCAGCAACTGCCGTCGTCTTTGCAAATTTTCTCTTCGCCCGTCCGCTCGCCCGGTTGGCGGAGCAATTGCGTGCGGTCGAGCGCTTCTCTCTGGAAAACATCCGCCATCACCCGACTTTTCTCGCCGAGCTCAACGACTTGTCCCAGGCGTTGAAGCGGATGGCGGTCGGGCTTTCTGCCTTTGCCCGCTATATGCCGCTCGAGGTCGTGCGACCGCTGGTCGAGGGTGGCATCGAGCCGAAGCCCGGCGGCTCGCTCTGCGAAGTGACGGTCATGTTCGCCGACCTGCCCGGTTTCACCGAGCTGACGGAGAGGCTCGGACCCGGCGTCGAGCCGCATCTGACGCGCTTCCTGACGATCGCGGTCGCCGCGATCCATGCCGAGGGAGGCACCGTCGACAAGTTCATCGGGGATGCCGTTATGGCGATCTGGAACGCGCCGGGCAAACAGACGGATCATGCTGCCCGCGCCTGCCGCGCGGCTGTCGCGATCCGGACGGCAATGCATGACGAGCCGCCAATTGCGGCCGGCGAGAATGCGATCCGCGTGCGCATCGGTATCAACAGCGGCACGGCGCTGATCGGCAATATCGGCTCTGCCGAGAGGCTGAGCTACACCGCCATCGGCGATACCGTCAATCTCGCAAGCCGGCTGGTGAATGTGGCCAAGGAGCGGGGCGTCGAAATCGTGCTGAGCGATGCAACGATGCGGGAGATCGGGGCGGAGCCGATGACGAGGCCGCTCGGGCTTGCGGTGGTCCGCGGCAAGGCCAGCCCCATCGGCGTGCATACGATTGACCAGCTAAACGCTCGATCCGCGGGAGGAAGCGATGGAAATGGCGATTACGACGGTGGCGATGCTCGCTTGCATACAGCTCAAGCACTTCGTGGCTGATTATGTGCTGCAGCCCGCCTGGATCCTGCGCGGCAAAGGAAATTTTTGCATGATCGGCGGCTATGTCCATGCGGGCGGGCACGCGCTCGGAACCTTGCCGGCACTGATGCTTGCCGGCGCTGGCATGACGCGCGTCGCCATTCTCGTGCTCGCCGAATTCGTAGCGCACTATCTCATCGACTATGGCAAGGCACTGCTGTCGCGGCATAGCCGCGCCGATGCAACGACTCGGACCTACTGGGCGATGCACGGAGCCGATCAATTGATGCACCAGCTCACCTATGCGGCGCTGATCCTGGCCGCACTGGTGTAGGCCCTTTCATGTCTAGCGGCAAAACATTCGTCGCCGGCCGAGTTCATCGGAATCCCGTCAATCTAGTAGCTCTCGCCATTGGATATCGAGTCCCAACCTCCCACGACCGCATTCAGCACGTCGCGTCGAGAGCGGTGCTCTCGACCAGATAACGGGCGACAAACCTGCGCGAAACAGCGGGTGTGTCTCCAGGAGTCGGGCCTGCTGTCGCTGGAACCCTAAAGCTCCGGTGCAGGTTGAGCATCTTTAATATTTCCATGATATTTTGCTGAGCTTTGATAGTATCAGGCTGGAAAACAGCGGAACGCTGTTAGGAGTTGTGCGGCTGTCCGATGGCTACCGGGGGAACACAAGCACAAGTTGGTGCACTTTCGGGAGAGCGCAGGCAGGTGACCGCGCTCTTCTACGACGTAGTTGGGTCAACTGCCTTGTTGCAACAACTCGATCCCGAAGTCTTCGGTGTCGTGTTGCGGACCCTCCACAATGAGGCGAGCGCCATCATCAGCAGCTATGGCGGTCACCTTGAGCGGGCTCAAGGAGATGGCGGCTGTGCCTACTTTGGGGTCCCGGAGGCGAGGGAGGACGCCGCCGAATGTGCGGTTGCGGCGGCGATTGAGGTGGTTGAACGCTGCCAGCGGCTGGCACAACAGTTCGGAGTGAGTCTGAAGGTCAGAGTTGGCGTCGCCACCAGCCTTGTCGTAATTGCCGACGGCTCGACGGCAGATTTTCCGAGCTACACAGAAGTCATCGGAATCGCCCCGGCGCTCGCTGCCCGCATTCAGTCCGAAGCTGCGCCGAATACCGTTGCGGTGGCGGAAGCCACTTATCGGCTGACCACGGGAGTGTTCGAATTTGAGGAGATCGGGGTTCGGGAGCTCAAGGGCTTCGTCGAACCAGTTCGCTTGTGGCGGCCAGTGGCCCGCCGGCCGCAATCCGATCGCTTCACGGCCTACCGGCGTGTGTCGACGCCCTTCGTCGGCCGCGACGACGAGCTTGAGCTTTGCCGAAGGCGCTGGGCCCGTGCCATAAACGGCAACGGCCAGCTCATTTTTTTGCATGGCGACGCAGGGATGGGCAAATCGCGGCTGGTTGCGGAGTTCCGTCGTGATCTCGCAGGGAGAGGCGTGGACTGCCTTGTGTTTCAGTGTCAACCTCGCGGCAATACTGAACCGCTACATCCGTTTCTGCGGCCGATCAGGCAGGCCGTCGCGGAGACCACCGGAGAGTCCGAGCCGGATCGGGATGCCGTCATTCGCTTTCTGCGGTCGCTCGGCTCCGAAGTTAGCGAGCTGCACGCCGAGATCGTCGCGTTCCTGCTGGTCGACAAGCCGCAGGAACTTTCAAGCGAAGCCTGGCAAGTCGATCTCTCGGACCAGGAGATCCGGAGGCGCGCTGTCGAGGCCACGCTGGCGGTTCTGACATCGTACTCCGCAACAAGACCCGTCCTCATCGTGATCGAGGACGTGCATTGGGCTGACACGCTCACAAAAGCCCTTATCGCCGGGCTGGCCGAATGGATCGAGTCGAGACCGGTTCTTGCCATTGCAACGTCGCGTTTGGCCACCGACTCTGACTGTCTGGGTGATCCGAACGTGCTCGACATTGCGTTGCCGCGCCTTACAGATCAAGCGACCTCGCAGCTCGTCGACCGAATTTGGGAGAAGACGCCTCCGGATGGGCTCGCTGCCTTTGTCTACGAGAAGAGCGACGGTGTCCCGCTCTTCGCCGAACAGCTCGCGCTGCTGCTGAAGGAACGCGCCGGGCCAGACGTTCGGGATCAGGCCGGGTGGGAAACGCTGCTTCGCGAGGGCCGCATTCTCAATCTGCAAGACCTTATCGCAGCCCGCCTTGCTGGCCTGGGACGGCTGAGGCGCGTGGCGCAGATCGCAAGTGTCATCGGGCGGGAGTTCCGACTGAAGCTCCTGGTCGCCGTATTGGAACCTGAGCCTCTTCCTGTTCCCCTCGATGAAGCGATCGAGACGCTCGCCCAGGCCGGGATCGTGCGTCGAACCTCCGCGGGCGCGGCGATCCGATTTCGTCACGTCCTCATTCAGGAGGCGGCCTACGACAGTCTCCTGAAGTCCGAGCGGCGGGAAATACATGGACGCATTGTGCGCCTTGTACAGTCGGACTCAGTTCCGCCTCTGCCCGATGAGGCGATGGCATGGCATTGCGAACAGGCCGGTGAGCCGCTCGCGGCGGCGCGCCACGCAATTCAGGCGGCGGAGGCGTGCGGCGCTCGCTCTGCCCTGCACGAGGCCGACCGCCTGTTGGATTTCGCCGAGAAGCAGCTGGCGGGAGTTGGAGAGGGTGGCGAGGCGAACGATCTGCTGCTTCGCCTGCTCGCGGTGCGCGGACCGGTTGCTGCCGCGCTTCACGGGAGGGGAGGGGCGCGAGCGCGCTCCATCTATGAACATGGAGTGTGGCTTTGCGCGGAACGCAAGGATCAGGATCGCGCGAAATGGTTTCCGCTCTATTGGGGCTGGTGGTTCACTGCCCCGGACTTCGCGACGCAGCGAGTGCGGTCGGACATCCTTTTGCGCGACCTTGAGGGCTCGGCCGATCCGGAGGTCCGGCTCCAGTCACTCCATTGCGCATGGGCCACGAACGAAGATGCCGGACTGCACGTACACTGTTTGCAGTGCGTCGAGGAGGGTTTGAAGCTCTATGACGAGGACCGAGCCCGATTCAGCCGCGGTCGCTACGGTGGCCATGATGCGAAGGTCTGCGCACTGGGCGAACGAGCCTTCTCTCTTTGGTTCATGGGCGACGACGCCGGATCGTCGGAGAGTATCGACGCGGCGAAGCAGTGGGCTGAGCACATCAATCATCTCCCCAGTGTGCTTCATGCGCTGGAGTTCGAGATCGAGCTGGAACGATATCGCAATGATCATGCGGGCGTTATCGCGGTCGCTGACAGGATCGCTGAGCTCGCGCAGGACGTGCCGGGCGTGGTTGCAAAGGCGGCGCTTTTTCGGGCTTGGGCGCACGGCATGAGCGGGGATGCGGCCGCCGGCTTGGCAGAATTCGAAGCCGGGCTGGCGCGCCAGCGCGAAATCGCCACGTCTGAAGGCATGCCCATCTATGCGGGCATGCGTGCAGAGCTGTTCGAGCGTGCGGGACGCAACGACGAAGCCCTGTCAATCCTCGACGGCGCAATCGCGGCCTCGACCGGGAGTGGGCAGGTTTTCTGGCTAGCGGAGTTGCTTCGCCAGCGGGCTCTCCTTCGGCATGCACGCCACGAACCGGAGGAAGCTGTTGCGTCGGACCTTCACCGCGCGCTCGAAGTCGCCACCGAACAGCAAGCCTCGACGCTTGCTTCGCGTGTGCGCCGGGATCTGGAGCGGCTCGGGCTTCGCGCTCAGACCGGGGATGCATGAACGAAACGCACGCGGCAACAGCGGCTGAACTGAGCGCACAACTCGAGCGAGAACTATCCACCTGCCGCGATTTCCGGGGCAGGAAGCCTAAAGCCACCGAAGAGCTCGTCCGCGCACTCTTCTCCAAACGGAGTCGCTTTGGCATAACGCGCGTTGGATCGCTGACCCGACTTGATCGGGCAGGAGTAGCGGTCGTCCAGGTGGTACGGCCGCTATCGCTGTCGAACGCGGTATCCCAAGGCAAGGGCGTCAATGTCATGGAGGCGGCCGCATCGGGCCTTATGGAAAGCCTGGAATGCTGGGCGGCGGAGCGGATTGCGCCTGAGCGGATCAAGGTCGCGAGCGCGCGCGAACTGGGGGATGAGATACGCGATCTCTATGCTGGTTGTCGCGTGCACGGTTTCGACGCAGGATGGGATCAATTGCGGCTTGGCTGGACGGACGGCTACGACCTCTTCACCGCGCGCGTGCGGCCGGTTCCCGTCGCAATGGTCGACACGATCTACACGCTTCCTTCGCCGCACCCCATTGCGTTTCCGCGATCGACACGGGGCCTCGCCGCGGGCCCGACAATGTTTGCTGCGATCATCCATGCAGCACTTGAAATCTTGGAACGGGCGAGCGTCGCTGGGGCGGAGCGATATCCGCGTACCTACCCGGAGCTTCGGATCGATCCGGCCCGCGTCGCCGCACCTCTCTCGTCCGGCATGTTGGCCCGCCTCGAGGCTGCGGATCTTGCTGCGGGCATCTGGCTGGTTGCGGGCGATCACGATATGCCCGTCTTTCGTTGCCAGGTCATGGAGACGCAGTGCCATCAGGAAATCGCACCGATGCCGGGCGAAGGGTTCGCCTGCGATTTTACCTACGACCGCGCTCTGACAAGAGCCCTCATGGAGGCAGCACAGGCGCGGGTCACCGCACTCGCCGGGGCCCGCGAGGACATTACCCGCGCTGTCTACCCTGAGCGCTACGACCGCGAGCACCTTGATGCGTGCCGGCAAGCGTTCCTGTCGCCGAGCGGGACGACCGCGCTTCCTGCCGACCGAGACGAACCCGCCTCCGCGACCACAGCGCTGACAGCCGTGCTCGGCGCGATCAAGGCCGCTGGAGGGCAAGCGGCCCTGGTCGTGCCTCTCTACAGCAGCAAGGACCCCGACCTGAACGTCGTCCGCCTTGTCGTCCCGCCGCTCAGGGACCTCGTCAGGGAGTAGCGCGATGGTGAGCGAACTGGTCGTCTTCCTCGGTCCGACACTGTCGCGTGCCGAAGCTGCCGGAATCCTCGACGCAACTTATCTGCCGCCGGCCGAGCAAGGATCGGTCGTGCGTGCGGTGCGGCAATATTCGCCTCGGGCGCTCGTCCTGATCGATGGCTCGTTCGGACGGGTGCCGGCGGTGCGTCACAAGGAGGTCCTCTGGGCGCTTGCGAAAAGCATCCCGGTATTCGGGGCGGCAAGCATGGGCGCGCTCCGGGCGGCTGAACTCTCCGCTTTCGGCATGCAGGGCTACGGCTTCATCTATCGGTGGTACTCGATGACGCCACTCGCTGACGACGACGAGGTTGCAGTAGGAATGAGTCCCCCTGAGCTCGGCACTGCTCCACTGAGCGAAGCACTTATCAACATCCGCCTCACTCTGCGCCGCGCAATGCACGCTGGCATCGTGACTGCCGACGTGCGGAGGAAGCTCGAAACGCTGGCTCGCGACACGCACTTCGTCGAACGCAGCTACCCCCGCCTCCTCGCCGATGCGCGGTCTATCTTTTCCGAAGCATCGGCAGGCGCTCTGGATCGTCTGGCGGACTGGCTGCCGTCAGGGGCACTCGACCGCAAACGTGAGGACGCGATCGGACTGTTGACGAAACTGGCCCGCGCCTCGGGACTTGTTGGAAGACCTCTGAACGCTCCGCCCTTCCGCTTGACCGAGGCATGGGCATACGATCTCGACGCGGCAGGGCTCTGGAGCGATGATATCAAATTAATTCTTTCGGATGAGAGAAGTTGACTTAAGAAAGACCTCGCGTCATCTTCCTCAACTTGGGGAAGACTTTACATCATCCTAAAAGCGAGGGGAGCCGCCTGGATGGACGCGTCCGGACAATGGCCGTCAGAATTGAATTCGACGGCTTCGCGTCTTGGAACCCGCTTTCTCGTTTTCCCGCAGCCTCCGTTCATTCCAGGCTATGAGCGGCCGGAGACGATATGGGTTTCCACGCCTCCAAACCGAATCGGCCCGGGACCGGCGGACAGCCGAATGTATGTGATCGACCCGATGGTCGACAAACGACCCTATCACTTTCCCTATCTGCCCCCCTACGCCGGCGCGTTGAAGCCGCCCGCCGTGGCGGGTCCGGACGGTCACTTCGACCACATCCCATTCGGTACGCCGGAATTCGAGGCGGCGCATGTCTACGCCTGCGTCCGCCGCACCCTCGACATTTGCGAGAGTTATCTGGGGCGGGATATCCCCTGGTTCTTTGAATCGACTCACGGCCGTCTCGAAATTGTGCCGCGGCTGCGCTGGGACAACGCGCAGTCAGGCTACGGTTTTCTAGAGATGGGGGAGGACGAGGCACGGGGCGCGCCGCACCCTTTCGCGCTCAACTTCGATGCTGTCGCGCATGAGGTTGGGCACCTGATCATCTTCGGTGTGATGGGCGCGCCCCAGTTCGACCCGCCGCATGAATATTTCGCCTACCATGAAGCGGCCGCTGATTTCATCGCGCTCATCGGCCTCCTACACTTTGACACGGCGCTCGACCTGCTTCTGCGCCGGACGCGCGGCAATCTCCTGATCACCAACGAACTCGACCGCTTCGGAGAGCTTTGCGACGAAAAGCAGGTGCGCCTGTTCAGCCATTCGCTGCGGATGAGGGACGTCTGCGCCGAGGTGCACGACCTCTCCAAACCCTTCGCAGGCGCGCTGTTCGACGTCCTGGTCGAGATCTACCAGGTGCTGCTTTTCGAGCGTGGCCTTTCCGATCTCGATCCGCGCGACTTCCGCGACCTCAGGAGCGAGCTTTCGGACGAGGAAATGGAGGAACTGTTTTCCGCCTCGCTCGGCGTCAATGACGACCGGGTGTTCGCCTTGAAATCGGCGCTGGAAGAGGCGCGCGATTTCGTGGGCGAAATCTTGGTGCGCTCATGGGATGAGCTGGAGCCGCAAACGCTCGACTACCGCGGAGCGGCGGAGGCAATGATCGAGGCCGCCGAAACCGGGCGCGCGAACCGCTTTGTCCACAGCATCGCCGACAACTTTACCTGGCGCGAGATCCTGTGAGTAACGGCGCATGGCGAAGAAGACATCGCCAACATCAACGCAAGTTCTGCGGCCAGAAAATCGGGCTCGCAGGTCCGGTCAGCCGCCGGAAAAATCGGGACAGCGTCAACCACGAACCGGTTCAAGGGGAGAATTAATATGCAGTATGAAACTAATCCAGCGCCGCCGAATCCGCGGAGTTATCGGCCGGATCAGATCACGCTTTACGGCGTAAGACTTAACGTCGAAAATGACGCTGCATATCTGCCGTTGGACGGCAATAGGCTTAAGCTGGCTGTTGTACCTTTTGGCTCAGACGTTGCTGTAGATCCACAGGAGATGGAGATTGCTGTGATCTATGGATATGCGTACGAGGGATACTGCTATCGTTTCGATAAGCCGAAACTCTTCGTGTTCTCCCCAAACACGACCAAAGCGCCCGCGAAAGGATGCGGTTACGAAAACAGTGGATATTTCATGTGGCAGATTACGAAAAAGACCCAGATGATGGAGCTTTCGACAAGTGCCGACCTGGCTGAGGAGCTCGTCTTGAACGCAAATCTTCCGGGGAATCGCAGCCCTAACACTTACGGCAATAGCATGGCTCTAGCCCATCGGAGCGGTCGGCTGAGTCGCGGCGGTGGAACTCAAGGCTAGCGCTTTATCGCTCCGGGAAGTCGTTTCGCTACAGCGCCGTGTGTCTTTCAGACGCACAACGGACGCTCCCTGCCCTAACTATATTATCAGCTTGCATGCGGCGGGAGTTTTGAATCGTCAATTGGATATAGTTGCCCCTTGCGTACTATCATTCGAGAGTTATGAATGCCGTAGTCGGAACCGTTCCTGCTAACTTCGATTTTTACTTCACCAGTTTGCCCATCGAACGTTGACACGGAAACCTCAAACGGTGGCTCTCCGGCCTGAGCCCGCTGAAGCTTAATCTCGGGTTCCGCAGCGTCGTTTAGATTATCCGTGACTTTCAGATATTTGTCCGTACCGGTTGCTGTGAATCTTACGATCGCCATGTGTCTCCCTCCAGAGCGCCATTCGCACTTCTAAACTTCCATAGCACTGTTTAGAGTGCAGCTACTTCGAGCCCGTTGTAAAGAAGCGCTACTAGAGAAAGTGCAGACTGTCGGCTGCGTTCAACACACCAAGTCAAGCGTAATAATCGCCAGAAAGCGATTGGCGGCGGTTCGTTTACTACCTTGCCTCAGCCTGGTCGTTTCAAGAAACCTTCGCAGCGCGCAACGAAGGGCAGCAAAGCGCGCTTTCTACTCGTTCCGTCGCCGCAAGGGACGGCAAAATCCCCCCACCGGGCCCTTCGGCGTGCTTGCTTCTGCTGTTACCAGAATCAGCGATGGCTTCTGGCGATCATCGCGAGGATCGTCTCGAAAAGCTCGTCCTCTGCTTGTCGGGCTGTAATCTCGCCGGTAGCGGCGGCATGGGACAGGGCGTCGGCGGCTCCGAGCATGGCCCAGAAGCCCGCTTGTGGAACGCCTCGTGGGCCCATGAAAGAGGCCAACGCCTTTCGACACTTGTCGATGAAGACAAGTTGATAATCCCGCTTGACCGCTTCCAGCTCGGGTGAACCGGCCAGGGCGGCCAGCACGCCGGGTATCTCGCGCCCTTGCGCGAGAACACATTCGACATAGGCCGCGGCGAGGACCCTCGCCGTTCCTTCCAGTGTTGGCTCGCGTGCCTCGAGCGCCGCGTCGATGATTGCCGTCTGTCGCGCGTCAAAATCCTTGTAGAGCGCGATCAGCAAACCATTGCGCGTGCCGAAATGGTCATAGACGACCGGCTTGGTGACGTCGGCTTCTTCCGAAAGCCTCGGGAGCGTCAAGGCATCCGTGCCTTCCTCCCGCACCAGCCGCCACGACACGTCCAGGAGCTGGTGAAGCCGCTCCTCGCGGCTGAGGCGAAGGCGCTTCGGCGCATGCCGGTCTTTTTCCGATGTGCTTGACATGTCTATATACCAAAAGTAACTTACCTTAAGTATATAGTAGCCACCCCTTAACCGCAACCGCTCCACCGGTCTCGTTGCCGGCGGCTGAAGCGGCGTGCCTCGCGCGCGCCGTCGATGGAGGATTTTTGCCAAATGACCGATGCTTCCCTTTCCCGCCCCGTTGACCAGAAGGCATGGCTGGGCCTCATGGCGGTGCTGCCACTGGTCCTGATGGTGGCCATGGACGGTTCCATTCTCTACCTTGCGATGCCGCGCGTGACCTCCGCGCTCACACCCACCGCCGACCAGGCTCTCTGGATTCTCGACATCTACGGCTTCGTGGTCGGATCGCTGCTGATCACCTTCGGCAATATCGGCGATCGTTGCGGCCGGCTGAAGCTCATCATGGCCGGTGCCGTCGTCTTCGGCGTGGGGTCCCTCGGCGCTGCCTATGCGCAGACGCCTGAAACCCTGATCGCGTTCCGCGCCCTGATGGGGCTTGGCGGCGCCACGTTGCTGCCCTCGGGCCTTGCGATCGTCAGCGCCCTGTTTCCCGATCCTCGGCTGCGCGCGCAAGTCATCGGTATCTTCGCCGCCACTTTCTCGGCCGGTTTCGCAATCGGCCCGGTCGTCGGCGGCCTTCTGCTCCAGCATTATACGTGGGGGACCGTGTTTGTGATCAACGTGCCGGTCGTTATCGCCTTCCTGATCGCCGCGCCGATCCTGCTGCGGGAAGTGCGCTCCACGCCTCACGGGCGCATCGATCTCCCGAGCCTGCTGCTGTCCTTCGCGGGCATCCTGCTGTTCACGTGGTCGGTCAAGGCCGCTGCCGCCCATGGCTTCACAGTGGCGCAAGCAATCGCCGGGATCGTCGGCATCGCCGTTCTCGCCCTGTTCCTGAACAGGCAGACGAGGATCGAATATCCGCTGCTCGATCTCAGCCTGTTCCGCGACCGCATCTTTTCCATTGCGATCCTGACCGGCCTTTTGTCCCTGGTCGTCTGGGCCGCCGCGGGATATCTCTCGGGCATCTATCTACAATCGGTCCTGGGCTTCGACGTCCTTTCGGCCGCGCTACTGACCTTGCCAGGCGCAATCGTGCTGACGGCGGTCTGCGTGGGCACAGCCCGGATCGTCGAGCGCATCGGCCGCAAGCCCGCGCTGGTCGCCACGCATCTTCTCATCAGCGCCGGCGTCTTCCTGCTGCTGTTCACAGGCACCGAGGCCGGTATCGCGGTGTTCCTCGCCTCGACCATGATTGCCGGCATCGGTTATGGCCTGTCGTTCAGCCTGGTGGCCGAGGTTGCGGTCTCGGCGGTGCCGGCAGAGCGCGCCGGCGCGGCAGCCTCTATTGCAGAAACCAGCAATGAGCTGGGCAACGCGCTGGGGATTTCGCTGCTCGGCTCTCTGGCGGCACTCAGCTTTCGGCTGCTCGGCCCTGATGCGGCCGGCACGCTTAGCGAGACTCTGGATCAGCCGGCGCTTGCCGCCGAGACGGTGCTCCACGCCAAGCAGGCCTTCCTGACGGGCCTGCATGTGGCTGTCGCTGCCGGCGGCCTGCTTACGCTCACGGTCGGTATCATCGCGTGGCTCTGGTTGCCGACGAAACTACCGGAATAACGAATGTCCTTTTATCCGCGGTGAAGACTATCGGGAGAGACTCCGAGCGCGGCTTTCGCAACGACGGGTTCAGGCACGCCAGGCAAGGCCAGTGCCTTGACCCTTGTCAGAGCCGGGAGAGTAGCGCTTGGAGATTTCCGGCTGCCTGACGCAAGAAACGAGCTGATGCCGAACGGTCACACTTAGAGCTTTCCTCGAAGCTGAAGAAGTACGCTTGTCTTCTCTCGCCGCACGTTCGTCAAATTCCTCCCGGCTGGTTTTGTGACAGTTTCATGACAGGGGGCGAAAGCGATGAGCCGCGAGAATGTTGCGTTTGTCTGTTCGGTAGCCGCCATCGTAGCTTTGCTCTTCACCATCGGTCTTTCGCGGCCGGATTTGCTGGTCGAGGATAACCTCGTGGAAAGTGCGGGCGCCTTGGGTTTTGCCACAGCATCTCTGCTCGCATTAGCAACTGCCATCCAAAGGCGCGCATCCTTGTCCGCAATTGAGAGGAGCCTCCTCGTAGGCACGAGCGGATTGTGTCTAATACTGTTCCTCAGCGAGATCAGTTTCGGCGCCCGCATATTTGGACTGCAGATGCCAAGAATGCGTGGCGGAGGCGAGTTCGACGGTGGCCATGACATCGTCATCCTGGCCTTACGGCTTTTGCGTGATGCCGGGCCCACCGGCTACCTTGCTGCGGCAATCGGGGCGTTGCTTCTCCTGACCTTGGCGGCTGTGCTTCTCCACATGTTCCGACAAGAGGTTTGGGCGATCCTGCGTCGAATTCTCGCAAGACCGTTTGAATGCCGCTTGGCCCTGGCTTGGGCTATGCTCGCGAGTGCCGTAACGCTCGATCTCATGACATCATACAAGGCAGCGATCCTGGAAGAGATCCTCGAGTTCGGCGCTGGCGGCGTATTGATCCTCGCCATCATCGCCTTGCGGCGCGAAACGGCAAGCACGATGGTCGAACACGCGCCGGACTCCTCCCTCACCCATGACAAACATGCTCTGTCGGCGCGGATTTTCGGCAAGCCGACCGCCTCTCCGGCACTCGCTGAGGTTGGACGGCGCTCACGCCAGCGCCCCAAGTGAAGGACGCTACCCCATTGATGCACGTCAGTCGTTAAGCACCGGCGTTGGCGATGCGAGCAAAGGCGGCAAGCACCGTGCGTTCGGAGCGCGCGAGATAGGCTTCGAGCGCGGCTGCAGCCTCGGCCATCTTTCCTGCCTCCACCTGCGAGAGAATGGCAGCGTTCATATCGACATAGGGAGCGTGCAGGAATTCGACGTCCTCCAGCAGTCCGAAGCTCAGGCGCAGTTCGGCAGCGATCTGACCGTAGAATGCGTTCAGTCGAGCGCTGTCGGCGAGATCGACGATCGCCGCATGGAAGGCCATGTTGGCGCTGCCGACCCCGACCCAGTCGTTCGCCGCGCGGTATTCGAGCGCCTTGTCGACCGCAAGGCGCATGCGGGCGACGGCCGGGTGCTGCGGATAGGCCTGCTCCAGTGCCCGGCACTCGATCACCCGGCGAACACGGTAAATGTCGATGATAGAGGCGATACTCGGGGTTGCCACGAATACGCCCCTGTTCGGCTCGTGTCGCAGCAGCCCTTCCTTGGTCAACAGCCGAAACGCCTCACGCAGCGAGTTTCGTGACACGTCGAGATCGGAACTCAGACTCGCCTCCGACAAGCGCTGGCCGGGCTTCAATTCTCCGGCGATAAGCTTGTTGCGGATCTGCTCTGCCAGCCGCGGCGCCAGCGTGACTGTTGTATCCTGCTTGGTCATAAATCTCCTCGGCCCGCGTGAGTTTCCCGCGCCCGGTGCACGGGGCGCACTTCGCGTCTCGTGATCTTATGTTGATAACGGCGCCCTGCAGCCGGTGGATTCGCGACGCGGCTGGAATATCGTTGAACAATGCGTCGCAAGCAAGCACATGTGCATCTCGGCTACCTCTTTGCCCATATTCGCGGCGGTCAACGGCCGCTCCCTCCGTATTTGCACCAATATTGCAGAGAGGTGTAGAACGAAGATATATAATCGTTGAACAATCTTGACAGAACTGTGAAACGTGAAGAAGCTGTTGTGGTGGATCAGTCCAACTCACCTGGATGATGTTCCGTTCAAAGGGAGGATGGTACATGGGCTATAAATCGGTTGAGCCTATCTTCTTGTTCATCAACCCGTAGGAGGGAGGCAAGGACCATGACGGCGATCGATCTCAACAGCGATCTCGGCGAAAGCTACGGCGCCTGGCGCATGGGCGACGACGAGGCGATGCTTTGCATCGTTTCCAGCGCGAATGTCGCATGCGGATTTCACGCGGGCGACCCGGCCGGCATTCTGAAGACGGTGAAGGCAGCGGCAGAACGGGGCGTCTCGATCGGCGCCCACGTCTCCTACCCCGACCGCGTAGGCTTCGGTCGGCGCGACATCGACGTGACGAGCCCCGAGCTCGTCGCAGACGTCATCTACCAGATCGGCGCGCTCAAGGGCATCGCAGCCGCAGCCGGCACGCAGGTCCGCTATGTCAAGCCGCACGGAGCACTCTATAACCGCATAGCGACCGACGCCAAGCAAGGTGCGGCCGTCATAGAGGCGGTCAAGGCGGTCGATCCCTCGCTGGTGCTGATGGGCCTCGCAAACGCGCCGATCCTCGATCTCGCAGGCAAGGCGGGCCTCGACGTGGTCGCCGAAGCCTTCGCCGACCGTGCCTACACGCCGGAGGGACACCTGGTTTCCCGCCGTGAACCGGGTGCAGTGCTGCACGACCCCGCGGCCATCGCACAACGAATGTTGCGGCTGGCGAAGGACGGTACGATCGAGGCGATCGACGGCAGCGTCATCCGTATCGATGCGAAATCCATCTGCGTGCACGGCGACAGCCCCGACGCCGTGGCGATCGCCCGCGAAATCCGCCGGACCTTCGAGGCGGAAGGCATCGCTATACGATCCTTCCTTGCACCAAGCGCCGCATGAGGAGGATCGAATGCACGCGAAAGAAGCTCTTGGCCACCTCGATGCTGCGGCGGCGCGCAATGCGCGCGGCCGTTATCGTGCCGGCGCGGTAGGGCCGACCTCGGGATCTGGCAAAACCGGACTTCGGCGCTCCGGTGCGCATCGACGCGAGCGAAGTCCCCGTCTTCTGGGCCCGCGGGGTCACACCCCAGGCGGCGGTCATGGCCGTCCGTGTTTCGCGATCGCCAACGCGCCGGGGCACATGTTCATCACAGACGTCCCCTCCGCCTATTACGCCTGAGGTCACGATGCGCTTCCTTCCCGTCAACCTGACGACACTTCTGGTGGAGCTCGCCGACCTGGACGAGACACTGGCGCTCTTCGCCTCGCTCGCGGCCGATCCCATCGAGGGCGTGGAGGAAATGGTGCCGGCCGCACGCACGCTGATGATCCGCTTCCGGTCGGAACGCCTATCGGCGGAAGAGATCGCGGGGGCTATCGCCGACCGCGATCTCACCGCCCGCGTCGCTCCATCCAAGCGGCTCGTGGAAATCCCCGTGCATTATGACGGCGAGGACCTAGAGGAAGTCGCCCGGCTGACGGGACTGAGCGTCGAGGAGGTGATCCGTCGCCACACGCAAAGCGAGTTCACCGTTGCCTTCTGCGGCTTTGCCCCGGGATTCGGCTATCTGGTCGGCGGCGATCCCGCCCTGCACGTGCCTCGCCGCCAGACGCCGCGCACGCGCATTGCAGCCGGCTCCGTCGCGCTCGCCGGCGCCTTCAGCGGTGTCTATCCGCAGGCGAGCCCCGGCGGTTGGCAGATCATCGGCGTGACGCCACTGAAAATGTGGGACCTGACGCGTGATCCGCCGGCGCTTCTTGAGCCCGGCACTCGTGTGCGTTTCTACGACCTGTCCAAGCGCCCCATGCCGGCGCCACCCGCCTCCGAGCTTGAGCCGCGAAGAGATGTGACCGAGGGGACGGCTCATGGGAGCGGAAACCGCTTGACGGTGCTCGCCGCCCCGATGCCCGCGTTGTTTCAGGATCTCGGTCGCTTCGGCCTGACGGGCCAGGGCGTCTCGGCTTCGGGCGCGCTTGACCGGCGCGCGCTGAAGTCCGCAAACCGCATCGTCGGCAATCCCGACGGCTTCCCTTCCCTTGAGGTCACTCTCGGCGGCTTCTCCTTCGAAATTTCCGGCCGTGCGGTGATCGCGCTCGCCGGGGCCCCTTGCCCGATTTCAGTGCGGGACCTTTCTGGGGCAAGCTTCGAAGCCGCCGCTGGCCAGGCGATAGCGCTCGAACCGGGGGATGTCGTGACGCTCGGTCGTCCGCTGAAGGGCGTACGTTCCTACCTCTCGGTTCGCGGCGGCTTCGATGTGAAGAGCGTTCTCGGCAGCGCCGCCACCGACACGCTCGCTGTCATCGGTCCTGAACCGGTCTCGGCCGGCGCCGTCCTGCCGTTGCGACCACCGGTCCCGCCCATGGAAAGCGTATCGCTTTCGGAAGTCCCGACCGAAAACTTGCCGGCCGCCGGCGACACGGTCACACTCGACGTGATCATGGGCCCGCGCACCGACTGGTTCACCGCGGCCGCCGTCGCCCGCTTCCATGAGCAGGATTGGCTGGTCACGCCGCAGTCCAACCGCGTCGGTCTCCGGCTTTCAGGCGAAGTGCCGCTGGAGCGCATCGACAAGGCGGAATTGCCAAGCGAGGGTACCGCGACCGGCGCAATCCAGGTGCCGCACAATGGCCAGCCGGTGCTCTTCCTCGCCGACCACCCACTGACAGGCGGTTACCCGGTCATCGGCACGGTTGCCGAGTACCATCTCGATCTAGCCGGCCAGATTCCGGTCAATGCCAAAATAAGGTTCCGGCCCGTCATGCGCTTCGCCGAAATCCGGCCGATGCGGCGTGCTGCGCGCGGGAGGGAGTGAGGAGACATCGATGAAAAAAGTGCTGATCGCCAATCGCGGCGAGATCGCCGTACGCATCATCCGCGCTTGCCGCGACTACGGCGTTGGCTCCGTCGCCGTCTATGCAGACTCGGACGTGGATGCCCTCTTCGTGCGGCTTGCGGACGAGGCCTACGGTCTTTCGGGCAGCCGCCCGGCCGAGACCTATCTCGACGTCGCAAAGCTCATCGACGCAGCACGTCGCTCCGGCGCGGATGCCGTTCACCCGGGCTACGGGTTCCTGTCCGAAAGGGCGGAGTTCGCGCGCGCGGTGATCGACGCCGGCCTGACCTGGATCGGACCGCACCCGCAGGTGATCGAGGCGCTCGGGGACAAAGTCCAAGCCCGGCGTATTGCCGAGAGCGTCGGGGCGCCTCTCGTTGCCGGCAGCGACGGCCCGGTGGGAAGTGCGGCGGAGGTTATCGCCTTCGCCGAAAAGCACGGCCTTCCGATTGCAATCAAGGCGGCGCACGGCGGTGGCGGACGCGGGTTGAAGGTCGCCCGGCGCCTTGAGGAAATCTCCGAGCTTTACGCATCCGCCGTTCGCGAGGCGACGGCGGCCTTCGGACGGGGTGAATGTTTCGTCGAGCGCTTCCTGGACCGTCCGCGCCACATCGAGGCGCAAGTGCTTGCCGATCGCCATGGCAGCGTGCTCGTGCTCGGTACCCGCGATTGCTCGCTGCAGAGACGCAATCAAAAGCTCGTCGAGGAGGCCCCTGCCCCGTTCCTGACAGACGGTCAACGGACTGCTATCCACGATGCCGCCAGGGCGATTTGCGCCGCCGCAGGCTATACGGGAGCCGGAACGGTCGAATTTCTGTTGGGTGCTGACGGCACTATCTCTTTTCTCGAGGTCAACACCCGTCTTCAGGTAGAGCACCCGGTGACCGAGGAGACGACCGGCATCGACGTCGTCGTCGAGCAGTTCCGCATTGCCGACGGCCTTCCGCTCGGGATCACCGAGACGCCGGCGCCGCGAGGGCACGCAATCGAGTTCCGCATCAACGCCGAAGACCCCGGCCGCGGTTTCTTGCCGACGCCCGGCCGGATCACCGTGTTCGAACCCCCCTCAGGCCCCGGCGTCCGGCTGGACAGCGGCGTCGTGGCCGGTTCGTCCGTTCCCGGCGTCTTCGATTCGCTTGTGGCAAAGCTGATCGTCACCGGGGCGACCAGAGAGGAGGCGCTGAGACGCGCCCGCAGGGCGCTTGCGGAGTTCCGCATCGAGGGGTTGGCGACCGTCCTGCCCTTCCATCGCGCTGCCATCGACAGCGAAGATTTCATCGGGACGAGCGGCTTCAGGGTTCATACGCGCTGGATCGAAACCGAGTTCGCGGACATGCCGCAGGCCGCAAGCAGGCCGGAGCGCGCGCCGGACCCCTCGCTGTTGCACACCCATATCGAAATCGACGGTCGGAGGCATGAACTCGCCATTCCCTCCACCCTCCTGTCAGGCTTTGCCGCGCCTTCCCAAAGCAACGGCGGCATTCCGGCCGCCAGCACGACGCCAGACCCGGGCGACCTCGTGGCGCCCATCGCCGGCATGCTGCAGGCCTGGAAAGTCTCCGATGGTGATGGGACGCGGCAGGGCGACCTGGTTGCAATCATGGAAGCGATGAAGATGGAAACGCCGATAACCGCACCCCGCGACGGCACCTTCCGCATCATCATCCCCGAAGGCAGCTACGTCCAGGCCGGAGCGATCCTCGGGCGCATCGATGATTAGATACGGCAGTCGCGAGCGGCTCGTTCTGGTGAGGATTAGTTTCCGATCCTCCGGTGCACAACAACTCTGCCCCCTCGGCGGAGATGATGGCGGTGGAGGGCGGATGCTATTTTGCGCGATGCCGCGTAGAGTTTCGAGCCGCAGCTGGCCGCCGTGCGGGGCTTCGGATAACTCCCCTCGTCACGTCGACTGTTTGTCAGTCGAACATTCGCCTCCGGCCGTTCGGTTGTGGCAGGCGTTCTTTGCAAGCTCAAGCGTCAGAATGCGCGTCCCAAATAATACGCGTTTAGTATGATGAATCCTCAAACCCATTATTTTTTATTGTTTATATAAGACTTTCGGATAATATCCTTTCTGCAACGACACATCTTCCCGAATTGCCCTTGGAGCTTGCTGTTTCGGCGAGGGAAGAAGCATGGCCGTGTCGATGCTTAATATTGCAATAGATAAAGTTAGAACATGATTTGAGCCCGGATCGTCACGATCCGGGCTTCTTTCGAATATGCGCGTGACGTCATGTGAGCATTGCCTGCGGTGCCACGCGCCGAGCCCATTCGACTCCATCAAAAGACTCGCCATGCCGTTCAGCCCCTGTTCAGGGCCGCGCTCGAGGTGTTTTCTGGAGTTATTTAGAACAGTTCTAACAAACCTCGACATATACAGCCCGCAGGGATTAAAGTTGCGCATCGACAACTCGCGCTGAGGAGCGTCCGATGAAAGGGGATCCGAAGGTAATCGAACGTCTGAACGAAGCGTTGTTTCTCGAGCTGGGGGCGGTAAACCAATTCTGGCTGCATTATCGCCTCCTCGAAAATTGGGGCTACAGGAAGCTCGCCAAGAGAGAGCGCGAGGAGTCGATCGAAGAAATGCACCACGCGGACAAGCTTGTGGTCCGCATCATCTTCCTTGAAGGCCATCCCAACCTCCAGGCGGTTGCGCCGCTGCGCATAGGTCAAAACGTCAAGGAAGTCCTGGAAGCCGATCTTGCCGGCGAGTACGACGCCCGGAACTCCTACATGGCCTCCCGTGATGTCTGTCGACAGGCCGGAGACTACGTCTCGATGAAATTGTTCGAAGAGCTGCTAAGCGACGAAGAAGGTCATATCGACTTTCTCGAAACGCAGCTCGACCTGCTCTCGCAAATCGGCGACAAGAAATACGGCCTCCTCAACGCCGACTCGGCCGACGAAGCCGATTAGTTCAGCAAAGATGGGAACGGATGCAGGCCGGCGGATGGCGGCCGTGTCCAAAATCGATCTCATGTGCGCATCACGGGCTGTGACGATACCCTCTGTATGCTCGATGGCGCGTCTCGCCATCCGGAACACTTCGCACAGCCGAAGGCGACCCAGTCGGCAGCGGATGGCGGCGACGCGCTCCCCGCCCGCTGCAGATAAGTTGCCGCAATGGCCGAAAGCCCCCGCTGCGAATGCCACCGGTCTTATACCGCCGAACGGCGCGAACAGCCGCTCCCTCTGCGGCGGGGTGCTTGTTGCAGTTCTGTTCACCGTGCGCGGCAGCGAGAACAGCCACCCCCGCCACTGACGATCGAACAGTTACCAGAGCATGTATTTTGTCAATTCTTCAATTACGAACAAATAAACGTCTTGCGTGCAGTACTAGCGCAGTTGCAACAAGCCGTATTGATTAAGATTCCATTACCGACGATCGACAATCCCGGACCATTTCTCAACGACGTCTCAGAAATAGCCGAGATATGTCGAACCTCGACTTAAAGTGCGGAGGAAGACATGACTCATGAGGGCAACGTTCAGCGCGTCTCTTCGCGCGCCCGGACGAATATCACCGGCAATGTCAGCTGCAAGACCGGGTCAAGCAACGGTATAGTCAGAGACCTTTCGGAAGAGGGCATCTGTTTCCAGCTCCTCTTCGACATCGGCGCCCAAACCGGACAAGAAGTCTCGATACGCAGCGAGGAGCTCGGCTTTCTAACCGGGATCCTTCGTTGGACCAGGGGAGACAGGATAGGAATAAAGCTCAAACTGTCGTCCAACACCGCAGCGCAGATTGCCTCGTATTTCAAATTTTTCCGCTAGCCGGAGTTTTCGAGCCGTGGCGTAGGCGATGTATGTCACGCACTTTCTGAGTTGGTGAGATGAGCGAGTTCCCAAACAAAGCTGTGCGACTCATGGTGGCGCGCAGTGGAGAAGCGTCGGTGAGCGACCTCGCAGAGCGCCAGAGAAACCTCCTGTTCGCGACGCTCGAGCTTTACCGTGCGCTTGGGGGGTCCTTTGAGCAACTTGAGGCAAGCATAATGGAGGATGCGACGGGTGCTCCTCGGCGCGTTGACGTGGTCATCGGCGATCTGATGCACGAGCTGGCCGCCATCAGTCACGTTCATGACATGGACCTCATGCAGGCCGCTCATAACACACTTGAAATTCGCCTAAGAGAAATCAGGGCTGTTCTGGCAACCGGTGGGGCGCCCTAATGCATGTCGCCCGGCAAGAGCTCTGGCGGCAGCTTTTTTGTGTACCGAGCGGGGTGAACCTCACCGTCCCGTATCGCCCATGGTCCGGGATCACCGCATCTTCAACGCTGTCAGGCAGTCGCACAAGCTAGAGCATTTGGCAGTCAGGTGGAATCACCTGACGTAGCACAAGTGCGGCAAATACAAAGGGACAGCGGCCGCGCGAACGCATATGAGCGCATCCCGCTCTAGTCACGCCCACCTTCGGCCAGTACGCGAGGCCGGGCCGATCGCGATGAACTTCTGGCGGCGCTCGATGACGCTTGCGGTCATGACGCGCGCAAGCCGCGGCCTCACGGGCCCATCCGCTGAATCGAGCACGTTTATGACCAATACACGTCGCCAAAGTGTGCAGCGGACCAGGTCCGCGACGGCTATCTCGACAGGCGGCTGTCGTCATCGATCAGCGTGAGACGGCATGGGGCGGCGTCACCCCATTTCCAGAGCACAAGATTGAGGTCATCCAGGCTCGCCGCAGGCGCGAAGCTCCTGACCATGAGGCCATGATAGCCGGCCGCGATCAGTCGCCGGGCGAAGGACTGCGTCCTGGCCTCTCCGCTGGTCTTCATCTGGTCACGCCATGTGGCATCCCCGAGCGCCGCAGCATCCATGTCCTCGTCGGCAAGCGCCGCTTCCTCCCGGCTATCGAAGACACGCTCGATCTCGGCGTCGTAGCAGACAAGCGTCGTTGGCTGGAGGTTGCCCACCTGGGTCGCCTCCCTCAACGCCGTCATCACCGACAGCGAGCAATAGAGCGCCGCGACGCCCTTCGGATTGAAGCGGCCGCCATGGAGTTCAGCGCCGCGGCCCGAGAGCGGCTCACGCGCATAGATGGGATTGAGCGCTCGATAGAGCTTTCCTTCATAACGCATCGCACGGGGTCAAGCGTGCACGCCCGCATCAACCGCGTCGATATAGTCGAGCACCTCTTCGCCCCGGCCGCTGCGGACGAGCTGCATGGCCGTCTGGCCGGAGAAGCCGGGAAGCGGCTCGGACCGGTACCAGGCATAGGCCATCAAAGCCGAGCCAAATCGGGGCTCGACCTTGTTGACGACCTCGATCATCTCGCGCAGCCGCCGCTGCGTCTTATCCGACCGGACGCGGTCCTTCCGCTGGATGGCGTCCTTTCCGAGGCCCACCGTGCGCGCGACTTCCTCGCTCGTCGTTCGAAAGGCCTCGGCGATCTTGCGCGGGGCGAAAACTCCATTCTCCGAATATTGGGCGAAACCCATGACATTCACCTTTGCCGTCTTCATTGACGCAATATAGCGTCAGAAACACTGGACTTCAAGCGCCAGGACCATTAGACGGTATCGGTCCCTCGGCTCCGTGGACGACATTGCCACGCCCCCGAGGAGCGCCGGGTGTTGCCCGCACGCGTGCATCATGCTCAACTGCCGCAACCACATTAGGCGAGGTTGCGACGTTGGCGACAGTGATCCTCTTCCATTCCGTCCGTGGCTTGCGCTCGCTCGAGCGCGGCGCGGCCGAGCGCCTCCGGGCGGCGGGGCACGACGTCTTCACCCCCGATCTCTATGAGGGCCGCGTCGCCACCTCGACAGAACATGGCTTCGCAATAAAGGACGAGATCGGCTGGCGGAATCTTTGCGGGCGGGCGGACCAGGCAGTCGCCGATCTTCCCGCCTCTGCCGTTCTCGGCGGTTTCTCGATGGGCGCCGCCGTCGCGGCGAGCCTCTGGGCGAAGCGGCCCGAGACGGCCGGCATCCTCTTCCTCCACAGCATCGCCGAGATCCCGGCAAATGCGCGAAGGGGCCTGCCGGTCCAGGTCCATCTCGCCGACCCGGACCCCTTCGAGCCGGCAGACGAGGTCGCCGGCTGGCGCGCAGCGGCGGGACGATCGCCGATCGCTCTTGAAGTGTTCACCTATCCAGGCCCCGGCCATCTTTATACCGACGCCACGCTTCCCGACTACGATGCGGAAGCCGCTCGCCTCACCTGGAGCCGCGTCGAGCGCCTGCTCGCTGCGCTGTGAACAGGAGCGCCGCTATTTTCACGCCGATAGCTGAACCGGAGCGGGACCAGAATCCGCTCAGTTCGCGGCGGCGGCACCGCCCGTGCCGCTCTGCAAGGTCTCGCCGAGCTTCGGACGCTTCCTGCGCGACACCGGCTCTTCGAGGATTTTCACCGGCGCGGAGATGGTCGCGGCCGCTACGGTGCCGACATTCTTGGCCGTGCCGGCGACGACAGCGCTTATTCCGTCGCCGAGCGTGACCTGGGAATCGGTCAAGGTTTGCCCCTTGACGATGCGCTGGCCGATCAACTGCACGATCTCGGGGGTTTCGGCGAATTTGCCATGGTTTAGACGATCGCCGGACTGCACCTTCGTGAGGTCGATCGCGGTGATGCCGGCCCGCTCGAGCTGCGTGCGATAGGGCTCGGCCGTCGGATCGATCGCGCCCAATCGCGAGACGTCGCCCGAGATGAGGCGCGACACTGCCAACGCCCGGTCGTCCTGCGACACGAATATCGTGAATTTCGGCCGCCGCTCGCCAAGCTCCACGAACTGCTTCGCAAAGACGTCAAGATCGATGTCCGGTGATGCCAGGATCACATTCTTGATCTTGGGCGCGATCCCGCCGTCGCGGATACCCATCTGGCGAAGGGATTCCATCGTCAGCCAGGTTCCCATCGAATGGGCGAGGATCGTAACGTCCTTCACTTCAGGGGCGCGCGCCAGAGACCACAGGGCATCTTCGAGCGCGGTCCTCGAGTAGTTCGTGCTCTCCTTGTCGTAGTTGTAGTCGAGCACGCGCGCACGCGACGGCCAGGTAAACAGCATCGGCGTCGCCTGGGCGCCGGAATCGTGCACGATCTGCGCCAGGCGGAAGACGGAATCCTCATAGGTGTTGTTGAAGCCGTGTACGAACAGGAGGACATGACCGTCGGCAGTGTGCTCGCGAAACCAGTTCCGCGCCTCGTCGCGCGACGGCAGCTCACGCACGCGCGTCACGGCGAAATCGCTGTCGGGATTGGGCGGCAGCCGGCGCGGCCACTGCACCGTGCCGGGCTTGCGCCGCGAATCCGGCGGGATCGAGACCGCGACATCCGTCAGCGACAGCGTCGGACTTCGTTCGCCGGAGAACAACGTGGCCGGGTCGCCCGAGGGCTGACGTGTCGTCGCGACAAGCATGTCGACCTGGGACGTCGTAGCCGGATTCGCCACAGCCACCGGCGTCATCACGCCCTTCGCATGGCCGCCGCAGCCCGCCAGCAGCAAGAGCGTGACAAGCGCCGCGGCCGCGCGTCCCGGCCCCGCAAACCGACGCGTACGGACGCGGAGATCCATCTTTTCAGGCATCGGCATTCCCCTCTGACGACCCCCGATACGGATCCGCGTCACCTGATCGCGGCCGCAGGAAGAACGATGACCTTGCGGATATAACCGCAATCCAACTTCGTTCTGAAGGCAGAAAATGGACTTTTCCAAGGGCGATGTCACGTAGGCCCAGGACCTATTAAATTCGTCCATTCTGTTCAGGTCCATGGGATTGAATGGAAGGAAACAAGCGCAGGGGAAGACCTGAAGGGTCTTGTCGAGCATTGTTTTCGATCAGGCGGCCCATGGACCTGAACCCGTGGGGCGAGGCGGATTTCGCGCCTGGCTGCGTCGGAAAATGTGCCGGCATTTCCTGCATCTTTCCTCCTAGCCAGACACAAAATCCGCCACGCAGAATGGACGAATTTAATAGGTCCTGAGCCTAGTACTGACGATCGGCCCAGTGATTCGGGCTCGCCACTGGCCGGGCGGCGTTGATTGTGTCAGATGGAAACGGGATGTGAGGTGGACTTCGCGAGATAGATTTGGCGAGATGCACTTGGAATGACAGTGCGGAGATTTGACGAGTGAAGCGGCAGGCACGGGCGGCGGGCGGGAACCGCCATCATGCGCATGCCGGCGAGCGCGCCGGCAAACGCGTGACGCTGCCGCGCGCACTTTCCAAGCTCGGCTATTGCTCGAGAACGCAGGCCGAGAAGCTGATCGCAGACGGTCGCGTCAGCGTCGGCGGTAGGAAGACAACCGATCTTTCCCATTGGGTCGACATCGAGGAGGACAAGATCTCCATCGATGGCGAGCCGGTGGCCGCGCAAGCGAAGATCTATCTGATGCTGAACAAGCCGCGCGGGCTCGTCACGACGCGCGACGATCCCGAGGGGCGGGCGACCGTCTTCAGTAGCCTCGATGCGGTCGATGCACCATTCCTCTCGCCGGTCGGCAGGCTTGACAAAGCGAGCGAGGGGCTTCTCCTCTTCACCAACGACACCGTGCTGGCGCAGCGCCTGCTCGATCCGGCGACCCATCTCGGCAAGGTCTACCATGTCCAGGTGCGGGGCATCTTCGACGAGGCCATGGCCGCGTGCATGATGGAAGGCGTCGCCGAGGGCGGCGAGTGGCTGAAGGCGAAGAGCGTCCGTCCTTTGAGAAGCGGCGACAGGAACAGCTGGATCGAAGTCGAGCTCGAGGAGGGGCGCAACCGGCAGATCCGTCGCATGCTCGACGTGCTCGGCTTCGAGTGCCTGCGCCTCATTCGCGTCTCGATCGGTGAGGTCCAGCTCGGCGATCTGCCGAAGGGCGCAAGCCGACCGCTGACGGAGGCGGAAATCCACTACCTCAAGCGGCGCACCGGTCTTTGAATGACCTGGGGAGACGGAAGGCGCGATCCGTGGACGGGCTCAACCCCTTCCGCTCTGGTTTCACCCTTCCCCAAGCCTCCCCACAAGGGGGCTCGGCGGCCGCGGCCCCGACCACCCCAACTCCACCCTTGACACTGGTGCAACGGTGAAAAAAGGAAGTGCGGGCGGACGCGGCATAGGAGCCCCCTCCCCCTTGTGGGGAGGGTTGGGGAGGGTTTATTTAGAAGGCATTCCCGCCGTCTCGCCCATCGCACGCCCCGCTCCAGCCACCGGCCGGGGCCTACGCGCGATCGCCGATGTGTGGAAATCCACCCACTGCCTGGCGCTTTTGTTTCCGATTCCACCCATCTTTCGCCGCCGGACGCGGGAAATGCAGGAAACGACCTCTGGCGGCAGTTGTCTGTGGTAAAATCCCGTTTGCTAAATGGGTGAAGCCAGAACCGGTGCGGGAGGATCCATGCCGGCTGGTCGACAATTCATCCGGGAGGAAAAGATGAAGATTCTGAACGCGCTTCTGGGCGCCGTCGCCGTTTCCCTTTTGGCCGCCTCGGCCAGCGCTCAAGGCTATCCGGAGCGCACGATCACGATGGTGGTGCCCTTCTCGGCCGGCGGTCCGACCGATACGGTCGCCCGCCTCGTCGCCGAGTCCATGTCGAAGGACCTCGGGCAGCAGATCATCGTCGAGAACGTCGGCGGTGCCGGCGGCACGCTCGGCGCCGGTCGCGTCGCTCAGGCGGATCCCGACGGCTACACGCTGCTTCTGCATCATATCGGCATGGCCACCAGCGCGACGCTCTATCGCAAGCTCGCCTATGACACCTTGAATGCCTTCGAATATGTCGGCCTCGTCACCGAAGTGCCGATGACGATCGTCGCCCGCAAGGACTTCGAGCCGACCGACCTCAAGGGCCTGATCGACTACGTCAAGGCCAACAAGGACACGGTCACCGTCGCCAATGCCGGCATCGGCGCGGCATCGCACCTCTGCGGCATGATGTTCATGGATGCCATCGACACGCAGCTCACGACCGTGCCCTACAAGGGCACCGGCCCGGCAATGACCGATCTGCTCGGCGGCCAGGTCGACATCATGTGCGATCAGACGACGAACACGACGAAGCAGATCCAGGGCGGCACGATCAAGGCCTACGCGGTGACCTCGCCGAAGCGGCTGAAGATCTTCCCGGACCTGCCGACGGCTGAAGAAGCCGGTCTTCAGGGCTTCCAGGTTGGTATCTGGCACGGCATCTACGCGCCGAAGGGCACGCCGGCCGAGGTCACCGACCGCCTGTCGAAGTCGCTGCAGAAGGCGCTCAAGGACGAGAACGTCGTTGCCCGTTTCGGCGAGCTCGGCACCGAACCGTCGAGCGAAGCGGACGCCACTCCTGCGGCGCTGAAGGCCAAGCTTGAAAGCGAGATTGCGCGCTGGAAGCCGGTGATCGAGGCCGCCGGCCAATACGCGGATTGATCTGCTCTGGCGACGCACTGCCGATCTGTTCTCCACCAAGGAGGAACGGCAGCGGCATCGCGTCCGACCGGCCGCTTCGGGGGCAGCGGCCGGTCGGAGAGACGATCACCCGAGTTGCCAGCAGTCAACTCGCGCAAGAACCCGTGCAGCGCCCGCGTGTTTTCAGACGCACGAAGGTTCGCTGTAGCGCTTTGAAGTGCTGCATGTTTTATCTTTAAACCGGCTCCGGCCTAAGGAAAAATGCAGTAGCGTAGTCGGACAATAAAAAGCGAGGACATTCGCCAAGATCGGTGCGTAGCGGCCGCGTCCGAGCAACAATATGGGGAACAGATGAAAGCCATCTCTTTCGATACAACCAACGCGCTGTGCGGGAGTATCCTGACGGCCGTTGGCCTTTTCTTCGCCTGGCAATCCTTCAACCTCGAGCTCGGCACCGCCTTCCGCATGGGGCCGGGCTATTTCCCGCTGCTTCTTTCCGTCGTGCTAACGCTGCTCGGCGTCATCATCCTGGTGCAATCGGCGCGCGTTCATGGCGAGCCGATGGGGCCGATCGCCATTCGCGGCATCTTCTTCATCCTGCCGGCGCCGATCTTCTTCGGGCTGACGGTGCGGGGTCTCGGCTTCGTCCCGGCCATCTTCTTCACGGCGCTCATCGCCTGCTTCGCCTCGCACCGCATGCGGCCGCTCTGGGCGGTGGCCCTTTCCCTGGCGCTGACCGTCTTCTCGGTCGCCGTCTTCAGCTACGGCCTCGGCCTGCCCTTCGAGCGCTTTGGCCCCTGGGTCCGGTTCTAGGAGGCGGACAATGGATCTCATCAGCAACCTCGCCCTCGGCTTCTCCACCGCCGCTTCGCCGGCTAACCTTCTCTTCTGTCTGATCGGCGTCCTGCTCGGAACGCTGATCGGCGTGCTGCCCGGCATCGGCGCCACGGCAACCATCGCCATGCTCCTGCCGATCACCTTTCAGTTGGAGCCGGTCTCCTCGCTGATCATGCTCGCCGGCATCTATTACGGCGCCCAATATGGCGGCTCGACCACGGCGATCCTGATCAATATGCCGGGCGAATCCTCCTCGGCCGTCACCGCCATCGACGGCTACCAGATGGCCCGAAACGGCCGCGCCGGCACGGCGCTTGCGATCGCGGCGCTCGGTTCCTTCTTCGCCGGCACCGTCTCCACCTTCCTCGTCGCGCTCTTCGCACCGCCTTTGACCGAGATCGCGCTGGAATTCGGAGCGGCCGAATATTTCTCGCTGATGATCGTCGGCCTCGTCTCCTCGGTCGCGCTTGCGCACGGGTCGGTGATCAAGGCGCTCGCCATGGTCGCGCTCGGGCTGCTTCTCGGCCTCGTCGGCACCGACATCTATACCGGCACACCGCGCTTCACCCTCGGCATCCGCGAATATGCCGATGGGCTCAATTTCGTGGCGGTCGCCGTCGGCGTCTTCGGCATTGCCGAAATCCTGCGCAACCTCGAAAGCGAGAAGACTCGCGAGGTGCTGATGGCAAGGGTCACCGACCTGATGCCGACCAAGGAGGACTTCAAGCGCATGTTCGCGCCGGTGATACGCGGCACGGTGATCGGCTCGGCGCTCGGCGTTCTGCCGGGCGGCGGCGCGATCCTCGCCGCCTTTGCCTCCTATACGGTTGAAAAGCGCCTCTCCGACCGGCCGGCGGAGTTCGGCCGCGGCGCGATCGCCGGTGTGGCAGGGCCGGAAAGCGCCAACAACGCCGGCGCGCAGACCTCGTTCATTCCGTTGCTCACCCTCGGCATCCCGGCCAACCCGGTGATGGCGCTGATGATCGGCGCGATGATCATCCAGGGCATTGTGCCCGGCCCGAACGTGGCCGTGGAGCAGCCGGCGCTCTTCTGGGGCATCATCGCTTCCATGTGGATCGGCAACCTGATGCTCGTCGTCCTGAACCTGCCCCTGATCGGGCTCTGGGTGAAGCTCCTGAAGATTCCCTATTTCGTGCTCTTCCCGATCATCATGGCCTTCTGCTCGATCGGGGTCTACAGCGTCAATTCCAATGTCTACGACCTCTATGCCGTCGCCTTCTTCGGCCTCGTTGGCTACCTGCTCCTGAAACTGCGCTGCGAGCCGGCACCGCTGTTGCTCGGCTTCGTTCTCGGACCGCTGCTCGAGGAGAACCTAAGGCGCGCCATGATCCTCTCGCGCGGCGACCCGACGACGTTCGTCACCCGTCCGATCAGCGCCGTCCTGCTCGCCATCGCCGCCGCGGTCCTGGTCATCGTCTTCCTGCCGGCCGTAAAGGCCAAGCGCGAGGAAGTCTTCGTCGAGGAGGATTGAGAGGCCGCTCTTCTTGCTGCCCCGCGCCTCGGAAGCGCGGGGCAAGCGGCTTTGCTGTTGCCTGATCAAGGCAGGCCGACCTTGTTCCATCGGCTCGAGACCAGCCTCAGCCATGGCGCCGAGTGAAAAACAGCCATGAGCAAGTACATCGCGGCCATTCCGGTTAGCGGCAGGGCGTCCTGCGCTGAAGAGCACATCATATCCTCCCCACCGGTGGCGGCCGTGATGAGCGCCATGATCGCGAATGTCGGCGCGGCAGCGAGGGACAGCCAGTCGGCCATTCCCCGCGGCGCCGGACCGATACCTGCGGCACCGCGAGATCCGTTGCTGGCACGCGACGTGCCAGTTGGGTGGCTTGACCGGAACGACATCGCTCAGCCCTGGCCATACCGATCGTGGTGGCGCCACCAGACACCCGTTTCGTTGCGCCCTTTCGGGGCACGGTCGAGCCATTGGTACACGCCCCAAAGGCCGTCCAGTCCGCGCGCATAGCTCGAATAGGTGTGGTAGACGATACCGTCCTCGAGCGCGAATGCGCTCACGCCCGGCCTGTCGCGCGTATATGTGGCGACGTCGGTTCCGGTCATGGCTGCAATTTCGGCGACCGGTCCTTCGTTGCCCCGCCATTCCTGAACGGTCTTGCCTGCGAGCGGCTCGCGTGCCGGCGGCTCGCGCCGATAGTTGTATTCTATGCCGCCCACGCGCTGCTCATCCGCGGTGAACCAGACGCTGAAGTCGTGGTTGAAGTCGCTGCCGAAGGAGGACGCCCAAGGGAAAGTCCATCCCATTCGCTGCTTAAACGACTCCAGCTTTGTAAGCGGTGCGCGCGACACCGCCGAGAAGGCGACGTCATGGTTCTCGTGATGAACGACGATACCGTTGAAGCCATCCGCGATCGAGGAGCAGGAAGGGCATCCGGCCGTATAGTCCGGTCCGAACATGAAATGGTAGACGAGGAGCTGCGAGCGGCCCCGGAAGAGGTCCTTGAGCGAGGCGCTCCCCTCTTCGGTTTCGAAGCGATACTCCTTGTCGATCCTGACCCAGGGCAAGGCCTGCCGTTGCTCGGCGAGTTCGTCGCTACGGCGCGTCAGCTCCTTCTCCGCCGCGAGCAGTTCGAGCCGCGCCGTCAGCCAGTCTTCACGTGTTCCGGTCAGATGTGCTGTCATCCTTCTTCTCCTTTGCCTATTTGTTGTCGTAGCTTTCCTGCGGCGCGTTGCTTGCCGGTCGTGAGCCAGACTAGAACCGGATATCGGATGGTGAGAGTGACAAGTGTGACGGGATTCCGATGGACTCGATGATCACCGCCGCGGCGCGGGCGCTTGCGGCGGGTGATTCCCTCGGCGCCTTGAAACGGGTCGCGCTGCGTGACGACGCGCCCGCGCTCGCGCTCAGGGGCATAGCGATGGCGCAGCTCGGCGACCTCGTTCGGGCGAAGGTTCTCCTCAAAAGTGCTGCCCGCGCCTTCGGACCGAAGGAGGCGGTGGCCCGCGCGCGCTGCGTCGTCGCCGAGGCCGAAATCGCACTCGTGTCGCGCGATCTCTCCTGGCCCGCAAAGGCCCTCGATACGGCTTGGGCGACGCTCGAGGCGCACGGCGATCGCGTGAATGCCGCCCATGCGGGCAATCTCAAGGTGCGACGCCTGCTCCTGATCGGCCGGCTCGACGAGGCCGAGCGCACGCTTGCCGGTCTCGATCCGGCGCCGCTCCCGCCCGCCTCCACGACTGCCCGCGAACTGGCCATTGCGGGGATAGCCATCCGGCGTCTGAAGACGGAGGCAGCGCGTGCTGCGCTCACGCGGGCCGCGCACGCGGCGCGGCAAGCGAACATTCCGGCGCTGACGGCGGAGGTCGAGGCCGCTTCGCTCGCCTTGAAAACGCCGGCGGCGCGGCTGATTGCGCGCGGTGAGGGACGCTCCCTCTTGCTCAACGAGGTCGAGGCGCTTCTGGCGTCCGGCACGCTCGTCGTGGATGCCTGCCGTCATGTCGTGCGGCAAGGGAACGCAATGGTATCGCTGTCGACCCGCCCGGTATTGTTTGCGCTTGCCCGGGCGCTCGCCGAGGGCTGGCCGGGGGACGTGCCGAGAGGCACGCTCCTTCGGCGCGCGTTCCGGGCGAAGCACGCCGACGAATCGCACCGCGCCCGTTTGCGGGTCGAAATCGGACGGCTGCGCGCGGAGCTCAAGGATCTGGCAGACGTGCGCGCGACGAAGCGCGGGTTCGCGCTTTCGCCGCAGGGTGGCCGCGAGATCGTCGTCCTGGCACCGCCGGTCGAAGGGCAGGATGCGTCGGTGCTCGCCTTGCTCGCCGACGGCGAGTCATGGTCGAGCTCGTCGCTCGCGATCGCTCTTGGAACCAGCCCGCGTACCGTGCAGCGGGCGCTGGAACAGCTTGCGGCAGCGGGCAAGGTGCAACCGCTCGGCCATGGCCGCGCGCGGCGCTGGATGATGCCGCTGGTGCCGGGATTCCCGACAATCTTGTTACTTCCCGGTCCCCTGCCGAGTGACTAGAGTGGCATCGAACCGGAGGCCGGCTTCGTCGATCGGCGGCGAAAGGGTATCCGCCTCTGAGCACTCCGTACAAGGATGAGAGCATGAGACGATCCAAGGCCGAAATCCTTCGTGAATATGGACCCTTCCCCGGGGCTGATCAGGTGGCTGGCGTCACTTTCGACGGCCGCCGCGTCTGGTTCGCCTCGGGAGACAAGCTGAACGCATTCGATCCGGCGAGCGGAGAAACGCTGCGCTCGATCGACGTGGCCGCGCATGCCGGAACCGCCTTCGACGGCAAGCACCTGTTTCAGATTGCCGAGGATCGCATCGTGAAGATCGATCCGGAGACAGGTCGGGTGCTCGCCAGCATTCCGGCGCCGGAAGACGGCAATTCGGGGCTTGCCTGGGCCGAAGGAGCGCTCTGGGTTGGGCAGCATCGCGGCCGGAGGATTCATCAGGTCGATCCCGAAACCGGAAAGATCCTCCGCACGATCGAATCCAACCGCATGGTCACCGGAGTCACCTGGATCGACGGCGAGCTCTGGCACGGCACCTGGGAAGGCGACGAGAGCGAGGTGCGGCGTGTGGATCCTGAAACAGGCGAGATTCTGGAGAGGCTGGAAATGCCATCCGGAATGGGCGTGTCGGGACTCGAGTCCGATGGCGGCGACCAGTTCTTCTGCGGCGGTGGCGCAAGCGGAAAGGTGCGAGTCGTCCGCCGACCCCGTCGTTAAGCCCCCCGCTACTGCCAAGCCCGCTTACGGCCCGTTGCGGACCTTCTTCCTGACCTCTGGAAGCACCCACCATGATCAAGATTCGTACTTCTACGCCCGATGACGGTGAGCGTGTTATGGACACCGGCGCCGAGCCGTAGATGCCACGCATGACTTCCTCTCACCAGACGACGTAATATCGAGAAGGAGGTGGCCGGCTTTTTGCCTCACGCCCCGGTCTCCTCGTTCCAGCGGCGCTGCATCTCTTCCGGCGCCACATCCTCGATCTTCTGCGAGAGCATCCACCGATGGCCGAAAGGATCGACGACCATGGCGACGCGCTCGCCATAGGCTTGATCTGCAGCGGCGCGCAGAACGACGGCCCCCGCGTCGACGGCGCGGGCAAGATCGGCATCGACCGACAGAGTTGCGAGGTGGAAGATCACGGGAGAGCCACCGATCGTGTCTGGGCTCAGTGCACCGAAGTCGGGATACTCGTCGGCAATCATGACGGTGCTTTCGCCGATCTTGAGTTCCGCGTGGCCGATCCGACCGTCGCGCGGGTCGGTCATCCGGAAGAGCTCCTCGGCACCAAAGGCGCGACCGTAGAAATCAATCGCTACGCGAGCATTCTTGACGATGAGATAAGGGGTCAGGGACGAAATCGAGGTGGACATGGGCGGCCCCTTGTCGCTGGCGTATAGTTACGTTACGTTACGTTTTATAAATAAATGAGTCAACAGCACATGAGCCCACCGAAACGGCGCGGAAGACCGCCAAACCAATTGGCGCAGACGAGGATCCTGAAAGCGGCGCACGACATTCTAACGGAGGACGGGTTTGGCCGTCTGACCGTCGAGGCCGTTGCCGCGAGGTCCGGTGTGGGCAAGCCAACGATCTACAGGCATTGGGCGAACGCCTCCGAACTCGCCATGGCCGCCTTGATGTCCGGAGATCCGGGCATCTTCGCAGGAGGCGGGACAAGTCTGCGATCGGCGCTCGCGGGGCAGATGCGATCGCTGATCCAGGCCTTTGCGACGACCAGAGGGCGCCAAATCGCCATGACGCTCGCGGCCGCCGACCCCGAAAGCGAATTCACCAAAGCCTTCCGCAACCAGGTCATCCTCTCGAGCCGAGAGGCCGGTCGCGCCTTGTTGCTAGAGGCTGCCGCGCGGGGAGAGATTACGTTGCAGCACGACCTGGAGGTGCTGCTCGATATGATTTACGGACCTGTCTTCTACCGGCTGCTTGTCGGGCATCGCTCACTCGACACGGGCTTCGCCGACAGCATCGTCGCGATTGCCTTGGAAGCAGTGGCGGCCCGCGCAGATAGGTAGAAAACGAGAGCGGAACCAAACCCGCTCGCAGAACCAGATTACCGGCCCGTTGCGGCCATTACCGACTAAAAGACGACCGACGTCTTCCTATACAGCTCGTTGCGAACCGCGCACCGCAGGTACTGAGCGTCAATTGAAGGTATGTAGCTTGATTTTCAGGCTGCCGTCAGACTGTCGCTCGAAAACATGTGTGGCAACTCCGCCCCAAGGCTGGTCTTTGCCCTGAGCATCTTTGCCCTTTGCCGACCATTTTGCTGCGCCGTAGATCAATTTCTGGTCGCCATCCACCCTGATCACTTCCAATTTGTGATCAGTCGCGCCCATGCCGAATATGCCGCTGAAAAACTTTTCAACGCCAGCAGGTCCTTCGATCACGTCATGACTGGGGGGAAGAAGGAGCGCATCTTCGGTATAGAAGGTGGCAACCGCCTTAGAATCCTTTTTTCCGAAGGCCTCGTCCCAAGCTGTATAGGCAGCCTTGACATCCTCTTCTAGCGGACCGGCCCGCACCTCCACCGAGGTAGAGATCGAGCAGACTGCAAGCGCAATTAGCCAACCAATGCGTGTCCTGGACATAACTTCCCTCCTTTTTTTCTGTTATTTATCCTCCTGTAACTTCGTACTATACCACCGCTCGCCTATAATGGCGCTCTCTGCGGCGGCTCCAGGACAAGGTCAACTTCCGCACACCACCCGGTCCGCCGTTCAGTTCGCCGCGGCGGCATCCGAACGTTTGCCGCCCGTTATCACTGCCGTCGATGCCCACCTCATCGGGGCAGCCGGGGTCGATTGCCGGGTTCCAACTCATGAGCGTCATTCTCTCTTGAGCCTCCGGGAAGCCTCGCACTTGCCGATGCGAATGCCTGATTTCGATCGATCCGGACCGCGAGCGGGAAGAGCGTTTTCGGCCCGACGAATGCCTAAACTGGCGAGCGACCGTCTGCCCAACTGTGATACGTCAGGCTGTCTCTCAGTAAGTGGAACGTGCGGGCAATGTCGTCGAGCTCCGAGGCTCGCAGTAGAGCGACCGTCGAACGCAATTCTTCGATAAGGCTTCGCCCCGTTCGTGTTTTAACGGTCGAGACCCCAGACGTCCGGATTCGTGCGAAGTACTCGATCATCATTTCGATGAGGACTCGAACTTTCCGTGCGGGGTGCTGACCCGGATGTCGGACGACATACGCGCCTGCCGACGGTGGGGGATAGCGTGTCATAACCGGAACGAGCGCGCCGGAGGCCACATATTCGTGTGTGATGCAATCGGGGAGCCAGGCGATGCCGAGTCCTGCCGCCGCGGCAGCGGCAAGCGCCGTAGCGTTGTCGGCCTTGAAACCTGCCCTGCGGCTGAACCGTGACAATCCTGCTGCCATCCATGAACTGCCAGGGTTCTGTTCCTTGCATGGGGGCCTCATGGTCGACGAGTTGCTCTAGTGTCTCAGGTGAACCGTGCGCTTTTATGTAATCCGGGCTTGCGACAAGCTTTCCATAAATCGGCCCGATGCGCTTCGCGACTAGGTTGGAGTCCTGCAGGTAACCAACCCGGATGGCGCAATCGAAACGTTCGGCGATGAGATCGACGAAGCGATCGCTGTAGGAGGTGTGGATGTGGAGCTGCGGGTGATGTTGCGCCATTTCCGCAAGCACGGGGGCGAAGTGAGTCGGGCCGAAAGAAAGCGGCATGGCAACCCTCAGGCGGCCGCGCAGCTCACCGGTTGGGAGGATCGTTTCCCTGGCCTTCTCGATCTCGGCGGTGGCTCGCGCCGCATGGTCTCTGAACGTGATTCCCGCTTCTGTGAGCGCGGCGCCGCGGGTCGTTCGTGCAAGAAGCTGCACGCCAAGTTCCGCTTCAACCCGAAAGAGCCGCCGGCTGACCATTGACTTGGAGACGCCGAGCCGGCGCGCGGCGGCCGATACGCCCCCGGCATCGGCCACTGCGACGAAAGTCTGTAGATCTTCGATGTCCATTCCGGCGTTCCTCATTTCGCGACACAGCTTGCCTGACTATGGCACTACCGCATCACCAAAAGGAACAGCAAATTGCGTCCAGGCAACGTCGCCCGCTGGCGCATGTCTCCCCGTGAAACCCATTGCCGTCCATAGCGGCAGAGAAAGGACGTCTTGATGACCCCCTCGTAACGGACTTGATTCGCTTCTTCGTCCTGAGGACTCGGTCCTCGTTCTGATCGACCACCAGCCCTATCAGCTCGCGAACCTGAACAGCCACGAACCGCAGATGGTGGTCAACAATGCGGCGGCTCTGGCGAAGGCCGCCAAGGCCTTCGAGGTGCCCACGATTCTGACGAGCGTGATCGCTGATCGGGGCGGCCTCATCTTCCCCGACATCACTGACGTGTTTCCCGACCAAGAGGTGATCGATCGGACGTTCATCAACACCTGGGAGGATGCGAAGGTCGTGGACGCGGTCAAGGCCATCGGCCGCAAGCAGCTTATCATCGCCGGTCTGTCGACCGAGATCTGCGTTGCGATGCCGACGATCCAGGCTCTCGGCGAAGGCTGGGACGTGACGGTCGTCACCGATGCGTCAGGAGCGGTTCCGGTCGAGGCCCACGAGGTCGCGATCCAGCGCATGATCGCGGGCCGGCGCGAAATGATGACCTGGCTGCCGGTGGCTTCGGAATGGCAGCGCGACTGGGCCCGCACAGACCACGCCGCCGAGCTTGCGCGGGTACTTGTGCAGCATGCCGCTGGTAGCGGTATTGCCTACCTCTGGGAGCAGCAGCTCCTCAACAAGCCTGTGCGGAGCGAAGGCTGAACCGGGCCGGGATGGCGAGTATTCGGTGAGCGTCGGGATCGATCCGTTTGCCGGCCCTCGCCATCTCCGCCCTTCTCGTTTCGGTAAAGTCGAGGTGCGGCGCGGGTGGCTGTAGGTCGAGCATATCTGTTTCCGCCCTTGGCACGGCGCACACCCGTTGCTGTCGTTCAACCAGCTCGCTGTGAACGACAGCTCCGCCTCGCTAAAGCGGACCAAAGACTCGCGTAAGAGGCTACTCTAGGGAGCGCGTCTCGCGCTCCGCCACCGCCGTACCTTGGGCCACCCGGCGCTCGGATGCAGCACGACCCGGTCCCCTGGCGAAAGCCCGGATAACACCTCCACCAGCTTGCTATTCCGCTGCCCGGTGCGCACGACCGTGGTCCGGGCACGACCGTCCTTCACCGCAAAGACGGCCCAGTCGTCCCCCCCGCCGGAACACTGCGCTTACAGGTATAGTGAGAGAGTCCTCCGATTCCCAGATGGCCACATGAACGATGACCCGGAAGTCGTGACCCAGTCGGGACCAGGACTCGGGCGGATCGACAAGATCTATCACGGTGCCGACGCGCTGTTCCTCGATCCCCAAGGCCGAGACCTTCACGAAGCCGGCTGGGTCGACACGCTTCACTCGACCACGCAGGGCCGGGCCGCCCCAGCCGTCGATGATGACCGCAGCGCCGGTTTTGATCTGAACGGCTTCGGCCGACAGGAAATCCGCGACGATCTCCAGGTCCCTTGGATCGCCGATCTGGACGAGCGGCGCTCCAGCCTGAACCACTGCTTCGTCCTCCTGGACGATCCTGAGCACACGGCCGCTCACGGGCGCGTTGATCTGGACACAGCAGTCCTGATCGGTGCCAGCATCCGTTACGGACGATTCGAGAAGCCGCCCGACGCCACCGCCTGCTCCCGACGCCGGACTTCGAGCTGGGCCTTTGCCGTTGCGAGTTGAGCCTCGATGGTGTCGAGATCGAACTTCGCCTTTTCCAGGTCCCGTGCAGAAATCGTGTTGCTGCGCGCGAGCCCCTCCGCGCGCGACGAGAGCCGCCTCCAGTTCCGCGCGGGAGCGGACGTCGAGCAGGCCAGGTGTCACCGGCTGCATGACTGCCACGATCGTCTTCTCGGCGACCACTTCGTCGCCGACGTGCAGTGACGTCTCGTCATGGCCGTTGGGCCTGGAGATTCGGAGAACCCTTCCGGCAACGGGCGCGGAGACCGTGTAGACATGCAGGACGCGTGTTCTTGCCTCTTCATCGACCGTCACAGACATCGGCACCCTCGCCGCAGGTGCCGTATCGACGGGGACCGGCCGCGACGAGGCGAACCAGGCGGCCGCGGACGCCGCTGCTCCGATTGCTACCAGCCACCCCGCCCGTTTCAACCAGTTCCGCTGCATGGTCTTATTCCCGCGTTTTGAGGACTGCCACAAGATCGAGCTCGTAGACTCGACCCCCGACGACAAGCGCCGATATCAGCGCCGCGAAAAGGACGATCGCGGTCGCCAGCACATAGGTGAGATTCTCAACGACGAGGGGCACACGCATGAGTTCTCCGGCAAGCTGCTTGTTCATGACCCACGAGAGACCGTAGCCGATTGCCCAACCCGGTGGCTGGGCCAGGGCGACGATAACGGCGAGTTCGAGAAGCAGGATGCGCATCGTCTCGCCCTGGCTGAAGCCAAGGACTCTGAGTGTCGCGAGTTCGCGCGCATGCTCCGAAAGCGAGATGCGGGCGCTGTTGTAGACGACGCCGAAGGCGATCACGACAGACAGCCCGGTATAGATCCTCGCCATTGTCGTGACGATGATCGCCAGGCTTTGGCGGAAATTCACGAGGGACACACGCTGCAGCGCCACCCCCGCAACCGTCGGCATCTGCTTTATCGCTTCGTAGAGCAGGTCAAGCTCGCCGTCGTCCACGCTGAGATGGACGCCATTCACCGTCGGGGCCTCGCGCAACAAGTGGGAAAGAGCTTGCGCGTCCATCATCGCGGCAATGCCGAAATAATCCTCCACCAGGGCAGCTAGGGTCAGTTCAATCGTCCGTCGCCGGCCGTCGAGCAGGTCCACGTCAACGGTGTCGCCCACGCGCGCATCGAGAAGCCGTCCGAGATACGCAGAAATCGCCACCCCTGCCTCGGGCAGACGGACCGTACGTAGATCGACATCGATGATCCGGCTCAGGTCCGCGCTGGCGGGCCTGCCGGAGAGCAGCGTCCTGCGCTCGCGGCTTCCCTTTCGGACGCGAATGGGGACCTGACGATAAGACTCGACCGCAAGCACGCCAGGCAGTCTGCTCACATCGAAAAGAACCGTCTCCGGCCGCTTTTCCACAAAGCTGATCGTCGCATCCTGGCGATCGGCCAGGAAGTAGGTCACGTCGATCAGCTCCTCCATCGCATTGCCGACGAACAGCGAAACGACGAGAATGCCGGTCGCAAAGGCCATGCCGAGCGTTGCCAGGGCCGCCCGGATCGGCTTGCGGGCCACGTTTCTGAGCATCATGATCGTTCGCTGCGAGATGAGCGAACCGAATGAAGGCCATCCGAACAGGATGCGCCGGAACGACGGAGGAGCGGGAGGCTGCATGGCAACCGCGGCGGCCAGCGAGACGATCTCCCGAAGGGACCCGAACGCCCCTCCGAGCGCAGCGGCCATGCTGAGGAGCGCGGCGAGGACATAGACGTCGGGGTTGTCGGCGAAGACGAGGAGGGGTAAGCGGTAGTAGTCGCCGAAAAGCCGCGTCACGTAGATGCCGAGCCAGGCTCCAGCCACGCTGCCGATGACAATGCCGATCAGGGCAATGGCGGCGACGAATTTCAGATAGTGGGCGACAATACTGGTATTGAAGTACCCGAGCGCCTTGAGCAGCCCGATCTGCTCCCGTTCGAGCGCGACCAGTCGGCTCAGCGTCAGGTTGACGAGAAAAGCGCTGACGATGAGGAAAATCGGCGGCAGCGTACGGCTCATGTTCCTGAGCATGTCGAGGCCGTGCTCGAGATACGCATGGGAGGTCTGATCCTTGCGTCCGTAGGCCGCGCCGCCGCCATAGGCTCGAGTAGATCGTCGAGCGCATCGATGACCTCCGTCTCCACGGCATCCGACATCAGCTTGAGGCTCACCGAGGAGAACGCACCCTTGAGGCTGCAGACCTCGGCCAGCGCCCGCTCCGACATCCAGATTATTGCAAATCGGCGATCGTCGGGCATCCTGTCGCCAGGTCCGATCGCGTAGACATACTCCGGCGACAACGCGATGCCGACGATCGTAAGCTCGCGCTTGCGGCCGTTGAGCGTGGCGGAGAAACGGTCGCCCGGTTCGAAGGCGTGCGCCTTTGCAAAGCTTTCGTTGACCACCACCTCGTCCAAATCATGGGGGTCAGGCAAGCGGCCGCCCCGGATGTAGAGTCGGTTGAGCAGCGGCGGCCCGCTTTCCGGAAGCGAAATCAACCGCCCGGTCGCGGGTTCGCGGAAGTTGGGGACGTCAAGCAGCGCGAGTTCGGCGATGCGGGTCTCGAACCGCGGCGACGCCCGAGATCTCGGCAACGCGCGGGACGAGCGTCTTCGGAGCCCTCGTCATTTCGGCGAAGACGTCGGCGAACTGGTACCGCTCATAGTAGGTGGTGCGCGTCTCATCCAGTGACCTGAACGATCCGGTCGACAGCACGAGGGATGCGACACCGCCGGAGACCACGAGGGCGATGGCGAGGACCTGGCCCCAGAGCCGTCTCAGATCCCGCTTCAACTTGGTGTCGAGCGTGGCCATGCGTCACCAGGTCAGTGCCGCGGCGGTGAGCCGCCGCTCATTCACTTGAATTCTCGAAATCGTTCCGTCGGCAAAAAAGAGCACACGGTCGGCGACCGCCTGGATGCTGGCGTTGTGGGTAATGATGAGCGTCGTGGTGCCGAGTTCGGTGTTGACGTTGATGAGCGCATCGATCACGCGGATGCCCGTCTTCGAATCCAGCGCGCCCGTCGGCTCGTCGCAGAGCAATACCTCGGGGCGTTTGGCGATCGCCCGAGCAATTGCGACCCGCTGCTGTTCTCCCCCCGAGAGCTGTGCGGGAAAGTGGTTCCGCCGAGCATCGAGTCCGACAAGCGCCAACGCCTCGTCAGTTCGCATCGGATTGGGGGATATCTCGGTGACCAAGGCGACGTTCTCGTAGGCGGTCAGGCTCGGTATGAGATTATAGAACTGGAAGATAACGCCGACGTGCTCACGCCGGTAGAGCGTGAGTCCGCGTTCGCCGAGCGCCGTCAGTTCGGTGTTTCGGAAGAAAAGCTGTCCGCTTGTCGGGCGGTCGAGGCCGCCCATGATGTTCAACAAGGTCGACTTGCCGCTCCCGGACGGACCCAGCATGACGACCAGTTCACCCGCCCTGATGTCGAGACTGAGGTCCCGCAGTGCCTGCACGGCAACTTCGCCGGTCAGGTACGTTCTCGTGAGGGACCGGGCGCGAAATATCGTCTCCGTCATCGTCTCCTCCCGAGGCGCAGGGAACGCTGAGTGGCTATTTTAGACCGGAACCGCGCAAGAGGGGCCTCGTGTACGCTCTCCGCCGATCAGCGGCCCTGGGGCGACCCGCTATGCTCCCGGCCGCGCTTGTGTGCGCTGTGGCCGCCATGACCATGATGAAAGATGTGCAGGAGCGGACAGGCGAGGACGAGCAGATAAGGAAGATAACCGAGGGCGTGCAAGCGATGCTCAGAAAAGAGAAGAAATGCGCCGATCAGTAGAAAGCCGATCAAGACGATTGCTGTCTTGGAGCGCCAGAAGCTTTGGGACTCGGCAATCTCCCTCTGATCCGCTCCGTGGAAGCCTGCCGATTGCTGCCCCGCGTGCTCTTCGCTGCTCATCGCAATGGTCTCCCCTTCCCTTACATCGTGCCCATCATAGGAGGCACGAGCAGTCTGTCAGCCTTCTGTTTCTGCGCTCCATCGAACGACTGGTAGAGAGGCGCGAGAGCGGCCTTCAACTTGCGCACGCTTTCGAGGCTGCTGTTCAGAATGCCTTCCCTGACTTCGATGCGCTGCAGCGGGGTCGCGGCAGCTCCATCCGGAGCGCCCATCGCCTCTGGCATCTGCATCATGCCACCTGCATGCCGCGGGCATTGGCGCGCAGAACCTCGGCGAAGGCATTCCAAGATGCCTCCTGCTCAGGCGTTATCTTGAGTTCAGCCTTCAGGAACGCGAGACGTCCCTCGATATGTTCGCGCGCCATCATCTGGGCCATCGCGCCCACGCCCGACTGGCCCCTTTGTCCTTGCCCGGTGGCCATCATGCCCATGGGGTTTTGTCCGCCGGCCATCATCCGCATCATGCCGGCCATCATGTCACCGCACATCATGGCGCCTGGCATCGCGGTGCTCGGGTTAGCAGCGGGAGCCGCCGATTGCACAGCTTGTTCGCTGGCCTGCCCGGCTGTGGCCTCGGGATGGTGCGCGTCTTCTGCAAAACCTGGCGTGTCAAGCATGAGCATTGTACTCGCCAGCAGGATCGTCCGCAGTGTCGCCATTTTATTTCTCCCAACCTCCGGTGAAGGACTGGCTTTCAGGGTACAACGGCTGGGACGATCTACATTGACGCAGATCAAGCTCTGCCAAGCATCCATCACTGCGCGTCCATGCCCAATGCCAACCATCGCCAGTTCCGTATCTCTGGCAAGTCCTCGCCATTCTCGCGGATGTAGGCATCGTGTTCCGCGAGCTTGCTTTCGATGAAGCGGGCGAAGCCTCCTCGCGCCGCAGCCAGAGACGGGACTCGGTCGACTACCCCCTTGGCGAGATGGAAACGGTCAAGTCTGTTGAGAACGGCCATGTCGAACGGGGTCGTAGTCGTGCCTTCCTCCTGATAGCCATGGACATGGAAGTTGGCGTGGTTGGCGCGGCGATAGGTCAAGCGGTGAATGAGCGCAGGATAGCCGTGATAAGCGAAGATCACCGGCTTGTCGGTCGTGAACATCCGATCGAATGCATCATCCGCAATCCCGTGGGGATGTTGGCTGGGAGCCTGCAGCGCCATGAGATCGACGACGTTGACGACCTGTAGCCTGAGTGACGGAAACGCCTCCCGCAGGATCATTACGGCGGCCAGTGCTTCCATAGTCGGCACGTCGCCAGCGCAGGCGACCACCGCATCCGGATCGCCTCCGTCGTTGGAGGCCCAATCCCAGACGCCGAGTCCGGTTTTGCAATGCGCCACGGCCGCGTCCATGTCCATCCATTGCAGCTGTGGTTGTTTGCCGGCGACGATGATGTTGATGTAGTCGCGGCTCCTCACGCAGTGGTCGACCACCGAGAGAAGCGTATTCGCATCCGGCGGCAGGTAGACGCGGATGATGTCAGCCTTCTTGTTGGCAACGTGGTCGATGAAGCCGGGGTCCTGATGCGAAAAGCCGTTGTGGTCCTGCCGCCAGACATGCGAGGTCAGCAGATAGGTGAGTGACGCAATCGGCTTGCGCCATGGAATCTCGCGGCAGACCTTCAACCACTTTGCGTGCTGGTTGAACATCGAATCGACGATGTGGATGAAAGCCTCATAGCAGGAGAAGAAGCCATGCCGGCCGGTCAGCAGGTAGCCTTCCAGCCAGCCTTGGCAGAGTTGCTCGCTGAGCACCTCCATGACGCGACCGTCCGGAGAAAGCTGCGTGTCGCTCTCGAGGATCTCGCCCGTAAAGGCGCGATCCGTCGCCTCGAAGACGGGTGACAGCCGGTTTGATTCGGTCTCGTCGGGGCCGAAGATGCGGAAGTTCCGGCCATCTGAATTCAGTTTGAGGACGTCGCGAAGATAAAGGCCTGCGATGCGGGTCGATTCCGCGGTCGTGTTGCCCGGAACGTTGATCTCCACAGCATATTGCCGGAAGTCCGGCAGGTCGAGGTCTTTCAAGAGAAGGCCGCCATTGGCGTTCGGATTGGCCCCCATGCGGCGTTCGCCCTTCGGCGCGAGGTCACGTAGGTCGGAACGAAACTTGCCGTCCTCGTCGAACAGCTCCCTGGGCCGGTAGCTCTTCAGCCACTCTTCGAGAATGTCGAGATGTTCCGGCACGTCGGCAAGCTTTGCGAGCGGCACCTGATGCGAGCGCCAGGAGCCTTCGGTTTTCTTGCCGTCGACCTCGCGCGGCCCGGTCCAGCCCTTCGGAGATCGGAAGACGATCATAGGCCAGGCGGCGCGACCGGAAAATCCGACGCTGCGGGCTTGCCGCTGGATCTCGGCAATCTTGCCGTAGGCCGTGTCGAGCGCTGCCGCCATCAACTGGTGCATCTGCCGCGGATCCGCGCCTTCGACGAACAGTGGTTCGTAGCCGTAGCCCCTGAACAGTGCCTCCAGTTCCTCATGTCCGATGCGGGCGAGAATTGTCGGATTGGCGATCTTGTAGCCGTTGAGATGGAGGATCGGCAGAACGGCTCCGTCTCGTTTCGGGTTGAGGAATTTGTTCGAGTGCCAGCTCGTGGCAAGCGCACCCGTCTCGGCCTCTCCGTCACCGACAATGCAGGCAGCGATCAAGTCAGGATTGTCGAAGACCGCACCATAGGCATGCATGAGGCAGTAGCCGAGTTCGCCGCCTTCGTTGATCGACCCCGGCACCTCGGCCGCGACATGGCTCGGTATTCCGCCCGGATAGGAGAACTGGGTGAAGAGCTTCCTGAGACCGTCCTCGTCCTCCCCGATTTCCGGGTAGAGCTCTGAATAGGTGCCCTCAAGATAAGTGTTTGCGACGAGACCGGGGCCGCCATGACCTGGACCGGTGACGTAGATCATGTTGAGGTCATGTGCCACTATCAGCCGGTTTAGGTGGACATAGAGGAAATTGAGGCCGGGAGTGGTGCCCCAGTGGCCGAGCAGGCGCGGCTTCACATGCACGAGCGTGACCTTGTGTTTCAGAAGCGGGTTGTTGCGAAGATAGATCTGGCCCACCGAAAGATAGTTTGCGGCGCCCGAGTAGGCGTCCATCCGCTCCAGAAGGTCGGACGAAAGGGGATCGGTCATCGGGAGAGCTCCTGGCTTGGGAATTTCGGTGACGGCGCTTGCAATGTGATCTCTCCATCTGTCGGGATCACCCGGACCTCGATCATCCTGGATGACGGCTCGCCAAACCCGCGGCATCGTCGACTAGGCGCTCAGGTAGCGACAATGCGCAACCTGTTCCTGACGCCCCCTGCACCGCTGATCGTCTCGGCAGCCACGCGGGCCGCCTCGCGTTCGGCTTCGCTTTCGACCTGGCCTGACAGGCTGACGGTTCCATTCTCGACAGTCACCTCGACGGCCCCTCTGTCGAGCCCGAGATCGGAACAAAGCCGCGCCAGGACGGCGCGGCGCACTGCTTCATCACCTCCAGCTATGGCATCTGGCACGGCGGCGGCGACCGCCCGAAGAATGTCGCTTCGGCTTATGATGCCGACCATCTCTTCAGCTCGCATGACGGGAATCCGCTTGATCTGGTTGGCGGCCATCATTGCGCCGACGCGGCCGAGAGGCACATCTTCATCAACCGTCACCACGGGCTGCGTCATCACGTCACCGACGCGCCAGCTATGTCTCTTGGTGAACGCCCGCGGTTCGGTTTTGTCTGGCAGGGCGCTCGGCCATGCTGCCGATCCCAGCTCCGCACGCCGCAACAGATCGCCCTCTGATAACATGCCGACCAACTTGCCGTGGTCGTCGCATACAGGCAGTCCGCTTATTCGGTTTTCGAGCATCGTACGCGCAGCATGGCTTACACTGTGCTCGGGGCTTACCGACAGCACCTTCTTGGTCATGACGTCTTTGGCCAACATGGCATCAAACTCCCGTTTCGCCTCGCAGCATACGCCGTCGAGCGCAGCGGGGGATTGATTCCGGTCAAAGATCGGCGCCGTGCCGGGAAGATCACTGTAGGGGCTTTGATCCCCGCCGCGATGAGCATGCAGCGGTCCTGGCGCACCCCACTGGCGGGCATTATCAAACCGAGTTCACGGGTTTGATCTCGCTTATGACCGATCCGCACAGGTGAAGATAATCCACTCATGACTCGATCGCGCCCAGCCGTCCGTATTCTTTTAGCCCTGCTGTTTTTCAGCTTGACGGCGGCTTTTGGCGTAGCGATGGCAGCCTCGAGTCCGGCAATCTCGCGCGGCGATGTTGCGAGGGTCGCCGACCACGTCGTGGCGGACGTCCCCACATTAGGTATTCATAAAGATTGTGACGAGGACGTCGGCGGGACCGGTTCGGCCGAGCCGTGCTGCATGCCTGCCTTCGGCACTCATCACTGCGGGTTTGGCGCCGCGCATCCAACCGATGGCCCCGCCATCCCCGCTATTCACGCTCGCAGCCAGAAATGGAACTTCCCATCCGAGCAGGCTGCCGCAGGGCTTCACCCAAAGGGTGAACTGCCTCCCCCCAAGCATTTCGGCTGACCAGGCGCTCGCGCGCCACCGCCGCCGCCCCGTTGTCCTCGAGGACCTGAGACGGCCTCAGATTGCGCCGCCAGGCGCGCACTTCATGCGAAGGTCGCAATGCAATGCCCGTTTCTGTTTCGTTCTTCGGTGCAGCAGGCACCGGGCCGCCGACGACGGGGCAAAGCTGACGGCACAATTGCTCGCATTCGGCCGGCAGCAGCCGCTCAACCCGGAGTTCGTGGATGTTGGCGAACTCGTCTCCAACTTTTCAAAGCTTCTGACCAGGACCCTGGGAGAGACTATAGAACTTTCCACCGTCGTAAAGGGCAGCAATAATCTCGCCGTGATCGACGTGTCCCAGCTTCAAAACGCCCTTCTAAACCTGGGGCTGAACGCGCGCGACGCGATGCCGAACGGTGGCCGCCTGACCATCGATATTTCGCCCACGGTCCTCGACCGTGACTACGCCCAGATGTACCCGGAGGTGCGAATGGGGCACTATGTCCTGGTTGCCGTCACCGATACGGGCTCAGGAATGACGGAAGACATCAACCGCCGCGCCTTCGAGCCCTTCTTCACAACGAAAGCAACCGGTGCGGGGACAGGACTTGGGCTGAGCATGGTCTACGGCTTCGTCAAGCAGTCTGGCGGGCATGTTCAGCTCTACAGTGAGCCTGATCGCGGCACGAGCGTGCGCCTTTTCCTGCCTGCAGCTCAAGGGCAAACTCAGTCCGACGAGGTTGACGCAGGAGAAGAAACGCCCACGGAACCCATTCCGAGAGGCCATGAGGCGATCCTTGTCGTGGAGGATGATGAACGCGTGCGCCGTGTCGTAGTCTTCCGACTGCGCGACGCCGGGTATACGGTTATCGAGGCGGAAGCTGGCGCGCAGGCACTTGAACTGCTTGCGGCGCATCCGGAGGTCTCCCTCGTCTTTACGGACATGATAATGCCCGGCGGAATGAATGGCGACGAATTGGCCCAGCACGTGCGCGCTCTCAGACCCGATGTGAAGATGCTGTTCACGTCCGGCTATGCCGAGCCGGGTGCGGCCGGCAGAGCGGCAGGAAGCTGGTTGCAAAAGCCCTACACCGCCAGAGAGTTGGCATTGCGGCTGCGAGCGCTGCTCGATTGATGTGCCAGATGTCCAAGGCGGCATAGCTTCCCACGAGGAGCCCTTGTCCAAACGGGGCATTTTTGTTTGAGCTCGATCAACGCCTCGCCAGAACTCGGCGATACCTTCGATCAATGCAGATTGGAGATGAGGCCATGAGCATTCGCAACCTTCATCACGCCATGGATCCGAAGTCGGTTGCAATTCTCGGCGCCTCGAATCGAGCTGGGTCGCTTGGCCGCGTCGTCGTCGAGAACGTGCTCGCGGCCGAATTTGCGGGCGAAATCTGGCCGGTGAACCCGAAACATGACCAGGTCTCGGGCCTTCATTGCTACCGCCGAGTAGCAGACGTTCCGGGTGTCCCGGATCTAGCCATCATTGTCACTCCACCACAGACTGTGCCGGCTCTGATCCATGAGCTGGGCACTAAGGGGACGCGCGCCGCGGTGGTCATCACGGCGGGTCTCAATGCTGGTGAAGGATTGAGACAACCGATGCTCGACGCCGCGAAACCCTTTCTCTTTCGCATCATCGGGCCGAACACAGTGGGCCTCATCGTTCCTTCCGCGAAGCTGAATGCGAGTTTCGCGCATTTGCAGCCACAGCCAGGAGGAATAACACTGCTTTCGCAATCCGGAGCGATCGCGACTTCGTTGATCGACTGGGCGGCGGAGAACAATGTCGGCTTCTCGAAGATCATTTCTCTCGGCGACATGGCCGACGCCGACGCTGGCGATTTTCTCGACCTGCTTGCCGGAGATCCCGAAACGCGGGCGATCGTCATGTATCTCGAGACGATCCCCAATCCCCGGAAATTCATCTCGGCAGCACGAGCAGCGGCGCGGGTAAAGCCGATCATCGCAATCAAGGCGGGTCGGCATGTTGAGGGAGCCAAGGCGGCCGCGACGCATACTGGCGCGCTTTCAGGGGCCGATCGGGTGGTCGACGCGGCTCTGCGTCGTGCCGGTATCTTGAGAATTGACGGCCTCAGCGAACTGTTTGACGCGACCGAAACCATCGCGCGTTTTCCGCCTCTTGAGCGCAGCCGTGTCGCAATCGTCACCAATGGCGGCGGCGCCGGAGTGCTCGCAGTGGACCGGCTGATCGACTTCGGCTGCGAGCTCGCGGAGTTTTCTCCCGAAACCAATCGCGCACTTGACGGGATTTTGCCGGCCAATTGGTCGTGCGCCAATCCCGTCGATATCATCGGAGACGCTCCGCCCGATCGCTACGGGGCGACGGTCGAGATCGTCGCTCAAGACGCGGGCGTGGACATCCTGATCGTCATGAATTGCCCGACCGGCCTCGCCTCGCCCGTTGATGCCGCTCAAGCGGTCGGCTCCCTTGCGCGGGCTGGGACAATCTCGGGCAAGCCCGTTCTGACATGCTGGTTGGGCGGCCTGACCGCCCGCGACGGTCGTCATGTGCTGCAACAGGCCGGGCTGGCGAGCTACGATACGCCCTCGGATGTGGCCCTGGCGGCTTCTTATCTCGCCAGATGGTCGAAGGCTCAAGGGGCGCTGGTCCGTGTACCACCGAGCGAAAGCGACCAAGTGCCTCGTGAGCGGGACTTGGTGCAATCCATTTTCCGGAAAGTGGCGGCCGAGGGGCGCCGGATGCTGGCTGAACCGGAGGCCAAGGCGGTGATTGCAGCATACGGCATTCCCGTCCCTCAGACGGTGGTCGCAAAGTCTGCGGAGGCGACGGAAGCGGCGGCCCGCCTGCTGTTTGCGAGCGCTGCGAAGGTGGTGGTCAAACTGTTATCGAAGTCGGTCACACACAAATCCGATGTGGACGGCGTCGTTCTTGACATCCGGACTCCCCTCGCGGCCCGGCAGGCTGCGGAGAGCATTGCTGCGCGGCTCAAAGCCCACGATCCGACTGCCGTGGTCGACGGTTTCGCAGTCCAGCCGATGGTCGAACGCAGACACGCGTGGGAACTGATCCTCGGCGTCACCCGAGATCCCATATTCGGTCCTGTTATTCTGTTTGGTTCGGGCGGTGTTTCCGTGGAAGTGGTCGCAGACACCGCGGTGGCGCTTCCCCCGCTTGATGCCGTGCTCGCAGGCGACTTGATCGACCAGACGCGGGTCGGAAAGCTCCTCGCTGGCTTCCGCAACCAGCCGGCCGCAGATAGGGAGGCGGTCTGCAATGCTCTCACAGCGCTGTCGCAGGTTATCGTCGATTTCCCCTGCGTGCTCTCGATGGATATCAATCCGCTGGTCGCGAGCGCCGAGGGCGTCATCGCTCTGGACGCGCGCATCGAAATCGACCTACAGGCCGTCGACCTCCCCACCCCTAATCGCGATCTCGCGATCCGCCCCTATCCGAGCGATTGGGAGAAGGAGATCGCGCTTGCCGACCGGCTTTACCATCTGCGGCCGATCAGACCGGCAGACGCGGCACTCTATCCTGGTTTTTTGGCAAAGACGTCCTCAACGGACATCCGATTTCGGTTCCTGTCATCGCGCAAGCACTTCCAGGACCAGATGCTGGTGAGGCTCACGCAGGTAGACTATGAACGCGAAATGGCCTTCGTCGCGCTCGACAAGCAAAGTGGGGAGCTTGCCGGGATCGCAAGGCTCTATGCGGATCCCGATCACGAGGTCGCGGAGTATGGCTTGCTGATCAGGACCGACCTGCAGGGGCATGGTCTTGGCTGGGCTCTTCTTTCTCATCTTAGGGACTATGCTGTGGCCGAAGGTCTGCAGCGCATCGAAGGCCTCGTTCTGAGTGACAATGCGAAAATGCTCAGAATGTGCAGGGAGTTTGGCTTTGCGATTTCAACGCATCCGACCGATGCGAACTTGAGGGTCGCAACACTGGTACTGCAGCCTCAGGCGGGAGCTTCTTGACGAAGATCAATGTTGCGGCCCCCGTTTGGTTTACGGTGCTTCAGAACTCCAAACGCTCGGGGAGACCGAAGCAATGACCTACAAAACAGTTCTTCAAGTGCTCGATGCAAACCAGTACCAAACAGACCTCGCAGCGGCGGCAGAACTCTGCACCGCAGCCAACGCCCATCTTTCGGTCCTCCTGGTCAAGGTCGCGGCTCCACCTCGGTTCGGGGACCATGCAGGCCTCTCCGTCGCGTGGCTGGACATACAGGCGGCCGAGTTCGAACAGCTCGAAAAGGCCGTCGAGGCGGTACGAACGACGCTCAAGGACATGGGTTTATCGTTCGACGTCGCCGGCGAATACACCGAGCCTGCACGGGCAGACGACCTGGTCGGAGAGCGGGCACGCTACGCTGATGTTACATTGATCGGGACCAACATGGACCCGTCGTTGCGGGCGCGCGCCATCGAAGGCGCCCTTTTCTATTCGGCGCGCCCGGTCCTGCTTGCAAACCAGCGTCAATCGGCAACCTTGCTTCCGAAGAGGATTCTGCTGGCGTGGAACTCCAGCCTAGAATCCACAAGGGCGGCTCGCGAGGCTCTCGATATGATGAAAAATGCCGAAGCCGTAAACGTGGTGTTGGTCGACCCCACAGCCTCTCGCTGGAACGGCGACGAGCCCGGCGCGGATGTCGCGACTTATCTTGCCCGCCATGGCATAAAGGTGACCGTCGATCGGCTTCCGAGCGCTGGACGCGGGGTCGAGGAAGTTCTCAATCAGCGTGCAATGGACACCGACGCCGACCTGATCGTGATCGGGGCATACGGCCATATGCGTCTTCGCGAGAGGATTTTCGGTGGTGTCACGAACGCAATGATCGAGGCACCGATCGTACCGGTGTTGATGGTCCGTTGATATCACTCAGGCCACACCGAAAACATGGGCGCCGCTTTTTCGGCGCTCAGTTCGGGTGTGCGATCGCGCCGCGCTCGGCCAATTCAACCCCAATGAACGTAACACTCGCACCGCGGAAGCTTCTTGACAGGAATCAATGTGGCCACGCCGCGTGGAGATACATTGCTTAAGAAACTGCCTATCGATCTCGGAGGAGAAAGCAATGACCCACAAGACAATTCTTTTGGTGACCGATGCAAACGAGCACGAAAATGATCTGACAGCGGCAGCAGATCTCTGCGCGGCCGCAAATGCCCATCTTTCGGTTCTCCTGGTCAAGCTCGCCGCACCACCACCGATCGGAGAATATGCGGCCATGTCGGTCGCCTGGCTGGACGAACGGGCCGAGGATATACAGCAACTGGACGAGGCAGTGGAGAGGGCCAGGGCGACGCTGAAGGGCCTTGAGATCTCATTCGATGCAAATGGCATCTACTGCGAGACCGCATGGGCCGACAACGATGTCGGCAGCCGCGCGCGCTATGCCGACATCACGTTGATCGGCGCGAGCCTGAGGACAGATACTCCGTTGCGAGCGCGTGCCATAGACGGCGCGCTCTTCTATTCGGCGCGACCAGTTCTGCTCGCTAGCAATCGCCAAGCCGTCACCTTGCGGCCCAAGAAGATTCTTCTCGCATGGAATTCGACAATGGAATCGGCGCGAGCGGCCCGCGAAGCCTTGGAAATGATGGAGAGCGCCGAGGAAGTGAATGTCGTGCTGATTGATCCGGACGCAGCTTCGACCAAAAACGGCCAGGAACCGGGTGCTGATGTTGCCACCTATCTCACTCGCCACGGCATCACGGTGACTGTCGATAGGCTTCCGAGCGCCGGTCGCCGCGTCGAGGAGGTTCTAATCCAGCATGCCATCGATACCTCTGCCGATCTGATCGTGATGGGGGCGTACGGACATACTCGTCTTCGCGAAAGAATATTCGGCGGTGTTACCAAGGCGATGATTGAAGCACCTGTTGTCCCGGTGTTGATGGTGCACTGAACATTCCCTATCACGTCAAAGAAAGGCGCCGCCTCGAACGGCGCCTTTGTCATTTGTCCTCATGCCTCACCTTCGTATGCGGCGCGGCCGGTCATGCCTTCGATATCGACACAGAAGAAGACATGCGGCGAAGAGGTGGCGACGCCTTGTGGTGCGGGCTTCAGCCCGCCCGGCTCCCACCAGTTTGGCCGCGCCTCGAGAAGCGACCAGGCATGCATGCATTCTCTCCGCCATTGCCCTTCCGGTGGCAGCTCCTGATATCGGCCGAATACAAGGACGCTTTTCCACTGGCGCTCGCCTGAAAACTCATCGACTTGAAGGCACACCTTCGGGTTGCTACGCAGCCAGTCGATCTTCTGACCGGGCATAGAAAAGCAGTAGATGCAGTTGCCCGTAAAAGCATAGGTGATGGGCACGACATACGGCCGGCCTTCGTTACAGCAGGCAAGACGAGCCAAATGACCGGCCTGGACCACGCTGCTGCATTCGTGACGGGACATTTCCTTGATGAACATGATCTCCCCTCCTTAGAGGCGTCGGTCTACAAATTGAGGGTAAGTCTGCAAGGAATGCCTGTGCCTTGATGTCCCTCAAAGACCGATGACCGGAAATGGCCAATACTTGAGCCAGTGTTTGCCGGTTTTGAGGAAGGAGACGATCATGAGCGACATTCGCCTGCGCCAGGACATCCTGGATGAGCTCGAATATGAACCCAGCATAGACGCAGCGAACATCGGAGTAACGGTCGAGGACGGCGTTGTCACTTTGACCGGCCATGTTCACAGCTTTGCGGAAAAACACACTGCGGAACGGGTGACGCAACGGGTGAAGGGCGTGCGCGCAATTGCCGAGGAAATCGTCGTGCGTTTGCCTGAGAACAAGAAGGCCGCCGACGACGAGATCGCCAGGCGCGTGATAAAAATTCTCACCTGGGGAGCCGCAGTTGCCGACCTCAAGGACATCCAGGTCAAGGTCGAAAACGGTTACGTGACCCTGGAGGGAACGGTCGATTTTTATTTCCAACGTAATGCGGCCGAGAGTTTGGTGCGACGCTTGAGCGGCATCACGGGGATCGACAACCGTCTCAGGATTCGCCCCATGATGGATGCGCTCGACATCCGGCATGGCATCAGGGAGGCGCTCAAACGCAATGCTGAGATAGAAGCCGAAAACATCGACGTGGAAGTATCCGGCAGTCATGTCACCTTGCATGGAAAGGTTCAAAGCAGGCGCGAAAGAGCCGTGGCCGAACGAGCAGCCTGGTCGGCTCGCGGCGTCACGGCCGTTGAGGACCACTTGACGATCGAGGACGCTCAAGGCCGCCGCGCTCTCTGAAGGCAGCGCCCGAGGGTGTCTTCGCCATATGCTCGATTAGCCCGCGTCGGCGCACAAGTCTTGTGCCGACCGGCTTGAACTTAAGTCTCGCCACAAGGAGTTTGATCTATGCTGGAAACCGGTATGAATCCAATGACGCAATTTTTCTGGCCCAACTCGACGCGCATTGATGGTCCGAGCGCCCTCTTCTCGCTCGGACTTCTTCAAGCCGAGGCGCTCAAGGCAGCCCTTCGCTACCAGATCGAGATATTAAGATTCGGAAAGAACCGCTGCGAACAGAACCTGCGCTTGCTAGAGAATATATCGTCGCCCGGACACGTGACCGACGCCTTCGATTTGTGCTGCAACTTCTGGCAAAATGCAGTCCTCGACTATTCTGAGGAAGCGGCCCGTATGGCCGAACTCGGCTCGAGTGTTGCGGCCAAGACTGCGAAACGCGTCCGCCACGGGGAAAAGCTGGTGATCGAGGACCTGGCGGCGCAAACAGCCGTGTAGCGTTGCTCGGTCCACGAGGTGCTGCGAGTCGACGGCTCATGCGATAGAGGCGCAATGGTGATCTCAGCAATGCTAAATGATGCCGCTTCTCGCGAAAAAAACGATGACTCGCCGACGGGACTGAAGCAAGAAGAGGCAGACGCGCGGCTGACGCAATTCGGACCGAATTCCCTTCCTGAACCGCGAACGCCCTCGTTGCTTGCAACCTTCCTGCGTCAGTTCCGCAGTCCGCTCATCTACATCCTGTTGGCCGCGACGCTTGTATCGTTAGCGCTTGGCGACGTGAGGGACGCTCTTTTCATCGGCATGGTCCTCATCGTAAACGGTATCGTCGGCTCCGTGCAGGAGCACTCCGCCGGCAAGGCGGCACTCGCGTTGCGCAAGCTCGAACAACCGAAAGCGAACGTCATCCGCGACGGGCGCTTGCAGGAGATCGACGCAAGGCGATTGGTGCCAGGCGATCTGGTCACGCTAGAGGCGGGAGGACGCGTGCCCGCTGACGTTTGGCTGACATGCGCGAATGATCTCCTCTGCGACGAATCCCTGCTGACGGGAGAATCTGCACCAGTTCATAAGGCTGGCCTGTCCGCCGCGGCAGGCCCGCGACAGGAGGCCCACACCATCGCCTTCGCCGGGACACTTGTCACACGCGGCCGCGGACGGGGCGTAGTCGCAGCGACGGGAGGCGCAACCGAGATCGGCAAAATCGCCGCCGAAATCGGCAGGGCTTCCCTCACCAAGCCTCCATTGCTGATCAGACTTAAACGCTTCTCACAACTCATTGCCTTGGTTGTTGCGGCTGTCGTGGCTCTCCTCATTCTCGTCGGCGTCGCCCGCGCGATGACGCTCAACGAATTGTTCATGATGTCCGTCGGATTGGCGGTAAGTGCGATCCCTGAAGGCCTGCCGATCGCGATCTCGGTCGCGCTGGCAATCAGCATGCGCCGTATGGCCAAAGCACATGTCATCGTGCGCCGAATGCCCGCGGTGGAAGCTCTCGGCTCCTGCACGATGATCGCGACCGATAAGACCGGCACATTGACGCTGAACGAGCTTACCGTGACGGATATCCGCTTGCCGGACGGCACCGATATTGTTTGCGATACGGGCGCTGATCTGGACGCATGCACGATTAGGGGCGATGGAACCCCTCCCGCGGAGGCACGGGAACGTGCCCTTGCCCTGTTCAAGGCCGCATCGCTGCCCAACGAAGGATCGCTGGTCAAGAAAGCAACCGGTTGGACCGCCGTGGGTGATACGGTCGACATTGCATTGCTGGCAGCCGCCTACAAGGCGGGCTTGCCGCGCGAGGCTATCGAGAACGACTATCCGCTTGTCGCCCGGATCCCTTACGAGCCGGACCTCAAGTACGCTGCCTCATTCCACCGCCACGGCAACAGCATTCGCATCTTCGTCAAAGGTGCCGCCGAAACCCTGATCGACATGGCCGACCGGATGGACGTGGCCGGTCGCGCCCAGCCGATCGATCGGGAGGTCCTCCTCCATCAAAAGGAAGAGATGGCCGCGCGTGGGCTACGCGTCCTTGCCTTTGCGGAGGGCGAGACGACAATCGAAAAAGATGCGGGCTTTGGGCGGCATCTCCTGGTCGACCTGGTCTTTCTGGGCCTTGCCGGAATGCAGGATCCAGTGCGGCCGGAGGTGCCGCAAGCCATTCGCGATTGCCATTCAGCAGGCGTGGACGTAGCGATGGTCACCGGCGACGATCCTAGGACCGCCGCGGCAATTGCCTCGCATGCCGGGCTGATCTTCGCTGAAGATCAGGTGGTCACCGGCGAAGAGGTGCGCACGGCCGAGGAAAATGGACAGGAACGTCTCGACGCGCTGACCCGCCATGGCCGCATCTATGCGCGTGTGGCTCCTTCGCAAAAACTGGCGATCGTCCTCTCGCTCGCGCGCAACGGGCACTTCGTCGCCGTCACAGGTGACGGCGTCAATGATGCGCCCGCGCTGAAGCACGCGCATATCGGCGTGGCAATGGGGCGCAAGGGCACGGAGGTGGCCAAGGAGAGCGCCGACATCGTCATCACCGATGATAACTTCGCCTCGATCGTCAGCGGCATCCGCGAGGGCCGAGTCGCCTATGCAAATATCCGCAAGGTCATCTTCATGCTGATGTCGACGGGGGCCGCGGAGCTGCTGCTGTTCCTGCTGGCAATTCCACTCGGATTGCCGATGCCCCTTCTTCCCGTGCAGTTGCTTTGGCTCAACCTCGTGACCAATGGCATCCAGGACATTGCCCTCGCCGGCGAAAGCCCAGAAGGCGACGAACTTAGCCGCGCGCCACGCAGACCGTCCGAACCGATCTTTGACCGGCTCATGATCCGGCGCATATGGCAGTCCACGCTCGTCATGGGAGCCGGAGGCTTCGCGATGTTCTATGTTCTGCTCGAACAGGGCTATGGCGAGAGCGAAGCCCGCAATCTGCTGCTGTTGTTGTTCGTGCTTTTTGAGAACTTCCAGACGCTGGCGAGCCGCTCCGAGCGCAAATCCGTCTTCGAGCTCGGCTTTCTCGCCAACCCGCTTCTTCTACTCTCCATCGTAGCGGCTCAGGGACTTCATATCGCTGCCATGTACATTCCGGTCCTCAAGGAAACGCTACAAGTTTCCCCCATATCGTTTCCCGAGTGGGCGCTTCTGCTTGTTACAGCGTCTTCTGCACTCCTCATCGTGGAAATCGACAAATGGCGGGCCCGCAGCAAGCCGGTCGAGCTTAGCGCACTGTGACTTCAGCACCGTCGGGAATCACGGCTATGCTTGAGGATGTCCGCGACAATATCGTTCGCGGGGCGATCGGCATCCATTCGCTGCCAATCGATGCCCCCGAGATCGTAAGTCAGTTGCCGCGACAGGACATTCAGATCCGCATCGGAGGGCCCGACCGTCCTTTCGGCAACACGGCCGCGAAGAACCGACGGGCTCGCGCTCAGCCAGAAGGCCGCATATGGCACATGCGCTTCGCGCGCAGCCGCCTCGATGCGCTGACGGTTGGCGAACTTGTCGAAGACGGCTTCCGCGACCACGGATCCTCCCGCCCTCAATATGGAAAATGCGCGGCAGGCCAGCTCGTCGTAGACCTTCTCCGAAATCTCCGAACGATAGGCGTCCGCCGCTAGTCGCGTTTCAGCTGCAACGCCGTACATCGCTTTGCGGATGCGATCGCTTTCAATGATCCTCGCGCCCGGAGGCGAACCGAATTGCGCAGCCAGAATTTCCGCCAGGGTCGTTTTGCCGGAGCCACTCAATCCGCCAATCACGATCAAGCGGGGTGCCCGCGTTTCAAGCAGGGATAGCGCCAGGTCGAAATAGGATCGAGCCTCGGCGGCGAGCGCGTCCGACCGCTCGCCACTCTCTTCAATCTGTGTAGCTGTGACGTGCGCCCTCACGGCAGCGCGGATCGCCATGAAATAAGGCAGTAGAACGAAGCCATCCTCGTCGCCCGCTTCGTCGAGGTACCGGTTCATGACCAGGTTGGCAAACTGCGGAAAGCCGCGATGCCAGAGGTCCATGAGCAGAAACGCGAGATCGTAGAGCGTATCGATAGTCGCAATTTGGTCGTTGAACTCGATGCAGTCAAACAGCCGCGGTTCGCCTTGCAACAGACAGATATTGCGCAGATGAAGGTCGCCGTGGCATCGCCTGACCTTGCCCGCGACTTCACGCGCATCGAGCAGCGGTGCATAAGCTGCCAGGTTGCGCTCGAAAGCGCGTTCGAACTCAGCAAGCTCGACGGGGTCGAAGAGCCTGCTCGTGGCAAAACCGGCCGCATTGACACGCAGCACGGCGGCGATGTTCGCGGAGCCGGATCCCTGATGAACGACCTGGGCGTCCCCGTGAAAACGGGCGATCATATGTGCTGTCCGCGCCATCAGTTCGGCATTGAGCTTGCCCCCAACGGCCATGCGATCGAACAACGCATCCTGGTCGAAGCGGATCATTTCGATGACCGCATCGACAAGCTCCTCGCCCCGATCATAAGCAAGGCGGCCGTCGCGGCCGCGCATGATCCGTCGTACGCCGACGTAGAGGCCCGGTGCAGTGGCGCTGTTCAGCGCCACCTCCTTCTCACAAGCGGCGAGCCTCAGTTCCGCCGTCGAGAAATCCACATAGGGCAGCTTCACCGCTCGCTTGATCTTGTAAGCGCGATCGCCGGAAAGGAAGATGTAAGAGATGTGCGTCTCGATGATCTCGACCTTATCCGCGCCACGCAAGTGAGGCGCGCTCAATAAGCCGACGACCTCCGCCTGATCCTGGGCAATCATACAAAGCCTTTCTGTCCAGCTCTGGCCATTTCGTCGATCCGCAATTCACGAGTCTGAATTCATGGCGTTGCACAACGAAATGATGATCAACGCAACAAGCGTGCGCCTCATTGATCAGTGTCAAGGAACCATGAAGCGATGGCGGTAAGCAAAAGCCACCAGACCGTTTGACGCTCGTCAAGGAGCTGCGGCGGTGTTGTGCCACGTCGCGAATAGCCCCACGGCGGGTGCCGGCAGCATCGAAGGTAGAAACACCCATTCAAGGCAACGGCAGCGGTGAAAACTCATTTAGCGGACAATGACGAAATAAACCGCGACTCCGGTCCCTGCGGCGAGAAGCGACACAACGGCGAGCGATGCCCAATAGCGAATTGTTCCGGAGGCCATCGCCACCAACACCCGTCCGCCTGCGTTTGCGAGTACCGCGCTGAGCACTGCAGCTCCGACGATCTGCAGCGGTGCGGTTCCGCCTCCAGCGCGCAGCGCCGTCAGTACCGCAACGTCGACGTCGAATATCCCCGACGCGGCCGATATGCCGACCAAGCTGTTGTCGCCCGTAGCGGCCATCAAGGCCGCGCCGGTCGTCGCCGTCAAGGCAAACAGGCCCGCAAAAACAAGAAGCGAAAAGAGCTCAAACGGATTCCGTGCGGTGAGCGGTTCGTCGGCGGGAGGTGCAGTTTTTGTCATCAGAGCGGCACCACCCGCGGCAAATACCAACGCTGCCGCGATGATTGGCAGGACAACTTCGGGGATGACCGGCGGGGAGACGACAAGGATTACCGCCAGCACGCGCAATAGCGAGACGACGGCGGCGATGCTTGCGGCCCCAGCCAACGGCCCTGGCTCCTCGCCGGAGCGTGCCTTTTGCCCAAAGCTGGCTGTCACGGCAGTCGATGAGACGACTGCGCCGACCAGCCCGCCCACCACCAGTCCTCTTGACGAGCCAAGCAGGCGAACCGCCACGTAGCCTACAAATGAAATGCTGGCGCTCAGAACCGTGAAGAACCAGATTTCACGTGGATTGAAACCACCCCATGGGTCAATGGCATGGTTTGGAAGAAGAGGCAGCCCAATGGCGGTCATCGCCGCCAGCACGAGAGCCGAACGCAGTTCGATCCACGACAGCTTCTTGAGAAGATTGTGCACAAGCTCGCGGCTGGCGAGTACGCCAGCGAGCGTCGCGGCGCCCGCCGCCGCCACCCTGTAGTCACCAGTTACCGCCAATCCGCCGAGCGCAAAAACGGCCAATCCGGCAATGACGCCGGTGACGCTGAAATCCTCATCGTGCCGCGCTTCGCGCAGCTTGAACCAGGTGAAACTCAGCGCGAAGCTCATAAAGCCGGCAGCAAAGATCAGGTCGCTCCTCTGTGCATCGGACAGTGCCGCCAAGATCCCGCCAAGCAGACCCGAAATGCCGTAGGTGCGGATGCCTGCCGTGCGGCTGCCTTCCGGCGCTTCCCTTTCCCGCCATCCACGTTCGAGGCCCACGAGTAGGCCTATGGCAAGGGCGAGCCCTAGACGGAGAATAAGAGGTTCCATTCGCTTCCGGCCTAACCCCGCGCAACGTATTGATGTCGGCGCTCCGTGGACGCCCAAGTCGTGAGCCACCGCTCCGGTGAGCCAGGCCGCAAAGCATATCCCATTTGGAGCGCCGCGCAGCAAGCCGAACGCCATTAACGATGTTGCACGAACCTGCTTTATTTGGATAAGTCCTATCCCATCGGTCATGCCTGCAAGGAACGATATTGCAGCGACGAGCGCCAAACCAACAGAACTCCTCTGACGCTTAATGATGCGCCGCCGCCGCTGTACCGCCATTTGTGAGTCCAAGTGAACCCCCCGCAAGGAAAGCAACGCGAGCCCGCAGAATGCGCTGCCATTCACATGGCAGTGCTTTTTTTTTGCCTCGGCCACCGTTTAGCGTTTCCGCAGACCTTTGCACGGAATCAAGCCAACGATCCTGTGATCCAGTATCCTTCACAAGACCTGTCGGAGAGCACGTTGACCAAGAGCCGAGTTGTCGAGCCGTTATGGCGAGGGCGAGAGCTGGGTAGGCGGCTTTCCCTCATCGCTGTAGCCTTGCTCGCCGGTACGGCCGCCCGGCTCGCGGGACCGGCCCGATTTCAGCGCCTCGTCCTGGCCGCCGGCACCGAGTTACCCTTGCGAGCCTCCTTCTGCGTGCGTTGTCTCAATGGCCGACAGGATCGGTAGCGGGATGTGAGCCCTAAGTGCCCATCCCTGCACGTCAGTCTCGCGCGGTTAGTATGCCATGAACATCGGCACCGGGCTCTGTTTCAGAAGAGATTGCGTGACGCCGCCGAATACCAGCTCACGCAGCCGCGAGTGGACGTAGCCGCCCATCACAATCAAATCGGCCTGGATCAGCGTTGCATGCTTGCGCAGCGTCTCGGCAACGCCGCCGTTCAGGACCGAAAGAGTCTGTGCCTTCACCTTCACACCATGGCGGCCTAGGTGTAGCGCGGCGTCAACGCTGGTAGGAGCGGTGGCGGGCAGGTCCTTCTCTCCCGTCACGGTGACCACCTCCACGACCTCTGCGGCCCGCAGGAACGGCAACGCGTCGGCTGCCGCCCGAGCAGCCCGGCCGCTGCCATCCCAAGCTACGATAATTCGCTCGGCGCGGAATACATCTTGCTTGGGCGGGACCACAAGCAGTGGACGACCGCTCTCCATCAGCAGAGCTTCGATCAGGCCTCGGTCGATGGCGAGAGATTCGGATTCTGCATCCACGATCGTGAGGTCATGCAGGCGGGCCTGCGTCCTGAACACTGCGAGCAGCTCAGGATAGTTGAGATGCGGGCTCTCGGTGGAGCAGGCAACACCCGCCGAGGAAGCATGGGCCTCCGCAGCGCGGGCGGCAGCCTGGGCGAGGGAATGAAGGCGCTGGTTCTCTTCCCGGACGAGGCCGGCGACAACCCTGCTGACCCCCGCGCTCGACAGAGTGAGCTTAATCGAGGCAGCCTGAATAGTGACATGAGCACCCGCCTGCTGCGCAAGGGAAATACCGTAGGCCAGGGCGGACGAGGTTTCATCAGGGCCGAATTCCTTCGTCAGGCCAATCAGTATGCTTTTGATGTTCTGGACCATGTCAATTCCTCCCGACCAACGGCCTCAGAAAATAATAAGCGCGTATAGGAAGACCGCAATTGATCCAGCGCAATATCGCAGATGACATCGCTTGTTGGGGGGTCGAGGATTCCTGGGGCGCCTTCGATCTTCTTCGATAGCCGCAGGCTGCCAGTCAAGTAGCGGATAATGAAGAAATAAACGGTGACTCCGGCTCTTGCCGCAAAGGCTTCGACATCTGCAGCGGTGTCGCTCCGTCTCCGGAGTGAAGCGCCGTCAGTAGCGCCACATCGATGTCGAAGGCCCATACAGATGGCATCTCCTTGGGGGAGCAATCGCTACTGGACGAGGAATAGCAGCCGGTCGCAACGCTGGCTGTTCTAGTGACGCCAGCAGATTGCTTCGCTCAAGAAGCGGAGTTTGATGATGCGTGCCCCGCCTCTATAAACAAACGGCCCGCTGGCGGCGTTGATGCGTTGGCAAACCGGCGCCATGGAGCCGGGGTCACTAGCCGGACACCGCGCTTGCCACGGCCGCCAACGAGAACGCGCCCAGTATCAATGAGGCCAGTTTGTAGGAGTGCCGTCGCACCCTCAAGAGTAGGCAGCCGCCGAAAACGACCCAGGCAAGGCCTGCAAGTGTCGACATGGCAGCGTAGGTCGCCAGCCAAACGGGAGCCTGGATGTTGGCACCGGACGGTATCAATACCGTGCCGACCAGCATGGCCTTCGGGTTTACTATGGTGGTCAGCAATACGCGAACGAACAATTGCCGGACCGACCTCGCATCGCTCAGGAATGGCATACCCCAAAGCCGGACGGCCGAATACAGCAACCAGCCCGCCGCCAGCAACTTCATTGTGGCGAATGCGATTGCGTTCCCCTGGATACCATCGGTTAATCCAATGAAGAACGATACAGCCAGGATATAACCCATTGCTTCCGCAAAGGGCATTATTGCTGCCCGTCGAATACCGAGCGATGCTCCGCATGTGGCCAGGACGGTGTTCGTCGGACCGGGCGTCAGCAGGATCAGGAGCGCGGAGAGGATGAAGGACAGAGTGACCATGGCGACGAATTGCAGGGTGGGGCCAAAAACATGTTTACCCTTCACCACGTCGGTCAGCCTTGATGCAAGTCAACCACGCTCTTGACGCAACAGGGGCCCACATACAGATCCAACGGCCACGTCAGAACCGTTCGAGCGCCTGGCGGTCGCGAATCTCGATCATGCGGCCCTTAACCGTGACGCCCGACTGGCGCAACGTCGAAAAGGCGCGTGACAGGGCCTCTGGAGCCAGCCCAAGTTTGCCGGCGAGAACGTTCTTTTGAAATGGAAGGCGGAAGGAGAAACTAGTCGAGCCGTTCGGACAATGACTGAGAATATAGCTCGCAACACGCTGAGGGGCCGTGAGCAGGCGATCCTCTGCGAGGAGATCCTCGGTCATTTTGCCGCGATGGCAGAGGTGCTCGATGATAGCTTGCGCCACCTCGGGGTCTGCCGCGGCGAGCTGACGAAGCTTACGGCTGTCGAGCCGCAAGATGATCGATGCTTCGGCAGCTTCTGCGCTGGCGGTGACGCGATGACCGAGAAACATTGCGTTCTCGGCAAACATTTCCCCCTTCGGAAACACGGCGACATCGGCTTCGCGCCCTTCCTTTCCCAGCCGATAGAGACGGACAAGCCCCGAAAGCACGAAGAAAACATCGTCGATGCTGTCGCCTTGGCGGAACAGAACATCATGCTCTTCGTGACTGGAAAGCGTTGCACCCTCGAGAATAGCGTCGACGGTGGAGTGCGGCAGCCGCGCGAAAAAGCGGGAACGGACGAGGATGGCCCTGTCGCTCGAAGTCAATTGCAAGGTCTTCATTGCACATGCCCCAATAAAGATCATATCAAATTAGCAGTCTAAAGGGTGCGGCTACTTGACCTCGGTCAAACAACTGCAGAGCAGCGCTGCTTTCACGGCCTGCCATCGCCATCATCGAGGACCCGCCAGGATGCACCGTCGAGATCCTCGTATTGCCCGTTCTTGAGCGCCCACAGAAAAGCGGCCAGCCCGAGCCCTCCGAGAATGAGCGCTATTGGAATGAGGTAGATAAGCGTGTTCATGCGGTGGCCCCGCTCGAATGCAGGGACGGAGGAAGCATAGCGGCTTCATCCAGGACAGTGGAAGCGGTGCCCTTCAGTCTCAGGGCGTTGACGACCACCACGAGCGACGAGGTGGACATCGCGACCGCGGCGACGAGCGGGGTCGCGTAGCCAAGCATGGCGATCGGCACCGCGATGATGTTATACCCAATCGCCAGCGCGAAGTTCTGCCGGATCAGGCGGCCAGCGCGCCTCGCCGTTTCAATAGCGAAGGGAACGGCCGATACTGGTTGATGGATGAAGACGAAGTCGGCCGCCTGACGACCGACATCGGCGGCAGTGGCCGGTGCCATGGAAACATGTGCCGCACGCAGAGCCGGCGCGTCATTGATGCCATCGCCAACCATCAAAACCCGGTGGCCGCCCGCTGCAGCAGCGAGGGCCGCGACCTTCCCGCTTGGAGAGAGCTCGGCACGCCAATTCGCGATCTCTAGCTTACGGGCAAGTGCCGCCACCACCGGCTCGCGGTCGCCGGAGAGAATTCCGGTTGAAAGACCCAAGCGGCCAAGGGTCTTAATCGATTCATGAGCCGCCGGTCGCAGCCGGTCTTCGAAACGGAGGCAGGCAAGCTCCTGATAATCAAGCGACAGGATTGCCTCCGATTGCGCGCTTTCAGAGCCCAGCTCTGCCACCGCAAAATCGCGGCTCCCGAGCCGATAGACGCCATTGTCCGTTTTCGCCTCGATGCCAGCCCCGGGGATTTCCCTGATGTCGCCCGTAAGCGGTGGGACTGCCCCAGCCGCATCCTGGATGGCCTTTGCCATCGGGTGCCTTGAGTGCACGGCAAGCGCAGCCGCCATGGCGAACGCATCGGGCGCAATTTCCGCCGCATTCATGAGTCGCGGCCTGCCGACCGTCAGCGTTCCGGTCTTGTCGAGCAGCACCGTATCGATTTCGGCGAGCCGCTCCATGGCAGAGCCGTCCTTGACCATGACGCCGCCCTGAAAGAGCCGTCCGGCGGCAACGACTTGGACCACTGGTACGGCCAGGCCGAGCGCGCAGGGGCAGGTGATGATGAGTACCGCCACGGCGATCAGCATCGCATGGCGGACGTCGCCTTCCACCAGCATCCAGCCGACGAAGGTCAGAAGGGCAAGCAAATGGACGGCCGGCGAATAATAGCGTGCGGCACGGTCGGCAATTCGGCGATAGCGGGCTCGCCCACCTTCAGCCGCCTCCATCAGTCCGATAATTTCGGCCAGGAAGGAATTGCGCGCGCTCGCCGTCGCCTCGAGCACAAGCGGGCCGGTGAGGTTGAGCGTGCCGGCCTCGATGGCATCGCCGGCGCGGATCGAGATCGGCGCGCTCTCCCCGTTAACGACCGAGCGGTCCAGATCACTGGTGCCCGAAACCACGAGTGCGTCGACCGGTATTCGCTCGCCGGCAGCGATCATCAGACGCTCGCCAGGCTCGATCTCGCTTGTGGCACGATATTCCCGCGAACCGTCGGGATTAAGGACCGTCGCGCCACGGGGCGACAGCCGCGCGAGGCTGCTGATCGCGGAACGGGCGCGGCCGCGCATCATGTGGTCGAGCGTCCGACCAATAAGCAGGAAGAACAGAAGGGTGACGGACGCGTCGAACCAGGCATGCTCTCCATGGTCGATCGTCTCGTAGAGCGACATGCCATAGGAGAGTGTGACGGCAAGCGCGATTGGCACATCCATGTTGGTCCGCCCGTGGCGCAGCGCATTCCAGGCCGACTGATAGAAGAAGCGGCCCGCATAGATCAGCGTCGGCCCTGCGATCATAGCCGAAATCCAATGAAAGAGGTCGCGTGTTGCCGCGTCCGCACCCGACCAGACGGACACGGAAAGCAGCATGATATTGGCCGCTGCAAAGCCCGAAACGGCGACCGCACGGATCAACTGCGTAAGGAGGGCATCGCCTTCGTCCTCGCCAGGCGTAAAGAGATGCGCCTGGTAGCCGCGCTCGCCAATGGCGCGCACGAGTTCTCGAGGATCGCTGCGCTTGCCCGCAACTTCCTCCTTCCAGACGATTGAAACGCGCCGCGAGGAGAGATTGACCCGCGCCCGTTCGACTTCAGGTCTCGCCCGCAACGCCGTCTCGAGCGTGGTGATGCAGCCGCCGCAGTGAACGCCTGGAACGCTGAGATCCGTCTGGCGCAACCCGTTCCCAAGCGCCCGGCTTGCGAGCCACAGCTCCTCGGAAGAGGGCAGCCCCTGTCCCGCCGCGTCTGCAATAACGGTCGTGCCGACCGCCGTGGCACAGCAGCTCATTGGCCCTCTCCCGGTGCGATAAAACGAATGGCCTGACGGTAGACAAGCGCTCCGCCGGCCTTGGACGTCACGTCCGCGATCCACTGCCCCGGTTTGAGCGCCTGCGTCGAAACGAACACACCCTCACCATCGCGAACGAGCTCGACGCGAACATCCTCATGCGCCTCGACGGGCCGTTTGAGCACTGCGACAACTCGATCCACCGCCCGCTCCGGCTCGCCTTTGCGGGTCAACACGTAACGGAGGCCGTTCTCGGCCGTGAGTTCGCCCTTAATGCCGCTTGCCGCAAGGGCGCGTGTCTCGGCCAGCTTGCCATTAAACTGCTGGCTGGCGACGTAGGCGTTCTCGACGACGAGGCCGCTCCAGCTTCGGCTGGCATTCCAGGCCATGACGCAGTTTACGGAGATGATGGTGCCGAAGAACAGCGCCATCACCGCCACCATATGCCATCCGGTAAAACGACGCGGTTCACTGCGTTGGCTGATCATAGCGGCTCACCTTGCTGCGGGTTGATTGAAGTTCGCGCGGTAGACATCCCGCTCGTGGCTGGAAGGGTCTTCGGCTCTGAAAGAGAAGCCTTCCTCGGCCTCTGGAAGCTTTGCTTTCGGCACGGTGACGAACACCTTGAGGGACGTGACCTTGTCCGGATCGACGCCAACTGAAAAGCTGCGGCCGTCGCCCTGCGCCTGGCCCGCAATCCGCATCTGCGCTGACGGAATCCCTTCGAGGGTGAGCGTGATGCGCCGCTGCTCGGGGATCATGTTGAGCAGCTTGATCATGTAGCCGTTGCGGACGGACCCGTCGGACTCGACGACGTATTGCGGGTTGCGGTCATGCAGCACGTTCAGTTCTAGCCTGTCGCGTGAGACGAGCGCGTAGAGCATGCCGAGGCCAACGAGCACCCAGACGCCGAAATAGACAAGGACACGCGGGCGGAAGATGATCCGCCAATCGAAGTGCCTGATGCCGGCCACGAAGGCGCCGTTGGCGCCGCGCACGCGCCGGGGGTCGATCGCAGTCGCACCGCCGTCAGTGGCAAGAGCCATGTTGGCGGCATAGTCGCTGAGCGTCGCATAGGAGATCAAACCGCGTTCGCGGCCGAGCTTGTCCATGACGCCGTCACAGGCATCGATGCAGAGCGCGCAGGTGATGCATTCAAGCTGCTGGCCGTCACGGATGTCGATCCCCATGGGACAGACGGCGACGCAGGCATTGCAGTCGACACAGTCGCCCACCACCTCGCCGGCTGCGGCCGCCTTCTTGGCATGACGCGAGCGCGTTTCTCCGCGCCAGTCGTTATAGGTGACGACGAGGGAGTTCTCATCCAGCATCGCTGCCTGGATGCGCGGCCAGGGACACATATAGGTGCAGACCTGCTCGCGCATGAGCCCGCCGAAAACATAGGTGGTGGCGGTGAGGATCGCCACGGTCATGTAGGCCACCGGCGGAGCTTGAAGAGCGACGAAGCTCTTCAGGAGCGTGGGAGCGTCGGCGAAGTAAAATATCCAGGCACCGCCCGTAGCAGCGCCGATCATCAGCCAGATCGCATGCTTGGCGACGCGCTTGCGTATCTTGTCGAGCGTCCAGCCTCCGGCGTCGAGACGCATGCGGGCATTGCGGTCGCCCTCGATGAAGCGCTCGATCACTAGGAATAGATCGACCCAGACGGTTTGCGGACAGGCATAGCCGCACCAGGCGCGGCCGACGGCCGAGGTCACCAGGAACAGGCCGAAGCCCGCCATGACCAGAAGGCCGGCGACGAAGAAGAATTCCTGTGGCCATATCTCGATGAAGAAGAAGTAAAACCGCCGCGCCCCAAGATCGATGAGGACCGCCTGGTCCGGCGCATGCGCGCCGCGATCCCAGCGGATCCAGGGCGTCAAATAGTAGATGCCGAGCGTCACCAGCATGACCAGCCACTTGAACCGGCGGAAACGGCCCTCGGCCCGCTTTGGGAAAATCTTCCGGCGTTTCTCGTAAAGCGGCCTGCGGTGCCGCGCGGCATTAACCGGCTCGGCTTCGAGCCGCTCGACGGAGCCAGCTTTGGAGGCGGGCTGGTGAAGCATTTGGATAGTCCCTACCAATGCATGTCGCCCAAAAGTGTGCAGCGGTTTTGGGACAACGACATGCGCAAAAACACGGACCTAACGTGCGTCGCATACATTCGATTGGGCGCGACGCGCTTTTGATCGCCAGACCAGCTTTTGCGCCACGTGCCGGCTCTGCGCCTTGATCTGCGTCAAGTTTGCGTCGGAGTGCTGCCCATGCGCAGCGGGCGTCGCCGGGATTATTCCGCCGTGGCCGGGATGTCTTACTCGCCGGCCGGCGCTTGAGACGGATTTGGGATTGGATCGGAGCCGGTGCGCGGCGCAGCTCGCGTTGCTGAAGTGGCGGCCACATCGCGTTTGAGCCGCCACCGTGCGCGTACTCGCTACTCGCCGCCGCCGAGCGAATGGACGAAAACCGCAAGCTCTTTTACCACCGGATCACCGATGCGCTGCAGCCAGGCCGGCATGACGCCATGCTTCGGCGACCGCATCTGGTCGACGATCGCCTGCTCGCCCTCACCCTTGAGCCAGATCGCGTCGGCAAGATTGGGCGCGCCGAATTCGCGGCTGCCCTTCGCGTCCGCACCATGGCAAGAGGCGCAATTGTCGGCGAAGAGCTGCTTGCCAGGTTCCACCAGCGCCGGGTTGGAGGGTGTTCCGGTGAGGCTTACGACATAGGCAGCGGTCGCGCGGAGCTCCTCCGGCGCCAGCATGTCGGCAAAGGCAGGCATTTCCGACACCCGCGTCTCCCCGTCACCTTGGTGACGGACGCCATGCGCGATCGTCTGGTAGATCTCCTCGGGCTTGCCGCCCCAAAGCCACTCGTCGTCATTCAGGTTCGGGAAGCCCTTGCCACCGGCCGCGCCTGAGCCGTGGCATTGCGCACAGTTCACTTTGAAGACGGACGCGCCGGCCGCAATGGCGAACTGCCTCAGTTCCGGATCCGCCATGATGTCCTCGACCGTGCTCGCGGCGATGCGTTCAAGGTTGCCGGCCTGCGCGGCCTTCGCATTGGCCAGTTCCGCACTGACCTCCGCCCGGCTCGAATAGCCGAGCACGCCCTTGGTCGCCTCCGCCAGCATCGGCCATGAGGGATAGGCGACTGCATATCCGATCGCCCAGATGATCGTCGCATAGAAGCTATAGACCCACCAGCGCGGCATCGGATTGTTGAGCTCGCGGATGCCGTCCCATTCGTGCCCGGTGGTTTCTACGCCGCTGACCTCGTCGACGTGCTTATGCTTGTCCGCCATGGATCAGTCCTCCTTCAGCGGGATGGCAGAGGCCTGAGCGGCAGCCTTCTTGGCGCCGGGCCGGAAGATGAAAAGGACGACGCCGAGGAAGAACAACGTCATGGCGAGCAGTCCCCAGCTATCGGCGAAATGGCGCATGGCCGTGTAGGTTTCCATCTACGTTCCCCTCAGCGGTAGCCCGTGGTGTCGTCATAGGTGGAGAAGTCGACGAGCGTGCCCAACATCTGCAGATAGGCGACGAGCGCGTCCATCTCCGTCAGTCTTTGCGGATCGCCGTCGAAGTCGCCGAGCTTGGCCTTGGGATAGCGTGCCTCCACGCCCGAACTGTCGGCATTCGGATCGGCCTGGGCCTTGAGGTCGGCAGCCGCCTTGTCGATCATCTCGTCCGTGTAGGGAACGCCGACCGCCCTGTTCGCCTTGAGGTTCATGGCAACATTCTTCACCTCTAGCGGCGTGTCCTTGAGGAAGGCATAGCTCGGCATTACCGATTCCGGCACGACCGAGCGCGGCTCGATCATGTGCTGGACGTGCCATTCGTTGGAGTAGCGGTCGCCGACGCGGGCGAGGTCCGGCCCCGTGCGTTTCGACCCCCATTGGAAGGGATGATCGTACATCGACTCCGCCGCCAGCGAATAGTGGCCGTAGCGTTCGACCTCGTCGCGGAACGGGCGGATCATCTGGCTGTGACAGACGTAACAGCCTTCGCGGATGTAGATGTCGCGGCCGGAAAGCTCGAGCGGCGAATAGGGCCGCATGCCCTCGACCTTCTCGATGGTGTTTTCGAGGTAAAAGAGCGGCGCGATTTCCACAATCCCGCCGATCGAGACGACGAGCAGGGAGCCGACGAGCAGCAAGGTGGCGTTGCGTTCGAGTAGCGCGTGTTTATCGAGAATGGACATTATCTGCCCTCCTATTCCGCGGGCGCCGGCAGTGGCGCGGCATCCAGCGCCGCGCCTTCATCGCGCACGCGGCCGAGGATGGTCATTGTTACGTTGAAGGCCATGACGAGTGCGCCGGCGAGGAACAAGGCGCCGCCTGCGGCACGCATGATGTAGTAGGGGAACATCGCCGCCACCGATTCCGCGAAGGAATAGACGAGAAAGCCCTGGTCGTCGTATTCGCGCCACATCAGCCCCTGCTGGATGCCGGCGACCCACATGGTCGCCGCGTAGACGACGATGCCGAGGGTCGCGAGCCAGAAGTGCCAGTTGACCATCTGCAGGCTATAGAGCCGCTCCCGGTTCCAGAGTTTCGGCACCAGATAATAGATGGCGCCGAAGGTGATGAGACCGTTCCAGCCGAGCGCGCCGGAATGCACGTGGCCGATCGTCCAGTCCGTATAGTGGCTGAGCGAATTGACCGCCTTGATCGACATCATCGGCCCTTCGAACGTCGCCATGCCGTAGAAGGCGACGGCCATGACCATCATGCGGACGATGGGATCGGTGCGGACCTTGTCCCACGCGCCCGAAAGCGTCATCAGGCCGTTGATCATACCGCCCCAGGAAGGCATCCAGAGCATGACGGAGAAGACCATGCCGAGCGTCTGAGCCCAGTCGGGCAGCGCCGTGTAGTGCAGGTGGTGGGGACCGGCCCAGATATACATGAAGATCAGCGCCCAGAAGTGGATGATCGACAGGCGGTAGGAATAGACGGGGCGGTTCACCTGCTTCGGGATGAAGTAGTACATCATCGCCAGGAAGCCGGCGGTCAGGAAGAAGCCGACCGCATTGTGCCCGTACCACCACTGCGTCAGCGCATCCTGGACGCCGGCAAAGGCGGAATAGCTCTTCGAGCCCAGAAACGACACCGGCACCGCCAGATTGTTGACGACGTGCAGCATGGCAATCGTGACGATGAAGCCGAGATAGAACCAGTTCGCCACATAGATGTGCGGCTCCTTGCGCTTCAGGATCGTGCCCATAAAAGCGACGAGATAGGCGACCCATACGATCGTCAGCCAGAGGTCGACGTACCATTCCGGCTCCGCATATTCGCGGCTCTGGGTAATCCCGAGCAGATAGCCGGTCGCTGCAAGCACGATGAAAAGCTGGTAGCCCCAGAACACGAACCAGCCGAGATCGCCGCCGAAGAGACGCGCGCGGCTCGTGCGCTGAACCACATAGAAGGAGGTGGCGATGAGTGCATTGCCACCGAATGCGAAGATCACCGCCGAGGTGTGGAGCGGCCGCATGCGGCCGAAGTTGAACCAGGGCTCGACATTGAGATCGGGAAAGGCAAGCTGCAAGGCGACGACGACGCCGACGAGGAAGCCGACGACGCCCCAGAACACGGTGGCGATGACGCCGTATTTCACGACCTCGTCGAAGTATTCGCTCCGACGGCTCGGATCATCCGCGACGGCTGGACTGAACTCAACGCGGCGCATCAGCACCAAGGTGCTGCCGAGCAGCACGAAGAAGAGTATCCACATATGCGCGCCGAACAGGCGGTCCTGGGCAAAGCCGGCCCCGACCAGCGCCAGGAAGGCGCCGATGGCAAGCACGACCATCTCGACTGTATTTTTCATGGTTGGCCCCCAACTCATTTCTCAGAGCGGGCCGGCGCACGTCTCAGCGCGCAAGCCGCCAAAGTCTTCCGAGAGTTGCCAGATTCGGGTTGCGGGCACCTTGATTCAGATCAAGCGCTTTCACATGCTTCCACCGGCCCGAAAATCATGGAGAGCCCAGCGAAGGAAAAGACGTGAGCGGGGAGGAACCCACTCATCAACGCACGCATTTGGGGGAGTTAGCCGTACGAGGATGGAGCCGTCCCGTCGGTACCGAATTCGACTGCGGCAAGAGACCCGGCACCAAACGGTGCCGTCCGCATCGGGTAAAACTAACGCTCGCCCTCTCCGGCTGCACGGCCGGTCATTTCCTCTATGTCCACGCAAAAGAAAATGTGTGGAGACGCCGCTGAAATCGCCTGCGGAACTGGTCTAAGTCCCCCTGGTTCCCACCAGTTGGCTTTCTTTTCGAGGAGCGACCAGGCGTGAATGCACTCGCTTCGGCGGCCCTGCGCCGCTGGTAGTTCGCGGTAACGGCCCGTAACGACCACGCTCTTCCACCGGCGATTGCTAGCAAACTCGTCGATCTGGAGGGAAATGTGGGAGTTGCTGCGCATCCAGTCGATTTTCTGGCCCGGCATGGAAAAGCAGTAGAGGCAGTTGCCGGAGTGCGCATAGGTGATCGGCACTATGTACGGCTGGCCGTCCTTGCAGCAGGCCAATCGCGCCAGATCTCCTGCCGCGACTACCGCTTGGCACTCCTCGCGGGGCATTTCCCTGACAAACATAGCTCTTGCTCCTCCTGCTAGTCGCGGGTGGCCGGCACCTCCACAGGGCCAGAGGAGGGTCTGCTATGCAGACTCTCAGGCAGGCTCAGTTGCAAAGCGAATGCAGAGCGTCCGGCTTCATGATGTCGATTGTCCGTGCGTCCCGGAGGACGATCACGCTACGCTCCTTCAGCTTTGTCACGACGCGCGATACGGTTTCGATGGTAAGGCCGAGATAGTCGGCAATGTCTTGCCGCGACATTGGCAATCGCAACTGTCTGCCGCCGCCTTGACGCTCGCAAAGGTCGACAAGGAATGCGGCAATCCGCTCCACCGCACATTGCCTGCCGATCACCAGCAGATGCTGCTGGGCCCGCGCCATGCCGGTCAAGGCGAGCGCGAGAAGGTCCCGCGAACGCTCTTGCATCTGTCGGCGGCCGAAGACAACCAGTGTCGTTTCCGTGATCGCCTCGGCGAAAAAGCAATGGCTGAGACCTGCTTCGAAGCCGAACATCTCCCCCGGGAGATGAAAGGACACGACCTGTCGCCGTCCGTCCGAGAGCAGGCGGTAGACACGCACCGCTCCAGTAGAAACGTGGTAGCACTTCTCGATCAAATCGCCTTCAGCATAGATCTCACGACCGGCCCTGTAGGTGGCGACAAGATGCGGCCCAGCAATCTGGGTCAGTACAACGTCTTCGGCGTGTTCCTTGGGTTGTGCAGCGGCGTACATCTCTTTATCCCCTGTTCGGTGTGGGGATAGATTGGCAATTCCCAGGGCCGGGAGATATTCGGTTAGATCACTAAGGGAAATTACTTAGCCGCTTCGATCATGCTGTTGATCACGCCGAGCAGGTCGGCACCCGTGAAAGGCTTCGTCAATATCGCGTTGCCGACATTTGGCTGAAGGGCCGACAGGCCATCGACTAGCAGGATGCCCCGGGCTCCGAGCTTCTTGAGGAATTGAGTGGCGGCCCGCGGCTCTGACCTTAGTATCTCATCGTCGACAATCGTGCAGAGCGCCCCCTTGGAAGAATCTTCGGCATTTTGCACGGTGTCGTAGGACTCGGTCGAATATCCTTCGACCTCGAGCGCGAACGCCACAGATCGTCGGAGCCCCTGGTCCGCTGCAACGACGATAATGCTTCTTCCGCCTGACAATTCGAAATCTCGCTCATTTGGCGTGCTTCTGGCAGCCATGAGCCGGCATTAGAGTGCTTGCGGCGACGCGACGCATTGCGCGAGATCAACTCGGCAAATCAGGGAGGACCAAAACCTGCGGCGAGAGCCATTCGCACGAGATGGGGGAGGCTCTTCGCCTTCATCTTGGCCATCACATTGGCGCGGTGCACCTCGACGGTGCGCGGGCTGATGTCCAGATCATAGGCAATCGACTTGTTCGGAAGGCCCGCCACGACGGCCGAGAGGACCTGGCGTTCTCTCTCACTCAGCGTCTCGAGCCTCGCTTGAATGTCATTGACCTCGTCCGCATCGGCATCCGGAACGACCAGATGCGCCGAGGCTCTCTCGATGGCCTCGATGATCACGGAATCTTCGAAAGGCTTCTCGATGAAATCCACCGCCCCCGCCTTCATAGCCTCCACCGCCATGGGCACGTCGCCGTGCCCGGTAATCACGATCGAGGGTATCTTGATCTTCCGATCGCCTAGATTGCGCAGGAGGTCGACGCCTGACATGTCCGGCATTCTCAGATCCGTCACGAGAATTCCGTTTCTGACGTCCGGTGCGAAGACAAGGAAGGCCTCGGCCGATTGATGCATTTTGACTGCGAAGCCGTTCATCGTCAGCATGAAGGCAAGCGACTTCCTGACCGCCTCTTCGTCATCAACAATATGCACCGTGTAATCAGTCATCTGCATTGATCCGTTCTTCAACATACGCGGGCAGCGTGAATCGGAAGGTAGCCCCACCAGCCCTATTTTTCGAGACAGTCATTTCACCGCCATGCGCCTCGACGATGCGCTTCGAAATGGACAGCCCGATGCCCATTCCGCTGGCCTTTGTCGTGACGAATGGCTTGAAGAGCTGACCCGCCATTTCCTCCGGAATACCTCCGCCCGTGTCTTTAACAACAACGACAATCTCGCCCGGATCGGCCGGCATGGTGCGGATCGTTAGCTCTCGGCGCTCGACGTGGCGCATTGCCTCGATCGCATTCCGCATCAGATTGATGAGGACCTGTTGGACCTGGATCCGGTCCACCATTACCATTTCGGCACCGGGCAGATATTCGAATACGGTCCGCACCCCCTGCTCGCGGGAGCCGACCAGAGCCAGCGCGGCGGCCTCCTCCACCAGCTTGCGAATATCTTCCGGCGCCTTTTCCGTCTCACCCTTCGTGACGAACTCCCTAAGATGCTTGATGATTTGACCGGCCCGAAGCGATTGGCCTGCCACCTCTTCGAGCGCTTCGCGCATTCGGGTCGCGACGGTATCGTCCATGTCGCGCAACAGCCTCACGCATCCATGCGAGTAGTTGGCGATCGCCGACAGGGGCTGGTTCAGCTCATGCGCAAGTGTCGATGCCATCTCGCCCATCTCGTTGAGCCGGGCAAGCCGCGCGAGTTCGGCCTGGATTTGTTCGAGCCTCGCGGCGGACTCCTCCCGCTCGGTTAGATCTCTGATGAAGCCCGTGAAAAACCGCTCACCGCCCGATCTCATCTCGCCCACGGCGAGCTTCATCGGAAACGTCGATCCGTCTTTCCGCTGACCGGAGACGACCCGGTCAATACCGATGATGCGCTTTTCGCCGGTAGTCAAATAGCGATGCATGTATCCGTCGTGTTCGCGGCGATAGGGCTCCGGCATCAATATGCGCAAGTTCTCGCCAATGACTTCCTCCTCCGCATATCCGAACTGCCGCACGGCCGCGGCGTTGAAGGAGACGATGGTACCATCGCTGGCACTGACCACGGTGGCGTCCGGAACCGTGTCCAAGATCGACCTCAGATGTGCGTCGCGGGCCCTGACGACTTCCTCGGTCCGGTCAACGTCGTGTTTGACCGCCTGAAGGACTTCTCCCAGCGCCGCGGTCAGAAGCACTGCTAACCCGAAGACCGCCAGTTCCACGACACTCGGATCGTCGACACTCCTGATCCGTTGAAGGAAGACCGCAGCGAAAAGCGACAGCCCCGCCGCAAACAGGATCGCATTCCGGCCGCCAACCAGCGCTACGACGAGGATGGCAGGGATGAACGAGAGGAGAAGAAGGCCGTCGCCGATTTGTTCAGCCAGTGTCAATCTCAGCGCAAGAACGCTCGAGGTCGCTACCGCGGCGACAATATAGGATGCGGCCCCGTCGCCTCGCCACCTGACGAGCAACCGTCCCAACCGAGTCCTCTCAACAACGCTTTCTGGAAGCATCCCTTTATCACCGAAGGACTATTTACCGCTGCAATGCCGAGCGTCTTGGCTGTATTTGCACGATGCGACTCTTCCATAGACCATGCTGGCGGAAACAGCCAACCCGCACTTGCTGCAAATCGTCCCAGGACGGAAGCGCTTCGCCACGTACTTAACCGTGATCAATGTAGCTGCTGAGGCGCAGAGTAGGATCGCTCCTGCATCCATCGGTTTCGGGAGAACAGGCCAATGACGTATAAGACGATCCTCCTCGTGGTTGGTGTCAGCCAATTCGAAGATGACCTGAGGGCAGCGGCAGATCTGTGTGCATCGGAGGGTGCGCACCTCTCCGTTCTCGCCAGCAGGATAGCCACCCTCCCTCCGATGGGAGACTTCGCAGCCATCTCCACGGCCTGGATTGACAGCCGCGACAGTGACCTGGAGCAATTGCGCCACGCGGTCAGAGAAGCCAACGAGATACTCGGAAGTGCCGGGATTTCATTCGATGTGGTTGGGCGATACTCAGAGACGATGCGGCTCGGGCAAGACATCGGGGAGCGTGCCCGATATGCCGATGTCACCTTGATCGGCACAAGTCTAAGAGTAGATGAGCTGCTCCGGCGGGGAGTCATAGAAGGCGCTCTCTTCTATTCGGCACGGCCGGTCCTGCTCGCTTCGGATCTTCGATCAGCCACCTTGCAGCCGAAGAACGTCCTCGTGGCGTGGAACTCGACCGTCGAGTCCGCAAGGGCCGTCCGCGAAACGCTGGACATGATGAGAAACGCCGAGGGCGTGAATCTGGTGCTCGTCGATCCAAAGACCAAAAACGGCGAAGACCCGGGCGCCGATGTCGCCACCTATCTTGCGCGCCACGGCGTCAAAGTGACAGTCGACCGGCTTCCGAGTGCCGGCCGCACGGTCGAAGAGGTACCAGCACGCACGCGACGCTTCGGCCGACTTGATCGTGATCGGCGCCTATGGGCACTCGCGGATCCGCGAGAGGGTATTCGGCGGAGTAACCAAGGCGATGATCGACGCACCGGCCATCCCGGTCTTGATGGTCCGATAACCGCTGTACCGTTTACCGGGAGGCCGCCGAAGCCACGGCGTGGTCAATTCGCGAGCGCCGCGCGGTGGGCCTTGTCCATGACCCGCTTCAGCTCGTCGATCGCGGAAGCAGAAGGCAGCTTCTCTCCTTCGAGTTCGGGCGGCAGCTTCCAGCCGGGCTCCACGCCCTGCATGTTCGGCAGCTCGTGGGCAATGCCCTTGTGGCAATCGATGCAGGTCGCCTTTCCGGACAGCAGGTAGCGGGTATGGATCTCGGCGGCGCGTTGCGTCTGCTTCGAGAGGTCCATCGCCGCCGAGGAGTGACAGTTGCGGCACTCTAGGCTGTCGTTAGCCTTGAGCCTCGCCCATTCATGTTTGGCGAGTTCCAGCCGATGGTCGAGGAATTTCTCGCGCGTGTTGATGGTCCCGAAGATCTTGCCCCAGACTTCCTTCGAGGCCTGCATCTTGCGGGCGATCTTGTCCGTCCATTCATGCGGCACATGACAGTCGGGGCAGGACGCCCGGACGCCCGAGCGGTTGGAGAAATGGACCGTGCGCGTAAGCTCCTCGAAGACGTTGGTCCGCATCTCATGACAGGAGACGCAAAACTCCTCGGTATTGGTAAGCTCCAAAGCGGTGTTGAAGGCGCCCCAGAAGACCACGCCGCCGACGAACCCGCCGAGCGTCAGGAAGGCGAGGCTGAGCGTTGCGGCAGGCGTTGTCAGGATCTTCCACACCCAGAGCAGAAAGCGCTTTGCCAAAGCCATGGCCTACTCGCTCCCTGCCTGCTTGACGCCCATCTCGCTCATGTCCCGGAAGGTGTTGCCGACGAGCGGGCGCACGTCGGCCTGCGGCACATGGCAGGCCGTGCAGAAATAGCGCCGCGGCGAAACGTCCGCGAGCATCTGCCCTTCCCGCGTCATGTAGTGCGTGACGCTGATCATCGGCGCGCCGGACTCCTGCGTGAGTTCGCGCTTGTGGCAGGAGAGGCACCGGTTGGTGTTGACCGAGAGCTGGTAACCCTCGATCGAATGCGGAATAACCGGCGGCTGGTCGGGATAGGCGCGCTCCTTGCGGGCGTCGTCGACGACCCATTTGGGGATCGGGTGCGCCTCCACCTCGCCCATTTCCTGCGGCGGTCCGGAGAGCTCCGGCACCCTCTCGCCCGCCATCTGGGCGATTGCCCCCGTAGCGACGAAGAGGATCGCCAACAGCGCTCCCAGCATCGATCCGGGGCTTCTCATCATGCGACAGAGACGATCTTGACCGCGCATTTTTTGAAATCCGTCTGTTTGGAGATGGGATCGGTTGCGTCGAGGGTCACCTTGTTGATCAGCCTGCTGGCGTCGAACCAGGGTACGAAAATGACACCCGGCGGCATGCGGTTGCGGCCGCGCGTCTCGACGCGGGCGCGGATCTCGCCGCGACGGGAAACGATCCGCACCTCCGCGCCCTGGTTGATGCCGCGATCGCGGGCGTCTCCGGCATTCATGAAGCAGACCGCACCGGGGAATGCCTTGTAGAGTTCCGGCACCCGCATCGTCATCGAGCCCGAGTGCCAGTGCTCGAGCACGCGGCCGGTCACGAGCCAGACGTTGTATTCGTCGTCGGGCGATTCCGCCGGCGGTTCATAGGGAACGGCAAGGATCACCGCCTTGCCGTCCGGGCGGCCGTAAAACTTCACGCCCTCGCCCTGCTTCACATACGGATCATAACCCTCCCGGTAGCGCCACAGCGTCTCCTTGCCGTCGACGACGGGCCAGCGCAGCCCCCTCTCCTCGTGGTAGCGGTCATAGGGCGCAAGATCGTGCCCGTGTCCGCGACCGAAGGAGGCGTATTCCTCGAAGAGCCCTTTCTGGATGTAGAAGCCGAAAGCCTCGGCCTCGCGGTTGGCGTATTCCTTGTTGATCTCGCTTGCGGCGAAACGGTCGACATTGCCGTTCTTGAAGAGCACCTCGTAGAGCGTCTTCCCCCGATAGCCCGGATTGGCGTCGAGGATCTCGGCGGGCCAGACCTCGTCGGTGGTGAAGCGCTTGGAAAACTCCACCATCTGCCAGAGATCGGAGCGCGCCTCTCCGGGCGCATTCACAAGCTGGTGCCAGACATGGGTACGGCGCTCCGCATTGCCATAGGCGCCCTCCTTTTCCACCCACATGGCGGCCGGAAGGATCAGGTCGGCGCTCACCGCCGTGATCGTCGGATAGACATCCGAGACAACGACGAAGTTATCCGGATTGCGGTAGCCCTGATAGGTTTCGTTCTGCGTGTTCGGAGCCGCCTGGACGTTGTTGTTCACTTGGACCCAGTAGAAATTGAGCTTGCCGTCCTTCAGCATGCGGTCCTGCTCAACGGCGTGATAGCCCGGCTTCTCCGGAATGATGCCGTGGGGAATGCGCCAGATCTCCTCGGCGTGCTTGCGATGCTCCGGATTGGTCACGGTCATGTCGGCCGGCAGCCGGTGGGCGAAGGTCCCGACTTCGCGTGCGGTGCCGCAAGCTGAGGGCTGCCCGGTCAGCGAGAACGGGCTGTTGCCAGGCTCGGAGATCTTTCCGGTCAGGAGATGGAGGTTGTACACCATGTGGTTGACCCAGACGCCGCGCACATGCTGGTTGAAGCCCATGGTCCAGAGTGACATGACCCTGCGCTTGGGATCGGCGTAAAGATCGGCCAACTGCTCGAGGAAGCCGGCCTCGACCCCCGTGAGCTCGACCACCTTGTCGAGCGTGTACTCCGAAACGAAAGTCTTGAAGCTCTCGAAGTCGCTCGGGGTCATCTTCGCCGCATCCTTAGCGTGCGTCGCCTTTACCTCGAGCGGATTGTCGGGCCTCAGTCCGTAGCCGATGTCGGTCGCGCCGACCATGAAGGTCGTGTGCTTCCTGACGAAATCCTCGTTCACTCGGCCGCTCTGAATAATGTGATTGGCGATATAGTTGAGAATCGCCAGATCGGTGCCCGGTTTAAAGACGATCGGAATATCCGCAAGGTCCATGCTGCGATGGGTGAAGGTCGAGAGCACCGCCACTTTGACATGCTCGTGCCCGAGCCGCCGGTCGGCAAGACGCGTCCACAGGATCGGGTGCATTTCCGCCATGTTCGAGCCCCAGAGCACGAATGCGTCTGCGTGCTCGAAGTCGTCATAGCAGCCCATCGGCTCGTCCATGCCGAAAGTGCGCATGAAAGCGTAGGCCGCCGAGGCCATGCAGTGGCGGGCATTCGGATCGAGATTGTTCGAGCCGAACCCGGCGCGCATCAACTTGGTGGCCGCGTAGCCCTCGAAGATAGTCCATTGCCCGGAGCCCAACATTCCGACTGCGGTGGGTCCCTTCTCATTCAGCACCCTCTTCGCCTGCTCCGCCATGACGTCGAAGGCCTCGTCCCAGCTCACCGGCTCGAATTCGCCATCCTTGGCAAAGACGCCGTTGCGCTTGCGCAGAAGCGGCGTCTTCAGACGGTCGGCGCCGTACATGATCTTTGACAGGAAGTAGCCCTTGATGCAGTTGAGGCCACGGTTCACCTCCGCCTGCATGTCGCCATGCGTGGCGACGACCTGCCCCTCCTTGACGCCAACCATGACGCCGCAGCCGGTGCCGCAGAAGCGGCAAGGCGCCTTCGCCCATTTGATCTGCAGCGCCTCCACTCCGCCCGGCACGGGCTGCGCCACGGCCGGAAGCGCAATGCCCGCAGTGGCTGCGGCGATGCCGGCGGCATGCGCCTTCAAAATTTCACGCCGGGTCAGTTCGGCGGTCATGGCTGATCTCTCCTTGAGTTTCGACATGCTCAAACACCATGTTGGCTGCCACCACGCCCTCGAGAACCGCGATGCGCGAAAGGCTTTCGCCGAGCATCCCGGTGCTCGTGCCCTCGATCACCACGACGATTTTTCCCGCCTCATGGGCGTAAACTTCGACGTTCGACATCTCGGCAAGCTGAGCGACGACGCGCTCTTGCATATGCGGCATCGTCACGATGACGGCGCTGGAGACGTGATATGACGCGCTCGGATCAGACATGGGCGCTCTTCCACGCGACCTCGCGAATGCCTATGGCCGCCACCGGGCACACCGCAATACAGGCGCCGCAGCCTGTGCAGGCGGTCTCATTCAGCTCAGGCAGGAAGGGGCCGCCGGCGCGCGGTCGAAACCGGATCGCTTCCGTCGGACAAGCGTCGCGGCAGGCTTGGCAGTCGGTGTGGTTCTTTGCAAGACAGCTCCCGCTGATAGTTGCGACATGTGGGAAGGACTGTGGCCGGCCGGTAAAGACGGGCTCGGGACAGAGTTCCGCGCATCGGCCGCAGAAGGTGCACTCCGCGATGGAGAAATCCAGCGAGGGACGATCCGAAATCAGCCGGATGATGTGCGTCGGACAGAACTCAACGCACTTCCCGCACCCAGTGCAGGCCTCGAGACTCGCGGCGGTGACGCCGGGGGGAAGGACACGTTGTCTTCGCCCCTCGTAGCGACCACGCAGAAAGTTCCGCCTCGATGTGTCGACAGATTCACCCATTTTGCCCTCAATGCCCTGGCGGACCGGGTGGGCCGAAGACGATCTGAAACATCCAGACGAGAAACCCGTAGGCACCGACTACGCCCACGGCGAGGATCGGCCAGATGCCGAATGCCAACACGAGGAAGGTGATGAGTTCGTTTAGCCGCCGCGTGCGTGGCAGGCTCGCCCTTGGCTGGTCGGCATCTGGCATTCAAGCGTCTCCTCTTCAAACGCGCACGCCTAAAGGAAGTCTAGTGCCTCGAACTAAAAAATAAAGAGGAGGCGCCGGATAATTCCTGTTCGATGTTCGGAAAAATTGATTTTTGTCAAATACTTGGAAGAAGCTCGCCCCACGGCGGTAATATTCGACGTAGCTAATATCTACACCAAGTGGGGCCGGCACAGACAGGCTGTGTTGTACCGAGCCCCTTCTATTTAGTTTGGCGTTCCCTCAATCTACTGGAGGGCTCCCGCGAGAGCGGCGTCGAGGCGCTCCCTCGCCTTCTTCGGCAGCTTCACTGCCTTCACCTTCTCGACATTCGCGGGCGCGTCACCGACGACGACCGCCGCGACCATGCCCATGCCGACATGCGGCGCGCACTTGACGCCGTAGACTCCAGGCACGTCGAAAGTCACCTTGTAGGTTTCGTTCATCTTGCTCTTGAAGGCCGTGGCCCCGTCGGGAATCATGTCCTTGATGGTTTCGACGTTATGTCCCTTGTCGGTTGGAACAAACGTCACGCTGTCGCCCGGATTGACCTTGACGAATGCTGGCTCAAAGACCATTGCGCCCTCGGCCCCCTTGTTCAGCATACGGACCTCGAAATCGGCGGCGAATGCCGTACCCGTGAGAGCGGCAAGAACTGCGGCGGCTGCCATGCCCTTTGCGATTATGCGCACTTGAATTTCTCCTTGGTTTCAGAACCCTGTTCGGTCGTTGCGGCAAGGAGATAGGCCAGAAAGAGCAACTGCTCTTTGATGCTTGTCAAATAGCCATGGGAAATCTAGTCCCGCCCGCCTTCGGCGAGTGCCGCCAAGCCTGGCAGGTCGCGGATGATGAGCTTCTGACGCCCCCCCTCCACCAGCCCCTTCTGCTCCCAGGCACTGAGAATGCGCGATACCGTGTGAAGCGTCGTTCCCGTCATTTCGGCGATGTCCTGGCGGGAAATCGGAAAGTCGATGCGGACGCCGCCTTTTTCCTGCTTGCCTGCCTGTCGCGAAAGACGCAGCACCGCATGAGCGACGCGCCTCTCCACCTCCTGTGTCGACATCTCCCGGATACGCGTGTGCGCTTCTTCGAGCCGCTGGCCGATCGTCTGCATCGTGCTGACCGCAAGAAGCGGGTTCTGCTCGACAAATTGCGGCCAAAGGTCCGTGGGCCAGGACAGAGCAAGACTTTCCGTGGCAGCGGTCGCGGTACCCGGATAATCCGAACGCTGTAGCGCCTTGGCAAAGCCGAAGAGGTCCCCCGGATGGACGACGCGCACGATGATCTGCTGGCCGTCCTCGGTGACTTGGGTCACCTTCAGCCGCCCATGCAGCAGCAGAAAAAAGCTTGTGGCTTTCTGACCCTGCTCGAAAACAGCGTCGCCTTGCGGCACGCGCCTGGCGGTCGCATGGGCGAGCAGCCTGTCCAGATCTGCGTCGCTCATCCTGTCGAACAGGGCAAGCGACCGTACGACACTCCGGTCGATCTTCATTCCATTTTCCTACTGCAGGATTCCTTGAATCGGAACCAACACGGCCGTGATCTCAGTATCATGGCGGAATGAGGGAAAAAAGCAGAGTATCCGCGGCGTTGACTGAAAGCGGGTATTGTCATGAGTGGTGGAAAAGCACTTCAAAGCCGTTCAAAGTTCGAGCGCCGGCGCTGACTATTTCTACCTGACCAATTTCCCGAAGGCAGGCGGGTAAATCGAAACATTCGACATTAAGGTCCGACTGCGGGTGATGAACGACCGTCACTTCCGCGTACCGGACGCCTGGCCGCACTGAGCGCCTGCTTACCGCCGGTCTTGTATCGCCGCCCCGAAGCGCTCACGCTCGTGTCCGAATCCTTCGCTTCGGTTCCCAGAAGCTCTTCCGCGGCTGTGTCGAACTAGCACCCAAGGGTCCGACTAGATGAGCTGCGGAAAGACTGGCGAGGCGCGGGCTCGTCCATGGCGTCCGAAGGCGACAGCGGAGAGCGGCTATCCTTTGTCCGGCTCCGAAACGGCAAGGACTCGTTCGATCTCCAGCGTCGGCCCTGTCCTGCGCCGTCTCGACTTCCGCAACGCTTCAGCACTGCGTTGCCCATCAGACGTCGAGGCCCTTCTCGCGGAGCGTCTGCAGCAAGGGTGCATACCACCGCGTATCCTTCACCAAGCGGAAGCCGACGTTGTCCGGCGGCGCGCCGACGGCGCAGCCGCCCCCTTTGGGGTTGCGGACGAAGGAGCTGAGCGCGGCCCGATGCTTGCCGGTGGCGATGTAAATGCCGCAGGACGAGGCATCGCTGGTAACCTTTCCAGTGCGATCGAGCGTGACGCGCCGAATGCAGGTCGACGTCCATTCCCAGACATTGCCTGCGAAGTCGGAGAGGCCAGACTCGCTCTCGCCGAAGTGGCCAAGCCGCTGCGGCTCCGGCTCGCGGGATGCCTTGCGCGCCGTCTCGCGGTAATAGTCGGCGAGCCAGCGCAGGGCCGGATTGGAGCTATCTTCATCGACACCGAGCGCATCGTCAGGAAAGCGCGAGCCGGCGGCAAAGGCGAGTTGCTGGTCCGTAGGCAACACCCAGACTTCCCCCGTCCGCCGGCTGAGCCAGACAGCATAGGCTTGCGCGTCGTCGTAGCTGACGCCGGTTGCCGGCACGCGCTCGGGATCCGCCGGCACGTGCTCGGGTTCGGCGGGCGGACAGGCCTCTTCCGCGACGCAGCGCGCATAGTCCGCGGCTGTCACCTGATATTTCGTGATTGTGAGGGGTGCGCTCATGCGCACCACCTCCACCGGCCCATCGACGGCATAGCCGTTCTTGAAGAACTCCCCGGCGACGCGATAGCGAAATTCCCGTGGGGCCACGGTCACAACCGCCGGCTCATCAAGCGGGGCACCGACCGGGGCGCTACCAAGGAGCCCCGTTTCACTGGCAAGAAATCCTGTGAGAAGCAGGAGCAGGACGGAGGGTATCGCAACCGAAGCGGGAGTGACTTCTCTTTTTTCTGAAAACACGGCCATGACGGCCTCCCTGCGACCACTTCCAAGGTCTATGCCGGCAGCATCGTGCCGCCAACGACACGCGCTCCGCCGACGCGGGCGCGCGTCGCGGTGCTGGCGTCAGGTGCCCGAAGGAGCACGAACCGCGGTCATCAGGTCGTCATTCCAATCGCCAGTGACGGTGAAATGCGCGGCAGCACCGAGCTCGAAGGCCTCGATCAGGTTGTGGTTGACATAGGCATAGATGCCGGGCTGCTCGAAGGTGTAGAAGGCAGCGCCCGCCGTACCGCCTGTGATAAACCAGGTCTCCTGGTCGACGTCCGGCGGATTGCGGAACTTGCCGGTCGCCCAGACATAGTCCCCATGGCCGCCGATCAGATGCGGACGGGTGTCGCGGTTGGCCTGCGAATGGACGATCAGCACCTTCTCGCCGACGGCTGCCTTGAGCGCGTTTTCCCCGGTGAGTGCCCCCACTGCACCGTTGAAGACGATATGGGTGGGGGTCAGGGTGCGCATCACTTCAAGTGTGTCCGCATAGGCTTCGCCGGCGCTTTCGTACCTCTTGAAGTTGCCACTCTCGTCGCGCGGCACATAGAAGTCCTGCTCACCGATGTAGTAGACCTTGTCATAGGCGATCGACTTGCCCTTGCCGTCAGTCAGCCCTTCGCGCGGCAGCACCATGATCGCGCCGTTCATGCCAGAGGTGACGTGCCACGGCACCATGCCGGGAGGTGCGCAATGGTAGACGAAGACGCCAGCCTTGGTCGCCTTGAAGCGCAACACCGCGCTCTCGCCCGGGTTGACGACCGTTAGCGCACCGCCTCCAAGCGCACCCGTTGCCGAATGGAAGTCGATGTTGTGCTGCAACTGATTGGTTTCGGGATTGATCAGGGTCACCTCGACATAGTCGTCCTGGTGAACGACCATCAGCGGGCCGGGGACCGAACCGTTGAAGGTCATCGCATTGAGCTCCGTACCCTGCTCGTCGATGACGATCTTCTTCTCCTCAATGGTCAGGGTGAACTCGACGACTTTCGGGCCACCTTCGGCCTTTTGCGTGTGAGCGTGGACGAAGGGCGGCTTCACCAGGTCAACCTTGACGCGTGGCAGCGAAGCGATATCGACAGGGGCGGCTTTGGCGACCGCCTCTTCCGCATGCGCGGAAACCGCACCGACAAGCGGAGTCAGGGCGCCCGCGACTGCGGCGCCAGCCAACATGCTGCGGCGTGTCATCTGGAATAGTTCAGACATGGAACCTCTCCTTGAAAAGGACGGAGCGAACATCGCCCGGTCGCCTTTCATCCTAGGAGCACTCGCGCCACCCTCTTTGTGGTGGAACAAATACGCAAATTGCCCTGGTGCGACATTTTGACTAGCAGAGACGACAATGGTGATCGCCGACGGATCGAACTGACGTGTCTTTGCCCATTGTCAAAGAAGACTTTGCGGAACTCCGTTAGGTAGATGCGAGCCAAACATCAGGAGTTGAATAATGGATGGATCAAAGGTAGCCGAGCGGCCCGGCTACGTGCCGCGGGGCCTCGCCCGCACTGGCCCAGTGCTGTTTTCCTATGGCTTCAGGCCATTCTTCCTGGGCGCCTCGATTTGGGCGATCGTCGCCATGACCTTATGGATCGTGGCGCTCGCCGGTCATATCGAACTCGGTGGCAACTATGGTGCGCATGCCTGGCATGCGCACGAGATGCTGTTCGGCTTCGCCTCGGCCGTGCTTGCCGGATTCCTGTTGACGGCAGTGCCGAACTGGACCGGGCGGCTACCGGTTTCCGGCCGGCCGCTGGCCGGTCTGCTCGGGCTCTGGGTGGCGGGGCGGATCGCACTCCTATTGCCCGATACGATCGGCCTCCCGACGGCCGCGGCGATCGACAGTCTCTTCCTTCCGGCGCTCCTCATCATTTGCGCGCGCGAGGTGATTGCTGGCCGCAAGTGGAAGGATCTGAAGGTCCTTGGTGGGCTCCTGGCGCTGTCGGTCGCCAATGCCTGCTTCCACATTGCAATCATTGACGGCGACCATGCCCATGTGGCGATGCGACTCGGCATTTCCGCCTACGTGGCGCTGGTCACCATCGTCGGTGGCCGGATATTGCCGAGCTTCACCCGCAATTGGCTGAACCGCTTCGGCCGCACCGATTTTCCAGTTCCCTACAATCGCTTCGACATGATCGCCATCCTCGCAGGCATCACAGCGCTGGCCGCCTGGACGCTTGTTCCCGACCATCGGATCACGGCGGTGGCCGGGCTTGGGGCCGCGCTGCTGCACACCGTCCGCCTCGCCCGATGGCGGGGCTGGGCGACATATCCGGAAATGCTGCTTGTCGTCCTGCATGTGGCCTATGCCTTCGTTCCCCTGGGCTTTGCCGCAATCGCCTTCGGCGCTCTCGGCTTCGTCGAAGAGCATTCGGTCATGCATGTGCTGACGGTGGGTACCATCGCTTCGATGATGCTTGCTGTGATGACCCGTGCGAGCCGCGGCCATACGGGACATCCGTTGTCGGCTTCTCGCCTGACCACCGCCTCCTACGGGGCGATCGTGCTCTCGGCGCTGTTGCGTCCTCTCGCGGAAATGCTGCCCGAGGCCGCCACTTCGCTCTACGCCGCATCGGGCGGCCTCTGGATCACAGCCTTCGCGCTCTTCTGCCTCGAATACGGGCCGATCCTGCTCCACAAGCGCCGCGCGCTGCGCTGAACGCCGCCAAACCTACAAGCCAGAACGGCCCGGAATACATGTGCGGGCCGTTATCCGTCTGGCCCCAGCACCTCAGGCGCTCATCATCCCCGGCGTCCACGCCGGCTCGTAGGTGAGCCGGATCTCGGCATATTCGACACCCGGCACATACCAGACGCAGTTGCGGACGGCCTCCTTCAGATACTCGCTGGCAGGACAGCCTCGTGTGGTCGTCGTCATTGTCACATGGGCGATGCCGCCATCCTCGACCGAGACGTCGTAAATCAGGCCGAGATCGACGATATTGTGGCCAAGCTCCGGATCGATGATCATCCGCAGGGCCTCTCGGATGGAATTGCATACTGATGCGTTCGTCGCTTCGCTCATCGTTTCAGTCCCTGCTTTCCGACACGGATGAAAATGCGGAAGGTGCTGCGGGTCTCGTCGAAGTTGCCGGCCCATTGGTGCCCGCGCCGGGCAAGCTCCGGGAAAAGGAAGATCGGTTCGCGCGACAGCAGGGCAAACAGCACCTCGCCCGGCTCCATCCGCTCGGCAGCCGCAAGGATGCGGACCATCGGTTCCGGCGGATCGAGCTCCGTGAGGTCGAGGTGTTCTACCGGTTCCGGCCAGCTGTCCGGATTGTCGGCGTCGGCGGAGACCACAACGGGGGCGCCGGTCCGCTTCGGCGTGAACAAGACCTCCCAGTCGCCGCCTTCTATCTCCTGTGCCTCATGGCCGAAGCCGCGGCCTTCCATGACCTTGAACAGCGGCTGCGGGCGAAAGGGAGCAAACAGCCGCAAGGCTTGCCCGGGCTTCAGCCCGTTCACCGCCTCCATGATTGCCTGGAACGGCTCTCCGCCGCTCCTCAATATGGGTCGAACGTCGAGTTCCCTTGGTGCAGGGTTCGGTTGCGCGGGGGTCATCGATTACTCCTGTGGTCGAGAGATCGGAAGAAAGAGACGCGGCCTCGGCGCGCCCGCAGGAAAGCGCATGGGCGCAGCGACGGAGGAAAGTATACGGGCGCGGACGAGTTCCACTATCAGGCCCACCGTCGCGCAGAGCTGCGCCAGCAGGGCTATGCGAAACGCCGTCGGACTTTCGGCAAAGAGCGAAAACGTCGCCGCCGCAACGGCGCCATAGTAGAGGCAAAACCAAAGGCTGGCCCGCTTTTCCTCAACGAGGTCCTGCACGCGTGGGACTGCGACCCGGCCGAGCACAGGGCCATAGCATTCGAGCCAGGTCAAAAACGGAACGATCTTGTAAAGTTGCGCCAGCCCGAGCCCTGTGAGCCAGCCAAAGACGAAGAGGTAGACGACAGCCGTGGCGCCTTCGCCGTCAGCCGAGCTCGTGACTGGCAGGGCGAACATCACGACAGAAACGAAAAGCGCCGCGAAGGCCGCATAGCTCGCGCGGATATTGAGCTCCACGGTCTTGCGGCGGCGCTCGCGAAAGAGACGCACGAGATCGGCCGAATAGAAAAGGGTGGCGACGGCGGCGAGAAGTGCCGCAAGGCTCAGCGGCAACTTTACCGCCGCACTACCCGTTGCAATCGAGACGACGCAGGCCGCAACGAGCGCCAGTGCTGCGACACCTGTCCACCAGACAGCCTTGCTGGTCGCGCGCGTGCAACCGGGCGCAAGCATGAACATCGGCAGCAGGCGGTAACTGACGCCGATCGCGGTAAAGGTCAACCACCCGGCGAGACCAAGCGCGGCGTGCAGGGGCACGCCCTTAAGGAGAAGCGCGATTGCCGCATCATTCGCGACTGCGCCGGATAGGACGAGTGTGAAGGTGCCGCCGAGGAGGATTGTTACGCATAACGCGATGAGACCCACCGCGACGAAGCGGGCGGGAAGCGGGAGCGGACGCGCCGCAGCGAGCGTCGCTGCGAGCATGATAGTGACGAGGCCGAAGCCGATTGCCAGCAACAGCGCACCGAAAGGCAGCATGCCGGGCGCCATTCCCTCCGTCCCGGCAACTGCTGCGAAGCCGCCGACGAGCAGAAGAAGTCCCGCGATGAGGAGAAGCAATGCCGGCAGTGCAAGCCGCCCGCCGCGCAGCGAAGCGGTCACGAGCACGGGCACGAACTGCAATAGCGCCCCCACCATCAGCAGGCCCAGCCAGCCGATGGCGAGAACGTGCACGAGTGCCAGAGTGGCCGGGGCTCCGACATCCGCAAAAGGATAGCCGTAACCCGACACCATCATGCCCTGGCCGATTACCAGGAAGAGGCAGGCGGCTGTGAAATAGGACATCGTCCATTTGGAAAGCGTAGCGCCCGACATCTCGTCTCACCCTACCGCATCGGCGGTCAGCGCCGGTGGATCAATGGTCGGACCCGCAGCAGCATTCGCAGCCCGCCGCGTCCTTCAGCCGGGCGATCTCGACGCGCCAGACCACCGGCCCTTGCTCCAGATAATCCCAGCCGAACTCGCCGGGGAAATTTGTTTCCAACTGATAATGGAGCGGCCGCGGATCGTGATCGCTGGTGATCAGCATCGAGCCCCCGGGCAAAAGCGCGCCGAGCATGCCAAAGATGCGCGGATGACGCTCGCGCGGCGGAACGGTGCGGACGTCGATGGATGGTTTCGCCTGTGTTTCCGTCATTGTCGTGAAAATCTCTCTTGGCCGCCCCTCGCGCGTTCCGATGCGGCGGCGGCCGTAACCGGATCGGAACCTGGCAGACCCTATCCCCGAGCAAGCGACGACACTTTGATGGTAAGCAAACAATTGGGCGAAAGCGCTCTGTCCCATTCCTTGACATTGCTCAAAGAGAAAGACCCGGTACGTCTCTAGGATGGCGTTCGATCCTGTTTCGCGCACCAGAAGGACATATTCATGCAACCGGCCCTTGTCGCAAAATATGGCGATGCACGCCTGCCCCGCTACACGAGCTATCCGACGGCGCCCCGCTTTTCGCCGGCAATCGACGCCGACACCTACGGCGGGTGGCTTGCCGCCACCCCACCGGAGAAGCCGGCGTCGCTCTACCTGCACATCCCATTCTGTCGATCCATGTGCTGGTACTGCGGCTGCCATACGACGATCACCCAGCGCGACCAGCCGATCTTCGATTATCTCGACATGCTTCGCGAGGAGGTCCGTCTAGTCTCGGCAAAGACGCGGGCGCCGCTTAGCATTAATCACGTGCATTTCGGCGGGGGCACTCCCACTATCATGCAGCCTCAGGAGTTCCTGGCGCTGATAACACTGCTGCGCGAGCATTTCGAGTTCGCGAACACCGCTGAAATCGCGGTAGAAATCGACCCGCGAACCCTCGAGCCGGAAATGGCGACGGCTCTCGGTGAAGCCGGTATTCGCAGGGCGAGCCTCGGCGTCCAGAGCTTCGATCCGCTCGTACAGAAGGCGATCAACCGGATCCAGAGCGAGGAGCAGACGATGGACGCGGTCACTCGGCTGCGCAAGGCCGGCGTCGACAGCATCAATTTCGATCTGATCTACGGACTGCCCCACCAGACGGTCGAATCCTGCATCGCCACCGCCGAGGCGGCCATCCGGATGGGACCCGAGCGCTTCGCCGTCTTCGGTTATGCCCACGTACCGTCGTTCAAGAAGCATCAGAAGCTGATCGACGAGAAAGCGCTTGCCGATGCGGAAGGCCGCGTCGCCCAGGCCGAAGCCATTGCCGCAACACTCGTCGCCGCCGGCTACCGCCGCGTCGGCCTCGACCATTTCGCCCGCCCGGACGACGGCCTGGCGATCGCACAGGCAAGAGGTCAACTGCACCGCAATTTTCAGGGCTACACGACAGATGCCTGCGAAACCCTTATCGGTCTCGGCGCTTCGGCTATCGGGCGAACGAGGGACGGCTATGTGCAGAACGAGGTGCCGCCAGGGGTCTACGCTCAGCGCATAGCCTCGGGTCGGCTTGCAACGGTGAAAGGCTACCGGCTGACGCCCGAGGATAGGCTGCGGGCAAGCATCATCGAGCGGCTGATGTGCGACTTTGGCGTCGATGTTCCCGCCCTTGCCGCGGCGCATGGCTTTGATCCGCAGATGCTGCTCCGTGGCAATGCCAAGCTCGCTATGCTGGAAAGCGACGGCATCCTTGAAAATGCCGACGGCGTCATACGACTGCGCGAGGGAGGACGCTTCCTCATCCGTGCAGCCGCCGCCGCGTTCGACGCCTATATCGAGCAATCGGGGCGGACGCATAGCAAGGCGGCGTGAAGGCCGCCTCAAGCTGAAAACAGAAAGGCCCGGCATGTACGCGCATGCCGGGCCTTCCGTCTCGCGGCCTGCCCCCGTCTACCTTACCAGACCGCGATAGATCGCCGGCAGGGCTGCAGGCAGCCTGCCGATATTGCTGACGACGGCGTAGCCGTTCTGACCGAAGATGACCGGCACATAGGACTTCGCCTCGCGATCGACCGTCACCCCGAAAACGTTGACGCCCGAGCGGCGCGCTTCGCAGACGGCGCGCCGGCTGTCCTCGAGTGCAAAACGACCTTCGTAATGGTCGACGTCGTTCGGTTTGCCGTCGGTCAGGACGATAAGGAGCCAGCGACGGTTCGGCCGCCTGACGAGTCCGGCTGCGGCGTGGCGGATCGCTGCGCCGATGCGCGTGTAGTAGCCGGGCTTGAGCGCGGCGATCCGCGCCTCGACCGCCGAACTCATCGCCTCGTCGAAGGCCTTCACCGTCTCGAGCCGTACCCAGTCGCGCCGCCGCGAGGTGAAGGTGAGAATCTCGTGGCTGTCGCCACAGGCCGAGAGCCCGTGCGCCAGAACCAGGAGCGCCTGCTTTTCGACGTCGAGAACCCTGAGATCGTCGAACCAGGCATCAGTCGAAAGCGATACGTCGACAAGGATCGTCACCGCAAGGTCGTGCGCTTGCGGACGGCTCATCATGTGGATGCGGTCGCTGCCCTGCCCTCCAGCCGTGAGGTCGGTGCGAGCGCGGACGACCGCATCGAGGTCGAGATCGGCGCCGTCGATCTGCGCCCGCAGCATCTCATGCCGCGGCCGCAGCACCTCGAACTGGCGGCGGACACGGCGGATCAGGCTCTTCGTCGCGGGGTCCGGCTCACCTGCGGCGCCTTTTGAAGATGCCGGCGACGCGAGCACACGGCAATGATCCTTGAGATAGCTGCCGCTGCGATAGTCCCATTCGGGATAGGTCAGCTCGACCGTCAGCGGCGTCCGGTCGAGCGCCTCGGGCGGCAGATCAAGGTCGAAACGGAAGCGCGCCGCCGGCCGTCCCTGACGCTCGCCGAGCGTCATGTCGTCGAGCTCCTCGGCGGCCTGCGCGTCATGATCGCTGCTGTCGTCCGCCGGGCGATCGACATTGACCATCTCGGCCATTGCGAGGATCTTCTCGAAACGGTTGAGGATGAAGGGGCTGCGCTCCGACTGCCGCTGCGCTTCCCGCGTTGCGACATGGCGCGTCGTCTCGGCTCCTTCCGTTCTGCCGCCGCCGCGGGCGGGCTCGTCCTCACGGCGGCCCTCCGTCTCCTGGCGCAGCAGCACGTCCGGCCACAGCGGCATCGGAAGCATGGGCAGATAGCCGGGCGGCGCCTTCTGCGGAAAGATGATTGGCAGCATTTCGTCGCCGTCTAGGCCGGCGCCGTGTCTTAGCATGTACAGGACGCGGTTTTCGACGCGCTGCTCGATGGAAGGAAGCGACCGCCGCTGTCGAACGTTGAGCACCGCCCTGCAGAGGCGACGATAGCGTTGGCGCATCGCAGGATAGGTGGCCAGCACGGACTGTACCGTCTCATCGGCACGTGCAAGGAGTGCCAGATCGCGTGATAGCGGGTCGGCGACACTGACGGACGACAGCGGCATGACGGCCATGACCGCAGCCAGCCAGAAATAGAGATCGCGGTTGAGACGCCGCAAGGGAAAGAGATCGACCTCTCCCGGCAGCATCAGCGTCGCATGATCGCGCGCCGGCTGGACGAGCTTCTCCTCGCCAAGGCCCATGCGCTGGCGCAGGCGCAGCCGGTGCGCGGAGGTGCGGCCGCGGGCCGGCGCGATCTGCACCGCCCGCTCGCCGCCAAGACCACGGAAGTAGATTGCCAGCACGGTCTGGACGTCCTCGAGCCGGACCGCCTCGTCCGGAAAGCGCGGCCAGGTGCGCGTATTGCCGATGAAGCGATGCCAGGCGCGGCCGACCGTTTCTTCGAGTTCGAGGAAGTCCACCATTGTCTAGTCCTTAGCGGATGACCGCGTCTGCGATCTCGATCAGTGCGGACTTGACGTCCGGCTCGTCGGTTAGCGGTTCGATCATCGTCGCCAGTACGGCGTCGCGCACCGTAACTCCGCTGTCGACCAGGCTGGCGCAATAGACGAGCAGGCGCGTCGAAACGCCCTCCTCGAGATCATGACCTTTGAGGCTCCGCAGACGATGCGCGAGGTCGACAAGCGGCGCGACCCGGTTCTCGTCGAGACCGCTCTCCTCGGAAACGACGGCGATCTCCCGGTCCCGCGGCAGGAAATCGAACTCGATGGCGACGAAGCGCTGACGCGTGCTCGGTTTCAGGGTTTTGAGTAGGTTCTGGTAGCCGGGATTGTAGGAGACGACCAGCATGAAGCCGGGCGGCGCCTCAAGGAGTTCGCCGGTTCGCTCCAGCGGCAGGATGCGCCGGTCGTCGGTCAGCGGGTGAAGCACGACGGCGACATCCTTGCGGGCCTCGACGATCTCGTCGAGGTAGCAGATGCCCCCTTCGCGGACGGCGCGCGTCAGTGGCCCGTCCACCCAGACGGTGTCGCCGCCTTTTAGGAGATAGCGACCGGTAAGATCCGCGGCGGCAAGATCATCGTGGCACGACACGGTCGAAAGCGGCAAACCGAGCTTCCCCGCCATATGGGCGACGAAGCGGGTCTTGCCACAGCCGGTCGGGCCCTTCAGCAGAAGCGGGAGCTGGCGGCTCCATGCGCTTTCAAAGAGCGGGCATTCATTGCCCGAGGGAGAGTAGGCCGGAATATCGCAACCGGGAATGGGCGGGCTTTTCAGGGCGATGTTCATGGGGGAGACTCCGTTATCGAATTCGGGGCAAGGTGGCCTGCCACGAGGACCGGCCGCTTCGCATCATTCGGCCGGTTGGACGGCCTGGTTGAGGGCTGGGCTGCGGCTCCTACCGGGAACCAGGACGGCCCAGAAGAACATCAGCGCCGAGATGAGTACGACGACACCCGATCCGAGGCGGATCCAGTAGAAGAGTGCGAGTTGCTCCTGCACGGCCATGAAGCTCTCGCCGAGGACGCGCTGCAGGTGCACCTGAACGACGCCGGCGAAGGTGAGCGCGAAGGTCATGACGGACATAGCGCTGCACATGGCCCAGAAGCTGGCGATCGACAGCCATTGGTTATACGGCGCCCGGCCTCGGATCTCCGGTATCGCATAGGCCATGACGGCGAGGTTGAGCATGACATAGGCGCCGAAGAAGGCGAGGTGTCCATGGGCGGCGGTGACCTGCGTGCCGTGGGTGTAGTAGTTGACGGACGACAGCGTGTGCAGGAAGCCCCAGACGCCGGCGCCGAAGAAGGCCATGACGGAGCAGCCGATCGACCAGAGGAGCGCCGCCTTGTTCGGATGCTTGCGGCCGGCCTTCCAGGTCATCACGAAGGTGAAGACCACCATGGTAAAGAAGGGTGCGACCTCGAGCGTGGAGAACAGCGAGCCGATCCATTGCCAGTAGCCCGGCGCGCCGATCCAGTAGTAGTGGTGGCCGGTGCCGAGGATACCTGAGAAGATCGCCAGGCCGACGATGACATAGAGCCATTTCTCCACCACCTCGCGGTCGATGCCGTTGAGCTTGATCATCAGGAAGGCCAGGACGGAGGCCATGATCAATTCCCAGACACCTTCGACCCAGAGATGGACGACGTACCACCAGTACATCTTGTCGAGTGCGAGATTGATCGGATTGTAGAAGGCGAAGAGGAAGAAGATCGCCACGCCCCAGAGGCCGAAGATCAGGATGTTGGTCACCGTCGTCTTGCGGCCCTTCAGGACGGTCAGGGTGATGTTGAACAGGAACATCAGGGCGACGACGACGATGCCGACCTTGATCGCGAAGGGCTGTTCGAGAAATTCGCGGCCCTCGTGGATATGGAGGAGGTAGCCGACAACGGCAATCGCCGCGGCGACCAGGAAGATCCAGAACTGGGCGACGGCGATCTTCGGACTGTAGAGCTCCGTCTCCGCCTCCTCCGGGAGGAGGTAGTAGGTGGCGCCCATGAAGCCCATCAGCAGCCAGACGATCAGCGCGTTGGTGTGCACCATGCGCACGATGTTGAAGGGCAGCAGTTCGGAGAGCGTGTTGGGCAGCACGTAGATCGTACCGGCGAGGACGCCGAACAGGACCTGGGCGAGGAACAGGCCGAGCGCGCCGTAGAAATATAGCATCGCGACCTTCTGCGTTTGATATTTCATGTTTTTTCTCCTTGTCCCGCTGCCTCAGCCCGCCTCGTTCGGAGGCCAGTTCTGCGTCTTGATGCGGCTCGTCCATTCGAGGAAGTCGGCGAGATCGTTCAGTTCCTGCTCGGTGAGATTGAATTGCGGCATCTGCCGCCGGCCGTCGGCGCCGGAGGGCTGCGCGGCCATCCAGGACTTGAGCGTCTCGCGCGCGCCTTCCGGGTCGGACTCACCGCCCCACCGCTTCCACACATTGCCGAGCTCCGGCGCGAAATAGGCTCCCTCGCCGAGCAGGGTGTGGCAGTTGATGCAGGAATTCTTCTCCCAGACGTGCTTGCCGCGCGCGACGGAATCCGTCAGCGTCGTCTCGTCTGTGGATTCGGTCTTCATGTAATAGTGGCTGTGGGCCGTCAGGCCGACAAAGATAGCGAAGAAGAAGATGGAGCCGCCATAGAAGACGTTGCGTGCCCCTGTCTTGGTTAGGCGTTCTGCCATCCCATGGTCCTTTCGATTCCGGGAGGCCGCAAGTCGCGGACCGGCCTGAACAAAATCCGCCGGTCGAACGGGTACGCCTGGTACCCTGCCGCCGGCAAACGCGATCCGTTCTAGGGATTTGGCCGGAGCCGTCTTTGCGTTTCGGCAAACAAGTACGAAGAGCCATTCAACCGACGAGCGAGACGGCGCCGATGAGCGCTTTTGCCGCAGCGGCGAGTGCAAAGAAGGACGGCCAGGCGAGAAGGCCAATGCGCAACGGCCGCGGACCAAAGCGCATGCCGAGGAAATCGAGCACGACGAGACGGGCCTTGAGTACGGCGAGCAATAGCAGGGCGAGGGCGAACCCGAGCGGCACCGTCGTATCGTGTAGTTCGCGGGCAAGCAGCATTCCCAAGAGGACCATTCCGAGCAGGAAAATCCAGGTCCTCATCAACTGTTTCGGACTGCGGTCGCTCATGGGAATCACGCCAGATAGAGGACGGGGAACATGACGATCCAGACGAGATCGATCACGTGCCACAGAGTCGTCGCTAGATCGACATTCGCTGGCCGCGGTTTCCAGGCGACGAGCAAGAGGACCACACCGACGAAGGCGACGTGGACAAGGTGGAAGCCGGTCAGGAGGAAGTACAGCTCGAAGAAGGACTGAAACGCGTCCTCCCCGGCAAAGCGGAGCTCCGTGCCGTACTCGTAGAACTTGATGGCGACGAAGACGAAGCCGAGAAGCGCGGCAATCACCAATGCTCGGCGCTTCTTGGCGGTGGACGCGCCCTTCCCTGCTGCCACCGCCGCCTGCCATCCGCTCGTCAACAGGACGAGCGTGTTAAGGGCGGCGATTCCAGGCTTCAGGTGCAGCCGTGCCACGGCGAAGTCCTCGGGAGAAACGATCGAAGCGACCAGGAAAGCGCCGATGAGCACGCCGAAGGCGGCAAGCTCGCTCCAGATCAGAACCCAGAGAATAAAGGCGTCCGTTTCCTCTTCGCCGGCCGCGCTGGCCACTGCATCTTGCATGCCGCATCTCCGCACAAGTCCCGGAAAGCGGATAGGAGAAAGGGGCCATCGCTTCTTTGCGCCCGATCAAAGACGGTTGCACGAGGCGCGTTATGTTCCAAGGGAAAATGGAGATCACAATGAACGACGCACAGATCGGCCTCTCGGTCGCCACCCCGATCATCATCATCTTCGCGCTTGTGCTCTACCGTATGGGCGTCCTGCAACGGACCGGCACGGTCGCCGCCGTGCTGGCGTCGGTCGCCTGCGCTGCGGTCCTGTTCATCGAGGGATGAGAGCGAGGTCCAACGACGGTGCCCTATACGCTCGATTGCCTTCAGGACCAATATGGCGAGCTGCTTGCTCTATGCGATGCCATCGAGTCGATTGCCGATTCGATTGCCGGACGCGTGGACCGCGAGCTCTTCCTGTCTGTGGCGGAAAGAATTTCCTCGCTAAGCCTCGCGCAAACGAGCGAACTGCCGCGTTGGGATGAAACCAGCCCTTGGAAGCCCTCGCCAGGCATCGCCGAGGCGTTGCGGTCGGCGGCGATGGGCAGGAGTGCATTCTCCTGGCAGGCAATCGAATCCATGTTGCGGACCTTGCTCGAGGGTCTGCGTCTTCATGTTGCGAAGGAGCAGGCAATGATTGAAGCAATGAAACCGTCCAAGCGGCCGAACTGAGGCTAGTCCCGTTGGCTGAATTTCTGCTGGCGCTGTTCGTCTTTCTCGTGCTGCACTCGATTCCGGCGATCCCCGCCATCCGCGGGCGGCTGATTTCGCTCCTAGGCCGCGCTGCCTACTTCTCACTGTATTCGCTCGTCTCGATCGTCGTGCTCGGCTGGGTGTTCTACGCGGCACTGAACGTCGATTACATTCCCCTCTGGGAACCTGCCGCTTGGCAAGCCTGGATGACGTTGCTTGCCGCCCCGGTCGGCGTGTTTCTCGTGGTTGCCGGTCTCTTCAGTGTGAATCCGCTGTCGGTCTCCATCCGTCAGGGGCAGAGGCCGGGCGCGATCGTCTCGGTCACCCGCCATCCCGTTCTCTGGGGCTTCACCATCTGGGCGCTCGGCCATCTCGTCGCTAACGGCGATTTGCGCTCACTGATTCTCTTCGGCGGCTTCGCGCTCTTTGCGCTCGGCACTATACCTATGATGGAAAGGCGCGCCCGTAGCCGACTTGGAGATCAATGGCAGCGACTGGCCGGCGAGACCTCCATCCTGCCCTTCGCGGCCCTTTTCTATGGACGCACGCCGCTTTCCGGCGATGCGCCGCTCGTCATCGCCGCCGCGGGTACCGCAGTGCTTACCCTATGGCTCCTCGCCGGCGGCCATGCGGCGCTCTTCTACGCCGACCCTCTTGTCCTGGCGACGGCGTTCTGAGCGAGCGCTTGCGGGTCCCATTCGGTTGCCAGCGACGCGACCGGCAGACCGATAAGATCGATCGCGCGCGCTGCAAGATGGTCGATGATCTCTTCGACGCTTTGCGGCCGATGATAGAAGGCCGGCACAGGCGGCATGACGATCGCGCCCATTTCGGTGAGAGCCGTCATGTTGCGCAGGTGCCCGAGATGCAGCGGCGTCTCGCGCGTCATCAGCACGAGCTTTCGCCGCTCCTTGAGGTGCACATCCGCCGCTCGCACGATGAGATTGTCCGCAAGACCGGCTGCGATCGCCGCCAGGGTCCGCATCGAACAGGGAACTACGATCATACCAGCAGTTCTGAACGAGCCGCTCGCCGTTGCCGCGCCGATGTCGCCAACCTGATAACTGCGATCGGCGATCGCCAGCAATTGATGCAGCGCGTGCGGGCCGACCTCGTGGAGCAGCGTGCGCCTTCCGGAATCCGAGACGATGAGATGCGTCTCTACGGAAGGGATTTCCGCGAGCCGCTCGATGACCCTGAGCGCCAGCGCCGCACCCGAGGCGCCCGAGACACCGACCACAACCCGTTCCTTGCTCATAGCGCTTCTCCCAGGCCCAGTTCAGTCCAAAGTTGATCGACCTTCCCGACGACTTCCGCCGGCATTTCGAGCACGCGTCCCCATTCGCGCTCCGTCTCCGGCCCGAGCTTGCGCGTCGCATCGAGCCCGAGCTTGCCGCCAAGCCCCGGCTTCGGAGACGCGAAATCGAGGTAGTCGATCGGCGTGTCGTTGAGAATGGTCACGTCGCGGCTGGCGTCGAACCGGGTCGATAGGGCCCAGATGACGTCGCTCCAGTTCCTAATGTCGATATCGGGGTCGACCGCAACGATGAGCTTCGTGTAGTTGAACTGCGGCAGCATCGACCAGAGTCCCATCATGATTCGTTTCGCCTGGCCGGGGTAGCGCTTGTCGATGGAGACGACCATCGCACGATACGAGCAGGCCTCCGGGGGCAGGTAGAGATCGATGATGTCCGGGAATTGCCGCTTCACCAGGGGCAGGAAAAGCTCCATCATTGCCTCGCCGAGCTTCGAAGGCTCGTCGGGCGGGCGGCCGGTGAAGGTTGAGAGATAATAGGGCTTGCGTCGCATGGTGATCGCTGAGAGCGTCATCACCGGAAAACGTTCGACGGAGTTGTAGTACCCCGTGTGATCGCCATAGGGTCCCTCCTCGGCGGTGTCGCCTGCCGAGACGAATCCCTCGAGCGCGATTTCGGCATTCGCCGGAATAGACAGCGGCACCGTCACCGCCGGCGCAACCGCCGGCCGCTCCTCCTTCAACAGCCCGGCGAAGGCCAGCTCGCCCATGCCTTCCGGCAGCGGCATCACCGCGGCGAGGATCGTTGCTGGATCGGCGCCGATGGCGACCGCCACCGGCATGTCTTCACCGCGCCGCTGCCACATGCGATGGTGCCGCGCGCCGCCGCGATGCGCCAGCCAGCGCAGGATGAGGCGGTTCGGGCCGAGCACCTGCATGCGATAGATGCCGACATTGACGTCGCTGGGATCGTCCGGCGCACGGGTGATCACCAGCGGCCACGTGACGAGAGGCGCCGGCTCGCCTGGCCAGCACCATTGGATCGGCAGCCGCGAAAGGTCGGCCTCTGCGCCGCGCCAGACTGACTCCTGCACCGGCGGCCGTGCGACGCTTCGCGGCCGCATCGCGAGCGCGGCCTTCAGCAGCGGGAGCTTGGCCCAGGCATCCGACAGCGATTGCGGCGGTCTCGGTTCTCGCAGTTCCGCCAGCGTTTCCGCAAGGCCCGGAAGACCGCCTGCCGAAAGCCCGAAACCCCACTCTATCCGCTCGAGTGTGCCGAACAGATTGGCGAGCAGCGGAATGTCGCATACGCGGCCGGAGGCGTCGACCGGCTTCTCGAAAAGCAGGGCTGGCCCGCCCGCGTGAAGCACGCGCCGATGGATCTCGGTGACCTCATGCACGAGCGAAACAGGCCGCGAGATGCGGTGCAAGCGGCCGCGCCGCTCGAGCATGGCGGCGAAGTCCTGGAGGCCTGAAGGGCGGCGGGCGGCTTGATCCCTGCGATACATGCGAGGTGTCTCGCCTGCCAAAACCCTTCTGTCTTTGCTCCAGCGCAAATTGCCTCGCGGAGCTTGCCGCTAGGTTCTCCGCCGCAACAGCCGAGTCGTCATTTGCAAAAGGCGAGAGAGATGGAATTTCCGCGCCCGCTGGCCGCACCCCTTGCCGCCGTGCCGATCCCTCTGATCGACCGGGCGGTGAAGCTGATGTTCAAAAGCCTGCTCAGACGACATCCGGGGCTTTTCGAGCGTCTCGGAGAGCACAAGTCGAAACGCTACGCTTTCCGGCCGACCGACCTGCCGCTCGTCTTCGTAGTGGAACCGGCACGCGCGGCGGTGTCCGTAATGCGCAAGCCAGCCGATCCTGCCGCAGATGCTGTCGTGGAAAGCCCGCTATTCCTGCTGTTGGCGCTTCTCGAGGGCCGCTGCGACGCGGACGCCCTCTTCTTCTCGCGGTCGCTGACTGTGATCGGCGACATGGAGGCGGTTCTGTCCCTCCGCAATGCGCTCGACGGCTGCGAGATCGACCTGCCGCGCGACCTCTGCGCTTTTGCGGGGCCGCTCGCGCCGCTCGTCAGCCGCACCGCAGACGCGCTCCGCCGCCGCGTACTTGCCGGGGAGCATGCCGCATGGAACTGATCTGCCCGGCCGGAACGCCGGCCGCTTTCCGCGAGGCCGTCGAAGCCGGTGCCGACACGGTCTATTGCGGTTTCCGCGACGAGACCAATGCACGGAATTTCCCTGGCCTCAACTTCTCCCGCGAGGAACTCGGCGAAGCGATCGCCTATGCCCGGCGCAAGGGAACCAAGACCTTCGTCGCCCTCAACACCTTCATGCGCGCGGGCCACGAGGACCTATGGTACCAAGCCGCCTCCGACGCGGTCCACCTCGGCGCCGACGCGCTCATCCTTGCCGACTTCGGCCTCATGGCCCACGTCGCCGAGACCTATCCCGAACAGCGGCTGCACGTCTCCGTGCAGGCATCCGCATCTAATCCGGACGCGGTGAATTTCCTGGTCGAGGCCTTCGGCGCCAAACGGGTTGTGCTGCCGCGCACGCTGACGATCTCCGACATCGCCCGCCTCGCCCGCCAGATCCGCTGCGAGATCGAGGTCTTCGTCTTCGGCGGGCTCTGCGTGATGGCGGAAGGACGTTGCTCTCTGTCATCCTACGTCACCGGCAAGTCGCCGAACATGAACGGGGTCTGCTCGCCGGCGAGCCACGTGCGGTACCGCCAGGACGGCAGCGACCTCGTCTCGGAGCTCGGCGCCTACACGATCAATCGCTTTCCTCGCGACGAGGCGGCCGGCTATCCGACGCTTTGCAAGGGGAGGTTCGACATTGCCGATGCGAGCGGCTACGCCTTCGAGGATCCGGTCTCGCTCGACGTTATGGACCAGATCGACGCCCTCCGGGAGGCGGGCGTCAGCGCGCTCAAGATCGAAGGGCGGCAGCGGGGCAAGGCCTATGTCGCAGAAGTGGTCTCGGCCCTGCGCAAGGCCCTCGATGCCAGGCCGGAAGAGCGCCGGGCGCTTCTGGCCAGACTCAGACTATTGAGCGAGGGCCAGCGGACGACGTCCGGTGCCTATGAGAAGCGCTGGAGGTAGATTGTCCATGGCCGTCGACAAACCCACGCTCACGCTCGGTCCCGTTCTCTACCTCTGGGAAGGGGAGAAATGGCGGGACTTCTACTTTCGCATGGCAGACGAGGCCCCGGTTAGCCACGTCGTCATCGGGGAAACCGTCTGCTCAAAGCGGCTGCACTTCGCCGACCCCTATTTCCCGTTGGTGATCGAGCGGCTGGTGGCGGCGGGAAAACGCATCGTCCTTTCCACACTCGCCCTCGTAACGCTCGAGCGCGAGAGCCAATATGTACGGTCGCTGATCGCCGATAGCCCCTACCCCGTCGAGGCGAACGATCTCTCCGCTCTGGCCCTGCTCGAGGGCGAGCCGCATTGGATCGGGCCGCTCGTCAATGTCTATAACGCGGCGGCGGCCCGAGTGCTTGCGATGCGGGGGGCAAGGATAATCTGCCTGCCGCCGGAACTGCCGGCAAGCTCGATCGACGCGATCGTTTCGCAAACGCCCGGCGTCGACTTCGAAGTGCTGGCCTTCGGCCGCATGCCGCTCGCGATTTCGGCCCGCTGCGCCCATGCACGCGCGAAGGGGCACATCAAGGACAACTGCCGGTTTGTCTGCAAGGACGATCCGGACGGCCTGCCGGTGAAGACGCTCGATCGCCAGTCCTTCCTCGCCCTCAACGGAGTGCAGACGGTATCCTTCACCTGCCAGGCCCTCCTCGCCGAACTGCAGGACCTCGTCTCCTCCGGGGTGGGGCGCTTTCGACTATCGCCGCAGGACTGCGACATGGTGGCGGTCGCCCGCCTCTATGACGAGGTCCTGCAGGGCCGCGTGGAAGCCGAAGACGGTGTCGCGCGGCTCAGGCAGATCTATCCGGCCACCCCGCTCTCGAATGGGTTTCACCACGGAAAGGAGGGCGCCGCCTGGGTCGCCCGAGCGCGAAACATCGCACATGGAGCAAACGCATGAGAACGAGCGACTCCGTATCTGCACCCGTATCGACCTTCGCACAAGCAAACGATGAAATCAGCCGCGCAGTCGGCCGCATGCGCGGCGCGGTTCTTAGCAGCGCCATAGATTGCGAATGCCGCGACCGAGTGGACGGGGCGCTGCGCGATCTGGAGAGGCTCGAACGGGACCAGATCGTTCGACGCCTGCTGGCCGCTGCCGATGAGCAACGGCGAAGAATCGAGGCGCTGCTCGTGCTGCTCGGCGATTTCGACCCGAACGAGCCGGTGCCCCCGGACGACGGCATGATTGCTGAAGCCGGCCTGCTCTTCGGCGACATCGCCGCGGCCGCAGATCTCGGCTCCGGTCTGCTGAGACAATCGCGTCGGTTACGGCTTGCAGCCGAGGGGCTTCATGAGGTTGCCCCAGAGACTAATGGGGCCAGGCCCCTTGATTGAAGCCCAGAAACCAAGATTGGAAGGGTCGCAGATGGACAACTCGAAGCGATACCGCTGGCGCGACGCAGCTTTGGATATCCTCGTGTCTCAAACGGCCGGCCTCGGAGAGATGAGCAATATTCTTGAAGCGCTCCAGGAGGATTGGATGCGCGGCGGGGCACATCCTCGACATTTCCGTGACACAGGTCTGCCAGTCCGCCTACGATCATGACGCCCAAGTTGTACGGCCTGCTTGGGCGAAGGCTGGCTGGGACAGATAGCCATTGGACCGAATAGGGGGACGTCCTCTTCCTTGATGCCTTCGGCAAGAGGCCGTGGCCATTACACCTTTCGGCTTTTCGGCCCAAAGGCCGCGACCACCAACCAGCGGGCGCTAGAAACCTCATCGACCGCCGCGATCCACGGCGAGACGGCCTGGGGTGACAGCGTTGTCCATGACTCCTCTGTGCCGCGGCCCCTACGGCTAGCCGCCCGCCGACAAGAATGGTCGGCAGGCAGCATACACTCTTCAACAACGTGTCATTCTGATCGTCTGATCGAAACCTTCAACCGTTCAGATCGAGAACGATGCGGCCGTCGATCCTGCCTTCTTCCATCCGCTCGAAGATCGCGTTGATATTCTCGAGCTTGTCCCAGGAGAAGTGGGCCGCGACCTTGCCCTCGCCGGCAAACTCCAACGCTTCCTCCAGATCCTGCCGCGTACCAACGATCGAGCCCCGCACAGTGATGCGCTTCAGCACGGTGTCGAAGACAGGCAGGCAGATCTGGCTCGGCGGCAGACCAACGAGCGCCATGGTACCCTTGGAGCGCAGCATCCTGTAAGCCTGCTCCATCGCCTTTGGTGAAACCGCCGTAACCAACGCCCCGTGCACGCCGCCCGTCCGCTTCTGCACTTCCTCAACGGCATCCGGCGCCCGCGCGTCGATGGCAAGGTCGGCGCCGAGCTTCTCGGCCAGCGCGACCTTGTCCGGAAAGATATCGGCCGCCGCAACATGCATGCCCATGGCCTTCGCATATTGCACGGCCATATGGCCAAGACCGCCGATGCCGGAGACGAGAACCCACTCGCCTGGCCTGACCTCCGTCTCCTTCAATCCCTTGTAGACCGTGACGCCGGCGCAAAGCACCGGCGCGGCCGGGCCGAACTCCAGCCTGGCGGGCAGCCGCCCGACGAAATCGGGATCAGCCAGGCCATATTGGGCGAAGGTGCCGTCAAGCGAATAGCCGGTGTTCTGCTGGCTGCCGCAAAGCGTTTCCCAGCCGGTGCGGCAGGGCGTGCAGCAGCCACAGGCGGTGTGCAGCCATGGCACGCCGACCCGGTCCCCCTCCTTCAACCGCGAGACGCCAGCGCCGAGCCTGGCGACATAGCCGACGCCTTCGTGGCCAGGAACGAAGGGAGGTTTCGGCTTCACCGGCCAATCCCCCTTGGCGGCATGCAAGTCGGTGTGGCACACACCCGTGGCCTCATATTTGATGAGGACTTGGCCGGGTCCTGGCTGCGGTATCGGTACATCCTCGATCACGAGCGGCTTGCCGAACTCGCGCACCACAGCGGCTTTCATGGTCATATCGATCTCCTCCGATGCTCGATGTTAGCGCCGGCACGGCCGGCATTGCGCACCTCCTCTAAGGGAGGACTGCGGACTGGAGCTTAGCTGCGAAGGGAACCTCGGTCCCTTGACGTGCATCAAGGGAGGATGCTGCGGGGCGCAAATCGTCTCAGAGTTGAGACAGCCTCGCGCTGAAAAACGGCGGCCGTTCAATCTCGTTCGCACTAGCGATCTTGAATGAACCTACTTTGCCAGCGGCGCGGTATTCGGAACGCCACGGTTGTGAGCGACAGGGCGGCAAGCGACGGCACCCACAAGGCGAGATCCCCTGCTTCTCGCACCAGGACTGCACCCATGATGGCTCCAGCGAACATTCCAAGCCACGGCACGACCTGAATTATCCAATGCGCACTGCGGATACCTATGACCCAACGTCCCAGTCCGCGGCCGAAGCGCGACAGAGCTCCGGTGACGTACGTCAGCCCAACCGGCAGTCCTTCGATCTGCTCGACTGCAGCGTTGATGGCACCCATCGCCAGGATAAGCAAAAGGAACTGGAGCTCGCTCTCGGCCGCTGAAAGCGCTGCGCATGCGAGTATGGCGGATACCAACAACAAAACGACTCGCGGCCCGAATTTGATCGAAACCATCACTCCCGCGGCGTTCCCGAATACAAATGTGATCAGGCCGGCAATGAGAAGTACTCCCCGCGCGACGTCGCCCTGAAGCAGGGCGACCGATGCGCGAGTCGTATTGCCGCTCATGAAGGACACGAAATCTCCGAGGGTCATAAACCCCATGGCATCGGTCATGCCGGCAAGGAACGATATTGCAGCAACGAGCGCCAAACCAACAGAACTCCTCTGACGCTTAATGATGCGCCGCCGCCGCTGTACAGTCATTTGTGGTGATCCAAGTGAGGCCTCGCCTAAGAAAGCAAACGCCGTACGGCATTGCAAGCTCGCAATAGTCGCAGAACGACGCCCTCATTCTCATGCCATACATGTTCGCGTCGGCCGCCGTTCAACGTTTTCGCACTGGGTTTTGCGCCGGATCAAGGTAACGCTTTTGTCCACCGATATCCTGCGCGACATCTGCGGGAGGGCGCCTTGAGCAAGAGCCGACTCTTCGAGCTTCTTTTTCAGGAGGGAGAGCTGGGCAAGCGCCTCCTCCTTGGCCTCATCGCTTTCGCCTTGCTCGCCGGCACGGCCACCTGGCTCGCGGACCGGCCCGACCTCAGCGCCTCGTCCTGGGCTACTGGCACCGCGATAATCCTGGCGAGCCTCCTTACCGAAATTGCGATCAGTCTCGGGAAGAAGGAATTCGGGCTGGATCTCATCGCGGCGCTCGCGATGGGCGGTGCCCTTCTTCTCGGCGAATACCTGACCGGCAGCATCGTCGCACTGATGTACACGGGTGGGCAGGCGCTCGAGGATTTCGCTCAAAGGCGCGCACGCCGAGAACTGACCGCGCTGCTCAATCGCGTACCGCGCACCGCCGCTCGTTACGTGGATGGGCAGTTGCAGGAGGTTTCCATCGAAGAACTGAATCCTGGCGACCGAATCCTGATACGTCGGGGCGAGGTGGTGCCCGTCGACGGAAACGTGATAGGTGGCATGGCCGTGCTGGACGAGTCGGCCTTGACGGGCGAGGCGATGCCGATCCGGCGCCGGTCCGGCGAGCCGGTGACGAGCGGAACGACGAACGCCGGCGACGCCTTCGAAATCGTCGCCTCAAGCGCGGCGAGCGACAGCACCTATGCGGCAATCGTCAGGCTGGTGGCGGCAGCAAAAGCTGCTAAGGCGCCTATCGTTCGGCTTGCCGACCGTTATGCGCTGGTGTTTCTTGCGGTCACGCTGCTCCTCGCCGGCGGCGCCTGGGCCATGAGCGGGGAGCCGGTCCGCGCGCTCGCCGTACTGGTCATTGCGACCCCCTGCCCGCTCATTCTCGCGGTCCCGGTGGCAATCATTTCAGGCGTCTCCCGCTGCGCCGGCAAAGGCGTGCTTGTGAAGGGCGGAGGCGCACTCGAGCTGCTTGCGCGCATGAAGACGGTGATCCTCGACAAGACCGGGACGATTACCGACGGCCGGGCCCGTCTGATCGAGGTCAAGACCCGCACCGATCTCGAGGCGCTGGAAGTGCTGCGTCTCGCGGCATCGCTGGATCAGGGTTCACATCACGTGATTGCTCGCGCCTTGGTCGCGGCCGCAAGAGAGCGGGGCTTGGAACTTGTTGCACCATCCGGAACTCGGGAAGCGGCGGGTTCCGGTGTAACCGGCAACATAGATGGCCACGAAATCGCGGTGGGCGGCTGGGACTTCATCAGCGAAAGGATCGATGAGACCGCCTTCTCGCGAGACATTAGGGAGTGGATCCGTAGGGATGGCGTTGTCTCGGTGCTCGCGGCCATCGACGGAGTTCTGGCGGGCGCGTTTCTGCTGGCCGACGACGTCAGGCCGGAAGCTGGCAGCGTGCTCAGGCAATTGCGGGAGGCCGGCGTCGAGCGGATCGTGCTTGCGACCGGCGATCGCATCGAGCTCGCGGAGAGCCTCCAGTCCTTCCTAGGGTTGGACAGCGTTGCCGCCGAATTGAAGCCGGAAGACAAAACCCGAATTGTCGAAGCGGAAAGATCGGCAGGACCGGTCATGATGGTCGGCGACGGCGTCAACGACGCACCGGCGCTCGCAGCCGCCGACGTCGGCGTAGCCATGGGCGCGCGCGGGGCTGCCGCCTCCTCCGAAGCGGCGGATGTGGTGATCCTGGTGGACCGGCTCGATCGTCTCGTCAGCGCCATCCGCATCGCGCACCGGTCCCGCGCCATTGCCCTCCAGAGCGTCTACATGGGGATGGCCTTGTCCGCCGCTGGCATGATTGCGGCCGCCTTCGGCTACCTGACGCCGGTTCAGGGCGCACTGCTGCAGGAAGCAATTGACGTCGTCGCCATCTTGAATGCGCTGCGCGCCCTAGGCGACCCCATGTCCCGCTGGAGGAAAACTACACGTTTGGCGCACGCGGAGCTCCTGAAGCTCGAGGCCGAGCATGGTGCCCTGATGGACGTCGTGGACGAGATACGCCATACGAGCGCGCGTATCCAGCAGCTCCCGGAAGAGGAAGTACGCAATCAGCTTGCCCGGCTGGACGCCCTGCTGCGACAGCGCCTTCTTCCGCACGAACGCCAGGATGACGAGGAACTCTATCCGAGGCTGCGCAGGCAGGTGGACGCGCCGGATGCTCTTGCCGGCATGAGCAGAACTCACATGGAGATCCAGCGACAGGTCCACAGCCTCACCTCCCTTCGACAAGCCCTTGGCCAACATGGGCCGAGCCCGGCACAGCGCTACGAGATCCAGCGCTTGCTGCACGGTCTGGAAGCCATCACTCGCCTCCACTTCGCGCAGGAGCTGGAAATCTATCGATCGCTCGAGGACGAGTAGTCCAAAATGAATAGGCGGATGGTCCGACTGCCGCGCATCTCATCGATCCATTTGAGGCAGATCAAAGTCTTCGCGGCTCAACCCGACTAGGATGCCCGCAAATTGGAACTCCGGGATGGCAGCCATGGGTCGGATCGGATGGACGTTATCAGCGGTCTTTGTCGCTATCGCGGTCGCGGGCGGGATGGTTTTCCTGTCCTACAGCGATGACATCGATACCGCGCGCTCCGCAGTCGCCAATGGCGCGCGAATTGCCAGTACGACCGCGGGTCCCATCGAATATGCCGACAGAGGCGACGGCATTCCGCTCCTGTCCATTCACGGCGCAGGTGGCGGATGGGATCAGGGTTTGACCAACGTTGCCGATCTGGTCGGAAACGGCTTTCGGGTGATCGCCCCGTCTCGCTTCGGGTATCTGGGAACGCCGATTCCTGCCGATGCTTCGCCCGCCGCCCAGTCCGATGCCCATGTGGCGCTGCTCTCCGAACTTCAGATCAATGAAGCGGTGGTCGTCGGCGTTTCTGCTGGTGCACGCTCGGCAGTCGAACTGGCGCTTCGCCATCCGGAGAGGGTGTCAGCTCTCATTCTGATCGTCCCTGGAACTTACGCGCCGGAGAGCCCGGTGATGGTCGAGAGGAGTCGCGGCAGCGCGTTTGTCTTTTGGCTGGTCAACACCGGGGCCGATTTCGCCTGGTGGGCGACCGAAAAGATTGCGCCGTCGGTTCTCATTCGCTTCCTCGGCGTGCCGCCTGAGGTGGTCGAAGCTGCACCGGCGCAGGAACGAGAACGGGTAATGGCCATTGTCCGCAGCGTCGAACCGCTTTCGCGGCGCTTCCCCGGCATAAACATCGATAGTGCGCCCGATCTCCACCGCCTTCCCCTCGACAAGATCGCCGCCCCCACCCTGGTCGTCTCGGCCGAGGATGATCTGTTCAACACGCTCCCCGCAGCCAAATTTGCGGCCGCCAGTATTCCGGGCGCGAAGCTGGTCGTCTACGACACCGGCGGGCATCTGCTCGTTGAACATGGGGGGAAGATTAAGAAGGTCGTCAGCGATTTCCTTGCTCAGACAGGCACAATGCAGCCCTTTGGATCCGGCGCCGGCACCTCTGTTCCGCCAAAGGCGCCCGCCCACAGTCTCGTCGACGCGGTCATGAGGAGCTAACAGGCATTCAATGGCATGCGTCATGATTTTACGGAGCGCAGCAGATGACCAGGCACATTGCGATTGTCCAGGGCCATCCGGACCCGGCCAGGCACCACCTCCTGCACGCCATGGCTGACGCTTACGCCGAGGCCGCCACGGCAGCGGGACACGAGGTGCGGCGTATAGAAGTGGCCAAGCTCGAGTTCCCGCTGCTGCGGACGCAGGAAGATTTCGAGACCGGGGCATTACCACCGGGCCTGGAGCAGGCTCGGGAGGACATGCGCTGGGCAGAGCACTGGGTGTTTCTGTTTCCTCTTTGGCATGGAACGATGCCGGCCCTGCTCAAGGGCTTTCTTGAGCACATCTTCAGGCCGGGCTTTGCGATGGAATACAAGAAGGGCGGCTTTCCGAAGCGGCTGCTGGCCGGGCGCTCCGCCCGCATAATCGTCACTATGGGCATGCCGGTGCTTCTTTACCGGTGGTACTTCGGCGCGTACGGCGTTCGCAGTTTCGAGCGCAGCATGTTGCGCTTCGCCGGAATCAAGCCTATTCGCGAGAGTTTCTACGGCCTCTCATTTGCCGACGAGAAGAAGCGCTGTAACTGGCTCGATGAGATGCGCGATTACGGCAAACGGGCAGGTTGACATGCGGCAAAGACCACCCGGTCCCTTCGCCAAAGGCTTACGATTGGCCATCCGACTTTGAGCCTGATCAAAGAGTTTCCGTGCGCGCGAGGCATAATGCTTGAGTGAACACCGTTAGGTTGGCTCGGCTCGTATTCGTTCCGGGAGGACGAAAATGCCCTTGAAATTGGTCAGTGGAATGATGAAGTCATCGGGTGACGAGGCGCTTCTGATAATGGAAAGAGATCTCGGCGGCGATGAAATCGTCCTTGTCACGAAGGAAGCCCTGCTCGATATCGCCGATCCCCCGCTCTGCAACGAGTGCCGGCTGCAGGAATATGTCTCCGTCTTCAGCGATATCGCGTCTCATAAATTCGATGGCAAGGAGCTCACGTCCGATGGGCGCGTGGCGGTAACCGCGACTGATGTGTCTGCTTGGAAGGCCCATCACCCGGACGCGGCATGATGGGTGTCGATTGCAACCCCTGCCTGTGACGCGAACCTTGAGTTGCTGGCAAACCCATGGACGGCTGCAATGAAGCGAATATGTAGATTGCAAAGCGCTATTGCCGTCGCTCTCCTTCTGATGGTCACTGGCGAGAGCGCCGCGGCCGATCGTCTCCGCGGCCGCGCCATCGCCCAACGCTGGTGCAGCGAGTGTCACGTCGTTACACCTGGACAAGATCGCGGCTCCGATACTGTCCCGACGTTTGCTCAGATCGGTGATTCGGAACGATTTGACGAGAGAAGCCTTTCGGCATTCTTGGCTGCACCGCACCACTCCCGGATGCCGAATCTGTCCCTGACGCGTACCGAGATTGCCGATCTCGTCGCGTACATAAAGTCCAAATAGCGTTAGTCGATCCGTCGCGGAGATTGACGCCCGAACCGAGAAAGCAGTGTGAGCGCAATGACTGAAATAAATTATCTCTGGCCACTGACCGGCGGTCTCCTGATCGGCCTGTCGGCAGGCCTCTATCTTCTGCTAAACGGGAGGATAGCCGGAATTTCCGGTCTCGCGGCCGCCGCAGCAGGCTTGACCGATGAGGGCGACAGCAAGTTGGGACTGGGTTTCCTCTCCGGCATCACCGCAGGCGCTTGGCTGGCGGCAGCCCTCGTCCGCCAGCCCGATATTGTCATCACGTCTTCGCCAGCACTGCTGATTGCTGCCGGACTCATCGTTGGCTATGGCACCCGACTCGGATCGGGTTGCACCAGTGGTCACGGCGTTTGCGGGCTTGCGCGCTTTTCAGCGCGATCGCTTGCCGCCACAGCGATCTTCATGGCCGTTGCGGCCGCGACAGTCTTCGTTACCCGCCATCTCATTGGAGTCCAGCCATGACGGCCCGGCTGTTAGCAGCGATCGTCTGCGGGCTAATCTTCGGGGCGGGTCTGCTAATCTCCGACATGATCAATCCCGGACGTGTGCTGGCGTTCCTCGATATCGCAGGTCACTGGGACCCGTCGCTGGCCTTTGTCATGGGCGGCGCGCTGATCCCTTCTGCCGTGGCTCACATCATCCGCGGTCGCCGCTCGGCGCCTTTGCTCGACAGCCGCTTCTATGTGCCGGTGAACAGATCGATCGATTGGAAACTGGTGACTGGCGCGGCCCTGTTCGGACTCGGCTGGGGGCTGGTGGGGTTCTGCCCCGGCCCGGCCATCGCTGCATTGTCAACGGGGCGTTGGGAGGCCGTTCTGTTCGTTGCGGCCATGCTGGTCGGAATGTCGTTATTCCGCTTATCAGGTCGCCAGCGCCTTCCGGGCTACTGTGCACGTTGAAGGATTAAGTCCTCGCCCATGGATGAATCAGGACTCGGAGCATTCCTGTCGAGAGCGGCCGCTCTTCATCCTTTCTGCCCGTAAGGATGCGTCGGGAGCCGATCGGCCGTTAATGCTGCCATTGCCGTGACCCTTCGACGACATGCACAGCAATGTCCTTTTTCCTTGCGCGAACCAGGCGTACGCACAGCAAATGACGAACTTCGGCTTCCCACCGCCGGTCCAGTCGTTCCCGCCACGCTTTACGAACGACCGTTGTGCGCCTAGATATCGGCCATCGAGAGCGCCTTTCGTTTCCTGAAGCGGACATAGGGGCCACAGTCCCCCTCTGGTTAAGCAGTGGAACCGCCGTCCACGACCAGAGTGTGTGCGACAACAAAGGACGAGCCCGGGCTGGTCAGCGAGACGCCAGCTCTGCCAGACGTGGCCGGACGGGCCGCTTCGTGTCATGTTGGTAAGTGAGGTCACGCAACTCTGTCGCAACGACGCAGTAGCCATTCTGTTATGAGATGCCCTCAAGGCGATATCGCGTTCCGGGGTAGAGGAGACGCGCCGATCGGCGCAGGCAGGATCTTCGGCCGTTGCGGTTGCGGAGGTCGCGGCGATTTCCGAACGCCGCATCGATCGGCTGGTAAATCCGCTGGTGAGCGGTCTCCCGCCGTTCCTTGCGCGCAACAGCGGCATCTCTTCCGGTTTCATGATCGCCCAATACACGGCCGCCTCGCTTGCCGGCGAAAACCGTCGCCTGGTTGCGCCCGCAAGCCTCGACGGTGGCATCACGTCTGCCTGCAGGAGGACATCCTCACCCATGCCACGCCGGCTGCCTCGAAGGTGCTGGCGATCCTCGACAATCTCAAGACGATCCTCGCCATCGAGCTTTTGGCCGCGGCCCAGGCATATGACCTGCAGCCG